>artificially_reared_2__coassemble_16_pt1 | contig 193054 bp, 180 predicted proteins | sample artificially_reared_2__metabat2_low_PE_017 | metagenome-assembled genome bin artificially_reared_2 | reverse complement strand
CATGTCCACCAACTACAAAACCCAATGCTCCTACGCCAAGCACGGGCAAAAAAGCCTTGTGATAAAAAAGCAGGCAGAAGGTAAACAGCACTGCCGCACAAGCCAGCCAGTTGCCGCGGGAATAGGTGTAAAGCAGGCAGCCAGCCGCCAACAAGGAAGTTATAACCAGCGCCAGCCGCACACGTTTAGCCTTAAATACACTGAACAGCGCCGCGCCGTAGGCAATAACCAGCACTAAATACCCTGCCAGAATATTAGGATTAACCAAAGTGGAATATACCCTGATTTTCAGCTCGGGGAACTCCTGCGGGTCTACCCAGATGCCCTCCGCCGTAACGCCTAAAAGCTTCTGCGCCAAGCCGATACTGCTGACAAGTACTGAAAACGTTAAGAACGCAGCAATAAGCTGCACAGGCCGCGGCAGACTGCTGAAACGCTGCCATAAATTCTGCGGCGGTGTCGCTGGCGCAAAGGGCTGCGGCTTTTGCCAGCCGTAACGCAGGAGTACAAAGATAAGCGCCGCATACTGACCGCCCACATAGACAAAATTAAAGGAAGAAAGAAATTTATCTGCCGAAAAATGCAGCGAAATCCAGCCAATGGCAAAAAGCAGATACAAAAGCGCCTGCTGCCATGGATGCAGCACGTTTTCTCGGCGCTTTGTTCCAAAGGACGCCAGCAGCGCGCAGATAAAGGTAATCGCCACGCAGCCTGCGGTAAATGCCTGATTGAGCGGTATAACCGCTACCGTAAAGAGCAGCAGGTAATAAACATAATGATCGAGCTTATCTGCCCACGCTTTTAATGACATTGCTCCTTCTCCCGCAGCATCAGGGCTTTAAATTCGCCCACCAGATACAGACTGCCGCACACGCAGACAATGCCGCCATCGCCTGCCGCTGCTACCGCCTTGTTATATGCAGTCAGCAAATCATTTTCTGCCGTAGCATTGCCGCCGGCAAGTCCTGCCAGTGTTTCTGCCGTTGCCGCACGGTTGCCGTTGCTTACCTGCACCGTATGTACAGTATCTTTTTCCGTAATCAGCTCTTTAATAACGCCGCTCATGTCCTTATCGCCCATCATGCCGAAGACGAACTGTACCGGCCGCTGAGGATAGTATTTATCCAAAGCCTTGCGCAGCGCTCTGGCGCCGTCCGGGTTATGCGCGCCATCCAGAATAATATCCGGATTTTGATGGATGCGTTCCAGTCGTCCCGGCCACAGGGTATTGGCTACGCCGATGTGCAGCGCCAGCTCGGTAATGCGCTCATCCTGTTTGGAAACCAGCTTAGCCGCTACAACAGCGACGCTGGTATTTTTAATCTGATGCTCACCGGGCAGCTTAATTTCATAATCAGAATGATAATAGTCGCCAGCATGCAGGGTAAACTTCTGCCCTTCCATGGAACTGGTCACCTCGGTGCCGTAAAAGGCTTTGCCGTACAGATAAACAGGCGCTTCCTTAAACATAGCCATTGTAACGATGGGCCCAAGTGCTTCTTCGCCTTCAGCGGCGGTAACGAGGGGCACCTTCTCTTTAATGATGCCTGCCTTCTGCATGGCAATACGTGCCACAGTGTCGCCGCAGCGGTCAGTATGGTCCAGCGCCACATTGGTAATAACGGAAACCACCGGCGTAATGACGTTGGTAGAATCCCACAGGCCGCCTAAACCAACTTCGATAACGGCATAATCTACCTTCTGCAGATAAAAATGCAGGAAGGCTGCCGCCGTAAGGATTTCAAACTGGGTAGGCTGGTCGCACACACCTTTTTTAACGATACTGTCTGCCGCTACCTTAACTGCGGTAATCGCCGTAGCAAAATCATCGTCGCTGATGTCCTGTCCGTTGACGCTGATACGTTCATTATATTTTACCAGGTGGGGCGAGGTAAACTTGCCTGCCTTGAGCCCTGCTGCCAGCAGGATATTGGTAATCATGCTGCTGACGGAGCCTTTGCCGTTGGTGCCGGTAACATGCACGGTCTTAATTTTCTGTTCCGGGTTGCCCAGCTCACGCAGGAGGCCTTCAATACGCTCCATGCCCAGCTGGATACCGAATTTGCCCAAGCCTTCCAGATAGGCCAGACTTTCCGTATAGTTCATAGTTTCCTCCGTAATCATACAGCAAAGCGGCACGGCTGTGCCGCACCGCTCATTGTGCTGTTTATAAGGTCTTTAAGTATTCCAGGCGTTCGTTGATGGAAGCCTTTTTCGCGTTCAGTTCTTCTGCTTTTGCTTTTTCTTTTTCGATAACGTCAGCAGGAGCTTTAGCCAGGAAGCCTGCATTGCCCAGCTTGCCGTTAACGCGTGCCAGCTCTTTCTCAATAGTTGCCAGCTCTTTGTTCAGACGCTGGTTTTCTTTTTCTACGTCGATAAGGCCAGCCAGCGGCAGATATACTTCGATGCCGCTTACTACAGCAGCCATAGCGTTTTCCGGTTTAGCCGCATTTTCATCCAGCACGGTCAGCTCGCTGATAGCGCCCATCAGGTGGATGTAGTTTTCGTTAGCCTTGATGCCATCTTTCAAATCAGCAGCAGCCAGCATGATAGCAGGAACTTTCTTTCCGGGCGGTACATTTACTTCCGCACGCATGTTGCGGACAGCTTTGATGCTTTCCATGATAGCGCCCATCAGACGTTCTGCTTCGTCATCCATTAAGGATGCATCAGCTTCAGGCCACTTGGAAATCATGATGCTTTCTGCTTCGTGAGGCAGGCATTGATAGATTTCTTCAGTGATGAACGGCATGTAAGGATGCAGCAGCTGCATAGCGGAGGTAAGTACCTGCGCCAAAACATGCTGTGCAGTAGCGCGTTCTGCGGCATTTTCTTTATTGTACAGTCTGGGTTTAGCCAGCTCGATATACCAGTCGCAAACTTCGCCCCAGATGAAGTCGTAAATCAGACGGCCTGCTTCGCCCAGCTCGAATTTACCCAGCAAATCGGTAACGGACTGTGCAGTGTGCTGCAGACGGGAAAGAATCCATTTATCTGCCAGAGTGTACGGAGCAAGTTCTGCTTGCGGGTCATAGCCTTCCATATTCATGAGGGCAAAACGGGAAGCGTTCCAGATCTTGTTGGCAAAGTTACGGGTAGCTTCCACACGTTCCCAGTAGAAACGCATATCGTTGCCCGGAGTATTGCCGGTAATGAGCATGAAGCGCAGAGTATCAGCGCCGTACTGGTCAATAACTTCCAGCGGGTCGATACCGTTGCCCAAAGACTTGGACATCTTGCGGCCCTGGCTGTCGCGTACCAGGCCATGGATGAATACTTTGTCGAAAGGAATTTCTTTCATGAATTCCATACCCATAATCAGCATACGTGCAACCCAGAAGAAGATAATATCGTAACCGGTTACCAATACGCTGGTAGGATAGAATTGTTTCAGGAGCGGAGTCTTATCCGGCCAGCCCATAGTGGAGAACGGCCATAAAGCGCTGCTGAACCAGGTGTCCAGTGCGTCTTCATCCTGATGAATATGAGTGCTGCCGCATTTCGGGCAGACAGTTAAATCAGTACGGGAAGCAGACATTTCGCCGCAGTCATCGCAGTACCATACAGGAATACGGTGACCCCACCAGATTTGACGGGAAATACACCAGTCGCGGATGTTTTCCATCCAGCCGGTATAAGTCTTGGTGAAACGTTCCGGTACAAACTGAGTACGGCCGTCTTCTACGCAGTCTACAGCAGCTTTTACCAAAGGCTCCATTTTTACAAACCATTGGGTAGAAACAAGCGGTTCTACTACGCTGCCACAGCGCTGGCAGTGACCAACAGCATGAGAATGTTCTTCGATTTTTACCAGGTAGCCCTGTTCTTTCAAATCGCTGACAATATTCTTACGGCATTCATAACGTTCCTGACCAGCATATTTGCCGGCTTCTTCAGTCATCAGACCGTTCATGCCGATAACAACGATGCTGGGCAGTTTATGACGCAGACCCATTTCATAGTCGTTAGGGTCATGAGCCGGAGTAATCTTAACAGCGCCGGTACCGAATTCAAGGTCAACATAGCTGTCGGCGATGATAGGAATAACACGGTCAGTTAAAGGCAGGCGCAGAGTTTTGCCAACCAGATGTCCGTAACGGGGATCTTCCGGGTTAACGGCAACAGCAGTATCGCCAAGCATGGTTTCCGGACGGGTGGTAGCGATGGTCAGATAGGTGCCTTCTTCTTCCACTACCGGATAACGTACATACCACAGGCTGCCTGCGTCGTCTTTATGTTCAACTTCGATATCGCTGAGAGCGGTATTGCAGTTTACGCACCAGTTGGTGATACGGGTGCCTTTATAGATGAGGCCTTTTTCATACAAAGAGCAGAATACTTCACGTACAGCTTTGGAGCAGCCTTCATCCATGGTAAAGCGTTTGCGTTCCCAGTCGCAGGAAACGCCCAGGCATTTCAGCTGGTTGATGATACGGTCACCGTATTGTTCCTTCCACTGCCATACGCGTTTCAGGAATTCTTCGCGGCCCAGATCATAACGGGTTTTGCCTTCTTCTTTTTTGATTACTTCTTCTACTTTAATCTGAGTAGCCAGACCCGCATGGTCATAGCCGGGCATCCACAGGGTATTGTGTCCCATCATGCGGTGCCAGCGGATTAAAATATCCTGCAGGGTGTTGTCCAGAGCATGGCCCATATGCAGCTGACCGGTAATATTCGGAGGCGGGATAACGATGCTGAATGCATCCTTGCCTTCTTCAACCTCCGCATGGAAATATCTGTGTTCTTCCCAGAATTTATACCATTTCTTCTCTACAGAAGCAGGGTCGTAAACCTTGGGAATGTTATGTTCTTCACTCATTTACAAATCCTCCTCAAAACTGAAATAAAAAAGTCCTGTTCATATCGAACAGGACGAATTATCGCGGTACCACCTATTTTCTCCGCACAAAGCGAAGCACTCAAAGCGCGTAACGGGCGCGACTCGTTCCAGCCTACTGCTGTTTCAGCCGGACTGCTCCGGGGCTACAGATCCTGACGCCTTGCACGGCTTGCACCAACCGCCGTTTCTCTTGAGCTCTGCCTCCAGGAAGACTCCCCTTCATAGCCTTTACCATATTTTACTATACCTTATATATTAGCAAGCAGTATAGGAGGATGTCAAGTATTTATATATACACCTTTTTTCAGGCGAAAAAGGTGTAGCCAAAATCGCCTTCTTTTGTTCGCAAGCCTTCGCGGATGTTGTGAGCCTATCATCTCCGTGCCCGGTTGCAACCGTGCCGGGCACTCTCCTCATTTTATGCATGACTCCTGCCGGCTCACCCACCGCCTACGGCAACAAGTGAGCAATTTTCTCTTACTTTCATAAAAACTTTCTTTGACCAGCTCATTCTTAATCTGCGTACCATTTTGCGATAGACGGCAGGCAGCTTGACCCTGATACTCTTTAAAAACACAAACAGTCCTCGGCACGTATTTGACCGAGGACTGAGTTTTAAAGCCACAAAGTCCGCTATCGCTGTAATAAGAAAATAATAACCAAAAAAGGTGTAATTCTATTTCTTACTATTTCCCTTACATCCTGCAGCACAGCTTTTCGCTGCCGGACAGCCTACACATTTGACGCCGTTTTTCTTCGCCTTGTGCAGATACCGTACCGCCAGCAGCAAAATGGCAAGGATAACACCGGCAACAATAATATCGTTCATTTGCTGTCCTCCTTTAATAATACTGACTTAACGGGCAGCAGAAGCACCCAGAGCATATTCCTTCTGCAGCTCTCTGTCAGTTTTGTTGATAAGATGCATAATATAGGCAGCAATAGCTGCAACAACTACCAGTCCGGGCAGGAAGCCTTCACCCAGCGTACCGTAATACAGCAGCGTGCCAATCTGATAAACAGCAAAAGCTACTGTGTAGCCTACGCCCAGCTGCAAACCGATAGCGCCCAGCAGCCACTTAGTGCTGGCAAGCTCAGAACGCATTGCCCCCAGTGCCGCAAAGCAAGGCGGTGTAAACAGATTGAACATCAGATATGCCAGCGCTGCTACGGAAGTAAGACCGAACATGGCAGCTACATCGCCGGCACCGCCAACCAGAGCCAGCTCTTCGGTATCAATAAAATTAGTTACGCCGTAAACAACAGCTAAAGTACCTACGACATTTTCCTTAGCAATAAAGCCGGTAACGGCTGCCGCTGCCAGCTGCCATACGCCAAAGCCCAAAGGAATCAGCAGGAAGGCGAAAGGATGCGCAATAGATGCCAGGATGGAAGTGCTTTCCATTCCTTCCTCAACTACTTCAAAGCTCCAGTTAAAGGTCTGCATTACCTGCACGGCAGTATTGCACAGCAAAATGATGGTGCTGGCCTTCACAATGTACGCCCAGCCGCGGGAGCACATAGCCATAAAAGCACGTTTGATGCTGGGCAGCTTATATTCCGGCAGCTCCATAATGAAGAAGGAACGTCTGCTCTTATAGCCCACAATCCTGTTAATAAGCAGCGCGCCGATAAAGATCAGGAAGATGCCCATAAAGTACATGGAAGTTCCCACCCAGGCGCTGTCCTGGAAAAACACGCCGGTAAAGAGAGCGATAACCGGCAGTTTTGCGCCGCAGGGCATAAATGTTGCCAGCATGGCAGTCGCACGGCGTTCACGTTCGTTGCGGATAGTGCGGCAGGCCATAATTGCCGGAATGCCGCAGCCTGTTGCGATAACGAAAGGAATAACGGACTTGCCGGAAAGACCTACCTTTTTGAAAATCGGGTCAAGCACTACGCTGACACGCGCCATATAGCCGCAGTCTTCCAGAAGGGCAATCAAAAAATACATAACCATTACCAGCGGCAAAAAGCCTACTACTGCACCTACACCGCCGATAATGCCGTCCACTAAAAGTGCCTGCAGCAGCGGCGAACTGCCTTCAACTGCCGCAGCAACCATTTCCTGGAAGCCTTCAATCCAGCCAACCAAAACATCGGCAATCATAGGCCCGAAGCTGGCCTGAGAAATATCAAAAACAAAGTACATGATAAGAGCAAAAATGGGAATGCCTAAAAATTTATTGGTCAGTACCGCATCAATAGCGTCCTGGCTGTTCTTTTCCCTGGTCAATACCTTGCGGCTTTCTACTGCGGCCACAATCTTATTGACAAAGGCAAAGCGCTTTCTGTCCGCTTCTGTTACGGCTTCCTTATCCAGCAAATCAACCTCGCCCTGACTGTACGGCGCCTGCTGAATTTTGCCCAGCTGCGCTGCGGCAGTCTTGACAACTTCCTTCAAGCCGCTGCCTTCCGTAGACACAGTCTTGATTACCGGACAGCCCAGCTTAGCAGACAATGCCTCCACGTCGATGCGGGTTTCCTTCTTATCATTAATATCAAACTTATTCAAAGCCACTACCACAGGAATACCCAGCTCCAGAAGCTGTGTGGTGAAAAACAGGCTGCGGCTCAGATTTGTTGCGTCCACAATATTGACGATAACGTCCGGCGCTTCATTTTTTACATAAGCACTGGTAATGCTTTCTTCCGAAGTAAAGGGCGACATGGAGTAGGCGCCCGGCAAATCCACCGCTGTCAGTGTTTCCGGTCCTGCATAGTATTTCTTTTCAATATAGGCTTCTCTTTTGTCTACAGTAACGCCTGCCCAGTTGCCAACTCTTTCATGTCTGCCGGTCAAGGCATTATACATGGTAGTCTTGCCGCTGTTGGGATTACCTGTCAGTGCAATTTTCATATTTACTTCCTCCTTCATACACCTGCTTTATATATTCAGCTAAAATTAGCACAAGCTAACCAACGGTTAAAAATAAAAGGCTGCACCAGCCCTTTATTTCAGATAAGAATAGTTTCTGCCAGTTCCCTGTCAATAGTATATCTGCCATCCTTGACGGAGATAATGCAGCCGCCCTGCAGATGGGAGATAACCGTAACCGGCTCGCCGCTGTAACAGCCTAACGATAACAGGAAAGCGTCTACCTCTTCATCGCCGGAATCTACAGCCTGGATAATATATTCCCTGCCTTCTACAGCATCGTTTAAGTTCATATATTCCTCCTGCGTTTCAGCTTATAGTTAGCAATAGATAACTCATGTAAAATATATCATCCGCTGTTTAGTTTGTCAATGAAAATTTTAGCTTTTGCTAACTCTTTTTAAAAGTTAGTATTTTATTACTTATTACACAAGTATGTTTAGGCTGAATTAAATAAGGCAGTACGACATCTTTCAGTCATACTGCCTTTGGTTTATCTGTGCATATATAACAGTCTGATGGAATTGAGTACGCACAGCAGCGCCACACCGCTGTCGGCAAAGACTGCTGCCCACATGGAAGCGTAGCCGAAAACGCCTGCTGCCATGATAGCTGCCTTCACTGCCAGAGCAAAAACTACGTTCTGCCAGGCGATAGCTGCCGTACTGCGGGCCAGAGCTAATGCCTGCGGCACTGCACCCATATCCGATTTCATAAATACCACGTCTGCCGCTTCAATAGCCGCATCTGCTCCGCTGCCCATAGCTGCACCTACATCGGCACCCGCCAATACCGGTGCATCGTTAATGCCGTCGCCCACGAACATTACCGGACCATATTTTTCGCGCAGCTGCTGCAGATGAGTAAATTTATCCTGCGGCAGTAATCTGCCGTGAGCTTCCTTAATACCTGCCTGCTTAGCTACCACCTCTGCTTCCTCCTGGCTGTCGCCGGTAAGCATAACTACTGCCAAGCCCTGCTGCTGCAGTTTTTTCACTGCCGCCGCAGCATCCGCTTTTAAAGTATCGCTGATAATGATACGTCCCAAATACTGTCCGTTGCTGGCAGCCAGCACCTCACTGCCGGAAATTGCTTCCGCCTGCGGCACATCAGCAACACCATAACGCTGCATGAGCTTTCTGTTGCCGCATAAAAGCTCATCCTTGCCTAAACGCACTGCCAAGCCTTCACCGGCAACCTCCTGAAAGCTTTCCGGCTGCAGCAGTTCAAGACCGCGGCTCCGCGCCGCCTGCACAATGCTGACTGCGATGGGATGTACGGAAGCCTGTTCCGCACCGGCGCAAAGCTGCAGCAGTTCCGCTTCCGTTACTCCTTGTGCCGGCAGCAGCTTCTGTACGGCAAATTCACCTTTCGTTACCGTACCTGTCTTATCCAGCACTACCGCTGCTACATTCTTCAAAGCTTCGATAACAATGCCGCCTTTAAAGAGAATGCCGCGTCTGGAAGCCGCACCGATGCCGCTGAAAAATGCCAGCGGCACACTGAGCACCAAAGCGCAGGGACAGCTGATAACCAGAAAGGTCAGCGCCGTATAAATCCAGTACTGCCACTCGCCTGTTACAAGTGACGGTACAATAGCCGTCAAAGCCGCAAGACCAACTACTACAGGAGTGTAGACACGGGCAAAACGGGTAATGAAACGGTCGATATGGGGCTTGCTGGCTGCAGCCTTCTCTACCGAATCCAAAATACGGGACACCATGGACTCAGCCAGTACCTTTTCTACCCTCAGCCTGAGCATGCCGCTGGTATTAACGCAGCCGGACATTACCCTATCGCCGCTGCGTACAGCAACGGGCACAGGTTCGCCTGTAATAGCGGAAGTATCCAGCAAGCTTTCTCCTTCTACAATCACGCCGTCCAGCGGTATGCGGTCGCCCACGCGTACCAGCAGTACATCGCCAATTTTAGCTGCGGCAGCGTCAATCTCCCGCACGCCGTCTGCCGTTTCCAGCTGCACTGTTTCGGGCCGCAGATCTACAGCTTCCATAATCTGACTGCGGCTTTTTTCTACCGCCAGTTCTTCAAAATATTCGCCCACACGATAAAAAAGCATAACGCCAACAGCCTCTTCCCAAGCACTAATGGCAAAAGCTCCCAATGTAGCAATGGTCATGAGGAAGTTTTCATCCAGCGCATGTCCTTTCAGCAGACTGCGTGCCGCCGCCATGATGATACTGCGGCCTAAGATAAGGTAAGCCACCAACAGCGCCGATAAATGATAGGCCTCCGGCAAAACTCCCAGCCATTCAGCAGCAGCAAACAACACGCCGCCGCTGATAATTTCTGCCAGTGAGCGCTGACGGGCGGACAATCCTTGTGACTTAGCTACTCCTGCCTGCTTGGCTGCAGCACCGCTTTCTTCTACAGATATTCCTTCTTCGATACTGTCGCAGACCTCCTGCACCGCCGCTAAAAGATCAGCACCACTTTTAACCTGTACCTGCAGTTTTTTCGTAGCAAAGGTTAAGAGCGCTGCTTCTACCTCCGGCAGCTGCCCTACTGCACGTTCAATCTTGGCACCGCAGTTGGCGCAGCCCAGTCCCTGCAGCAGATAGGTGCGGGTTAAAACTCCTTCGCCGTCTGCCGCAAGTACCGTGCGTACTTCCGCCATATGTTCTGCCTCACAGCAGGTATGTTGATGTTCTGCATGCTGCCCGCCGCAGCAGGAAGTATGCTGATGGTTACATTCACAACTATGTTCAGCTTCATGTCCATGCTTATGTAAAGTGCAGGAATCATGCAGCTGCTTTTTCTCCGTCATCTTCTGTCCCTCCTATTATATATGAGCAATTGTTCATATAACATCTAAAAATTTTTAGCAGCTGTCAGTATATATGATTAATCGTTCATATATGCTTTACACAACTGCTTACGTTCTTCTTGGCTACATTATAACATATGAGCAATTATTCATCTATAGTTTTTTGAAAAAATTTATGCCTAATTTTACTCTTTTTATTTATCAAAAAAGCACTGTGAAAACTTTTCAGTTCTCACAGTGCTTTTACACATATGTTTATTGAATTTTGAAAATACTACATTCTTTAGAAGCTGTATACAGCCTGTACGTTACCACTGAAACCTTCACGCTGTCCAGCATAGCCACGCATACTTAAATCAAAACTCCAGGGAGAATCACTGCTTGGCTGATAGTTCACGCCAACTTCTGCCATGTAGCTGCTTCCCTTCAGGCTTTGCTGCGGTGTACTCATATTTTCAACCCTCATATCAGCATCACCATTAAATTCATATTCATACGCTAAGCCGTAATAAGTACTGAATTTGTTTTCTTTATTAGTCGTCAGTCTTGCACCAATCCTCAGTCTGTCACTGGTTATACCGTCCAAATCAAACTTATCGCCAGCTACAGTAAAAGTATCCCCTTCCGTATAGGTATGGAAGAATTTACCGTAAATATCAAGATCTTTATCTGCATCAAGACTGATTATTTTACCTACTCCGATATGAGCCCCATAATAGGTACTTTCAGACTTGTAACCATAACTGTTACCAGCACCATCTCTCAAGGCATCTTTCATTTCATTTTTCAGCAGTCCGGCTCTCAAACTGCCTTCTGTATAAACTCCGTTATCTTGTTCAAAGCGAGCTGCTAAACCGCCGCCGTTGTAAACTACATTGCCATCGCCGCGGAAGAAATCACCATTGAAACTATTATATGTCCTGTAGGTACCACTGCCATTTTCAAAAAATGCGCCCCAGCTGAAATCACCATTGCCAATATCTTTTTCATTACCAACACCAACAATGCCGCTCCAACCATTTATTTTAAGATCACTGTTTACATCATATTTACTGTGGTTACCATATACTGCAGCAAAAGTCTTAACACCATATTTATGGTCACGACTCAAGGTATCAAGACTATCAGAAATAAGGTCAGTTCCCTGATTGACAAAGGCCGCTGCTACCGCATGATTCTGCGCTACCAAATGTGTCTGCGAATTCAGCATCAGGCTGGTGATAGTATATTTAAGTCCGTCACCAACAACATCAGCTTCTCCTTTACCAACTAAAGCTACACCGGCACTAAACTCTTCACTCACTGTAACATTATCTTTTTGTATTCCTAAATCCTTGCCTTTAATAATATACATTCTTTGATTTACAGCAGGTTTAGCTCCTCCAGCAAGGCTAAGGATATTAATTTTTGTATTTACCAAGTTATCTTTACTATTACTATAATCAGTAAGTTGAAGAACGATTCCGTTATTTTTCCATTGAATATTTTCAAAATCTATGCTATCAAAATTTTCGGCTTTTTTTACAGCTCCGCTCCAGTTATCAATAACCAGTTTATTATTCGTAAGCGTAACAGTATCATCAAAACTATCGCCGCCACTTAAATAAGCCCCTTCTAAATTTGCCGCACCACTAATTGTAATAGTATTACTACTTACAGTACTAGGATTAGTAGTTTGAGTATAGCCTCCATAAATATTCCCAGCTATTGTGCCACCACTGATATTAACTTTATTATTTGTAGCACTAGTAACACCAACACCGCCAGCAATAAAACCAGTCATATCAATATTACCGCCAGTGATATTTACTGTATTACCATCAGCATTAGCATTAGCGCCAAAAAACGATGCTGCCTCTCCGCCAGTAATCATATCAAACCCGTTAAAATTACCACCGGCGATAGTAAGGGTATTAGAACTTACGTTTCCACTTAGTGCCCAACCGCCAATAATTTGTTTAACATCAGGATTACTAAACGCAGAATCCACATACACATTACTGCCCTGAGCTTGTGTTCCAGCATACGCCCATGTTCCACCATCTTGAATTACTTTTCCACCAGTATTTGCCGCCCAAGCAGCAGTAGTTCCCAGCATACCAATGGCTAAAATGCTGATCATTACACTGTACTGTAAATTTCTTTTCATAAAAAACACCTCCTATTATCTGTTAAGCCGTTATTATGAAACAAGCATTACTTTTTTTCATAATCATTCACTCTTTCATATTTATTTTAACATTTACAGATATAATTTGTATAGCAAAAACGCTGATTACAATATATTGATAATTTTTTATTTATACATAATTATGTAAATCTTTTATTTTTAAGATTTTATCATTCTTATATTATAAAAAAATAAATCAAACTTAAAAAAGCCAAAAATTTTTTCTCATATGATCAAAATTACTGCCATTATTTTATTAAACACAAATTTTATCTTTCATAAAATACATCTAAACAAAAATCATTATTTATTGTATAATAGTATCAGAACATTTACGCGTCTGTCGCGTTATCTCCATAATATATTAAGGATGTGAAACACATGGCAATTATTTATCCTACCGCTGCTGAATTTAAACAGATGCTGGCAGAAAAGAAAACTTTCCTGGCAGATTTTTTCGCCACCTGGTGTGGTCCCTGCAAAATGCTGAGCTACGTACTGGAAGACATCGATAAAGAACTGGGCGATAAAATCGACATCGTCAAAATTGATATTGATAAAGAGCCTGCCCTTACCGAAGAGCTGGATATTACCATTATCCCGACACTCTTCTTTATTAAAGACGGCGAAATTCTTTCCCGCTATTCCGGTTTTCTGCCCCGTGAACGTCTGCAGGCACGTCTGGAAAAACTGCTGGGCAACGAGCCGCCAGTCGAAGCTGCTCCCCCTGCCGATTACGACCTCATCATTATCGGCGGCGGCGCTGCCGGTCTGACCGCTGCCATCTACGCCCGCCGTGCCGGTCTGAAAACACTGGTACTGGAAGCCTACGCTCCCGGCGGCAAGCTGATTAAGACCTTTGAAATTGAAAACTGGCCCGGCAAAAAGAACGTCAGCGGCTCCCAGCTGGCTTACGACATTTACGAACAGGCTATGGAACTGGGTACGGACTATTTCTATGAAAATGTTACCTCTGTCAGTGCAGGCGACATCAAGACTGTTGACTGCGCCAGCAGCAAAACCTTCCGTGCTCCGGCAGTTATCGTCGCTACCGGAACGGTAGAACGCACGCTGAACATTCCCGGCGAACTGGAAATGATTGGCCGCGGCATCAGCTTCTGCGCCGTCTGCGACGCTGCTTTTTACCGCAACAAGCCGGTTATCATCGTCGGTGCCGGCAACGCTGCTTTTGAAGAATCTCTCTATCTGGCGGAATTTGCTTCGGATATCACTATCCTGGCTCGCCGTGATAAATACAGTGCCGAGCTTATCACCCAGGAAAAAGTGGCGCAGAATCCTAAAATCAAGGTACTGACCTTCCGTACACCACAGGAAGTACTCATTGAAAACAATCATGTGGCAGGTATGCGCGTGCTGAACACCCAAACCGGTGAGGAAGAAATTTACAAGGCGCACGGTATTTTTCCCTATATCGGCGCTGACCCGGCTACCGACTTTGTCAAAGAGCTGGGCATTACCGATAAGCAGGGCTATCTGACTGTTAAAGATGATATGTCTACCTCCGTACCCGGTATTTACGGTGCCGGCGACGTGTGTGCCAAAGTACTGCGTCAGGTAGTTACCGCCACCAATGACGGTGCCATCGCTGCTCAGAGTGCGCTCAAATATCTGCGCGAGCGCCGCTAAGAAATACTTGACAAACGCCGCTCTTAATCTTACAATACGCTTAATAACTTCAATATAAAAAAATCTCTTTGCACTGCATTTTAACTACAGTACAATCTGATCAGGCGTTAAACCTGCTGGTTTTTAGCAGCCGGGCCCACACGGGCAGCAGACATTCTGCGTCTGCGGGACAGTATACTACTATTCCGCAGGCGTTTTTGTTTGCCTGCAGAGGATTTGGGAGGATAATATATTATGATGAATTTTGTTAATGAAGAAGAACGCATAGCCATGGTGGTGTCCGTCAACAGTATCATCGCCAATTTGGTACTGTCACTGGGCAAGCTGGCAGCTGGCATCGTCGCCAACTCTGCGGCCATGATTTCCGACGGTATCCACTCCGCTTCTGACGTTTTCAGCACCCTTATCGTTATGGCAGGTGTGCGCTTTTCCAATAAGGCTTCCGATAACGAGCACCAATACGGCCATGAACGTCTGGAATGTGTGGCAGCCATCATTCTGGCAGTAATGCTGACGCTGGTTGCTCTTGGCATTGGCTACAGCGGTGTGCAGAAGGTGCTGTATGCCGATGCTGCTGATCTGGTAATCCCCGGACAGATGGCTCTGTGGGCAGCCGTAATCTCCATTGTAGTGAAAGAAGCCATGTTCTGGTATACTAAACGCGCTGCCGATAAAATTAACTCCGGTGCGCTGATGGCCGACGCCTGGCATCACCGCAGCGATGCCCTTTCTTCCGTAGGCAGCTTTGTAGGTATCCTGGGTGCACGCATGGGCTATCCTATTTTAGACCCGGTAGCCAGTATCGTCATCTGCGCTATGATTTTATATGCAGCTTACGAAGTCTTTGCCGATGCTATGAACAAGATGGTTGACCGCAGCTGTGATGCTGAAACCAGCAGCCGTCTGGAAGCACTGATTGAAAAGGTTCCCGGCGTAGAGCATGTGGACAGCCTTTACACCCGTATGTTCGGCAGCCGCATCTATGTAGATGTGGAAATCAGCGTAAAAGATGATCTGACCTTATTGGCAGCCCATCACATTGCCGAAACAGTTCATACCGCTATCGAAGCCAACTTCCCGCTGGTTAAGCACTGCATGGTACATGTCAACCCCGTCAGTGAAACCCATCACGACCTCTGCCCCGTACTGCCGCCGGAACTGCGCCCCGGTGCCGAGCATAAATAAGCTGTTTGACAAAAAAAACTGCACTTTGTAGAATATTATTATCTTTACAAAGTGCAGGTGTTATGATGAATAAATATAAGGCGGCCTTTGCCGCAGCTTTTCCTTTAACGCTGCCAATCTGTGCGGCGTTTTTATTTTTGGGCATGTCCTACGGCGTACTCACTGTCAGCAAGGGCTTTTCCGTCTGGTACCCCTTTTTTATGAGCCTGTTAATCTTTGCCGGCTCCATGGAATTCGTTACCGTAGGTTTGCTGCTCTCCGCCTTTGACCCTGTAGGTGCCTTCTGCATGGCGCTCATGATTAACTCCCGCCATCTTTTCTATGGCATTTCCATGTTAGAACGCTTCAAAGGGCTGGGCTGGAAAAAGCCCTACCTTATTTTCGGCATGTGCGACGAATCTTTTTCCATCAACTGTTCGGCAGCCATCCCTCCCGGTATTGATAAGGGCTGGTTCATGCTCTTTGTTACCGCCCTTAACCAGCTGTACTGGGTAGCAGGCGCTACCCTGGGCGGACTGCTTGGCAGCAGCGTTTCCTTTAATACGAAGGGACTGGACTTTGTACTGGCGGCGCTCTTTATTACTATCTTTGTCAGCCAGTGGCAAAGCAGTGAAAATCATCAGTCGGCGCTGGCCGGTCTTTTGATTTCGGCAGCGTGTCTGGCGCTGTTTGGCGCGCAGCAGTTTCTTCTGCCGTCCATGCTGCTGATAGCCGCGCTGTTTATTTACTTTTACTATCGGGGAGGTAAGAAAGCATGACGCTTACACAGGAAATTATCACCATTGCTGCCGCAGTACTGGGAACTATGGCTACACGTTTTCTGCCCTTTCTGCTTTTCCCGGCCAATAAAAAAACACCGCCCCTGGTGCTTTTTTTAGGACGTTTGCTGCCCCCTGCCGTTATGGGCATGCTGGTAATTTATTCGTTGAAGGATGTACAGCTTTTAAGCGGTACTCACGGCCTGCCGGAAGCGCTTGCCATTGCTCTTCTGGTTGCGCTGCAGCTTACACTGCGAAACGCTCTCGTAACTATCGGCGTCAGCACCGTTTTTTATATGCTGCTGGTACAGAAAATATTTATATAAGAAAAAAACCAATAAAAAAGCAGACACCTGTTGTCTGCTTTTTTATTGGCATTGCTGCACCCCTGCAGCACGCTAACGTATAGAGGATTTTCAGTTATTATAAGAATAGCATCATGATCGTCATGCAAATGTCCGGTTTGCACAGCTTAATGGAAATCAATATTTCGGCCTGCTGCAACAACAAAAAAACCGTTTCTCTTACGAGAAACGGTTAATGCAACATGTGGGATTCTGCCACTCTCACATAAACAGAATCTTTGTGATAACATCTTTCCTGTCGCTCGCAGGTCAAGCAAATGCCTATACAGAAAGTCTTGCTGGATTCAGGAAACCTGTTACAGCGGCGGGACCTCTTTGGAATTACACCAAATAACTCTCCGTACGAAATATTGATTTGTTGTACTAATTGTACTATGTATCAATAAGGTTGTCAATACTTTTGCGATAAATTTCTCAAATTTATTTTTGAGATATATTGTACTATTAAATAATTTTTATAAACTTATCCAGCTAAATAAAGTAAAAGCGCTTACAAGCCTTCTGCCGTAAGCGCTTTTACTTTATCCAGTTACTGTCCATTGTTTCCTCTCCGTGAAAATTTTAATGAATAAAGTACAGATTCATCTGATACAACGCTTTGACAAATTTTTCAAACGTCATTTTCTTTCCCTCCCGGTAAAAATTTTACTTAAATTTTACTTTAGCTAAAGTATAACATGTTGTGGCGTTTTTGTCCACTATGGACTTATTTCGTCCCGATTGTCTTGTAAGCCGCCTCCAGACTGGCTTTAAGGCTTTTCAGACAAAAAAATAACCCGGACGCTGAAAAAATTTTTTTCGTCCGGGGATATTTTTTATGAAGCTGTATGTCTGCCAAAATACCATAACAGCAGCGGCGGCACACAGATATTTATAGCCAGTACACGTACCAGCTGATATGTAAGAATAATGGAAACATCTTCACCCATACTCATGCCTGCCAGCGCCATCTCGGCGATACCGCCGGGAGCCATAGCCAGGAACGCGGTAATCAGGCTGAAACCGTAGCGTGCCGAAAGCAGATAAGCTACGGCAATGCTTACAGCTACCAAAATTACCGTGCCGATAATCGTCAGCGGCACAATAGTCTTGGTCTTAGCAATTCTTTCCGCATCCAGCAGCATACCCATGTACAAGCCAATGCTGACCTGCGCCGGAGCCATAAGCCAGCCGGGCACGGGCTGCAAATCTCCTGCTGCGATGGAAAACACTGCCGTCAGCAGGATAGTGCCTAAAAATTTAGGCGTGGGCAGATGCAGCTTTTTGGCCAGGTAGCCGCCCAGTATGGAAAGCGGCAGAAATACCAGCCAGTGAATACCGCCATGATTGGGCATCTCCACCGTGCTGCCTACGATATGAGCATCCAGCAGTGTGATAACCAGAAGCGGCACGGAAACGATAACACCAATAAGGCGGATAACCTGCATAACCATGACCACATTCGGGTCGGTACGCTTATCCTGCTCAGTTAAAAGCATCATCAGCGTAATGCCGCCGGGCATCATGCCCATAACGCAGCTCTGCAGGTTTACCTTGGTCCAGCGGGCCATAAGCCACGCCAAAAGCACACTGACTGCGATAGCGATAACATTGGCTTCTACTACGCCTGCTATTTCCTCCAGAAAATTGTTCCAGGCATCGTTGCTGAAGGTAGCACCAATACCGTAGCCTGCTACCATGAGACCGCAGGCACGCCAGCTGCGGGGCCAGCTTACGGCAACGTTATGAGCAAAGGCTTTGCACAGCACTGCCGTTACCATCCCTCCCAGCAGATACGGTATCGGCAGGTGCATCCGCACCAGCAGACTGCCTAAGCAGGCAGCAGTAATAAACAGCAGCAGTCTATTCAGCATATTCTTCCAGCGTATTCATAATACGGGCAATCAGCTCGCCGCGCATAGTATGCTGGGAAGAACTGTAAATCATAATCTGCTCTTCGGACAGGCCCATTTCCCTTTTAAACAAGGCTTTCTGCGCCATAGCCGCATTTTTGGACAGCTTGTCAGACTTGGTAAGCACTATCTGTACTTTAAGTCCGCACCCCAGCAGCCAGTGATAGCATTCCAGATCGCTGTCCATTGGCTTATGCCGGATGTCGATAAGCTGGCAGACTAACGCCAGATTATCACTGCCGGACAGATATTTGCTGATGAAGCCGGACCATTGTTCCTTATTGTTGCGGTTGGTACGGGCAAAGCCGTAACCGGGCAGGTCCACCAGGTAGAAGTGGGCTCTTTCGTCCAGCCCTTCATCTACGCGTTTGGCTTCCAGTTCGTAAAAATTGATGGTCTGTGTCTTGCCTGGAGTAGCGCTGACGCGCGCCAGTCCGTTACGGCGGCACAGAGAGTTGATGAGTGAGGATTTGCCCACGTTACTGCGGCCGATGAAAGCCGTTTCGATGAGCGCAGGGGTCGGATACTGCTCTGCCTTAACAGCAGACGCCACATATTTGGAACGGATAATATCCCAGCAGCCTTTAGTCATTTTTTTCCTCCAATGCCAGTTGCAGCACTTCATCCATATGTTTTACAGCAATAAATTTCATCTGACGGCGTACATTATCGGGAATTTCTTCCAGATCCTGCAGATTGCGCTCCGGCAGCAGTACGGTTTTTACGCCGTAGCGATGTGCTGCCAGCACCTTTTCCTTAATACCGCCTACAGGCAGTACCCTGCCGGAAAGAGTAATCTCGCCGGTCATGGCAAGTCCGCCTTTTACGCGGCGTTTGGTCAGTGCCGATACCATAGCCGTTACCATGGTAATACCGGCAGAAGGACCGTCCTTGGGAATAGCACCTTCGGGCAGGTGGATATGCAGGTCTTCTGTTTCGTAGAAGTTTTCCGCCAGTCCCAGTTCAGCCGCACGGCTGCGGATGTAGGTATAGCCTGCCTGCGCAGATTCCTTCATAACATCGCCCAGCTGTCCGGTCAGCGTTAAGCCGCCTTTGCCTTTGTACACCAGTACCTCTACCTTGAGCAGCTCGCCGCCCACACTGGTCCAGGCCAGACCTGTGCAGCAGCCTACCTCGGAAGCAATGCTGATATCGTCTTCCAGAATCAGCGGCTTGCCAAGATATTTTTCCAGATTAGCACTGCTGATTTTAGCAGCGGCACTCTTGCCGGTAACAATCTTATGCGCTATTTTGCGGCAGACACCGGCAATCTTACGCTCCAAGTTACGCACACCGGCTTCGCGGGTATATTCGCGGATAATGCGGCGCAGAGCGCTGTCGCTCAAGGTAATATGTCTGTCTGCCAGGCCATGCTGCTTCAGTTCTTTCGGCAGCAGGTGCAGCTCGGCAATCTTAACCTTTTCATCCTCAGTGTAGCTGGAAAGAGAGATAACCTCCATCCTGTCCAAAAGCGCAGGCGGAATGGTTTCTACGGTGTTGGCCGTCACAATCCAGAATACATTGGATAAGTCAAAGGGGAATTCAATAAAATGGTCACTGAAAGAATCGTTCTGTTCCGGGTCCAGTGCTTCCAGGAGAGCAGAAGCAGGATCACCGCGGAAATCAGAGGTCATCTTGTCCACTTCGTCCAGCAAAAATACCGGGTTCATGCAGCCGCAGCTTTGCATGCCGTGAATAATACGTCCGGGCATAGCACCGATGTAGGTACGGCGATGACCGCGAATTTCAGCCTCGTCACGAATACCGCCCAGAGAAATACGGGTAAAGCGGCGTCCGATAGCATCGGCAACGCTGCGTGCCAGCGAGGTTTTACCAACGCCCGGCGGGCCAACCAGACACAGAATAGGTCCTTTGGTATCGCGGGTTAAAGCGCGCACTGCCAGATATTCCAGAATACGCTCCTTAACCTTTTTCAGTCCGTAATGGTCCTTATCCAGCACCTCAGCTGCATGCTTCAAATCAAAATTATCCTGAGTAAACTTGCCCCAGGGCAGCGCCAGCAGCGCATCCAGATAGCTGCGGATAACGGCGCTTTCTGCCGCCATCGGCGGCATTTTATACAGACGGTCCAGCTCTTTGTTAATCTTGCTGCTTACCTCTTCCGGCAGGCTCAGCTCTTCCATCTGCTTTTTATATTCGTCAATCTCGGCTTTCAGCTCATCGCCTTCGCCCAGCTCCTTGTTAATCGCCTTGAGCTGTTCGCGCAGGTAGTAATCGCGCTGATTTTTTTCAATCTGACGGCGTACTTCGGCGGCGATATTCTTTTCCAGTCCGGCGATTTCCAGCTCTTTGCTGAGCACCACGTATAAAGAATGCATACGCTCTTTCACGTCAAAGGCTTCCAGCAGACGCTGCTTTTCCTCGATACTTACGGACAGATAACCGGCAATCATATCGGCAACCCTGCCCGGGTCCGGCTGCGCCTTAAAGGAAAGCAGCACTTCGCTGCTGACCTTCTTCGTCAGCAGTACCCAGTTTTCAAAAGTTTCGATAAGCATACGGCGCAGAGCTTCAATCTCCGTATCCTCGCTAATCTCGGAACGAATCAGCTCGCCGCTGCCGACAAACTGTGCGTCCTCGCCTTCGGTTACGGTGATGGAATCCAGTCGTACACGCTCCAGACCTTCCACCAGGATGCGTACCGCACCATTAGGCAGCTTGAGCAGCTGCTTAATCTCTGCCAGTACGCCGCAGGTATACAAATCTTCAATCTGTACGTCCGTCACAGCCGCGTCCTTCTGAGTAGTCAAAAGCAGCTGCTTAGTCGCACCCGCCGCATTTTCTACGGCATGGATGGATTTATCCCTGCCGATATCAAGATTTACCAGCATGCCCGGAAAAATCAGCATTCCGCGCAGCGGCAGCAGCGGCAGAGTAATCATATTGTCAGACAAACCAGTTCCTCCTTTACAAGCACAAAAGGGAGAAAGGCAATGCCCTTCCCCCTAATCTTTATTTGTTATTCCGCAAGCATCTGCGGATCTTCATGCTGACGCACGGTTGCTTCGGTAACGATGCATCTTTTTACATCGTCGCGGGAAGGCACGTCATACATCACATTGCGCATAATCTCTTCGATAATAGCGCGCAGTCCGCGGGCACCGGCATTGCGTTTCAGCGCCTCTTCGGCGATAGCGTCAAGTGCCGCGTCCTCAAATTCCAGCTGGACATCGTCCATAGCCAGGAAATGCTGGTACTGCTTAATCAGCGCGTTGCGCGGCTCCTTGAGGATGCGCACCAGTGCTGCTTTATCCAGTGAATCCAGCGTTACTACTACCGGCAGACGGCCGGCAAATTCCGGGATCAGACCAAATTTCATCAAATCCTCGGGCAGTACCTTGCTGAATACTGCGTTATTGTCAATTTCCTCTTTTTTGCGGATATCCGCGCCAAAGCCCAGGTTCTTCTTGCCGATACGGGCATTGATGATATTTTCCAGTCCGGCAAATGCGCCGCCGCAGATAAACAGGATATTGGTAGTGTCTATCTGGATAAACTCCTGATGCGGATGTTTGCGTCCGCCTTTAGGCGGTACACTGGCAACAGTGCCTTCGAGGATTTTTAAAAGAGCCTGCTGCACACCCTCGCCGGAAACGTCGCGGGTAATGGAAACATTCTCTGACTTACGGGAAATCTTGTCGATTTCGTCGATGTAGATAATGCCGCGCTGTGCAGCTTCAATATCATAATCAGCATTCTGAATCAGCTTGAGCAGGATATTCTCTACGTCCTCGCCTACATAGCCGGCTTCGGTCAGCGTGGTAGCATCGGCGATGGCAAAGGGAACCTGCAGAATCTTCGCCAGAGTCTGCGCCAGCAGGGTTTTGCCGCTGCCGGTGGGTCCCAGCATGAGAATATTGGACTTCTGCAGTTCTACGCTGCGTTTTTCCTCAGGATTCTGCAGCTCGTAGTTAATACGTTTATAGTGATTGTATACGGCAACGGACAAAGTCTTTTTAGCTTCGTCCTGGCCGATGACGTATTCATCCAGAATAGCCTTGATGTCTTTTGGCTTGGGCAAATCAGAAGCTGCCGGCATGCTTTCAGCCAGCGTTTTCTGGTAGTCCTCGTCCAGCATCTCCTTGCAGAACTCGATGCACTCGTCGCAGATATAGACGCCGCGACCGGCAATCAGCCTGCGCACCTGGCCTTCACGCTTGCCGCAGAAAGAGCAGGTAAGGTTGTTATCATGCCCTTCGTCAAAATTCATATTTGTTAATCTCCTTAAGTCTAAAGCTACTAAGCTTTACGGCTGCGTTCCAGCACCTCGTCGATGAGGCCGTATTCCTTAGCCTCACGGCTGGTCAGGTAATAATCGCGCTCGGTATCAGCGGCAATCTTTTCCTTGCTTTGGCCGGTATGCTTAGCCAGTACGCCGTTCATCTCCTCGCGGATGCGCAGGATTTCACGGGCGTGGATTTCAATTTCGGTAGCCTGCCCCTGAGCACCGCCCAGCGGCTGATGAATCATTACACGGGAATATGGCAGCGCAAAACGCTTGCCGGGAGCACCGGCAGCCAGCAGCACGGAAGCCATGCTGGCAGCCATACCCATGCAGATAGTAGATACATCGGGCTTGATATACTGCATTGTATCATAAATAGCCATACCGGCGCTTACGCTGCCGCCGGGGCTGTTGATGTACAGATGGATATCCTTGTCGGGGTCCTCGGATTCCAGGAACAGTAACTGAGCGATGACAACATTGGCCATATTGTCATCAATGGGCCCGGTAACAAAGACGATGCGGTCTTTTAAAAGGCGGGAATAAATATCATAGGAACGTTCGCCGCGGCTGGACTGTTCAACAACGATAGGCACGTAATTCATATTTGTCACACTCCTTTGCTGCCGGAAACGTTATTATTTTGCGCTGTCGATAACTACATGAGCTGCTTTGCGGCGCAGGATGTTTGCCAGCAGCAGGCCCATGGTACCGTTATTGCGGATGATTTTCTTAACTTCGTCAACGGAAGCGCCATGCTGAGAAGCGATAGCAGCGATTTCAGCATCAACGTCAGCCATGTCAACCTGGATGTTTTCAGCTTTAGCAATAGCGTCCAGTACCAGGTCGGTTTTAACGTTTTCTTCAGCAACAGGACGTTGGTTTTCACGGATTTTAGCCATGTCCATGCCGGTGTACTGCATGTACATTTCCATGGTCATTTTACGGCTTTCCAGGCTCATTTTCATTTCGTCAACCATTTGGCTGATGCGGTCTTCGATCATGATTTCAGGAACGGTGAATTTAGCATTAGCTACAGCCAGGTCGATGAGAGCGCGTTCGTAAGCAACTTTAGCGTTTTCTTCAGCGCTCTTTTGCATGCGTTCTTTGTAGTTAGCACGCAGTTCGTCTACAGTTTTGAAGTCACTGTTAGCAGCAACATATTCGTCGGTCAGTTCCGGCAGTTCGCGGCGTTTTACGTCTTGGATGTTTACTTTGAATACAGCTTCTTTGCCAGCCAGTTCTTTAACGAAGTATTCTTCCGGGAAGGTTACTTCAACGTCGGTGGAGTCGCCTTTTTTCAGGCCAACCAGTTGGTCTTCAAAGCCGGGGATGAAGGAGTTGGAACCAACTTCCAGAGGATAGCCTTTGCCTTCGCCGCCGCTGAACGGTTCGCCGTCAACAGTACCAGCAAAGTCGATGATAGCGAAGTCGCCTTTTTCGATAACAGCGTCATCTTCAGCTGCTACCATTTTTGCATTGCGTTTACGCAGTTCGTTTACAGCGTCTTCAACAGCTTCGTCAGTTACTTCAACAGCTTCTTTTTCTACATGCAGGCCTTTGTATTCGCCCAGTTCCGGTTCCGGTTTCAGGGTTACTTTAATGGTCAGTTCCATATCTTTGCCTTCTTCAAAAGTAGATTCTTCTACTTTCGGGTCAGATACGGGGATCAGTTTTTCCTGGTCCAGAGCATCGCTGTAAGCTTTGTTAGCAACGATTTCGAAAGCTTCTTGTTTTACAGCTTCTTTGCCGTAGTGCATTTCGATGATGTTGCGGGGAGCTTTGCCTTTGCGGAAGCCCGGGATGTTCACATTATTGGCAATCTTTGCTACAGCTTTTTTGAAACCGTCGTTAACAACGGCAGCCGGAGCGGTGATTTTCAAAGTTGCTTCATTTTCTACTCTTTCAACAGTTACGTTCATTAATAAAATCCTCCCTTAAATTTATGTGGGTAAAAATAGTATATCGGATTAAAGTGTCAGCCTTCCCTATCAAGGCAGATTTATGCTGACATAAATCGCTCATAATATCATATCACAACCAGGCTTGCTTGACAATACTAAAAAGCCCTACAGACAAAGTCTGTAGGGCAAAATTTCAGTTGGAGCGGAAAACGAGATTCGAACTCGCGACCCCCTCCTTGGCAAGGAGGTGCTCTACCACTGAGCTATTTCCGCATCTGTGCTGTTCCGTATCAGGAACGATATTGATTATATTATACAACCGTACCTTTGTCAACAGCTTTTTTAAAAAATTTTTAAATTATTTTTTCTGGCTGTGCAGCAGCTTGAGCAGAGCCAGTAAATCATTCACATTAATGTTTTCCGGCAAAACGCTGTCATCTTTTTTGCTGTAGACACTTTCCTCACCTTTGACAACTTCGTCCAGACTGCAGTTAAAGATTTGAGAAATCTTATTAACCTGGCACAGAGTTACCTGACCGCGGCCGCGTTCAATATTGCTCATGTGGGTTTGAGAAATGCCTAAAAGACCTGCCAGCTCAATTTGGCTCATATTATGCTGTACACGCATCAGCTTGATATTATTGCCAACTTTTACAAAATCCAGATTTTCCATTCTGTTCATCCCTTCTTACGCTTACTTTAGTTTATTAAACGCCATTTAATGTGTATTAAGTTTTTCACCAATATCTATTTAATAATATCATAAACATTCTTTATTAACTATCCTTTCAGCGTGAACATGCTCTTAATTTCGTGAACATCGGTTAATGTAATCAAATACTATTTATCTTAAATATTTAAAAGATAAAACACCCCTGCTTAAATAAGCAGAGGTGTTTCCATTACACTATGCCAATTAATAATATATAACTGAAAAATAGAGGTTTTACAATTACACAAACAAGAATTCAGATAGCTTTATTTTTCCAAGACTATCATCTGATTTGCCTAATTATTATTTCTCATCCCTGTGTGCAATAAACTTCAATGCGTCTGCCAAATCATCAAGATCTATTACATATTTCGGCTTTTGCTTATTAGAACTATCATATCTGTCTTCATCCGCAAACTGGTCTATACTGCAATCAAGTACTCTGGCTATTTTCACCGCTGTACAAAGACTAAGCCCTGCATTGCCATGTTCAATATTGCTCATATGTGTTGCCGATACCTCAATAGCTTTTGCCAGTTCTATCTGTGATATGCCTTTTTGCATACGGATTTTCTTAATGCAGCTGCCAATTTTCTTATTATCTACGACTGATTCTTCATTCATGAAGCATCACCTTACATATCATATTAGGCTTTTAACAGGACAACACCATTTTGATGTTGTCCCGTTTATTTTACTTATATCAGAAGCTCCACTGTAAGCCGGCATTGATCTGATAGGTTTCTTCATAATCATTGCCAAGAGAAGTTTCTACATCCAGATATGCGTAGCTTGTCTTGCTCATTGCTGTTGCGAAGCCAAAGCCGATGTCGCACCAGGTACCTTCATTGCCGTAGGTTACATCCATGGTACCAGTACCATCTGTTGCGTAGATATCCTGGTCGCCTAAGAATTCATGGAGCAGGTCTGCCTTGAAGTATACAGTGCTGCGTTCGCCAAGGTCTTTGCCCAGTCTGAAGCCTGCACGGGCAATCAAGCTGTTGATTGCATCCAGGCTTACTTCTGTTCCCTGACTGGTGGTGTAATTTGCGTCGGTTACTCTTGCATACTGCAGCTGTACCTGGGGTTCAAAGTACCAGTTGTTGCCAATGTCTTTTTTGCGTCCATATTCAGCGCTGATGGAGTATACATTGTTGCTGAAATCGCCGGTAATCTTGTCGCCGCCTCTGTAGAGGGTGAAGTCATTGGAGAGGTGTCCCCATTTAGCTACAAAATCACTGTAATGACCTTTATCGCCCAGCCAGGTATCATACAGCCAGATGCCTTTACGGCTTACGTCACCGCTGCCGCCCACGCCGGTGTATTCACTGCTGCCGTCCATGTAGTCAATAGCTGCGCCGACACGTCTTTCACCATTGTCGCATTCCTGTTTTTCATCATAGCCAAGCTCGTACATGGTGTTCATGATGCGGAATTCGTTGTCCTTGCCGATGCGGTCATGGCGCATGCGTACCCACATGCCCTGATCTTCCTCATTATTGATGTAGCGAGCTTCGCCAAGACGTTTGTTGAGTCTGTCCATGTAAACAGCATTGCTGTAGTTTACTTTGGACATGTTGACTACGGTCTTGCCGCCATCGGAAATTTCACTATTTTTAACACCAATTAATTTAAAGTTAGTAGTTCCATTAACATTGCTATCACTTTCAACAGTATTTTCCAGTGTCATAATTTCAGTGTCATCAGGACCTTGCGGATTTTCCGGTGTACCAGTACTATCAAAGAAGTCATCTACCATGTCACTGCCCGGTTTTTCAGAGCTCATTCCTCCGTCAGTTTCGGAGCTGTTATAAGCATTATTTTCTTCGTTGCCGTCGTATTCATCCTGTCCAACTTCGTATTCAACATTGTTGATACCCTGGTTATAAGTAATAGCACGGAAAGATACGTTAGAACCATCACCAATAGTAGCAAAACGCAGTCCATCAAAACCGTCCTGATACATGTCATCCACACTGACAGCATCTACTACATTAATTACATACTCACCATCTGCATTTTTGATGTACAACATATCGCTGACATCTCTATTTCCATCAAGGCTCATATTGAATATCGCATTACCATCTAATTCATATACAGTTAAAGCATGGGCTGTCTCATTTCTGTCTGTGTTAGCATTGACAAGGTCTATAATCGGAGTTCCAGCAGCAATGTCACTGTTTCCAGTATTGATGGAAGTAATCCAGCTTTGCCCGGTAACATTCCATCTTGATCCTTCTCCCATAGTCAGATTTACCTGACCGCCCTGTACAATTTCATTACTAAACGCAGGGTTAAAGAAAGTTGTATGTTCACCATCTTTTACAACTCCGGCATCTCCATAATCATCGGCACGTCCAGTCCATACGCCGCCATTACCAATATCCAGATTCAGCTTGCCTCCGTTAGCTGCTAAGGCATTGCCATTAACTTTAATACCGGAGGTACTATTTGCTTTGTTTGAAGAATCAAATGCCTGTATGTTAATCAAACCGCCATAACCAGAAACTATATCACCAGTAATACTACTCTTAGCAGTATTACCATCTTTGTCAGTTCCGTCCAGATAGTTTATCTTAACAGTACTGCGTTCAGCATCTTCAATATTAAAGTCTGTAATATTACTGAAATCTGTATCTCCTGTACCTGCGGTTACCGCAATACCATAACTGTTACTTGGGGTACTGTCAGTATTCGCATTTGGATTACTGTTAACTATAGTAGTTTGACCTTCAATATTAATTTTACCGCCCTGCTGTGCCCAGATAGTACGTTCACTGTCATCTTTATGTTCAAAAGTAAAATCAGTAGCAATATAGTTTACGCCATTTTCTCCGGTTTTAATATCAATAACAGCTTTATCTTTAGCATATACAGCCGCTACAATATGCTCATTATCCTTACCATGAGCAGAAGAAAGAATATAGTTACCACCCTTACCATTACCAGTAGTTTTTACAGTAACGGTAGAATCATTTTCTGCACGTATAGCTCCGGAAATTAAATTCTCTGTTTCAGCAATAATATCTACATTTAACTCAGGTGTATTTTCAGGGGTAAACTCATAATCATCCTTAACTGCACTCTTCCCCTCATTCGCTGCTTTAGCTGCTGCCCAGATAACTGTCTGGTCTCCATATATCAATTTATTATCTTCGTTTAATGAGCGTAATAATTCTCCTGTGTCGCTGTTCGCTCCAATTATATTTGTATTGCCGGTAATATCTATGTCAGAATTATATAATTCTGCAACAATACCGTTATTGCCGCCTACAACAATATTGGTATCTGCATTCAGCTCAATATCACCGCCGTCAGAATAAACTGCATTACGGTCTGCTACTACAGCAATAATATTTTTACCGTCAACAGTACTTTTATCTGCTGTTAAAGTAACAGAACCGTTTTGTGCATAAACACCTTTACTATTACCTTTTAAGATAATTTTTGCTGCCTCTACAGTTACATTACCTTCACCGCGATTACCAATAGCAGCACGTCCTCCCACAATACTTGAATCTTCACTTTTAAACCATGCTTCACTGTCTTTATTACCTATTATTTGGGCACCATCTGCAGAATTGGTAACAAGGCCATAACCTTTTTCACCAATTAAAGTTATTTTATCAAAACCGCTAATGTCAATACCATTTCCATTAGTACCACGTGAACCAGATTGATAAATACCATCATCTTGACCTTTTATATATATTTCTTTTACATTAAGAACAACAGCATTTTCATCTGCAGCCATGCCTTTACCATCATCGCTACTGCTATTTATTACTGTTAAACTGTTAGCTGTTATATCTGCACCAGTTTTAAAAACATATTGATTATCTGAACCAGCAGGCACATCTGTTAAATTTATAGTAATATTTCCGTTCCCTGTAATTGTGGGTTTATATCCAAAAGAAACATTTTTTAAAGTTAATGTTGCACCATTCATAACATTAATAGTATTACGGGTACCATTACCAATTTGAGCTTGACTGTCATTTTCTACCGTTACGTTTTCCGTTACAGTATATGAATTTGAATCCTTATCTGCATACTTTTCCTCAAATTCAGATGAAGTCATTGCATCAACTACTAAACAGCCGTTACTTAAACTTATCAAAGCAATACTCATTATGATAGCTTTTTCCAAGTTCTTGCGTTTCATAACATCAATCCCCCTTAAAACTTTTGTATTTCGATATTTTTTCGCAGATAATTCTGCCATTATTATATTTTTATAATATCACTTTTATCTCACAATTTTCACACATCTTTCGCAAACGTTATATTTGTGTCGCAAATATATCTTAACAAGAATTATTACTAATAATTTATATCATATTGTGTTATAAACATTACAAAAAGGCTGCAACCAGTTAAAACCGATTACAGCCTTTATGATTTCTTCCTCTATATATTTATCGTTATCTATTTTTCCATCCTGTCGAAAAGCCACTGCATATACCGCCGCTTAATATCAGCAGCGCCGCTGTGCCTGATGGGCACCGTCATACCACCGCGCATGTAAAAATCAAAATCACGTACTTCTTCCACATACTCCGGATTGATGACAAAGCTTCTGTGCACCTGCCAGAACTGCTCCTCCGGCAAAAGCTCCAGCAGACCGCTGAGACTGATGCTGGCTTCATATTTTCCCTGCAGCGTGTGTATATGGCATTTTTTGTCGATAACCTCTACTGCCACTACCTGCCGCAGGTTCAGCGTCAGCTGATGACGGCCCACAGGTACGGTAATCTGCTGGCGGGCAGCAAAAATACCGCCTTTATCCAACGCCCGCAGCATTTTTTCCTGCGTTACGGGCTTCAGCAGATAATACGCCGCCTGCACATCGTAGCTTTCGCTGGCAAATTCGTTGCTGCTGCTCAAAAAGATAAGCGAAAAGCTATTACCGTATCTTTCGCGCAGTTCTTTTGCAAAATCCGTCCCCAGCGACGAACCCATAAAAATATCCAGCACGATAATATCTGCATGCTCGCGCCGCAGATATTCCCGGCATTCTTCCAGCGCAGTAAAGCAGTGCACCTCTGCCTGTACCTGCCTGCTGCGGCAAATTTCTTCTATTATATCCTTAGCTGCTGCAACTTCCTGCAGCACATCATCACATATAACTATCTTCATGGCTTACAGATCCTCTAAAATCTTCCTGTTAGCTATAGCAGCGGACACGCTGAAAACATCCTCACTGACAGTAAAATCCAGATAGCCGCCGCATTTCTGCACAATGGAGCGCACATTTTCCAGTCCCAACCCCGGCTGCTCAAAGCCCAGTTTGGACGAATAGAACCTGCCTTCTTCCCGGCGCAGCTGTCCGTCAAAGCTGTTGGCAACCTTCACCAGCAGCATACCTCCGGCAACGGCAATATGCACATCCACATATCTTTTCTGCGGCGCTTTGGCAGCTGCCTCGACAGCATTTTCCAGCAGATTGCCTACAATGATGGCAATGCACACATCGTCTGCCCGCACTTCCTGCTGCGGCAGAACCACCCGCATATCTATGCCCTGGCGCTGACCCTCTGCCTGCCAGTGACCTACCAGCGCGTCAATAACATTACTGCCGCTGAGGGCAATCTTGCTGCCCTGCTCACTGAACTCAGCCATTTTGCCCAGAAAAGAACGCAGCTTATCATACTGGCCGCTGTCCAGATACTCGCCTGCCATAAGGGTAAAATGACGCAGGTCATGGCGCAGCCGCCGCAGATTCTGCCAGTTTTCAACAATAGAATTATAATGGCTTACCTCTGCCCGGCGCACACGCTCCAGCGTCTGCAGCTGCAGGCTTTTTACCGTACTGAGTCTGATTTCGCGCACCATTTCACCTAACAGGTACAAGAACCAGATAACCGGCAGGCAATAAAGCACCCGCTGCAGAAAATCCATCCAGATAACATTGCGGTCATAGTCACGCACCAGTATCTGCGCCAGCAGGCTGGTAAACAGGATGATAATGACGCTGTTGGTAATGCGCGTCACACTGACCTCGAAAAAAGCATCCCTGCTGCGGTCGATAAACCGCCGCACCCGCTTATACAGCAGCGCCGACAGCACAATCAGCAGCACATCCGACGCCCAAAAGCCCGGTACACCGTGCAAGTCCACCAAAAGCAGCACCAGAGTCTGCACCACTACGAAGAAATTATCCAGCGCAAGCCAGACAATAATCTTCTTTCTCATCATGCCCTTAACCATGATAAGGAAGAGAGCAACATACATAAGCGGAAAACCATACAGAGCAGGCAAACCAATCTGTCTGCCATCAGCCAGGTACACGGTAAACTCTACCAGCATGGCAGCAGCGGTTACCAGCCAGTACACACGGCTGCTCCAACGCAGACGGTCGCGGAATACATAGCCGCGTATCCAGGACATGGGCAGCTGCCGGGCGATAATAAATATCAGTATAAAAAAATCTTCCAGCATAATCCTCCGAAAATATTACAATAAAGCCTTTTTTATATTATATCATTTTTTACCGGCTTTAGGTATATTTATAAATCAGAAAATTATACACTTGACGTATAAACAATAATTCAGCTGTTTCTACCAGCTTGCCAGCACACAGCCAAGCTCACTTTCAGGTATTTCAAGGGCCTGAAAAATCTTGTACAGTACCAATACCGTTACATTCGCTCTCCCGTTTTCTACCGAATGCAGATATCTCCCGCTGATACCTGTCAGCTTGGACAGCATTTGCAGCGTGTATTTTCTGATATGACGATAATTTTGAATCAACAGACCTATTTCTTCCAGTTTTCTTGTAAATCTATTCTTTTTCATAAAGCCCCTCCTTGTGCGTACAAGATATAATTGTACAGTATTTTCAGAATTTTTACACTTATATGGAATTATATTTCTATATGAAGGATTTTCTTCTATTATATAGAGAAAAAATAGCACTCCAAACACTGTCTGAACAGTGCTTGAAGTGCTTTTCTTTTTATTCAGCCATTTAACTTAGAACGTCCAGCGCACACCTGCGTTCCAGCCCCAATCTTTTTCAAAATCTCCGCCAAAAGTTTTTTCTACATCAAAATAGATATGATTATTTTTGCCGGTCTGAATAGCTGCACCAATACCAATTTCACCCCAGGTATCACCAAAAGAGCCATCTTTATGCAGGGTATCACCTGTAGCAGTATCAGTCATATCAAGACTGTAATCACCTAAAAATTCGTGCAGCAGGTTAGCTTTCAGATAAAGATTGGTTTTTTCATCTAAATCTCTGCCGATATTAAAGCCAATGCGACCTACCAGACTGCTGATACCTCCCTGCTCTACAGCAACACCATTGTTTAAGCGATAGTTGTCACCGCCAAGATAGCCTAATGTCAGCTGTCCCTGCGGCTCAATATACCATTTATTGCCTAAGTCTTTCTTACGTCCGTATTCTACATTAAGAGATACACCCTGATTATCCATAGCGCCAGTAATATTGTTGCTATTGGTATCAAATACGCTAAAATCATTGTCCATGTCTACTACTTTGAAAACAAAGTCCAGATAATGACCTTTGTTTCTCATAGTGGTACTGTAGAAACTGATGGCTTTGCCGCTGTTTTCGCCGCTGCCACGTTCATAGCTGCTGCTGCCGTCGCTGTAGCTGATAGCTGCACCATTATAGCGTTTGTAGTCTTCGGTTTCTTTGTCCATGACATCGTAGCCAAGTTCATAGGTAGTGTATTTATTTTCAAAGGCAGTACTGTCATCTCTGCTGATTTTGCTGCCGCGTACTCTGAACCATACTCCCTGCTCATCTTCACCGTTGTGGCGCAAGTCGCCCATGCGTTTCATCAGCTTGTCGCTTTCCATAATCCAGGTATGGTAGTTAAGCGCATTGGCGCCCAAGATGGTATCCACGCTGGTTGTTGGTTCATCAGTTTGCTCTACTTCTGCCAAAATCCAGTCTGTATTATAACCGTCAGTTACATCTTCTCCATCTTCGGTATCCAGTCTGTCCAAAGTGTATTTATTCCAGTACAGTGTCCCCTCATCCGGCTTGGCTAAAAATTCTCCCTGTTCATCGTTAACGCTGACTAAAACCGTACCGGCAGCATCATACACGCCGGATTTATCAATATTATTCAAGGTAATGTAATGCGTCCCGCTGTGAGTGCCATCTACATATACTCTGTCGCTGTTATCGGTATTGGTAGAGGCATCAATATTCATATTGATAATTCCGTCTTTACCGGAAATACTTTTAGCAATTAATTCTCTAAAGCCACTGCCAGCGTCAGTATTAGCATATGTCATATCAACAACAGCACTATCCGCAAGGTCCAAAGCAGTTACTGGTGAAGAATCAGTCATATTCCATTTAGCGCCATCAGCAAAATTTAAATTAATAGTACTCTGTGATGCATCAAAACCAGATTCATTGCCAAATTCATTGATACCTGTGAAGTAAGAATTCTTATTCAACAAATTTGCGGATATCACATTTTTTGTAGAATCTGCATCTACCATAGTTTCATATTTACTACCAAAAATATATGCTGTAGATGTCTTGCCAACTACAATATTACCATTTAACTGTACATCAGCAAACTTATCTGCAGTTGAATTAACCTTAATTGTAGAACCACTTCCAGAAGCTTTACCTACTGCATTTAAAACAACGGCAGCATTAGCCTTTAAGCCTTTTTGAAACTCAAGATTACTGCCAGCACGAGCTAATGCAGAAATCTCTACATCTTTATCTTCGGCTGTAGTAACGTATTCAACATCTCCTTCAAATGTTGCATTGGAAAACCAATGAAGATATGTACCTATGGATTCTACACCATCACCAGCCGCTGTAGTCTTTATTGTAGCAGTATTGAATTTTGCATCGGTAATGTAATAAAAATACATACCATAATTTGATACAGAATTAGGAAAATTTTGTGAAGTAGTTCTATCCACAAAATACTGAGCTCCGGATACATCAAGATTGAGATGCCCGTTTACGGTAATAGAATTTTTTCCTGCTGCATTTCGGTTGGAATCTTTTAAATTGATGCCAACCGAATTATTACCGCCTACAGTCGTAATAGACAAATTATTAAAATTTAAATCTGCATCCTCGGCATGATAGTTAAACCCATAACTATGGTCAGCATATTGATTCGAGATACCATAAGTATAGTAGGGTGCATTTTTAACAGTAATAGTAGTATCACCATTAACAGTGAGTGATGCATTTGTTCCACTGGCTAAAATACCGGTAGACCTATTGCCATTTAACATGGTTATATCTAAATTACCGTCAAATTGAGCATGTGCACTATCTTCTATTACTAATCCTTTTTGAGAATCCATTCCATAAGCTTCATCAGGTTCAAATTTCAATTCGTCATCATTATTGGTATACTTGTAGTTCTGTACTAAAATTTCAGTATTACCTTTAACATGCAAATCGGTATTTTCAATTAACTCAATACCAACTCTTTCCATTGGAATCTTATTATAATTACCCCATGCTTCAGGTATTATACTAATATCGACATCTTCATTAACCACTAATTTAGAGTTATCCCATAATACCAAAGCTTTCCCTACCTGGACATTATAACCAGTTACTGCTCCTTCATTAGGAGCAAAATTACTTTTATCATAATTACTACTATTATTAAAAAAAGCTCCAGTTGTAGTCAGTTCAATATCAAGGCTTCCGTCAATAATCTTATTATAGTCATTTATAAAATGTAAATTCCCCTGAACTAAATTCACATCCTCCGCAAAGACAAAACTGCATACACTTGAACTAAGTAATAAACTTAAAACTATTGATTTTTCTAATTTTTTCTTCATCCACAGCACCTCCACCATCAAATCAACTTGCTATAATCAGCGCCTGCCGTTTTTCAAGCTCACCAAACGCAATGCCTCAAGCAAATCAGCCAAATCAATCTTTCCCTCCGACGCTTGAGCTGCCTGAGCATCCTTTCTTTCCTCATCAGCAAAACTGTCAATACTGCAGCCAAGCTCCCTGCTTATCTTCACAGCTGTCCACAAACTGATGCCTGCATGCCCTTTTTCTATATTGCTCATGTGCGTCTGCGATACCGCAATCGCCCGCGCCAGTTCTATCTGCGAGATGCCCTTCTGGATTCGCAGCTTTCTGATTCTTTCGCCAACCTTTTTATTATTCAAAGTGTTTTCCTGTTCCATATCATCACCTTCACAGCAGCTTGTAAGCAAGTATTATAAAATCATTATAACATCTTTGTACCCCCCCGCAAGACACCCAGGTTTTATCTAATCTCTCCTCCCCAGGTCTTGCGGCGCCAACTTGACTGCTTACCAAAACAAAAACCGTAAGCCTTTGCTGAATAAACAAAAGCTTACGGTCAAATGTTCTAACACTATTAAATTTTATCTTACCTGCAGCTGCTTTTTACGATACGGAGAATTATATTTCTATATACTGGCTTTTGCACCTTCTATCTGTCATAATGACGTTGCATGCAGCGCCAAAGCGCGGACGTCCGCCAACATTTAGGAAAAGAGGTCCTTGCCATCACTAATACCAAAGCAAAATACACCATGCTTACTGCCGACCAGCTTCAGGAGCTTATCCACCAATCGCAGCAAAACTCTGCCGCAGCCACAGACAGACTGTGCGAAGCCTTCCGTCCCCTTATCTACCGCGAATGCAGCAGAGAAAGTATCTACCGCGTTTTAGGAGAAGATGCCGTAAGCATTGCCTGGGAAATCTTTCTGCGTTTTATCCGCCGCTATAACGGCTGCGACTTTATCAACCTGCCGGGGCTGATTCGCTGTCACGTCCATTACGAGCTGCTGCACCAGTTAAGCAGAGCCGCCCGCCAAAGCGCCAGCGAAGTACAGGACGACGGCAGCATTGCCGAACAGCTTGCCCAGGCTAACGATGAGCTGCAGCGCCTTACCCTGCGGCTGGGCATCCAGCAGGCGTTTACTGCTCTTACTCCTCTGCAGCAGGCCATTATCAGCGCCTCCTGTCTGCAAAAGCAGCCGACCAGACTGCTCAGCAAACGCTACAACTGTACCTGTGCCAACATTCTCAAGCATCGCCGACGTGGACTGCAGCGACTGCGCAGCGCCCTTACTGACGACTAAACAAAAAAGCACCCAGACACTGCCTGTCAGTGTCCTGGGTGCTTTTACTGTTTTTACTTAGAAGCTGTACACAGCCTGTACGCTGCCGCTAATACCTTCCTGCATACCAACGTAGCCTCTGACGTTAGCGTCAAAGTACCACGGAGATTCCTTCCCCGGAGTATAGCGGAAGCCTACTTCGCCAATCACCGTACTGCCCTCTAAGGACGGAGTGTACATAGCGTAATGGTTAGCCGTGCCGCCTGCGTCGCCGCTGAATTCATATTCCCACGCCAGTCCGTAGTAGCTGGTGAGCTTTTCGCCCTGCTGCTCGCTGAAACGCGCGCCGATACGCAGCTTGTCGCTGTCTACGGATTCAAAGTCGAATACGTCATTGGCAATTTTTACGCTGTCGCCTTCATGGTGGGTATGGAAGTATTTGCCGTAGATGTCCCACGCTTTGCCGTTATCCAGCTTAATGATTTTGCCGATGCCGATATGGGCGCCGTAGTAAGCGTTTTCCGTCTTGAAGCCGTACAGTTTATTATCCATATCAGACAGTGCATTGCTTACTTCGTTTTTCGCCGTGCCCGCACGCAGGGAGGCTTCGGTGTAGACGCCGCTCGTCTGTTCGTAGCGCATGAGCAGGCCGCCGCCGTTGTAGACTACGTTGCCATCGCCGCGGAAGGAAGTGCCGTTAAAGTCGTTATAGGTATTGTAGTTGCCGCCGCCGTTTTCAAAGAAAGCGCCGTAGCTGAATTTGCCTGCGTTTAAATCTTTGGTTTTAGCAACGCCGACGATACCGTTCCAGCCGTTGATATCCACATAGCTGCCTGTATCGTATTTGCTGTTGTTGCCGCTGACAGTGACAAAGGTGCTGATGCCCGCTTCTGCTCCCTGCAGACTGTTAATGCTGTCAGACACGGCTTCCGCGCCCTGATTGACGAAGGCTGCCGCCGCCGCTCTGCTTTCCGTGGTGATGGCTGTCTGGTCGCTGGCACGGACGCTGGTGGGATTGATGTAGATATTTTGATTATCATCACTGATACCAATATCACCGCTGACTGTCAGCGCTACGCCTGCCTGCATATTTTCTGCCTTCGTAGTAATCAGTTCATTATTGGTACTATCAATTTCTGCTTTCGATTCAACGAAAACTGTTTGCTTATCAACAACTAAATCCAGCCCGCCTGCCAGTGCTTTGACTTCAATACCGCCCTCAGGACCGTTAAAATTATTTATGCTCTGTACCTTACCGCTCCAGCCGTTGATGATAAGCTTGTTGTTTTCAACAGTTGCATTATAACCCAAACTATAACCGCCATATAAATTTGCCTGGCTCACATCCGCCGTAGCCGACAAAGTAATGCTGTTGTCTGAAGGATTTCCGTTTATAGCATAGCCGCCGTAGACATCACCCTTAACCATACCGCCGCTAATATTTACTCTGTTTTCTGTAACAGTTCCAGATTGAACGTTTCCACCTTTGACATCCCCTGTAACCGTACCGCCGCTTATCCTTACTATGTTGCCTTTAGTATCTCCATCAAGATTATCTCCGCCGTAGATATATCCTACCTCACCGCCGCTTATCCTTACTTCATTTCCTGTAATAATTCCATTACTAGCACGTCCGCCGCAGACATTTCCCGTAACCTTACCGCCACTTATCCTTACTATGTTGCCTCCTGTAGTATCTCCATCAAAAGCATATCCGCCGCAGACACTTCCTACCTCACCGCCGCTGATGCTTACTCTGTTTTCTGTAACAGTTCCATTGTTAGCATATCCGCCGTAAACAGCTCCTACCTCACCGCCGCTTATAGTAAGCCTATTATTAGTTACGATACCACTCTTAGCATAGCCGCCGTAGACCTCTCCTACCGTACCGCCGCTTATATTTACACTGTTATTATAAGCAGCATCATCCTCCTCGGAACCATAATTATAGCCGCCATAGACATATCCTACCGTACCGCCGCTTATAGTAAGCCTATTATTAGTTACGATACCACTCTCAGCATAGCCGCCTATAACACCGTCAGCTTGCTCTGACAAATCCCTGTCGATAATAACCACGTTATCCTCAGCGCCCTTGCTGCCCACACAAAATTCCCATCCACGAATATTTACAATATCATCACTCAATCCGCTGTTAGCCTGCGCCGCCAGTGGCAGTACAAAGCCGCCCAGTCCTATGGTCAGTACACTGGCTAATACCTTCTGCGCCAGTATCGCTTTCTTCATATCATCCACTTCCTTTCGCCTGTACATTAACAAAATTTATCTTTACTTAATTATCTTTAATTAGAGTATAACATGCACAGCTCCTGCAGCACAAAACAGATTTTTTGCAGCTACACAGAGTTATATTTTCTGTAACGTATTTTACACAGCTCCTGTCAGTCAGCACTTAAACTAAGTTTACTGCTCTTATGCACAAGGTTGGTAATGCTTACGCATTACCTGTTTAGGGACCTGCTGCGCCGAAGAAAAAAAGAAAAAGAAAAAAAGAAGCTCACCCTCCTAATGGCATGGCGTGGCGTAAAAAAGAACCTGCGTTAAAAAAATTTTTTTACACACTGGTTCTGTTTTTGCCTTTTACCGCCCATTTAAAGAGTGAAAGGACGTGATACCACATGGCAGATACCCAAAAAGCCGTCAGTCTCCGCCAGCTCTACCAGCTGGGAGCGGCGGCGAAAGGCAGAATCAGCCGCATCTATCTGCACTGGACGGCAGGCCATTACGGACAGACTTTTGCCGACTACCATCTGAACATCGACAGCGACGGACAGATTTATAAAACCTGTGCCGCCCTCACCAGCCGCAAAAGTCATACCTGGCGGCGCAACACCGGCAGTATCGGCATCGCCCTCTGCTGCGCGTACAACGCAACCTGCAGCGCCACAGGCAAAGTTAATCTTGGCCCTGAGCCGCCTACTAAACTGCAGATTGAAAAAACTGCGCAGGCTGTTGCCGTACTGACGCTGGCACTGGGGTTTGCCGTGGACTTTGGCACCGTAACCACGCACGCCGAAGCCGCCTGTATGGACGGCTACGGTTTCGGCAGCGACGACAGCGATATGCGCTGGGACCTTCTGCTGCTGCCGGATTATCCCCTTACTGACGCCCTGCGTCCCGGGGGAGTGGTACTGCGGGGCAAAGCCAACTGGTACCGCGCCCTTTATTTACAGCGCCGCGCACAGGCGCACACTTGAAGGAGGAAGAATATTATGGCAGTAACCGAAGAAATCCTGAAACGCAGTCTCAGCATCAACATTGAAGACGGCATGAGCGCTTCCGGCTCTCCCAAGACCAAGGCGCGCACCTACAGCGGCATCAAAGACGATGCTGCGGCAGACAAGCTGTACGCGGCAGGCGAAGCACTGGGCAGCCTGATGAAAAAGACCGTGCAGAGCATTTCCGTTACCGAAAAGACCGAACTGGCAGAATCCATGTAACGGCTGACGGAAACGGAGGACGGCAATGAAGCTTTTCTGGAAAATCTTACTACACATCATCGGAGGTAAAATATGGAAAAAGTATTAGAACTTGTTTTTAAAGACGCAGCAGGCGATAAAAAAATCATCAAGGTTACCGACCCTAAAGACGAGGTAAATGCGGAAACCGCCCGCACGGCTATGCAGGCTGTTATCGACGCGGATGTTTTTGAAACTTCCGGCGGCAGTCTGACCGAAATTGTGGAAGCGCGCCTGCGTACTACCCAGGTGGACGTACTGGAGTAACGGCTGCCTATGGAATTTAACCAGCTGGGCGCATATCTTGCGGACTACGGCTTTCCCATGGTTTTGAGCTGGTACCTGCTGCTGCGCATGGAAAGCAGGCTGGATAAGCTCTGCGCCGGTATCGAAAATCTTAACCGTACCATCTCTCTGCAGGGCGCCGCAACCGCAAACAGAGCCTGAATTTTAGTTAAACGCAAAAAAGCACTGCGAAGATTATTCGCAGTGCTTTTATTTTTACATTGGTGCGAGTGACAGGAGTCGAACCTGCACGCCGAAGGCGCTAGATCCTAAGTCTAGTGCGTCTGCCAGTTCCGCCACACTCGCATAGGTGTATTATACCATAATCTAAAAAGCTTCGTAAAGAGGCGCAGTTAACTTCTTTATATAAGGAAATAACACACCTTGCATTCAGAAATAAAAAAACCGTCCGCATATCCTACGGACGGTATTTTTTGAAGTTGGTGATCCACCCGCGACTCGAACGCGGGACACCCTGATTAAAAGTCAGGTGCTCTACCGACTGAGCTAGTGGATCACTTGGCTGGGGCGGCTGGACTCGAACCAACGCATGCGGGAGTCAAAGTCCCGTGCCTTACCGACTTGGCTACGCCCCAATTTCAGGTTACAAGGTGGGGTGACTGGAGGGATTCGAACCCTCGCGTAACGGAGCCACAATCCGCCGTGTTAACCGCTTCACCACAGCCACCAAATTGTATCCAAACTCAATAGCTTGGCGACAGATGTTATTATACTATACAGTAACCTGTACGTCAAGTGTTTTTATAATTTTTTTCAAAATTCTTATTTTACAGCTACAACTTCGATTTCCAGGCGTGCTCCTTTAGGCAGTGCAGCTACCTGTACAAAGGAACGTGCCGGCGGGTCCATTTTAAAATAACCGGCATAAACCTTGTTTACAGCGTCAAAATAAGCCATATCGGTAGTAAAGACGGTAACTTTGGCAACATTCATAAATCTGTAACCAGCTTCCGTCAAAATAGCCTCGATATTGCTGAAAATCTGCTCGGTTTCCGCCTCGATGCTGGTCTGTACCATTTCGCCGGTTTCCGGATTGATAGCAATCTGACCGGAAATATACAGGTTTGCACCTGCCAGTACGGCCTGAGAATAAGGACCTAATGCTTTTGGAGCTCTTTCTGTACTGATTGTTTGCATAATTACCGCTCTCCTTTATTATTTATCTTTATCCTGGCTGAAATATTTTTTCGCCCAGGCCAATGCCGTAGGCGTGGTAGCCATACCGCCGCCCGCAGTTTCTCTGAGGGCACAGGGCAGTGCGTCACCGACGCGCTTCATAGCGTCAATGGCCTCGTCTGCCGGAATGAAGCTGCCGATGCCGCAGAGAGCCAGCTCTGCCGCTGCCAGCGCCTGCAAAGCACAGGAGCCGTTGCGTTTAATGCAGGGCACCTCTACCAGTCCGGCAACCGGGTCGCATACCAGTCCCAGGATATTTTTGAAAACAATAGCTGCTGCCGTGCCAACCTGCGCTGGAGTACCTCCCAGCATAGCTGTTGCCGCGCCTGCCGCCATAGCCGCAGCGCTGCCGCATTCTGCCTGACAGCCGCCGGTCGCACCGGCAAGGGAAGCCCTGTCGCCAATGACAAGACCGATACTGCCTGCCACGACCAGACCTTCAGCCAGCGTTTCCTCACTTAAATTATAATGCTTTTCCAGCGTAAAGAAAACACCCGGCAATACACCGCTGGCGCCTGCCGTCGGTGCTGCCACGATACGTCCCATAGCCGCGTTGCATTCGCCTACAGCCATGGCAAAGATTACCGCATCCCGCGCTTTCTCGCCTAATAAATCGCAGGACTTGGCCTGCTGCAGTTTTTTGGCGTCGCCGCCTGTCAGCCCGCTGTGAGAACGCACGCCCGTCAGGCCAAATTCAATGGACTGACGCATAACGCGCAGCATTTCCTTCATCTTATTTAAAAGCTGCTCGCGGTCACATTCCAGCTGCTGCATATTATATTCCACCAGATATTCCTGCAAAGACTGTCCTTTTGCTTCAGCCTCGGCAATCCACCTGTTTAATGAAAGCTTGTCATTTTTCATGGGCTACCTCACAAAACACCGGCGATAAAGCGCACGGAATGAATCTGCTCCAGCGCGCCGATGAGATTGATGATGCATGGCGGTACATCCTGGTCACATTCGATAACCATGGAAGCCGTGCCGCCTCTGTCGTTGCGGAAAAGACGCATGGTGGCAATATTGACGCCCCCATTAGCCAGCGTACTGCTGACCAGCGCGATTACGCCCCGTTTATCCTCGTGCAGCGTCAAAATAGCGGGCAGTCTGCCAGTCAGCTCCACAGGGAAGCCGTCGATGGAGGTTACCTTCACCTGGCCGCCGCCTACGGAAGAGCCGATAATCTCGCAGCTGCTGCCTGCCGCATCCGTCAGACGGAACAGTACCGTATTGGGATGGGTAAGGTTGCCTAAGTCAATTTTATGGAAGACATAGCGCATACCGCACTCTGCCGCGCATTTTTCCGCTTCGGGAATACGCTCGTCATCCGGTTTCCAGCCCATGAGCCCTGCCAGAAGCGCCATATCGGTGCCGTGGCCGCGGTAGGTTTCCGCAAAGGAGCCGTGCAGATGGATTTCCGCCACTGCCGGCCGTGAGCCCAGGATGCCGGCAGCCAGAAGCCCCAGACGTACTGCGCCAGCTGTATGGGAACTGGATGGCCCGATCATCACCGGACCGATAACGTCGATAATGTTCATACGTTTCTCCTTTACGCAGACTTTCTATTCATCACCGGCCAGCGAACGATGCGCCAGCCCTACACACATTTCATTAAGATTGAGCACGCCTACGCCCATAAAGATAGCGACGCACAGATGCTCGCCGCAGCGTGCCAGACCGATTTTGCCGCCTACGTTGAAGCCTGCCGCCTTGCGCATTACCTGCTCGATGGCAGCATGCGCCGCACCTGCAACCGCGCCTGCGCCTACATGGGTTTCGCTTACCAGACCCTGACGCTGGGCAGCCACTACGGCACGCTCAATAATCTTGACTACGGAGGGCATAAACTCGCCGCCGAAATCAACTGCCGTGGTACGGATGCCCTGCTTGCCCATAATCTCCTTAACCTTCAGCTCCTCCTGACGGGTAGCGGTAAGAGCGATACGCAGAGCCGCACGGCCTATATCAACACTGCTGAACATACTTCTGTTTGCTTCCTGCATCTGTTTATTCCTCTTCTCTTACTGTAACTTCTTTAATTCTTTCCTTATCCAGCACTGCTACCAGCAAAAATACTCCGATGCACAGCAGCCATTCAAAATAAATAACATGGCTCAGTACATGCAGCACCGGTACAAATTCCCAGACCACGATACCGATAAGACCTGCCAAAGTTGTCCAGAAAGCACTGCTCTTGCGGCACAGTCCCGGCACGAACACCGTAAAGAGGAACACGCAGGTCAGCGCCGTAGTCATGGACAGACCGGCAATCATGGTTTTTAAGATACCTGCGGCGTTAAAAGCAAACCACAGGGTAACAAGTCCCACCACGAAGATGGTCAGACGATTTATTTTAACAAATTTATCGTCGCTGATGGACGGATTGATGAAACGCTTGTAAATATCCTGAGAAAACAGCGTACCGGCACCTAAAAGAATGGTGCAGGCGGTGGAAACATCTGCTGCCCACAAAGCCGCCAGCGTTACGCCTGCCGCTACCGGATTCAGGCTCATAACAACCTGCGGCAGCGCCATAGTAGCGGTAATATCGGGGAACTGCACCTTCGCCACGATACCCAGCACTGCGCATAAAAAGCCGATAGGGAAAATCAAAAGGCCGCCCAGCACAAAGCCGTTGCGCGCTGTCTTGGCATTCTTGGCGCCGCAGGCAATCTGCACAGGTCCCTGCGCCGTAATCGCCTGGGTAATCATAACGATGAACCAGCCGATAATAACTGCCATCGGAATACCGCCCAGCGGGTCAAGCATCACGGACGCATCCGGCAAAGCTGCGGTAATAGCTGCCATGCCGCCTGCCTTGCTCACAGCAGTCAGACAGGAGTATAAAACGCCCAGGTAGATTAAAATAACGCTGACCATATTGGACAAACCGCTGGACCACAGGCCGCCGATAAGGGTAATACCGATAAACACCACGGCACTCATCATCATACCGCCGTGGAAGCTGAAAATATCCGGCAGCAGCGAAGCTAAGATAGCGCCGCCTGCCAGGTACTGCAAAGCAGTAATAACGCACATAATGATAACAAGGCCAACCGCGCTGATAACGCGTCCCTTGGTATCGTAGTATTTCTCAAAAAATTCCGGGATAGTGGAAACCTGCATGGCACGCAGCTTGCCTGCCGCTGCCAGGCCCATAACGATGGCACCTGCCGCCCAGGCTGCATTATACCAGCCGGCAGCCATGCCGACCTTGAAAGCGTTTTCCGCTACACCTACGGTAGAAGCCGCGCCTACGGCCAGCCCCGTAATATTAACTGCAATCAGGCCCGTACCCAGCTTGCGTCCGGCAAACAGGTACTCTGTCGAGCCCTTGTCGGCACGCCGCTTCACCCAGAAGCTGATGCCGAACAGCATAGCAATGTACAGACACACGATAAATAATTGAACAGACATAAATAACTACCTCACTTCCATGCTACAAAATACTGCAATCCTGCAAAAATCCTTGCCGCTCCTGCGGCGCTACCATACTACCAAATCCGGTAATAAATTATCCTCATTATAGCAATATTCGCTGCAAAATGAAAGCATCCTGCTAAAATTCTTTCTTTATGTAAAACATATGCAAAATTTTTTACAAAAACGTACCACTGACAGGATTTTGACTGTTCATGTCGAATTTTTTAAGTTATAATTGAAAGAGTGCACAAATGCACCCATCCTAAACAATAAGCAAGGAGGCCGTTATGTATACCTATCAAACCAGCGGAACCTGTTCCCGCAGCATCAGCTTCGATATCATCGACGGCAAACTGCACAACGTCAGCTTTGTGGGAGGCTGTCCCGGCAACCTCAAATCCATCGGCAAACTGGTTGAAGGCATGGAAGCCCAGAAAGTTGCCGAGCTGCTGCGCGGCGTAAAATGCGGCAGCCGCCCTACCAGCTGCGGCGATCAGCTGGCGCAAGCCATCCTTGAGCATTTATAAAACCTGAGTATCTGCCCTGACGAAAGGAGGAGTCACCGATGTACAAAATTGTAAAAAGTTCGGATAACAGTCTGGACGAACTGGAAATCAGCACTTTGGAAAAAGGCAGCTGGATAGACGCTGTGGCCCCTTCTGAGGAGGAACTGCAGGAAATAGCCGCTGCCACCAATATCCAGATGGATTTTCTCACCGCCGCACTGGACGAAGAAGAAAAATCCCGTATCGAAATCGAAGACGACCAGATTCTCGTCCTCGTGGATATTCCTTTTCTGCGCAGCAATAAAGACTATGACACCCTGCCTTTGGGCATTATCATTACCGAAAATCACATCGTCACCGTATGTCTGGAGCCTAACGCCGTTACGGCAGACTTCGCGGCTCATAACAGCCGTCTGTTCTCCACCTTTAAAAAGACGCGCTTCCTGTTCCAGATTCTGTATAAATCGGCGACTTTGTACCTGAAATATATCCGTATCATTATCCGCCGCACCGATGAATTGGAGCAGCACCTGCGTCAGTCCATGCAGAACTCCGAGCTGTTTAACCTGCTGGATCTGCAAAAATCTCTGACCTACTTCTCCACCTCTTTGCGCGGCAACTACATTATTCTGGAAAAGCTGCTGCGTCTGCGCAGCGCGACCCAGTCCCAGCATATCGTCAAATTATATGAAGAAGACGAGGATTTGCTGGAAGACGTTATTATCGAATATAAACAGGCTGTCGAGATGGTTGAAATGTACAGCCACATTTTAAACAGCATGATGGAAGTTTTCGCCAGCATCATCAGCAATAACCTGAACTTGGTCATGAAATTCTTGGCTTCCGTTACCATTATTCTGGCGATTCCTACTTTGATTTCCGGTCTGTGGGGCATGAATGTGGAAGTTCCTTTTGCTGAAAATCCCTACGGCTTTATGATTGTACTGAGCGTAGCCCTCTGTGTTTCCGGTTTTGCCGGCTACCTGCTGTGGAAACGCCGCATGTTCTGATACAGGAGTGATTGCATGTCCAAAGTCACAGCTGAACAGCTCTTGGCTGGCATCGTCTTTGGCGATACTGACAACAGCGAATATATTTATCTTCCCGGCGGCGAAGTAGGCAGCGAAAACCCTTTCTGCATTATGGAACGCCAGGGCAGCACTACCGACCTGCCCTTAGAGGAAGCAGTCCGCATGGTGCAGCGCCTGCAGCTTAAACCCTGCGCGCACCCCGAACTGGGAAAAAGATCATACTGACACTATGGACGTCACCGCCGTCCTTTTTACTTTCACAAGTATATTATAATGGAGGAAAACATGGCTGAATTTACCCTTATTGATTTGGCAGGCTGGCCCCGCCGCACTTTTTTTGAGCATTACCTGCACGAGATTCCCTGTACCTACAGTTTGACTGCGAGCATCGACATTACTCATATCAGAAAGCAGCACCTGCGCCTGTATCCGGCGCTGCTCTACGCGCTGACCCGCACCGTCAATCAGTTTCCCCAGTTCCGCACGGCTTTGGACAGCGAAGGACGTCCCGGCATTTTCAGCGAAATGCTGCCCTGCTATACGGTTTTTCAGCCTGAAACGGAAACCTTTACCAGTATCTGGACAGAAGTTACAGGCAGTTACAGCGATTTTGCCGCTGCCTATGAACGCGATTTGACAGAATACAGCGCTGCACTTGCTATTGAAGGCAAGCCAAATACACCGCCTAACAGTTTCCCCGTTTCCATGGTACCGTGGGAAAGCTTTACCGGCTTTAACCTTAACCTGCCTAAAGGCAGCACCTACCTGCTGCCCATCTTCACCTTCGGCAGGTTTATGGAGCAGGACGGGCGAACTCTCATCCCTCTGTCCGTACAGGTACACCACGCCGTCTGCGACGGCTTCCATGTATGCCGTTTTCTCAAGCAGCTGCGGGAAGAAATAAACAATTTATAATACTGCAAAACAAAAAGCGTAAGCCCTTCAAGGCTTACGCTTTATTATTTATATAACTAAAAATCAAACGCAGTCTGACTCATCCTGCAGGACTTCATCTTTCTTTCCGTCACCTTATCCTCTGCGCCTAAAACACCTGTCAAAAGCGGTGCTTTGGAATCATGCTGTTTAAAATTCTGTACTGCTTTAGCGGCGCTGTTGGTAGCGTAGCAGTACTGGCAGCCGTGGCAGCAGGTATCATAACTGCCGATGTCGATGCTCTCGACGCAGCCGCATTCCAGGCGCTGGTTTTTATCCTTGGCCAGCTGCAGCGGACATTTGAGCAATTTACCAAAAAGCTCCGCATCTACGCAGTGCGCATGCTCAATACCATACTGCCGTAAATCAATGCTTTCCGCGCAGGTGTCCAGTTTTAATCCATAGCCGCCGGCAATTTCTGATAGCTGAAATGACAGTTTTCTCTGTTCTTCCTCAGACAGCTGGCGTGCATGGAGCTCTTTAATATTACGGGCAGCGCTGCGATATAAATCTAAAAAGCTGATAGTACACTTTTTGGTATAAGGCGCAAGCTTCTCGGCCAGCTTTGCAAAGTAATAGGTGTGATAAGCAAAATCGTACTTATCGCTGTAAAAAATCGGGTCATAACGCCAGATAACCCGCTCCGGCCCAACAATATCCGCAAGCTTCTGAAAGGCAGGTATAATAACCCTGCTTTTGGAAGGAACATGGCTTTCCACATCCTGCCCGTACGCATTTAACGTAAACTGAAAATAGTACATATAATCTTTAAGTTCGTTCAGTCTGTCCAGCATGGGCAGCGGGTTCTTTGTCCAAAATACGATACCGTCCACTACCTCCGGACGCAAATCAATGCGGCTGACCTGGTGCGCATTCATCGGATTGCGTACCAGTACATAGCCTGCTTTAATCCGGTTAAAAAACCACTCTGCATAAAAGGCAGGTATATCAGTCCTGCGGCTGGCGCTTATCAGCATGCTGCATCTCCTTTCCCGATAAATACAAACAGGATGATACCTGCAGTCAGCAAATATCATCCTGTAAATTATTGCAATATTGTTTAGAAAGTACCCTGTACAATCTGGCTGATGTTCTTGGAATGGTCAGAAACACGCTTCATGTTAATCAAAAGTTCCAGCATCACAAAGCCGGCCATAGGCTCGCAGCGTTTTTCATTCAGACGTACAATATGGTTTTTACGTACTTCCTTCTGATATGCCTTTACCTGACGGCACATGGTAATAGCTTCGGCAGCGATGTTTTTGTCGTTTTTCTCCAAAGCTTCCAGAGCCTTGCCGCTGGCTGCCATAACCAGTTCGCTCAGATGCTTGAGCTCTTCTTTTGCTTCATCAGAGAAGTTTACTTCATCTTCAAAAATAGTACGTGATTTCTTCGCCAGGGTTTCCGCATGGTCGCCGATACGTTCAATATCGTTGCAGGCATGCAAAAGGCCGGTATGACGCGCACTGAGGTCTTCGCTCATCTGAGTTTCGCTCATCTCGGTCAGATAGCAGGTAATATCAGTTTCCAAAGCATCGACAACAGGCTCGTGTTCCTGTACGTACTTAACCTTGCTTTCATCAAACTTGTTGATGGATTCCAGCGCCATACCCATATTCTTGCATGCCAGATTACCCATACGGACAACTTCTTTTACCGCCAGGCTCATAGCGATGGACGGTGTTTTCAGCATGGCTTTGTCCAGATAGATAGGACGTCTGGAGATAATTTCTCCCTTGTCCGGCAGCAAGTGTTCGATAAAGCGGATAAAGTAATTAGCAAAGGGCATGAACAGCAAAGTATTGATAACGTTAAATGCTGTATGCGCGTTAGCAATCTGACGGGCGATATCGCCTTCCGGAGAAATTGCCAATACCAGCTTAATAAACAGGGACATAAATGTAACAAAGATGATACTGCCGATAACGTTAAACATTACGTGTGCCAGACCAACACGCTTAGCTGTAGTGTTGGCACGCAGAGATGCCAAAATAGCAGTAATACAGGTACCGATGTTGTCACCTAACAGTACGGGGATAGCACCTTCCAGCGGAATCAGGCCCTGACCTGCCATAGCAATCAAAATACCGATAGTAGCACTGCTGGACTGAATAAGTACAGTCATGATAATACCGATGCCTACACCCAAAACAGGGTTATCAGAGAAGGAGCTGATAAAATCTACAAAGCCGGGATAACCACGCAGAGGCATAACTGCCTTGCCCATCATATCCATACCCAGCATCAAAATACCAAAGCCCAGCATTACCTGGCCAAGATATTTGCTGCGGCGTCTTTTAGCCAGCAGCTGGATAATGAAACCGGCAAAAATAAGTACGGTGATATAATCAGAAAGCTTAAAGGCAATGAGCTGAGCGGTCATGGTAGTACCGATATTGGCGCCCATGATGATACCGAATGCCTGTTTCAGCGTCAGAAGGCCTGCATTAACCAGACCTACGGTCATAACCGTCGTTGCACCGCTGGCCTGCAGCACTGCTGTAACTACCGCGCCTAAAAGTACACCCAGCGCCAGTACACCCGTCATCTTCTCCAGGATGCTCTGCAATTTGGAGCCGGCTGCTTTCTGCAGGCCGTCACCCATCAGCTGCATACCATACAAGAACAAAGCGATACCGCCCAAGAAACCTAAAAAGTAAGCTGTCATTTTTTCCTCCGTAAAATTACTGTTAAATTTGTGTTAAATTACTGTTAACTTTATTATACAGGAAAACCCTGCGTCCATTGTTAAATCAATGTTAAATTTATTATACAGTAAATTCAGATAACAGTATAGGCAAAAAAGGAGTAAAAAGACAAAAAAATTGCGCCACACAGACCGTGTGACGCAACTAAAAAGGAGAGGTGTATGATGAAAAGATGTTGTTTATTGCAGCTGTCTGAGCAAAGCCATTGCTTCCTCCACATTCAGCACGCTGCCTACCGAGATCAGTCTGTCATCAATAACCAGCGCCGGCAGGGCAATAGCTCCATAAGCTGCCACTTTACGGAATTCGGAAACCTTTTCAAATGTAGCTTTCATCTTCAGCTTCTTCAAAGCAACGGCAGTATTCTGCAGCAGCACTTCCGCCTGCTTAGTCATCGGCCCAAGTATCTTGACATGCATTGTATCACCTGTCTTCCACTTCATTTGGAGGTTCTTGCTTCCATGTCTATATAATACCAAACTATTATGACCAAAGTAGGTCAAAGAGGTAACAAGTTTGTGAAATAAAGATTTAAATGAGAAAAAATATTATTAACCATGTACAAAATAAAACCGGCCCCTTACGGAGCCGGTTTTTCAGCTTTCAGACAGATTATTGCTGTTCTGCCAGTTTTTTATAATTGTTCAGGCGTTCCTTAGCGTCAGCTTCGGTCTTTTCAAACAGAGCTTCAGCAGTTTCCGGGAACATCTTCTGCAGGGAGGAGTAACGAACTTCGCCCATGAGGAATTCACGGAAGTCAGCAGTAGGTTCTTTGGAATCCAGAATGAACGGATTCTTGCCCTGTTCTTTCAGATCCGGGTTGTAACGGTAGTTAGCCCAGTAGCCTGCTTCAACAGCGCGTTTTGCTTCCAGCTGGCTGCAGCCCATGCCTACTTTGAGGCCGTGGTTGATACACGGAGCATAAGCAATAATCAGGGACGGACCATCATAAGCTTCTGCTTCGGCAATAGCTTTCAGAGTCTGGTTCTTGTCAGCACCCATAGCTACCTGCGCTACATAAACATAGCCGTAGCTCATAGCCATCATGCCCAGATCTTTCTTCTTGGTCTTTTTGCCGCTGGCAGCAAATTTAGCGATTGCCGCAGTCGGAGTAGATTTGGAGGATTGGCCGCCGGTATTGGAATATACCTCGGTATCGAAGACCATAACATTTACGTTTTCGCCGGATGCTAGTACATGGTCAAGTCCGCCGTAGCCGATGTCATAACCCCAGCCGTCGCCGCCGAAGATCCAGTGGCTGCGTTTAACGAAGAATTGTCTTTCTTTATACAGAGCAGCGCATTTTTCGCAGCCGTCTTTGTATTTTTCCAGTGCAGCAGTAAGTGCGTCAGCACGTTCACGGGTGCCTTCGCTTACATTCATGTTTTCCAGCCAGTCGGTCAGCGCTTTGCGCAGATCTTCCGGAGCCTGGTCAACAGGCATTGCTCTTACCATGTCAGCAACACGTTCACGAGATTGTTTTACGCCCAGATACATGCCGAGGCCGTATTCAGCGTTATCCTCGAACAGGGAGTTAGCCCAGCTCGGGCCATGGCCTGCACAGTTTTTGGTGTACGGCATGGACGGAGCACTTGCGCCCCAGATAGAGGTACAGCCGGTAGCATTGGCAATCATCATGCGGTCGCCTACCAGTTGGGTAATCAGTTTAGCATACGGAGTTTCACCGCAGCCTGCGCATGCTCCGGAGAACTCGAGCAGCGGCTGTTCAAACTGAATGCCTTTCATGGTCAGCTTGCTCATCGGATTGGTTTTATGCTGAACTTCTTTCATTGCATAATTCCAGTTTACAGTCTTGGCAACCTGGGTATCAAGCGGTTTCATAACGAGTGCTTTGCCTTTGGGAGCCGGGCATACCTGAGCGCAGTTGCCGCAGCCAGTGCAGTCCAGTGGAGAAATGGTGATAGCAAATTTCAGACCTTTAGCGCCGATAGCGTCTTTGGACGGCAGGCTTGCCGGAGCTTTCGCAGCTTCTTCCTCGGTCATCAGTACCGGACGGATAGCAGCGTGCGGGCAGACAAAGGCGCACTGGTTGCATTGGATACAGGTATCAATCTGCCATTCGGGCACGTTGATAGCGATGCCGCGTTTTTCGTAAGCAGCAGTACCGCTCGGGAAAGTACCGTCAGCATGTTCTTCCACGAAAGTGCTTACAGGCAGTTTGTCGCCTTCCAGTCTGTTCATGGGAACGAGCACTTCGTCGATAAATTTATTGCCGGTAGCTTCAGCTTTATGGGAATCTTCTGCTTCTGCCCAGGCAGCCGGAACGGTAACCTCGGTAATAGCGTTGATGCCCTGGTCGATAGCAGCGTTGTTCATGTCAACGATGTTCTGACCTTTTTTGCCGTAGGAATGTTCCACAGCTTCTTTCAGATATTTAACAGCGTCAGCCAGCGGAATGATGTCAGCCAGTTTGAAGAATGCAGACTGCATAATCATGTTGATGCGTCCGCCGAGGCCGATTTCCTGGGCAATTTTTACAGCGTCGATAATATAGAATTTAATATCGTTTTTAGCGATATAGCGTTTAATTTGTCCGGGCAGGTGTTCTTCCAGTTCTTCTGCAGTCCAGGTGCAGTTCAAGAGGAAGGTGCCGCCTTTTTTCAGACCAGCGGTAACGTCATAGTTATAAACGTAGGACTGGTTGTGTACAGCAACAAAATCAGCTGCATTAATCAGATACGGAGCCATAATCGGGGTGTGACCGAAACGCAGATGGGAAACGGTTACGCCGCCGGATTTCTTACTGTCGTAAGAGAAATAGCCCTGAGCGTACATATCAGTGTAGTCGCCGATAATCTTGATAGCGCTCTTGTTAGCACCAACAGTACCATCACTGCCAAGGCCCCAGAACTTGCAGGCTTTGGTGCCGGCCGGAGTAACATCAAAATCACCGCTGACAGGCAGAGAAGTGCCGGTAACGTCATCAGTGATGCTGATGGTGAAATTGTTTTTCGGTTCAGCAGCAGCCAGATTATCAAATACAGCTACGATATCTGCCGGTACCAGGTCTTTGGAGCCCAGGCCATAACGGCCGCCGATAATCATCGGGTTGCGGTCAGATGCGTAGAAGGCTGCGCGTACATCAAGATACAGCGGTTCGCCGAAGGCGCCCGGTTCTTTGGTACGGTCCAGAACAGCAATACGTTTTACGCTTGCCGGAACAGCAGCCATAAAATGTTTCATGCTGAAAGGACGATACAGATGAACGCACAGTACGCCAACCTTACGGCCCTGTTCGTTCAGTTTTTCAACCACAGTACGCACGGTTTCAGTGCTGGAGCCCATGGTGATGATAATTTCTTCAGCATCCTCAGCGCCGTAGTAGTTAAACAGATGGTAATCGCGGCCGGTCAGTTTGTTGATTTCCTGCATATAGCCTTCCACGATTTCCGGCAGTGCGTCATAGTAGCCGTTAACTGCTTCACGGGTCTGGAAGTAAATATCAGGGTTCTGCGCAGTACCGCGGATAACCGGGTTATCAGGATTCAGGCCACGGCGGCGGAATGCGTCAACTGCATCCATATCCAGCAGTTTGCCCAAATCTTCGTAGTCCAGAACTTCGATTTTCTGAATTTCATGAGAGGTACGGAAACCGTCAAAGAAGTTTACAAACGGTACGCGGCCTTTGATTGCAGCCAGATGCGCAACAGCAGCCAGGTCCATAACTTCCTGTACACTGCCTTCAGCCAGCAGTGCAAAGCCGGTCTGACGGGCAGCCATAACGTCCTGATGATCACCGAAGATAGACAGAGAGCTGGTAGCCAGTGCACGTGCAGAAACGTGGAATACTGCCGGCAGAAGCTCGCCTGCCATTTTATACATATTGGGAATCATGAGCAGCAGGCCCTGAGAAGCCGTATAAGTGGTGGTCAGCGCACCAGATTGCAAAGAGCCGTGTACGGCACCTGCCGCACCTGCTTCAGACTGCATTTCCAAAACTTTAACGGACTGACCAAAAAGATTCTTCTTACCCTGGGCTGCCCATTCGTCAACAACTTCCGCCATCGGAGAAGACGGAGTTATCGGATAGATAGCAGCAACATCAGTAAAAGCATAAGACACGTATGCGGCAGCGGTATTGCCGTCCATCGTTTTCATTTTGACCATTAGATCCCCTTCTTTCTACATAAATAAGATATTAGGATTTAAGATTTAATAAGGGCATTGCCCTCAGCATCTTCTTTAAATAGTATACACTATTAACGCCCTCTTTGTAAAACAAAAGCGCCCGATAATACAACATATAGCAAAAATTTCACAAATCTTTAAAACCAAAACTTATGAAATTCTTTTGTTTGTTAAAATGACAGCAGCTATATATTTATCATATTTTAAAATCTACTGTCAACAAATCAATCAGCCAAAACAGCTACGCTTTTCTTGTAGCTTTTTTATTAAAACCTCTTTAAATTCATTATAATGATTGTATAATAAAAAGTAAATTTATTGTTTTAAAGTATTCTTTTAGGCAAATTGTGAGATAATGCTTTGTATTTACTTTGCTACTATTACTTTTAAGTTACTGCTCATATTCATTCTTTTGTGCCCAAGCACTCCGCATGCTCTTTATTCAATCGCATGCTCTGTGTAAGTTCGCGTATGCAGTTCTTCACATCGCTAGAGCTCGTGAGCGAATTGGCGCTCACTTAACAACCAATCAAGAAAAGGCTTTTTCATTGCGAAAAGCCAAAGCGGATATTACACGCCTATCCGAACAGTTCCCGGTTAAAACCGTGCCGGGAACTGATTTAAGGTATTCAAAAATTTTTTCGGCGTGTCTACCGCCTTTGGCAACAAGTACGAACATTAAACAAGCTCATAAAAGCAACACTTATATTTTTTATTTTAATCTGCGTACTTCCTGCCGAAGGCGGTGGGTGAGCCGGCAAGCATCCTGTTTTGGCTGCCGATAGCGCCCGGCACGGTTTCAACCGGGCGCGGAATAAATAGGCTCACATCATCCGCGAAGGCTGCACGACACAAGAAAAAAGTTTTTCTTCGTCTATTCTTTTTTGAAAAAGAATAGACATGTGCACTAACCAAAAGAAAAAGTATAACAGTAAATACAAAGACGAACACAAAACCAAATCTATTCTAACTTCATAATCACCTTGGAGGTAACCATGTCCAAACGTATTATTTATTCCTGCGTAACCCTCAAAAAAGAACTGGAAAATGTCATTGCCGCTACCGGCTTTGACGGCGAAGTACATTTTTTAAGCGAAAAGCTGCACAGCAGCCCGCAAACTATGCACCAGGTACTGCAGCAGCATATTGACGAAGCAGCTCCGGATACGGAAGAAATCATCATCTGTGTTTCCGGCTGCGGCAAAAGCACCGTTGGTCTGAAAGCCACCACTGCTCCCCTTGCCCTGCCCCGCACTATGGACTGCATCGACGTACTGCTCAGCGGCAGCGGCACTAAACGCCCCGAAGGCGCAATCTTTCTTACCGACGGCTGGATGAATTTTATGAAGGCCTCTGCTCTGAACCACGAAAAAATGCTGGCCGAAAAAGGCGCTGAAGCTACCGCAGAAACCATGCGTAAGATTTATCGCGGCTTTACTGATTTTTACATCATCGACACCCATACCTACGATACTACTCCGGTTAAGGAATATATCATGCCGCTGGTAGAAATGCTGGACGGTACACTAAACTACATCGACGGCAAATACCAGGTCCTGTATAAGCTTTTAGACGGTACCCGCGACAAAGATGTAATCAGCATCCCCAAAGGCGGCGTGCTCGACATCAGCGAATTTGACGGTTTAAGACCCGCAGTAATTAAGAAGTAAGATAAGAAAACCAATAAAAAAGACACCCTTACGGGTGTCTTTTTTAATATCCAACAGAGTACTAAAATACATCAGCAAAATTATCTAATATTATATTATCAAGTTGTTTTTTTATCTCAGAAAAATCACAATTCAAATCCAGTTTAGCTGTCCCAATCTTATTTCCACTCATCAAATAAATATTCTCTTCTACTTGAACGTCACTGTCTGTTTTCGCATATAATAGTAGCCCTGAAACATTCTTATCTCTGTTATTAAATGCTAAATTTTTGACGTAAGTAAATATTTGATACAGGTTTCCAGAAATTATGCTCTTTTTTTCATGATATGACTGTATATTATTAGAATAATATTTTGCATCTATTATCAATATGTTATTTTTATGACTGATCATTATATCACTTTGCATTATGGGCAGCCAATTATTATACTCATCATCTAAACACCATTGAATTTGCGAAGAAGAAACATCCATACTCGGAAATTCTTTTTTATAATATTCCAAAATAAATTTTTCGTACAATCGACACATCCGTTGCTCATCAAAATAATCTTTCATAGTTATAGAACCATCTTTTTGCATTTGTAATAAACCTTTGATAATTAAATAACATATAGATATTAGCAAGCGGTATGATTTATTGTTTCTGTTAAAATTTATATTCCAGTCTATATACCTAACGTCTAATATATTTACATCAGAAAAATAAAGTAATAATTTTCTAATCTTTTCTTTCTGTTCGACTTTAATATTAGATTTTAATAATAAAAGCATTGTTGATTTTATTATACGATTTTTATATGTATTTACACTGAATTCATCGTATTCACAAGTCAATTGCTTCCTTAAAATTACTTGTTTCTTTATAGATTCTGAAATATTTATTTTTCCTCTTACAGTAACAACATCATCTAATCTTGGTACATACTCTTTTTCAATACCATTTTTTATCTGTCTATTTACAGCCACAATAATTATTTCTGCACATAGTTCAGTCGTATTATGAAATTTTTCAGCCGCTATTTTTCTATATCCTTGCTCATTTAATACCTGAAATGCATAAGATAGCATATAATAAATATTTTGAACAGGAATCACTTAACCGCACTCCTTAATTTCATACTCCATTCACGGATTTTACTATTTTCATCAAACCAATACTCTTTTATCAAAGGAATTAATTCATATTCAACAATAGAATTTAATTCAGCCTTGCTTATACTATCACTTTTCATATTGCAGAAATAGCTGTGGCCTATACAAAAACCTTCTCCCAGAGCATCATCATTTAAGATGGCACTGTTAAGCTCCTTAACACACAATATCAAATTATCAAATTCTTTACTGTTCAAACTCTGCTGATATTTTTTAAATTTGTGATTTTCAAAACAAGGTTTAATATCAAAAAATGCCAATCGCCTTCTCAAGGCATAATCTAAAATAGCTAAACTTCTATCAGCAGTATTCATCATTCCTATGATAAAAATATTATCAGGAACAGTGAATTCTTCATCATTATACATCAATTGAATTTGCATTCCTCTTTTATCATTTTCTATGAGCATGAATAACTCACCAAAAATTTTGCTTAAATTACCACGATTTATTTCATCAATAATAAAGAAGTAATCATGAGTTTTATCATTTAAAGCATCTTTACATAATTTATAAAACACACCTTTTTTCAATTCAAAGCCATTCTCAGTTGGTCTATATCCCATAACAAAATCTTCATAGGAATAACTTTGATGAAACTGTACCATTTTTACTCTTTTTTCATCTTTTTCTCCAATCATAGAATAAGCCAAACGCTTAGCAATATATGTCTTTCCAACACCTGGAGAACCTTGTAAGATTATATTTCTTTTATTTCTTAATACATTTGTTAATATATCATACTCGTTTTCATCCATGTAAACATCAGCAAGAAATTGCTTTTTTTCGTATTTTTCAGAATTAGGTAAATTTATTGTACTTGCCTTATCATTATTAATTAAATCCTCTAAACTTTTGATAAGTTCTTTATTATTCGTAATTTCTGTTAATGCTTTTATAGGAAATTGTTTTTGATAATCTAACTCTCCAGAATATATCCACTGTACTTTTCTTATGTTAGTAAAATCATCTTCAGACGTATCATCATAAATATAATTTGAAACAATTACACCTTTGCCAATAAGTTTATGAAGGCCCTTTTTTACAAAAATAATATCTCCTTCCTGCATTTCATTGGCAAACTGCCATATTGCTAATAAGTCATTTTTCCCATTATCACGCTCTGGATAAACTTTTTGCATTTCATTCTTTATTTCATCTTTTGAAGAAAAGTTTTCTAATGAACCTATTTTTCCCCATCCAATACCTATAATTCCGTTTTCTTTATACTCATCCCATTTTGATGCGTTATCTCCGGGCGAATATAACCAATATTTTTGTTCATGTGCTAATTCTTTATTACTTTCTATCCATTCAAGTTTACTCATACCCTTATTACCTTCATCATAAAACTCTTTTAATAATTCATTTATTAAACCGTACCAGTATACTTGACAATGTGTTACCTTCTTCGCATCTTCATATCTACTTTTTCCTTCTCTGCGTTTTAAAAATAATCTGTATATGTCATCAAACTCTTTTCGTTTTAACATACAAGGTTTAACTGTACTTGATGGTAGTTTATTTTTACTCGGACCTATATAAATATTTCCATCTTTAGCATACGCATAAAACCATACCCCATCTTTCTTTTTTAATGGAACAGTACAAAAATCTCCTGGATTTCTTTCTAATTCTGCAATAAGATAATCAAATAATTCCCCAGTATTCACTCTAAAACCTCTCCATAAATTTATCATTTACTAATATCATACAAACTATATTTTTCATTTATTTATATATTTTTATTAGCAAAAGACACCTGCCGTTTTGACGAACAGGTGTCTCATTTTTCATTTCACGATGGTTACGGGCACATCGGCATTTTCTACAATTACCTGGCTGACGCTGTTTTTAAACAGCCCTTCCAGCATGCCAAAGCCTCTGCTGCCCAGTACGATAGCATCGCATTTTTCAGTTTTTTCGGCCCGCAGGATATGCTCGGCAATATTGCCGCCTTTTTCCAGCAGATAGGAAGCAGAAACGCCGCTGCCGCTGATTACCGCTCTCGCTGCATCCAGCACCTCGTCGCCAATCTGCGCTACCAGACAGTCACCCTGCTGGATAACCGCCGTGCTGAACAGCTCCTTCTGCGCCACAGTCATAATCACCAGACTGCCGCCGCTGAGCTTTGCCAGCGCTGCCGCATATTCCAAAGCGCGCCACGAATATTCCGTGCCGTCGATAGGCACCAGTATCCGCTCAAGCATAATCTTATTTTACAATCAGTACGGGTACGCCCGCATACTGAGCAACCTTGGAGCTTACGCTGCCCAGGAAGAATTCAGCAATGCCGGACAAGCCGCGGCTGCCGATAACGATAGCATCGCAGTTGGATTTTTTGGACAGTGCGATGATGCGTTCAGACGGATGGCCTACTTCGAGGCAGTATTCTACTTTGCCTTTGTATGCAGACAGTCTTTCCTGAGCCATTTCCAGTACTCTGTCGCCAACTTTTTCCAGTTCGCTGTTGCCTTGGGTAATGGTTGCATTATCCAGAGGAACTGCCAGAAGAGCTGCATTGTTATACGGTTGGATTACATTTACTACTGTCAGCTGGCTGTCAAATTTTTCACCGATTTCCATAGCGTTGGTAAGTGCGCGCCAGGAGCCTTCACTGCCGTCTACAGGAACAAGGATATTTTTGAACATAGTAAAACACCTCCACAAGAACTAAAGCCATCTGCCGTCATAACAGTCACATTATGTATCTGCAGATTGTATCTTTGCCTTATCATTTTATTTTATATATAGATATTCTGTAACCGTGTCAGAATTCCTGCCGGATTTTACTCTCTGCCACGATTTTTTCTTGCGTTATGGATGCGCTGAGATTTTTTGCTGAATTTTTTCTCTTCGCGGGTCAGCTGAGCCACTTCGCTGGGAGCCGGTTTTTCATCCAGAAAGCTTTCGCCCTTAAAGAAGCGATAGTAAATGAGGATGAAGGCGATAACTGCCAAAGGAATGGAGCCTACCAGATAACGATAGTCACCGGATGCGATAGTGATAAAGTCATAGAAGATAATGCAGGCCGGAACCATGATAATCTGTCCCAGACGGCTGCCGAAGCCATCTTTACCCATGAAACGCACTACCATGCCATATGCCAGAAATGCCACTGCAAAGGACACTATGGACATATACACAAGAAAGAAGAAAAACTCAAAATTCATACTGCTATACAGCCTCCTTATTTTTCACTGCGTCTGCCGATAGCCCGCGCTGCCCAGACGCCGCTGGCACTGGCCTGCGAAAGACCTCTTGTGATGCCTGCGCCGTCGCCGATGGCGAACATATTGGGGATTTTCGTTTCCAGATTGCCGTCCAGCTCAAGACGGGCACTGTAAAACTTAACCTCCACCCCGTAAAGCAATGTATCCGCATTGGCCATACCGGGAGCTATCTTATCCAGAGCGTAAATCATTTCTATAATATCATCTAACTGGCGTTTTGGCAAAACAAGACTTAAATCTCCGGGCGTTGCTGCCAAAGTCGGCTTAGTAAAGCTTTTCGCCATACGCTTTTCATCGGTACGCCGCCCTTTGATTAAATCGCCGAAGCGCTGCACGAGGACGCCGCCTCCCAGCATATTGGAGAAGGAAGCGATACGCTTGCCGTACTGCAGCGGTTCATGGAACGGCTCGGTAAATTTATTGCTTACCAGCAGAGCAAAATTGGTATTATTACTGTGCAGCTTGGGGTCGCGGAAGCTGTGGCCATTAACAGTGATAATGCCGTCGGTATTTTCTGCCACCACATAGCCGTAAGGATTCATGCAGAAGGTACGCACCAAATCATTATACTGCTGAGTGCGGTACAGAATCTTTGCCTCATACACCTCGTCGGTAATATGCTTAAAGACCTGGGCAGGCACTTCCACGCGCACACCCACATCCACCTGATTATTGATAAAGCTGAGTCCCAGCTTGCGGCACTGCTGACTGTACCATTCTGCACCGGCACGTCCCGGCGCAGCAAGCAGATATTTGCAGCATACATCTGCCCCGCCTTCTATCTCCAGCGCAAAGGTACCGTCATCTGCTATTTTGATTTCCCGTACCGGCGTATTGCAGCGAATCTCGATGCCTTTTTCCAGCAGATATTTATAAATATTTTCCATGATGACCAGGTTATTTTCCGTACCCAGATGCCTTACCTTGGCATTGAGCAGATGGAGGTCATAACGCAGAGCCTTAGCGCCGATAGTGCTGTTGCGGGTGGAGAAATACTCTCCCGGCGCTCCGTGACGGCAGTTCAGCTCATCCACGTAGTCAATCAGCTTGACAACCTCTTCCTGCGGCAGATAATCAATCAGCCAGCCGCCAAACTCCGTAGTAAAATTATACTTGCCGTCAGAAAACGCTCCTGCGCCGCCAAAGCCGCGCATAATGCTGCAGGGCCTGCAGTTAATGCAGTGGTCTACTTTTTTGGCTGCCAGAGGGCACAGGCGTTTATCTATGGGGTTGCCCGCTTCCAGGATAACTACCTTGAGCGCGGGATATTTAAGCGTAAATTCATACGCGGCAAAAATAGCCGCCGGACCGCCGCCGATAATGGCTACGTCATACATAGTGCTTCCCCCTCTTATTTACAAATATTAATATTTATCAATCATATTATAAATCATATTTTTTCCGTTCATCTCCCAAAGGCTCATCCTTTTTGGGGTCTTTGGTGAACAGATCAAGATTGCGTTTGGCGCTTTCCATAGCGTCGTCATAAACAGTCTTAAAGGCGCTCAAATCATCGGGCTTACCAGCCTTGAGCCACTCGGTAACTACGCGGCCCAGCGCATAGGTAGTGCCTACGGCTACCGGTATCTGCAGCGGCGGGAAAGGAATCAGCGTGGTCAGTGTGCTGCCTACAAAATATGCTCCAAGTGAGCCTAAGATGCTTACAGCAGCCTGTTCACTGATTTTTTCTTCATAAACCTGTCCCAGCTTGATAATCATGTAGATTTCATTGGCAATCAGGCTCATTGTCCCTAAAAGCGGCGCTACTACGATAACGCCGGCACGGGCTGCAGCCCAGCGGCACAGGCTTTCGGCCTCTTCGGCACGCGCCCTGTCATCAATAACGACAACATCTTCCGCCGTCTTTATTTCTTCCTGTTCAAAAGTAAATTTATCCTGCTGCGTCATAGTAAAAACCTCCTTTACGGTGGTAACAGCTTCCCAGCAATATCTATTCGCAGCAGGCAGGCAAAACTCCTGCTGCCTGCCGTGCCGCTGACAAAAAAACCGCAGCACTAAAGCTGCGGTTTTTTATGCAGAAACTTTTCAGTTTTCGTCTTTGCCGTGACGTTCAGCAATTCTTTGACGAATATAGTCGGTCAGCAGATAATTGCTTTCCTCAACCAAAACCAGCGCATGGTTGGCATGCTCTTCCAGGAAAGGCAATATCTTGGCAATATTTTCCTTACTGTCAACAATCTCGATAATAACGGGCAGATTGGCATTGCCGCTCACAAAACTGCTGATAACTCTGTTAACACCGCGCAGCTTGCTGGCATAGCCCTCTATCGCCTTCATTACGGTACCGCCGGCTAAGCCCAGCTCGCGTGCTTTGGCAATGATTGCTTTATACAGCGGCTCATCCCCAAGCATAACATCCTCACCGGTATAGATTTTTAAAAAGGTTATTTTCCTGAATTCGTGCTCCATACACTTCACCCTCTCTAAATAGAAGACAAACGCCTAATGAACATTCATCTATAAATTATTATAGCACGTTTACAACATATATGTAAGCTTCCGCTGCAACACGATAAAAAAATAAATTTTTCTTAAAAACACAAAATATAGGCAGGAGTTTTATAACATGCGTAGAATACAATATATAGAAAAATAAAGGAGATAGTCACCAATGAACATCTAATATATTGTGTAACATCCTGACGGTTGTGGCCGTCGGATTGATATAGATGGCATGAAATTAAAATTTGGGAGGGATGCATATGTTGAAGAAAATTCTCGTTCCGGTAGATGGCAGTGAGGTTGCAAAACGTTGTCTCGATTTTGCAATGGGCGTAGCCAAAGTGAGCGGCGGTGAACTTCTGGTAGTGCATGTTGCAATTCCCTATGATTTCACCAAGGTTCCTCCTCGCAAACCGAAAAATGCTATCGAAGAGGCCGAAATGGCCGCAAAAGCTCCTGAACCGACTCCGTTGGATATTGCAGAAGCTTATCTTAAACAGGCTGGCTTCGACAGAGCCACCTATCGTACCATTGTTGATATTGACCCGGCTGAAAGAATTGTCGAATACGGCAAGACAATGGACGCTGGTATGATCGTTATCGGCAACAGAGGCATGGGTCATTGGGCTCAGCTCTTAATGGGCAGTGTGAGCTCCAAAGTGGCACAGACCGCAGAGTGCCCGGTAGTAATCATCAAATAGATTTGCGTTGACATAGATTGGAAAGTTTCAGGAAAAGAAAAATAAGGACTTTCCCAAATTTTATAGATGCTGCCAAGGTCGTCAACGGCAGCCAAAGGAAAGAGCCCCTCATCCGCCGGAGATGAGGGGCTTAAAAATTTTTATTTTTCTTTCTTTTCTTCCAGCAGTCTGTTCATACTGCCGCTGGCAAAGCCTTCCAGATCAAGTGTTACATAATCAAAGCCTGCACCGCGTACAGCGGCAGTAATCTGCTGGCGCAGTTCATCTGCTGCCTGAGCAATCTGCTGTCTGTTAATCTCAATACGTGCCAAATTGCCGTGACAGCGCACCCGTAAATCCTTAAGTCCTAACTTGCGCAGCGCGTCTTCTGCCTGCTCTACCATGGCAAGCTTGACAGGCGTTATGGTTTCGCCATAGGCAATGCGCGAAGCAAGGCAGGCGTAGGCCGGTTTATCGGCAGCTGCCAGACCATAACGTCGCGCCAGCTCCCGCACCTCCTGCTTGGTAAAGCCGCAGGCCAGCAGCGGACTGATAAAGCCCAGTTCAGCGGCAGCCTGCATGCCGGGGCGATAATCCCCTGCATCATCGGCATTAGCGCCGTCCAGCAAAGAGCCGCAGCCTAACTCCTGCGCCTTGGCTTTAATCGCACCAAAAATCAGCTGCTTGCAGTAATAGCAGCGGCAGCTGTCGTTAGCGCAAAATTCCGGCAGCGCCAGCGGTTCCGGCTGCAAGACATAAAGCTCACAGCCAGCTTCCTGCGCCGCCCTGCGGGCATCCTGACGTTCAAACTGCGGCTGCAGCGGCGTAAAGGCAGTAATAGCAGCAGCCTGTACACCGGCACGGCTGCAGGCAGCCAAAAGCAGCGCTGAATCTACCCCGCCGCTTAAAGCTACGGCAGGCTTCTCCAAGCCCTGCAGCAGGGCAAATAATTTATTTTCTTTTTGCTGTAATGTGTTAACGGACATTTTTTCTCCTCATAAATCGCTGACAGTAAAATATTACTCTTGCCAGCAGCAATAAATTAGCTTATTATTTATATGTTACGAATAAACGGGAAAGAAGGTACATTATGTCTAATTTACAGGCCGGCCTTACCGGCACCGCCACTACCCTCGTTACCGAGGAAAACACCGCTATCGCCATGCGCAGCGGCGCTCTGCCCGTCTTTGCTACTCCCGCTATGTGCGCGCTGATGGAAGAAGCAGCCTGCAGCGCCATCAGCGGCAGCCTGGAAGAAGGTATGGGCAGCGTTGGCATTACTCTTAAAATAACTCACGGAGCACCCTCTGCTCTGGGCAGCCAGATTACGGCAACTGCTCAGCTCACCTGCATCGAAGGCCGCAAGCTTACCTTTTCGGTAGAAGCACGGGACGAAGGCGGCGTTATCGGCAGCGGTACCCACGAGCGCTTTATTATCGACAACGAAAAATTCATGCACAAACTGCTGGACAAATAAGTCCGACATAGCCGCAGCCACGCTGCGGCTTTTTTAATCTTTCAGTAGCTTTAACTGCGGCACACCTGAGCAAACTGCCCGCCACAGTACGGCTGCTATACTGAAATCTATCAGCGAGTGTAGCATGGTACCGCCGCCGACCAGACCTAATACGCTCATTACATAACCGCCTGCCAGCTGCTGCACACTGAACATGTTGCCGGCAAAAAAGAACGGCGTTACTACAATCACTTCACATACGGCATGCACAAAGGCCAGCACTAAATTCAGCAGCAGCAGGCCAGAAGCACTGTCTGCCAGACCAGGCTTTTTCTTAAGCAGCCACGCACCCAGCAGCGCAAAAACAATATGGCTGGCAGCGCGCAGGGCAATAATCAGCGGTGTGGTTACAAAAAATCCCAGCGCCGAGCCGATACAGACCGCCAGTGCTACCATGGGCGAAATAAACATCGCCAGAAAGACAGGCACATGGCTTGCTAATGTAAAAGACATAGGGCCCAGTACTATCTTAGGCATAAACATCGGCACTGCCATCCCCACAGCGCACAATACACCTGCCAGTACCATCTGAAAAATTCTCTTACTGTTCAAATTCATCAGCTCCATCAGGAATATATTTTATCTATTATAGCACAAAACAGCAAAGGCAGAGCCTTTGCTGTTTTTTATTCTGCTTATTTTAAAATAACTTTGAGGAAAGCTTTCAGACGCTCGTTGGTAGGATTTTCAAAAATCTCTTTCGGAGTTCCCTGAGCCTGTACATGGCCGTCAGCCATGAACACAACCTTGGTTGCTACTTCGCGGGCAAAGCCCATTTCGTGAGTTACCACTACCATGGTCATTTTTTCCTCGGCCAGCTCACGCATGGTCTTCAAAACCTCGCCGGTCAGTTCCGGGTCCAGGGAGGAAGTGGGTTCGTCAAAAAGCATGATGGACGGCTTCATTGCCAGAGCACGGGCAATAGCCACACGCTGCTGCTGACCGCCGCTGAGCTTGCGTGGATATACATCGCGTTTATCCAGCAGGCCTACTTTAGCCAGCAGTACCTCTGCTTCGCGGATTACTTCTTCCTTATTGCGTTTCTGCACCTGTACGGGTGCTTCAATAAGGTTTTCCATTACCGTCATATGCGGAAACAGGTTAAACTGCTGGAATACCATGCCCATTTTGCAGGCAATGCGGCGACTGTCTTTTTCCGCTGCATATTCCACACCGCTGCCGGTATCTTTAACCAGTGTTTCGCCGTCGATAATGATACTGCCGCGGTCAATAGTTTCCAGCTTGTTCAGGCAGCGCAGAAGCGTACTTTTACCGCCGCCGGACGGTCCGATTACCGCCACAACCTCACCTTCGGCAACCTCCAGGTCAATGCCTTTGAGTACTTCAAGATTCTGGAATTTTTTATAGATATTGCGTGCTTCTATCTTGTTCATTGTCTTCTCCTCCGTCTTACTGATCATATCTGGAGAAGCGTTTTTCCAGACGTTCAAAAAGCATGGTCAGCACCAAAGTTGCCAGCAGGTAAAACACACCGGCTACCAGGAAAGGTGTAATATCAAAGTCGCGCTGTACCAGGTTACGGGTAGTGCGCATCAAATCGTTCATTGCCAGTACATAAACAAGGGAGGTATCCTTAACCAGAGTAATGGTTTCGTTGCTTACAGGCGGCAGGATAAGTCTGAATACCTGCGGCAGCACAATGCGGCGCATGGTCTGCACATAGTCCATACCCAAAGTGCGGGCTGCTTCATACTGTCCTTTCGGTACAGCCTGAATACCTGCGCGGAAAATCTCGCAGAAGTAAGCGGCATAGTTCAGTACGAAAGCTACCAGCGCAGCTTCAAAATCATCCAGACGGATGCCGACAGCAGGCAGTGCATAGTACACAAAGAACAGCTGCAGCATAAGCGGTGTGCCGCGCAGCAGCCATACATACAGTCCGATGACCTTCTGCAGCAGGGTAATAGAAGAAACCCTGCCCAAGCTTAAAAGTACACCCAGCGGTATACTAAGCACGATAGTGATTAAAAATACCTGTGCTGTTACGATGCTGCCTTCCAGCATCTGCGGAATGATTCTGATAATATAGTCCATGATACTCTCCGTTATTCTAAGATAAAGTAATGGGCCGAATCAGCGCTTCGGCCCACAGATAGTTACTATTTTACTCTTAATATTTGGTGATGTCTACACCCATCCATTTTTCGGAAATCTTTTTAGCGGTGCCGTCTTTCTTCATTTCAGCCAAAGCTTTGTTAATCTTGGGGCTGAATTCTTTGTCGTCTTTGCGGAAAGCAACTGCTACAACTTCGTCACCCATGTTTTCTTCCAGAGCTCTGTATTTGCCAGGGTTGAGTTTCATGTAGTAACGAGCAAGTACAGCGTCAACTACCATAGCGTCTACACGGCCTGCATCCATATCCATGAATACTGCTGCAAAGTCAGGATATTTTCTGTAATCTTTCAGAGAAGTTCTCAGTTTGTCATCTTTATCAAGGATGTAGGAACCGGTGCTGTCGTCCTGTACTGCCAGTACTTTGCCGGCCAGGTCAGCAATCTTTTGTACATCGGAACCTTCCGGTACAACTACCAGCTGGGAGTTAACCATGTAAGGATCGGACAGAGTATAGGTCTGTTTGCGTTCTTCATTAACGGTGAAGCAGTTCCAGATAGCGTCAATGCGTTTGCCTTTCATTTCTGCTTCTTTGGAAGCCCAGTCGATAGGTTTGAATTCAACTTCCATGCCTGCACGTTTGCATGCTTCACGTGCCATATCAATATCGTAGCCTACGATTTCATTGTTCTCATTGCGGAAGCCCATGGGAGCAAAGTTATCATCAAGGCCGATAACCATTTTTTTCGGTTCGTCGCTGCCGCAGCCTGCTGCCAGCATCAACACGGTAAACAAACTCATCAATACAAGTAAAAGCTTTCTCATCTTCATTTTTCATAACCCCTCTCATTTGTTGTGTTGGTGTATGTATCTTTGCTATGGTCTTATTATACTTTAGCTTGCTAAATTTGTAAAGTGTTAAAATGAAATTTTTTCAAAAAAATTTTCCTGTGCCTATGCTATAATATAAGGAAAGTTTAAAGCATTAAATGAGGGGGAATTTAATATGTTCTGTACTGAAAAGCACACCGATATCTGCCAGAACCGTTTCGGCGGCAAAGGCGAAGTAATTCTGGAGCATTTAATTGACGAAAAGGTATATGACGGCAAGGTAGTTATGTATGCCCGCGTCATCTTAAAGCCCGGCTGCTCCCTGGGCTACCACAAACACGAAGGCAACAGCGAAACCTGCTATGTGCTGCAGGGCACTGCCGCTTACAGCGACAACGGCAAGCCCATGACGCTGCACGCAGGCGATACTGTTTTCTGCCCGGATGGCGAAAGCCACTCTCTCGAAAATATCGGCACTGACGACCTTATCGTCATCGGACTGGTACTCAAATCCTAAAAACGCAAGCCGCGGGTCACAAACGCCTGCGGCTTTTCTATTGGCAGAATAATTATGTAACTATTTTTTTCGCACTGCCTCGGAAATTTATTTTACAATTAATCCATAAAGTATTAAAATCAATAATGATTGATTAAATACTGTTATAATAATATAGGAAAGAATTTGTAAGTTTTATCGGAGGTTTCCATGCAGATAGGTTTAGACATTGGCAGCACTACCATCAAGATAGCAGTCCTGGATGACGCAGGTCAGCTGCAGTTTTCCAAGTACGAGCGTCATTACAGCCAGATAGCTGAAAAAATGCAGCAGCTGCTGGCAGAACTGCACGTTAAGATGCCGCTTCTAAAAACTGCGCGCCTTGCCATCAGCGGCAGCGCCGGTATCGGTATCGCAGACAGCTGCGGCCTGCAGTTTGTGCAGGAAGTCTTTGCCGAAAAAGTCTGCACGGAAAGACTGAATCCCGGCACGGAAGCTGTAATAGAACTGGGCGGCGAGGATGCCAAGCTGCTGTTTTTAGGCCGCCATTTTGACGCGCGCATGAATGACAGCTGTGCCGGCGGTACCGGTGCCTTCATTGACCAGATGGCCTCTTTGCTCAGCGTGCCTACCGAAGCGATGAACGAACTGGCACAGCAGGCTTCTACCCGCTACACTATTGCCAGCCGCTGCGGCGTTTTCGCCAAAAGTGATATCCAGCCCCTGCTCAATCAGGGCGCTGCCAAGGCCGATCTGGCAGCCAGCATTTTTGATGCCGTAGCCAGCCAGGCAGTTACAGGTCTTGCCAAAGGCCGTCCCATTACCGGCAAGGTACTTTATCTGGGCGGACCGCTCACCTTTATGAGCGAGCTGCGTCACAGCTTTGATAAGATTTTGAAAATCAAAGGCTTCTGCCCGGAAAACAGCCTCTACTATGTAGCTATGGGCGCTGCCTTCTGCGCTGAAAACAAAGTAGACCTTACCGAGCTGCCCGCTAAACTGGCAGCCGTAGGTGCACAGCGTGACTTTGACCATCTGGAGCCGCTCTTTGCCAGTACCGCAGAATATGACGAGTTTATGGAACGTCACAGCAAGGAACGCATTGAGCCCGGCGATATCAGCGCTGCTACCGAAGCCTATATCGGCATGGATGCCGGCAGCACCACTATCAAGATTGCTGTTATCAGCCCCAGCGGCCAGCTGCTTGATTCTTCCTACCAAAGCAATAAAGGCAACCCCGTTATTGCCATTAAAGAATATCTGCAAAACTTTTATATAAAATATCCTCACTGCCGCATCCTCGGCTCTGCTGTTACCGGCTACGGCGAAGACCTTATCCGCAACGGCTTCAGCGTGGACTACGGCATTGTAGAAACCATGGCACATTTTATCGCTGCCAAAACCCTGCAGCCCGATGTAGACTTTATTCTCGACATCGGCGGACAGGACATCAAATGTCTGAAAATCCATAATGGCTGCATTGACAACATCTTCCTCAACGAGGCCTGCTCCAGCGGCTGCGGCAGCTTTTTGCAGACCTTTGCCGAAATTCTCGGCTACAGCGCTGAGGAATTTGCCCGCATCGGACTTTTTGCCGACAAGCCTGTCGACCTGGGCAGCCGCTGTACCGTATTTATGAACAGCAGCGTCAAGCAGGCTCAGAAGGACGGCGCAACCGTTGCCAACATCAGCGCAGGCCTGTCCTTAAGTATTGTCAAAAACGCTTTATATAAAGTTATCCGTCCCGGCAGCAAGGAAAGCATCGGCAAACACATCGTCGTACAGGGCGGCACCTTCCTCAATGACTGCGTACTGCGCGCCTTTGAAAAGGAAATGGGCCTCAAGGTAGTACGTCCCAACATAGCGGGACTTATGGGAGCCTACGGCGCCGCAATTTATGCCCGCAGCCGTCATCAGGAAACTGGCCACGCCTCTACCCTTGCCGACGCAGCAGCGCTGGAAAACTTCGTCCATGAGGTAAAAGCCGTAACCTGCGGCCTGTGCAGCAACCACTGCCACCTTACCGTCAACACCTTTGCCAGCGGCAAGCGTTTCATCAGCGGCAACCGCTGTGAACGCCCTGTTACCCACTGCGCTCCCGATGATACCTTCAACCTGTACCGTCAGAAGCTGCAGCTGCTGGAAAACTTAAAAGGCGTACCCGGCAAACGCGGCAAGATTGGTCTGCCCATGGGACTTAACATGTACGAACTGCTGCCCTTCTGGCACGCTTTCTTCACCCGTCTGGGCTTTGAAGTCATTACCAGTCCTATTTATGACAAAACCATCTTCCAAAAGGGACAGAATACCATTCCCAGCGATACCGTCTGCTATCCGGCCAAGCTTATGCACGGCCACATCAAATGGCTGCTGGAAAATGGCATTAACACTATCTTCTATCCCTGCATGACCTACAACGTGGACGAAAACTCCGCGGAAAATTGCTATAACTGCCCCGTTGTGGCCTATTATCCCGAAGTGCTGCACGCTAATATGCACGATCTGGACAATGCCACCTATATCTTTGATTATCTGGGGCTGGGTCATAAAAAAGTGCTGCTGAAAAAACTGCAGCAAATCTGCAAGGAGCATTTCCCCGACATCGGCAGCAGTGAGCTGAAAGCAGCCCTGCAGGAAGCCTATGCCGCTTACAATAAATTTGAAGCCCAGGTCAAAGAGCTGGGACAAACCATTATCAACACCGCCCGCAGCCAGCATAAGCCTATCGTAGTGCTGGCAGGACGTCCCTATCATATCGACCCCAAGGTTAATCACAGCATCGACCGTCTGATTACCACCATGGGTGCGGCGCTGGTCAGCGAGGACGCAGTCAGCAGCCATATCTCCATGCAGGAACTCAACGACGATTTGCAGGTGCTGAACCAGTGGACTTACCACAGCCGCCTGTACGCTGCCGCAAAATACGTTTCCCGCAGCAGCGATATGTACATGGTGCATCTGGTAAGCTTCGGCTGCGGCTGCGACGCTATCACAGCTGACGAATGCCGCCGCATCCTCGAAGAGCACGGCCAAATCTACACCCAGATCAAGATTGACGATATCGACAACCTGGGCGCGGCCAAAATCCGTCTGCGCAGCCTCTTTGCCGCTGCCGGACTGGAAAGTTAGTTTTAAAGGAGAACATTATGCAGGAAACATACCCTATCTTTACCAAAGAAATGAAAAAAACACATACCATTCTTATCCCCGGTATGCTGCCCTTGCATTTTACCCTGTTACGCGCAGCCCTCAGAAGCTGCGGCTATAAAGCAGAAGTTTTGGAAAATACCGACCGCAGCGTCGTGGAAACCGGCCTTAAATATGTCAATAACGACATCTGCTATCCGGCGCTTTTGGTTATCGGTCAGTTTATTAACGCACTGGAAAGCGGCAAATACGACCCCGATAAGGTGGCACTCATCATCACCCAGACCGGCGGCGGCTGCCGTGCGTCCAACTACATCTACCTGCTGCGCAAGGGACTGGCACAGGCAGGCTTTAACAATGTGCCTGTCATCAGTCTGAACGTCAGCGGCATGGAGGACCAGCCCGGCTTTGATTTAAGCGCTTCCATGCTTCGCCGTTTCCTGGCGGCAGTTGTCTACGGCGACGCGCTCATGTACCTTATCAACAAAACCCGTCCTTACGAAGCAGTACAGGGCGCGGCAGACGAACTGGCACAAAACTGGCTGGGCAAGCTGGACGGCTTCTTCCAGTCCGGCAAGGCACACGCCCTCAGCAGTATTCAAAAGCTGGCAACCGCCATCACCCGCGACTTTGCCGACCTGCCTGTCAACACCAAGGAAAAAATCAAAGTGGGCATCGTAGGCGAAATCTACATTAAATATGCTGCACTGGGCAACAACAATCTGGAAAAATTCCTGCAGAAGCAGAACTGCGAATACATGGTACCCGGCCTGCTGAACTTTATTATGTACTGCGCCGACACCTATCTGACTGATTACAAACTGTACGGCGGCAGCCTGCTCAAGTACGGCACTACCAAAGCGGCTTTCTGGTATCTGGAAAGGCTGGAAAAGGTACTGCGCAAAGCACTTGATACTCCGCCCTTTACCGCTCCCGCTTCCTATGCAGAAACCAAAGCCATGGCCAAAGGCGTTATCGGCTACGGCAACAACATGGGCGAAGGCTGGCTCTTAACCGCCGAAATGCTGGAGTTGGCGAAAAACGGCTACAACAACATCATCTGCGCTCAGCCCTTCGGCTGCCTGCCCAACCACATCGCCGGCCGCGGCATGATTAACCGCATTAAAGAGCTGGTAGAAGATGCCAACATCCTGCCTATCGACTACGACGCCAGCGCGTCCAAAGTAAATCAGGAAAACCGCATCAAGCTCATGCTGGCAACAGCGCAAGATTAACGGCATACAAAAAAACCCCTGCCTCACACAGTGAAGCAGGGGTTTGTTTTTTGCTTATTTATTTCTTCCGGGATACGCCTTCAACGCTTCGCCCAGAATGTAGATAGCCTTTTTCAAATCGTCGCAGTTCAGCACATACGCCAGACGCGCTTCTGCCTTGCCGTTTTCCGGATTGCTGTAGAAGCCATTGCCAGGCGCAAACATCACGGTTTCGCCGTCCACGTCAAAGTTTTCCAAAGTCCAGATAGCAAATTTTTCCGCATCGTCCACAGGGAACTTAACCATGACATAGAAAGCGCCTTTAGGATCGGAAGCAGCAACGCCGGGCAGTTTAGCCAGCTCTGCTACGATGGTATCGCGGCGTTTTCTGTACTCTTTGTTAACATCTTCCAGATAGCTTGCCGGAGTAGTATAGAGAGCAGCTGCGCCAACCTGTTCCAGAGTCGGACTGCACAGACGGCCCTGGCAGCATTTCATAATCTGCGCGCAGAACTCTTTGTTCTTGCTGATAATGCAGCCGATACGCGCACCGCAGGCACTGTAACGCTTGGATACGGAGTCAATGATAATCAGGTTATCATCCAGCTCGCTCATAGTACCGAAGCTCTTATAAGCACCGTCATAAACAAATTCGCGGTATACTTCGTCAGAAATCAGCGCCAGATCATATTTCAGCACCAGCTTGGCAATGGTTTCCATTTCCTCCGGAGTATAAACCACGCCGGTGGGGTTGCCGGGATTAGTCAGCAAGATAGCGCGGGTTTTAGGAGTGATGTGTTTTTCAATCTCCTCCATGGAAGGCAGATGATAACCGCTTTCCACACTGGTACGCACGCTGTTAATCTTAGCGCAGAATTCTTTGGCAAAGGTAGTATAGTTAGCGTAGTACGGCTCAAAAACCATGATTTCATCATCAGAGTCGCACAGCGCCATAACAGCGAAAATCAGCGCTTCACTGCCGCCGTTGGTTACATAAATATCTTCTTTGGCGTAGTTCATGCCTTTTTCCGCATAATATTTCTGAATAGCGTCAATCAAAACAGGCTCGCCCTTGGAATTGCCGTAAGCAATAACCTTTTCGTCAAAGCTGCGGATGCTGTCCATAAACTGGGACGGCGTAGCAATATCCGGCTGACCGATATTAAGATGATATACCTTTTTGCCTTTAGCTTTGGCAGCGTCAGCATAAGGTACAAGTTTTCTGATAGGTGACAGGCTCAAATTCTGAATACGTTGTGAAAGTTTCATATTAAATCCCCTCATTGCAAGAATATACAAGACTCAAAAAAAGCCTATGGCGATATTATAACATAAGTTGACAACAAATTACCCCTCATTTTTGATGTATACACGAATACTTATAAAACAAATACGCTCTGCATAAATAACAGTATAAAAACACAAAGCTTTTTACTTGCCATTTTGTAAGCATATAAGTATACTTGATTATGGAAGTATTGTAATATTACTGTTCAATTTCTACTGTTGTAGATAGATATATGGTATCAACACAAAAATAATTTTTACTGCTTCCAGACACTGCATAACAGCTTTCCTTATGCAGTGTTTTTTATTTTCTTTCTTGACATACTATAATAAAAGTGCTATATCTTAATTATACCATATATCTTAAATTTAGTTTTTCTGGGAGGTAAGATAAATGCACAACTTAGAGCTTTTCACCGGCAAATACCAACGTCAACTTACGCTTCGCAATGCACTCATCCCCGTTGGCACAACGCTGGAAAACCTCAAAAAACACGGTATTATAACAACTGATGAGGAATTAGAACAGAAATATCAGGAAGCTAAAGCTATCATTGATGATTATCATCGTCATTTTATTGACGCCAATCTTTCACGTATTGCGTTAGACTGGCAGGAGCTGGCAGAAGCACTGCTTGCTTACCAGCATAATCGTAATAACGAAACAACAGAAAAACTGGAAAAAGTCCAGGCTACATATAGAAAACAGCTGCTTAAAGCCTTCAGTGAAGACGAAAACTATAAGCACCTGTTCAAGAAAGAGCTTTTTACCAAAGTTCTGCCCTCTTACTATACCGATAAAGAACAGCTTGCAGTTATCAATGCTTTTAAAAACTTTTTCACCTATTTCAGCGGCTTCAATGAAAACAGAGCCAATATTTACAGTACGGATCCTAAAAGCACAGCTATCGGTTATCGACTTATACATGAAAACTTTCCTAAATTCATTACCGACTGCGCAATTTTCGCAGTGTTGCAGCAACACTGCCCACAAGTCATCACTGATACAGAAACTGTACTGCGACAGCTTGCAATAATAGAAGCTGATACAGAACTGGCAGATTACTTCCTGCCCAACAGCTTTAACGCTTTTCTCACTCAGGAAGGCATCAGCAAATTTAACAATATCATTGGAGAACTGAATAAAAATATCAATCTTGCCATGCAGCAGGATGCAAGTCTGAAACCTTCTCTGCGCAGTAAGCGTGCAACAAAAATGTTTATTCTCTATAAACAAATCCTGTCTAAAGATGACTCACTTCCTTTTATTGATGTCTTTGAAAACGATAATCAGCTGCTTACCGCCCTGCAGCAATTTTATACCTGTATTTCTGCACCGGATGGAACACTGAATAAAGCAGCATATTTATTTAAAACATTAGAAACCTGTCAAAAAGATAAAATCTACATCAGCGGTAAAGATATCAACAGCCTTTCTAAAGCTCTTTACGGCGGCAGCAACTGGAATACTTTACGTGAAGCTATTCTGACAGCACTGCAAAATGAAAAGGAATACAAAAAACTGCTGAAAGAAAATGACGAAGCTGCCATTGACCGACAGCTCAGCAAGAACTATTTCTCTTTAGATTTCCTGCAAACTCATGCTGACAATCTGCTTATAACTAAAATCGCCGAATGCTTCCAAACCCAGCATGAACTGGCACAACAGGCAGCGCAAACAGACCTCCTTGGTACGCAAAATCTTAAAGCCACAGTAAAAAAATCATTGGACGCTTTACTTGATTACTACCGTTTCATTTCTCTGTTTAAAGCTGATGACAGTCTTGATAAAGATCCGGAATTTTACGGCAGCTACGAAGAAATTCTCAGCCAACTGAAAGAAATAGTTTACATCTATAACAAAACCCGCAACTACATGACGAAAAAGCCTTTCAACGAGGAAAAATTCAAGCTTAATTTTGGTAATGCTCAGCTTGCAGGCGGTTGGGATGCCAACAAAGAAGCTGACTACACTTCTATCATCCTTACGAAAGACAGTGCCTATTATCTGGGCATTATGAACAAAAACAGCAAACCGGATATTGATACTGCCATTACCGAAAGTACTGACAATACCTACCGCAAAATGGTGTATAAATACTTCCCAGATTTCAGTAAAATGTTTGTCAAATGTACTATGGTAAAAGAAGTAAAAAATCATTTTCAGGAAAATTCCACAGACTTTATCCTGCAAACAAATTCTTTTATCAAGCCATTAAAAATTACCAAAGAAATATATGATCTATACAGTACAGAATACGATGGCAAGAAAAAATTTCAGATAGATTATCTGCGTAGGACTGGCGATGCTCAAGGCTATTATGATGCCTTAAATAAATGGATTGGCTTTGCTCTTGCTTTCATGCGTTCTTATGACAGCACTTCTATTTACGATATTTCACAAATAGAAGCAACGCAATATGAAAGGCTTGACACCTTCTATAAAGACATCAACAACATCTGCTACAATATATCTTTCGTAAATCTTGCCGCAGATAAAGTTGATGAATGGGTAGCAGAAGGCAAACTGTACCTGTTTAAAATTTACAACAAGGATTTTGCTCCCGGGCGCAGCGGCACAAAAAATCTGCACACCCTGTATCTGGAAAGCATTTTTGACGAACAGAATCTGAAAGACGTTGTTGTCAAACTTAACGGCGGTGCCGAACTTTTCTACCGCCGCAAGACTAAAGGCAACCCGTCCGTTCACAGTAAAGGCAGTAAACTTGTCAATCGTACCACAGCTGACGGACAGACTATTCCGGAAGAAATCTATCAGGAAATCTACCTGTATGCTAATGGCAATAAGGAAGCACTCAGCCAACAGGCCCAGGAATACTATCCCCAAGCTGTTATCAAAACCGCCACTCATGATATTGTCAAGGACAGACGTTATTATGAAGATAAATTCTTCTTTCACTTCCCCATCACTATCAATTATAAAGCGCCAGACAGTTCCGGCGCCTTTAATCAGGAAGTGCTTGCCTACCTGCATCACAATCCTGACGTTAATATCATCGGCATTGACCGCGGTGAAAGAAACCTCATCTATATGACAGTCATCAATCAGCAGGGTAAAATCTTAGCCAGCAAATCCTTTAACAGCATCAGTCAGCAGGCAGGTACTGTAAATAAATCTGTCGATTATCACGATAAGCTGGATAAACGAGAACAGGAAAGAACGAAAGCCCGTAAAAGCTGGGAAACCATCGGCAAAATTGCTACTTTAAAAGAAGGCTATCTCTCTGCCGTCATCCACGAAATTGCCAAATATATGGTTAAATATAATGCCATCGTCGTTATGGAAGACCTGAACGCAGGCTTTAAACGGATGCGCGGCGGCATTGCGGAAAAAGCTGTTTACCAGAAATTTGAAAAAATGCTGATTGACAAACTCAACTACCTCGTCTTTAAAAAATTACCTGCCAACGAACCCGGCGGCGTACTGAAAGGCTATCAGCTGAGCAGCAAATTTGACAGCTTTGAAAAAATGGGTAAGCAAAATGGTTTCCTGTTCTATGTGCCTGCCGCTTTTACTTCTAAAATTGACCCTGTTACCGGATTCAGCAGCGTTTTTAAATTTAAGGAATACACCGCCAATACAGAAAAAGCCAAAAGCTTCTTTACCAGCTTTGACAGTATCGTCTATAACTCCGAAAAAGACGTTTTCACTTTCAGCTTCGATTACGACAATTTCAAAACCTATGCCAATATGTACCGTAAAAAATGGCAGGTAAGCTCCTATGGTGAACGTATCAAGCATGAAAAAAATGCTGTTGGACATTATATTGACAGCTTTGTAAATCCTACGCAGGATATCAAAACGCTGTTTGACACACAAAATATAGATTACAGCAGCGAGCAAAATATTCTGCCGCAGCTGCTGCAAATTGAAGATAATAAAGCGAGCCACAGCTTCTGGAAAGGTATGTTATCAGCTTTCCAGCGTATCGTCCAGTTAAGAAACAGCAGCAGAACTCTTACCACAGACGGTAAAGAAGCCGATTACATCATCTCTCCCGTTGCCGACAGTTCCGGCAGCTATTTTGATTCCCGCACCGCAGATTCCGCTCTGCCGCAGGATGCAGATGCCAACGGAGCCTACCATATTGCGCTAAAAGGTCTGATGTATCTTAATATCAATAACGCTGCCAAAGATAATAAGCCAAAACTTTATGTTAAAAATGAAGATTGGTTTAAATTTACTCAGGAAAGAAATTCTGCCAAATAATCATGGATGATGACTGCATTTTAATATCACAGCTCAATGACTTTATTTTCTGCCCTGCCTCTATCTACTTTCACGGACTGTACGGAGGCAGGGACAACCTAACTTTTCAGAAATCTCCGCAACTTAACGGAACGCAGGCTCATACAGCTGTTGACAGCGGCACATACAGCAGCCGCAAAAATATCCTGCAGGGGATAAGCGTATATTCCGAAAAATACCGCCTTGTGGGCAAGATAGACATATTAGATACGGCAGCACAGACGCTTACAGAGCGCAAGAAGAAAATTAAAGTCATTTATGACGGTTATATTTTTCAGATTTATGCTCAATATTTTGCTCTGACTGAAATGGGTTATATAATAAACAAATTACAGCTTTATAGTATGGATGACAATAAAACTCATCCAGTACCTTTGCCAAAAGATAATCCAATAATGTATGCTAAATTTGAAGAATTAGTCAGAACTATGCGCAACTTTGATTTAACAGCATTTAAACAGGCTAATACTGCTAAATGCCAAAACTGTATTTACGAACCAGCCTGTGACAGGTCTTTATTATGATGACGATAAACGATTTTTCCAAAAAACAAGTGCTTTTCGCTTTCTTAAATTTAGGCGAAAAAATTTCTTTTAAAAACGATAATATCATTATCAAAGATAAAAACGGGCAAACTAAACACCAATCCACGTGCTACCGTTTATTTGCCGTATTCATAGTTGGTCATATAACCGTTACTACCGGCCTTATTCAACGCTCTCACAAATTCGGCTTTCCTGTCTTTTTTATGACTCCATCTCTCAAGCTATACGATATTATGGGAAGTAAAGCTGAAGGCAACACGCTTCTGCGTCAACATCAATATACTTATAACGATACAAGCAAAAAAATTGCCAGACACCTGCTTATCAACAAAATAAAAAATCAGCGCAGTACACTGAACCTTATCCGTAATAAGAGTGAGGCTATGAAAGACGCAATAAAGCAACTTGATGAATATACGACAGCACTGTCTTTATATGATGGAGACATTTCCGGTATGATGGGTTATGAAGGCAACGCCGCACGGGTATATTTCAAAAATCTTTTTGCCGACACCGGTTGGAGCAGACGACTGCCCAGGATAAAACCAGATTATATTAACGCAACACTTGATATAGGTTACTCCATACTTTTCAATATCATTGATGCTCTGCTGAATATTTACGGTTTTGATACATACTGCGGCGTACTGCACAAACAGTTTTACATGCGTAAATCTCTGGTATGCGACATTATAGAGCCTTTCAGATGTCTTATTGATAAACAGGTCAGAAAAGCAATCCATCTGAATCAGTTTAAAGCAGAAGATTTCTTAATAGATAATGGCAGATATTATCTGGGCTGGGAAAAGAACGCTTATTATGTAAAAGTCCTGCTCACTCCCATTCTGGAGGAAAAAGAGAATATTTTTCTTTATGTGCAGACTTACTATCGGGCATTTATGAAAAATAAACCTATCTCAGAATATCCTTTTTATGACATTACAGGAGTAATAAAATGATAATTCTCAGTTATGATATAGCTGACAATAAACTGCGCAGCCATTTTTCCAAGTATATCACCCGTTTCGGCCATCGCCTGCAATATTCTGTTTATGAAATAGACAACTCTGAACATATCTTAACCAATATTATTACAGATATCCGCAATAAGTTTGAGAAAAGATTTTCACAAGATGATAGTATCATCATCTTTAAATTATCTGCTCGCTGTGAGATTATCAGATTTGGCTATGCAAAAAATGACGAAAAAGATATAATTATAATATAAGCATAATATTGTAATGAACTTACAAACCGCAGTCTTAATTTTTAAATTTTTGCTTTCAGCGGAGTATTAAATATAAAATGTTTACATTCTTCTTAAGTTACAAGTATTTTTTAAGTCTTTTTGTTATAAAAAGCGCATAATTTTTCTTAAACGGATTTAATACTCCGTTATAATTTCTACTATTGTAGATAGGAATGCGTGTCTGATAATGTCAAAAATTTAATACTCCGTTATAATTTCTACTATTGTAGATGTAACATAGCGAGCGACATAACCGATATTTAATACTCCGTTATAATTTCTACTATTGTAGATTGAGGGTGCTTTACTTGATAATGAAAATTTAATACTCCGTTATAATTTCTACTATTGTAGATATGAATTTATTGTTCCCATTAAGCCAATTTAATACTCCGTTATAATTTCTACTATTGTAGATTACTATGCACGATACTGGTATTAATCCATTTAATACTCCGTTATAATTTCTACTATTGTAGATTTGAAATGGTAAAGCAATTGGATTTAACATTTAATACTCCGTTATAATTTCTACTATTGTAGATACAGCATTAACGCCAACGGTGGTCAGATTTAATACTCCGTTATAATTTCTACTATTGTAGATAACATACCCTTTCTACCCTTGGCATCATTTAATACTCCGTTATAATTTCTACTATTGTAGATTTAAGGCTTCATTGAACTGTTGTTGATTTAATACTCCGTTATAATTTCTACTATTGTAGATATGATGTACTTCAGGTTAGGTGATGTAATTTAATACTCCGTTATAATTTCTACTATTGTAGATTTGGATATCTGCTTGCATCCACAAGTATTTAATACTCCGTTATAATTTCTACTATTGTAGATTTGAGAGCGGCGAAAGAACACCGTCTATTTAATACTCCGTTATAATTTCTACTATTGTAGATTGGGTGGTAATTAGGGTATGCGTGAAATTTAATACTCCGTTATAATTTCTACTATTGTAGATAAAGCATTTGTATTCAAGACGGGGGGCATTTAATACTCCGTTATAATTTCTACTATTGTAGATAAACAACACAATATCTCCATATTGTAATTTAATACTCCGTTATAATTTCTACTATTGTAGATTTCTACAACGTAGGTTTCCCCACGTCTATTTAATACTCCGTTATAATTTCTACTATTGTAGATCTGTTAAAACAGCTCACAGAAGCAAAATTTAATACTCCGTTATAATTTCTACTATTGTAGATATACCTCTGCCGCCATAACAGCGATAAAATTTAATACTCCGTTATAATTTCTACTATTGTAGATATACCTCTGCCGCCATAACAGCGATAAAATTTAATACTCCGTTATAATTTCTACTATTGTAGATTTATGCGAACAACGACGGCGGCTTATATTTAATACTCCGTTATAATTTCTACTATTGTAGATATGAGTCGCAGGTCATCCACTTGTAAATTTAATACTCCGTTATAATTTCTACTATTGTAGATCTGAATTATTTAAGCTGACAAACCCGATTTAATACTCCGTTATAATTTCTACTATTGTAGATTTCGACATATCTGCTGTTGTTAGTCAATTTAATACTCCGTTATAATTTCTACTATTGTAGATTGGTTAACTAAATCAAGTATTTTGAAATTTAATACTCCGTTATAATTTCTACTATTGTAGATAATAAAATCATCTAAGAAACTCTGCAATATTTAATACTCCGTTATAATTTCTCCCTGACACAAAAACTCCCGTCACTAATGACGGGAGTTTTCTTCTTTCCGCTTATTTACTTTTTCTTTTATGTTCCTCTAAATACTGCCCCACTATTTTTACAGCACAGTAATCGCCGCACATGGAGCAGGCTTCGTCGTCGCTCTTGTTTTTCTTGTTGCGGTATTCGGTGGCCTTAACAGGGTCAAGCGCCAGGCGCAGCTGCTCTGGCCAGTCCAGTTCCTTGCGGGCTTTCGCCATAGCGTTGTCCCATGCCCATGCCTGTTTGTTGCCTTTGGCAAGGTCAGCAGCATGAGCAGCAATGCGGGCTGCAATAACGCCTTCGCGTACATCGTTTAAATCCGGCAGTCCCAGATGCTCCGCCGGTGTTACATAGCACAAAAAGTCCGCGCCGCTGACAGCCGCCAGTGTGCCGCCGATAGCGCTGGTAATATGGTCATAGCCGGGCGCAACGTCCGTTACCAGGGGTCCCAGTACGTAAAAAGGCGCGCCGTGGCAGATGCGTTTCTGCAGCTGCATGTTGGCGGCAATCTGATTATAGGGCATATGTCCCGGGCCTTCTACCATTACCTGTACACCTTTATCCCAGGCACGCTGAGTAAGCTCGCCAAGGTTTAAAAGCTCCTGAATCTGCGCTCTGTCGGTAGCGTCCGCCAGACAGCCGGGACGCAAGCCATCACCCAGGCTGATGGTTACGTCATATTCGGCGCAGATATCGAGTATCTCATCATAATATTCATACAGCGGATTTTCTTTATCGTTGTGCAGCATCCAGCCGGTAATAAAACTGCCGCCGCGGCTTACTACATCCATAATGCGGCCTTCCTCGGTCAGCGCTTTCAGTACGCTTTTGGTAATGCCGCAGTGCAGGGTCATAAAGTCTGCGCCGTCTGCCGCCTGCATGCGGATAACGTCAAACAAATCTTCCTTGGTCATTTCTACTACGGCGCCGCGTTTTTTAATAGTTTCTACGGTAGCCTGATACATGGGCACCGTGCCCACCATAACAGTAGAATTTTCAATAATCGCCCGGCGGGAAGCGGTTATATTGTTGCCGGTGGATAAATCCATCACAGCGTCCGCTCCTGCGTCCACTGCCGCCTTGAGCTTCACCAGCTCCGGCTCAATATCGGGAAAGCTGCTGGATGTGCCGATATTGGCATTTACCTTTACTTTCAGTCCCTGTCCCACGCCGCGGGGAATAAGGTTTTTGTGATTTTTATTAGCGCAGATGGCGATTGTGCCCTCTGCCACGCCTGCGCGGATAAATTCCTCGCTGACGCCTTCCTGCTGCGCTACTGTGCGCATTGCGTCTGTAATAATGCCCTGTCTTGCCAGCTGCATCTGTGTTGCCATTGTTACTACCTCCATCTTACCGCCTGCGGGAACAAAAAATGCCAGTCCCGGCAAAAGGACTGGCAAAATTATTGTCGTTATCCACTTTCCTACGCCGGTATTATCCGTAAATCAGGTTCAAAGGGTCGGGCCTCAGCCCTCTCAGCAAATATGCGCCCCTAGCGGTTTATTTTTATTCAGTTATATTTTTACTTTAACACTTCTTGCTGCTTTTGGCAAATAATTATAAGGTTTTACCGTAAGCATCCATGTCAAAAATAGCCTGTTTAAATTCAGCAAGGCTCAGTTTTTGCTTGGAGCCGTTCCATTCGCTGATGGTAACAGCTTTTTCCAGCAGCTTGTCGATATCTGCTTCATTCAGTTCCATTTCAGCAAGAGTTACAGGCAATCCCAGCTCTTTGTTGAAGGCAGCAACTTTGTTGCGTTCTTCAATTTGTTTATCATAGGTCAGAAGTACCAGAGTGCCAAAGGAAACGATTTCACCATGCAGATGTCTTTCTGCCTGGGGCAGATAGGTATAGGAGTTATAGAAGCAGTGCGCCAGAGAAGAATTATAATAGTATTCTTTGCCGCCTACGGTAAGGTTGGAAACAATACCGGTGCTGATGATGATATCCAGTGCAACCTCGCGGATAGCAACAGATTCTTTCTTGTTGCGGCAGTCTTCCAGTGCCTGTTTGCCGTAATCCAGCAGCGGCTGAGTGCAGGCGCGGCTCAGGCAGATGCCCATGAGCGGGGTATGCGGCAGATTACAGCCGCGGGAAGCAAAGCAGGCTTCATATTCTTTGGAAAGTGCGTCGCCAATGCCTGCCCACAGCAGTTTTTCCGGTGCTTCGGCGATAATAGTAGTATTGATAAAAGTATGCTCGCAGCAGCGTTTCATAAAATGATAGCCAGCCAGAGAGCCGTCAGTTTTATACATAACGCAGATAGCAGTGCAGGCTGCGCAGTTGGACGCAATAGTCGGGAACGCAAACATGGGCTTGCCGATATTGTCGGACAGAGTTTTGCAGGTATCCACAGCGCGGCCGCCGCCTACAGCAAAAATCATATCAGCAGTTTGTACAGCGCTGTTTTCTGCCAGCATCTGTACGTTTTCATAGGTAGCGTCGCCGCCGTACCACAGCACGTCGGTAACGGTAAGGCCCGCTTCCTTGATGCCTTCCATTAAAGCAGGCTGCGCTTTTTCCAGAGCAGTCTTGCCGCCGATAACTACGACGGTTTTGCCGTAACGGGCAGTAATATTTTTTATTTCCTTATAACAGTCAGGGCCCACGCTATAGCTGGGCAGAAACATAGAATAATTTGCAGACATATATACCCCTCCAAAAATCATAAAATAACAGTGTAGCTTCAATTATAGCATTCTCACTATCTATGTCAATAAAAGCGGCGTTTTGCGGCGCAAGGCAATAAAAAAAGCCTGAAACTGTTAAAGTACTAACAGTTTCAGACCAGTAAATTAACGTAACAGGCTTACTATGGCAAAAAACAGCGGCGGCACCAAAAGCGCCGGCAGCATATTCAGCGTCTTGCAGTCACGCAGATTAAGGATGCCTACGCCGGAGCTCATTAAAAACACTCCGCCCACCAGCGAGATTTCCGCCAGCAGCGGCGGCGTCATATACGGCGCGATGACACCGGCAAAAAGGTAGATGCTTCCCTGCCACAAAAAAAGTACCAGCGCCGCCAGCGCGATACCAAAGCCGTAGGCGGAAGAAATAATAATGGACGAAACAAAGTCCAAAGTAGCATTAGTAAAAAGATAAGTATTGTTGCCATTCAGACGGCTTTCAATCGGCCCCAAAATCGACAGCGTACCGATACAGAACAGCAGTATCGCTGTGGAAAGCCCCTCTGCCAGCTTGCCGCCGCCCTTTGAACGCTGCAACAGACTGTGAAAACGTCCGTTAATATCCAGTCTGGTACCGATAACGGTACCCAGCGCCAGACTGAAAATAAAGAGTACGGGATACTGGCTTTTAGGCATATTGCTTACCACTGCATTGATGCCCAGTCCTACTGTCGCCAGTCCCAGCGCGTCAAAAAGTCCGTTTTTATATTTTTCGCCGATACCGCGGCTGACAAAGCTGCCGATAAAGGAGCCGGTCAGAATTGCGGCGGCGTTGACACATGTGCCGATCATCTACATCCCCCCAAAACAAAATAAATCAGACCAGACAGCCGCAGCCAACAAAAAAGACACCCGCAGGTGTCCTTTCAGCCCAGTCCGTTGCAGCGCGCCAAATCGTCATAGACCAGCGCCGCCAGCTTCGCGGCTGCCGCAGGCTGCCCGGCACACAGCTTGGTGCCTGAAAGCAGCGCGGTCAGTTTTTCCTTATTGCACATCATACAGCAGCAGGGCAGCATAATCTCGCTGATTAAGTACGCGGCGGCACGCAGCTGCATCTCGTCCTGCAGCAGGCTGCCATCCTGTACCTTGGCGGCAAAGACTGCCAGCCGCATATCCACGGCCCGTGCCAGCTGTTTTTCCAGTACGCCGCTCATGGCTTAACGCATGTTTTCGATAAAGTCTTCAAAAGCGTTAATCAGAAGCGGATGGCCGATAACTTTAAGGTCGCGCAGATAAGCGCCGTAAGATTCGTATACTTCGTCAGCCAGCTCCATTTTCAGACCTTCTTTGATGTATTCGTCCATCATTTTGAGGATGAAGCGGTTTACTTCGTTAGTACCGGGTTGTACGTTCAGCGGGATGATTCTGGATTCCGCTTCGTATTTTTCTACAGTAACCTGCCAGCCGCCGGGGATGGGGGGCAGTTTTTCTGCTTTAATCATATAGCCTTCGGGAGAAAAGCCTACATAAGCTTTCAGTTTATTATATAATTTTGCTTTCTGCAGCGGGTAGCCGTTGGCATTGCCCCATTTTACGATTTCATCGCATACTTCATTATTATGGATAACGCTGGAAAATTTGGTTTCAGCTAAAACTTCTGCCATGATATGACCTCCTAAATCAGTACTTATTCTTATTTTACTCTAACTACCGCATAAATTCAATGTATAGGCATAAGAAAAACGGCTCCGCAGAGCCGTTTTATTTATAAGCTTAGATTTGTCCCAGATATTTGAGGATTGCCTGAGCAATAATAGCACTGCCGATATAGGTACCGGTAAATACTACGCAGGCAAGCACTACAATACGCCAGCCGTTTTTGGCAAAAGCGTCCAAATCCTTGCCGATAGCAACACCTGCATAAGCCAGGATAGGTGTGCACAGAGATACGAAGCCGATTTTCTGTACCCAGAAGTTAACAAAATCACTGCCGGGAATACCGGGATAAGTGAGAATGCAGCCCAAAGTAACTACATAAGCTACGGACGGAATATTACCAGGCAGTACCTTCGCCATAAGAATACCTGCCAGTGCAATCGCTGCCAGAATCAGCAAACCGGGAATAGAATCAATAATGCCGGTAGGTGTTCCCAATACATTGGAGAACAGGCTCATAAAGGAAACGATAAGTAAAACGATAATTGTATCTTTAATGCTCATTATTTCTCCTCCTTCCCTGCTTCAGCTTCTTCCGGTGCAGTGCCGTATCTCATGCGGTAGCATTTTTTGTACAGCCATTCAGTCATGGGCAGGCCCATCCAGATGGACATGTACAGGCCGTCAAGACCGGAAAGCATGTTGCTGGCAGCGCCGAAAGCGGCAATCTGGTTAGCCATGTCAGGATACATAGCGCTCAGAGAGCCGACAGCGGCGGTCATCATGCTGGCAGAACCAACACCTGCAGCCATCGCCAAAGCGTAAGGATGGAACGGCAGGGTAGAAGAAGCGATACTTGCCATAAGGCCGAAGAAGATGGTACCAAAAACAGTACCTGCAATATAAACGCCCATAACGCCGCGGCCTTCGCTGCCGTCCAGGCCAAAGCGTTCACCAATCAGGGCTACGTTAGGTTCGCGGGCAATGGAGTGAGCAGCGCCGATGGTTTCGCGTTTCAGTCCCAACAGTACAGCCACCGGTACGCCGATAAGTACGGTGCCCAGGTTGCCGAATTCCTGCAGAATCAGAGCCGGAGAAGCGGCGATAATCTTAGGCAGGGTAGGACCTACGAGAGTGCCGTAACGCGCCATGAGCAGCATCAGAGTAATACCTAAAAGAGCGCTGGCATCATGCATTTCTTTTTTGCCGGAAAGATTTAAGAATTTAGGTGTGGTCAGAATACCAATCATCAGCGCATAGAGCATGGGCAGCAATACGATGGTGCCTACGCCGATTTTAAAGGTATGAGCGCCGATAAGTTCAGCAACGATAATCAGCGCCAGAATGATTGCGTGCAGTTTGATATTATACATTACATCCCCTCCTCATTTATTTGCTGAAATAGCTGTCCAGCTTAGCAATATACTCTTCCTTAGTTAAAATAGGTTTAAAGTTTGCTAAAATTTCCTTAGCTTCAGCAGCGTCATCATACAAAAGGTCGATCAGCGTCATGGCAAAAGCCTTGGCAGGCAGCAGTACAGCCGCCTTAAAATCTACGACCTTGAAGCTTTCCGTGTGCAGCAGTCCGTCGGTGCCGCCGATAAACGGATGGATAACAGGAATCAGATGAGAAACGTCGCCCATATCGGTAGAAGCGCTGAAATGACCTGCGTCCTTAACAGCAACATCCGGGAACGCAGTCTGTGCATTTTCCACAAACAGCTCATTCATGCGTTTATTGCAGGACAGCGGCATCATGCCCGGCATGGTTTCGATAACGGTTTGGGCTCCCACTGCGTCGCCGCCGGCTTTCAGTGCAGCGTCTACACGGCTGTGAGTTCTGTCGATAGCATCCATGGTCTTAGCGCGTACATACAGCTCCATTCTTACGTCTGCCGGAACGGAGTTTACAATGTCGCCGCCTTTGGTGATGATAGGATGTACACGTACTACATCCTGTTCACGGAAGGTTTCGCGCAGTGCGTTAATACCCATCAGGCCCAGCATAGCCGCATTCAGAGCGTTAATGCCTTCATGGGGCGCATCGGCAGCATGAGCAACCTGGCCGATATAGCGTACAGTCTTACCGACAAAGCCGTTGCTGCTTTCTCCTACGGAAACGGTAGGCTCCGGCATATTCTTATCGGCGTGCATCTGCATAGCCATGTCGATGTCGTCAAAAGCGCCTTCATAAATCAGCTGTCCCTTGCCGCTTAAAAAGTGCAGCTTGCCTTCTTTAACCAGTTTTTTACGGAAGGCCAGTTCAATATATTCCTCGGCAGGTACGCCAAAGAATACAACGTCGCCTGCCAGATGCTTCAACGCATCGGATTTCATAATACCGCAGGCAGCACCCAGCATGGAAGCAATCTGCAGATTATGACCGCAGGCATGAGCTGCGCCTGTCAGCGGATCAGCCTTGCAGCTGTCAGGACAGGTAATAGCGTCCAGTTCACCCAGCACTGCCGCCGTCGGGCCTTCTTTGGCACCCTTGGCGCGGGCTTTGACACCGTTGATGGCAAGTCCCGTCTGAGGCTCAAGACCCAATTCGCGCATAAATGCTGCTACCTTGGCAGCTGTCTTAACTTCCTTAAAGCCCAGCTCCGGTTCGTCAGCAATGCTGTCGGCAACATCCTTAATCTTATCTGCGTAAGCGTCAATTACAGCGCAGACCTGTTGTTTAAGTTCTTCCTTATTCAAAATCTCTCATCCTCTCTGTGTCCATGTAAAAGCAAACGGGGCAGGCTACGCTGCCCCTTTGTTAAATTAACTTGTCAAAAAACATCAGTGCAAATGCAGCTGCTGATTTACGTCTGCTGTCTTTAAAAAGTGCAGTTGTAATAATTTTCAGCCGTATTTACTTCTGTGCCTATATTGTATCATCTTATAATAATTTTAACAAGACCATTTGTACAATACTATAAGACTATACAGTCAAAATTATTTTCTATCTTGACAAATGTCTATATTTTTCATTTTTATTTACCTTTTTGCCGCGGCTATGCTAAAATATAATATCATTAAATATTTTTAAAGAAAGGAGCCTTTGCATGTTCCCTCAAATGAAACAAGATTTAAATGTCATTATGCAGCGTGACCCTGCTGTTAAGTCAAGGCTGGAGGCCGTGCTCTGTTATCCCGGGCTGCATGCCATCTGGCTCCATCGTATAGCCCACCATTTCTACAATAAAGGCTGGGTTGTACTCCCTCGTATGCTGAATACCTTTTCCCGTTTTCTGACGGGCATTGATATCCATCCCGGCGCCAAACTGGGTCCGGGACTTTTTATCGACCATGGCATGGGCCTCGTCATCGGCGAGACTGCCGAGCTGGGCAGCAACGTTACTCTGTACCAGGGCGTTACCCTGGGCGGTACCGGTAAGGAAAAAGGCAAGCGCCATCCTACTATCGGCAATAACGTAGTTATCTCCAGCGGTGCCAAGGTGCTTGGCTCTTTCACTGTCGGTGATAATTCCAAAATCGGCAGCGGCAGCGTCGTTTTAAAGGAAGTACCTCCCAACTCTGTTGTTGTAGGTATTCCGGGACGTATCGTGGCCAAGGATGGCGTACGCGTCAGCTCCGCTACCGGCGAAGATCTGGTAGACTTAAACCACGACCGTCTGCCTGACCCCGTAGCCGACTACGAAGACCGTCTGGCACGCCATATGGAAGAAATCAATAATCATCTGATGCAGCTGGAAAACCTTATTTACGGCCGTAAAGCTTCCGTCAGATACCAGGATACCGCAAAGCAAGATTCTGAAACAAAAAAAGAGGTATGAAACCATGAGCAGAACCATGACCACAGCCGAAGCTATCAGCGAGGCAAGACGCTGCCTGAACTGTGCCCGTCCTACCTGCCGCACCGGCTGCCCCATTGAAAACAACATTCCCCAGTTTATCCGCGCCCTGAGCGAAGGCAACATCGGCTCAGCCTATGAAATCATTTCCGAGCGCAGCAACCTGCCCGCTATCTGCGGACGCGTCTGCCCCCATGAACGCCAATGCGAAGCACACTGCGTGCTGACCAAGAAAAAATGCGGCATCGAGATTGGCAGTCTGGAAATGTTTGTTGCCGACTTTGCCCACGAAAACGATTTAAAACCCATCCCGCCCTCTACCGGCCAGCGCGGCAAGGTTGCCGTTATCGGCTCCGGTCCTGCCGGTCTTACCGTAGCAGGCGATCTGGCAAAAATGGATTTTGCCGTAACTATATTTGAAGCGCAAAGCGAACCCGGCGGCGTATTGCTGTTCGGCATTCCGGAATTCCGTCTGCAAAAAGACGTTGTCCGCCGCGAGATTACCGAGCTGCTGCATTTGGGTGTAGAAATACGCACTAACCAACTGGCCGGCGTAGACTTTACCGTAGACGACCTGTTTGCCCAGGGCTACGATGCCATCTTTATGGGCACCGGTACTTCCCTGCCCCGTACGCTGGATATTCCCGGCAAGGAGCTGACCGGCATCCTTACCGCAACCTATTTTCTGCGCACCGTCGTACTTGCCGACAGCGGCAAGCTGGATGAAAGCGAAACCGTGCTGCACACCGGCGATAACGTTATCGTCGTAGGCGCCGGCAACGTAGCTATGGATGCTGCCCGTACCGCCGTAAGACGCGGCGCGAAAAATGTCAGTGTCGTTTATCATAAGAGTGAAGACCATATCTCCGCGCTGCCGTCAGAATACAATGCTGCCGTTAAGGAAGGCGTACAGTTCAACTTCCTTAAACAGCCCATGGCTTATCTGAACAAAAAACAGATGCGCGCGCTCAACAATATCCGCCGCCATCCCTGCAAGGCAGACGAAACCGAAGTAGCAGGCCTGCTGCTGCAGAATATTACCCAGACTGCTGACGGCCAGTTCATCGCCGAAGGCGGGCAGGAAGTAATGCCCTGCGACTGCGTTATCCTCGCAGTTGGTCAAAAGCCTGCTGCCCGCATTGTTTCTACTACCAAAGGCATCCAGGTAGATGACCGCGGCTTTGTCATCACCCGCGAACGCCCCTACGGCATGACGACCCGCCCCGGCGTTTTCAGCAGCGGCGACGTAGTACACGGCCCGGCAACCGTCGTGCTGGCTATGAAAGAATCCAAGAAAGTAGCTACCGGCATTGCCCAATATATCGACGCTAAAAAACTGCTGGCAGACTGTGTAGAATAAAAGTAAAGCAAAAAGCTCAGTCCCTTACGGGACTGAGCTTTTTTATGTTATTTTACATTAAAGGCAGGATTATTATTTATTCGGATTTGCTGCTTTTCAGCGCGCCATAGGCTTCTTTCAGAAGCGCTGCGGTAAGAATAAGCAGGATGACGGAAATACCGGTAACGATAGGATTTGCATTGTCAGACAGAATCATCTGCACGAGAGCAACAATGGTAGTAACCAGCATGAAGCCCATGGGATACATGATAAAGCCTGCATCCTTTTTCAGGGCACGGATTACCCAAACACCCAGCGCCAGCAATGCAATGGCAGCAACCAGCTGGTTGGTAGCGCCAAATACAGGCCAAATCATCTGCCAAGCAGCAACCTTACCGGTCTTAACAAAGATGAGCGCCAGTGCTACGGCAACGCTGATAGCGGTAGCCAGATATTTGTTCAGGCTCATACCGGTAAATTCCTGCAGCTGGTAACGTGCCAGACGGGTTGCAGTATCAAGAGAAGTCAAAATGAAGGAGTTCAAAGCCAAAAGGCCGATAGCAGTACCCAGACGGGGAGAAATTCCCAGCAGAGTTGCAAACTGACCCAGCCCCTGTCCATAAACAACAGTAGGGCCGCCTTTAGGCATATCTCCCAGCATCATAATGGTACCCAGTGCGATAACGCCAACAACACCTTCCAGCAGCATTGCGCCATAACCAACAGCAACAGCGTCAGTTTCGCGGGAAAGCTGTTTGGAAGTGGTACCGGAAGCTACCAGAGAGTGGAAGCCGGAAATAGCACCGCAGGCAACGGTAATAAAAAGCAGCGGCCACAGCCAGTCACCAGCCGGAGTAATAAAGCCTTTGAAAGCCGGCAGCTTAACTTCATAGCCGGCACCGCCGAAAATCATACCTACGCCGCCCAGGAATACAGAGAAGTACAGCATATAGGAAGCCAGGTAGTCACGCGGCTGCAGCAACAGCCATACCGGCAGGATAGAAGCAGCGAAGATATAGGCAATCAGTACCCAGCGCCAGAAATCAACGCTCATGGCAAAGGTAGCCTGTACCCAGGTGCTGTCAATACCAAATACCAGCGCGCCAAACAAAATCGGAATCATGATAATGGTGCTGATTTTCAGAGAAATATTGAAACGATAAATAGCTACACCGAAAACCATCGCCATGAAGATATACAAGGTAGCAGTAAACGCAACCGCCGGATCAGCTGCAAAAGTCTGCGCTGCCAGTTCCAGGAATACTGCGATAACCAGCGTCAGGCTCAGCCAGGTAAAAGCCAGAAACAGCTTATGACCACGCGCGCCAATCCATTGACGGACAACCTCGCCGATGGACATGCCCTTATGACGGATGGAAGCAACCAAAGCGCCCATGTCATGCACGCCGCCGAAGAAAATACAGCCTACGATAATCCACAAAAAAGTAGGCAGCCAGCCCAGTACAGCAGCTGCTGCAATCGGTCCGACAACGGGGCCGGCACCGGCGATGGAAGCAAAGTGATGTCCCATCAGCACGGCAGGATGCGCCGGGCAGTAGTCGATATTATCCTGAAACTCTTTAGCCGGAGTTTCTTTTTTGGGGTCAAGTCCGTAAAAACGGCTCTGAAAGCCGCCATACCATTTATAGGCAATGGCAAAGCATACCAGAGTAATGATAAATAATGCCAATAACATTTTTATTACCTTCCCTTATTAAAAATATAGTCCAACATCAGTCTTTCTGTTCCGCCAAATAAATCAAATCCGCAAATCTTTTTTCCTTATCTCCTTTCCTGTAATGTAAAATTTCCAGCCAGCCTTTTAATCCCAGCCAGTATGATTTGACCTGCAATTCTGAAAATTTACTGTCTGCCAGCAGGAAGCGATGCTTCATCACATCCTCCTGCGGTTTCCAGTTATCTTTCAGCCATTGGGCCGAATCCTTGCCCTGATGCTCGGTAATGATATAGTCCTCGGCACTGTAACGGCCGATTTCCCCAGCCAGGCAATCCTTAACAAAATCCATACGCCGATGCCAGCCGCGCATCCCGCCGCCTTCCCACGGCTCAAAGCCGTAGTCGGCAAGCATGGCAATCCATTGCTCTATGTTCATTACAGATATTCCTCCTGCCATTCCTGCAGGCAGCAGCTGAAGTCTTCCCAAATCTCCGGCAGACTGGTCAGGACGGCTTCGCTTCTGGCGCTGTCCCAACCACGGAACATGGCGCCTTCACAGCGCAGCTCGGCATTGTCCTTATTAGCAGCAACAATATCTTCGATAAGCTGGTCATTGATATAGTTATCATGCAGCAGTCCCAGCATATCCTGCAAATTTTTCAGACGGCGCAGCAAAACCGGCGTAACAGTAATTTCCGGTGCTGCCTGCAAAGCGTAACGAAAACGTTTTATCTTAATCCTAATTTTATGCAGCTGCTCCATATCCTCCACATCGGGATAACGCTCCGGCAGCAGAAGCAGCTTATCGCACCAGGTGGAAAGCCGCTGCCGCAGAAAGCTGCGCAGCCGCAGCTGACGCATTTCTTTATTCAGGGGCAGGCTGTACAGCATGAGCAGAAAGTCCAGCAAAGCAGCAGTCATGGCATTGATACTGCTCAGATGCAGCACCTTTTTAGCCTGACGCTGTCTGCGTTCCTGCAGCAGCTGCTCCAGCTCCAGCGGCTGTTCAGCATCCTCCTGCCTGCTGCGGCGAATCTTCATGCAGGTCATCAGTGCCACATCATACTCTCTGGCCCCGCCCAGCATGTCCGTCCATTTCTTGAATTCTGCTTTCCAGTACAGCAGCTTAGCCTCGGGCAGAAGCGGCTTAAATAGTGCCAGTGAAGAACGCAGGCGGCGCAGCTTAACGCGCAGCTGCCGCACCGAAGGCTTCTCACCGGGCTGCTGCAGAAAAACTCCCCACAGCTTGCTGACATTGTACACCTGCACCGGCAGATGACAGTTCAAAACGGTCGCCACGCTGTCTTCATCATATAAGGGCTGCTCTTCTATTTTGAAACGGCCGCGCTGCTGCTGCAAACGCAAAAGCAGATCAGGCTCTTCCAAAACAAAATGCAGCTTGCCGCCCAGCAGCTTTTTCAATATTCTCTGTACCGCCGGCAGACTGCGGTTATCGTATTCAATAACCACGTCGTTTACAGGCAGCAACCTGTCGCTGACTACCATAATGCCGCTGAGACAAATTACCTTATAATCCTTACTGCCCGGCACGGAAAATTTATAGCTGCTGTATTTCAGCATATCGTTGTCCGGCAGATACTTTTCTTTCTGCCTAGTTTTTTCTGCAGCCAGCGGCAAAATTTTCTTTACTGCATCCAGCAGCTGGCCCTTATTTTTGACATTGATGCCATGCAGGCAGATTTTATGTTTCATAGTCCAGTTTATTCCTTAATTTCATTAACCTGTGCCGGCAGCCGTTCACCGCGCAGTCCGGCCAGAATATTTTCCGCCGTTAAAAGTGCCATAGCGTCGCGCGTTTCCGTAGTAGATGAAGCTATGTGCGGCGTTACGGTTACATTAGGCAGCGTAAGCAGCTCATGCTCTCCCGGCAGCGGTTCCGGGTCGGTAACATCCAGCGCCGCCGCTGCCAGTCTGCCCTCTTTAAGTGCCAGATACAATGCATGGGTATCCACGACTGCGCCTCTGGCTACATTAATAAAGGAAGCTGTAGGCTTCATCATCGCAAAGGTACGCTCATTAAACATGCCTTTGGTAGAAGGATTCAGTGTTACTGCCGCCACGACAAAATCTGACTGCGCCAGCAAATCCTCCAGCTCCGCATAACTTACACCCAGCTGCGCTTCATCACTGCGGCGGTGCCTGTTGTGATAAATAACGCGCATCTTGCTGGCCTGCGCACGCAGAGCTATTTCCTGTCCAATGCCGCCCATGCCTACGATACCCAGCGTCTTGCCTGCCAGGTCACTGCCAAAGCCAAGGCCGTGGCGCTGTCCCCACAAGCCGCTTTTCACATGCTCGCTGCCGCGCACAATGTGACGGGCACAGTCAATAATCAGTCCGTAGGCCAGGTCTGCCACTGCGTCATTAAGCACGCCCGGCGTATTGCCGACTTTGATGCCTCTTGCTGTACAGGCAGCAACATCTATATTGTCATAGCCTACAGAAGCCTGTGCGATAACTTTCAGCTTCGGCGCCTTTTCCAGCAACGCAGCATCAATCTTAATATTGCCCGCGGAATAAAGCGCATCGGCCTGCGCCAGCCAGCTGTCAAACTGCTCTGCCGGTACGCGGCCTCCCTGCTGCCAGGATAAAAGCTCTACCTGTTCATTGAGCAAATCAAAAGCAGGCTGACGCATCTTGCCGCTGGCGGCAACAATGTATTGCTTTAAGTTTTCCAAGCTGCTCACCCCTTTTGTGCCGGGACGATTTCCAACCAGTAATTATCAGGATCGGCAATAAAATAAATACCCATAGCCTTGTTTTCGTATACAATGCAGCCCATAGCTTTATGCTTTTCATAAGCTGCTTCAAAGTCTTCCACTACGAAAGCCAGATGAAATTCGTTCTCACCCAGATTATAAGGCTCCTTACGGTCGCGCAGCCAGGTCAGTTCCAGCTGATGTGGTGTTTTGCCGTCAGTAAGATACACCAGTACAAAGCTGCCGTCTTCCGGCTCAAAGCGGCGTGCTTCCTTAAGATTCAAAGCTTCCTTGTAAAAAGCAAGACTTTTTTCCAAATCCAGAACGTTAAAATTATTATGTGCAAAAGTAAATTCCATGTTTTTCCCTCACTTTACAGATGATTCCAAAATACCTGTCTGAACAGGATGAAAGCCAGCAGAATACCTGCGGCCAATTTGCCGATCAGTGCCAGAAAGCGTACCTTAGCCGCTCGCATAGCCAGCGCCAGCGCATTATCCTTTCTGCCGGTATGAATATATTCGTACAGAAAAGCCGCTACATAGGCTCCGGCGATACCTCCGGCAAAGGAGCCCAGCACGGGCAGCATCGCTGTGCCAATCAGGGTACCGATAAAGCCGCCGATACCGATAAGCAGCACAGCCAGCCAGGAAACCTTCTTGCGTTTGATGCCAAACAGCGACACGCAGAATTCCCAGCCCTCTCCTAAAGCATAAATAAAGAATGTCGCCGCCAGCAGCCTGCTGTTGCCAAACATTCCTTCATCATAAAGGGCAAAGCCCAAACTGGTAATAAGTAATAGTGTATTGCCCGGCAGATCAAATATCGTCAGCAAAGGACCCAGTATAATCATGGTGCCGGCAATAAGCCTTTCCGCCAGATAGTCCATCACTAAATCCTCCTCCGGTTTTATTACGAATTATTATAACATAGAAAATATTTTTTAATCAGCAGTTATGTTAAAAGTATTCGAAAAACCTGTAAACTCGTTGTTTTACACTGCGCCTAATGTTACAATATAAACAAAATCATTCCGGAGGTCTTTATGGAAAATATACTGCAAACACTCCTGCCCTGGAGCACATCCATCGGCATTCTCATTTTCTTTATCGTGCTGCGTTATATTTATCGGCGTTTTCTCTTTAATCTGCTGCATAAATTTGCGCTGGCCAGCTCTTTTCCCTATGATGAACAAATTTTAGAGGCTTTTGAAAATCCTATCAATATCGTACTTGCCATCGGCGGCATCTACGGCGCACTGATTTTTGCGCCCGTACCCTTTATGAGCAGCACGCTGTTCATTGACCGCGTCCTGCGCAGCACCATCGTACTGGCATTCTTCTGGGGCTGCTACAACCTCAGCGATACCACCCACGGCATGATGCTCGACCTGTTTACCCGCATCGGCATCCGTACTGAAGAAGCTGTTTCCAACATCTTCTCCACTATTTTGCGCATCATCATCGTTGTACTTGGTTTTGTTACCATTGCCAAAGAATGGAACTATGATATCAGCGGTTTTGTTGCCTCTCTCGGTATCGGCTCACTGGCTATCGCTTTTGCAGCCAAAGACGCACTGGCCAATGTTTTCGGCAGTCTGATTATTATTTTGGACAAACCCTTTAAAATTGGCGACTGGATTACTGCCAACGGTATCGAAGGCACTGTCGAAAAGGTTTCTTTCCGCAGTACCTGCGTACGTACTTTCCCGCAGGAGCTTGTTTACATTCCTAACTCCCTGCTTTCCAACACGCCTATCACCAACTTTACCATGCGCCAGAAACGACGCGTAGATTTTATGCTGGGACTTACCTACAGCACTACTGCTGCCCAGATGCAGAATGTGATTGAAGCCATCAAAAACTATCTGAACAGCTGCGAGGACATGATTTACACCGACGATATCCGTGTACATTTTGTAGCCTATGCCGACAGCAGTCTTAATGTGCGCGTTACTTTTTACGCCAAAACCGGCAGCCAGGTAGAATATCTGAATATTCTGCAAAAAATCAATCTGCAGCTGATGCAGATTATGGAAGATGCAGGCGTAAGCTGTGCTTTCCCCAGCACCAGTGTTTACTTTGAAACTCCGCTGCAGCAGGCACAGCAGACCGACTCTGCTCAGAAATAATCAAAGAATAATAGACATATGTCAAAAACTCTGTTATAATAAATACAGGAAAATTATTATTATTTAGTAATATTAAAGGAGGCAGTCAGTATGGCAGAACTCATCATTATCGGCGGCGGTCCGGCAGGTGTATCTGCCGCACTGTACGCACTGCGTGCCGGCATCAAAGTACTGCTTTTAGAAAACGGCCCCGGAGCACTGGCCAAGGCTCACCGTATTGAAAATTATTACGGCGCTGCTGCTGCAGGTACGGAGCTTTACGCAGCAGGGTTGGAACAGGCAGCAGCTTTGGGCGCAGAAATTCACCACGAAGAAGTGCTGTCCTTAGACTATACCGGTAATTTTGCTGTTCATACTGCTTCTGCCAGCTACGAAGCGCCAGCTGTTATCCTGGCTACAGGTACTAAAAACGTTACCGTCAAGCTTGATGGACTGCAGCGGCTGGAAGGACGCGGCATCAGCTACTGCGCTGTATGCGATGGCTTCTTCTATCGCAGTAAAAATGTCGCTGTCCTGGGCAGCGGTGCCTACGCTCTGCACGAAGCAGATTACCTGCGTCATCTGGCAGGCAGCGTTACCATCCTGACCAACGGTGAAGACGGTACAGCAGCCAAAGCAGCCGGCTTTAACGTTGATGACCGCCAGCTGCAGGCAGTTAACGGCGAAGAGAAAATCAGCGGTGTTACCTTTGCAGACGGTGCTGAATTGCCTTTAGATGGTCTCTTTATTGCCCTCGGCACAGCAGGCAGCACAGATATGGCCCGCAAGCTTGGGGCTATGCTGAACGGCCGCTTTATCGCAGTTAACGCCGACGGTGCTACCAATATTCCCGGTCTTTTCGCTGCCGGCGACTGTACCGGCGGTATGCTGCAGGTAGCCAAGGCTGTTTACGAAGGCGCAGCAGCCGGAAGTGCAGCAGTCAAATATCTGCGCTCACTTAACAAGTAGTAAGTACAATTATATATACCAAAGGAAGTGTTATTTATGGCTTTAGAAGTAAATACCAATGAATTCAAACAGGAAGTACTGGAAGCGGCTCAACCCGTCCTCGTAGATTTCTGGGCTCCCTGGTGCGGCCCCTGCCGTATGCAGGCTCCCATCCTCGAAGATTTCGGCAAAGAAAACAGCAACGTAAAAGTTGTTAAAGTAAATGTAGATGACAACCCGGAACTGGCAGCTCATTTCAACATCATGAGCATTCCCAGCCTCCTCGTTTTCAAAAACGGCGTTAAGGTAAATCAGGCTATCGGTCTGCAAAGTAAAGCTGATCTGGCGGCGCTGGTAAAATAATCCCTCTAAACAAAAAGCGTGTTAACTTACGTTAACACGCTTTTTTATTTCACTTTTTATTTTTAATTTTACCTAGTTATCAGCCGATACCGCCGTATACAAAACCAAGGATCAGTACCAGCACTGTCAGCGGCACATAGATATAACGTCCGGCAATGCCAAAACCGGCGGAAAGCTTGCCATGACCAATTTCCAGTTCCTGTTTGATGCGTTCCCAGCCCAGCACATAATAAATAGAAACAGCACCCAGCACTGCACCAAAAGGTACAATGACAACAGATACGAAATCCATCCAGCTGCCTACCTTCGGTTCTGCTTCAATAAATACGCCCACTGCCAGGCTAAGTACACAGCAGATAATGACTGCAGTATTTCTGGCAATACCAAAGTTTTTCTGCCAGCTTTCGCTTACAGCCTCCAGCATATTGATTAAAGAAGTAATACCTGCAAAGAATACAGATAAGAAGAAGAATACAGCAAAGAATTGTCCCATAGGCATTTGCTGGAAAACAGTCGGCAATGTCAAGAATACCAGAGAAGGACCTCTGTCTGCGCCGATGCCATAAGAGAACACCGCCGGCATAATAGCAAGGCCAGAAAGCATAGCTGCAATAGTATCAAAGCAGGCAGTACGCAAAGATGCTTTCGGAATATCTACATTCTTATCCAGATATGCGCCATACACAATCATACCGGAACCGGTAATGGACAAAGAGAAGAAAGCCTGTCCCATAGCCATAACCCAGGTATCAGCACGCATGAGCATATCCCAGTCCGGCACAAATAAAAATTCATAACCTTTTTCACTGCCCGGCAGGAAGAATACCCATACTGCCAAAAATAAGAAGAGCAGGAAAAAGAGCGGCATAAGAATCTTGCTGACCTTTTCAATGCCCTTAATAATACCCATTAAAAGCACTGCACCAGTAATAAAGATAACCAGTACATGCCACAGCAGACTGCCGTATTCACCGCTGGCAGCCGCAAAATATACTGCCGGATCTGCAGTCAGCAGCTCACCGCTGGCAGAACCCCACAGACTGCGTAAAATCCAGCCAAGGATAATAGCATAACCAATAGCCAGCCCCAAGCTGCCCAAAAGAGGAATCCAGCCTAAGGATTTACCCAGCTTACCTAAACCGCGCTGTGCAAAGCAATACTTATAAGAGCCAAGCGTGCCGGTACGTGCCAGACGACCAATAGCAAACTCGGCAGAAAGCCCTACCCAGCCGAACAAAAACACAAAAAAGAGATAGGGAATTAAAAAAGCCGCTCCCCCGTATTCGCCCAAACGATAAGGAAACAGCCAGATATTACCTAACCCTACTGCTGAACCTACACACGCAATGATGAAACCAAAGGAAGACGTAAAGCTTCCGTTCTGATTACCGTCCTGTCTTTTTTCCATTTAAAAACTTCCTTTCTACCCTGCGGTCTGAACCGCGCTTCCACGACGCTGTGCGCCACATATACATTACCATATCAGTTTTTACGCCTGCTGGCAAGAGAAAACTCTGAAAATTTTTATTATTTTCAGACTGTAATATTCTATACAATATACCTGAAAGCAAATTTTTCAGCAAAATTTTTACTTTTTTTGCTTGACTAGCGACAAATTAGTGATATAATTCTCTACAATCAATTTTATACAACAACGCTATGATAAAGAAGCAGTCTGCTTAGCTTTCAGAAAGCTGCCGGTTGATGCAAGGCAGCAGCGCAGCCGAACTGTTCCGCTTTGGAGCGGCAAATGATGAATTTGACGGTCTCGCCCGATACAGCGAACTAAAGATGGCCGAAGGCAATTTGGGTGGCAACGCGGGAAAAGTTCTCGTCCCATTGGGGATGGAGAGCTTATTTTTTTATCCGCACACCTTGCTGAAGCCGAATTTGGGTGGCACCGCGAGAAGAGAAGCTCGTCCCAAGGGACAGCTTCTCTATTTTTATTGTTAAAGGAGATTTAAAACATGACCAGAGCCTATAACTTTAATGCCGGTCCCTCCGCCATGCCGCTTGACGTGCTGCAGGAAGCTCAGGCAGAATTTACTGATTACAAAAACACCGGAATGAGCATTATCGAAATCAGCCACCGCAGCGCTGAATATGCTGCACTACATCAGGAAACTAAAGACTTGCTGCGCGAGCTGATGGAAATTCCCGATGATTATGAAATCATGTTTATCCAGGGCGGCGGCAGCACCCAATTCCTTATGACCGCAGCCAACTTCCTCACCGAAGGCGGCAAAGCAGCCTACGTCAATACCGGCGTGTGGGCAAAAAAGGCCATGGCTGAAGCAAAGTTTTTCGGCGAAGCCTATGAAGCAGCATCCAGCGCTGACCGCAACCACTGCTACATACCGCAGGAATTCACTGTTCAGGAAAATACCTGCTATGTACATCTTACCGCCAACAACACTATTTACGGCACAGAATATCCTGCCTTTCCTAAATTTGACGTACCTGTAATCTGCGATATGTCCAGCGATATTCTCTCCCGTCCTGTAAATGTGGCAGACTTTGACCTTATCTATGCAGGCGCACAGAAAAACCTCGGCCCTGCCGGCGTAGTCATCGTTATCGCCAAAAAAGCTTTTCTGACCAAGGCAAGACAGGATTTACCCACCATGCTGAAATACAGCACTTTTGCCGACAATGATTCTCTGTACAATACCCCACCGGTATTCTGCATCTATATGGTAAACAAAACCCTGCACTGGATTAAAGGCCAAGGCGGCGTTGCTGCCGTAGCTGCCAATAATGCAGCTAAAGCACAGATTATCTATGATGCTATTGACAACAGCAACGGCTTCTATATCGGCCATGCTGACAAAGAATACCGCAGCAAGATGAACATTACCTTTAATCTGGCTGATAAAGAGCTGGAAAAAGATTTTGTTGCTCAGGCTAAAGCCGCAGGCTTCATCGGCGTGGGCGGTCATCGTCTGGTAGGCGGCTGCCGCGCTTCTGCCTACAATGCAGTGCCCATGGAAGCATGCACCGCTTTAGCAGAATTTATGCGTGAATATCAAAAACAACATCAATAAATAAATCATCAACAAAAATGGAGGAATAAATTATGACCATGAAAATATTAGTAAGCGACGACGTAAGTGAAAAAGGTGTAGCCCTGCTGCGCCAGCATTTTGATGTAGATGTAAAAACCAATATGCCTCCCGAAGAACTGAAAGCCTGCATCGGCCAGTACGACGGACTTGTTACCCGCAGCCAGACCCAGGTTACCAAAGACATCATTGAAGCAGCTACCAATCTGAAAGTAATCGGCCGTGCCGGTGTCGGTGTAGACAACATTGATATTCCGGCAGCAACTGCCCGCGGCATTATGGTACTGAACGCTCCCGAAGGTAATACCATGGCCGCTACCGAGCACACCGTTGCCATGATGATGGCTATGACCAGACATATCCCGCAGGCACACGCTTCCATCCAGGCTGGCAAATGGGACAGAAAAAGCTTTGACGGCATCCAGGTGCAAGGCAAAACCTTGGGCATCATCGGTGTCGGCCGTATCGGCAGCCGCGTAGCAAAACGCATGCAGGCTATGGAAATGACCACTATCGGCTATGACCCTTATATTACCGAAGAACGCGCCCATCAGGTAGGCGTTGAACTGGTAGATTTGGATACTCTGCTGGAACGCTCCGATTATATTACTATTCATACCCCGCTCACCAAGGAAACCGAAAAAATGCTCAACGCTGAAACCATCGCCAAGATGAAAGACGGTGTGCGCATCGTTAACTGTGCCCGCGGCGGCTGCGTAGATACTCAGGCACTGGCAGACGCTCTCAAGAGCGGTAAGGTAGCAGGCGCTGCTATCGACGTTTATCCTGAAGAACCGCTGACGGCAGAAAATAATCCCTTCCTGGGCATGTTCAATGTAGTACAGACTCCGCATCTTGGTGCATCCACTATTGAAGCACAAATCGGTGTTGCGGTAGACGTAGCTTATGGCGTTATCGACGCCCTGCAGGGCAAGCCGGTTATGACCGCAGTCAACATGGCTCCCATTCCCAAGAGCGTTGCCGCTGTTATCCAGCCTTATTTTGGTCTGGCAGAACGCATGGGCACTATCGGCATTTACCTTACCGAAGGTCCTGTACAGGAAGTAGAAATTGAATACACCGGTATTCTGGCAGAAACCGAAACTCAGGCACTGACCACTGCCTTCTTAAAAGGCCTGCTGAACCCCATCCTGCAAGACAGCGTTAACTTTGTCAATGCTCCCGGCATCGCTAAAAAACGTCATTTAAACGTTAAAGAAAGCAAATCTCATAAACCCGGCTATTTCACCACCGCCATTACCGTCAAGATTACTACCAATAAAGCAACTCACAAACTGGTAGGTACTCTCTTTGACGGCAAAGAACCCAAGATTGTAGAAATCGACCAGTACAAAGTGGACTTCAAACCGGAAGGCTACTTGCTGCTGGCTCCGCATGCTAATAAACCTAATATGATTGGTCAGATGGCAACCATCCTCGGCAATGCCGGCATCAACATCAACGGCATGCAGGTTGGCAGCACCACCGAAAAAGATACCAACATTATGGCTATCGCTGTAGGCAACGATATCCCCAACGATATTATGCTGCAGCTGCGCGGTGTTGAAGGCATTCTGGATGTAAAACTCATTAACTGCGAGGGCTGATATGGTTAGAATAATCCTGATACGACACGGCGAAACCACCTGGAATATTGAGGGACGTTACCAGGGACAGGAGGATACCCCGCTCAGCACCCGTGGTCTTGAGCAGGGCCGCCTTCTGGCACAGGGCCTCAAGGATGTGCCACTGGATATCTGTATTTCCAGCCCGCTGCAGCGTTCCTATCAGACCTGTAAATTCTGCGCTGACTTGCACAAACTGCCTGTTGCAACAGATGCAAGGCTGACTGAAATTAACCACGGCGACTGGGAAGGCGTACTTGCTCCCGACATCGCCAAAGCATATCCTGTTGAATTTGAGCAATGGCACACTGCTCCCCATCTGGTGCAGATGCCCGGCAAGGGCGGTGAATGTCTGGAAGATGTGCGCCGCCGCGTGCGTGCTGCCTTTGACGAATATGCACAGAAATATGAAGGCAAAACTGTCCTTGTAGCAGCTCATGACGCAGTCAATAAAGCAATTATCTGTGATTTGCTTGGACTTGGCATGGAGCATTTCTGGCAGATTAAACAGGATAATACCTGTATCAACGTGTTGGAATATAATGAAGGCACCTGGCGCCTCGTACTTTTAAATTCCGTTAATCACATGGGTTTTCTGTTCAGCGGTATTGAACAGGCCGGCCTGTAAAACTAATAAAAAAGAGGTTCAGCAAAAGCTGAACCTCTTTTTATATGCTGTTTCTTATTTTATGCTTTTACCCATTTCATAGGCCTGCTGCAGCGCTGCATGCGCTTTAACTTCACCGGCACCTGTTACACCGCCGGCAAAAACAACTCCTGCCAGATGTGTTTGTTCATAGCAGTCAATCCAGCCCTGTACAGCTTTAACTGCGCCTTCCGGCGTATAGGCTTCATCCTCGGCAGCAGCCAAAAGCACATAAATATCATGGAATGCACATTCCGTGCCAAAAAGCGGATTAGTTCTGTCCAGGAAAGTTTTCAGCTGACCACAGATGCTGTAATAGTATACCGGAGAAGCAAAAACCAGGACATCAGCTTCCTGCAGCACCGGCAGCAATTTTTCCATATCGTCACGAATAACGCATTTATGCATTTTCTGACATGCCAAACAGCCTTTGCAGTATTGCAGCTGCATATCTGCCAATTCCACATACTGTACTGCATGACCACTTTCCTGCGCTCCCTTGCTGAACTCCTGTGCCAGCAGCGCAGAATTTCCCTGTTTACGCATGCTGCTGGAAACGATAACAACTTTTTTACCCATCTTAACTCCTCCTTGCCAAATACTGCCGCCTGTACAAAACAGCGGCTGCTATATTATCTGTACTTATTGTACCGCCGCTGCCTAAATTCAGCAAATACCTGTTTCTTATCTGCTTTCATACCTGTAAGGCATGGAAAACCACAAATAAAAAGCTACCAATACTTCTATTGATAGCTTTTCTTTCAGCTTAGCTTTTGCTTTAAAGCAAGAATATTCTTTTCTATCTGAGTGATAACGCTTACAAAAACCTCGTCAGATTGTCCGCTTGGATCTTCCAGACCCCAGTTTTCCGCATATTGCGATGGTACATGCGGACAGCTTACATTGCAGCCCATAAAGATTACTACATCCGGCTGTGGAATATCTTCCAGCAGCTTATTATACTGCTCAGCTTCCATATCAATGCCGTACTTGGCTTTCATTAAGCGCACTGCATCAGGATTCAGCCTGTCTTTCAGCTCCGTTCCCGCAGAATAGCTTATAAAAACATCGGCAGCCAGCATTTTACCCAACGCCTCAGCCATCTGACTGCGGCAGGAATTATGTACACAGACAAAAGCTACCTTAGGCTTGCCCTCACAGCTTAACTTTGGCTTATACTTCTCAAAATCATAATCAATATCTATAGTGCCGTCATCACCGAAATAATGGATAGCACCTGCAGGACATTGCCTTTCACAGCCATGACAGCCATAAATACAGCCATTGCCGTACACTACCTTAGGCTTGTTGCTGTCTGCATCCAGCTTATAAACACCGTGCCTGCACATGTTGCTGCAAGCCATACAGCCGATGCATTTTTCATAATCTATTACAGGATACCAGTTTACGCTCATTACTTTGCCGCCTTACATCAAAATTTATTGATATAAATACTATAATCAATCAGCAGCAAAAGTACAAGTAAAATTTCATCTCCATACTTTTTCTTGCAACTTATCAGCAATATCGTTCACATTATCTGGCAATGACTGAACTCCCAATACTTCACATAAATCAAAGCGTTTACTGCCAAATGAGCCACCAGGAGATACTTTTCTAAAATCAGTACGATAAAACTGCTTTACTAAGAAAAATATATGAGGTTCCTCTTCTAGTTTATAACCATGTTTTTCTGAACCTTCTTTAATAGCATTAGTAATTCTTTCCATTCCGTCAGAAGGCATTTTACCTTGAATTACCTTTATTTTTGCTTTTCCATCCTGAATATCTCTTGCTATAATAGCTTCTATTTTACCAATAGCTTTTACTGATTTATCTATATACAAGCCAATATATTTATGAGGTGAATAACCTCTGTCCAGTCCATGATAATACAAATTATTCTCTAAGTTTTCTTCAAATGTTGCACCAACTAAAACCATGCGCATAGTTTTCCAATCATCCGGTAATAAATCACTGCTATACGCATATTTTTCAAAATCATCAATAATATCAATCATTTCCATATCTCTATCATTAACAACGGCACGTACAGCTTCTATCAATCTTTGGAAAGTCATATGAATATGTTTTATATCACATTGGTGTTCTTGATTAAATTTTCGCAGCATTTGGGTAATTTCATGTTCTTTATCTAACGTTAATTCTTGCGGATCAAGAGTAAGCAAAACAGGATATTTATAGCCTGATTTTAATGTTTCCAAATGCCCTTCCAGCTGCTGTAAATAAAAATTGTTATATAATTTAGTTTCTACTGCAATCTTAAAACTCTCTTGAACAATAGAAGCATCTAATACAGTCTTACTGCATTTTTCCTGTAAATTAAATTTTAAATCAATATCTGCTTCCTGTATTTTTTCACCTAATACTTGTTTGAGAAATGAAAAAAATTCATTAGACGAGTACAAATACAAACGTGACAATAACAACATTGCATTAGCCGTTGCCACATTCTCCTTAGAATGATATCTCTGAAAATAATGTGTCTGCATACTAATATTCACCCTATTCTCAAAACACAGTCTTGCACAGTCCCATAAGCAGTGGCTGATGCAGAAGATAAATTAAAAGGCTGTGCCTGCCCGGCAGCGTTAAAAGCTGCACATCACCATATTTTAACCAATGCAATCTATCTGTATTTTCCAACCAGGCATAAAGAAACCAGCCGCCAATAAACACAAATATATGCGGCAGCAGCGGCACATAATCTGCCGAATAAAATTCACTGCTGTGAAAGCCAAGCAGTGCCAGACGGTCATCGTATAATATCTCGGACCACTGCCATATGCGCCAGCTGCCTAATTGCATCCAACCATCACTTATATGCTGCGTGCCAAGATAAAAGGCAGCGGAAAAAAGCAGACCAGACAGCGGTTTAACCTTACTCAGCAGCGGACGCAGCAGCCAGCCGGCCAGCATCGCGCAGCCGAAAAAGTTTAAAATGCCATAATAAATAACCTGTTCCGGCGTCAGCCAATAGGTTATAAGTGTAATTACAGTCCCCAGCACATTCAGCTGCAGTCCCCGCCGCAGTGTATGTCTGCCCAGATGCAGCGCCATCCCCGCCAGCAGCACGAACAGACTGCATCCCAGCCGCTGCCACAAATGTATGGGCAATAACTGCGGCCAGTCAGGATTAAACTCATAAATAACATAAATATCGTACAGAAAATGATACAGCACCACATTGATGATAGCAAAGCCGCGCAAGGCATCCAGCAGCGGCAGCCTTGCTTTTTTTATGTCCTGCATTTCTCGTCACCCTTACGCTGTTTGGCGCAGCTTCTTCTGCAGCCACAGCAGACGGCAGCTTAAAAATGCCGCACTGAACGCCACACCGATAACAAGACTCTGCCAGTAAGCAAAGGGGCCATGCTCCAGCACAAAATCAAAGAAAATACCAAACGGCAGACAAATACCCCAATAAGCAATCATGCCGGACCAAAAGGTTGCGTTAACATCCTTATAACCGCGCAGCACGCCCTGGATAGGCGCTGCCACGGCATCAAAAAACTGCCACAGCACTGCATAAATCAGAAAATGTACCGTCAGAGACATAATCTCACTGCTGTTGCTGTAAATCTGCGCAATCAGCTGGCGGTTGAAATATTCCCCGGAAATATAGACCAGCGCGCACACCATGCTCAGCTCCAAACCCAGCACTGTATAGTCTTTGGCATCCTGCCACCTTTTGGCACCAGCCTCGACACCGATAACGATGGTCAGCGCCAGTGAAAAGCTCAGCGGTATCATATAAATAAGCGAGGAGAAATTAAGCGCCGCCTGATGCGCTGCGATGACATTAGTGCCAAACTTAGCTACAAACAAGGCTACAACGCCAAAAATACTGGACTCCATAAAGATGGAAACACCCATTGGAATACCGATTTTAAGATATTCACGCACTCTTTCCCGCTGCGGCTTGGTCAATCCAAGCACCTGATAAGCGCTGAACGCGCCTACTTTCTTTAACGTCAGCACAAACATTCCTAGAAGCAGCCAAAAGGTAATGCCCGTAGCAACACCGGCACCGATACCGCCCAGTCTTGGCAGCCCTAACTTACCGAAAATCAGCACATAGTTAAGCGCCGCATTGATGGGCAGCGCCAGCATATAGATTTTCATAGTTAGTCCAGTATAGCCCAACGTATCTACCAGACAGCGCAAAGGCGTTACCAGGAAAAACGGCAGCACACCAAAGCCGATGCCTGCCATATACCAGATGGCGACGTGATAAACCTCCGGCTCCAGTCCCATGTGCGTCAAAAGCAGCGGCAGGCCGATAATACCGCCGATAATAACCAATACGGCAAAAGCAATAGCCAGCAGCAGCCCGTGCCGTACCACAATATTGATTTTATCCTTTTCACCTGCACCTAAAAGATGCGCCACCAGCGGCATACCTGCCATCAATACACCGTTGATGCCTGTCTGCACCGGCATCCAGATATTGCCGCCAATAGCAGTACCGGCTAAATCGACAGCACCTGCCTGCCCGGACATACTGGCGTCAAAAAAGTTCATACCAATCGTAGCTATCTGCGTACCGATAATCGGCAGCATCACACTGAGCAGCCTTTTCAGCTTATCCTGCTGGCTGCTCTGCAATATTTTCAGCATTGTTCCTCCTCTGCAAGCTCCGATAAATAAGCCCAGCGGTCTACCAGCTCATCCAATTTTTTCTGTGCCGCTTCCTGTTCCTTGGTCAGCTCACCCAGCCGCACAAAATCACTGCCGCAGCTGTTAATTTCCATGCCCATCATCTTGAGCTCCGCTTCTGTACGGGCAATTTTCTGGTCAATATTTTCCAGTTCCAGTCTTTCGCTGTAGGTCATTTTCTTTTTGGCAGGTTTCGGCGCTGCTTCTTTCACAGCTGCAGCTTTAGGCTTTTCAACTGCCTGCTCCGCTGCTTCCTGCGCCAGCGTATTCTCGTAATCGCTGTAGCCGCCAACAAACTGACGCAGCGTACCGCCCGGCTGCAAAGCAAAAATCTTATTGGCAAATCTGTCCAGAAAATAACGGTCATGAGAAACAGCGATAACCGCTCCGGCAAAGCTGTCCAGATAATCCTCCAAAACAGATAAGGTCGGAATATCCAGATCATTAGTCGGTTCGTCCAGAAGCAGCACATTAGGCGCAGTCATCAGCACCCGCAGCAAATACAGACGGCGCTTTTCACCGCCGCTCAATTTATTAACCGGCACCCATTGCAGCTCCGGCGGAAACAGAAAACGCTCCAGCATCTGCGCTGCACTGATGCGGCTTCCGTCAGCTGTTTCAATGTAATTATTTGCCTCTTTAATATATTCCAGCACCTTCTGACTGCTGTCAGGAAATTCGCTGTGCTGAGAAAAATAACCAATCTTGACGGTTTGTCCAACGGTAATGCTGCCGCTGGTCGGTGCAAGACGTCCGGCAATAATATCCATCAAAGTGGATTTACCCGCACCGTTAGGGCCTACAATGCCTACTCTGTCGTTGCGCAGCAGGATGTAGCTGAAATCCTTAATATAATCAAGTCCGTTATACACCATGCCCACATTTTCCAGCTCAATGACAGTCTTGCCCAGTCGGCTGGATACAGAAGATATTTCCAGACTGGCTTCCGTTTGTACATTCTTTACTTCCGCTTCAATCTGCGCAAAGCGTTCCACACGGTCCTTCTTTTTAGTGCGGCGCGCTTCTGCCCCGCGGCTTATCCACGCCAGTTCCCGGCGGTAAATATTGCGCAGTTTTTGTGCTGCAGACGCTTCAGCAATGCGGCGTTCTTCGCGTTTTTCCAAAAACAGGCTGTAATTGCCCGTATAAAGATAGCCTTTGCCATTATCAATTTCCAAAGTACGGTTAACTACCCTGTCAAAAAAATAACGGTCGTGGGTAACCATGAGCAGCGCACCTTTGCGTTTCAGCAGCTGCTGTTCCAGCCAGGCTACCGTTGCATTATCCATATGGTTAGTAGGTTCGTCCAAAATCAAAAGGTCGGATGGACGCACTAAAACGCCAACTAAAGCAACACGCTTGCGCTGTCCGCCGCTAAGCTCGCCCATCTTCTGCTGCAAATCGGTGATGCCCAGCTGCGTTAAAACAGCCTTAGCTTCACTTTCCAGCTGCCAGGCGTATTTATTGTCCATTTCCTGCTGCAGTTCTAACAGCTGTTTCTGCAGTCTGTCATTTTCAGGCTCGGCAGCCACAGCCTCTACTGCCGTTTCATAGCGGCGCAGCAGCACCATCAGCGGAGAATCTCCTTTAAAAATCTGCTCCAAAACTGTCGCGTCCGGCTCAAAAGGCGGGTCCTGCGGCAGATATTCCATTACTACGCCGCCCGGTATGGTCAGCTTACCGCCGCCGCTTTCGCCAGCTGCAATCATTTTCAGCAGCGTACTTTTACCAGTGCCGTTAACACCGATAACGCCTATTTTGTCGCCCTCTTCTATATTAAAGCTGATATTTTCAAACAAAACTCTGTCCCCATAGCTGCGGGACATATTTTCTGCACTTAAAATCATAACCAGATGCCTGCTTCCTTCATAGATATATTGTTTATTATATCATATTGCCGCAAGTACTTCTGCTTTACCAAACACATACTTTTTACTGAGCTAGTTTTAAAGAAAAAACCCCTGCTCGCAAATGAACAGGGGTTGTTTGTAACTATATAATGTTTTAAGTTTTACTTATTACCAATGATATTTTTCAGTGTATACACTACATAGGGTAAATTTTTGCTACAGCTCTTTAATATCATTAAATATCAGTGGCGGTAGTGTCGGGCGGGTCGCTTATTTATGAAATCATCCTACATAGTATCATACTAAATTTGTTTAAATTATGCAAATTTACTCTATCGTATTACTGGTACCAAGTGTATCTATGCTAATAGATAAATCTACTCATAAAAACATAAACCATAGCTTATTTTTAAGCTATGGTCTATGCTTTACTCTATTTCTTTTATATTATTTATACTCGGCTATATGCTATATATTGTATATTCTGTAACTATTAGAAGCTCCAAGTCATATTAGCCATCCATTTATTAGCTTTAACAGTATCGCCTTTCTGATATTCATAACCTAAGCTGTAAACAACATTTGCTTTTTCAGCTTCTACGGCAAAACGGCTTACGAAGCTGCCGCTATCGGTTGTATCAAAGCCAAAGCCACTAGTTGTACCATTAAGGCTTACAGTTTGGTTGGTTTCACGGTCGCCCATTACCCATACATAGCCTGCTTCAACTACAGGACGGATGGTCCAGTCACCTTTTTGCGCTTCACAGCTGTAAGTTACACCTACAGGCAGCAGCCACAGATTTTGTTCATCTACATCATAACTCATACCGATGCTGTTGGTGTAGTTGCCTGTGCCAATGTGCATGTAACGCAGTCCTGCATAAGGTACAAATTGACCAACGCCTGCTTCTACTTTCTGTTCTGCTTTTACGCCAATGCTGAATACATCGGTGTCTGCATCAGCAGTCAGTTTATAGCCGCTGTTGTTTTGGCTGATGTCATTGCTGCCATGCATATAAGTGATATCACCAATTACTGCACTGTTACCGTTGTCGATACGGCCATATACAGATGCACCATAGTATTCTGCTTCGTTCTTAGTATTAGAAGCAATATTGCTGCTTGTTACATCACCATCAACATAACTGAGAGCAATACCTGCTGTTGCTTTACCATTTTTATACAGGTCACTTCCTACTACGATGCCGTTGTACTGGAGGTCGTAGTCAGCGTTGATACCGCCAAGGCTGATGCCTTCGATGTTTTCTTTGTTATGTACATAGTGTGCCCAGATGTCTTTATCCTGGTCGCCATGGGTTGCAATGGAGAGATGGTCTGCTACTGCATCGGTCATGGCGTTGCTTACGCTGTAGGCTGCATGGTTTACGCCGCCCATTTCGCCCATGTTTGCTGCACTGTTGAAGGCTGCAACTGCGCCTGCTTCTGAACCATTTTCACTTGCTGCTGCATTGAAGAACTCATATGCTGCATCACCTTCGTGATTTGCCAAAGTTTCATCAATAATATCAGCAATTACTACTGCGCCTTCGCCGTATGCATCATCAACTTTCTGATACTTAGCACCTACTACAAAGGTATTACTTTCTGCATCAACTTTGGTACTATCTGTATCAACTACCAGCAATGTGTTGTCAAAGTCGATGTTGCCGTTAGACCAAACTTTGTTAGCACCTGTACTAATGTCAGTTCCAGAAATCACATTATAGGTTTCACCTTTTTTAGCGTTATCGATGAAAAGTTTTGCACTACTATCAATAGTTACATTTGTACCAGTTACACCTGTAATTGCAGTAGCTGTATCATTAAACTTAGAACCATCAATCATGGTTACAGAGCCTTTTTCTGCTGTGAAAATTCCGCTGCCATTAATGGTAGGTGCCACTTTCATATCACCATCTACTACTATTGCTCCACCTGCAACATTTACGCTCTCAGCAATGTAAAGAGCTGCTGTAATATCACCTTCACCCCAGGTTAAACCGGTTTTTGCAAATACTTCCTGTGCTTCAGCAATGTTATCAACACCAAAGGAAAGTACAGAGTTTTGTCCTACAACATAATTGCCATCTACTGTAGTATTTCCTACTGCCATATTGGAAGCATTAGAAATTACATCATTACCTTTCCAAACAGGATCAAGGAATACTGTTGCACCATTTAATTCAGCTTCTTTTACTACTACGTTAGCAGCTTTATCGCTGTTGCCTATATTAATAACTGTTGTATCTACACCACTACTCATAGCATCAACTACTTCATCAGCAGTCAACTTGCCTACATTTACAGTACCGGTAATAGTGCTGTTGCCAGTTGCAGTAATACCACTATTTTCACCAGTCAAATCCAACGCACCGCTTGCTGCGTCAAGATTACCACCATTTAAGGTTACGTTGCCAGTAATAGTAGTTTGTCCTTTAGTAGTTAAATTACTGCCATCATTAACAGTTACACTTCCATTTAATTTATATTTAGTTTCGGAAGTTGCTCCTCCATTACCAATATTGAAAGAACCAGTGCCTACAGCATCACCAATAGTAATATCAACATTATCGGTACCAGTAACAACATCACCACCGGCACTTCCTCCGAGAGTCAGTTCTTTACCGCCTACTATTTTAACCTGATTAGCATTACCACTCATTTCAAGATTATTAGCACTAAAACCATTTTCTATAGTAATCTCAGAATCATCTTCACCTGCTATACCACCTATTATAAGATTTTTATCGGTAATTACGGTTACCTGATCCATATCAACAGAACTATCAATATTATCTAAATCACCTAAATTACCTACATCAACCTTATTATCTTCACCATTTTCATTTACCAGTTTACCAGCCATAAAAATTTTGGTTTCACTATCTTCTTGATATTTTTTTAAACTTTCAATAGCAGAATTCAAATAATGCAGGCTGTATTTTGCATCATTGAATTTTAAAGTACCGCCTTCATAGCTGATAGCTGTATTGGTAACTGCTCCAGACTCAGAGTTCAGAACAGTTGCGTCATTAGTTACATCTACACCATTTTCAAAAATCTGGTCAGCCATAGTCTCAATGACACCAGTACCTTTCAAAACTATGCCGCCTTCAACAATTTCAAAATTTCCAATGTGTTCTGCGTCATACTTTTCATTGAGATAAGCATAGTTATCACCATCAAGACCAACTAAATATCTTAAATTATCAGCCTTTAAAGTACCACCGGTTATTTCTATTTGTCCAGCTTCTTCTCCATTGAGTTTAGCTGCCATAAAGTAGCCGTATCCGGTACCATCAGTGTCAACTTTATAAACAGTATTATCATTACCATTAAGAATAACTTTACCGCCATTCCATGCAATAATGCCATCTTTAGTATTAATATTACTGTTATTTACAGTAATTAAGCTACCATTTCCCTGCGCATCCAAAGAAGAGTTAACTGCTGCATCATTGATAGTTACTTTACCGCCCATCTCAGCCTGGATATCAGTGTAACCATCGACAACAGGTTTACCATCTTCCATAACTATAGTATTATCATTATCATTTCCTTGTACGTACCAGTCAGCTTCATTTATGCTTCCACCAGTAATTTCAATAAAGGACCCTTCCCCTTCAGCATTAGTTCCTTCAGCCATAATATTGCCAGTAATATTGACATTTTTAGCGATTAAGCCACTGCCCTCATTAACTCGGATATATTCCTGTACATATTTATTATCACTTTCCTGATAATAATCTTTAGAAATAATACTGCCGCCACTAAAGTTCGCTACACCACCATCAATTCTGACATCACCTGTTATTGAAGCGTTGTTAGTCGTTAAAGACAACTCATCACCTGAACTCATATGAATGCCACCAGAGATGTTACCACTATTATTAAAAGTAACATCTGACTCACCACGAACTGTTAACTTTTCTATATTGTATTCCCCATTAACAGTTACCTTAGCACCGGATTGTTGGAATTCACCACTTACAATAACGTTTTTACCATTTAATTCTGTGCCCGTGATTTCTTTATCAGTATCAATAAAATAATCTTCTGCCGCTAAAACAGTACCACACACACCAAATACACTTGCGGCTAAAACAGTGCATAAAACCTTTCTTGACAAATCACTTTTCTTCACAAAATCAACCTCTTTCCAAATTTTATTAATATTAAATTTTGAGATAACATATGTTTTTTCTAATAATTTAGGTACACATTATTTACACTATAGTTAGGATATATTTTTACATTTCAGAAAGTAAATCATTAACTTTTACATCCAACGCATTCGCAATTTTAAATAATGTCTCCATGGAATAGCTATTTCCGTAGTTTCCTCTCTCAATCAAACTGAGATAATTACTGCTTATTCCCACAATTTCTGAAAGTTGCGCCTGCGTATAGCCTTTTTTCTTTCTGTAATATGTAATTTTTAATCCAATTTCCTTATATTTAAGAGCAAACAAAGCATCTTTTCACCTCTAGTTAAAATTATCCCACAAATCAAATCTTAAACAACAAACGTATACTTCTAATATTCATACTTATACTTTGAGATAACTTAGTATAACTACTTATTTCTAGATATAATTATAAAAGCGAGATAGCCAACTACTGACTATCTCGCTTTTGTTTATCTTTTTATTTTCAGTTTATTATATCTACGTTATCTCCCTGACTGCGTAACCACATTTCTATTCCATCGCCATAGGCCTCAGCAGTAAGCAGATACCCCTTATCAGAATGCTGTAATATTTTGGCAGTAGGCAACCTGTCCAGTATTGCTTCCAATGAAGGCCCACTAAACCAAAACTTCACTTGGTGCAATTTACCGCTGTACATAAACTGCACTCTCTTTCGGAACTCTCCTTCCTCAAATCTACTTTCATAGGGAACATGAAAGCGTTCATCAGTAAAATCACATCTTTCTATCCTGTCAATTCTATACAAGATTGGAAATGTTTCATACCCATCCTTCTTACTTATGTCTACATTACTATCGACAATATGAGCAATCATATAGAAATAGAACTCTGAGAACATTATGCCAAGCGGTCTTACCAGTCTGTTGACCTGTGAACCATTTTGCCTGTAATAGGTAATATCTAATTCGATATGTTCCTTTATTGCTTGAGAAATTGTCCATAGCCTGTCTAACAGGAGCTTTTGATGATGTAACTCTACATAATGAAATTTTTCATTCCCCATGAGTTCCTTAATATGCCTTTGATTCTCATAAGGCACGCAGCACGATACAAGTTTATCCAGTATAGGAAACATTTCTTCTTTCATCAAAGCTCTGCTTTCCAGTAATATTTTTACTGCAGCAAAAGCCTCCTCATTACTTAAAAGGCTTCTCATAGGCGGTACCAGCTTATAGCCTTTTATCTGTCTATCATACACCAACTGCTGCACAACACCAGTGCGTACGCTTTTGTCGGCAACAAAAGCCCTTAAATCATCTATATCTCTTTGTATCGACCTTAGCGAACAGTTAAACCGCATAGCTTCTTCTTTTTTGTACAACGGCCTTCCTTCCGCAAGCCTGTCATACATACTAAGCAAACGATTTTTAGCAAAATGAATGCTTTCCATATTTTCATTCATGTTTCAAGTCACCTGTCATCCATGTATATTTTATTGCTCTCATAGGTTGCTCGCTACTGTTTCTACGCATCAATTAAAATTATCTGCCATTAACTAAATCCAGTGGCACTAGTGGCGGTTGTAGCACCTATGCAGCAGTTCATCTACATTTTATTATACTATATCTGCATAACCCGTAATATTTTTAATCACTCTTTGGCATATATCCTCAGCGAGGTTTATTTTTGAATACAGCTAAAGAAATTGCAGCCCGATGTACTAATATTATACCGCAGTCTAAACTATTTACTCTGATAAACCTATTTTCATAATAAATCGCTACTATCGCCACTGCCGCCACAGATACACGAAGTGTATTTTTTATATCATCCTACTCTACAGGTACATAGAAAAGCAATCATGTTTTTATCACCATAAAGCTATCAAGAACGTTCTTGTTATCTATGTAAAACCTGCGGCCGTGATATAAATATAAGCTACCTTTAACATTTTATCAAAACTTAAAACTTTTGATAGTCATCTGCATGCAACGGTTTTACTAGCTTTATCTGCTATCAAAACTTACTATCATAATTCGTTGATTTATTGTATAATATTATTAGCATCAGATTGAATTGAGGTAATAAAATGATATACGGATATGCTCGTGTTAGCACTAAGAAACAACTTCATGGCAACAGTATAGAAGAACAACATAACACACTTCTTGAGCAGGGATGCCAGGAAATCATTACTGAACAGTATACTGGCAAGACTACTGACAGACCTGAACTAAGCTCATTGATGAAGAAGATGCAAAAAGGAGATACCTTAGTAGTAACAAAACTAGACCGCCTTGCAAGGAATGTTGTTGAAGGAGTTACTCTCATCCGTGAATTACTGAAATCCGGAATTAAAGTTCATGTTCTCAACGTAGGCCTTTTGGATGATACCCCCATGGGTAACTTTTTCATCACAACGCTATTGGCCGTTGCGGAGCTGGAACGCAGCATGATAGTAGAACGAACTCAAGCCGGAAAAGAAGTAGCTAAAAGCAAGCCTGGATTTAAAGAGGGCAGACCTCGGATATCCAAGCGCAGAACAGATGCAGCACTGGCTTTGGTAGATGACGGAAACTCTTATAAAAAAGTAGCAGAGCTTACAGGTATCGGTGTAGCCACTCTTTATCGTGCCAGAGCAAGGCAAAGAGCTAGTCTAATACAAACTCAACCATAGATATTTTCCATATTACATTACATATATCCCGTAGCCGTTCTTAATATAGAGAACGGCTGCGTTTTTTTTATGCTGCTGTTTATCTCCAAGAGTGAGATTGCTTACGCCTTAAATACCCTGTTATTCAAGCAACGATGCCATCAGCATCCCACTCCCCTTTTTACTCATAGCCAGTATGCCATCATATAAAATATCTGACCCAATCCTCTCCAGTTCAGTAGCTCTAACGTATGACGTCATATCCTGAGCAGACCTGGTCACTGCATTAACCAGTCCATAAAGTGTATCATCCTTCGCCAACATATAGTGAGTCATTATTATTTTCTTCTCTCCTTCATCCAGCCCATAATGTTTAGCTACCTTATCAATACTCTCAAACGGATTAACAAACTTTATCTCCGCTGCTGTTTTCATCTTCTCTACAACTTTCATATAAAAAATCGGATCTAGTGCTGAGTTTAAGCATTCTTCGATATTACCTCGAATGTTTCCAATGTCTTCAGCCCTGCTTTCATACTCCTCAATCGTATTGAATTTCTTGCCAAGGTGCCTTCTACGGGCTGACCCAAAGTAGTTTGGCAGTGCCATGCCATTAGTACATACCAGTCTCATGCAAAAGGGATTTACAGTGATTGAACCCATGCCGATTTCAGAATTAGTGATAACTACTCCAAAGGAAACGGCATCTCCAACCTTAACATCCACTCTTTCAACATCGGATATCAACTTTAAATACATCTTTTCCGCAGTTAATGAAGAGGACACTACCGATAACCCCTTTATATTATCAACTAAAGGAAGCAGTGTAGCCAGTACTGCTTCATTTTCATACTTCTTGTAGCGGTCAGACAATATTGCTCTGGCATTTCCATCAATAGTTCTTAGCAGCTTTTTCTTATGTATACCGCTTAACAGCTTGTTATAGTTCATGTCTAACAGCTCAGGATACTCCCTACCAATGCGCTTCACATATGTATAGGGAATGCCGCAAATTACCGACAGTTGGCGTTCAGCAGTTTCTTCCATAGCATAAGAGCTGCCATGAATATTAATATACGATTCGCCAGCATTGGAACGAACCATTAAATCATCGGTATTTACCAAATAATCCTTTTTTAAGGCAGCTAAACTGTCCACCTGACTTATAAGTTGATTTAAACTAAGGTCTGTTTTCATTTTTCCTCCTAAAACGCTTCTACCTGTCTATTTTTTTCATCTGAGCTGCAGTTTCTATCCGCAATCTCATAGTCATTAAACAGCTCACAATTTTTCAGCCAAAAGCTCATGGAGTATGAGTCATTATATATCACAATAACTCTAGTCCATTTTTCATCGTTGATATAATAGCTTTCAGCAGCTTCCGGAATAACGCCATCTAACCCATCCGTCAGCCCCAAGTCTTTGAAGTCCTCTTCGCTTTCATTGCCTTCCAATATCACGATATAACCATACCCAAAGTCATCAGTATTAAAGTTTTCCATATCAACTTCATTAAATTCATCAGACCATTTTTTGATGATTACGAGCTCTTTGGATATCTTTTCAACGATCTCTTCGGGAATGACGGCCTTTGCCGAAAGATTCCTTATATCCTCCATACATTTAATTTCAATCATGTTTTCCTCCTAAGCAGACATCTTCTTCTGGCAGTCATAGCATATAGCCCTGCCAAATTTGCTCATAGCATACTCCAGTACCTTGGGTGATTTAATAACAGCATGGCAATTACAGCATACGTTGCTAGTGTGCAGCTCTCCTGCCTGTTCAGCAGCAGCTTTAACAGGCTGACTTTTTCTGCTGCTGTTTATCTCAAACCTCACGTTGCCGTCCTTATCCAGTACGGTAAGCCTCGTAAAATAACCTAACTGCTTATCATAGTTCATATCTTCGGCAACATAAAATTTGGCGTAAGTTTTCGGTTTGCCGTTATTTCCGGTATACACCTCGTTGTCATTCAGCTTCACCTTTATTTCAGGAACAGAATAAAGCTCTCTACCAATCCCCAAATTAAAGCAGGCTCGTTTGAACGAATCAGAAGCTTCACCTTTAGCAGCTTCTGTATTGCTCGGTACGCCGACGTCCTGCTTTTCAATCCACATCTGCTTACCTTCGTCCCAAATAGATACAGTACAAAACAGCTTTCCTCCAATTTCTGTATGACTACGTTTCCAGTTCAGCGGGCCAAATACTTCATCTAAGATTCTCATATCTACCCTCGCATTCTTATACAAAAGCAGATACGCATAAACGCCGTAGTTTGTCTGCTGTATTTGAGCCACCCTCAGTTCGACGTCATTTGAAGTAAGTAACGGTATGTCCATTGTTAATAACCTCCTATGCAAAATAATAAAAAAGAAGGAATCACCATAAAGTGATTCCTTCTAAATCAACCTTCTTGCTTTGGTTTGCCAGTTTCCATAAAGCTTAGTGTCGCATTCATGCATCCGTTTTGCACTGTATACACTATTTCCCTCATGCAAGCATCGGAATAATAATTAGCTTCCTTGTCCCATTTAATTCCAACAGCAATTTCGTCATCATCGTTAAACAGGGACAGAATTTTCAGCAGCTTCTTCTTTTTCACGTTTAAACCACCCTTTCCTCAGCTATGCTGCAATTTCTTTAGTCCTTACAAGCTGCTCGTCCGAAGCTTCTTTTTCAGTCCTGTATAGAACGAGGATTGATTTTACATTTCCACCCGCAAGTTCACTCTTTACAAAATCAACCTCTGCAGAGTACTCATAGCCGTATTCAGTCTTGACGGAAAAATCAATCTCGGTATCATCTTCAACCGGGCTCAAAATATTAAGCAGTTCCTTTTTAGTCATCTTTTCACCCCCTTTCTCACCAGTCAGTATCACGCAGCTCTCTTGTATTCCTGTTTCAGTACTGCCTGTTGCTCTTCGTATGCTTTCTTACAAGCTTCAAACACAGCACAATATCTTTCACACTTCCTGCCATTCCACGATTCCGTCTTACGGCAGAAAGCAGGAATGCTCCGTTCTTTCATAGCCCTGTCCATCATATCCTTTTTAATCTGAAAGTATCTTTGAAGCCACAAGTCACTAATTCGATTAACTTTCAGCAAGTAAATCGGCCTGTTGATATTGCGTTCATCAGAAATGCGCAAGGAATAGTCACGGACGTACATCTGGATATACATATCATCCACCTTGAAATTATGCTTCTCCAGTAACATCCTGTAAGCATTGACTTGAACTGCCCATTGAAGTATACGCCTGACGCCATCGCATTTCAGTACCTTCCTGGTCTTTGGCATCCCTTTCTTAATGCCACTCTTGTATACTTCTCCAGTAGGTTCATCAACCTTATAGTAGCCGAGCGATAAAAACGCCTTATAAGAAGAAGTAACCTTATAATCAAGCAGCACACGTTTTCCATCGCCTAGCAGGTCGCCATAAGCATCAATCTGTCCGGTATACAACTCGTTAGATAGCCTTATCTCCGTAAGCACTGCTGAAGACGAACTTTTCTCGCAAATACTGTGTACAGCTGTACCATGCATGGCAAAAATCTGGTCTTGCGGGTCTACCGCATAGTCGGTGGTTTTCTTTAAATAGAGCTCCCTTGTTCCGCTCATAAGCTCTGTAACTGAATACTTTCTGCCAAGCTTTCTGTCCTTTACGGAAGCAGCCACCGCTTCCAATGTAGGCTTGCCCATACAGCGAATGTGATGCGGACATAAAGACAAGCATTGTTCGATGCTTATCTTATCCCTGTTAGGGCAGATAAACTGTGTAGCTCCCATTATCAGCCCACCCCCTTATTACTAATGCAATCCTCATAGTCATTCTGATATTCCTTAAAGCGATAGATATAGCACTTATGAACTTCCTTCAATCCATCATATGCTTTGTCTATGCTTTTCTCGATGTCCGAAATCGAGTCAAAATAGCTGATAGCTGCGTCCGGAAACACAGTTTTCAGATAATCGAACAGCTCCTTGAACGTGCAGAAGTATTCGACCTGCCACTCGCAGCCAATGCACCACTCCACCTTATAGCGTTCCGGATAAAATACCCCTGTTTCATCCTTGACAAGGAAAAGAGCATTTCCTGGCTCCTCTGACATAAAGCTGAGGTGTACTTCATTACCATACTCATTTTTCAGCAAGCACATGATCGGCAGCATATTGTTCTCCCAAGCAGAAGTTGTTTCACACCGAAAGTAGTATACTCCTTCCTTGCTAGCTATAAGCTTATCACAGTCACTGATATAGTCAGTATTATTCGCACCATAACCAGTAATGTACCCATAAGCCTTGATTAAATTCTTTACCAGGTTTTTGCCGATACCAGCCGAGCGAAAACACTTCAGTACATTCCTGTGCAGTTTCTTCAGCATGGTTCCGTTGCGTGAGCTAAAGGTGATTAAGTTAACAGCATAATTACACATGAATCCATCCTCCTTAAAATAAATTACGGTTCATATAAAAAACTGCCCCTCTCGTTCAGTTCTTTATATTAATAAGAGATTCAACCACCAGTCAAAAAACCTCTTATTATTACTATGTAATAATTTATAATAATTATTACATAGTAATAATATATGTTTAAATTTTGTTTTATTACGATTTTTTGCTGGCAGCAGTACCATAAAAAATACAAATAACTGCAGGAAAATTTGCATTTAACTAACCCCCTGCAGTTTTTAATGCTCCAGCTCCCAAAGCGAGGCGCAAGTGCGACTACAGCTCAAGAATAAAGTCCTGGTATTCTTCTGATTTCTGTTCAGGAGCGAAGCTGCAGCAAAGCATACCAGATTCATCAATGTGGTTTCTAAGCTTTCCACCGAGGTTCAGATAGATTTTATCAACCACACGATTCTTCACAGTTACCTTATTCACCAAGAGCCTGAGAAGCAGTATTTTCTGCTCCCTGCTGGTATTAGACATAATGCTGTCAAAGTTATTGAAGACTTTCTCCACGTACTCCATAGTAGGCTTGACTACCGGGAGACCGATTTCTGCTTCCAAAAGTGCCTTGTGCTTAATTAGAGCAGTTTCCTGTGAAGCCAGTTCAACGATTCGCTCATTCAGCACCTCCTTGTCGATAACGTCCATGGTATATAAGTCCAACAGCTTACTCTTCTTTTTGAGAATGCTTTCAAACCTGCACTGAATGCTTTCAAGTTCAGCTTTTTTATCTGATAACCTGGATTCAATTTTGTGCTTTGTCTTATCCAAAACCATTTGCACCACTTCTCTTGCACTCAAAAAATCGGCTATTTTACTTATTACCACTTTTTCTGCCTTGTCAGCATTGACGGTAATCGGTTTACAGGCAGTACGGCCTTTATTCTTATACTTAGAACAAATGTAGTAGCGATTTATGCGTTTTGTGCCGTTCTTGAGCATATAGCGGCTACGCATGACCACCATAGGCGAGCCGCAAAGAGGGCATTTAAGGATACTGCTCAACAGATTATCACTGTCATATACCCTTGCTGTTGCATTTGAACGCCCTTCTCTCAAAAGTGCTGCCTTATCCCATAAATCTTCAGATATAATGGGCTCATGCTGCCCTTTTACCAGTATCGGGCTACTGCTTTTACCCTTGCGGCGTTTTTCTCGCCAGTTCTCGTACCTGCAATATCTTACATACCCTTTATACATAGGATTATCTATGATTTCTCTTATGCTGCAATAGCTGAAAGTATTGCCACGAACAGTGCGGTATCCTGCCTCGTTAAGAAAGTTAGCAATATATCCCAGGCCTCTGCCTTCGCAGTACATATTGAAAATCTTTCTCACTATCACCGCTTCGGATTCATCAATGACAATCTTCTTTTTGTCCTGAAAAGCCACCGGTACCGCTTTATAGCCAAGAGCTCTTCCGCCGTTATGCATGCCCTTCTGAGCTCGTTGCTTCAGGCCAAGCTTTACATTTCGCACAATGCTTTCTCTCTCAAACTGGTTCATCAGTGCCTTAACATTATTAACCATTTCCTCCATCGGCGTTTCACCATCATTATTATTGTCAAGGCAGATAATCTTAACAGAGTACTTTTTAGCCTCTTGTTTGATTTGAAGATAGTCTAAGATGTTGCGAGACAAACGGCTTTGGCTCCAAGCCATGACGACATCAAATTTATCTTTTTTCAAGTCGTCTAATAATCTCTGCATCTCCAGTCTTTTCGTCATTTCCTTGCCGCTAAAACCTGCATCTACGTACTCTCCAACAAGTTTCCATCCTCTGCGTTTGCATTCTTCGGCAACAGCATCCTTCTGCGCTTCAATAGAATAACCTTGTTCCGCTTGTTCTTTGGTAGATACTCTGGCATATACAACAACTCGCTTAACTTTCACAGTATTCATATTTATCCCTCCTCTAAAGTTTAATTTTTAATGTCAGTGGTTTGCCATGAGGCTCTTGTACAGGTACAAGCACTTCTATTCCGGACACCTTCATATTAGAATCAACATCTACAGATCTTACAACGCCACGCAACAGTTTCAACTTCTCCTGATACGTCGCTTTTTGAATTAACGCAGGCAATTTTTTAAGTGCCTCCATTATCTCCCTCTCGGTATAACTCGATGTACCACAACAGGTATCCAACGGCACAAGCTGAGTTTCTATCTGCTTGATTTCAGTCTTGATATTGGCAAGTTCCCTCAGCAGGCAATCTTTTTCAAGATTCCCATCTTCATACTTCAAAAGCAGCTGCGTCTGTTTATTTTTCAAATTCTGCAAGCCAGCCTTTAAATTCTTGATGTTTTCAGTAACTTTAGAATCAGCTGAAATCTTTCTTCGTACCTCGGAAAGTATAGTATCCTTCCAAGCCTTGCTGCTCAGATGTTTCGTAAGAAATTCCATCACAATAGTATCGGCTTCTTTAGCCCGCACTGCCTTGCTGATACAACTTCCTGCGCCTTTATTCATGTACTTGCCGCAGACATAGTAGTAAGCATAGCGTACTGTCCCATCCTTAGTTTTTCTGCTCGAATGTGAAGGCAGCATTCCACAGCTGCATATCGGACATTTGATTAAACCGGAAAGCAGATACTGGTAATCTATGACCTTGGCATAACTGTTTTTAGAAGCTAAGAGGCTTTGAGCCTTATCCCATAACTCCTTGTCTATTATCGGCTCATGAACACCCATAAAGTATTCACCAGCATACTTAACCATGCCAATATATGCCCTGTTGGTTAAGATTCCTCTGACTGTCGTTATGGAAAACTTCTTTCCTTTTTTGCCACGCATTCCCAGCCTATTCACTCGACTGGCAACAGCCTTGAGTCCATATCCGCTGCAGTAAAGCTCGAATATGGTCCTCACAATACATGCTTCGTTTTCGTCTATGACAAGCTTAGTGCCCATCTTCGAATCGGTTTCGTCAGGAACACGTCTGTATCCAAGCATACTGCCACCAACAAACTTACCAGACTCAGCTTTTTTCCTGCTGCCCAGCATGGAATTTGCTCTAAATGTTTCCCTTTGGCTTTGGGCAATATTACCATAAAAGCCTAGAAGGAACCTTCCTTCCGGCGTATTGACATCAAAGTTTTCGTTAATGCTAATCAACTGAACATCAGCTTTATGAAACTCATTTGCTATGCTCAATAAGCCCAGAAGATTTCTGGCTATGCGGTCGAAGCTCCATACATATACGCTTCCAAAATTTCCATTCTGGGCATCATGAAGCAATTCAGTAAGGGCAAGTCTATCCATCTTAGCTCCGGAAACACCTGCATCCTTGTACACCTTAGAGACAATCTTACCCTGGCTAATGGCCTTGTCCCGAAGCACATTTTCCTGTGCTTCGAGACTATAACCATGGTCAACCTGTTTTTCCGTACTTACACGCACATAAAGAGCTGCTACTTTTGACTTTTCCATGTCATGCCTTATGCAGCATTTTCAAAATCATCATCAATAGCAACTGGAGTCGGGTTCTCCTGCTCTTTTTCCAAATTTTCGATGACAAGGGCAGCCAGCAAATCAACTGCCTGCTGAAATTTTTCGTAACATTCCATTACATTCACCTCTTTCTTCTAACCCTAACTTTGCGCATTAAATACCTGCAAAACCATAATATATATTTATAAATTCAATGTTTTCGGCATCCGTTACCATGGTAAGTAAACCGTACACGCCCGGCTATTTGCTTCTGCTAAATCTGATATACCTTACTCCGTTACGCTTGATATTTCCAACGTCAATGACATATCCTTCTTCAGCAAAATTCTCTTTAAGCTTTTTCAGGCCTTTTGAAAGCGATTGCGGGCTCGTCGGCCATCTTACATCTCTTAGTGCATAACTGAGGTCAGATGCCGAATTAGTAGTCTTATCTTGAAGTTCACGCAAAAGATTAGTCGGCGTAATTTCAACCGGAAATTGGCTTAACCCATTAAGATATTCTTTAAGCACAATGCTTAGCGGATGATTTTCGATAATATAGCTAGTCACTTCCAGTCTATTCTTGTCGTAGGAATCCAAGAAAACTTTATCATCACCGAACAGTACTTTGGATATTGCTCTTCCCCACTTAACATAGTCTGCCATGCGGTAGTCTCCACAAGAATCGATATCTTGGTACACAGTAAGTGCTTTGGACAAGGTGAAGAAAATTTCTCTCATAATACTGGGAAGAATTTTCTCAAAACCTTGATAAAGCGCATCGTTGCTCTTATACGATCCTCGTAATCTTTGCATTTCAAGCATTATGGCACGGTCATACAAATCCGACTTAATATTATCGATAGTAATACCATTAAGCAGGATACAGTTTTTAAAAGAAACCACGCTGACATCATTGTCAGTGAAGAGCTTTCTTTTAATGGTGGATGCTCCAGTTACTGCAGAACACAACAGGTCACTAGCGTCTTTCGGCAAAGAAGAAGCATTATCCAGGGTAAGCAGATAATTATTTGCTAGAGCAATGCTAAGTTCTTCTTTATTATTCGGCATTACAAAAGCTCCATGATTGTGTGGATCGACAATCTTCTGAATCATATTAGACAGGGTAGTCTTGCCACTACCTTGCCCTCCATGCAGTATTATTACCGGTTTAGGGATATCATAAATGAACCAGGTGATAATCGTAATTACCAAGAGCTTTTGTTCATCTTCGCTAAGATTCATATACGGCTTCAGTAAATCCATCAGGGTACCTTGACAGTTTTTCGTCTTAGCTACCAACTGACAATCCATAGAAGGAGTAGCGATAAAAGCAAAATCCTTATTTACAATTTGGCTAAAATCAACTATTTCCCAGCTATCAGGTTTGATGACAACTACCTTTTTGGCAGTATCATTAAGGTTATAGTAGATGACGCCATGATAATACGCCATTCTTCTGCAAACCTCTTTTTTGATGCCAAGCATTAAGATTTTGTCTCTAATGTGGCTGATTATCTTGTTGAGTTCGCCTTCGGAGTAAATCTTGTTATCCACATTTACTTCGAGAAGCTCCCTAAGGGTAGCTCTGAACAGCTGGCTCTCCACCATATCGTTATGCCATACATTGTTCTCATCTTTCCAACCGATATAGGCTTTCCCGGTATTTCTGCCAATAAAGCAATCACTACTATCAAGAAAACCTGCCACAAACTTTTGCGATTTCATGTCCATGTTTTCTTTTTCGTTTTCTTCGTTATTAGCATTTTGTTGGTTCGTTTTGTACTGTTGCATAATGTTTGCCTCCTTGGTTGGGCTCTCGTGATATGAGAACCCAAATTTTTTAAAATTGAGTTCCTCTTTGAAAAGCCTCTAAGTGCTTTATTCAGTTTTCAAGGAACACATAGCGTGCAGGCCACTGCTCACGGCAGCCAAAACCTTTGGGGCTTCGAGCTACTGCTCACATTCGTCTGCTCTCTACGCCTTTAGGTTAACAGATTCACCAATATAAATAATTAGAAAAACTCGTTTATTTTTTTTGAAAAATTCCATTGATTTTTTCAAAATACGTAAACGTCTTTTTTTACACACATAAAAAAATAACCATAACTCTATTTAAGAGTTATGGTTTTCTTTCACTAAAATCACATTTCATCAATCATTTTGAGAATGTTATCAACTTTTTTATGTATCTCTTTTATATTTTCCATTGACCTTGTAACTGCTTTCTTATCTTTAGAGGCTAATAAACATTTATATTTTTCAATGAGATTATCTCTCACCTCGTCTAGCTTTGTTTTTGCATCTACTAATTCATCTGCATTCCTAAACCACTCGTCTAAGTTTTCAAAGTCATCAAGATATTCATTAATTGTAAAACAGCAACTGCTTACTTTAACTTTAATAACAACTTTTTTACTGCTTTTATGTCCCAAAGCTATAACGTCTTTGCGTGGTATCAAATTACTCTCTTTTAAACTTTTATAGTACTTGTCAGAAAGCTTTTTATAATATTCTTTTTGTTCTTCCCAAAGCTCTTGCAGCCATACTTCGTTATTATTAGGAATGGCTTTATTGTAACTTCGCACAATATCTCGAATTAATTTTTCAACTATTTTACTGGAAATATTAAGCAATTCTTCTTTGAGTTTCCCCTCTATAAAAAAGTCTATTGATTTAAATACTTCAAAGTAATTAAAATTATGCATCCAAATTATAGTACTAAGCAATATAGCTACCTTATCATGTTTGAGGCGTTCTGCTACATCTAAATTATTACTGTAAAATTTTTCATATTTCTTCATGCTTTCATATTTAACCATTCTTAAAACAAAATAAATCAGTCCAGCCAGATTTTAGTTATTTATCTTCAATTTTTTCCCATTGCAGTTAAATATATTTTTTACATATAGCAATTCTCCTGTTATCTTAAGAAAGTCATCATATCTATCTACTACTTTATATTTACCCTCAACAATCTTGTTTAATTTTTTATAAGTTTCTTCCCTGGCAGTCTCTCTATTTATTAACCTTTCTATTTGGTTATACATTTCATCAAAAATTTTAGCTATATCCAGCGAGTCTTCATTTCCAGTCCAGGACGGCAGCTGGTTGTTATCACTACATTCTTGATTAAACAGCGACGTCACCATATTATTCATGACATTCTTTTTATACTCTTCAATAAGTTTTTTATAATTTTCAACTTGCTCTGCACCATCTTCAGGCAAACTGGTTTCACAACCATCTGTTATGCAGCAACGAGTTAACATATGGACTTCATTCTGCAACTCTGCCCTAGAATATGGAACTGCCTGTATATTACTTAGAATGAAATTTACTTTTTGTGGTTCTATCGGTATTTTTCTATGTATTGTATCACTATGCGTATAATACTTTTTTACAATATCAGTTGCTTCTTTACCTGTTGCATTGTCTAAACGATTTTGTACTTTTATTTTTCTTACTAGCTTCTCACTAGAAGTATCAGCTTCATCTTTATATCGTTTAATCAATTCATATATTTTCTGACGTTCACTATTAACATAGTTATCCTCTTGGCTAAAAGTATCATAGTTATCCTTTCCGTTTAATACAGAAACTAATCTTTCTCTATTAAACCTTGCCGCATTGTTACTTTTTTCTATTACGGACCAAATGTATCTGATTTCCTCTTTAGTGAACTTTATTTTTCTCTTAAGTTTATCTAATACCTTATTAATAAAAGCGTCATTATCATCATGATGCTTTTCAATCAAGCAAATAAGGAGTGCTTTTGCTTTGCTATCTAGCTCTTTTTCTTTTTCAATAGCCTTGATTATTTCATAAAATTCAAATCTATACGTCTGGTCAGAAAACTCAGCATAAAATTTCTTACGTTGAAATCTGCCAAATTTGTACAGAGATTTTATAAATTCTGCTCTATCAATAAGTTCTTCAAGCGAAGTTACAGCAATCGTATCCTGTACATACCCAATAAAGTTTAGCAACATTCTTAACTTTTCTTCAATGGTGCTTTTCTTATAGTTCAAATCATATTCTATTTTCTGTCTTATTTCGATATACCGCTCTTTTAACTTTTCATAATCCTTACATTTATTTCTATATTCTCTATTGTTAACGTTATTACTCATAAAAATGCTCCTTATACTTAAATAAAGTCTCCACAATAATTATAGCACTAACTAAAAAAAATAATAAAACGGAGTACTGACGCTCATAATCAGTACTCCGTTTTTATCAATATTCTCTTGGGAATAATGCTATTACAACATCATAATATGTTCCATTATGACTTTCTCCCGAAATCCAAATTTTTCCTTTTGAAGTCATGTACGCACCTAAAACCCTGTCAAAATATTGTAACGCTTCAATATTAGCCTGTTTATCTTCATCGTTTACTATTCCCCAATCGCCAATAAAAAACTTATGCAGTGCTTGATTTACTTCACCTTTAAACTTCCTATCAACCTCTGCCTCATTTGCAATACCCCTTGACTGATATACCTTCGCTTTCTGAAAATAGTTTTTCATAACCTTTACACTCCTTTAAAAACATACAGATTTATGCCCCCTATCACTTCTCCAACGTTTATTGCTCTGCTGACACTAATTTGATTCATTAAATAAAAAATACTCCAACCCATTTTTTGGATTGGAGTATTTTAATTTTATTTCCCTAAAGGTGATACGGTTCGCCGCGGCTGATTTTAAAAGCGCGGTAAATCTGCTCCACTAACAGTAGTCGTATCATCTGGTGCGTAAAGGTCATCTTGGAAAAGCTTAAGGCAAAATCTGCCCGCCTACGCAAATCATCCGTATAGCCAAAAGCTCCGCCGATAACAAAGGTTATATGACTTTTCCCGCTCAGTGCCAGCTCATCCAGCTTAGCTGCCAGGTCAGGAGAAGACAACTGCTTACCAATTACATCCAGCAAAATAACATAGGAATTTTCCGGAATAATATTCAGCAGTCTTTGGGTTTCCTTTTCCAGCACCTGCTGCTTCTGGGCCGGCGACGGATCATCCGGCATTCGTTCCTCACCGATGGCTGCAACCTCCAGCTTGCAGAAAGGCGTTAACCTTTTAGTAAATTCTTCAATACCGGCAGTAAGATATTTTTCCTTAATCTTGCCTACACAAGCAATCGTTATCTTCACGGCTTAGTATCCTTTCGGCACTTCTGCCAGCGTTACCTGTCTGCTCTCAGCAGCGCCGTTGCGCATAATGGTTACTTCTACCGTATCACCTACTCGGCATTCGCTCAGCTTGGTACGTAAATCTACAGCAGTGCTTACCTTGTTGCCGTTAAAGCTGAGGATGATGTCACCGGCACGAATACCAGCCTCATCAGCCGGACTGCCCTGTACTACCTTGACGATAAAGATACCGCCGTGCAAATCAATTTCAAAGCCGTAACGCGCTGCAATATCCTTATCCATCAGCGAAGCACCCAGATACGGACGGGCAATACGTCCTTTTTCTACCAGTTCATCCAAAATCGGTTTAGCAGTATTTACCGGAATAGCAAAGCCGATGCCTTCTACGCCGCTTACTGCCACTTTAGCGCTGTTAATGCCCACTACTTCACCGTCAGCATTTACTAAAGCACCGCCGCTGTTGCCGGGGTTAATAGCCGCATCAGTCTGAATAAGGTTGAATTTACGCTCGCCCACCTCAATGCTGCGGTTCAAAGCGCTGATAACTCCCGCAGTAACACTGCCGCGGAATTCAAGTCCCAGCGGATTGCCGATAGCAATAGCCGGTTCGCCAACTAAAAGACTGTCCGAGTCGCCGAATTTTGCTACTGGCAGATTATCCTCGTCAATCTTTACTACAGCCAAATCAGTTACTGCATCTGCGCCAAGCACCTTGCCTTTTACAGTGCGTCCGTCTGTCAGGCTGACGATAATTTCAGAAGCACCCTCTACTACATGGTTATTGGTAGCGATATAGCCGCGTTTATCATAGATAACGCCGCTGCCGGTACCGCGCTCAGTCAGCTGCACGCGGTTAAAGATATCGCGTACATAAGCTTTGTTGGTAATGCCAACAACTGCCGGTCCAACCTTGCTTGCAGCTGCTACAATCGGAGTATTGCGCGCCGCGCTCAGTTTCTGCTCTGTCGCTGCCGGTTTGGTATCTTTCACGGCAGCATTGGTCTTATTGTCGCCGCAGCCTGCAATCAGCACTGCTGCGCCAAGCAGTCCGTAAATAAAAATATTCAGTGATTTTTTGATAAGCCTGTTGCTCATTTGTTTTCACTCCCTGTATTAAAAATCTGTCACGATTTTGTCCTGTGATGCCACGAGCAGCCTGGTATCAAGACTGCGGTGACAACCGGCAAAAATATTCTGTACCGTATCTACTGCCAGCTGGGGCAGATTATTTTCCTCGCTCAGATGGGCAAGGATAACATTCTCCGGCAGCTGCGGCAGCTTAGCCAGCAGCCAGCCTGCACTTTCATTGGAAAGATGTCCCCGCGTGCTGAGGATGCGGCGTTTTAAAAGCTCCGGATATGAACCGCTTTGCAGCATCTTAATATCGTGATTAGCCTCCAAGATCAGTGTATCTGCTCCGGCAGCTTCTTCCCTCACTATATCGGTTACAAAGCCAGTATCCGTAACATAGGTACATTTACTGCCCGCACAGTCAAAGCTATAGCCGTGCGGATCGGCAGCATCATGAGAAATAGCAAAGCTTCGCACCTGTACGCCGCCGCAGTCAAGACTGCGTCCGATAACACGGCAGCTTTTCCGCTGCACCTTATCATCCTTGCGCAGTATTGCCTGCCATGTTCTTTCACTGCTGTAAACAGGCACGCTGTATTTTTTGGTAAAGGTTGCCAAACCTTTAACGTGGTCTGTATGTTCATGAGTAATAAATACGCCATCCAGCTCCTGTGCCGTCAGCCCAATCTCCTTGAGACGATTATCCAGCATCCGGCAGCTGATGCCGATATCAACCAGAAAATTGCGGCCGCCGCTGCTGATTAAAGCCGCGTTGCCCTTGCTGCCGCTGGCCAGCATGGCTACCCTGAAAGCGCTCATGCTTCTTCTGCCGCAATCGCGGCTCCGGCACTGGTGCCAATCCTGTCTGCACCGGCAGACAGCATGGTTTGTGCATCTGCTAAATTACGGATGCCGCCCGCTGCCTTAACCTTCAACCCATATTTAGCGGCTTCCTCTGCAAGCAGGCGTACATCGTGCTCTGTTGCGCCGCCGCTGTTAAAGCCGGTACTGGTCTTAACATAAGCCGCACCGCCGCGGGCCACAAGGCCGCAGGCAATACGCTTTTCCTCATCTGTCAGCAGGCAGGTTTCAATGATGACCTTAACAGGATAAGGCGCTGCTGCCTGCACTACTGCGGCAATATCCTCTACAACACCGTCATAATTACCGCTTTTAAAAGCCGCCAGGTTCATAACCATATCTATTTCATCCACATGGTCTTCTTCCACAGCCGTGCGTGCCGCTAACGTTTTCACAGCCGTTCTGTCCGCGCCTAATGGGAAACCGACCACTGTTACTACCCGCACATCGCTGCCGTTCAAAAGATGCCGCGCCAGTCCTGCATAGCAGGGATTAACACAGACAGCAGCCAGTTTATATTGCAGCGCTTCCGCACATAAACGCATAATATCTCCTACCTGGGCCTCAGGCTTCAGCAGAGTATGCTCCAGACGTTCAGCAACTGTCATTTCCTTCCACCTCTTATATCTTAATATTTTTATTATAGCAGATTTAGCCTGCTGTATTGTAGCAAATTCGTAAAAAGAAAAATACCTCTCCTATCAGGAAAGGTATTCATCTTAATCAATGTTTTTTGCGGCAGCGCGGGCAGACACCGAAGAAGTAGCACTGATGGCCGCTGATGTCATAACCGCTTTCTTTTTCAGCTTCCTGTACCAGCGCCTGAGAGTTAATCGCCACGACATCATCTACTGCACCGCAAACAGTGCACTGTACATGGTGATGCACACTGGTATCCGCATCATAGCGGAAACTGTCCTCACCGGTATTTAAAATTTGGATAGCGTTAATCTTATTCAGAATTTCTACCGTTTTATATACCGTAGCAAAGCTCATAGAAGGATATTTGGGGCGCAGTTCATTATACAGCATCTCAGCACTGGGATGGCTCTTGGTATTCGCCAGCACTTCATAAACAGCCAGACGCTGCGGTGTTACTTTGTAGCCGTTGCTGCGCAGAATAGTTGTAAGTTCCTGATTACTAAGCATAGTACCTCCTCGTTATGATAAACAATTATCATAACATCCTAATAATCTTTATTGTTTATTTTACTGTAAAATTTATTATTTTGTCAATAAATAATTATTATAATATATGTCAAGAAATCTGGTATAATATAAGGAAAAATGTCTTTTTACGAGGTTTACTTATGGAAAAAATACTGCATATCATTGCACAGGAACTCAAAATTATGCAAAAGCAGGCTGAAGCTGCCGTTAAATTACTGGATGAAGGCAATACTATTCCCTTTATTGCCCGTTACCGCAAAGAGGCAACCGGCTCGCTGGATGAAGAACAGCTGCGCAGCATTGAAGAGCGTCTTGCTTATCTGCGCGGTCTTGAGCAGCGCCGACAGGAAATACTGACTGCTATTGCCGCCCAGGAAAAGCTTACGCCGGAACTGGAACAGGCTATCAACGCAGCCGTTAAGCTGCAAACTTTGGAAGACCTCTATCTGCCCTACAGACCTAAGCGCCGTACCCGTGCGCAAATTGCCCGGGAAAAGGGTCTGGAACCGCTGGCACAGCTTTTAGCTGCACAAAGCAATAAGGCTTTGCCGCCGGAGCAGCTGGCAGCACCCTATATTGACGCTGAAAAAGACCTGCCAAGTGCAGAAGCTGTCTGGCAGGGAGCCTGCGATATAGCCGCCGAAGATATTTCTGACAGTGCCGCTGTCCGTGATTTTCTGCGCCGCCGCTTATGGCAGGAAGGTATAATTACTTCCAAGCTGCTGGTTGATGAAAAAGAAGCACCCGAATTTTTACAGTATAAAGAATACAGCGAAGCTATCCGTCAGCTGCCGCCGCACCGCATTTTAGCCCTTAACCGCGGCGAAAGTCGTAAAGCACTCAAGGTAACACTGACTATTGACGAAGAAAAGCTGCTGCCCCAGCTGGAGCAAAGGCTAAAAATGAATCCGCGCAACTCTCTGTATCAGCTGTATAAAGAGGCTGCTGCCGACAGTTTCAAGCGTCTGCTGTTTCCCTCTTTAGAACGCGAACTGCGCAGTGAACTTACCGAGAAAGCAGAAAAACAGGCTATCAGCGTTTTTGCCGCCAATCTCAGACAGCTGCTTTTAACGCAGCCTGTAGGCGGTCATACTATCCTCGGTCTTGACCCGGGCTATCGCACAGGCTGCAAAGCAGCAGTTATCGACGCCAGCGGAAAACTTTTGGCTACCGATACCTTATATATCACCGGCAGCAAGCATCAGCAGGAGCAGGCAGAGCAGAAATTTCTTGCGCTGCTGCAGCAAAATCAAGTAACATTAGTCGCTATTGGCAATGGTACTGCCTCCTATGAAACCGAACAGTTTACTTCACAGATGATTGAAAAGCATAATCTTAATATAGCTTACCTTATCGTCAGCGAAGCCGGTGCCTCCGTTTACTCTGCCTCCAAGCTGGCCCGTGAGGAACTGCCGCAGCTGGATGTTTCTCTGCGCGGAGCAGTTTCCATCGCCCGCCGCGTGCAGGACCCCTTAGCTGAGCTGGTAAAGATTGAGCCCAAAGCCATCGGCGTAGGTCAGTATCAGCATGATGTTAATCAAAAGGAACTGGGAGAAACATTAGGCAAAGTAGTAGAATCCTGCGTTAACCACGTAGGCGTAGAGCTGAATACAGCTTCTCCTTCCCTTTTGAGCTACGTTGCCGGCATCTCCGCTGCCGTTGCCAAAAACATCATTGCCTACCGAGATGAACACGGCAGCTTTACCAACCGCCGCGAACTTCTAAAAGTCAGCAGACTTGGCCCTGCTGCCTTCACTCAATGCGCCGGCTTCTTACGTATAAGCCACGGCAAAAGCCCGCTGGATAATACGCCGGTACATCCTGAAAGTTATGCCTTAGCTGAAAACATTATCCACCACTTAGGCTTTACTTTGGCTGACTGCAGCAAAAATGAACTGCAGCAGGCAGCAGCTACGGCTGACCCTGCAGCTATCGCAGCTGACCTGAATGCGGGACTGCCCACCGTAACAGACATTCTGGCAGCCCTTTCCCGTCCTGGCCGCGATCCGCGCGAAGATGCCCCTGCTCCTATGACGCGCAGGCATGTTACCCGCCTTTCTGACCTCGCCATCGGCAGCATTGTTAAAGGCAGAGTACAGAATGTAGTTGATTTCGGTGTATTTGTCGATATTGGTCTTAAAGTCAGCGGCCTCATTCACAAAAGTGAATTAAGTAATACCCGCTTCCGCCATTCTCTTGATATCGTCAGTGTCGGCGATATTATTGAAACAGAAATTATCAGCATTGATGAAGCCCGCAACCGTATTGGTCTGAGCTTGAAAAGAGCTCAGGCTGCTAATAAACAGTAATAATACAGAAAACCCCGCAGCTTGGCTGCGGGGTTAATTTTATTTTTTATGAGATTTTCTTACAATCCAGTATTTTGTTATCAGTAAATCTGCCAGCCAGCCGCACAAACAGCCGACAACAGCACCAGCAAGTACATCAGAAGGATAATGTACGCCGACATACATACGGGAAAAGCCCATCAACGCACCTAAGATTAGCAGCGGCAGTCCATAACGCCGCGGCAGATACTTATATAAGAGCCAGCCGGCAGCAAAAGCACCTGCCGTATGTCCTGACGGAAAAGAGGCCCCAGCGGGCTCAGCAACCAGGCGGCTCAGCTCACTAATAACCTCAAAAGGACGCTGTCTGTCAATAAGATTTTTCAGCAGCAGATTATTTAAGAGCAAGACCAAGGTAAGCGCCGTCAGCACCTTTATTCCCAGCAGCCGGTAACTGGCGGTTGCCAGAAACAGAACTGCCAATACAATCCATACCAGGCCAAAATCACCTATATGGCTGATAGCCTTTAAAATAGTGGTCAGCCAATCCTGCCTGTTTTCCTGCAGCTCCAATAAGATGTGGACCTCCATAAAGCCTCCTTCTCTAACTCAACCTCACTACTGCCAGCTTAGCAGCAGCGATAAAAACAGCGGCACTACCAAAGACAGCATCAAACCGCTGATAAAGGAAAACATGCCTGTCCGCATATCCGTAGCCTTAATAGTCAGCGGCAGCAGTGAATCCATAGCGCCGGCACCGCCTGGAGCAATGCACATCAGCTTATTCCAGCGCGCCAATAAAGGAATAAGGATAAAGGCCGAAGTTTCCCGCAGCATATTGCTCAAAAAAGAAATAGCACCAAGTTCAGTGCTGTGCATAGTGCTGACTACTACCGAAGAAAGACTGTACCAGCCTAATCCCGCCGTTACCAGCAGAGAATCATACAGACTTAGCCCGGTAAACAAGCTGCTGATACCGCCGCCGACAAAGCTGCCGATAATAATAGCAACAGGTATTGCTACAGCAAGCGCCAAATTCTGCGGCGTACAGATACGCTGCAAAAGCTGCCCGTTGCTGCCTATTTCAATGCCTGCAACCAAGACCATAAAATCAAGCGCTGTCATCAACACCGTGTCTAAAGTATCTTTGGCAGAAACATCTAAAAATAAATGTCCGCCGATAATTCCAAGCACAATAGTTCCCAGTAAGGCATAAATCATTTCTGCACCTCACTGTCTTCCGTCCTGCTGCGGAAAAATACCGTCACCGGATATAAAGCCAGCATGCTGCCGATAATAGTCATGCCGCCTAAAACTAAAGATTGCCAGCCCAGTACTTCTATCTGCGCCAGAAGACCAGCATCACAGCCAATCTTTGCCCCCAGACAGATAAGCATTAAAAACAGGCAGGCAGTCGAAAGCCTGCTCAAAGTAAGCTTTACCTTATAACCAAAAACATCAAACCATCCCAGCAGAATACCTGCCACAATGGCAATCATTATTTCCTGCATAAATTCCCCTCACAACACAAAAGGCCCCGCCGCAGCGGAGCCTGATTTTTTTATTCCATTGCCATAAGCACAGGATACAAAGGCTGTCCTCCGCGGAACATCTCCACTTCCCAGTCTTCGTTAATTGTCTGTACATAATCAGCCAGCTCCATGGCGTCTTCCTGCGTCATATCACTGCCATAATACATACTGATCAGCTCATAATCTCCCTCTGCCAGCAGCTTATGCAAAACATCCTTCAAATCGCTGCCGGTGCAGACAATCTTATCGTTCAGCAGACCAAGATATTCGCCCTGATGCACGCTGATACCGCTGACCACACTGTCACGTACAGCCATGGTAACTGCACCGCCGGTTATCTCTTTGCTGCTGCGCGTCATGGTTTCTGTATTTTCCTCCATGCTGCGCGCATTGTTGAAGTTCAAAAGAGCCGCCAATCCCTGCGCCAGATTAGTTGTCGGCACAAAGGATACTCTGGTTGCTCCCAGCAGCTTTTTAGCCTGTTCAGCTGCCAGAATAATATTCTTGTTATTGGGCAGAATAATATATTGCTCACAGCTGCCCTCTTCAATAGCACGCACAAAATCTGCTACCGGAGGATTCATGCTTTGACCGCCGTTAATAACAGTTGCGCCCATGCCTCGCATAATATCGGCAATACCGTCGCCGGCTGCAACAGCAAGCACGCCTACGCCGTGTTTTTCCGGCTGTACAGGCTCTTCCTTGAAGATTCGGTTATTATGCTGGTCAGCCATATTATCAATCTTGATATCGTGCAGGCTGCCCCATTGCTGAGCCAGACTCAGAACTTTTCCCGGTACAGCTGTATGAATATGTACCTTAACAATATCTTCCAAAACTGCTACAATCAGCGAATTGCCCATTTCCTGCAAAGCACCGGTAACAGTTTTTTTATCTACGGAAGCTCCCTTCACGATAAATTCCGTGCAATAGGGATTGGATAAATCTACTTCTTCTGTCTGCGGCTGTACTAATTGCTTGCCTGCAGAGGTAATCTCCAGTTCTGCACAATCCTCGCCGCGCAGTCCGGCAAGACAGCCTTCAAAAAAGGCAATCAGCCCCTGCCCGCCTGCATCAACTACACCTGCCGCTTTTAAAGCCGGCAGCTGCTCGGGAGTACGTGCCAATTCTTCCTTGCCGGTGCGGATAGCTTCCAGCAGCACACTTTCCAGATTATCACTGCTGCGTACAGCAGTATACGCACCTTTGGCCATAGCTCTGGCTACAGAGAGGATAGTACCCTCCACCGGCTTGGATACACTGCGATAAGCATACAGGATACCAAACTGGAAGGCCTTGCCTATCTCATTATTATCGACAGTAATCTTACCGCCGACACCTTTGCCGATACCGCGCAGAAGCTGCGACAAAATTACGCCGGAGTTGCCGCGGGCACCCATCACCGCACTTCTGGCAGCTACGCTGCCTACCTCGCCGACATTAGCAGTATCGCTCATATTGCTCAGCGCTCTGGCTACGGACGCCATGGTATACATCATATTGGTTCCCGTGTCGCCGTCCGGAACCGGGAAAACATTAAGATTGTTGATTAACTCATAATTTTTTTCAAAGCTGTGATATGCCCCCAGCAGCATAAATTTCAGCTGCTTACCGGTAATCACCTGCCTGTTTTCCGTCATATATAACACCTTTCTTCTAAGCCCGGCGGCGGACAAAAAGGCCTATGACGCCCGGCCCCAGATGTGCAGCCAGCACAGTGCCGATACCGGTCACCATGGCAGGCACGCCCGGAAATAACTCCTGCATTTCCTGTTTCAAAGCCTGTGCGTCCTCAGCGGCTACGGCATGCGCCACATAAACCGCTTCGATAGGCTGTTTTTCAGCAGCCAGCTCGATCATTCTTTTTAAAACTTTCTTTCTGGTCCGGCATTTATCCACTACTTCAAGATTACCGTCCTCTTTCAGATGTACGATAGGACGGATGCCGAAAATACTGCCGATTAACGCTCCCACAGCGCCGATACGGCCGCCTTTTTGCAGATAATCCAAAGTATTCACGCTGAAAAATGTTTCTGTCCGAGCAAACATATCCTCAGCAAGCGCCGCAGCCTCGTCTATCTCCATACCTTCGGAAGTTCTGGCTAAAATTTCCATAGCCACACCGCTGATAGGGCAGGCAGCAGTCTTACTGTCTACAACGCGGATATCTGCACCCTTAATTTCTTCCATTACCTGACGTGCTGCCAGGCATGCAGTCTGATAAGTGCCGCTTAAAACGCTGCTGACCGTAAGCATGATAATCTTCTTGCCTTGGTTTGACAGCTCCGTAAAAAGCTCCAGCATGGAGCCAATAGGCGGCTGTGATGTAGTCGGCAGCTTGCCGGTTTCACTGACCATATCAAACATTTCCTCCAGTGAACGGTCACCATCATACCATTCACAGTCACCCTGCCGCACAACCAGGCGCAGCACATGACAGCGAGGATCGTCCTTGAGCGGTGTTTCACCGGCTGCAGCAATGCTGTCTACAATCACATGTATATCTGTACTCATAAGAGCCTCCTGTTAGTTTATTAAAGATCCCTACGGAAAGTTATAATTATGTTATATCTTATCATAAATTGCTGATTTTTTCCATATTGTCCCCTATTTGCTTTATGATTATTCACTTTTCGCATATTGATTTATGGCAAAAAAAAAAAGCCCTTACGAAGAAGGGCCAAATGAGGGGCTGTTTTGATGGTTTAATTATAGCAAACTTAACAGTAAGAATCAAGCATTTTTGTAAATTTTCTTACAATTTTTCTTTATTTGAAGTCCTTACCCAGCATAATTACGCCGTCACAATCGGAAGCGCCATCTCTGCTGATACGCATTTTATGAGCAAAAGGAACATTGGAAAGTCTGCTTACAACAGCACCATTGTTAGTAGTGGAAATAACAGTAGTAGTTTCCTGTACCTCGCCGCTGCCGCCGCTGATAACGGTAAAGCCTGCGCTCTGCAGCTTAGCCGTCGCTGCCGCTGCTGCATTCTTGCTGCCGCTGCAGTTTACCAGACGTACTACAGTACCGCCGGAACGTTCTTCACTTACGTTTTCAGGACTGGCTTCCTGCTTAGCCAAAGCACGTTTGCTGTCTTTAGAGCCTGCTTTCTTATCCTTGCTCTTTGCTTTATCGCTGCCTGCTTCTTCTTTATCAAGTTTTTCTTCGGCAGCTTCTTTTTCTTTTTTCAGTTCTTCTTTATTTTCGTCACTGGTATCGCCCTGCTCAACCTTTTCCAGAGCACGGTTATACTCGTTTTCCATCAGCTCGGCAGCATTTCTGTAGCGTTCGCTCATCTGAGCGCCCTGCATTTTAACCATTTCGCTGCGCAAATCGGTAATATCCGGCAGCCAGTAGCTGATGCCGTCAATATACTGCGGAGTACCCGGCACAGTAGCCATAGCCAGGCCTTTTTCCTTAACCATGGAATGCAGTGCCTTGCCTATATCCATCATATCACTGACAGGCAGATTAGTTTTAATCATGGAGCTCAGTTGTTTAGCAAGCCCCGGAACATGCAGCAGCATATCAGCAGAAGTAATTTTGTCATATACTGCCATCATAAAATGCTGCTGACGTTTAATACGGCCGATGTCGCCTTCTTCATCACGATAACGTACATACTGGATAGCGGTTTCTCCGTCCAGATGCTGCGGGCCTTTTTTCAGGTCAACCTTGAAGCCGTCCCAGTCATCATAATAGTACATGTCTTTTTCTACGTTGATATCAATACCGCCGATGGCATCAACCAGGCCTTTAAAGCCTTTAAAATCAACCATGACGTAATTGTCAATTCTGATGCCCAGCAGTTCCTCTACTGTTTTCTGCGTCAGTTCGCGGCCGCCGTAAGCATAGGCATGGTTAATCTTGTCCCAGCCATGTCCCGGTATACGCACGCGGGTATCACGGGGAATGGAAAGCAGTGAGATACTCTTGCTGTCTTTATCAAACATAACTACAAATAAGGTATCGCTGCGTCCTACATCATTCTCAGAAGGACGCTCATCAACACCCAGCACGACGATATTCTTTTTCAGCGCCAGACGATCTTCTCTGGTCAGATTATCCAAAGATTTATCCGGGAAAAACACACAATATAAACCATAGGCAGCAATACAGAGCACACCTAAAATAAGCAGCATCTTGCCATTTAAAAACTTCTTCATCAGTAAACTATCCCTTCCTATCTAATCAACTCACGCAGTACATCACGGTTACGGCGTAAAAACGCATACAGCATCCGGGCGGTAAGTCCCCAGATAACCCGCTTTTTGTACTGATAAAAATATACATTATATTCCTTATGCAGACGCCAATCACGTTGTTTGCCCGGTACCAAATGAAACGGAAAATCCTCTGCAGGCCTGTCCGCCAGCAGCATGGAGCCTTTTAACGGGTCCTGCGCCAGCAAATGCCGCAGCGGTACGGTAAATACCTCCTGTACTTCATCAGCATTAAAATTAATCTTCTGCATGTCACTGATAAAGCCGACAAAAGGATGTATAATAGGCCCCGTATGCGTTACCAAAGCATCAAGCTCGCCCAGTACTTTAATATCGCTTTCTGCCAAGCCCAGTTCCTCACAGGTTTCACGAATAGCTGTAATACGAAAATCTTTATCAGCGCACTCATAACGCCCGCCCGGAAAACATACCTCTCCCGGCTGCCGGTACAAATGCAGTGAGCGTACCTCAAAGAGTACTGCCGGACCTTCTTCCGTAGCTACAACGGGCAGCAGCACAGCCGCGTCCCATAATCTGTCCAGCTTATCAATACCGGCCGGGCGCCTATGTAATTTTTCATAAATACCTTGCTGTAAAGCCTCTAAATCGTTCATTGCCGCACCTTCACAGAAATAATATTTAATTTTTCTACAATCTGCAAATAATTTCCTGCCGGAAAATGTAACAATGGTGTAAAAAATATCGCTGCAAAAAAAGAACGCGTCTGCCATAAACGCCGGCAGACGCATTTTTTATCTGTTCATCAATCAGAACAGAGGTTCTTTAATATTTTCTTTTTCGCTCTTATCAATCAGGTAGCAGACAGTAGCGTCACCGGTGATATTTACGCAGGTACGAGGCATATCAAGGATACGGTCGATACCGGCAATCAGAGCGGAGCCTTCCAGAGGCAGACCGACAGCAGTCAGAATCATGGTCAGCATGATAAAGCCTGCGCCAGGAACACCTGCAGTACCGATGGAAGCAAGGGTACCGGTCAGGATAACAGTCAGGAGCTGGCCGCTGGTCAAATCAACGCCATAAATCTGTGCAATGAACAGTGCGCATACACCTTGGTAAACAGCGGTACCGTCCATGTTGATGGTAGCACCCAGCGGAAGTACGAAGCTGGAAATTTCTTTGGAAACGCCCAGTTTTTGTACGCAAGCCATGTTAACAGGCAAGCTGCCGCCGGAGGAGCAGCTGGTAAATGCCAGCAGCTGAGCAGGCGCAATGCCTTTGAAGAATTTCATCGGGCTGATTTTGCCGATAAACTGCAGCATAGCACCATAAACGATAACAGCATGCAGCAGGCAGCCAAGATATACGGCAATAACAACTTTCAGCAGCGGCAGCAGTACGGAAGGACCGTTAGCAGCAACAACCGGAGTAATAAGGCCGAAAACACCGATAGGTGCAAAGTTCATAATCATACCTACGATTTTGTAGGAAACTTCTGCCAGACCATCAATAGTTCTCTTGAGATATTCAGCACGTTCACCAACCATGGAGATACCGATACCGATAAACAGAGAGAAGACGATAATCTGCAGCATATTTGCTTTCAGCATTGCTTCCATAGCGTTAGTCGGGAAGATATCGATAATAACCTTCATAATAGGCGGTGCAGCTTTAGCAGCAGCCTTTACGCCATCAGCAGGCATATTCACACCGGCACCCGGTTGAATAATAATAGCCAGAATCAGACCAAGCACGATTGCAAATGCGGTAGTACCCAGGTAGTAAGCCATAGTTTTCGCACCAATACGGCCAATCTTCTTAACGTCACCCAGGCTGCAGACACCGATAACCAAAGAAGAAAATACCAGCGGTACAATGATCATTTTGATCATATTCATAAAGATGGTACCAAACGGAGCAATCCAGGTCTTAGCCAGATCAACACCATCTGCACCCAGCTCCAAGCCGGCAATAATACCAAGGCCGAGAGCAATTAAAATTTTTGTGGATAAGTTCATCATGTACTCCCCCTAAATAAAAATACAATTTATGTTCTCCATTATACCAAAATTTTTCGATTTTATGCTTTTGTATACAGTATTATTGCCTTGTATACAATATTCTTTCAAAATACAACAAAAAACACTTCCTGCACACATTTGCAGAAAGTGTTTTGCTAACTTATTTATTGCGCAAAGACAGAAGACGCAGCGCCTCAGCCAGTTCATTAACTGTCACACCGGAAAGTACATCAAGACTGCTGTCCTTTTCTTTCTTACTTTCTTTTCCGTACACAAGCTCATCAATAGTGCAGCCTAAAAACTGACTGATTTGAATAGCGGAAACTAAACTGAGACCAATATTGCCGTTTTCAATATTGCTCATATGAGTCTGTGACAGTCCCAGGGACTTTGCCATCTTAATCTGAGAAACGCCTTGCGTAATACGCATGATTTTGATATTATTGCCTATTTTTTTGTAATCAATATCTTTTCTGTCAATTGCCATTTTTTCACTCCTAATAGTACTATAATTGATAATCACTAAAACGTATTATGTTTTAAGATATAATCTTTAACTCATTTTTAATACAAAAGATGTACTATAGGGTGTATTCTACCATAAGTTTTGTATTGTGGCAAGACTATTGTTTATTTGGTATATATATACATTTTATAAAATTTTATTATAAATACCATTATAACTTAATAAGAATTGTACATTCCTTTAGCCCGCTTTTCAGAAGCAGTCTTGGAAATATAGGTTCCCAGAACTACTTGGTACCCTTTGCGGGCGATAATAGCCTGCAAATAATCTAAGTGAGGACAAGGCGGCCTATGGTAATTATCCGAGCAAACACAGGAAGCAAGATGTATAACAACATCCTCCTTCTTTTCGCCATTTCTTTTCAGTTGATGCAGCAAATTCTCCAGCTTAGCTGCAAGCTGCGCACCACAACAGCCTCCGCAGGTAAAAGTCATATACCTTGTATCATCTTCATACCCGCTAAATTTGCCTTCACGTTTGTAAAAAGAATTCATGCAGTTATAACCGCTGCATCTGCTCATTACCAGATGACACTGAACAATAACAACCAGCTTACTCACTCAAAACACCTGCCCTAATCCTGCTTAATATCTGCGGAAAGCAGTATGATTAGTGCAGCCGCTGTATTGATTAAGTACAAAAGAATGACGCAATGCAGCCGTAATAAATTTTTTAGCCTGGAATACAGCCTCGGGAACACTCAGACCATTAGCCAGTCCGGCAGTAATAGCTGCAGAATAAGTGCAGCCTGCACCATGGTTGTAAGAAGGATAAATCTTCTTTTCAGCCATTTCGGTAAATTCCTTGCCGTCATATAATACGTCAATGGCTTCATCATTTTCCATGCGTTCGCCGCCTTTGATGACAACGTACTTAGCGCCAAGTTCTTTAATTCTTCCGGCAGCTTCTTTAATCTCGTCCAGAGTTTTTACCTGCGGCATGCCTGCCAGATAAGCAGCCTCCAAAGTATTCGGAGTAATGACATCAGCACGCTGAATCAGCAGCTGTTTAATAGCTGCTGCCGCATCAGGAACCATAATGGTATCAATGCCTTTGCAGACCATTACCGGGTCAATAACTACATTTTTCAACTGAAAACGGTCGATAGTACGCGCAACCAGCTCTACCAGCTCAGCACTGCCCAACATACCGGTTTTCATCGCATCAATGCCAATGCCGGCCAGAATGGTTTCCAATTGTTTTTCCACTACGCTCAATTCGATAGGGAAAATTTCATGATCCCAGGCATTATGCGGATTCTGCGCAACAATAACAGTCAGAGCAGTCATACCATAAACGTTCAGTTCTTCAAAAGTTTTTAAGTCTGCAGCCATACCTGCACCGCCGCTGGTATCACTGCCAGCAATAGTCATAGCTTTATGCAATGCATTCATTATTATTCCCTCCAAATAAATATCATTTACCAAAAATTTCAAACAGCACTACTGCTACTGCGCCCGGAACACCAAAAAATCCCGCAATCAGCGCTTTCAGCAGCGTAATCTTCATATGGAAGCCCGCCATGGTTCCCAACAGATTGATTACCCACAGCAGCGCAGCGCCGCAAATGCCATTCCAGACAAGCTTAAATGGCAGCGACAGCAGCTTTACCGCTACAAGTACAATCAATACGCCTGTTACAAGCGGAGCTATCGGGCCTAATGGTCCCAGCCCCAGTTCCGCTGAAACACTGTTAAGCATTTCCATTAATCAAAGCCAGCCTTTCACTTTCTCTTTTTCTTACATTTCTCTTCTGTTTTCCAATGCTCTTGACAAGGTAACCTCGTCAGCATACTCCAAATCACCGCCAACCGGCAGTCCATGGGCAATACGGCTCACTCTGATGCCGACAGGCTTCAGCAGCTGCGCCAAGTAGGCAGCAGTAGCTTCACCTTCAACGTCGGAGTTCGTAGCAATGATAATCTCGCTTATCGACTCACGCTGCAAGCGCTGGAACAGCTCACGAATACGCAGATTTTCCGGTCCGATACCGTCCAGCGGCGAAAGTACACCATGCAGCACATGGTACAGGCCACGATAGCCTCGGCTGCGCTCCATAGCTGCAATATCCTGGGGCTGCTCCACCACGCAGATAGTAAAGCGGTCCCTGCTGTTATCACTGCAGATTTCACAAAGATCACCATCTGTCAAATTATAGCAGCAGCGGCAGTAATGGATGCTTTCCTTAGCACCGTGCAAAGCCGCAGCCAGCTGACGCACATCCTCTGCCGGCATATCGATAATGTGATATGCCAGCCGCATAGCCGTCTTGGAGCCGATGCCTGGCAGACGCCGCAGCTGCTCATACAGATTGGCCAGCGGCCTAATCATCCTTGCCATTATTAGAACATGCCGGGCAGTTTCATACCGCCGGTAACTTTGCCCATTTCTTTTTCGGTCATTTCATCAACCTTGCGCATGCCTTCATTAACAGCGCTGATAATCAAATCTTCCAGCATTTCCACATCATCCGGATCAACTGCGGAAGGAGCGATTTTAATAGATTTCAGTTCTTTTTTACCGCTGACGACAACACTTACTGCACCGCCGCCGACAGTAGTTTCTACAGTACGGCTTTTCAAATCTTCCTGCAGCTTCATCATATCAGCCTGCATTTTTTGTACCTTTTTCAGCATTCCCTGCATATTACCCATACCACCGTTAAACATAATTAATATTCCTCCTTTAATTTAAGCCATTTTTATTCATTATCTTTATATTCATACAGACTTTTGCCAAAAGCAGCCATTGCTTTCTGCAGATTAGGCGCCACAGTAGACACATCTACCTCCGGCAGCTTATCTTCTGCAGGCTGTTCTTTCGGCTTCGGCGATGCTTTCACCGCAGTACCTGCTTCAATACATTCCAGCCTGATATTCTGTCTGGAAGTTCTCAGCAGTGCATCTTCAAATACAAGTCTGTAATCATCCTTATTCATGCGGGCACAGATAAACTTCGCTTTAAAAGCCACCTGCAAAAGCCCGTTGTCAAAGTTTACTACCCTGCCGCCGCGGGCACAGGAAACCATGGCGATTTTCTTTTCCGCCGTCAGAATCTCCAGCGCTTTTTTCCAGTATTCCTCGCCTGTTGCCCAGTCGCCGCCGTATTCCTGAACAGCTTCTTTTTTCGGCTTGCTCTTTACCGGCTGAGGTTTTGCCTGCGCATCTTCTGCAATCGGCTTCTGCACTGGTTTTACTGCCGCTACCGCCGCTGCCTGCACGGGTTCAGTATAAATTTCCTGCTGTCCTGCTGCAGACACAGCCATCGTAGCAGACGCTACAGCTTCATCTTCTCTTCTTAGGGGCATACTTGGCTGCTGGCGCAGCTGTCTTTCCAGCATTTCTACTCTGGCTGCCAAAGCCGCCACCGTGCTGCCTTCCATACGGCACAAATCAAACAGGCACAGTTCCGCTGTTATACGCGGCCTCATGGTCCAGCGCAGCTCACCAACAGCCTCATGCAGTCGCTGCTGGGCTGCCATGATTCTGTCCCTGCTGAACAGCGGCACACATTTCGCCAGTTCTTCCGCGGTATCTGTCAGATAAGCTTCCTGATAGGACGGTGCCGCCTGATATAACAGCAGCGCCCTCAGATATTCGGTAAGCTCAGTTAAAATCTGTTTAACATCCTTGCCCTGCTGCAGAAGATTATTCAGCTGTTCCAGTACCTGGGGCACATCCTGACGTCCTATGCCGAGTACCAGCTCTCGCAGCGCTTCTCGGCCGACAATGCCCAATACTTCGCGCACTGTCTGTACTGTTACCTGCTGCGCCATAACGCCGCACTGATCTAACAGGCTCAGCGCATCGCGCATACCGCCCTCAGCCTGGATAGCAATAAGCCGCAAAGCCTCTTCATCAGCATTGATGCCGCTTTTTTCTGCTACCAGCGCCAAATGCTCGGCAATCTCATCCACCGTTACCCTGCGGAAATCAAACCGCTGACAGCGGGAATGAATTGTTGCCGGAATGCGGTGCGGATCAGTCGTTGCCAGAATGAAGATAACATGTGCCGGCGGCTCTTCCAGTGTCTTGAGCAGCGCATTGAAGGCTTCCGTAGTAAGCATATGCACTTCGTCGATGATGTAGATTTTATATCTGCCATTAACCGGAGCAAAGGCCAGCTGTTCACGCAGCGATTTTATTTCTTCAATACCGCGATTAGAGGCAGCATCTATTTCAAATACATCCATGGATGTACCGGCAGTAATGCGCTCACAGTTCAGGCAGTGTCCGCAAGGATGCGGAGTAGGCCCATTTTCGCAGTTCAGTGCTTTAGCCAGAATACGCGCCGTACTGGTTTTGCCTGTACCACGAGGTCCGGAAAACAAATACGCGTGCGCAATACGTCCACTGGTCAGTGCATTGCTGAGCGCAGTCTTAACGGCCTGCTGACCTACCAGCGCATCAAAATCCTGCGGCCGCCAGCGGCGGTATAATGCTACGTATGCCATAAGCTGCTCCTTTGCTGAAAATTTTACAAACACTGCCTATATTATATAACGATAACTCGCTATTATTCAATGAGATATCCGCAAATTATCTCGCTTTTGGGTATAAAAAAACACAGACTGCCAAAACAGTCTGTGTTTGCTTACTTCCCTGTAGGGCCGTAAATACCGGGCACCCCTGCGGCACATGAAAGTATCCGCTTAAGGCTGCTTCCTTCCGGACCTGACCTGGTTCACAGGCTCCCATTGCGCAGGACCCGGCATCTGCGGTCCTACAGAGAAGCAAAAATAAAAAAACCGCTTGTTGCGGTGAGTTTTAAATGGCGGAGAGAGAGGGATTCGAACCCTCGGTACGGTTTCCCGTACACACGCTTTCCAGGCGTGCACCTTCAACCGCTCGGTCATCTCTCCAGGTTGAAAATTAAAACTTTATTCAATTTTCCAGTACATAACGTACTTGCAGTCAACACAACTGCAAGTAGTATTATACTGGTTTTTATCAAATGCGTCAAGCATTTTCTTTTATTTTTGTAAAATATTTTATATTTTACTCATCGCTGCCGTCTTCAGCAGGCAATAACAGAATGGAACAATCCGCATTCAGGATAACGTTCTGGGAAGTACTGCCGATTACAAGACCTTTTACCAGTCCTGCACCGGTCTTAGTCATCATAATCATGGTAATGTGCTCCTGGCGTACCAGATGCACAATTTCTTTGGAAGCAGCACCTCTGGCTATACAGAAATCAGCATCAATGCCGAAGATTTTCATTTCATCGACCAGTTCCTGCAGCAGCAGGCGCGCGTTGCCGTATTGCTCCTTATAATCGTGCTTGCTGCGGCTGCGTTCAATAACATGTACAAAAATAACCTTGCCAACATATTCACGCAGACCACGGACTATATTGAGTGCGGACAGAGATTTTTTGGAAAAATCCGTAGGAATCATAACCGTATTCAGCAGCTTGCTGCCATTAACACAGTCTTCATCTTTATTGATAAACAGCGGCAGAGTTGCAGCACGTGCCAAATCAAAAGTAGTACTGCCCATGATAGCGCTTTTGATAAAGCCCTTACCATGCGAAGCCACCATGATAAGGTCTGCCTCTATTTCTTCTCCGGCCTGACTGATAGCCTCAAAAGGCTCACCCACCGGCGTTATTACTGATATTTCCTCATATCCTGCCTGTTCCAGATCGTTTTTATACCCTTCTAAACGGCTGCTAACTTTTTTGTAACTACTACCGTCAGGGTCGGCGTCATCGTCGTCATCAAAAACGTGCGCCAGAACCACTTCCGTTTCCGTATCGGGGCAAAGGCTGAACAGACACTCGGTAAGATTGTCGGACTGCGGCGTCAAATCTGTAGCCAGCAATACCTTGTCGAATGTACTCATCTATCTGCTCCTTAAAAATATATTTATCTGTTTATTTTCGCCGTAAAATATAAAATTCCTGCTGCCAAAAGATAAATAATACCATCTGCCAACCTAAAAAGGAACGCCTGCTGACGTCCCTTTTGATTAAATCTTATAAAGTTAAGGCTTTACGAATTAAACCTTGTAAGATGCGGCAGCCATGCGCCATATCCTGATGGTCAAAGGTCATTTCAGGATCATGCAGACCGGGCTGCAGATTACAACCAAGACCTATGAAGCCGGTTTTCAGCTGCGGTTTATACATGGCGTAAAAATTAAAATCTTCTCCCACCGTTGTAGCCGCAGTATCAATAAGTCCTTCCGGGCCCAGTTCTTCCGTAATAACTTCTTTCGCAAGAGCAGCCATAGTACTGTCAAAACTTGAAGCAGGACAGGTACCAACAATTTCTGCCGAAGCTTTGGCACCATAAACAGCCGCAGTACCTGTTATAACGTCCATAACCCGCTGCCGCAGCTGCTCCATTTCTTCGTTAGAGGTAGAACGCAGGTCAAAGCCAAGCTCCGCCTTAGCACAGATAGAGTTAAGCGAACCGCCGCCGGCTACAAAGCTGGTAGTCTTGACATTACCACACAAAAGCGGATCTGTATGCAAGGCATTAACTGCTGCAACTATGGCCGCGCCCACATCAATAGCATTAACACCCAGATGCGGCTTGGAGCCATGCGCAGGCACGCCTTCGATAACAGCACGTATTAACGTGCACGCGGTCCAGCGTACGGTTGCAATAGCCTTGCCGCCAGGCGCCATCTGACTGCTCATTAAATGCATGCCGAACAGATAATCTACATCATCCAACACACCTGCATCAAGCAGACATAAAGCGCCCTTGCCAATCTCCTCTGCCGGCTGAAAGATAATCTTTACTTTACCGCAGGGAATTCCCTGCTTGCTTAATTCTTCTGCAGCAGCAAGCACCATGGACATGTGTGCATCATGACCGCAGGCATGAACACCGCGTTCGCTGCCATCCGCCTGCTTAAACATCAGACAGTCCATATCAGAACGCAGTGCAGCCACTGGGCCTGGTTTGCCGCTGTCCAGCACACCGACAACGCCTGTTGCCGGCTTACCCTCATGAACACCTACATGCTCCTGTACGCTGTAGCCTGCTTCACGCAGCCGCTGTACCAAAAACGCGGCCGTCTTTATCTCGCAGAAAGCAGGCTCCGGCATAGCGTGCAGCTGCTGCCAGATTGCCTCAATACGTTCTGTCAGCATTCTTTTCACTTCCTATTCTTTCCAGCCAATAGATACAGAGCCGGGGAAATGTTCTTTAATGAATTTAGCATTTTCCGGAGACTGGTAAACTTTTTTGAAGGTCTCCAAGCGCGGATCGTCCAGAGTAGCTTTACGTACTGCAACGATATTTACATAGAGAGAATCTGCCGTTTCACTGACAATAGCATCCTTAGCCGGATTAAGACCAGCTTCCAGCGCATAGGTAGTGTTGATAGCAGCGCAGTCTACATCATCCAAACTGCGGGGGATAGCTGCTGCTTCCAGTTCAATAAATTTGAAGTTATGCGGATTTTCGGTAATATCCTGCAAAGTAGTATCAATATTCTTAATGTCTTTTACTTTGATTAAGCCATTTTCCGCCAGCATCAAAATAGCGCGGCTGCCGTTGGACGGATCGTTAGGAATGGCAATAGTTGCACCATCAGGAATAGACTGGCCCGGTTTAATCTTTTTAGAATAAACATTGATGGGGAACAGTGCTGTCGGGAAAGCGCTTACCAAATCAAAGCTTGGTTCTTTCTTTAAAGTTGCATCAAGGAAAGGTTTATGCTGATAGCAGTTAGCCCAGATATCTCCCTGTGCCAGCGCAGTATTAGGAGTTACAAAATCGCTGAACTCAACAATTTCAATTTTCAAGCCCTCTTTAGCAGCAAGCTTTTGGACATTTTCCATAATTTCCGCATGGGGGCCGGGGTTAACACCAACCTTAACCGGCTTACTGTAATCAGGTTTTGCTTCTTTTTCGTCACCACCGCAGCCGCTCAGAGCAAAAATGCTCAGACACATAACAGCTGCAAACAGGATGCGCAGTAATTTATTCATAGTATCACTCTCCGTTATGCATTAAATACCTTGCCAGGATTCAAAATATTATTGGGGTCCATAGCATGCTTGATAGAACGCATGATCTGCATTTCTACCGGGTTAGTGTAGGTTTCCATAGCAGGCAGCTTTTTAGCGCCAATACCATGTTCGCCGCTCAGACGACCACCCAGGCTGTAAACATAAGCATAAGCTTCTGCATGGAAGCGCTGCAGTTCATCTGCCCATTGTTCGTCGCTCATATCGCCTTTCAGAATCTGGAAATGCAGATTGCCGTCACCGGCATGAGCTAAAGTAAAGAGTTTAAAGCTGTAATTTTTAGAAACCTCTGTTAAATGTTCGATGCAGACTGCAATCTTATCTACCGGTACAACCAAATCATCAGAAGTACTTACCTTGGACAGTACGCGAGTTGCTTCCAGGCAGTTGCGGCGAATCTTCCATACACGTTCGTCAGCTTCCAGAACATCGGTAGCACCGCTGGCAGTACAGATTTCATCCAGCTGTTCCATCTTCATATCCAGCTCGTCTTCATTAAAGGTTTCTACAGTAACGATAACATAGCTGCCGTCTTCATAATGCGGCAATTTGATTTCAGAATAGTCGCTGGCTGCGCGTACGAAATTATTATCCATAAATTCTACACTGGTAGGATTGAGGCCAGCCTTAATCAGATTGGGAACCAGGTCAACTGCTTTGTTAACATCAGTAAAGATTGCCAAAATGTCAATCTTATACGGGCACAGCGGCAAAAGCTTTAAGGTTGCCTTAGTAATGATACCCAGAGTACCTTCACTGCCCATAACCAGTTGTTCCAGGCAGTAACCGGTAGAGCATTTTTTCAGGCGGGAGCCGAGCTCTACAATCTCACCGGTCGGTGTTACCACTTCTACGGAATATACCTGATGACGGGTTGTGCCGTAACGCACTGCTTTATTGCCGCCGGCATTAGTAGCAATATTGCCGCCGATAAGACAGCTTTCCGCACTGCAGGGATCACCTGCATACAACAGGCCTGCTTCGTTGGCTTTTTGCTGAATTTCTACTGTACGGGCGCCAGCTTCTACTACCATATACATAGCATCTGCATTAAGCTCAATAATCTTGTCCATACGCTCCAAAAGCAGCACGATACCGCCGCATACAGGCACAGCGCCGCAGGAAACACTGGTTCCGGCACTGCGGGGAGTTACCGGCACCAGATATTTATTGGCTATTTTCATTACCGCCGCAACTTCTTCTGCGCTGCCCGGCAATACTACAACCTCGGGCAGATGATGATAATGCGGGTCGGTTTCTTCATCCGTCTTATAGCGATCGAGGGTTTCCGCATCTACCTTTACATTTTCTGCTCCTACTGCTGCACGCAGCGCTTCCAGGACTTCCTCGGTTACAGGGTTATACTTTGTCATACTTCATTCAATCCTTTCTTCCTACAATTCTACCATGCTTCTAAGCATTAAATATCTTACCCGGGTTCAGAATCAGCTTAGGATCCCAGGCCAGCTTAATCTTACGCATAAGCTCAAGCTCACCTGCCGGAGTAAAGGCTTCCATATAGGCCAGTTTTTTTGCACCAATACCGTGCTCGCCAGCCAGGCGGCCGCCCTGGCTGTACGCGTAGCTGTATACCTCGTTATGGAAGGCAGCTACATTGCTTTCCCATTCTTCATCGGATAAATCGCATTTGCAGAGTACAATATGCAGGTTGCCATCGCCAATATGCGCGTTGATTTTTACAGGGAAAGGATATTTTTCTCCTACCTTCATAATGTATTTAATAGTTTCGGCAATCTTATCTACCGGTACAACTACGTCATCGGTCAAAGACACCAGACTGATTAAGCGGACAGATTCCTGGCAGTTACGGCGCATGCTCCAGATGCGGTCGTCTGCTTCCAGTACGTCAATAGCGCCGGCTTCTTCGCACAGCTCATCCAGTTTTTCCATTTTAAGGTCCAGCTCATCTTCCGTAAATGTTTCCACGGTAATGATAACATAGATGCCGTCTTCATAATGCGGCGCGCCTTTAAATTCAATATAGTCTGCAGTGCCGCGCACATAGGAATTATCCATATATTCAATGCTGGTGGGGTTAAGACCGGCCTGCATAATCTTAGGCACTACATCAAGAGCTTTGACAGGATCATCAAACACTGCCAGCAAATCAAAACGATACGGCGGCAGCGGCTGCAGCTTCAAAGTAGCCTTGGTAATAATACCCAGCGTACCTTCACTGCCCATGATAAGCTGTTCCATACAGTAACCGGTAGAGCATTTTTTCAGTCTTGCACCTACTTCGACAATTTCACCAGTCGGAGTAACTACTTCCAGGCTGTACACCTGGTTACGGGTAACGCCATAACGTACCGCTTTATTGCCGCCGGCATTAGTAGCCAGGTTGCCGCCAATCTGACAACTTTCCGCACTGCAGGGATCACCTGCATATAAAAAGCCTGCCGCATTAGCCTGTTTTTGAATATCAATAGTACGTACACCGGCTTCTACTACCATGTACATAGCTGTAGTATCCATTTCCAGAATCTTATTCATACGCTCCATCAGCAGCACAATACCGCCGCAGACGGGGATTGCACCGTCCGCCAGACTGGTACCGCCGCCGCGTACAGTCACAGGCACATTATATTTGTTGCACAGCTTTACTACTGTAGCAACTTCTTCCGTACTGCCCGGCAGCACTACTGCTTCCGGCAGATGAAACATTCTGGCATCTGTTTCCTCGTCAGTCTTGTACTGGTCAAGCTTGTCAGCATCAGTGAGCACATATTCTGCGCCCAAAGCTTCCTGCAGCTCTGCCAGCATTTCTTGATTTAAAGAAGCATATTCTCTCATCTATTTTCCCACCTTATCCATATCTTCTATACTAATCTTGGGATTCACATATCTGGTCTTACTGTTTATTTTCTTGCGGCCAATGCATACGGCACTTTGCGGACACCAGTGCAGACAGCCAAAGCAGGTAGCGCAATTATTGCCAAAAACAGGCTTACCATCCTGCATGGTGATATTCTTCATCGGGCACACTCGTGCACAGAGACCGCAGCCAACGCATTTGGTTGCATCCACCTGCAGCTTGTCTATCTGCAAAACACTGCGCATAAAAGCCCAGCCAATAGATGTACCGCCGTGTTCCCACAAAAAAGCATCACGGCAGCGGCTTGTATCCTGCACCTGCTGGCTTAACTTTTGCTGCATATCAGCCAGTTTATCCTCTGCCGTAGTAAGCATCCTACTGCGGACAAATTCCGGTACGGCAAAGAAATTATCCGGCATGGCAATATCCTGTGCATAATTCAGCTTGATATTCTTTGCAGCCAGCAGCTGCCGCAGCTGTTTTAAAGCAAAACCGGCATTAGCGCCCATGGTCACCACAGCAAAACAATATTCAGGCGCAGCCTGTAGCTGTTTAAGGAACTCTGCCACCACCGGCGGCAAGGCGAAACAATATACAGGGCAGACAATACCCACTATTTCATCCTGCACTTTATAAGGCTTGCGCAGATAAGCACCAATGGATTCCAGACGGCAATCATCAAAAACGCTTTGCGCTTTTTGCGCCGCATACAGGCTGTTGCCTGTACCGCTCAAGTAAAATATAACAGCCATAACATTCTCCCGTTATAAAAAAATCCTTCCTAATTATAATACAAAAAACAGCGTTTGTCTTGCCGGACTATGTAAAAAAGCAGCGCACAAGGCGCTGCTTAGCAAAAACTGTATTATATTTTACATTTATTATTTTATAGAGTACTGCCATGTACTGCCTTTGCATTACGAAAAACGCAAAATGTCCTTATTACGCAGTCTTAGAAATTGCGCTGATAGCTGATACCAAAAATCTTAGCATAGTTATCATAGGTATGAGCACGGCTATAACCATCACTGCCGCCTTCTGATGCAGTATGACCTTTAAAGTCCAAACCGCCGATATCCATCCAGCCTAAAGTTACAGCAAGAGTTTGATTCTTGTCATGATATTGCGCACCGATGGAATAGGTACGACGATCACCAGTAGGAACAATAAAGTCGCCGCCATCATAAGGAATGGAAGATTCATCATAAGCAAAGCCTGCCATAAGGCTGTATTTATCGCTGAGCTTGTGTTCGACACCAATAGCATACCGCCAGCCGTCAGACCAGTTTTTATCATTAAAACTGCCTGGTATACCAGTTAAAATTGGTTTGTCAAAATAAATATTCAAAGCGTCATAGGAACTCCAGCCAGTCCATGTACCATTGATTTCTACACGGGTCTTGTCATCAAACTTATGATTATAACCGATACTCCAGCTGTCCGGCAATGTTACTACACCATAAGCATTTCTTTCAGTATATCCACCGGCGTTTGCAGGAAAATATCCTTTAAATGTAGCTTCCATAGAATGTGTAATCTTGCTGCGGTAAACTACACCAATTTCGTTTTTCTCATCAAAGGCATAGTTAGCAGCTGCATTCCAGCCAAGCGCATAGCTTTCACCTTCAGTATGAGTCGGCATCATACCATTTGGGGCTAAATTTTTCTCCAGATCCAGTCCTACATAGTTGATTTCTGCACCTACGGCCGCGCTCCATTTTTTATCAAATTTATGGGCGTAGGTAGGAGTAACGCTCACACCAACCAGTTTAGAGAAAAACGCGTTAGTAGCCGCTGTAGAATTTCTTTCAAATTCAGAAATCATACCAAAACGGGTATACGCACCGATACCGAACCATTCTTTATCGTTAATCTGTTTAACATAATAACCGCCCGGCACCCAGGCTGCATGTACCACATTCTTACCAGGCTCATTTTCTATCGGTTTATCATTTTTATCAAAAAGACTATATTTACCATGTGGGCTGATATAAACAGCACTCTGTTTGAAAGCTTCTCCCTCTATCTTGGTAATAGAAGCCGGATTATAAGCAATATTGGCTGCGTCGCCTTCGGCAAACATGCGCGCACCGCCCATAGCTACGCCTTCTGCACTCCATTCATTAATAGCAAAGCCCTCTGCGCCTGCTGCCTGCGGCGCCAGAAGTACTGCTGCTGCACTTAAAGCAAGTAATTGTTTTTTCACGTATGTACGTCCTTTCAACGGGATTTAATTCAATATTGTATATTTTATCAGTTTTTCGAATTTTTCAAACAAAATCTTTTAATCAGCTGTTTAATAACTAAAAAGGACTGCCAAAGCAGTCCTTTTTCTCAGCGTTTCAGAACTACTTGCGGCAGTTCTTCCCACGGTGCATATTTAATTTTTGTGCAGGCAAGATATTTCTTATAGCGTGCCTCATCCTCCTGCTCGGCAGCAGCGGCGGCAATATCTGCTTTTCCCTGTTCATTAAGCGGATAATGCTGCAAAGCTTCAGCTAAGAGTTCCGCTGCCTCGTGAAAATTACCGGCAGCAGCAGCGTTCTCTGCCAGGAATTTACCGGCAAAATAACGGTACGGATTAACGCCGCCGTTATCTTTTTCTGCTTCCAGCATTTCTCTTGCTTCCTGTTCTGCTTTATCGCCCTGCTCGCTTTCACGCATAATTTCCAGACGACGGCACCAGATATCGCCTCTGGCTACGCCGTGGAAGGGATGTTTAAAGCGGCGGCAGTAACGATACGCTCTGTCCAGATAAATCAGCGGCGCATGAGATGTATGAGTCAGCTTCCAGACAATTTCTGCCACATCACGCAGGCACAGTACCATGTGCTCTACATCACTGAGGCCATATTCAGGAACGTTCTCTTCGTCCGGTTTTTCTTTAACAACCGTACTCAGCACTTCCATCGCACCTTCAATATCGTCCAGCACCAGCAGCATACGGCCTACAATACTGCGGCAGCGCCAGTCGTTCATATCACTTATCATTCCTGTCGGCACCGGCCACTGACAGGTTGCAACTTTATTGACATATTCATTCCATTGTTCCTGTTCCATAGTTTTCCTCCAACTAATTGATAATTATTACTAATTGAAGTATAGCATCATCCTATCAGTTAGTCAAGAAAACAAAAACCTGCCCGTAAAATCTACGGGCAGGTTTTTTTATGCTGTAATTAGTCCTGCATGTACAGGCCGCTGAGCAGTTTGTTATCAGTGGTGATAACTTCCGGAGCTCTTTGGAAGAGGTATTTGCCGTTGCGTACGGAGCAGGCAACAGAAACACGGTTGCATACAGCTTCAAATTCGCCTTTAGCATTAAGTACGATAAAGTTAGCAGGTTTGCCTTCTTCAATACCGTATTTATCCAAAATATTCATGGTGCGAGCACCGTTAACAGTAATCAAATCAAGAGAATTGCTGATTTCTTCAATGGACATCATTTGAGCAATATGGATACCTGCATCCAGGATATTCATCATGTTGCCGTTGCCTACAGGATACCAGGGATCGCTCATGGAGTCCTGTGCAAAGCATACGTTGATGCCTGCTTCATTCAGTTCTTTAACTCTGGTCAGGCCGCGGCGTTTCGGATAAGCATCAAAGCGTCCCTGCAGATGGATATTTTCAGTGGGGCAGGAAATAAAGTTAACTTTGGACAGTCCCAGAAGTTTGAACAGCTTATAGGTATAAGCATTGTTATAGGAATGCATAGCGCAGGTATGGCTGGCAGTAGCTTTTTCAGCAACACCGCTGCGCAGTGCTTCGCATGCCAGTACTTCAATAAATCTGGATTGGTCATCGTCGGTTTCGTCGCAGTGAATATCAACCATTTTATCGTATTTAACAGCCAGTTCAAAAGCTTTCTTTACGCTGGCAACGCCGTCTTCTCTGGTATATTCAAAGTGAGGAATAGCGCCAACCAAATCTGCGCCCATTTTCAAAGCTTCTTCTACCAGTTCGTCGCCGCCGGGATAAGCATACATACCTTCCTGTGGGAAAGCGATGATCTGCAGAGTACAGGTATCTTTAACTTCTTCACGCAGTTCTAGCATAGCCTGCAGAGCAGTCAGCTTGGGATCGGTAACGTCAACATGGGTACGAATATGTTGTACGCCGGTGAGAATTTCCTGTTTCATAGCCTGTTTAGCGCGGTCTTTGATTTCTTCTTTAGTAAGATGGCCTTTGGTTTCGCTCCAGCGTTGGATGCCTTCAAATAAAGAACCGGTCTTGTTGGCTGCCGCAGGGTTAAGAGCGGTAAATACATAGTCCAGATGCAGATGGGGATCGCAGTACGGCGGTACAACCAGCTTGCCTGCTACATCTACTACTTCATCAGCTTTAACCTGTCCTGCCAAACCCGGAGCAATCTGCTGGAATTTGCCGTCTACAATATACAGATCCTGCAGTTGGTCCTGACCTTTTAATTTTGCATTGGTAAATAAAATGCTGCTCATGATTTTCTCTCCTTTTCGCTTATATTATTTTTATTGGATATTTATCAGCTGCCGCTTCTTGATTTGCAGCTTTGATTACCGTCATTATAACAATGGTATCTGTGAAAAGCATTGGACAAAGAATCCAAAAAGCATCAGCTTTTTTTGTATACTTTTTGCACTAATAAAAAGTAGTTTTTTTGTAGCTTTTGTACATTGTTCCCCACAGCTTTACAGGTTACAATGGAGGCACAGTAAGCTAGCAACTGCGACAAACAGAAAACTGAATCTAAACATCATTAACAAAGGAGCGATTGACCATGATTAAGATGACTGAAATGACTTGGATGGAATTCGACAAAATGATTAAAGATGAAGCTATCACCATTCTTCCGATTGGTGCCTGCGAACAACACGGTCCGCATCTGCCGCTGAGCGTTGACACCGTTCTGGCTAACGGCTTTGCAGAAAGACTTGCTGAACGCGTAGGCGGTATGGTAGCACCTGCTATCAACTACGGCTATCGCAGCAAACCGCTGTCCGGCGGCGGCCCGCTCTTCCCGGGAACTGTTGACCTCTCCGGTGAAACCCTTATTCATCTTACCTATGATATTCTCGAAGAACTCATTAAAGACGGTGTTAAAAACATCCTCGTACTGAGCTGCCACTTCGAAAACGAAGCTTTCGTATGCGAAGCAGTAGATCTGGTTACCCAAAAATACGGCAACAAAGCAAAAGTTTTGATTGCTAACTGGTGGGATCCGATGCCGGCTGACATCATCGACAAAGTATTTGACGAAGTTCCGTTCCCGGGCTGGGCATTTGAACATGCAGCAGTAACCGAAACCTCTCTGATGATGGCTTTCGCTCCTGAACTGGTACATGAAGACCGCATGGTTGATACCAAAGGCGCAACTCCCTGCCCGTACCACATTTATCCTGTTCCTGACGGAGCTGTTCCGCCGACCGGCGTTCTTGCTCCCGCAAAATCCTCCTCTGCAGCACGCGGCCAGCTCATTATTGACAGCGTATTAGACGAGCTGGAAAAAATCTGCCGCAAAGAATTCAATAAATAAGGTTTCTGGCGTCCGGCAGCGCCGGACGCCGCCAAAACCTGTCTATTATGAAAGGTATCATTCTCACGATGCTGTCTGCCATCACCTTCGGTTTTGCTTTTACGCTGGGGCCAATGACCTACGGTGAAGGCGGCAGCAACCCTACTACTCTTACATTCTTACGTAACCTGCTCAGCCTGCCTGTCCTGCTGATTATCCTATTTGCTAAAAACATCTCCATTTCCGTAACAAAAAAAGAGATGCTCAGTCTGGCAATACTCGGCGGTATCGGCAATGCTGTAACTACTCTGATGCTGTTTATCTCATTTTCCTTGATAGACGTCGGCATCGCTACCACAATTCACTTTATTTATCCGGTATTCGTAACTATCGGCTGTGTTCTGTTCTATAAAGAAAAACTTGGCTTACAGAAAATAATAGCTCTGCTTATTGCCACTAGCGGTATTGCCTGCTTCTTCTTCGGCGTCGATATGTCTGCCGGCTTCTCCGGCGGCATGTTCCTGGGCCTCCTGCTGGCAATAGCTTCCGGTGTAACTTATGCTTTCTATATTATCTACATGGACAAGAGCGGTCTGAAAAATCAGCCCGTTTTCAAGATTACCTTCTATGTAGCCCTCATGAGCTCCATCGCCATGGGTATTTACGGCAGTGTTACCGGCGAGCTCACTCTTTCTACTCTTACTGCTAAGTCCTGGGTTATTTCTCTGGCATTCTCACTGTTGTGTACAGTAGTAGCTCTCAGCCTGCTGCAGATCGGCATTAAGCATGTAGGCGCTTCCACTGCTGCTATCCTTACTACCTTTGAGCCTATTACCAGTATTATCTGCGGCGTACTGCTGCTGGGCGAAAGCGTTACCACCATCAAGATAACTGCTTGTGCCCTCATCATGGCCGGTGTTGTTATTCTGTCACTGGCAAAACAGAAAAAGGAACCTCTTACCGAAGTAGAAGAAGCCGAACAATTGTCCTAATGGACACACCTCATATACCTCAACATCAAATGTTTTAATGCGAATCTTATACCTCCTTATAAATAACAGAAGGCTCTGCTTGGTCAGCAGAGCCTTTTGTTATTATCTTTACATGTATTCTATGCTATAATCATAACCATAAAGGAGGGTTCCCATGTCCATTACCTGCAAAGATCTCCTGCAATTAAAGCTTTTCAAAAATATTACTCTGGCGGCCGGAGCAGAAGGCTTAAGCCATGTTATCACCTGGCCTTATGTAGCCCAGACCGATACAATCTCTGACTGGGTACACGGCGGCGAGCTGCTCTTTGTTACCGGCATTGCTCATACGGAAAATATGCTTCCTGAGCTGTTAGAAGAATGCATCCGCAAAAAATTAGCCGGACTGGTTATTCTCACCGGCAGCGAATACATCTCTCAGCTGCCGCCTTATATCATTCATCGGGCAGACGAAGCCAAATTCCCTGTTTTTGCCATGCCCTGGGAAATCAAGCTTATCGACGTTACCCGTGAAATAACCAATCTTATCGTTTATGACCAGCTGGAACGCAAAAAAATCCGTCGTTTTCTCGGCTACCTGCTCTTCTCTCCCGTTGCAGAATTGCAGCAGGCTATTGATAACGCCGCGCTGGAAACAATTACCATCCATAAATATAATTTTGTTGCCATCTTCTCTCTGTCGCAGATTCTTCCGGCTGCCGAAAAAGATACCCTGGAAGAAAAACTGCAGCAGCAGATAGAAGCTCTCTGTCAGGCACAAAATATTCTCAGCTATACCATGATTTACGGCAGCAGCGTCATTGTCTTAGTTTCAGCCGCCGATAAACAGCAGATTAACAAACAGCAGCTCTTTTTAAAAAATGCTCGCGCAGCTTTAAGCAGCTTCTGTAACGATGAACACCTGTTATTAGCGCTGGGCACTATCTATAAAGACCCGAAAAATATCCGCAGCAGCTATGAAGAAGCACTTTCCACACTGCATATCATGCAGAAAATGCGCGACCTGACCACTGCCTGTTACCAGGAGCTTGGTATCTATCGTCTGCTGTTGCAGCTGCAGGAAAACGAAGAGCTGAGCATTTATTATAAGAACCAGCTGGATAAGCTTATTGCCTACGACAAAGATAATGCAGCAGGACTGCTGGATACTTTAGCAGCTTATCTGGAAACCCGCGGCAATATCACCCGTACAGCGCAAAAGCTCTACATCCACCGCAATACCCTTTTGTATCGCCTTAATAAGATTCAGGAACTGCTGCATAAAGATTTGGACGATGCACGTACCTGCATGGAGCTTTACCTGGCTATTATCATCAAAGATTTTCTTAATCACGAAGAATAACCCATTGCAACAATTAAATATATTTTATAGACAAAAAACACAGCCGCATAAACGGCTGTGTTTTTTTCCGACTCTTTTTATATTTAGGAACTGCGTTCCTCAGCAGTTTTAATTATTTTCTGAAAATCAGTACAGGAATATGGGCATCATGTGCTACCTTTGAGCTTACACTGCCCAGCATAAGCTTACCCAATGAATTCATACCGCGGCAGCCAATAACAATCAGCGTACAGCCTTCTTCCTGAGCAGTTTTGATAATTTCATCAGAAGGATAACCCAATTTAGTGACATAGGAAACATTCAGATTAGTATCTTTCAATATTGCTTTAGCGTGTTCCATAACCTCTTCGCCAACAGCTTTCAGAAGCTCATTAGTCTGGTCAACCATGTCTTCCTTAAATTGCGACAGTACTGTAGCTTTCTTGCTGAAGGGTTCCACCACATGCACTACACAGATTTCTGCTTCTATTTTAGCAGCAAGCCATGCACCATACTGCAAAAGCTCGGCAGCCATTTCAGAACTGTCTACCGGAATCAAAACTTTCTCGCTCATAATAACACCTCCGCAGCCCTTAACTTGACGGGCTTCCTTTTTCTGCCTATTATTATAGCAGGGCAGTTTCAATACTTAAAATACCGTTTTTATTTCTAATTATACTTTAAAGGTATGGTGTTTTTATGAATTTACAACAAATGCGCTACTTTCTCACCGTCGCGGAAACAGGTAATATCACCGCGGCAGCTAGTCTGCTGCATATGGCACAGCCGCCGCTCAGCCGTCAGATAAAACAGCTGGAAGAAGAACTGGAAACAGAGCTTTTTGACCGCAGCGGACGGCATCTACAGCTTACTGAAACAGGCGTACTGCTTGCGCACAGAGCAAGAGAAATACTCAACCTTACAGAACGCTCCCTGCAGGAAGTCCGCAGCGCCGGTCAAGGCATAAGCGGCACTTTGTATATGGGCGCAGTATCTACTGCCAATTACATGCTGCTGCCCAACTTAATCAAAGAATTCAATAAACTGTACCCCCAGGTGCATTTCCAGCTTGTTACCGAAGCTACTACACGCATCACCGAATTATTGGAAAAAGGCATCCTGGAGCTTGGTATTGTCAGAATGCCTTTTAACAGCAATTTTTTTGACAGCTACAATCTGCCGGAAGAAAAACTGGTGGCCATACTCAATACAGATTGCCACCCTTTGCCGCCGGATAAACATACTTTAACTATTGCGGAACTTGCAGCCTATCCCTTACTGCTGCATAAAAAATATGAAAGCCTGATTACCAATGTTTTTCATAAGCATCACTGCCGCCCACAGTATTTCTGCCGCAGTAACGATACTATCCCTCTGCTGGGCTGGACCGAAGCAGGTCTTGGCGCTACTATTCTGCCCCAATCAGCAGCAATAGGAGAAGCTAAGTCCAAATTAGCTGTTTATGAAATAGAAGACAGTGAGCTTACAACTACCGGCGCACTGGTATGGCTGAAAAAACGCCGTCAATCTGCTGCAGCGGCGGCTTTTATCAAGTTCTTTATTGAATATTTTTCTGCTTTAAATACCAAAGAAAAATAAAAAGGACTGCCGTCCAGCCGTAGCCTTGGGCAGTCATAAAATAAGGGAAAGCGTATTTAATTGCCGCGTACATATTCACGCGGAACTCTGGGGCTGACGGCGCAGACAACCTCGTAGCAAATCGTATCCGTCCACTCAGCCACAAGCTCCATTGGCAGCTCACGTCCGCCAAAAACAAGCACCTCATCCCCTGTCTTCACATCAGGAATATCGGTAATATCCAGCATCGTCTGATCCATACATACCCTGCCGATAATCGGTGCTTTTTCACCGTTAATCAGCATATAACCTTTATTGGAAAGTCGCCTGCTGAGACCATCTGCATAGCCAAGCGGCACTGTAGCAATAATGCTGGGACGCTGCAGGGTAAATGTGCGTCCATAACCGATAGTTTCACCGGCAGGCAGCTCTTTAATAAAAGCTACCTTTGTTTTAACTGTCATTACAGGCTCAAAATCCTTATAACAGTCTATCATATGCGCAGGATGCAAACCATATAAGGTTATGCCCTGACGTACCATATCCAGCTGGTACTCCTGCAGCTCGGTCAGAGCCGCACTATTGGCAATATGTCTGATAGGGATATGTATGCCTTCTGCCTCAATCAATCGCAAAGCTTCCTGAAAACGGGCAAACTGGTAAGCAGCATACTCCTTGTCATCAGCATCAGCCGTTGCAAAGTGAGAGAACACACCCTCAATATATATGCCCGGCAAAGATGCCGCCAGCTTAGCAAAGCGTCCTGCATCCTTAACATGCAGACCAATACGGTGCATGCCTGTATCTATCTTTAAATGAATTTTTGCTTTGGTGTGCTGACGCAGAGCCGCTTCATTAAGCGCATACAGACGCTCTTCGTCAAATACCGCATGACTTATATCATATCTGACAACTATATCAGCCGTTTCTGTCTGCATAGTACCTAAAATCAGTATAGGGATATCTATGCCGGCATCACGCAATTTAACTGCTTCCTGCAGTAATGCCACTGCCAGAAAGTCCGCGCCATTGCGGGCTGCTTCCTGCGCTACGCGCACAGCTCCGTGCCCGTAAGCATCAGCTTTAACTACGGCACATAATCTGGTTGTCGGTTTTAAATTAGCCTTTGCCACCTGGACATTATGGGCTACCGCGTCCAAATTTATCTCTGCCCAGGCACCACGTTCTATATGCACAATCTTAACCTCCACCAGCCAATAAAAATAAACCGTCTACACTTTACTGCAGCGGCTTTTTTCTCGTATTCTCATGCTTTAGAAACCGTATTTTTAGGATATAGCTATTTAACAGATTTGTCAACGGTTTCTTTAGTATGTAAGCCGCATTGAGCAGCACGACTGCAGCCGCTGCAGCCACTGCAGCAGCCGCTGTCACCGTACTTGCTGCCAAAATGACTGCGCAGAGCCAGGATAACGGCTGCAACTATCACTGCACCGATAATATATTCCGCCATAATGCCTCCTAATCGTCAAAAACAGTATTCTCTGTTTCCCAGCGTTTAAACTGACAATAGCCCCAGGGAGCATATAAGCCAAAGGTAATAGTAGTCAGCACCATGATAAACAGCCACTGGAAGAAAAATCCGAGGCCTGTTCCTTCAAAGCGCAGTCTTCTGCCTTCAACATAAGTATTGCGGCAAATCCAGCGCTGCTGGGCAGAATAGGCCCAAGGAAAATACAGACCAAAAGTAAGTACAGAAATCACTGTTGTCCAGATAAGCAGCCAAAAATAACCAAAGCCACTGCCTTTAAATTCAAATTGTTTATACATAATTTATACCTCACTGCTATGATTTATTCTACCTTAATCATATCCTATACTGATATAAATTACAAATGAAGTTTTTGTGAGAAAAACTATCATTAAAATATCTGCCTATATAATTTTTAAAATACTGTTGACTTAAAGTTAGCTTTAAGTTCTATAATTTAGCCGATAGTAAATCTCGAGGCAATAATACAGCTATTATTTACTATACTTCTGTTTATACAAAGGAAGTGCATACACATGTCTGAAGTTATTTTATGGTCAGGAGCAGGTCAAATCGGCATGGCTATTGCCCGACGTATCGGCTACGGCAAAAAAATCTTTGTCGGCGACAAAAACTATGCTAACGCAAAACAAGCTGCTGAGATAATGAACAACGCTGGATTTGACGTTACTCCACTTATAATGGACTTAGGCTCTCGCAAATCCATCATCGAATTTATCGCTGCCGTAAAGCAGGCCGGCGACATTATTCATCTTATCAATGCCGCGGGAGTATCTCCCAGCCAAGCCTCGATAGAAACAATATTACAGGTTGACTTGTACGGTACAGCTGCATTACTCGAAGAAGTTGGCCGTGTTATCAAACCTGGCGGCAGTGGCATTACAATTTCCAGCCAGTCCAGTCACAGAATGCCTGCCCTGAGCGCAAAAGAAGATGAACTGCTGGCTACTACCGATCCGGAAAAACTGCTTGACCTTGATATTCTGCAACCTAAAAATATTCGCGATACCCTGCATGCCTACCAGCTTGCCAAACGCTGCAACGAAAAACGAGTTATGCATGAAGCAGTGCGCTGGGGAGAAAAAGGTGCACGCATTAACTCCATTTCTCCCGGCATCATTGTTACTCCTCTGGCAATAGATGAGTTTAATGGCATTCGCGGAGATTTTTATAAAAACATGTTTGCTAAAAGTCCCTGCCGACGTCCAGGCACTGCTGATGAAGTAGCAGCTTTGGCAGAGCTTGTTATGGGCCCTCAGGGAGCATTTATCACCGGTTCAGACTTCCTTATCGACGGCGGAGCCACTGCTTCTTACTTCTACGGTCCTCTTAAACCCAATGCATAAAAATAAAAACTGGTCAGAAATTAATCTGACCAGTTTTTTATTTCTTATTGCATTTTTTCTTTCAGCATTTTTTGAACCATGCCCGGGTTAGCTTTACCTTTGGATTTTTTCATAATTTGACCAACAAGGAATCCGATAGCACGGTCTTTACCTGCTTTAAAGTCAGCAACGGACTGCGGATTTTCAGCAATGGTTTCTTCAACCAGTTTCAGAATTGCGCCTTCGTCGCTAACCTGTTCCAGACCAAGCTCTTTAACCAGAACGGACGGAGCTTTATCTTCTTTCAGCATTTCAGCAAATACTTTTTTAGCCAGCTTACTGGAAAGTACGCCGTCTTTAGTCAGGTTAACCAGTTCAGCAAGGTGAGCCGGAGTTACTTTAAATTCACTGATGGTAATGCCTTCATTGTTAAGATATGCAGAAACATCGCCCAGCATCCAGTTAGATACGCCTTTGCTGTCTTTAGCAGTCTTAACAGCTTCATCAAAGTATTCTGCCATAGCTTTGGTAGATACAATCAGAGAAGCATCATATTCCGGCAAGCCGTGTTCTTTAACCAGACGTGCCTGACGCTGTGCCGGCAGTTCCGGCAGCTCGCTGCGTACACGTTCAATCCAGGCATCGTCAAGCTGTACGGGAACAAGGTCCGGTTCCGGGAAGTAACGATAATCGTGAGCTTCTTCTTTGGAGCGCATGGACAGGGTTACGCCGTTAGCATCATCCCAGGTACGGGTTTCCTGTACAACATGACCGCCGTCTTCGAGAATCTCTTTCTGACGTTCAACTTCGTATTCAATAGCACGTACCAGTGCGCGGAAGGAGTTCAGATTTTTGATTTCGGCACGGGTACCGAATTCTTTTGCACCTTCCGGCATAATGGAAATATTAGCGTCGCAGCGCAGGCTTCCTTCCTGCATTTTGCAGTCGCAGACGTCAGTGTATTCCAAAATAGCTTTCAGGTTTTCCATGTAAGCACGTGCTTCTTCAGCGCTGCGCATATCAGGTTCGGAAACAATCTCGATAAGCGGTACGCCTGCACGGTTGTAGTCTACTGCGGAAGAATCAGAGGTGCTGATGGTAGCGCCGCTGTGTACCAGTTTGCCGGCATCTTCTTCCATGTGGATACGGGTAATACCGATACGTTTTTCTTCGCCGTCTACATTGATGTCGATATGACCATGTTCGCAGATAGGTTTATCAAATTGGGAAATCTGATAGTTTTTAGCCAGGTCAGGATAGAAGTAGTTTTTACGGTCAAATTTATTGAATTTCTTAATTTCACAGTTCAGAGCCAGACCTGCGCGAATAGCAAATTCTACTACCTGTTTGTTCAGAACGGGCAGAGCGCCGGGCATACCAAGGCATACCGGGCATACATGAGTGTTAGGAGCGCTGCCGAAAGCAGTGGAGCAGGAGCAGAATGCTTTAGATTTAGTTTTCAGTTCGGCATGGACTTCCAGACCGATGACAGTAATATATTTAGTCATTATTTGTTACCTCCCAGCGGTGCGAATACTTTGTGATATTCGTTAGCCTGTTCAAAGGTATAAGCAGCACGGAGAATGGTTGCTTCATCCAACGGCTTGCCAATCAGCTGCATACCTACGGGCATACCATCTGCAAAGCCGCAGGGAACGGAAATACCCGGCAGGCCTGCCATGTTAACAGGGATAGTGGTTACGTCCAGCAGATAGATGGACAGCGGGTCCATTTTGCCGTCGATAGGATAAGCAACAACAGGAGAAGTAGGAGTCAGGAGTACATCGCATTGTTTGAAAGCTTCTTCAAAGTCTTTACGAATAAGGGTACGAACCTGCATTGCTTTTTTGTAGTAAGCGTCATAATAACCGCTGCTCAGTACATAGGTACCCAGCATGATACGGCGTTTTACTTCAGCGCCAAAACCTTCGGTACGGCTTAAAGTAGTCATTTCCGGTGCAGAGGTTGCAGCAGTGTTGCGGTAACCATAACGTACACCGTCAAAACGTGCCAGGTTTGCAGATGCTTCTGCCGGAGCAATGATGTAGTAAGTAATTACTGCATATTCAGTATGCGGCAGGGAAACTTCTACAATTTCAGCGCCCATTGCTTCATATTGTTTTACAGCCTTGTCAATTTCAGCTTTAACTCTCGGGTCGAGGCCTTCACCAAAATATTCTTTCGGCAGACCAATGCGCAGACCTTTAACATCAGCAACCAGAGCTTTGGTAAAGTCAGGCACTTCTACGTCCAGAGAGGTAGAATCATGTTCATCTTTACCACAGATGGTGTTGAGTACGATAGCTGCGTCAGTTACGTCTTTAGTGATAGGTCCGATCTGATCCAGAGAAGAAGCGAATGCTACGCAGCCATAACGGGATACACGGCCATAGGTCGGTTTAATACCTACGCAGCCGTTAAAGGAAGCAGGCTGACGGATAGATCCGCCGGTATCACTGCCCAGAGTCCAGATTGCTTCACCTGCAGCAATAGCAGCAGCACTGCCGCCGGAAGAACCGCCGGGAACACGATCCAGATTCCAGGGATTGTGAGTTGCACCAAAGAAAGAGCTTTCAGTGGCAGAGCCCATGGCAAATTCGTCCATATTGGTTTTGCCCAGGAAAATGGTTTCATCTGCACGCAGATTTTTGATAACATGCGCATCATAAATAGGAATGAGGTTGCTCAGCATTTTGGAAGAGCAGGTAGTGCGCAGTCCTTTAGTAGAGATATTATCTTTAATAGCACCCGGAACGCCTGCCAGCGGAGCGATTTCTTCACCTGCAGCAATTTTAGCGTCAACTTTGGCAGCCTGTGCCAGAGCGTTTTCTTTATCCAGGGTTACATAAGCGTTTACTTTATCTTCAACTGCATCAATACGTTCATACAGCGCATTGGTGAGTTCTACAGAGCTTACTTCTTTATTAACGAGCTTTTCGTGGAGCTCGTGGGCAGTAAGTTTATATAATTCCACAATAGTGCCTCCTTCTTATTCGATTACGCGCGGTACTTTAAAGCCGCCGTTATGGACAGCCGGAGCGTTGCTCAGTGCTTCTTCGTGGGTAACGCCTTCTTTGGCAACATCCTCACGCAGTACGTTGCTTACCGGTAGTACATGAGCAGTAGGCTCGATACCGGCAGTGTCGATTTTTTGCAGAATATCGGCATAGTTAAGAATCTGGTTGAACTGTTCCGTAAATTTTTCCATTTCGGTTTCGGGAACGGTCAAACGGGAAAGCTGTGCAATATACTTAACGTCATCAGCAGATACTTTCATTTTTTCACCATCCTATAAATCAATTAATGAATTTTACCAATAACCTGTTTTATTATACCACAAAAACACCCTCTGTGTACTAAATTTAACAAGTAAAGGCCGTCTTTTGCCGCTTTAACACAGGCACAAAAAATTCACTTGCACCCCTTAAAGAAAACCCTATAATAAAAATAAAGGAGTGATTTACATGCAAAACATCAATGCTTTTGAACACGCTGAAATAATTTTAAAAACTTTATCTAAAGGAGCTTTTCTCAATACTGCAGCTGACGGCAAACAAAATACCATGACTATCGGCTGGGGCTCACTAGGCTTTATGTGGGGCAGCCCTGTTTTAACAGTCATGGTTCGTCAATCCCGTTATACCTATGAACTCATTGAAAAAAATCCCTGTTTCACTGTCAGCATCCCTGTTAACGACGGCTTTGCCAAAGCACTTGGCTTATGCGGTACTAAATCCGGACGTGATATGGACAAATTTGCCGCTGCCGAACTGAGCGCAGTTCCCAGTCAAACCGTAGATGTACCTGTTATTAAAGGCTGCGGCTTACATCTGGAATGCAAAATAGTAGACAAAAACACTATGCAGCCTGCTGCCTTTGACCAGGAGCTGGCACAAAAATGGTACGCCAATAATGACTGGCACACATACTATACCGGTATCATCACGGCAGCATATTTGGAATAATTTCATTTTATTCAACTAATTTTTAAGGAGGGCTGCGTCATGAACTTTCGCATTCTGATTTATTTTCTGACCGTTGTCCGTGAGCGCAGCATTACCAAAGCCGCCGATATGCTGCATATCACCCAGCCCACTCTCAGCCGCCAGCTTATGCAGCTGGAAGAAGACCTGGGAGTCAAGCTCTTTGACCGCAGTCAGCGCCGCTTTACGCTTACTCCGGCAGGCAGCTTTCTGGCACAGCGCGCGTCAGATATAGTTGAGCTTGTAGAAAAAACGGAGCATGATATCAAAGACCAGGAAACTAATTTAAGCGGTAATATCTGCTTCGGCGTCGGCGAAATTGCTTCTGTTAATCTGCTGGCAGAAATCATCAGTGCCTTTCAGGCTAAATATCCTAATGTTACTTTTGAATTATTTACCGGTACTACGGATATCATTCATCAGAAAACAGAAAAAGGGCTTATTGATATTGCTCTGCTGCAGGAGCCTATCGACATGCTCAATTATAATTTCCTTACTCTGCCCTGTCAGGAGGAACTTGGCATTCTGATGCGTGCAGATGCTGACTTAGCAGCTAAAACAGAAGTTACTGCCAAAGATTTGGAAAACCGTTCTCTGCTTTTGCCAACACGCTTACAGCTTCACAGCCTTATTCTTAACTGGCTGAGCGGTAATATTTCCAAAATCAAGCTTATCGGCACCTGCAATCTGCTTGGCAATACCTTTCCGCTGATTGAGCATACTGGCTGCTATGCTATTACGGTTAAACCATCCATAGCTGATCCTAACAAATTTGCTTTCAGACCTTTACAGCCTCCTATCAGCACCAAGGTCTTTCTTGCCTGGCGCAGCAGTGCTACCACAAGTATTACCGTAGAAAAATTTATCGAGTTTGCAAAATGCTTTTTAGGCATAAAAGAAGCTGTAAAATAGGTATTAGACTTTAAAATTGCATATTTCTATAATTAAGGCATACAGATAATCTGTATGCCTTTTATTTTGCTTAAATATATAAAAGGCAGCGTGTAAAATTTTACAAAATATTGATTAAGGCAGGTACCTGAAATGAAAAAGCTCCTTACTACATTCTTACTTCTTTGCAGTTTTACCAGTATAGCAGCAGCTGAAAGTCCCTATCTGGATAAAGTCCAGCCAGCATACCAGCAGGCAGCAGAAACATTTGTCTTTAACTTCACTTCTGACGCAGAACTTGCCGCTGCCGCAGATATGCAGCAGTCTACCGCAGCAGGCAGGGAAACAATCGTTATTCCGGTTGCCAACGATATACCTGCATTAACCATGTATATTTATCGTCCGCAGCAGCAAACAGCTTCTCTGCAGCCTGCAATTTATTATACTCATGGCGGCGGTTTCCTCTTCCGCAAAGAACTGGATTTTACTGACCGTTACCAGCAATTAGCAGATAATACCGGAGCGATAGTAGTTACTCCTCGCTACCGTCTGTCTACGGAAGCACCTTTCCCTGCTGCTCTTCAAGATGCCTACGCCGGACTTTGTTATCTGAAACAAAACGCTGCCCAACTGAAAATTGACGACAGCAGGATTATGCTGATGGGCGGCAGTGCTGGCGGAGGCTTGGCAGCAAGCCTGGCTCTGTATAATCGCGACCATGCGAATATACCTTTATGCGGCCAGATACTTATTTATCCCATGCTTGATTATCGCACAGCCACTGATAAGTCTCCTTATAACAGCATCAGCACCGGTCATATCGGCTGGAATAGACCTACTAACGCTTTTGCCTGGAAAAAGCTGCGCGGTGACCAAAAAATAAGTAAAAACATGCTGCAGTATTTTTCTCCTGCCCTAGCCGATAATCTGAGTGACCTGCCGCCTGCTCTGATTTACGTAGGCGGACTGGATTTATTTGTTAATGAAGATATTGCATACGCCAACAAACTCATTGAAGCAGGCAACGATACCACCTTATATGTAGTACCAGGCCTTTATCATGCTTTTGATATAGCAGTGCCGCAGGCTCAGGCCACTCAGGAGTTTTGGCAGCGCGTTTACGAAGCTTCCCGTCATATGCTGACAGAATAAAACTTATACATTATTGAAATATAACCATATCGACAGAAAAGGAGGGTAATATGCACATAAAGCTCTTTAAATTACGGCGTCTGCTTGGCTATTTCTTAGGCTTTCTGCTGTTTTATGAACCTTTTATGTTCTTTAACAGCTTGTTTGCTCAGTTTTTTCCAGCCACCGGATTTTATTCGCTGCACGTACCATGTGCACGTATCCCCATAGCTCATCTCATTACGGGTGACTTTACCGCTGACGCTCCTGCTTCCCTCCTTTTTTGTCTGCTGCTGGCAATAGTTTCATTTTGGTTTGGCCCGCTGTTTTGCGGTCGCCTTTGTCCTGCCGGAGCTTTCAGTGAATTTTTAGGCAGTCTTTTGCCGGAAAAATATCAAATAGACTGGAATAAATATGTTCCTGTCACCACACTGCGGTATGGGTTTTTATCCGGTTTTCTGCTTACAACCTTCCTGGGATTAGCTTATCCCTGTGTCTATTGCAACTACTATGCTTTTGAATTATTTGTCCTCAGCATAGCCAGCGGCCAGCTGCTGCTCACTTCCATGTCTCTGCTGGCAGTATTTCTAATCTCAAACATAGTCCTAGGTCTGTTTACTAAAGGTGGCCGCGGTTACTGCAATTTTCTTTGCCCCGTAGGAACAGTAAGCTCTCTTTTGCATAATATCGGTCAGCTGCTGCCCGGTCCATTTAGAATGACAGTAAATAAAAATGCCTGCATCAGCTGTGGTAAATGTACTCGCAGCTGTCCCATGCGTACAATCAGCATTCAAAATGGCAAAGCTGTTATTGATACCAGCCGCTGCATTGTCTGCGGCTGCTGCCAGGCGCAGTGCCCTGCGCAGGCTATCCGCTATAAAAGTAATATTGCAAAGGAGCAGTAATCTATGAATACACAAAAGTTGCTTTACAGCGGCGGTGCCATCGGAACCATTATTTTGCCCCAGTTATTAGCTAGTCAGAGTTTTCTCCCTGCTTTATCTAATAAAGTTTCTCTGACTGGCTGTACAGGAAGCTGCGGTAACTGCTGCGGCTCCTGTATCGGCGTAATTGCGCCCCTGCTTTTTCTGAGTTACTGTGCCTGCCGCGGCAAAAAACACTAACTCATTTTATATCTAAGGAGGTATTTATTATGTTTGGACTTGGTCTACCAGAACTTCTTCTCATTCTCGTTATTGGTTTAATCTTTTTTGGTCCCGGCAAACTGCCTGATGTCGGTAAGGCTTTAGGACGCAGCATGCATGAATTTAAACAGGCGGTCAATGCTGCCGATCCTAAGCAGCCTGCAGCTGACGATAAAACTTTAAGCTCCGGCGAGCAAAATGCAGCTTCCTAATCTTACTCAGGGACCGCCTGACAAAGATATGCCGCTTGCCAGCCATCTGCAGGAACTGCGCCGCTGTATTTTAAAAAGCCTTGCAGCTCTGTTAACAGGCAGTGCTGTCAGCCTGTTTTTTATACAGGATATCGTACGTCTTCTGACATCAGCTGCCGGAAAGCTGTATTACATGAAACCGGCGGAAGCTTTTGTTATCTACATGAAGCTTACTATTTTCTGCGGACTGATACTGGCACTTCCTTTCATTCTCCAGCAGATTTATCGCTTTATCAGCCCTGCATTAACTTCTAAAGAGCGTCAGTTTTTATTGCTGGCAATACCGGTAATGCTGCTTTTAGGCGGCGGCGGTATGGTCTTTGCCTATCTCTTTGTTTTTCCGCGCGGATTGTACTTTTTCCTCAGCTTTGCCGGTGATAAAATAACGCCGCTGCTTTCTTTAGAAAGCTATCTCAGCTTTTTACTGATGCTGACAGCTCCCTTTGCCTTTATATTCAATATCCCCATAGGCATTCTGTTCTTAGGCCGCTGCGGTATTATCAGTACTGCTGCACTTACACATTGCCGCAAGCATGTCATCCTCGCCTCATTTATCCTGGCTGCAGTTATCACTCCCACGCCGGATATTATCACTCAATGCCTGCTTGCTGTGCCTATGGCTGTATTATACGAAATCAGTATTATTTTTCTGAAATGTTTTGCTAAAGGAGGACCAGAACATGAACAGACGCAGTTTTCTTAAATCTTCAGCATTTTCACTTATGGGTTTGGCAGCAGTATGCTTAGGCTGCGGCAACCAACAGTCTGCAGCAGCACCAACAGCTGCTGCAAATACAAATACAGACAAAGGAGCGCAACAAACCATGAATACTCAAAACAAAAAAATTCTCATCGCATATTTTTCCTGGAGCGGCAATACCAAAGCTGTTGCCGAAGCAATTCACGCCCGTACCGGCGGCGATATGTATGAAATCGTACCAGAAACACCTTACTCCCAAAATTATTCCGCAACAGTTGATAAAGCCAAACAAGAACAGCAAAACAATGCCCGTCCTGCGCTCAAAAACAGACTGACAGATATCAGTCAATATGACCTTATCTTCGTCGGCTACCCTAACTGGTGGGGCAGTCTGCCTATGCCGGTAGCTACTTTTATGGAAGGCTGCAGCTGGCAGGGCAAAACAGTAGCACCTTTCTTTACCCACGGCGGCGGCGGCGTGCAAAACTGTGACCGTGATTTACGCAAATTAGCTGCCGGAGCAAATGTGACTGAATATCTGTGCCTGTCCGGCAACAGAGCAAGAAATTCTCAAAGTGAGATAGACACCTGGCTGCATAAACTTGCTTTATAAGTAGTTAAGAGGGTGGAATAAGTGAAAAGACGTGACTTTCTTAAAGCAACCGGACTGGCTGCATCTTTACTGGCAACAGGAGGAATAATGAACATGGATAAAATATTTGCCCAGGCTCCGGTCATCGGCAGTACAAAAGTTACCAAAACAGCTGCAGGCAGCGGCTCGCATGCCAAGGTTTACTTTACCAGGCATATTGATGCGGAGCATTTAATCAAGCTGTACAATTTAATCAACGAAGCAATTTACGGTAAAGTAGCTATCAAACTGCATACAGGAGAAAAACATGGGCCTAATATTCTGCCGCGTGACATGGTACGTGCCTTGCAGCAGCAAATTCCCAACAGCACTATTGTAGAAACAAATACCCTCTATCAAGGTGACCGCTACACTACTCAGGGACATCGTGAAACCTTGCAGGTGAACGGCTGGACCTTCTGCCCGGTAGATATTATGGATGAGGACGGCACTGTCATGCTGCCAGTGCGCGGCGGCAAGCATTTTAAAGAAGTTTCCATGGGCAAAAACATCGTCAACTACGACTCCATGGTAGTTCTTACCCACTTTAAAGGCCATGCCATGGGCGGTTTTGGCGGGTCCATGAAAAACATAGCTATCGGCTGTGCTGACGGACGTATCGGCAAAGCTCAGGTACATGGAGTAGATAAGGATAACCTGCCGGCAGACTGGAATGCATGGCCTGCCAAAGAACAGCTCATGGAAAACATGGCAGAATCAGCCAAAGCCACTATTGACTTTTTCGGCAAGCATATAGTTTACATCAATGTTATGCGCCGCATGTCCGTAGACTGTGACTGCGCCGGTACTGCTGCTGCAGAACCTACTATCCCTGATATCGGCATTGCTGCCTCCACAGATATCCTGGCTATTGATCAGGCCTGCATTGATATGGTCTATGCACAGATGCACAACCATGACCTGGTAGAACGCATTGAAAGCCGCCATGGCCTGCATCAGCTGACAGCCATGCGTGAACTGAAAATGGGCAATGATAAATATGAACTGATTGAAATTGATTAAAGCAATTTTTCGTATTTAGATTCAGGCAATAATGTTACTTTTTAAAAATTGACAGCTGTAAAATTTTCATGATATATTTACTGTAATTTATTTGCTGCCGAGTAAATAAAATGCATCTTACAACGTATCGTTAGGCCTTTGCAGATACGTTGCAAGGTGCATTTTTTAGTTTAAGGAGGTAATATTATGGCATGGATTTATTTACTTTCAGCGGGAATACTGGAAATCTTTTGGGCAACTACCTTAAAGCTTTCTCACGGCTTTACAATTATGAAGTATTCTCTTTTGACAGCAGCAGGATGTCTGCTCAGTTTTTATCTGCTGGCACAGGCAACCAAGGTACTGCCTTTAGGCACTGCTTATGCTATCTGGACCGGTATCGGTGCACTCGGGGCAGTTGCTATAGGTATTATCTTTTTCAAAGAACCGGTAACCTTACAGCGTTTATTTTTTATCACGCTGCTGCTGACCGGTATTATCGGATTAAAAGTTTCTTCCGGTCACTAAAAATAAAAGACACAATGAACTGTTATTCATTGTGTCTTTTTATTTTATTCAAAGGATGTTAAGAAGTTGCGCATGCAGTCCTCTACGCCGCGTTTCACGGCTTTAGCACGGCTGGGCTCGCCAATCTTCCAAAAGTTAATGGAAGTAGAAGAACCAATACCTTCTACATTCTGATTATACAGGAATTTCTCTTCGTTGACGTCCACACATTTCAGCTTCATAGTTACTACCGCGCTGTAAGTCTGTGTACCAGCAACTACCATAAAACCTGTTTCTTTTTCTCTTACAGGCAGCAGACTGATAAAGATAACCCTGTCTGCTCCGCAGGCTTTGCCAACATTTACCAGCTCATCCAAAAGCGGCGCTTCCGGATTTTCAAACGGATACTGCAGCATAGCTTTCTGCACTTCGTTGCTGCCGCTGATTTTGGTTATGCTCGTTTTCTTGCTGGGATATTTCTTTTTCAGACTGTCCTTAACTGCTCCTACTGCCATTTCACGACTGCGGCCTTCCAACCCGGAAACATCGACATAAGGCAATACAGCTACTGTATAAGGCAGCTTACATTCGACAATTTCAGCGTCAGTAGCAACAAAATGTGTTTCACCCGTATCAGCCACGCCCTGATCCAGCGAATCTATGGAGCTTACTTCACGTTCAGCTGCACTAACACTGGCAGCTATAAGCATCAGCAATACAGTTATTAAAGAAAATATTTTTTTCATTATTTTTCCTCCTGACTGCCGCCCTGCAGAATGGCCAAAAAGCGCGCTTCATCAATAACAGTTACGCCCAGCTGCTGAGCTTTTTCCAGTTTGCTGCCAGCTTCTGCACCGGCAATAACATAGTCAGTCTTCTTACTTACGCTGCCGCTGACCTTTGCACCCGCATCCTGCGCCATGGTTTTCGCTTCTGCACGTCCCAAAGTCGGCAAGGTACCGGTAAACACCAAAGTTTTCCCGTAAAAAGGATTAGTTTCATCAGCTGCCTGCTGCGTAAAGTCCATTTTCAGCCCTGCCTCGGCCAACCGTTCCAGCAAATCCCTGTTAGCAGGTACGGACAGCCAGGTAACTACACTTTCAGCAATCTTACTGCCGATATCACGAATAGCAGCTAGCTGCTCCGGTTCAGCTTCCAGTAATTTTCCCATGCTGCCAAACTCTGCAGCAAGCAGACGTGCCACCTTTGCTCCCACATGACGGATGCCCAGAGCAAAAAGCAGTCTGTCCATCTCGTTTTGCTTGCTTGCTTCCAAAGCCTGCAGCAGATTGTCAGCCGATTTTTCACCCATACGCTCCAGCTGTACTAAATCATCTTTAGTAAGATTGTATAAATCAGCGGCATCCTTTACCAACCCAGCATCCATCAACTGGTTGATAACAGACGGCCCGCAGCCATCAATATTCATAGCATCACGGCTAACAAAGTGAATCAGTCCCTCACGTCCCAATGCCGGACAATGGGGATTAGTGCAGCGAATAGCGGCTTCATTATCAGGCCGCTCTACCTGCCAGCCACATTCCGGGCAAACTGTCGGAATTTGGACAGGACTTTCCTCACCGGTACGTTTTTCTGCTGCTACGCGCAGTACTTCCGGAATAATTTCCCCTGCCTTATTGATAATTACTCTGTCGCCAATGCGGATATCTTTTTCCTTAATAAAATCAACATTATGCAGCGTTGCCCTGCTTACCGTACTTCCGGACAGTTTAACCGGTGTCAGCACCGCCGTAGGCGTCAACACACCGGTACGGCCAACACGCCAGACAATATCTTCCATCGTGGTTTCTGCCTGCTCCGGCGGATATTTAAAAGCAATAGCCCAACGCGGGTCCTTCCCGGTAGCACCTAAAATACGCTGCTGATAAACATCGTTTACCTTAATTACGGCACCATCAGTATCATAAGACAGACCGACGCGTTTTTCATTAAATTCTCTGATATATTCCAGCGCTTCATCTATACTGCCAACTACTCTGTAATTTTCGCTGACCTTAAAGCCGTAGCCCGTCAGCATAGCTAAAGACTCACTGTGCTTTTCTTTGGCTCCATCACCTACATAATAAGCAAAAAAGCTTAAAGCACGCTTGGCAGTTACCTGCGGGTCAAGCTGACGCAGGCTGCCTGCCGCCGCATTACGCGGATTGGCAAATTCGCTTTCGCCGGCTTCGGCACGCTCTTCGTTTAAACGCATAAACTCATGACGAGGCATATAAACCTCGCCGCGCACATCTAAAAGGTCGGGCAGTTCCTGCCCTTCTGCTGCCTGCAATACCAGGGGAATACTGCGAATAGTACGGACATTAGCCGTTACATTCTCCCCCACGACACCATCGCCGCGTGTCGCAGCACGCACCAATCTGCCATGCTCATAAATCAGACTGCAGGCCAAACCATCAATTTTCGGCTCCATAACGTACTCAACCTTGCTGCCTTCCGGCAAGCCGTTATGTACACGTTCATCAAAAGCACGCAGCTCTTCCTCAGAAAAAGCATTACCCAAACTGAGCAGCGGCGTCAGATGACGCACCTCGGTAAATTCCGGTGATACCTTGCCGCCTACACGGCGTGTAGGCGAATCCTCCGGCACATCTTCCGGCAGCTGACTTTCTATTTCACGCAGACGCACCATCAGTCTGTCATATTCGGCGTCTGTTATTTCCGGCGCATCCAGCACATAATACAGATATTCATGATGGCGGATTTCCGTGCGCAGACGTTCAGCTTCCGCCAGCAGAATATTTCTTTCCTCCATAATTTCTTACCTCCGTTGCCACTTACAGCTTTTTCAGTACGGCATATTTAGTCAGCAGACTGCGTATGCCTGCTCCGGCAAAAGCAACCTTTACTTCCTGTCCATCCTCGGTATTTTTAACGCTTACTACTGTACCGGTGCCCCATTTGCTGTGCGATACTTTATCGCCGGCAGTAAAGCTGCTGCCGCTGCTGTTTTCCTGGGGAATAAAACTGCTTTTCGGCTGCAGGAACCAATTAGCTGTACTGCGGTTGTCACTGCGTCTTTCCTCGCGCGGCGCCTGACGCTGCACTACCGGGCGTTTGTAGATATGCAAAAGTCCGCGCGGCACTTCCTGCAGAAAACGGGACGGCGGATAGGAAACAGTATGTCCGTAAATAGTACGCATTCTGGCATTGCTCATAAACAGATATTTTTCAGCTCTCGTAATACCAACGTAGCACAAACGGCGTTCCTCTTCTATTTCTTCTTCGTCCATAAGCGTACGCGCATGCGGGAAAATTCCTTCTTCCATACCGGCAAGGAATACTACAGGGAATTCCAAGCCCTTAGCTGAATGCAGCGTCATCAAGGTTACTGCATCTTCACCCAGCTCTGCATCATCAATATCGGACACCAACGCTACATTGGCAAGGAAGTTTTCCAGAGTATTTTCTTCGCCGCCCTTGGCAAAATCTTCTGCTACGGACAGTAATTCCATCAAGTTATCTACACGGCTCTGGTCCTGTACATTCTTACTAAGCTGCAGCTCTTCCAGATAGCCGGTTCTTTGCATAACGTCTTCAATCAGCTGCTTAACAGGCACTTCTTCTGCTTCGCCCATTAATTCAAAAATAATGCCGGAAAGCTCATCCAATTTACCCACAAAGCGGCTGTTTAATCCAGGTACCGCAGCTGCATTGGACAGCACTTCAAAAAGATGCAGCCCATTTTCTGCTGCATAAGCCTGCAGTCTGCCTAACGTTGCATAACCAATACCACGGCGAGGAACATTGATAATACGCAAAAGGCTTAAAGAATCATTAGGGTTAAAGATAACTCGCAGATAAGCTAGGATATCCTTAATTTCCTTGCGCTCATAGAACTTGGTGCCGCCTACCATGTTATAGCTTATGCCACTTTTAATCAGCATTTCTTCGAACACACGGGACTGAGTATTGGTACGGTATAAGACTGCCATATCACCCAGACGCATATTTTCTTCCTGCTGCAGGCGCTGTAGCTGCTCAATGACAAAACGTGCTTCATCACGTTCATCCATGGCCTGAAAATATGTTATCTCCCGTCCTGTACCGTTATCAGTCCACAAATTTTTCGGCTTGCGTCCGGTATTATTTTCAATAACAGCATTAGCCGCATCCAAAATAACCTGAGTACTGCGGTAATTCTGTTCCAGCTTAATCAATTTGGCATCAGGATAGTCTTTTTCAAAATCAAGGATATTCTGAATATCGGCACCGCGCCAGCCGTAAATACTCTGGTCGGCATCGCCTACTACGCAGATATTGCGATGTTTGCCTGCAAGCAGCTTAGTCAACAGATACTGCACATGGTTTGTATCCTGATATTCGTCCACCATGATATACTGGAATTTATCCTGATATTTTTCACGTACTTCCGCATTTTCCTGCAGTAACTGCACTGTCAGCAAAAGCAGGTCATCAAAATCAAGGGCATTGTTCTGACGCAGCTTTTCCTGATAGCTGGCGTAAATCTGTGCTGCTTTTTCCTCGTAAAAATCATTGGCAGCCTTAGCATAGTCAACAGGCGACAGCAGCTGATTTTTAGCGCTGCTGATACGCGCACAGATACCTGCAGGCTGAAAACGCTTTTCATCAAGATTCATTTCTTTCAGCACTTGCTTAACTACATTTTGAGCATCAGAAGTATCATAAATAGCAAAGTTATTGCCATATCCTTCCAGCTTATCTATATCACGGCGCAGCAGTCGCGCGCAAAAAGCATGGAAGGTAAACAGCCAAACATCTTTAGCTGCCTCGCCTGCCATTCTGTCAACACGTTCACGCATTTCTGCCGCTGCCTTATTAGTAAAAGTAATGGCTAAAATTCTGTACGGCACAACTCCCTGCTGCAAAAGGTGTGCGATACGGCAGGTCAATACTTTCGTCTTGCCGCTGCCCGCACCAGCCAAAATCAGCATGGGGCCGTCCGTAGTCTGAACTGCCAGTGCCTGCTCTTTATTTAATCCCTGTAATGTGTCACTCATTTTTACCTCCAAAGCTTCCTTGTTTCCGTTAACATTTTACTCGTGTATCACTTATTATACCATATTCACGGCAGGGCTTCGGAACTTTTCTCAGAACTTGCCCTATGATATAATAAGCAAAATGCAGTACGTACAAAGGAGGCTTCACATGAAAAAATTATTATTTTATCTAATTTTTACAGTAGTAAATCTTATTTTAATTATCTTAGATATTCTGCGTCCGTTTCTCGGACTTGTACGTATACTCGCTTATTGCAATCTGTTAGGCCTCGCTTTTTGCTATTTTATTTATGATAAATTGCCATCTACATTCATCATAAGTACCATTTTATCTTTTACCATAGCATATGGTTATCAATCTCTGATAGATTTTTTTATAGGTGTCAAAACAGGTATGTTAGATACGGTAAATTATAAGGAGCCCTGATATGTCCCAAAATAAGAATGTTTTTGTTCCCGCCGATGATTTAAGCAAACTCTGGCGTGCCATTATTGAATTTGATATGCTGCAGCCCGGCGACAGAATCCTTATCGGACTCAGCGGCGGCAAGGACAGTATGTTCCTTACTGCAGCGCTCGCTGAAATAAAAAAATACTCGCCTATCCCCTTTGACCTGGCCTGCTATACGGTCAACGCCATGTTTGCTCCTGATTTTCCCCGTCAGCAGCTGGAAGATTTCTGCAGCAGCTATGGCATTAAGCATTACAGCGACGATGTCAACGTCATGGAAGCCTGGCAGCATAAAGGCAGCAGCCCCTGCTTCACCTGTGCCTATTTCCGCAGAGCGGCAACCAACCGCCGCGCACTGGAACTCGGTTTTAATAAAGTTGCCCTGGCCCATCATCATGACGACGCAGTAGAAACCTTTTTCATGAATCTATGTACCTCTGGACAGTTGCGCACCTTTCTGCCAGTTACGCCGCTCAGCCGCACCGGTCTTACCGTGCTGCGCCCGCTGTTATATTACAGAGAAAGTGAAATTCGTCAGCTGGTAGAGAAGCTCAAGCTGCAGCCTTTAAAAAATCCTTGTCCTTACGATGGTCATACCACAAGACAAGACGTCAAAGAACATATTGCCGACCTTGATAAACGCTATCCGGAAATCTACGAACACCTGGCAGCAGCCATGCGCTGCAGCGAAACACAGGAACTGTGGCCGCAGAAGCTGAATCAGAAAGAACTGGCGGGAAAATTCCGCGAATTTTGGAAGAAAAAGAAAAACTAAAATTACAATTCAATAAAAGTAAAAGGGATGGTCTACAACCATCCCTTTATTTTTTAATATGTCAGTATTTCCGGACCGTCTTCCGTAATCAAAATTGTGTGTTCCCATTGAGCAGACAGGCTGCCGTCCTGAGTATAGACAGTCCAGTCATTAGCTGCATCGACAAATACATCCTTACGGCCTGCGTTAATCATAGGTTCGATAGTAAAGATCATGCCCGGTACCAGCAGCATACCGGTTTTTCTTTTGCCAACATGGCATACAAAAGGCTCTTCATGGAATTCTACGCCTACACCATGTCCGCCAAATTCTGTTACAACAGAATAACCATGCTTTTTGGCAAAAGCAGAAACTGCTGCACCGATATCACCTAAAAATCCCCACGGCTGCGCTGCTTCTATACCACGCTTTAAGCACTCTTTAGTAATTTCCACCAAATCTTTGGCCTTTTTATCTACTTTGCCAATCGTAAACATACGGGATGCATCAGCATAATAACCGTTATAAATAGTAGAAACATCCACATTGACAATGTCACCGCTGCGCAGTACGTCATGCGGACTGGGAATACCATGGCAAACCTGGTCGTTTATGGAAGTGCAGACACTTTTCGGAAAACCACAGAAGCCCAGCGGAGCAGGTGTTGCACCCTGGCTGACAGTATAGTCATAAACAATTCTGTCTATTTCTTCTGTAGTCATACCGGTCTTGATTTTTTCTGCTACTAAATCAAGTACCGCCGTATTAATATCACAGGCCTTACGGATACCGGCAATCTGTTCCGGGGTCTTAATCATATCTCTGTCAGGCACTTCACAACCATGTGCCTTAAATTCAGCAATTTTATCATCAATATTTTTATGACAGTCAGCGTAAGCTTTACCGCTGCCGCACCAGCACAATTCATGTTCCATAATGAATCTCCTTCTCTGATATAATCCTAGTTTTATATTATATCATACCCTTAACATTATGTATAAAAATTATTGTTCACCTTTCTGCCTTATGGTAAAATTACTCTATGTAAAAATTATCATACTAAGAGGAGAATAATTCATGGAAGCCTATTTAATGCAGTTTATTGATTTAATTTTACATCTTGATAAGCACCTGCCCGAAATAATGGCTGCTTACGGACATTTTATCTATCTCATTTTATTTATGGTTGTCTTTTGTGAAACCGGTCTGGTTGTTACCCCCTTCCTTCCCGGTGATTCCCTGCTCTTTGCCTGCGGCGCGCTGGCAGCTACTGCCCCCGAAGGCATGGATGTAACCATTATCGCTTTAATCTTTCTCGTATCTTCTATTTTAGGTGACGCCTGCAATTACTTTATCGGCGAAAAATTTGGCGTAGCCATTATCAAATCAGAACGCGGCCTCATCAAACCGCAGCATGTACAAAAAGCTGCTGATTTTTATGCCCGTCATGGTCATAAGGCTATCTTTTTGGCACGTTTTGTTCCTATTGTCCGTACCTTTGCTCCCTTTGTGGCAGGTATCGGCAAAATGCACTATATGACTTTTGCTCATTATAATGTTATCGGTGCTGTTGTATGGGTTACTTTATTCGTTGGTGCCGGTTATTTCTTCGGCAATATCCCGGTAGTAAAACACAATTTCCCGCTGGTAACATTGGGCATTGTTATTTTCTCCATTATGCCGCTGCTTTATGAAGTATTCGGCAAAAAATTACTTGGTAAAAAATAAGGGAGTGTTAAATTATGTATTATTTTAACAGCGATTACACCGAAGGCTGCCATCCTGATATTTTAGCAAGACTGGCTGCTACCAATATGGACCAAACAACCGGCTACGGTCTTGATCCCTATTGTGATGAAGCCAGAGAACTGATAAAAAAAGCCTTTGCCTGCCCGCAGGCTGATGTGCATTTCCTCGTAGGCGGCACTCAGACCAATCTTACTGTTATCTGTGCCGCACTGCGCCCGCATCAGGCTGTTTATGGTGCAGTACCCAGCCATATCAATACCCATGAAGCAGGCGCTATCGAACACGTGGGACACAGAGTACTGCCGCTGCCTTCTGCTGATGGCAAGCTTACTGCAGAGCAGATAGCAGAAGCATGGAAAAAATATGATACTGACCCCAGCCGTGAACACTGGGCACAGCCTAAAATGGTTTATATCTCCCAGCCTACGGAAATCGGCAGCATGTATTCTAAAAAGGAACTCTCCGAGCTGTACTCTGTTTGCCGTGCAGCAGGACTGTATCTCTTTATCGACGGTGCACGCCTTGGTTATGCTCTCGGCACTCCTTCTAACGACCTTACCATGGCTGATATTGCTGCTAACTGTGACGTTTTCAGCATTGGCGGCACAAAATGCGGTCTGCTGTTTGGCGAAGCAGTCGTTATCCTCAATGACGAACTGAAACCGGACTTCCGCACTATTGCTAAGCAAAATGGTGCTATCCTCGCTAAAGGGCGTCTTTTAGGCGTTCAGTTTGCTGAAGCTTTCCGCAATAATCTCTACACTGATATCTGCAAAAAAGGCACCATGCAGGCCCTGAAAATCAAACAAGCTTTAATTGATTGTGGTTTCTCCTTTGTAACAGATTCTCCTACCAATCAGCAATTTGTCATTATGACTCCGCAGCAATACGAAAAACTGAGTCAAGATTTTGTTCTCAGCCTTATTGAATATCTTCCCGACGGCAATTATTCTGTACGTATCTGCACCAGCTGGGCAACCTTAGACGCAGAAGTCGATAAACTTATTGAAGCTATTAAAACTTTATAACACAAAACAAAAAAGCCGCTGCAATGCAGCGGCTTTTATTTTTATCTCTTATTTTTTCACAGGTACATTGCTTACTACAGGTTTATCAGCTTCAGCAGCTTTCTCTTCCTGAGCAGTACCATTTACTTCTGCAGAAGCCTGCTCCAATGCAGCTTCTTCAACCGTTACGGTATGAGGGAAAGCCATCGGCACGCCGATTGCAGTTTCCAGAGAAGTCTTGGAAGTATTGTAATCATACAGAGACTGTACATAGTTGTTTTGTGCATCAGTCAATGCTACCTGCGCATCCAATACGTCAGTATTGGTACCAACGCCTGCCATATAGCGTACCTGAGCGATATGATAATCTTCCTCAGCTTTGGCAACAGCTACCTCGGTAGTCTTAATACGTTTTTCTGCTTCACGCAGATTTAAATATGTGCTGCGTACTTCCAGCATAATGCTGTCAACGGCATCACGATAGGATTCTTCTGCTTTGGCTAAATCAGCTTCAGCACCATGAATCTTAGACAGGGTTACGCCAGTATCAAAGATATTCATGCTGACGCCTACGCCTACGCTCCAGTTGCCGTTTTCATCACCGGGCCAGTTAGTATCGTTCCAGTTTTGGCTGGCACTGGCAGATACCTGCGGCATATAACCGCTGCGTGCAACTTTTAAAGCGCCTTTGGCAGCTTCCACATTCTGACGTGCCTGCTCCAGATCAGGACGATGCTCAGCAGCATAATCGAGGCAATATTTCATGTCATTATCATACGGAGTATACTGCATGCTGTCCTGCAGTTTAAGAGTAGTATCCATCGGCAGGCCAACAATCTTATTTAAGGTAGCTTCAGCAATATGATAAGCATTTTCTGCCTGAATCAAAGTCTGCTGTGCGTCAGCCAGTTCAACCTCACTGCGCAATACGTCAACTTTGGCAACAACGCCAACATCATACTGAGCTTTAACATTTTTCAAATGCTCTTCCAGACGGTTAACGGACTCACGGCTCAGATTCTGCACATTATCTGCCTGCAGCATACCATAATAGCTGTTAGTAACAGTTTCGCGCATATCATTGTACGCCTTCTGCTCGCCTACCAGATAATATTTGTAATTGGCCTTAGCCTGGTCAATAGTACCGGATAATTTACCGCCGGTATAGATGGGGATGCTGGCAGAAATAGTGTTGGAATGATTATTACTAATGCCTTTACCTATATTAACATTTTCATATCTTATGTTACCTGTTCCAGGCTCAATCCCTGTTATCGTAGTAGATGTTCTGTCATCATCATAACCACCACGAGTAGTACTGTGCTGACCGGTAATAGTAATACCTCTGCTCTGACGGGCTGCGTTCAGATTTGCTCTGGCAGAATCTTTTTCATAACCGGAAATCTTAATCGCAGGATTGGTATTAAAAGCCTTTTCCATTGCCTGCTGCAGGTTCAGCTCTACAACCTGCGGTGCAGCTTCCTCAGCAAAAGCAGCCTGACTGAACAGCAGCGCCATTGCCGCTGACAGCGCCAGAAAACGTTTGCTTAATTTATATCTGTTCATATAACTAACCTCCAATCGCGCTGACTAATCAGTCAGTATAACAAAATTATATTTTTTTTGCAGAAAAAAGTCAAATGGTTTTTAAAAATAACTGCGTACGCCCATATAGGTATCACGCTTATTGCCCTTAATATCCATGCTTTCGCCGTAGATAGAGAAATTATCGTTAAGACGCAGCTCGCCGCCTACTCGCACCTTACTGTCATCAAAATCATATAACTGGGAATACAGGCGGAAATCTTTGCCAAAATCATAGCTCAGGCCTACGCCAAACTCTCCCTGCATAGCTCCCATGCTGAAAGCAGCGTTGCCCATATATTTGCCGGCTATAAAATCAAATTTATTATCTTCACCGATATCATAACCGCCCATATAAACAAAGCTGTCTTCTGACGGCTGGAGCTTGACGCCCAAGCTGCTGCGCCAGTCGCTGCCTTTAGCACTGCCGCCTACATCAGCCTGAATTTTAGCTTCGGAAACTGTACCTAAAATCTTATTGGCACGGGCACTGGCTTCACGTGCATTGATAACCGTATCTTTCAGTGATTTTTCTACTTCCGGGTCGGTTGCCACATTTTCCAGCATGCCGACAATATTTTCTACTTTAGCACTGGTATCTGCCAGATTCTGCGCCATTCTTGCCACATTCTGACCGGTAGCGCCATTATTATCAACATTAGCCATGATACTTTCCATATGAGCAGCCACACCGTTCATACGCTTGCTCATCTCATTCATCTGTTTAATCATGACATTGATATCCTGCTGATTAGCTACGGCAACATCTGCCATAACCTTGGTAAAGGTATTCATGTTCTCACTGATATCACGCATATTTTTAAAACCATCACGCATGGACTGCTGTACTTCTTTATCGCCAAAAACATTATTGAGTGCTTCGGCAATGTTTTCTACCTTACTCATCAAGTCACCGGAAGAAGCAAAGAACTCTTCCATACCACCGCCGGGAACACCTTTGATTTCACTGCCTTCTACAATATAACCCTGTCCAGGCTTCAGCGGCGGCAGTACATTAACGAATTTTTCACCCATGATGCCATCTGAACCGATAGTAAAGACTGCACCCTGAGGAATCTTGATATTATCATCTATTTCTGCCGTAACAGTAACACTGTTTGGCTCTACATCAATCTTCTTGACCGTACCCACCTGTACACCAGCATAACGGACTATATGTCCGGGCATAAGACCGCTGACCTGAGGATAATCTATCTGCAGCTCGTAGCCACTGCGGCCAAAGGTAAAAGCACCCATAAAAGTAATGATACCGGCCAGTACTACCGCACCACCTAAAGTAAAGGCGCCTACTTTTACTTCACTGCTGCCCATTGTTGCTCCTCCTTCTTAAGCTCCTGCCCATTGATAAATGCCTGCACGACAGGATTACTGCTGTTCTTTATCTCTTCTACCGTACCTGTTGCCACAATCTTTCCTTCATGCAGCATGGCAATACGGTCTGCTGTATAAAATACCGACTCCATATCATGAGTTACCAAAAGTGACGTAACCCCCAGCTGCTGCTGCGTCTTGCGTATCAGCCTGCTGATAGTCATAGTCATCACCGGATCAAGGCCGGAAGTCGGTTCATCATAAAATACTATTTTAGGCTGCATAGCCAGAGCTCTCGCCAAGCCTACACGCTTTTTCATTCCGCCGGAAAGTTCTGACGGCAGCATATTTTCAGTACCAGGCAAGCCAACCAGTTCCAGAAGTTCGCTTACCTTTTTAGTAATCTCTTCATCAGAAAGATTCGTATGCCTTCTTAAACCAAAAGCTACATTCTCGCCTACGGAAAGAAAGTCAAACAGCGCCGAATACTGAAAAACGACACCCATATGCGTCCGCAGTTTATCCCATTCATCCTCAGAATAACCGCTGGTTTCCTGTCCGCCTATTACGACGCTGCCGGAGGTAGGACGCAAAAGACCGGTAAGCACCTTCATTACTGTGCTCTTACCAGTACCGGACGGACCGATAACCGCCAATGTTTCGCCTTCATAAATATCGAAGTCTATTTCATTCAATACTACTTTTTCTCCGAAAGCAATCTTTAATTTACGTACTTTAATTAAAGGTTCAGCCATTATATTAGCTCCTTATACATAGAGGATGACGGACAGAAAATAATTGGTAATAAAAATCAGAATAATAGACAAAACTACAGATTCAGTAGTGGCAAGGCCAACACCTTCCGCACCGTTAGGCGCGTTAAGACCTTTATGGCAGCCGACAATGGCAATAATCGCACCAAAGACAGCACCTTTAATCATACCGCCAACCATATCGTAGGTTTCTGCCAAGGTTCTGATAGAATTTTCATAAGTGAAGGTACTGATGCCCGCATAATAATGGGCAACCAGCCAGCCGCCGATATTGCCAATCATATTGGCAAAAACAATCAGCACCGGCATCATCAGTACAACGGCAATAAAACGCGGCACTACCAGATAGCTTACCGGATTAGCCGCCATAACTCTGAGCGCGTCAATCTGCTCCGTTACTTTCATCGTGCCAATTTCCGCAGCTATAGCTGCGCCAATACGTCCCGCAACTACTACGCCCGTCAGCACCGGCACCAGCTCACGCGCCATGGCAATAGCAACGATGCCGCCAACAGAGGAAGCAGCACCGAAACGCACAAATTCTTTCGCCGTCTGCACGGAAAATACCATGCCCGTACATAGAATAGTCATCAAAACAATGGGCAAGGAATCAGCACCTAACAGCGCCATCTGCCGTAAGGTTTCTTTGGCATCGGCCTCTTTCAGCTTTTTGACAGTATCCATAAACAGCATGGTCATTCTGCCGGTATAGGCACAATAAAACAATATTCTTTTACCTAAGGAAGCACAGATATCTCTTAACATTTTTGGTTCCTCTCGGGTATTCTTTGTTTTTAGTATACTATAAAATTATGTCATTTATTTGGCTAAATTATTTTTTTACTTCAATGACAAATTCATTTTCGCCGTCGATAATATAATCAAACGCAGTTTTTTGTTTATATGGGCTGCCTTTGAGTATGCCTGCAAAACCTGCATCATCGGCTGCGTTCTTTTCCGGCTGCTGATTCAGCTGCGGAGATGCAGAAATATCAACAATGAGCTCGTTATTTTTATCTGCTTCATTAAAGTTCTTGATAAAATCTGCCAGCTTATAGCGCACATCTTTCTTAGGAGCAGGCAGGCCTTCTTCCTTCTGCTTGCGCAGCAGGTTTTGTATCCAGGCCAGAGAACTTCCGCCGCGTACACTTAAAGCCAGCTTGCCGCCCGGATTATTTTTCGGCACGGTAAAAGTAATAGTTTCCGTAAACTCTTTACCGCGATAAGGCTTCAGCACTACGTCAATCAGCAGCTTTTCGCCCGGTTTTACTTCTCGCTTTTGCGGCGTAACACGGATTATCTCTGCTACCTGTACATCTTCGCTTACCTCGGCAGTAACATTGACGCCATAAATATCAACCTGTTCAAATTTATTCTGTGTCAGGATATTAGCCGCTTCTACCAGTTCTGCATTGATAGATTTCAACAGATTCTCGCCCGCATAATACATATTGTCACGGTCAATAAGTACATTTTGTCCGCTGCTGTCCACACCGCTGATTTCAAAATGCAGCTTTGCCGTACCGCCGCCGTTGCGGTCTACGGTCTTGCTGACTGTATTAAAGACGGCAGCATCTAAAATAACCGGCACCATCTGTTCATCTTCTATAATATTGATGCGGCTGCTGCTGTTAATGCCGCGGCTGGTATCACTTACTGCGATAAACACCGGCACAGATTTAGGCACGCTGCCGGTAATACCTGCAATACCACTGGCTCTATCCTGATTTATGGTACCGATAACTTTGCCGATATTACCAACTTTATAGCTGCTCTGCATATTGGGAATGCAGCCTAAAATCCAGACCTTGTTCATAAAGAAACTGCTGTCACCGCGCTGCATAAAAGGATGACCAAAGGCCAAAATATGTCCTTCATCATCCGTCCAGGTAACAGTGCCCAATGCCCCCAGTGACATATCGCCCTCCATGAGGGAAACACCTACGGCACTGCCAGGCTCCAATGCTTCCCTGCCAGGAGCGTCGCCGCTGCTGCCGCCATTAACAGCAGAAAGGCCTACGCCCTGCAATTTATCCTGTAAATATTCCATCCCAGCTGGTGTAAAGCCGCCAGCTAAAAGAGAAGTTCCCTGAGGAATAAAAGAACTATCATGCGCCAAAGGACTATCCAGCAGCTTCAGCATGCTTCCGATAGGAGTCAAAAAGCAATAATGCGGATCATTAAAGGCTTTGCCAAAAGCTACTGCTCCTACCAGCCTTCCATCTACATAAACCGGACTCCCGCTCATTCCCTGCGCAACGCCGCCCGTCTTATCTATCAAATCGCCATAAAGGCGCACAAAGATGCTGTAGCCGCTGGCTTCGCTGCCATTAACACCTAATATCTCCACATTAAAATCTTCAATTTTATCTCCGCTGATAACAGTTTTGCCAATGCCCTGCATCCCCGGCAGTAAATCCTTCACCGGCATCAGCGGTACATTAGCCGCCGCTGCACAGCTGCAGCAGCAAAGTAAAAATGCTGTTATTAAGGTTTTCAGCTTCATAATTAACTCCCTATATATCACAAAACCGGCGCAGCAAGACCCACGCCGATTTTAATTTACTTACATTTCTAAAATAACTACTGTCTGTTCCGGTACCACCGTATCTCCCGGCTGCACCAGAACCTTGCTCACAGTACCGTCACTGCTTGCTCTGGCAGCTGCAATACTACCGCCAGCAACAGACTGCACCTTAACCAGTACATCACCAATCTGTACCTTTTTGCCTGTCTGCACCAGTCCTTCT
>artificially_reared_2__coassemble_15_pt1 | contig 202283 bp, 196 predicted proteins | sample artificially_reared_2__metabat2_low_PE_017 | metagenome-assembled genome bin artificially_reared_2 | reverse complement strand
AAAACAAGAAGAAAAACAGTAAAATAGTAAAGTTTTATACAAAATATACTTATATTCTCATTAAAATTACAGAAAATTTAAATTTAACATAAAATTATTGACAAGTTTACAAAATAATAGTAGAATTTTGCTTACTCGATACTAAAAAAACAAGAGTGGAATTTTTATGAGGGGAAGGTTTTAATGATGAAGATGAGTAATTTTAGGTGGAAGGTAGCCTGGTTAATCTTTGCTATCAGCTTTGTTTCCTATATGGACAGAGTAAATTTATCAGTTGCTACGCCGGTAATCATGAAGGAATTTGGTTTTACAAAAATTGATATGGGCCTTATCCAGTCATTCTTTTTTGCCGGTTACGCGCTTATCCAGGTTCCTGGCGGTATGATGGCTGAAAGATTTGGTCACAGGATTACGGGTGCTTTAGCTGTTGCCTGGTGGTCTGTATTTACTGCTTTGACTGCTGTTGCCAGCGGCAAGTTTTCCTTTGCGGCAGTCAGATTGATGTTTGGTCTTGGCGAAGGACCTATTTATCCCGCTGCTGCCATTGCTGTACACAAATGGTTCAATAAGGGCGAAAAAGGCAATGCCAGTTCCTTTATTTTAAATGGCTGCTTTTTAGGTCCTGTTGTTGGTCCGGCTGTAACAGTTGCTTTGATGGCTGCTCTTGGCTGGAAAGCTGTATTTTGGCTGTTTGGTGCTGTTGGTGTCATTCTTGCTATTATCTGGTATAAATTTGTTCCTGATGACCCGTCTAAAAGCCCTTATGTTAATGAACGTGAGCTGGAACACATCAATGACGGCCGTGTTGCAGCTGCGGCAGAAAAGAAAGTTGCACCCTGGGGCAGATTGCTTAAATCCAGTCAGTTCTGGGCTTTGGGCTTGCAATTCCTTATTACTGACTATATTATGTATGTATTCCTGGCCTGGCTGCCTATGTACCTGATGGAAGTACACGGATTTTCTCTGGCGAAAATGGGCATTTGGGCGGCAGCTCCCTGGCTTTCCTTAATGGCAGTAGTATTCTTGTGCGGTTACTTTTCTGATAAAGCTATTGCAGCAGGTTTTTCTCAAAACCTGGTTAAAACCGGTACCGGTGCCGTTGGCATTCTGCTGTGTGCCTGCACTCTGTTTATTGCGACTAATACCTCTGATCCGATGATGAACGTTTTCTGGCTTTCTGTAGCACTTGGTTCTCTTGGTTTGACTATGAGTGCTTCCTGGTCCAGTGTTATCACTATGGGCGGTCAGTTTGCCGGTTCTGTTTCCGGCTGGATGAACTTCTGGGGTAATGTCGGCGGCGTACTTGCTCCTACTGTTACTGCCTGGATTGCTACTACCTATGGCTGGCAGGCTGCAATGGTGGCTACTGCTGTTACCGGTGCGGCTGGCGCTGTTGCCTGGCTCTTTGTTAAACCGGATAAAGCTATTGTCTAAAATATGTTTTACTGGACAAAGAAAAGTATTTTCTATATAATCTAATACGTTAGAAAAATTTCATAACAGACAGTTCGTTTGTACCATCCTGTCTTTAAACAAAACTAGGACATTGATTACTGTATTTGCATACTCAAAAGGGTACAAACTGCCCTTTTGAGTTTTTTTATTTTGGAAAGGAGTACGGCATGTATATATTGACTGCGGAAGCAAGCTTTGACAGCGCTCATTTTTTAGCAGGCTATAATGGTAAATGCAGAAATATTCATGGTCACCGCTGGCTGATTAAGGTAGAGGCAGCTGGTAGTAAACTGCAGCAGGCAGGCCAGATGAGGGATATGGTTATTGATTTTGGCGATTTAAAAAAAGAAGTAAAAGCAATAGCTGATTATTTTGATCATGGGCTGATAGTGGAAAAAAATACGCTGAGAGAGCAGACATTTGCCGCTTTGCAGGAAGAGGGCTTTAAGCTTATTGAAGTGGATTTTCGTCCGACAGCAGAAAAGCTGGCAAAATATATTTTTGATTCTCTGAAAGGTAGGCAGCTGCCTGTAAAACAGGTTACGGTTTATGAAACGCCTGCAAACAGTGCTGCTTACAGTGAGGCTGTGTAATGGCAAGCTATAAGGTGGTAGAGATATTTACCAGTATTAATGGTGAAGGACGCCGTGCAGGTCAGCTGGCTTTGTTTATCAGATTTCAAAAATGCAATCTGCATTGCAGCTATTGTGATACCAGCTGGGCTAATATTGACAGTGCAGCCTATACAGAGCTGACAGAGAATGAGCTGTATGATGAGATTAAAACAAGCGGCATCAGGAATATAACCTTAACTGGCGGTGAACCGCTGCTGCAGGCTGAAATTGGCGTTTTACTGCATAAGTTGGCTGCTGATAATACGTTAAGTGTAGAGATAGAGACTAATGGCAGCATCAGCATTGAGAAGTTCAGCAGACTAAAAAATCCACCGCTTTTTACTTTGGATTACAAGCTGCCGGGAAGCGGCATGGAAGCTCATATGAAGGTAGAGAATTTTGCTTATCTTAAACCGGATGATACAGTTAAATTTGTGGCCGGCAGCCGCTTGGACCTGGAGAGGGCACGGGAGATTATTGCAAGTTTTCAGCTGACGGAAAAATGTGCCGTCTATATCAGCCCGGTTTTTGGTGCTATTGCTCCGGCAAAAATTGTAGAATTTATGAAGCAGTATCGTCTGAACGGGGTCAATCTGCAGCTGCAGCTGCATAAGATAATCTGGGACCCGCAGCAGAGAGGTGTATGATGATAGATAAAGAGGCTGTTGAAAAGCATATTCGCGGCTTGCTGATTGCTTTGGGAGATGACCCGGAGCGGGAAGGACTGAGAGAAACTCCCCAGCGGGTAGCGCGGATGTATGAAGAGATTTTTGCCGGTATGAACTATACCAATGATGAGATTGCGGCAATGTATGACAAAAGCTTTGCTTTGGAAGGGGAAAATATTTCCCAGGACATGGTCATTGTCAGAGATATTGAGATTTTCAGCTGCTGCGAACACCATTTGGCGCTGATGTACGATATGACGGTGACGGTTGCCTATATACCTAAGCAGAGAGTACTGGGATTAAGCAAGATTGCCCGTATTTGTGATTTAGTTGGCAAAAGGCTGCAGCTGCAGGAAAAGATAGGCCGTGATATTGCCTATATTATGCGCAAGATTACGGGCTCGGAAGATGTTGCCGTACTGATAAAAGGCAAGCACAGCTGCATGACGGCGCGTGGCATTGCCAAGACGAACAGCTTTACGGAGACTACTACTTTTTTAGGAGCGTTTAAGGATAATCATCTGCTGCAAAGCAGGGTATGCGGTAAGTGAGGAAAGAAAAATATGAGAGCATTAGTTTTATTAAGCGGCGGCGTAGACAGTTCAACCTGTCTTGCCATGGCTGTAAATGAATATGGCAAAGAAAATGTATGTGCTTTAATGGCCGCTTATGGACAAAAGCACGTTAAAGAGCTGGAGGCGGCAAGAAAGATTGCTGCTTATTATGAGGTTGAGCTGCTGGAAATAGATTTGACGAAGATTTTTACTTACAGTAATTGCTCCCTGCTCAGCCATTCTACTCAGGAAGTTCCGCACGGTACTTATCAGGAGCAGCTGCAAAATAAGCAGGAAGCTGTCATTTCTACCTATGTGCCTTTTCGCAATGGACTGTTTTTATCGACAGCAGCCAGTATAGCTATCAGTAAGCAATGCGATATTATTTTGTATGGTGCGCACAGTGACGATGCGGCAGGCGATGCTTATCCTGACTGCAGCGAGAAATTTAATGCTGCTATGAATGAGGCTATCTATCTGGGAAGCGGCAAACAGGTAAAGATTGTGGCGCCCTTTGTGAAGCTGCATAAACAGGATATTGTCCGCAAGGGATTGGAGTTAAACGTGCCCTATGAGCTGACCTGGAGCTGTTATGAAGGTCATGAATATGCCTGCGGCAAGTGCGGCACCTGTATCGACAGAGAAAAAGCTTTTGAGCTTAACGGCTGTATTGATCCATTAGCTAAAATAAGAGAGGAGCAGTGCCATGAGTAAAATACCTGGCTTGAGCCTGCTGGGCAATCAGCAGACAAAATATCCGCAAAGCTATGCGCCGGAAGTATTGGAAGCCTTTGATAATAAACATCCCAATAATGATTATTTTGTTAAATTTAACTGTCCGGAGTTTACCAGCCTGTGCCCGATGACGGGGCAGCCTGATTTTGCTGCTATCTATATTGCCTATATTCCGGATAAAAAACTGGTGGAAAGCAAGTCTTTAAAGCTGTATCTGTTCAGCTACAGAAACTTTGGCGAATTCCATGAAGACTGCGTTAACAGGATTATGAAGGATTTAATCGCTTTGCTGGCACCTAAATATATAGAGGTATGGGGCAAATTTTTACCGCGCGGCGGGATCTCCATCGACCCGTATGCCAATTATGGCCAGCCCGGTACCCAGTGGGAAGAAATGGCTCGCAAGCGTTTGTTTGAGCATGATATGTATCCGGAAAAGATAACTAACAGATAGAATACATTGTACCTGTGCGGCTTGTTCCGTGCAGGTTTTTTATTTTACTTTATTTATTGTTTTATAATTTACGCTTTTTTAAATTTAGAGTACTTTATTTATTAAGTAGATTATGCTAAAATGAGAAAGGAAATATTTCAGAAAACTTAGCAGAATGTGTGGGACACAAAAAGTACCACGAGGGACAGAAATTTTCATACTGAAATATGAAGGATTATTATGGACAGCATTATCAATTTGCAGAAAAAAATAGTGCCCGAATTAACCGACCTGTTAGTACAGAGATATCAGATTCTGCGACAGGTCAGCCATGAATATCCTATCGGGCGCAGAGCACTGGCAGCAAGGCTGGGATTGAGTGAGCGTGTTTTGCGCTCACAGGTGGACTTTTTGAAAAAAAGCGGTCTGCTGGCCTTTTCCGCGGCAGGCATGTCAGTGACAGATGAAGGTATGAATATCCTTACAGAGCTGGCTGATTATGTGCGCAAGCTGCAGGACATTTCCTTTTTGGAAAATACTCTCAGTGAAACGCTGCATATCGGCAGGGTAGTTATCATCCCGGGTGACTCTGACCAGGAAGACATCGTCAAGAGAGAGATAGGCCGTACCGCGGCACGTATCCTCAGCAAGCTGCTTGGCGACGGCGGCAGACATATCGTCGCAGTCAGCGGCGGTACTACTATGGCGGCAATGGCAGCTAATATTACCGGCAGCCAGCCGGATACCATGGTTGTTCCGGCACGAGGCGGTTTGGGAGATAATGTGGAACTGCAGGCCAATACCATAGCTACGGTACTGGCGCAGCGCATGGGAGCAGCTTACAGGCAGCTGTATGTGCCGGACAGCGTCAGTGAGGAAATCTTAAACAGCATCCTGCGTGAGGATATCGGCGTACGTTCTGTTGTCGATATTATCAAGCGGGCAGATATCCTGGTGCACGGCGTTGGCAGGGCCAGCATTATGGCTCGGCACAGACGTCTGCCGCCTGAGGTTATCAGCAAACTGGAAGCAGACGGCGCTGTAGGCGAAGCTTTTGGTCAGTACTGTGCGCTGGACGGCAGGCAGGTTTTTATGACCAATAATGCCGGACTGATGCTGCAGGATCTGCAGCACATCGGTACTATTATCGGCGTTGCCGGCGGACGTTCCAAAGCAGCGGCAATTCTTTCCGTTATCCGCGCTTCCAGACAGGATATACTTATTACCGACGAAGCGGCAGCCAGAGAGATAATCAGGATGTCGTCTGAAAAAGCTTAATAAGCACTTTAGTGCAAAAATATAAAATATATTCATTGTAAATCTAAGGAGGAATTACTATGACAAAAATTGGTATCAATGGTTTTGGCCGTATCGGCCGCGAAGTTTTCCGCGTTGCATTCTCTAATCCTGAAGTTGAGGTTGTTGCTGTTAATGACCTGACCGACGCTGCTACTTTAGCTCATCTGCTGAAATATGATTCCGTGCATGGTACTTTCCCTCATGAAGTAACTGTTGACGGCGACTATATCGTAGTTGACGGCCATAGAGTAAAAGTTCTGGCTCAAACCGATCCCGGCAAACTGCCCTGGGGTGAACTGGGGGTAGAAATCGTTGTTGAATCTACCGGTCGTTTCACCGAAGGCCCGAAAGCTAAAGCTCATCTGGATGCTGGCGCTAAAAAAGTTATTATTTCCGCACCGGCAAAACAGGAAGATATCACCATTGTTATGGGTGTTAACGAAGAAAAATATGATCCTGCACAGCATAACATTATTTCTAATGCTTCCTGCACCACTAACTGCCTGGCTCCGTTCACCAAAGTATTGCTGGAAAAATTTGGTATCGAAAGCGGCCTGATGACCACTGTTCACTCCTACACCAATGACCAGCGTATCCTGGACCTGCCGCATAAAGACCTGCGCCGTGCTCGTGCTGCAGCTTGCTCCATCATCCCGACCACTACCGGTGCTGCTAAAGCTGTTGCCCTGGTACTGCCGGAACTGAAAGGCAAACTGAACGGTTTTGCTATGCGCGTTCCTACTCCGAACGTTTCCATCACTGACCTGACCGTACTGCTGAAAACCGATACTACTGCAGAAGAAATCAATGCTGCATTGAAAGAAGCTGCAGAAGGCAAACTGAAAGGCATCATGGGCTACAATGAACTGCCGCTGGTTTCCCGCGATTACAACGGCTGCCCGCTGAGCTCCATTGTTGATGGTCTGTCCACTATGATGGTTGGCCCGCGTATGGCTAAAGTTGTTAGCTGGTATGATAATGAATGGGGTTATTCCAACCGCGTTGTAGATCTGGCTTGCTATATTGCTAAAAAAGGCCTGTAAGATAGGGGTAAAATTTAATGGATAAAAAAAGTATTCGCGATCTTGAGGTTGCCGGCAAAAAAGTGCTGGTACGTGTGGACTTTAACGTTCCTTTTGACGATAACGGCAATATTTCCGATGATACCAGGATTCGCGCTTCTTTAGATACCATCAGATACCTGCTGGAAAATAATGCAGCAGTTATTCTGATGGCTCACTTGGGACGTCCTAAGGGAGAAGTAAATATGAAATATTCTCTGGCTCCGGTTGCTGAACATTTAAGTAAGTTGCTGGGTCAGAAGGTTGCCTTTGCTCCTGATTGTGTGGGCAAGGAAGCCAAAGCTGCTGCCAAAGCCCTCAAAGCAGGACAGGTACTGCTGCTGGAAAATCTCCGCTTCCATAAAGAAGAGGAAAAGAACAATCTTGAATTTGCTGAAAAACTGGCTTCTTTAGCTGATTTGTATATCAATGACGGTTTCGGCGTTTCTCACAGAGCTCATGCTTCTGTTGAAGGCGTAACTCATTTCCTGCCTGCTGCTGCAGGCTTCCTGCTGGAAAAAGAAATCAAGTTTGTCGGCCGTGCCGTTACTGAACCGCTGCATCCTTTTGCAGCTATTATCGGTGGCGCTAAGGTTTCTGATAAAATCGGCGTTATTGAAAACCTGCTGGATAAGGTAGACACTCTCCTTATTGGCGGCGGCATGGCAAATACTTTCCTGGCTGCTCAAGGCTATAAGGTTGGCAAATCCTTAGTTGAAGAAGACAAGATGGAACTGGCAAAGGAACTGCTGGCTAAAGCAAAAGCTAATAAAGTAAATATGCTTCTGCCTACTGATTTGGTAATGTCCGAAGCTTTTGCTGCTGACGCTAAACATGTTACTGAAAAAATCGACAATCTGAATCAGGAGTATATGGCTCTTGATATCGGTGAAGAAACCCGTGCTGCTTATGCAGAAGCGCTGAAAGACGCTAAGATGATTGTCTGGAACGGACCTATGGGCGTATTTGAAATGGACGCTTTCTGCAAAGGTACCGAAGCAGTTGCCAAAGCAGTTGCCAAGAGCCGTGCTGTCAGCATTGTCGGCGGTGGTGACTCCGTTGCTGCTATTGAAAAACTGGGTCTGGCTAATAAAATCAGCCATATCTCCACTGGCGGCGGCGCATCTCTGGAATATCTGGAAGGCAAGGTACTGCCGGGCGTAGCTGCGCTGGACGACCTGCGCCGTAAAATGGTTGCCGGTAACTGGAAGATGCATAAAAATGTGAATGAAGCAGTAGAGCTGGCAGAAGATATCGTTATGGAAACTAACGGTACTTTAAATGAAGTAGTTGTATTTCCGCCCTTCACAGCTTTAGAAAGTGTTGCTGATGCTATTGACGGCAAACATGTCGGCTATGGTGCTCAGGATTTGCACTGGGAAGATGCCGGTGCTTATACCGGAGCTGTTTCCGGCGCTATGATTGCTGATATCTGCGCTGAGTATGTAATTATCGGCCACAGCGAACGCCGCACTATGTTTGGTGACAACGAAATAAATGTTGCCCGTAAGATGACTGCTGCTTATCGTAACGGTCTGAAACCTGTGCTGTGCGTAGGCGAAAACCTGGCTGAACGTGAAGCAGGCAAGACTGCACGCAAAATCAGCATGCAGCTGCAAAGCGCTCTCAAAGTTGTTTCTGCCGAAGATGCAGAAAATCTGGTAATTGCCTATGAGCCGCTTTGGGCTATTGGTACCGGTAAAGCAGCAACAGCTGAAGACGCACTGGAAGTTTGCCGCATGATTCGTGCTAAAGTTGCCCGCATCTTCTCCGAAGAGGTTGCCAGAAAGGTACGCATCCTGTACGGCGGCAGCGTAACTCCGGAAAATGCTGCTGAATTTAATATCAGCGGTATCGACGGCGTACTGGTTGGCGGTGCAAGCCTGGACGCAGCTAAATTTGCGGCTATTGTGCGCAGTTTTTAAGCGAGGCTGACAATGGCTAAAAAACCTGTTTTACTGATGATTCTTGACGGTTGGGGAATCGCGCCCGCCAGCAGCAGCAATGCTGCTGCTGTGGCTGCGACACCCTGCCTGGATAAATTTTTTGCAGAATATCCCCATACTATACTGGAAGCCAGCGGCGGTGCTGTTGGGCTGCCGGACGGACAGATGGGCAATTCTGAAGTAGGTCACCTGAATATTGGTGCGGGCCGCATTATTTATCAGGAACTGACCCGCATTACCAAGGCAGTTAAAGACGGCGATTTCTTTACCAATCCTGTTCTTACCGATGTTATGGCTAAGACAAAGGCTGCCGGTAAGGCACTGCATCTAATGGGCCTTTTGTCTGACGGCGGTGTGCACAGTCATTTGGAGCACGTAATTGCTCTGGTGGAAATGGCTCGTCAGCAAGGTCTGGAAAAGGTGTATGTACATGCCTTTCTGGACGGACGTGATGTAGGCCCTAAGACTGCTGTTACTTATCTGCAGCAGCTGCAGGAAGCTATGCAGCAGATTGGCGTAGGCAAGATAGCTACCGTAAGCGGCCGTTATTATGCTATGGACCGCGATAAACGCTGGGAGCGTACAGAAAAAGCTTACCGCGCTTTGGTATTAGGTGAAGGCGAACATGCCGAGGATGCTGTCAGCGGTGTGGAACGTTCCTACGAGCAAGGTGTGACCGATGAATTTGTCATTCCCTTTATCGTAGGTGAAAATGACGGCAGAATTACTGCCGGCGACGGTATTGTTTTCTTTAACTTCCGTCCTGACCGCGCACGTCAGATGACAAGAGCGCTGAGCGAAAGCGAATTTGACGGTTTCAAACGTCCGGAAGGCGTATTGCCTGTTAATTTTGTCTGCATGACTCAGTATGATGCGACGATTGCTGCTCCGGTTGCTTTCCCGCCGCAGACCTATGAAGATACTTTGGGCGAAGTGCTGGCAAAGCAGGGCTTGCAGCAGCTGCGCATTGCGGAAACGGAAAAATACGCGCATGTAACCTTTTTCTTTAATGGCGGTGTAGAAGCTCCTAATGCAGGGGAAGAACGTATCCTAATTCCATCTCCGAAGGTTGCTACCTATGATTTGCAGCCTGAAATGAGTGCCCGTGAAGTTACGGAAGCTTTGCTTGCAGAGCTGGATAAAAATAAATTTGACGTAGTTATTCTGAATTTTGCCAACCCGGATATGATTGGGCATACAGGCGTAATGGAAGCTGCTGTCAAAGCAATGGAAACTGTGGACGAATGTGTCGGCAGGATTGTGGCAAAGATTCTGGAACTTGATGGCAGTGTCTGCATTACCGCTGACCACGGCAATCTGGAAAAAATGACGGATGAAGCAACCGGACAGCCGCATACTGCTCATACAACCAATCCTGTACCGTTTATTTTGGTAAGTAATGAAAAACATCAGCTGCACAGCGGTATTTTGGCGGATATCGCACCGACGCTGCTGGAACTTTTGCATATTGACAAGCCTGCTGCTATGACTGGCAGCAGCCTGATGGAAAAATAATAAATTTGAGGTGTTAAGATTATGGCAATGATTACTGAAGTTTATGCTCGTGAGATTCTTGACTCCCGCGGCAATCCGACTGTGGAAGTAGAAGTATGCCTGGAAGACGGTGCTGTTGGCCGTGCTGCAGTTCCCTCCGGCGCATCTACTGGCGTACATGAAGCTGTAGAACTTCGTGACGGCGATAAAGAACGTTATCTTGGTAAAGGTGTTACCAAAGCTGTTGACAATGTTAATGATATTATTGCCGAGGCAATAATCGGTCTGGAAGCTACCCGTCAGACTGAAATTGACGAACTGCTGGTACGTCTTGACGGTACTCCCAATAAAGGCAAATTGGGTGCCAATGCTATCCTGGGCGTGTCCATGGCAGTAGCAAAAGCTGCAGCTGCTTCCGTTGGCCTGCCTCTGTACCTGTACCTGGGCGGCGTTGCTGCCAAAGAATTGCCGGTTCCGATGATGAACATCTTAAACGGCGGTCAGCATGCTGATAACAATGTTGATATTCAGGAATTCATGATTATGCCTGTTGGCGCAAAATCCTTTGCAGACGCTCTGCGTATGAATGCAGAAATCTATCATAACCTGAAAGCTTTGCTGAAATCTAAAGGTCTCAGCACTGCACTGGGTGATGAAGGCGGCTTTGCTCCTGACCTGAAATGCAACGAAGAAGCTATCGAAGTAATTTTGGAAGCTGTAGAAAAAGCTGGCTACAAACCGGGTGAAGACATTGTTATTGCTCTGGACGTTGCTTCCAGCGAAATGTATGAAGACGGCAAATACAACCTGGCTGGCGAAGGTATCGTGAAGACTTCTGCTGAAATGGTTGATTACCTGGCTGCTCTGTGCGAAAAATATCCTATCATTTCCATTGAAGATGGTCTGGCAGAAGATGACTGGGAAGGCTGGAAAGCTCTTACCGATAAACTGGGCGGCAAAGTTCAGCTGGTAGGAGACGATCTGTTCGTTACTAATGAAGAACGTCTGAAAGCCGGCATTGAAAAAGGCGTAGCTAACGCTATTCTGATTAAAGTAAATCAGATTGGTACTCTTACTGAAACCTTTAATGCTATTGAAACTGCTAAACGTGCAGGCTATACCTGCATTATTTCTCACCGCAGCGGTGAAACCGAAGATACTACTCTGGCAGATATTGCTGTTGCTGTTAACGCTGGTCAAATCAAGACCGGTGCGCCGGCACGTACCGACCGTGTGGCAAAATACAACCAGCTGCTGCGTATCGAAGAAGATCTCGGCAAAGCTGCTAAATATAACGGCAAAAAAGTTTTCTATAACATTCAATAATGTTATAATCAAAGGGCAAAGGCTTTTAAGTCTTTGCCCTTATTTTGTTTAGAAAGCAGGAAGAAAATGAAGCTGAAATATTTAGCGGCTGCTGCCGCCGCATGTGTATGTCTTTGGGGAAGCAGTGTGGTTAATGCTGCTGAGCATCCCATGTTTGATGAGGTTTTGGAACGTTATCGCCAGCATCAGACCTGGCAGCAGATGAAAGAACAGGCATTGAGTGCAGATAAACTATATATTGTAGAAAAAGATGGCAATTATGGCGTTTTAGACAGTAAAGGAAATTTTATTCTGGAGGCAGAGTACGAAAAAATCAGACGACTTGATGCAGAATATCTTTTGCTGAAAAAAGATGGCAAATCAGGCGTAAGTGATTGCCGGGGAAATATTATCATACCTTTGCAGTATAAAAGAATAAGAAAGCTGCAGGATGGACTGTGGCTGGTACGGCATAAAGGCTGGGGCGTGCTAAACAGCAGCGGCGCAGAGCTTGTGCCGTGCCTTTATGAAAAAGTACGTTTTGAGCAGGGCAGGTTTTTTGTGCAGCGCCAGGATAAAATGGGAGTTATAGCTGCTGACGGCAGAACAATCTGGCCCTGTGAGTATGACAGCGTGGCAGATGACGGTATGGGCGGGTATATTGTTGGTGAAGCTGATGGCTTCCGGTATTATACAGCTGCTAAGAAGCTGCGCAGTAATCAAGTTTTTGCAGAAGCTGGCAGATTTTATGAAGGGCTGGCTGCTGTTAAAGTTGATGAAAAGTTCGGTTACGTAGACAGCAAAGGTGAGCTAAAAATACAGCCTGCTTATGAAAAAGCCGAAGGATTTTTTGAAGACAAGGCACTGGTTGCTGTTGGTGAAGAACGTTACTTTATTGATAAAGACGGCAATAAAGTATGCGCTGCGCCGGAAGGACGTTATATTCGCGGTTTTAAAGACGGATTAGCAGTATTTAAGGATGACGGCGCTTTTCATTTTATTGATGCACAGGAAAAAGAGCATTTTGCTTTTAAGGCAGCGACCTTTAAAAAGCTGGATAATGATATGTACCAGATAACCCGCACAAGGCACAATGTTTCTCTAGGCGGACTGCTGCAGTCAGCGTTTACCATGGTTGCCGGTATACCGACTATTCCGGGTGTAGGCAAAAGCTTTTATGATACTGTTTTGAAGCGCGGGTATACGGACGAGCAGGGGCAGATGCTGATTCCTACAACTAATGATTTTAATTCAGAGATTATTGATGCTAAGGTGGCGGCGCTTATTAACGATAAGCCTGCCTGGTATGCTTTGGATGGCAGTTATCTTCTGCCGCCGGATTATGAAGATGTCAGCGAGCTTGATTTGGATAACGGCTCCATGGCAGTGGTGGAAGCAGAAGGACGCAGCAGCTTTTATACACTGGGCAAGGGGATAACAAAAGCTGGCTATTATGCTGCAGAAAACTTTGTCAATGGCATTGCGCCTGTTAAGGTTACTCAAAGCCGCTGGACCTATGTAGACAGAGACTTCCGTCATATTATGCTCAATTACTGGCAGGAGGCTACGCCTTTTTACGGCAGTTTAGCTGTTGTGCGTGATACCAAAGGTCATTACTGTATTATCGACCGCAAGGGCAAGGTCAAAGTCATATTAGATGAAAACATTGAAGCAGCAGGTGCTTTGCAGCCTGATGCGGCTATTGTTCAGGCAAATGGCAAATGGGGACTGATTAACGGTAAAGGACGTTATGTGGCTGCTCCGGAATATGATTCAATCAGTCTTTTGTGAATTTTGTAAATAAAAAAATTAAATGGTTGAATTGTGAATTATTTTAAAAAAATTCGTTGTAAGCTTATATAAAGTGTGATAAAATACTATGGTATTAGTGAGTAAGGAGGTAAGTTCTGTGCTTGAGACTGTTCTGATGGTTCTTGAATTTATCGTTTGCATAGCTCTCATTGGCGCAGTATTGCTGCAGTCCGGCAAAGGCGGTGTTGGCGGTACTTTTGGCGGCAGTGACGGTGCTTTTTTCGGTAAAGGCAATGACCTCGATACTTTGATGGCGAAGGCTACAATTGTGTTGGGCTGTGCTTTTGCTGTAATCACTCTGGCTTTGGCTAAGCTGAATGCCTGAATCTTGTTAAAAAGAGCGCGTATGCGTTCTTAATTTTTAAAAATTTTATAAAAAAAGAAAGGGGTTAAGGTTTTGAGTACTTATTTATCAGTATCCTTAATCGTTGGCGTTATAGCACTGGCGGTTGCTATGATGCTCAGCGGCGCAATCGGCAAGGCAAGTGCCGGTAACGACCGTATGAAAGAAATCTCCGGCTACATTCATGAAGGCGCTATGGCGTTCTTGTACAGAGAATACAAATATCTTGCCGCATTCATCCTGGTAGTAGCCATCATCATCTCCATGTTCTTATCCGTATCTACTGCAGTATGCTTCATTGGCGGCGCACTGTTCTCCATCTGCGCTGGCTACCTTGGCATGACTGTTGCTACCAAAGCTAACGTACGTACTGCTGAAGCTGCACGTCACGGCATGAGTGAAGCTCTGAAAATCGCTTTCTCCGGCGGCGCTGTAATGGGCCTGGGCGTTGTTGGTCTGGGTATCGCAGGCGTAGCCATTGCTTATTTCGTATTTGACAGAAACATTGATATTGTTACCGGTTTCGGTCTGGGCGCAAGCTCCATCGCATTGTTCGCTCGTGTTGGCGGCGGTATCTACACCAAAGCTGCTGACGTAGGCGCTGACCTTGTTGGTAAAGTTGAAGCTGGCATCCCTGAAGATGACCCGCGTAACCCTGCTACTATTGCCGATAACGTAGGCGATAACGTAGGTGACGTTGCTGGTATGGGCGCTGACCTTTTTGAATCCTATGTAGGCGCTATCATTTCCGCACTTACCCTCGGTGCTGTTGCATATCCGCAAGGCGAAGGTGTTGAATTCGTATTCATGCTGGCTGTATGCGGTATCATTGCTTCCATCATCGGTGTTATGTTTGCTCGTAACAGCAAATCTCAAAACCCGCAGGCTGCTCTTAACAGCGGTACTTATATCGGCGGCGTAATCGTTATTGCTGCTGCTGCATATCTGTCCAGCAACCTGTTTGGTTCTCTGAATGCATTCTATGCAATTGCTGCTGGCCTGATTGTTGGTATGCTGATTGGTAAAATCACCGAAATCTACACTTCCGCTGATTACGGCAGTGTTAAAAAGATTGCTCAACAATCTGAAACCGGTCCTGCAACCACCATTATTTCCGGCTTGGCTGTTGGTATGTATTCTACCTTCTGGCCCATGCTCTTCATCTGCGTAGGCGTAATCATCTCCTTCTTCGTAATGGGTGGTACTTCTAACCCTGGTATGGGTCTGTTCGGTATCGCACTGGCTGCAGTAGGCATGCTGTCTACTACCGGTCTGACCGTTGCAGTTGACGCTTACGGTCCTATCGCCGACAATGCTGGCGGTATTGCTGAAATGTCCGAACTGCCGCATGAAGTTCGTGAAATCACCGATAAACTCGACTCCGTTGGTAACACCACTGCTGCTATCGGTAAAGGCTTTGCAATCGGTTCCGCTGCGCTGACCGCACTGGCACTGTTCTCTGCTTATGCTCACACTGTAAACCTGAAAGTTATCGACCTGCTGAACCCTGTAACTCTGGTAGGTCTCTTCATTGGTGCAACTCTTCCGTTCGTATTCGGCGCTATGACCATGGAATCCGTTGGTAAAGCTGCTTATCAGATGATTGAAGAAGTTCGTCGTCAATTCCGTGAAATTCCTGGCCTGCTGGAAGGTAAAGCTACCGCAGACTATCGTAAATGCGTTGATATTTCCACTGCTGCAGCATTGCATGAAATGATGCTGCCCGGTATCCTGGCAATCATTGCTCCTATCGCTATGGGCTTCCTGTTCGGTACTGAAGCTCTGGGCGGTATGGTTGGCGGTGCTCTGTCCTCCGGCGTACTGGTTGCTATCCTGATGGCAAACGCAGGCGGTGCATGGGATAACGCTAAAAAATACATCGAATCCGGTGTACACGGCGGCAAAGGCAGCGAAGCTCATAAAGCTGCTGTAACCGGCGATACCGTAGGCGATCCGTTCAAAGATACTTCCGGACCGGCAATGAACATCCTCATCAAACTGATGACTATTGTTGCTCTGGTATTCGCTCCTGTACTTGCTGTACATGGCGGTATCCTGCTGAACCTCTTCAAATAAGCAATGTAAAACACCCGCATTATTGCGGGTGTTTTTTTATGCGTAAAATTATGAAGGTATTTACCAATTTGTTACATTGCCGGCTGCAACAGCGTAGTATTGCTTAGGTGATATATGTTATAATTAACATGTATTTTATTGCAGGAGGTTGCGTGTGAAAGTTATTGAAGGAGCAGAAGAATTTTTTCTTGCCGGGAATAATAATAAAGGTGTGCTTTTAATTCACGGCTATACAGGAACTCCTGCAGAAATGCGTCTGCTTGGTGATTATTTGCAGCAAGAAGGATATACTGTTCTGGGAGTGCGCCTGCCGGGACATGGCACGGAGCCTTGGGCACTGAATGAAATCCAGTGGCAGAACTGGTATGAAGAAGTAGAAAAAGGCTTTTACAGACTGCAGCAGTGCTGCAGCGAGGTGATGGTGGCAGGTCTTTCCATGGGCGGCTTGCTTGCTATGGTGACAGCGGCTAAATTACCGGTTACTAAGGCTGTTTTCATGGCGGCGCCTATTTATGTACAGGACTGGCGTGCACCGTTACTGCCGCTGCTGAAGTATTTTATTCCGTATCTAAAAAAGAAAAAGCGTAATTATTTTACAGCAGAAAAATATAATATTGCTTATAATGTTATGCCAGTTAAGCCATTGAGCAGTCTTTTTGCCCTTATTAAGCTGTGCAAAAATGAAATACTGCCGCAGATAACAATACCCTGCCTTGTAATGCAGTCTACTAAAGAGCATACGGTAAAGCCCTCCAGTGCTTCCTATATATATGAGCATTTGGGCAGCAAGCGTAAAGAACTGGTATGGTATCATCAAAGCGGGCATATTCTGACGTTAGATATTGAAAGAGAAGATGTTTTTAAAAAGATAAGTGAATTTTTCAGAAGTGAGTAAGATGAACAAAGAATTATTGAATAATAGTGAATATACCTGGTGCTTTGCATGCGGTAAGGATAATCCGGGCGGTCTGCACATGCGTTTTGAGCTGGATGAAGAAAAATGCCTGGCTTATTTTACCCCGCAGAAGCAGCATCAGAGCTATACAGGCAGAATGCATGGCGGACTTGTTGCCGTACTTTTGGATGAGGTAACCGGCAATTATCTGTACTGTAAGGAAGGTAAGCCTGCCTACACAGCAAAAATAGAAATACGTTATCGCAAACCTTTAGTAATTGGCGAAGAAGTTCTCTGCATTGGTAAGGAGATAAGGCGTAAAGGACGTCTGGTAGAAATGCAGGGGCAGATAGTTGGCAAGGACGGCGCTGTTTTGGCAGAATCGCTGTCCAAGATGATGCTTGAGGAGTAAAAATGCAGAATAAGAATATTAAAGAAAAAATTTTAGAATGTATGCGTGACAGCAGCTATGCGCCTATGACTGGTGAGGATTTACTGGAGGCCATCTGCGGAGAGGGCTGCAGCGCGACTAAGTTCTGGCAGGAGCTGATGGCTTTGGAGGCTAATGGTGAGATTGTCAGAACGAGATTTGAAACTTACGGCCTGCCGGAAAAAATGGGCCTTGTTACCGGTCGTTTTCAGCTGACCAGCAAAGGCTTCGGCTTTGTAATTCCTGATAACAAGGGAGAAAGACCCGATGTGTTTATTCCGCCCCGCGCTTTAAACGGAGCGATGAATAATGACCGTGTTATGGCCAGAGTAAATAATGATACCCATGGCAAAAAGCCGGAAGGCGAGATTATCAGGATTATTACTCATGCTAATGACAAAGTAGTCGGTACTTTCCACAGAAATGGCGATTTTGCTTTCGTAGTGCCCGATGACAAACGTATTGGTCAGGACATCTATATTATGCGGCGTAATTTTAACGGTGCTAAAGAAGAACAGAAGGTAGTTGTAGAGATTACTGAGTGGCCGCAGGAGCATCGCAGTGCCGAAGGCAAGATTGTAGAAGTATTGGGCAATCCCGGTGATGTTGGACTGGAGATTCTTTCCATTATCAAACAAAATGATTTGCCGCTGGAATTTCCACCGGAGGTTATTGAAGCTTCCAAGAAAGTGCCGCGCAGCATTAAAAAGACGGAACTGGAAGGACGCCGTGACCTGCGTGACAGAACTATCGTTACTATTGACGGCGAGGATGCCAAGGATTTGGATGATGCCGTATATGTGCAGCAGCTAAGCAAAGATGAGTTCTTGTTAGGCGTGTACATTGCGGATGTCAGCTACTATATAAAAGAAAAATCTGTGCTGGATAAGGAAGCAAGGCAGCGCGGCACCAGTGTATATCTGGTAGACAGAGTACTGCCCATGCTGCCGGAGCGCCTGTCCAATGGTATTTGCAGCTTAAATGCCGGCGAAGACAGACTGGCTATGGGTTGTGAGATGCATATTGACCGTAAGGGTAAGATTCTGGATTATGAAATCTTTCCGGCAGTTATCCATGTGCGTCATCGTCTGAGCTATAATATTGTCCGGGAAATATTAGCCGGTAATGCAGAGCTGCGGGAAAAATACAGCGATATTCTTGATATGGTAGCATTGATGGATGAACTGCGCGGTATACTGCATGCTAAGCGTGTAAAACGCGGCGCAATTGATTTTGATTTGCCGGAACAGAAGGTTATTTTAGATGAAAAGCTTAAACCCATTGAAATCGTAAATCGCATTCATGGTGATGCGGAGCAGATTATCGAAGAGTTTATGCTTTCTGCCAACGAAACTGTGGCACATCATATGAGCAGACAGAAATGGCCGTTTGTATATCGTGTGCACGATTTGCCGGCAGAAGATAAAATGCAGGATTTGGCACGTTTGCTGGCTAATTTCAATGTTAAATTTAAAGTCAGTGAAGAAACTAAGCCGCTGGAAGTACAGAAGGCCGTACAGGCTATGGCAGGTCGTCCCGAGGAGCGCCTGGTAAATACCGTTGCTTTGCGTTCCATGAAGCAGGCTGTTTATCAGACGGAAAATATCGGACATTTCGGCTTGGCAGCTAAGTATTACACTCACTTTACTTCACCTATCAGACGTTATCCTGACCTTATCGTACACAGACTTCTGCGTCAGTGGATGCAGCAGCCGAAGCTGACCAGTGAGCAGGCAGAGGCCTTGAGTGATGAACTGGATGTAATTGCAGAACATTCTTCTATCAGGGAAAGAGCAGCCGCAGAAGCAGAACGCGCTACGGTAGAGCTGAAAAAAGCTGAATATATGGCTGAACATATCGGCGAAGAATTTGATGGAGTTATTTCCGGCGTTACCGCTTTTGGCATGTTTGTAGAGCTGCCTAACGGTGTAGAAGGTCTGGTGCATATTTCCAGTCTGATGGATGATTACTATGAATTTTATGAAGACAGATATGCGCTGGTAGGTACGCATACCAAGAAGCAGTACCGCCTGGGCGATAAAGTACGTATAGAGGTTTTGCAGGTTAATATTTCTGAAGTAAGCATCGACTTTATTATGGCAGGTGAAAATGACGGTGTGCGTGAGCATATCCGTCAACAGCTGCTGAGCAAGCAAAGCCACAGCTCTGCTTACGGTCAGAAGCGCTCGGAAGCTTTTGCCGGCAGCAAGAAGAAAAAGGAGAAAGACGGCAAGGGCGCGAAAAATAAACAGCCGGGCAGACGCAGCGGCAAACGTGCTAAAGATAAAGCGTCTAAAAAACGCAGAAAGAAAAGATAGAATATGGCAGAACAGAAAATAAAGATTATTGCAGAAAATAGAAAAGCCCGTCATGATTTTACTATTCATGAAACCTATGAAGCAGGTATTGCTTTGACTGGTACGGAAGTAAAATCTCTGCGGGCAGGCAAAGCAAATATGAAGGACAGCTATGCGCAGGTTACGCGCACAGCAGAGGTCTTTGTCTATAATTTGCATATCAGTCCTTATGATCATGGTAATATTTTTAACCATGACCCCATGCGCAGCCGCAGATTGCTGCTGCATCGCGAGGAAATCCGCCGACTGATAGGCAAGGTAAAAGAAAAAGGGTATGCTCTGGTACCGCTCAAGCTGTATTTTAAGCATGGACTGGTTAAACTGGAGCTGGCGCTGGCAACAGGTAAAAAGCTCTATGATAAAAGGCAGGACATGGCTAAAAAAGATGCTAAGCGGGAAATGGAACGTGCACTGAAAGAGCGCAGCCGCTGATAAGAAGAGTTTACGGGTCAGATTTGCGCTTTAGCCTAAACTGTGCTACAATAATAAGACAGCATATCTGCTGCTTATTACCTGGGGATGTACTGGTTTCGACGGGGATAGGTGTGGTATGATAAGCGAGCCGTGGTTCCATCTGCACGTTAATCGGTGGGACGTTTAAATATAAACGCTAACGAAGATTACGCTTTAGCAGCTTAATTGCTAACTGCTCTCTGAGCTCCTCCTGCAGGCGAGGAAGAGCAGTCAATATGCGGGATACCTTTCAGCTTATTCTCGGCGGCTGATAGGGAAATTTATCGAGATAGCGACTGAGCAGCCCGTCGTTAGGCGGCAAGGGAGCGAAATTTAGTATGACGTCTGCGCTCGGAGAAAGTTGTATGGCAATATTTTCGGACAGGGGTTCGACTCCCCTCATCTCCACCATTTTGAAATTTTTATAGTGGATAAATTTAAGACGATAGCCTTACGGTTATCGTCTTTTTATTTATGTTTTAGTTACAGGTAATAAAAAACTAAATAAAGCATTGTCTATGGCAGTTAATATGGTATGATAGAAAAGAATGAATTTGCTGAAGAAGGAGTATATGAATGTTAACTAAAGAAAAACGCAATAAATTAATAGGCGGCTTGCTCACATTAACTATGGGTACTACTTTAGTAGCTGGCTGCAGCAATGAAGAGGAAAATAACGAGGAATGGCAGAATGATAATGCTGCTGTGCAGCAATCTTCTGATAACAGTTTTTGGGGTATGGTAACAGCTTTTGGTTTAGGTTATGCCTTGAGCCATATGTTCAGCGGGCCTCAAACACCGCAGGTACCGCCTAAACAGCCTCCAGCTTATACTTCTACTTCTAAGCCAGGGGATAATGCTCAGACAAAAGCTGGTACAGCTAATGGAGAAAATATCAGCAATACGCAAAATAAAACTAATACTACAACATCGAAAGTAGCGGCGCCTTCTGGCGGCAAAACCGGTATTGGTTCCAGTTCCATTCGTTCCCATGCGGTTTCTTAAGGAAAAGGAGGCTGATTATGGCTTTACGCAAGGCTGATACCTGGCTGAATAATTTAAATGAAAGTATCATTCCTTATCTTGAAGGAGAGGATTATGAAGTAAGATATCTCACGCTCAATCCGTATCTGATGAGTGCGCAGGAGCATCGTAATCTACAGCAGGCTGCAGAAGAAATCTGTCGTATTATGAGTGCTTTGGCGCAGGATATTATTGCTAATGGTAACAAGAGTGTGGTTGATATTCTTAATATGACACCGGAGATTACACCGTTTATTTTAGATGATAATTCGCCATATGTTTCCAATATTGCCAGACTGGATTTTGTTAAAGAAAGTAAAAGCGGCTTGTTTAAGCTTACTGAAATCAATGCTGATACACCATGCGGTATGCCGGAAGCGTATTATGCTAATGTTGTGGCACAGCAGGTTTTTGCCGCAAATACTGATATAGAAGATTATCATGAAGATTTAGCTAAGCCGTTTGTAGAAATTTTAGAGCGTCAATTTTCAGCGGCAGATAAAGTAAACATTGTTTGCGCTGCTAATAAAGATTATCTGGAAGACTGGGCTAATACGGCTTATGTGCGCAAGGTGGTCAGCAGTGCAGTGATGAACTTGCCACAGGAATGCTCTGTGTATCTGGCTGATTTGCGCGAGTTGATTATCAAGGAAGATGGCGTTTATATTACCAATGTATTAGGTAAGGAAATTAAGGCAGATATTCTGTATCGTTTGCATCCGCTGGAGCTTCTGGCTGAAGATCAGGCAGAAGACGGTTATCCTGTAGGCAAAAAGCTGATGGACCTAGCAAATTTGGGGAAAGTTGTGCTGGTAAATCCTGTTAAGGCACTGCTGCTGCAGAACAAGGCGCTGATGGCAGTTACCAGGTTGTTGGCAGAATCTACGGACTATTTTGCAGAATTTGATAAATTCATTATCAGCAACCATATTCCTGATACAAGTTTAGAGGCAGAGCATTTTAAAGGCCGCAAATTTATCAAAAAACCTATTTTTGGCCGCGAAGGCTGCAATATTACTATTGTTGAACCAGACGGAACCTTCAGTTATGAGGCTGAGGAGAGCGATGACTGTGACGCTATTTATCAGGAGTTTATTGAGTCGCCGGTTTACAGCTGCGAAACTGATGACGGCCCGTGGGAAGGCAAGCTGACCTATTCCTGTTTTGTTATCAACGGTAAGGCTTCACAGGTCTTTATCAGATTTTCTCCTTATGATATTGCCGGTACAGAGGCTTTATGCGTACCGGTTGTACGAACAGAAAAATAAAAAGCAGGCTTAAAGCCTGCTTTTTATTTTTTATCTGCAGTCTTGGCAGATGATGGGCAAATACTAAGCGTATGTTATAATAGAAATAAAAACGTTATGAGGTTATTATGCCGGAAATATTAAAAAACAGAAAATTTTATTTTGTTATAAGTGCCATAATGCTGTTGTTTGGTGGAGTATACTTCTTTTTGTGCAGTTTAGCCAGTGAGCATGCAGAGGATATCTTCCGTCAGGAAATGAGCAAACAGCGGGTACTGCGAGGCAGTGTCACTGCAGACAGCATTAAGGCTGATTTATTTGGAAATGTCAGCTTTACTAATTTAGTATGGCTGGACCCAAAGGGAGAGCCGGTATTGCAGGTACCGCAGGGTAAATTTTCCGTCAGTGTCTGGGATATTATAACACACAGCGCAGATTTGGATACTTTGCAGCGGGTAGAATTAGATGGCGCAGTTTTATCTTTGCAGTTTGATGAAAAAATGCGTCTGGATATTTTGCCGGATAAAAAGGTGCTGTCAGAGCCAACGCCACAGACAAAAAAGAAGCATCTTGACTTGCGCGGCAAGGTTCCGGAAACTGAACTGGTGCTGAAAAACTGCACATTAAATGTTATGTACAAAAAGCGTTATTTTGTATTGAATCAGGTACAGGCGAATATTCAAAGCAGAACAGACGATTTTATTAAGATTGATTTTGCTTCCGGCTTATTTGGCGGTACTATTGCCGGTGACAGCCTCAAGCTGTATGGTAAGGTTGATGTGAGCAAAGATGAGCCAGAGCTGGCGCTTAATCTGACGATGTATAATATTATTCCTTCTTCCATGGGGTTAGGCAAGATTGAAAATCCTGCCGATATTTTTCTGGAAGTAAAGGGACCTTTGCAGCAGCCTAAGGCAGACGGAGCCTTGAATTTTGATGAGCTTGATATTCCTGCGCTGCATTTCAGCAAGGTCAGCGGCAACATTCATTATGAAGACGGACGGGTAGATTTTACTGATGTTACTGGCAGTGTTTACGGAGGTACTGTGGATGCTTCCGGTAACTATCATATAGATAACAGGCATTACAGCATTGATGTTTTAGGCCATGACTTGATGGCTTCTGTTGCCGCTAAAAGCACAAAAATAAACTGCCGCGTAGAACTGAATCTGAAAATGCGCTCTGAAGGCAGAGCAGATACAGTTCATACTTACGGCAGTTTTACGTCCGGGCCGGGAAATTATATGCTGATACCTTTTGAAAGCATCAGCGGTAAGTTTGATAATAAAAGCAAAGTATTAAAATTTAAAGATGTCGTTATCAAGACCAATCTTGGCAATGTAGTGACAGACGGCTTTAAATTGATTGATGGCAGAGTTTATCTGGAAGACATCTATCTGGAAGCACCTGACGGCAGCGAGAAAATCAAGGTGCGCTGAGATTAAAACAGCTTGCCCATGATTTCTTCTTTAGCTTCTTTTTCCAGGGTGCAGGGATGCACTTTGTTGCGGGAAAGATGGCCGCATTCAAAATTATAAATATCTGCCAGATGTTCAAAATCCTGCGCAGAAGGATTCTTTTCCAGTACTTTATTAACGATAGCTGCGCAGGCTCTGGCGTCATCCAGTGCCTGATGATGCTGGAATTTAAAGCCAACATAACCGGCAACAGTATCCAGGCTGTAGCCGGAAAGATGCGGGAAGGCTTTTTTCGCCAATACCCAGCTGCAGATATAGGTAAAGTTAGGGTGCGGCAGATAATAGGAGTTTAAAGTATAGCGCAGTACGTTGATATCAAATTTGGCGAAATGTGCGACAACCTGTTTGTTGTGCAGGCGGGGAAAGATTTCCGGCCATAATTGCTCAAAGTTTGGTTCATTGGCAACCATTTCTTCTGTGATGCCGTGTACTCCGATGTTGTCCGGATTAAAGTACATAATCTTGGGACGGATAAGATGATAATATTCGTCGACAATTACACCGTCTTTAACGGTAACAAGTCCAATGGCGCAGGCGCTGTCGCGGCTGGCATTGGCAGTTTCAAAATCTATTGCTGTAAATTCCACACTGGTACCTTCTTTCTTTTATTTATTACAATGACGTTTCCCTTTACTTGCTAACATTGTAGCATAAAGCCCTGCTTTTGTGGCAGAAATTGTGAAAGTTTTTTGTCAAAACAGCATGCAGTATTTTTCTTTATGGTATACTATTGATAGTTAGTATTTGGGAGGCTGTTATGGAAACCAGGGTAGCTGTTATCTCGATAATTGTTACAGATGAAGAAGCTGTACAGGAACTGAATACTTTGCTGCACCAGTATGGGCAGTATGTAATTGGCAGAATGGGGATTCCCTACCGCAGTAAAGGCGTAAATATTATCTGTGTGGCAGTAGATGCTCCGCAGGATATTATCAATGCGCTTTCCGGCAAGCTGGGACGTCTTAAAGGTGTTACTGCCAAAGCAGCCTATTCTAATGTTGCTGACAAAAATTAAAATGGTTATCTCCGCTTAGCGGAAATAATAAATCTAACAGGGAAGCAAAGCTGACTTGAAAGGAATGAAATTATGTATAATGTAAAATCCATGAAGGCTGAAAAATTTATCAGCCATGAAGAAATTCTTGACACATTGGCTTACGCCGAAGCCAACAAGGACAATCTGGCACTGGTTGATGAAATTATCGCTAAGGCCGAGCTGCGTCAGGGATTATCCCATCGTGATGCATCCGTGCTGCTGGCATGCGAGGATGAAGAGCGTATTGCAAAAATTTACGCACTGGCTGAACAGATTAAAAAGGACTTTTACGGCAACCGTATCGTTATGTTTGCGCCGCTGTATTTGTCCAACTACTGTATTAACGGCTGTACTTATTGCCCCTATCATGCTAAGAACAAACATATTGCCAGAAAGAAACTGACTCAGGAGGAAGTACGTGCAGAGGTAATTGCTCTGCAGGATATGGGTCATAAACGTCTGGCACTGGAGGCTGGTGAAGACCCGGTTAACAATCCGCTGGAATACATCCTTGAATGTATCAAGACTATTTATTCCATTAAACATAAAAATGGTGCTATTCGCCGCGTTAATGTTAATATTGCGGCAACAACTGTAGAAGATTACCGCAAGCTGAAAGAAGCAGGTATCGGTACTTATATTCTGTTCCAGGAAACCTACCATAAAGAAAGCTACGAAGCACTGCATCCTACCGGACCGAAGCATAATTATGCTTACCATACAGAAGCTATGGACAGAGCTATGGAAGGCGGCATCGACGATGTTGGCCTGGGTGTACTGTTCGGCTTGGAACGCTATAAATATGAATTTGCCGGCCTTTTGATGCATGCAGAGCATCTGGAAGCAGTGCATGGCGTTGGCCCGCATACTATCAGCGTACCGCGTATCAAACATGCTGATGATATCGACCCCAATGCTTTTGCTAACGGTATTGATGATGAGACCTTTGCTAAACTGGTAGCGCTTATCCGTATTGCCGTACCTTATACCGGTATGATTGTTTCTACCCGTGAAAGTCAGGCTGTACGCGAAAAGGTACTGCGCCTTGGTATTTCTCAAATCAGCGGCGGTTCCAGAACTTCCGTAGGCGGCTACACCGAAGAAGACAGACCTACCGATACAGAACAGTTTGACGTTTCTGACCAGAGAACTTTAGATGAAGTTGTGCATTGGCTGATGGATTTAGGCTATATCCCGTCCTTCTGTACTGCCTGCTATCGTGCAGGACGTACCGGCGACAGATTTATGGAGCTGTGCAAATCCAAGCAGATTCAAAATTGCTGCCATCCCAACGCGCTGATGACGCTGAAGGAATATCTGGTAGATTATGCTTCTGAGGAAACTCGTGCTATCGGCGAAAAGCTTATTGAAGCTGAACTCTTAAATATACCGAAAGAAAATGTCCGTGCCGTATGTGCCGATCATTTAAAGAAAATTGAAGAAGGCATCCGTGATTTCAGATTCTGATAACGGCTGTAAAAAATAAAAGCTGCCTGCATTTTGCAGGCAGCTTTTTTGTATTGCCAAAATATTATTCGTTTAACAGGTCCAGCTTTTCAAAAACTCGAAACAGCAGGCTCATGATGATGGCTACTACAGTAGCAAGGACCATGCCCTGTACGCTGAAGGCGCCAAAGGAAATTTTAGCGCCGGACAGGCCGATAATCATAACTACGGAAGTCATAATCAGATTGGAGGATTTGCTGTAATCTACTTTTTGTTCTACCAGTACGCGGATACCGGAAGCAGCGATAACGCCGAACAGCAAAATGCAGATACCGCCCATAACAGGAACAGGAATACTGTGAATCAGCTCGGAAAGCTTGCCGATGAAGGAAAGCAGGATGGCCATTACAGCAGCACCGCCGATAACCCAGACGCTGTAAACCTTGGTAATTGCCATAACGCCGATATTTTCGCCATAGGTGGTATTAGGAGTTGCGCCGGCAAAACCGGAGACAACGTTGGAAAGACCATCTGCAAACAGGGAACGGGAAAGACCAGGGTCTTTAATCAGGTTACGTTCAACAATGTTGCCGGTTACTACTAAGTGGCCGATATGCTCTGCCAGCACTACCAGTGCTGCCGGAGCGATAATCATAATAGCGTTGAGGTTGAAATGAGGAGCATAGAAATGAGGCAGCTGCAGCCAGGGAGCGTCGATAATGGGCTGGAAATTGACCATGCCCATGAAGGCGGCAAAGACATAGCCGCAGATAACGCCGAACAAAATGGGGATAATGCTCATAAAGCCGCGGAAAGCAACTGAGCCGATAATACCGACTGCCAGTGTAAACATGGAAACGGCAATATTTACAGGCTGAATATTGTCGCCGGTAAGACCTGCCATGTTAGCGGCAACGGGAGCAAGCTCCAGTCCGATAACGGCGATGATGGCACCCATGGCAGCCGGCGGGAAGATAACATCAATCCAGGAAGTACCGACGTAGTGGATGATAATAGAAAACAGCATAAACAGCAGACCGAAAACAATAAAGCCGGACTGAGCGTCAGCATAGCCGGAGGTAGAAAGAATCAGCAGTACCGGGGAGATAAAAGCAAAGCTGGAACCGAGATAGGAGGGAATTTTGCCTTTAGTCAGAAAGATATACAGCAGCGTGCCGATACCATTCATAAACAGACAGGTGGTAGGATTTACTCCGAACAGGAAGGGAACCAGTACGGTAGAGCCAAACATGGCGAACAGATGCTGGATGCTCAGAGGAATGTTCAGCAATAAAGGTGGACGTTCTTCAACTTGAATAACTTTTCTTTCCAATGTTTATAACCTCGTTTCTTTAGTTTGTTTTTATATTGTAAAATTTTTAACACTTGTTGGCAAGTAAAAATATTTAAATAACATGAGTAAATATTTTTGTAAAACTCTGGGAATTATGAGAATTAAGCGCAGAGCAGTAAAAGTTTGCCTGGCAGCAGATGGACAGGTATAATAAAAATGTATCTTGAAAGAATGGAGAGATTTTTATGTTAGCTATAAATAAAGAGCGTGTACAGATGTTGCTGGAAGGACTGGCACAATTTGGGAAGGGTGAGCAGGGCATTACCCGTCTTGCCTATACGGAAACTGATAAACAGGCACAGGAATGGCTGCTGCAGCAAATAGAAGATTTACAGCTGGAAATAAGACAGGATGCTGTCGGCAACGTATTTTTACGCCGTACAGGCGAAAATCCTGCTTTGCCTGCTGTTGCTACCGGTTCGCATCTTGATACTGTCATTCATGGCGGCGCTTATGATGGTATGTGCGGTGTTGCAGGCGCGCTGGAAGCTTTGCGCATGCTGGCAGATGAAAAGCTGCAGCGCAGCATCGACGTAATTATTTTCCGGGCAGAGGAATCCAGCCGTTTTGGTTTTGCTACTATAGGCAGTAAATTGCTTACCGGCAGCGCAGTACCGGCAATGTTTGATAAGGCAGCACGAAAAGACGATGTGACCTTTACACAGGCATTGCAGCAGTGGGGCTGCGACCCGGAGCGTTATTACGAAGCAGTATTGCCGCAGGGATATTATAAAAGCTTTGCGGAAATCCATATTGAGCAGGGCAAGGTACTGGAAACTAAAGGCTTGCAGCTGGGTATTGTACATAATATTGCTGCGCCTACCCGTTTTAAACTGCATATTCAGGGTATGGCTGACCATTCCGGCGCAACACCTATGGGGATGCGTAAAGATGCGCTGGTTAGTGCCGCTAAGCTTATTCTGGCAGTGCAGGACGCGGCAGAGGCTGAAGCCGACTGCGGTACTGTTGCTACCGTAGGCGTAGTAGAAATAGAGCCCGGTTCTATTAATGTAGTGCCGGGAGCAGTAACGCTGTGGGTGGATTTGCGCGGCGTGGAGCAGGAAAGTATTATGCGTGCGCTGCAAAGTATTAAAGATGCTATGGCTGCAGTTGCTGAAAAAGACGGCGTAGGCATCGACATGGAGATGCTGACTGCCGATAAGCCGGTAGCTCTGAGTGCAGAGCTGGCAGAAAAGCTGGAAGCCATCTGTGAGCAGAAAAACTTTACCTATCTGCATATGAACAGCGGTGCCGGTCATGATGCTATGCACATGACAAAAATTGCGCCTACTATTATGCTGTTTATTCCCTGCAAGGGCGGTATCAGTCATAATCCTGCAGAGTATGCTGCTAACGATGATATTTGCCGTGCGGTAGAAGTGCTGGCAGAATTTTTGAAGCAGGAAGCAAATGCATAAATAAAAAAGAAAAACTTCTGAACTTTTAGTTCAGAAGTTTTTTGTTTATACGCCGGTCCCGTCAAAGCAGGGGATGAAATCTTTGCAGGCAGATTCTTCTTCCTGCACGAAGCCGTCTTCGATAGAACTGTCCATGAGGTAGGCTTCTACTTCCGCATATTCTTCGTCAGTTACCTTACGGTTTATTTCCGGATATTCTGCAGCGCGTCCGCAGGGAACATACTGGCGCATCAGGCTGAACATTACCTGTCCGGGCTGGAAGTTTTGAGCAACCCAGTCGATAATCTTTTTGCTTTCTTCAATTTGTCCGGGCAGAATTAAGTGGCGAATAATGACGCCGCTTTCCATAATTCCGTCATCGTTAAGCTTATAATCGCCAACCTGACGGTACATTTCCTTGATGGCTTGGGTAGCAGTACGGAAATAATAGGGAGCATTACTGTATTTAATTGCCGGCTGGTCATTATAATATTTTAAATCCGGCAGATAAATCTGTATTTTACCCTGCAGGCGGCGCAGGGTATCCAGAGTTTCAAAGCCGCTGGTATTGTAAACTACAGGCACGGAAAGCTTGCTGTCCAAACTTTTAATGACGGCTTCGGTAAAATGGGTTGCCGTTACCAGATTGATATTATGAGCTCCCTGGGCAATCAGTTCCTGATAAATTTTTTTCAGCCTTTCAATGGTAATTTCTTTGCCAAAATTTTTGCAGCTAATTTCGTAGTTCTGGCAGAAAACGCAGTGCAGGTTGCAGCCGGAAAAAAAGACTGTGCCGCTTCCTTTAGTGCCGCTGATGCAGGGTTCTTCCCACATATGCAGACCGGCACGGGCAACTATGGGCAGCATACCGCAGCCGCAGCTGCCGAACATGCCTTCGGTATCATTAATGCTCTCCGGGCGGTCAACGCCGCAGCGATGAGGGCAGACATAACAATAAGTCATGATAATCATCTCCTGAGATATTTAATAGCTGTTTTTATTGTAGCATACTGTAAAGTTGTTGACAAAAATATCACCTGATTTTATAATTTTAATAGATACAGGTCATATAACTGACGGAAAGTGGATTACCACATGGGAGTATGACCGGTGACGCCGACCGTCTGGGCAGATGAACCAGTCAGTGTCGGTTTTTTTATTTTAAGGAGGTTATGAACGTGAACGAATTAGCCTTGAAATACGGCTGCAATCCCAATCAGGCCAAAGCACGCATTTATATGAAAAACGGTAAAGAGCTGCCTATCGAAGTTTTGAATGGCCGTCCCGGCTATATCAATTTCCTTGATGCTTTTAACAGCTGGCAGCTGGTAAAGGAATTAAAAGAAGCTACCGGATTACCTGCAGCTGCATCTTTTAAACATGTCAGCCCGGCTGGTGCTGCTGTAGGCCTGCCGATGAGCGATACTTTGAAAAAAATCTATTATGTAGATGATCTGGAGCTTTCTCCGCTGGCAACTGCTTATGCCCGTGCCCGCGGCGCAGACCGTATGAGCTCTTACGGTGACTTTGTTGCTCTGTCCGATGTTTGCGATAAAGAAACCGCTACCATGCTGGCGCGTGAAGTTTCTGACGGCGTTATTGCTCCCGGTTATACTGATGAAGCACTTGCTATTTTGAAAACCAAACGTAAAGGTACTTATAATGTAATTAAAATTGACCCCGATTATGTACCGGAACTGGTTGAAAGTAAGGAAGTATTCGGCATTACTTTTGAGCAGGACCGTAATGAAGCAAAAATCACTGCTGATTTGCTGGTAAATCGTCCTACTGTGAACAAAGAAATTCCTGAAGCTGCAGTACGCGATTTGCTGATTGCTCTTATTACTTTGAAATATACTCAGTCCAATTCTGTCTGCTACGTAAAAGACGGTCAGGCTATCGGCATTGGCGCCGGTCAGCAATCTCGCGTACATTGCACCCGTCTTGCCGGCAACAAAGCTGATATCTGGTGGCTGCGTCAAAATCCGAAAGTTTTGGCACTTCCCTTTAAAGATTCTATCCGTCGTCCGGACCGCGACAACACCATCGACGTATATATTTCCGATGATTATGAAGACGTACTGGCAGATGGCGTTTGGGAAAACTTCTTTACTGAAAAACCTGAACCGCTGACCCGTGAAGAAAAGAAAGCATGGATTGCTCAGCTGAAAGATGTTGCTTTAGGCAGCGACGCTTTCTTCCCCTTCGGTGACAATATTGAACGTGCTCATCGTAGCGGCGTACAGTTTATTGCTCAGGCAGGCGGCTCTATCCGTGATGATAATGTTATTGAAACCTGCGATAAATATGGCATGGCTATGGCTTTCACTGGCCTGCGTCTGTTCCATCATTAATTTGTCAGTAAATTTAAAAGACTGCAGTTTTATGACTGCAGTCTTTTTTGTTTATTGTTTATTTTGCATGCCGCAAGCAGCATTTACATCTAACCCTATCTCGAAGACTCTGTTCCAAGGCAGATACACAGCAGCAGTAAGCTCTGTAAGGTAATAATCTTTTTCAGCTGTGCTGTAAAAAGGTGTACGGCCAAGATTGTAGTGCAGCAGTTCTGCTGTCTTGCGGTTAATATACTGTTGGGTAAGCATCTGCGCCAGGTGCTGTCCGTCAGGAGAAAGGTTATAGGAATCATAATCATGCATTTCCAGTGTCTTTTTGAGTTCCGGGCAGAAAAGCTTCTGATAAACATAATCATCCAATAATCGCTCTGCTGTAAAGGTAAGGTTGGCAGCGTAAAGCGCAGGCAGTTGCTCCGGTGGCAGCTGTTGGCAGCGTCCGGCAAAAATAACAGCCTGAGCAATCGCTGTTCCGGCAGAGTTGCTGAAAGTGTTCCAGCCGGCATAGGCTGATAATTTATTAAGCGGAACATTATAGCGCAGTAATAGCGGCATCAGCAGTTCATCTTCCGTATAGTTTGCTGACAGGTCGACTAAAGCGACATGCTTATAATTATTTAACAGTTGCTGCAGCTCCTGTGCCTGTTTTTTGTGCGGCTGAAAATTATCATTGCCACAGTTAATATAAAGAATGATATCAGCTAAGTTTTTATCTTCGGTTAATTTGGCGCCCGCAAGAGCTATTTTATCGCGTAAGGTTTCGCCGACGCTGGCTGCCATAAAGGGCATATAAAGAAATTCCATTTCCGGTGCAGCGTATTGCAGATAGATTGCAGGAACATAATGCTGCTGAAGAAGATAATTGCGCGCAATAAGCACGGCGGCAATTTCATCAGCACCGTAGGTGATATGTCCTGATCGTCCTGCAGCGTACATACGGGCGTGATTGGTATTGCGGTTGGGCAGTCCAAAGCTGGAACCATCATCCTGACCGATAACGGTATAAATATTGCTCAGCGGCAGAGTAAGCAAATATTTGTTAAAGCGGTCGTTATTGCTGTATAATGAAGTGTATTTTTTCAGAATATCCTGGGGAATCTTATTTTCAATTTCCAAAAGTTCCAGCGTAAGCTGCGGGTCATTAAAGGTTTCCGTCATATCTTTCAGACGCGCGTACTGCATAAGGTGCCACTGATACCAGCGATCTGGCAGCAGATGGTCACTGACTAAAAGGCGGGGAATAATGGAAAAAACACTTACCTGGGTGTTGGGATGAGCAGTTTGCAGTCGCTGCATTTCTGAAAGAAAATGACGCTGATTTTCCATCTGTCCTAAAGGCAGACGTGAGTTAATCAGTCCGCCGTGAATAAGCAAATCGGAAGAGATAATAGCATTATTTTTGCCTGAAAGGTTATCATGCAGCCATAAATAAAGTTTTTCTCTGGCAGCAGGCTGCTGGTAGTTGTCAAGAAAGCCTTTTGGCGGTAAAATTACTGTTGTACCTGCAAGACTGCCCAGCTCTTTAGCCATTTCGATGCAGACAGGGCGGCTGTCAAGGGGCAGCAGTAATGTAGTGCTGGTTTGCGGCAGCGGCTGTATTTTTACAGGCTGCGCAGCAGGAAGCTGCCAGCAGGCAAAATAAAAGAGCAGTACGGAAAAAATCAGAAAGAAAAGAAATTTTTTCACGGCAGCTGCTCCTTTGCGTAAAAATTTTATTTGGTAACATTATAACATAGTTAGGAGTTTCATATGAGGATAATTACCGGACGGGCTCGGGGACTGCAGCTGACTACGCCTAAGAATATGGATGTGCGTCCTACTGCTGACCGGGTTAAAGAATCGGTTTTTAATATTATTGGTAGCAAAATTATCGGTGCCAAGGTACTGGACCTTTTTGCGGGAACAGGCAACCTGGGACTGGAAAGCTGGAGCCGTGGGGCAGAAGCAATTACTTTTATTGATGAAAGCAAAGAGTCGCTGCGGCTGGTAGAAAGTAATATTGCTAAGTGCCGGGCACAGGCTGACTGTACGGTTATTAAAGGCAACGCGGTAAATGTTATTGACAGGCTGTACAGGCAGGGGCAGCGTTTTGATTTTGCTTTCTGCGACCCGCCCTATAATAAAGGCTGGCTGGATAAGATTGCAGCTGCTCTTCAAGCTGCACCGCTGTTTAACGAAGGTGGCTACTTGATAGTAGAGCGTGCCTGTCACGAAGAGATAACTTTACTGCCGCAGGAATATGAATTAGTACGCAGTGAAAAGTACGGAGAAACTTTGATTGATTTTATCCGTTTTAACGGTAGCAGTAAGCAATAATACTGTAAATAAAAATCTGCAAAATAAATTTATGCAAAATAAAGGAAATAATCTTTTTATGTCGAATAGGACATAGAATAATACTTTGACATTTACGCCAAAGATATTTTAGGAGGTCTGGCTATGCGCAGAGCAGTTTGTCCAGGAAGTTTTGACCCTGTAACTAAAGGTCATATAGACATTTTTGAAAGAGCAAGCGCTATGTTTGATGAAATCATCGTCAGCGTTTTTCATAATCCCGGAAAAGATAAGGCAATGTTTTCCATGGAAGAAAGGGTAGAAATGCTGAAGCTTGCTACCAAGCACATACCCAATGTCAGGGTAACACATTTCTCCGGACTGTTGAATGAGTTCTGTGTGCAGGAAAAAGCTCCGTTTATCGTAAGAGGTCTGAGAGCCTTTTCTGATTTTGAATACGAATTCCAGCGTGCGCTGCTGATTAAGAAGATTGATCAGCATCTGGAAACTGTTTTTATTATGACTAATGCCAAATATTCTTTTGTCAGCTCTTCAGGCGTCCGCGAGCTTGCCACCTTTGGCGGACAGCTGAAAGACCTGGTGCCCGAATGTATTGAGGAAAGAGTACGTGAGCATGTTGCAAAAAAGTTAGAGTAGCAGGGAAGAGGGATGCACATGATTGAACGTAATAATACTAATGTAGCTTTAGACAGAATTTTTGAAGAAGCTTATGAGATGCTTGCCAGCGCTCGTCGTCTGCCGTTGGTTGATAAGGTAATTATTGAAGAGAATGATTTTATCAGTATTCTTGACGATCTTAAGGAAGCTATTCCTAAAGAAGTGCGCAGTGCCAGCCAGGTGTTGGAAGAGCAGAAGAGCATTGTCAACAAGGCTTATGAAGAAGCAGACCGTATTGTACAGCAGGCTAAAAGCGAAGCTGAACGTATTGTAGGTGCTGCTAATGCTGAAGCTGACCGCAAAATTCAGCAGGAAGAAATTGTTAAGCAGGCTAATGCTGTTGCTGAGGATATTAAGGCTAATGCTCTGCGTTATCAGGAAGAGGTTAAGCAAGAAGCCGATGAGTATGCTGAACGTGTAAAACAGGAATCTTTGCAATATGCTGATGATATGCTGGCTTATCTGGGCAGCAATCTGCAGTCTGCATTGCAGGGCCTGGCTGATAATCGCGGCAGTATTATGGAAGAGCGCAGAAATCTTGAAAGCAGAAAACAAAATCTGCTGGACAGCGGTATGGACGAAGAAGAATAGTCTAAAAGTAAAAGGTGCATATCTTAATGATATGCACCTTTTTTATTTTCTGTAATAGGGCGATGTGAGAAAATCGCTGCCGGAAGGACGCTGCTGCAGTAATGCCAAAAGGTCGCTGGCGGCTATATCAAGTTCCAGCTGCTGTGTGAAAGCCTTGCTTTGATTATGAAAAGGACTGCGGCCAAGCTTAGTAAGCAGCGGCAGAGAGCTGTTTTTCTTGATGTCTTTTAATAAGCTGCGGCCTTGCTCATTAAAGGCCAAAATACGCAGGTAAGCAGGCTCTGCCTGGGCAAAGTCTTCTGCAGAGTGATGCAGCAGTAGCTGCAGCAAAAGCCGTCTGATGCGGGAGGCTGGATAACGTTTGCCGCTGCATTCAGCAACAGCCTCAGATAAAGATGTACAGGATTCAGCACGTTTCAGTACATTCTCCAAACCTTCGCTGCATTGACAGGATAGGGCGATTTGCTGTGGTGTGAGCATACGCAGGCGATAGCTGATAAGCAGCCAGAGCATTTGCCGGGAAAACGCAAAATTATAGGGAAGTGCAATAAGTTCATGGTTTACGTTTGCTGGTACTGCTTGAGCGATATCGCTAACTTTATCAGTAAGCAAAGCTTGCCTGATAGCGGTAGCACTGGCAATATTGCCGCTGATATCAGTGTCATTATAGGCAGCGTGCTGACGTTGGATAAATATAGGCTTGATAGCTGTTTTGAGCAGTGCTTTGGAATATTCCAGTGCTAAAATGTCGTTGGGGGTATTGAGCTGTATTCTTTGGCCGGTAAGTTCCTGCAGGGCCTGTTCGCTGGCCGCAGCGTAGGAAAGGCCTTGCTGAAGCTTTTCCTGCAGCAGCTTGCTGCACTTTGGTGATGTGAGGGCAGAGGCAAGGGCAGTGAAATCAGTTGCAGGATTTTCTGTACCGCAGGATAGCGTGCTTACGCAGCCGCAGGCTTGCAGCAGTGCAACTGCTCCGGATGCAAAATATTGTGCGCTGCGCAGAGAAAAAGCAGCTGGCAGTTCGATGACAAGGTCTGCACCGTTATCGACAGCAAGACGGGCGCGCGTCCATTTATCCAATAAAGCTGGCTCTCCTCGCTGCATAATACTGCCGCTCATAATAACGATTATGGGCAGATTTGTTTTTTCTTTAGTCTGCTGCAAATGATAAAGATGTCCGTTATGGAAAGGATTATATTCTGCAATAATTCCTGCTGCCTGCTGCATGATAGTACTCCTGTAAAAATTTTGTCTTGCTTAAATTATAACATAAAAATAAATTCGGAAAAATTAGTAGCAGGTCATAAAATAGTCTGTTCAATTTCTTAAAATTAGTGTATACTATAAATATAGTTTATTAGAAGATTACAGCCCGTTTTTATAAAATAGTCAATAATATTTGCAGGAGGCTTATCGTGATCGTTTTTGTTGTAAACTGTGGCAGTTCGTCAATTAAATATCAGCTGATCAACATGGAAGGCGAAAAGGTAATGGCTAAGGGCCTGATTGAGCGCATCGGCATGGAAGGTTCCAGCCTTAAGCATACGCCATCCGGTAAATATACAGTAGATTTTACTGAGGAAATTCCTGACCATAAGGTTGGCATTCAGATGGCACTGAAAGCGCTGACTAACAGCGAGTACGGCGTTATTTCCGATATGTCCGAGATTGATGCTGTCGGTCATCGTGTAGTACATGGCGGTGAACGCTTTACCGACAGTGTGCTGATTACCTCTGATGTTCTGCAGGGAATTGAAGCCTGCAGCGAAATTGCACCGCTGCATAATCCGCCTAATCTGTATGGCATACGTGCATGCATGGATTTGATGCGTGATACTCCGCAGGTTGCAGTTTTTGATACGGCTTTCCATCAGACCATGCCTAAAGTTGCGTACCTTTATGGCCTGCCTTATGAAATGTATGTTAAATACGGTTTGCGCAGATACGGTTTCCACGGTACTTCCCATAAATACGTTGCGCAGGTAGCGGCAGAGATGATGGGCGAGCATATGAATGATTTGCGTATTATTACCTGTCATCTGGGCAATGGCGCCAGCATCGCGGCAATCAAATACGGTAAGTCCATTGATACTAGCATGGGCTACACTCCTTTGGAAGGTTTGATTATGGGTACCCGCAGCGGCGAGATTGACCCGGCAATTATTCCCTTTCTGATGGAAAAGGAAAATATGGATGCTCAGCAGATTGATGATTATCTGAACAGACGCAGCGGTATTTTGGGTATTTCAGGTTTGTCCAGCGATTTCAGAGATCTGGAAAGTGCTGCTAACCGCGGCGATGAGCGCAGTCAGCTGGCGATTGATGTATTTGCCTATAAAGTTAAAAAATACATTGGTGGTTATGTTGCGGCCATGGGCGGTGTGGATGCTATCGTCTTTACGGCAGGATTGGGAGAAAATTCTCCCTTTATGCGTGACAAAATCTGCAATGGTCTGGAATATCTTGGCACACGTATTGATCCTGACCTTAACAAAGTACGCGGTAAAGCCCGCGAAATCAGCGTTAAACGTGCCCGCGTAAAAATCTTTGTTATTCCTACTAATGAAGAGCTGGTTATAGCTCGTGATACTTATAATATTTGCAGAAGGATTATTAAGTTATAATTTATTTGCATGCAAGTTATTTTCAACGGCGCAAGATGTTTTACTTGACAAAGAGGCCGTGCATAGATATAATTGTAACGATTGGTGAAATATGATTAAATTAAATGTCGCAGAAATCAAAAGAAGACTGGTCGGCAAAAAGACTTTTGCCTATGACCTTTCACCCGAAGAACTGGAGATAACGCCTGCTGATATGGACGTTGTCGGAACAGTGAGGGCGGAAGGCTGTATCAGTAACGCCGGTGACGTATTGCTCCTGGAGGCCGAATTGAGCGCGCAGGTGCGGCGCACTTGCGGGCGTTGCCTGAAAGAGTTTACGGCTGTTACAAAAGCAGATGTTTTGGAGAAGTTTTATCCGGCAAGTGCTGAAAATATCGAAAAAGATGCTTTTGTGTACGATTCGGATATCGTTGATGTAACGGAACCGCTTCGTGAAAGCCTGCTGCTTGCAGAGCCCATCCAAGCTCTCTGCAAAGAAGACTGCAAGGGACTTTGTCCTGTCTGCGGAGCTGATCTCAACAGCGGCGACTGCGGATGCGACAGGTTCTCTGTTGATCCTCGGCTGGCGGCATTAAAGCAATTCATCAAAAATTAAATTTACCTGATAGCACTGAGGAGGTGTGTTGAGAAATGGCAGTACCTAAGAGAAAAATGTCCAAAGCCCGTCGTGATTCCCGTCGTGCTAACTGGAAATTGACTGTACCCGGCATGATTGAATGCCCGCAATGTCATGAAATGAAAATGCCGCACCGTGTTTGCCCTGAATGCGGTTACTACAATGGCAAACAAGTCATTGCTAAAGCTGAATAATTCAGAACTTATGAGCTCTTGAAGGAAACTTCAGGAGCTTTTTGTTTTTGTGGGAATTTTTTATGTTATAGGTAAATTTGTAAAATTAATTAGAAGTTTAAAAAATAAACTTGCCAAATCATTCTGTGGCTTTTATAATAAAAACAGATATTATGAGCTGGTACTAAAAGTAGGTGAGATGATGAACTCTTCGAAAAAGTTAATACGCCACGAACGGTTAAAAAAGCTTTTGCTGGATAATCCGTTTTTAACTGATGAACAGCTGGCAAGAACTTTGCAGGTAAGTGTTCAGACCATCCGCCTTGACCGTATTGCACTTGGTATACCGGAGCTGCGAGAGCGTACACGCCACATGGCAGAGGATGCGCAGACTAAGGTACGTGCGATTGATAAAAAAGATATTGTTGGCGAGCTTATCGACCTTGAATTGAACAAGGTCGGTATTTCTACGTTAAAAATTACTCAGGAAATGGTTTTAGAGAAAACCGGAGTAGCGCGTGGATATTATATGTTTGCTATGGCAGATACATTGGCTCTGGCAGTGGTGGATGCTCAGGCTGCACTCACCGGTGTGGGCAATGTTAAATATAAGGTGCCGGTTTATGCGGGAGCAACTTTGGTTGCTAAAGCAGAAGTAATCAGACGCCGTAATGATAAATTTTTTATCTGGGTTAAGATAAGAAACAATAATGAAGAAGTTTTCAGAGCTAAATTTATTATCGTATCGCTAGATGATAATGAAAGGAAGCAGAAATAATGAAGATTGCAGTAGACGTCATGGGTACGGACTACGGCCCGAAAGAGCTTGTTTTGGGAGCTGTAAATGCTGTTAAGGCTTTTGGCTGCGAAACAGTGCTTGTAGGTGACGAAACTATTATCAAAGAGCTGCTGCGTGAATATCATGCAGAAAATGATGAACGCATTACTATCCATCATGCGGGAGAAGTTATTGCAATGGACGAACATCCGGCTATTGCAGTGAAATCTAAGAAGGATGCTTCTATCGTAGTAGCAGCAAGACTGCTGCGCAATAAGGAATGTGACGCGCTTGTATCTTCCGGCAGCACAGGTGCAGCTGTTGCTGCTGCCTTGTTCTGCCTGGGCAGAATTAAAGGTATTGAAAGACCGGCGATTGCTACTCCTATTCCTAGCCTCACAGGCACTACCGTAGTGCTGGACAGTGGCGCAAAGGTTGATGCTAAGCCTGAGCATATGGTGCAGAGTGCTATTATGGGCAGTGTTTATGCAGAAAAAATGCTGCATATTAATAACCCCAGGGTAGGACTTTTGAATATCGGTGAAGAAGAAACTAAAGGTAATGAACAGGCTTTGGCAACATATCCGCTGTTAAAACAGGCTAAGCAGATAAACTTTATCGGCAATGTAGAAGGACGCGATATCAATAAAGGTACTGTTGATGTTGTTGTGTGCGATGGCTTTGTTGGCAATGTCGTGTTAAAATTTGCCGAAGGTCTGGCAAGTGCTATCATGAAGCTGATTAAAGAGGCAATTATGAACGGTGGCATGCTGGCAAAACTTGGCGGTCTGCTGATTAAACCGGCGATGAAGACGCTGAAAAAACGCCTTGACCCGGCAGAATATGGCGGTGCATTGCTTTTAGGTGTACGCGCTCCGTTTATCATCTGTCACGGCAGTTCTAAAGCAAAAGCTATTACCAGTGCTATTGGTGTAGCTATGGATTTTGTTGAAAAAGATGTTGTACATATTATCGGTCAAAAAATAGCCGAAGCTCACGAAAGAAATGAGGAAATAAATCAATGATGAGATCTGTTGGTATTTTAGGAATTGGTTACTATGTTCCGGAAAAAACTTTAACAAATTTTGATTTGGAAAAAATGGTAGATACCAGCGACGAATGGATTACAGAACGTACTGGCATCAAACAGCGTCATATTGCCGCTGAAGGTGAAGCTACTTCTGATTTATCTTTTAAAGCAGCTCAGAATGCGCTGGCTGACGCAGGCGTTTCTCCTGAAGAAATCGACCTGGTAATCGTAGCTACCGCTTCTCCTGACCATGCTTTCCCGTCTACCGCTTGTCTGATTCAGGACAGAATCGGTGCGAAAAATGCTGCTGCATTTGACCTGTCCGCAGGCTGCAGCGGTTTTGTATACAGCCTTGGTGTTGCAAGCCAGATGATTAAAACCGGCCTGTACAATAAGGCTCTGATTATCGGTGCAGAAACACTGTCCCGTATTATGAACTGGAAAGACCGCAATACCTGCGTACTGTTTGGTGACGGTGCAGGTGCAGCTGTTGTAGGTGTCGTTGAAGATGGCCTTGGCGTACTTGGTATTGACCTTGGTTCTGACGGCAGCGGCGGCAAATATCTGTTCCAGCCGGCAGGCGGCAGCCGTAAGCCTGCCAGCCCGGAAACCGTAGCTGAAAATGAACATACTATCCATATGAATGGACCGGAAGTATTTAAATTTGCTATCCAGATTATGGGCAAAACTGCTAAACGCGCTTTGGCTAAAGCAGGTATGCAGCCTGAAGAACTGGACCTTCTGGTACCGCATCAGGCTAATATGCGCATTATTACTTCTGCAGCAAAACGTCTGAAAGCACCGATGGAAAAAGTATGGGTAAATGTTGATAAATACGCTAATACCTCTGCTGCTTCTATCCCCATTGCATTGTGCGAAGCACAACAGGCTGGGGCGCTCAAAAAAGGCGATAATGTACTGCTGGTAGGTTTTGGCGCTGGTCTTACCTGGGCATCTATTGTTTTAAAATGGAGTAAATAATCTTATTTTTGATAAAATCTTACTAAGTGGAGGCGATTTCAATGAGTAAAGTTGCTTTTGTATTCCCGGGACAGGGTTCCCAGACCGTAGGTATGTGCAAAGCTTTCTACGATCAATATCCTGTTGCTAAACGTGTTTTTGAAGAAGCTGATGAAGCTCTCGGTTTTTCTATCACTAAAATGTGCTTTGAAGGTCCTGAAGACCAACTGCGTCTGACCTATAACACTCAGCCTGCTATCCTTACTGCAAGCACTGCATGTGCTGCAGTTCTCAAAGAACATGGCGTAAGCTGCGATGTTGCAGCAGGCCATAGCCTGGGTGAATATTCTGCATTGGTTAATGCTGGCGCACTGGCTTTTGCTGATGCTGTACGCATTGTACGTAAACGCGGTCAGTTCATGCAGGAAGCTGTTCCTGTAGGTGAAGGCAGCATGGCTGCTGTACTGGGTCTGGAAAGCGAACATATTGTAGAGATCTGCCGCAGTGTAGAAGCTGAAAGCGGCGAAGCTGTTCAGGCTGTTAACTTTAACTGCCCTGGCCAGGTAGTAATTGCAGGTGCTGTTGGCGCTGTTAACAAAGCTATCGAAGCTTTGAAAGCAGCAGGTGCTAAACGCGCTATCCTGCTTCCTGTAAGTGCTCCTTTCCACAGCACTCTGATGCAGCCGGCTTCTGAACGTCTGGCTGAAGTTTTGGCTCCTATCAATATCAGTGACGCTGTTGTTCCGGTAGTTGCTAACGTAACTGCACAGGAAGTTACCAGCGGCGCACAAATTAAAGAATTGCTGGTTAAACAAGCTGCTATGCCCGTACTCTGGGAAACCTCCGTACGCAACATGGTTGCCGGCGGTGTAGATACTTTTGTAGAAGTTGGTCCTGGCAAAGTACTGACCGGCTTTACCAAGAAAATTGCTAAAGGCTTGTCTGCTCTGAATGTGGAAGATCCTGAAAGCCTGGAAAAAACTCTTGCACACTTACAGGGGGAAAAATAAGATGAGATTAGAAGGCAAAAAAGCTCTCGTAACCGGTGCTTCCCGTGGTATCGGCCGTGCTATTGCTTTGGCTCTGGCTGCTGAAGGTGCAGATGTAGCTGTTAACTATGCAGGCAGCGAAGCTGCAGCTAAAGAAGTTGCTGCTGAAATCGAAGCTATGGGACGCAAAGCTATCGTAATCCAGGCAGATATTTCTTCTCACGAAGCAAGTACTGCTATGATTGACGAAGTTGTTAAAGAATTTGGCCGCATCGATATTCTTGTTAATAATGCCGGCATTACCCGTGACGGTCTTTTGATGCGTATGAAAGAAGCAGACTGGGATGCAGTATTGACTACTAACCTTAAAGGGGTTTTCAACTGCACTAAAGCTGCGGTAAAATATATGATGAAACAAAAATATGGACGCATTGTCAGCATCAGCTCTGTTGTAGGTCTGATGGGCAATGCCGGTCAGGCTAACTACGCTGCTGCCAAAGCTGGCGTAATTGGCTTCACCAAGGCTGTAGCCAAAGAGGTTGCTGCCCGCGGCATCAATGTTAATGCCGTTGCACCTGGCTTTATCAAAACCGATATGACCAGCGTGCTTTCTGAAAAAGTGGTTGAAAACCTGGTAGCTGGTATTCCTCTGAACCGCCTGGGTGAAACCGAAGATATTGCCAAGGCTGTCTTGTTCCTTGTGAGCGATGACGCCAATTATATAACCGGACAGACTTTACATGTTGACGGTGGTATGGTAATGTAATAATGCAGCATGCAATTAATTCTTGGAAGGAGGTGAATCGTAATGAGCACTTTCGAAAAAGTAAGAGATATTACTGTTGAACAATTGAGCGTTGACGCTGACGAAGTAAAGATGGAATCCGCTTTCATCGATGACCTCGGTGCTGACTCTCTGGATATTGTTGAACTGATCATGGCTTTTGAAGAAGAATTCGGCGTTGAAATTCCTGATGAAAAAGCTGAAAAAATCCGTACAGTTGCTGACGCAGTTAAACTGTTGGAAGAAGAAAAATAAGACAATGAGCTTTACATGCTTTACGGAGAGCCTGCGGGCTCTCCGGCAAAAGCTGCTGTATGGTCCTGAAATGGGGGATATTTGTTGAAATTACCAGTGCTGAAAATCGGTAAGCTTGTTGCTGAAATGCCGATAGTACAAGGAGGTATGGCTATCAGGCTGTCCACTGCACGGCTCGCTGCTGCCGTAGCAAATGAAGGAGGCATAGGCTTGATTGCTGCTTCCGGAATGGAATTCGACGAGCTGCGTAAAGAAATCCGTCTGGCCAGAGAGCTGACGGGAGGGAAGGGCATTATTGGTATCAATGCCATGGTTGCAGCCAGAGAATTTTTAGGCCTGATTACTACTGCCGCACAAGAGAAAATTGATCTGATAGTTGCCGGCGCCGGTTTTTCAAGAGATATTTTCGCCGTCGGACGAGAATACGGCGTAGAGATCGTGCCGATTGTTTCATCTGTCAAACTGGCTAAAATATCGGAGAAACTGGGTGCTTCCGCCATTGTTGTTGAAGGCACAGAAGCTGGCGGACATTTGGGTACGCAGCAGTCCATTAAAGAAATCCTGCCAGAAATTGTTAAAGCAGTAAAAATCCCTGTTATTGCTGCCGGCGGTGCTATTGACGGCAACGACGTGGCAGAGCTGCTGAAGCTTGGTGCCAGCGGTGTACAAATGGGCAGCCGTTTTGCTGCCAGTGAAGAATCCAACGGTGCTCCTGCACTTAAGGAATTTTATCTGAAAATGAAAAAAGAAGACGTTGTGCAAATTGACAGCCCTGTAGGTTATAAAGGCAGAGCTATCAGAAATCCGTTTGCTCAATTGTCTTTAGAAAATAAAGCTCCCAAACCGACAGTATGTGATGCCTGCTTAAAGCATTGCACACACAGCTTCTGCATTATCCGTGCGCTGACACGTGCTCAGCAGGGCGATGTGGAAACAGGTCTGGTATTTACCGGGGCAAATATGTGGAAAATCAAGGAAATTTTACCGGTTAAGGAAATTTTCAGAAGATTGAAAGCAGATATAGAAAAAATTTAATTTCGAGGTGAAGTATTTTGAGTAAAAGAAGAGTTGTAGTAACAGGCGTTGGCCCGATTACTCCTATCGGTACAGGTAAGGAAACTTTCTGGGAAAACCTGACTGCCGGCAAATCCGGTATTGGCAATATTACCCAATTTGACACTACTGATTTCACTGTAAAAATTGCTGGTGAAGTAAAAGATTTTGACTTTGCTAACTATGGCGATAAAAAAGAAGGCAAACGCATGGACCGCGTTACCCAATTTGCTGTAGCTGCTGCTAAGCTGGCTCTGGAAGATTCCAAACTGGATCTGGAAAAAATTGAGCCTCTGCGCTGCGGTGTATGCGTTGGTACCGGTATCGGCGGTATCCATACCTTCTTGGAACAGTCTCTCAAATATGGCGATAAAGGCCCGAGCAAGATTAGCCCGTTCTTTATCCCGATGGAAATTCCTAACATGCCGGCAGGCCAGATCGGTATTGCTTACGGCTTCAAAGGCCCTAACACTGCAATCGTAACTGCTTGTGCAACCGGTACTAACTGCATCGGTGACGCTTTCCGTACTATTCAATACGGTGACGCTGATGTAATGCTTGCTGGCGGTACTGAAGCTGCAATCTCTCCGATTGCTATTGCAGGCTTTGCTAACATGAAAGCTCTCTCTACCAACAACGAGCATCCGGAAGAAGCTTCCTGCCCGTTTGATAAAAAACGTGACGGCTTCGTAATGGGTGAAGGCGCAGGCGTATTGGTTCTGGAAGAACTGGAACATGCTAAAGCACGCGGCGCTCACATTTATGCTGAACTGGTAGGTTATGGCCTGAACTGCGATGCTTACCATATCACTGCTCCTGATCCGACTGGTGATACTCCGGCAATGTGCCTGGAAGCTGCTCTTAAAGATGCTGGTATGAAACCGGAAGAGCTTGACTACATCAATGCTCACGGTACTTCTACTCATCGTAATGACTTGGGCGAAACCATTGCTATTAAAAAAGTATTTGGTGAACATGCTTATAAACTGGCAATTAGCTCCAACAAATCTATGATTGGCCACTTGCTTGGTGCAGCTGGCGGCGTAGAAGCTATTGCTACCGTATTGACTATTGAAAATGGCGTAATTCCTCCGACCATTAACTACCGTGATCCTGATACTGAAGAAGGTCTTGATCTGGATTATGTTCCGAATGTAGCTCGCAAAGCAGAAGTAGAATCCGCTCTGAGCAACAATCTGGGCTTTGGTGGTCATAACGCCTGCATCATCTTCAAAAAATACGAAGATTAAGAAACGGGTAGATAGAAATGCAAAAAAAACGTACACAGCAGCTGCAGAGCTTCTGCAGCTGGCTGGGTATAGAAATGCAGGACTTGTCACTGCTTGATATGGCTTTAACACATACCTCCTATGCACATGAAGCTAAGGCTATGCCTAAGCCGCAGCATAATGAGCGTATAGAGTTCCTTGGTGACTCTGTTTTAAGTGTTATTGTCAGCACCTATATGTACAATAACTTTCCTGAACTTAATGAAGGCCAGCTGACTAAGCTGCGTGCCCATCTTGTCTGCGAAGCATCTTTATTTGAATATGCCAAGAAAATCCGTCTGGGTGATTTCCTGCTTTTAGGCAAAGGTGAAGAGCTGAGCGGCGGCCGCGAGCGTCCTTCTTTGCTGGCTGATGCTTTTGAATCAGTCTTAGGTGCCTATTATCTGGACCAAGGATTTTTGAAGGCGCAGGAATTTCTGCTGGATATGATGAAGAGTGAGATTGATTATATCTGTACTCATGGCATCTGCAGCGATTATAAGACGCGCCTGCAGGAATATTTGCAGCAGGATGGCGATGTTGATATCACTTACCGTTTGGTGGGCAGCAGCGGGCCTGAGCACAATAAGGTGTTCTCATCTGAAGTTGCCATGAAGGGAAAGGTTATCGGCAGCGGCGACGGCAGAACTAAAAAGGAAGCCGAGCAGCATGCAGCAAGAAATGCGCTGGAAAGAATGAATGTACCTTTGTGCAAGAACTTTATAGTTTAAATAAAAAATACAGCTTTACTTACGTAAAGCTGTATTTTTTATTTATGTTTGCTGTTTATATTGACGTTAACTTCAAAAAGGCGATGCCACGGAAAGCTTAAAGAAAAATCTGTATTGCGGGTAAAGCTGTATTTTTTTGCCAGTGCATTGCAGTCCGAGGTTACCTCTTTTAAAATTGGTTTCTCACCGGCGCCAAGATCATATTTTAAATCTTCGCGGCTGTATTGTTCTAATAGTACGGAAATACGGCAGCGGGCGTTGCTTTGGTAAAACCAATCATCAATGATGCGCTGACGCATTAAATCATCAGATGAATTTTTTGACATATCGGCAGCCAGCAAGCCTTGCGAGATAGCATAACCAACTGTGTTATCTGCTGTATTCCAGCCATTATAGGCAGTCAGACGTTCTAACTGTCCCACTTTGGTTAGTTGGTCCATAAAGCCGTTATCAGCGCCGTTAGAATAACTTACGTCAGCTAACGAAACTTTAGCGCCATTGTCCAGTGTATTTTTTATGGTCTGGACAAATTTTTTGTTTTCTGCTGAGGCAAAAAACTGGTTTGAACCTGCTGTGGAATCACGGACAACACCGTCAGGAGGAGTATTGAGTGCCAGTACCAGGTCAGCTTCTACCGCAGTTGCGGCAACAACGGCTCCGGCAGCGTCAATCTGCTGCGGCACAGAGTCCTGCAGGCGTACGTCACTGTACTGGGGCAGGGTAGCGGCACCCACACCGCCGCTGTAGAGCGGATACACAGATGGTGTAATGCCATGAGCTTCGTTGTAAGCCCTGGTTAAAAGCAGCAGTCCCAGCTGGTCAACGCCGGGCAGAATCTGAAAAACGCTGTGATCCATGTTAAAGGTGCGGAAATTTATTTTGCGTGCTTCCAGATGTGTGGCAGATAAAGGTGCATTATCATCCTTGCCGATAGCAAGGTAATGAAAGCGTCCGTTATTAGCCATAGCTGTCAGCTCATAATTGACATCCAGGTTTTTTTGGCGGCGTTCCAGCCAGTCACCTAAATCTGCATGATGCAGATTACGTTCCAGTGTCTGTTTGGTAAGCTGTTCTGTCAGCGGCAGTGTGCGGCTGTCAGCTTTATCGAGAAGCTCGCTGTAAGCAAAGATGGCAGGGCCGAATTCACTGTAATAGGGAGGTTCTACCCGCCCGAAGCTGGCACGCGGTGTACGCATAATAGTAGAAAATACATAAAGCTTGATAGGAAGCTTATGCTGCAAAGCATTCAGACGTTCTAAGCGTGCAGTTAGTACTTCCTGGGGGATATGGTGCGTTCTGGAAGCAACCAGCCCGCCGTAAATGAGGCTGTCGGTACTGATGACAGCTGCATCGGCTTTAGGTGCCTTATTCTGCAGCCAGTCCCAGATAGCTTCCGGATCACCGTTATTACTGCTGCTGGCAATAAATTTTTCCGGCGGCATGATAATATTGCAGCCGGTCGCCTCCATAGTCTGCTGCACATAGTCGGAGCATACTGGTCTGTTATCCAGCGGTATATAGATTATATTTAGTTTTTTGGCCTGTACCGGCTGCATCCAGAGACAGAACGCAGCGCCTAAGCAGGCAATTAAACTTAGTTTGTGTGACATTAGGCAATCCTTCGTTTTTTTGTTATAAAATTTAAAAATATTAAATTATTTTAGATGAATCATACGCCAGTATCATTATACTAAAAAGAATAATATTTTTCCAGCCTTACAGCAGTATTGACAAGCAGTACTGTTGTGTTATAATAAACTAGTAATTGAAAATAATTATCAGTAATGCGAAGGACGCGTTACCGTATAATCCTTACAGAAAATACTGCCAAGGCTGAGAGCAGTAGGGTAAAGCGGTAAAATGAACCACCTTCAAACTGAACTGCGGAAAGCTCAGGCAAGTATGCAGTTCCGTATGCCGGCGTTAACGGTACCGAGTGGACTCAGATAGTGAGTCAATTAGGGTGGAACCGCGGAAAAACTCCGTCCCTTGATAGGGATTGGGGTTTATTTTATTTTTAGGAGGAAGATTATGTCTGCTATTAAAGTTACTTTAAAAGACGGCAGTGTTAAAGAATATGCTGCTGGTGTAAGCTTACTGGAAATTGCTAAAAGCCTGTCTCAAAAACTGGGCAAACAGGCTCTGCTGGCTGTTGTAGACGGCGTGAATAAAGATTTGAGCGACGTGCTTGACCATGACGCTGCTGTAGAATTTATCGTGCCTGAATCTGAAGAAGGACTGCATGCTATTCGCCATACTGCAGCGCATGTTATGGCTCAGGCTATCCAGCATCTGTTCCCGGATGTTAAATTTGCTATTGGACCTGCTATTGCCAATGGCTTCTACTACGATCTGGACAGCGAGCATACCTTTACCCCGGAAGATTTGACTGCTATCGAAAAAGAAATGGGCAAAATCATCAAACAGAATATTCCGCTGGTACGTGCGGAAATTCCTCGCAGCGAAGCACTGACTATGTTTGCTGCCAAAGATGAAAAATATAAAGTTGAACTTATTAACGATTTGCCGGAAGATGCTGTTATCAGCACCTATACACAGGGCGATTTCACCGATTTGTGTGCTGGCCCGCACTGCCCCTCTACCGGCAGAGTAAAAGCTTTTAAACTGCAGAGCATTGCCGGTGCTTACTGGCGCGGCAACGAGAAAAACAAAATGCTGCAGCGTATTTATGGTACTGCGTTTGCCAGCAAGGAAGAGCTGGATAATTACCTGCACATGCTGGAAGAAGCTGCTAAACGTGACCATCGTAAACTGGGCAAAGAACTGGATATCTTCGCTATCATGGAAGAAGGCCCTGGCTTCCCGTTCTTCCTGCCGAACGGTATGGTTATCCGCAACGAACTGATTAACTACTGGCGTCAGGTACATCGTCGTTATGGTTATCAGGAAATTAAAACTCCGATGATTCTGTCCCGCAAACTGTGGGAAACTTCCGGGCACTGGGATCATTACCGTGAAAACATGTACTTTACCCAGATTGATGAAGCTGATTATGCAGTAAAACCGATGAACTGCCCCGGTGGCATGCTGGTGTACAAACTGCATCCGCACAGCTATAAAGAGCTGCCTATCCGCGCAGGTGAACTTGGCCTTGTACATCGCCATGAACTGAGCGGCGCGCTGCACGGTCTGTTCCGCGTACGCTGCTTTACTCAGGATGACGCACATATCTTTATGATGCCGTCTCAGATTAAAGATGAAATTCAAAACGTAATTCGTCTGTTTGACGAAGTATATGCTACTTTCGGTCTGAAATATCATGCTGAACTTTCTACCCGTCCTGAAGACTCCATGGGTGATGCAGAAACATGGGAAAAAACTACCAATGCGCTGAAAGCTGCTTTGGAAGATTTGGGACTGCCTTATGTAATCAATGAAGGCGACGGCGCTTTCTACGGCCCGAAAATTGACTTCCATCTGACTGACTCCATCGGTCGTACCTGGCAGTGCGGCACTATTCAGTTGGATATGCTGCTGCCGGAAAAATTTGATTTGACCTATACTGGTGAAGACGGACTTAAACATCGTCCGGTTATGATTCACCGTGTTGTTTATGGTTCTATCGAACGTTTTATCGGTATCCTCATCGAGCATTATGCCGGCGCTTTCCCGGCTTGGCTGGCTCCGCAGCAGGTACGCATCCTGCCGATTACCGATAAACATGTTGCTTATGCTAAAGAACTGGCTGACAAGATGTTTGACTTGGGTCTGCGTGTACATCTTGATGACCGCAATGAAAAACTTGGTTACAAGATTCGTGAAGCACAGGTACAAAAAGTTCCTTATACCCTGGTTGTCGGCGATAAAGAAATGGAAGAAGGTACTGTTAACGTACGCCGCCGCGGCGAAGGCGATATTGGCGCTATGAAACAGGCTGACTTCATTGCTATGCTGCAGCAAGAAATCGCTGAGAAAAAATAATAAAATAAAAATTTTAGAGCTCGCTGCGTAATGCAGCGGGCTTTTTGTCATTATATGAAGGATTCTATTTGCATTTTAGTAAAAGTAAAAGTTGGTGACAGCAGTTTAAGTAAAGAATTAAGTTTCCTGCAGCGGCACTCGAGTAGCAGCTTGCGAGAGAGTAAAGAAAAATTTCGCAGTAAAATCTTGTCAGGGGGGGGCAAAAGTGCTATAATATGCGTAGATAAAAGGCAGGATAAGGGCCCGTCAATGCCCCTCCTCTTGGACTGCGTTATTGCGAGTACCGCAGCTGAGCCTGCTTTTTATCTTGCCTAAGTTATAAGGCGCAGGCAGGGAAGAAGCCGCAAACAGGCAGAGGAAACAAGGCAACTCTTGCGGGAAAGAAGGCAGAAATCCTCCGGCGTTTTATAAAATATAAAATGTTTTCCTAAAAGGAGGAGACAGAAATGAAAAAATCTTTAGTTCTCGCAATGGCTATGGCTCTCGGCGTAACTGCATCCGCATACGCTGCAAATCCGTTCTCTGACGTACCGGCTGGCCACTGGGCATATGACAGCGTAAACAAACTGGTTGCTGCTGGCGTAGTTGACGGTTATCCTGACGGCACTTATGGCGGAGACAAACTGATGACCCGCTATGAAATGGCACAAATCGTAGCAAAAGCAATGGCAAAAGGCGCTGACGTAGACAAACTGGCAGCAGAATTTGCTGACGAACTGGATACCCTCGGTGTTCGCGTAGCTAATCTCGAAAAGAAAGCTGACAACGTAAAGATTACCGGTGAAATCCGTTATCATTATGCAGACAGCAATGATGATTTTGATTCTTGGGAAAACACCCTGCGTACTCGTATTTGGGTAAATGGTCAGGTAAATGATGACTGGACCTATACTGGCATGATTGAAAACCAGCAAAAATTTAATGATGATGACAGTGAAGAAGATGAAACCAATTTCCAACGTGCATATGTAAATGGTAAACTTGGTGGTGTTGCTGTACAGGCTGGTCGTTATAACCTGAAATATGCTGATGGTAATATCTATGATACTCGTTTTGACGGTATCCAAGCTTCCTATGGCAAAGATGTAAAACTGGTAGCTGGTTATGGTAAAGCTACTCCTTCTACTACCGTTCGTGTTAAGAATGCAGACGTTGCTTATGCAGAATTAAGTGGCAAATTGAGCAAACTTTCTTTAGCAGCTGGTTATTCTGAATGGGATGACATTAATGGTCTTGATGTAGATGACAGCATTTGGCATGTAGGTGCTGATTATGCATTTGATAAAAATGTTAAATTAGGTGCTATGTACCTGTATGGCGATGTTGACGATTATCATGGAGACGATGACGGTTATGTAGTAACTGCTTCTTATAAAGGAGCTAAAGCTTCCGATGTTGGTTCTTGGGGCTTAGTTGCTAAATACTATGATCAAGGCGATATCACTTATATGGATCACACCATGAACGGTAAAGCTGATAAAATGGATGGTTTTAAAGGTTACAGCATTTTTGCTAATTACACCTTTGCGAAGAACATTGTTGGCCAAGTTGAATGGTATGATTTGGAAGGCAAAGAAGGTTCTGGCGACTCCCAGACCATCTGGTCTCAACTCGTATTCACTTTCTAATCTTACGATTAGTAAACAACTTAACACAAAAATTAAAGGGACAGCATATGCTGTCCCTTTTTTTGCGCGTAAAACAAAAAATAATTATTAGAAATGGATAATTATTATTGATTAAAAGCTGATTATATGCTATACTGAACTCAGCTGAAGAAGTACCGTTTTTACTAAGTGATAATTTAAGGAGGAGAAATCATGAACGCAAAGATGTATAATTTATTTAACGAACAGGTACAGGCTGAATTCTATTCTGCATATATGTATCTGCAGATGAGTCTGGATATGGAAAGCAAAAACTTTAAAGGCATGGCTAGATGGCTGTATCTGCAATATGAAGAAGAACGTGAACATGCTCTGAAGCTTGTAAAATTCATGCAGGACAGAGGCGGCAAACCGACCATGCTGGCTATCGACGCTCCGGCTGCTGATTACGGCACTCCGCTGGCACTGTTCCAAAAAGTATTGGAACATGAAAAATATGTAACCTCCCGCATCAATAATATGTATGCGGCTGCAGTAGAAGAAAACGACTATCCGGCACAAAACTGCCTGCGCTGGTTCATTGACGAACAGGTAGAAGAGGAAGCAAGTGCAGATGAAATCGTAGCAAAACTGCAAATGGTAGGCGACCAGATTGCCGGTTTGTTTGCTATCGACGGCCAATTAGGCGCAAGAAAATAATAGTTGACACATATGTAACAGTGTGATATCATATTCAAGTAACAAAGAAGAAGCCGCTCGCTTCTCACCTTGCAGCATAAGCTCGACAGGGTTGGATATGATTTTCTGCGGGTGGATTTAATCTGCCCGCTTTTTTGTATTTTGGAGGTGAATGGTCATAGGCAAAGAAAGCTTGCGTATCAATGAAGAAATTCGTGCACGTGAAGTGCGTGTTATTGCAGCTGGGGGCGAACAGCTTGGTATTATGTCCAGCAGAGATGCTCTTAAGATTGCAGCAGAAAGTCATCTGGATTTAGTAGAGATTGCGCCGACAGCGAAACCGCCCGTGTGCAGGATTATGGATTACGGCAAGTATCGTTACGAGCAGCAAAAACGCGAAAAAGAAGCCCGTAAGAAGCAAAAGACTTTCGATATTAAAGAAGTTAAATTGCGCCCTGGTATTGAAGACCATGACTTCAATGTTAAGTTCAAAAATGCAGTACGCTTCCTGGAAGATGGCGACAAAGTAAAAGTTACCATCATGTTCCGCGGACGTGAGCTGTCTCACCCTGAACTTGGCGAAGTTTTATTAAACAAGATGGCACAGCAGCTGAAAGAAACAGCAGTTGTTGAAAGAATGCCTAAATTGGAAGGCAAGAATATGATTATGATTGTTGCCCCGAAACCCAGCAAATAGAGGAGGATTTTACAATGCCTAAAATGAAAACCCGCAGAAGTGCGGCTAAACGCTTCAAAAAAACTGCTTCCGGTGAATTTAAACGTGCTAAAGCTTTCAGAAGCCATATTCTCGAACATAAATCTCCTGCACGTAAGAGAAACCTGCGCAAAGCTGCTCTGGTTCATAAGACCGATCATGAACGCGTAGCAAAAATGCTGCCGTACGCATAAGCAAGAGATTAAAGGAGGAAATCAACAATGGCAAGAGTTAAAGTTGGCGTAACCGCTCATCGTCGTCATAAACACATTCTGAAACTGGCTAAAGGCTATCGTGGAGCTAAGAGCAAACAATTCAAAAAAGCTAATGAGACCGTTATGAAAGCATTGTACTATGCTCGTCGTGACCGTCGTGCTAAAAAACGCGAATTCCGTCGTCTCTGGATTGCACGTATCAACGCTGCAACCCGTGCTAACGGTATGAGCTACAGCCGTTTCATCTACGGTCTGACCAAAGCTGGTATTGCTATGGACCGTAAAGTTCTGGCTGACCTGGCTATCTATGATGCAGCTGCTTTCACCAAATTGGTTGAAGCTGCTAAAGCCGCTCTGTAAGATTAAACTTTTAAGTCTGCCTCGTAAGGGGCAGGCTTATATTTTTTTCTGCATTTATTTTTGAGGGGGACTTTAAATGCTGGCTGTTATTACTAAAGCGCTGGCTTTCGTTATTATTATCATAATTGGCTACAGACTAAAAAAATCCGGCTTTTTTGCTCCGGATGATTACCGGCTGATTAGTAAAATAGTAATGAATATTACTTTACCAGGCGCTATTATCAGCAGTTTTGCCCATTTTAAAATGGATTATTCACTGTTTGTATTGGCTGCTTTAGGTATAGTTACTAACGCGCTGATGGTAGGCGTTGCGCTGCTTTTAACGCGGCGGGAAACGCCTGCTGCTAAGATTTTCTATGTCTTTGGCATGTCGGGATATAATATAGGCAATTTTACGCTGCCTTTTGTACAGAGCTTTTTAGGGCCTTTTGGTGTTATTGCTTTGTGCATGTTCGATTTGGGCAATTCAATTATGTGTACCGGTCTTACCTATGCGTTGACAGCTTCTGTTGTAGGTACGGCAGATGGTCGCCGTGATCCTGTAAGTGTACGGGGAATTATTGATAAGCTGGCTCATTCAGCGCCGTTTCTTGTTTATATAGTACTTGTAACATTAATTTTGCTGAAAATATCGCTGCCTGCGCAGTTGTATGATTTTGCCGCTATTTTGGGCAGCGCTAATACCTTTTTAAGTATGCTGATGATTGGCATGATGTTTGAGCTTAATTTAAACAAACGTAATATTGCTTACATCAGAGAGATTGTCTGCAGCAGATATGTAGCAGGCTTTGCTGCTGCTTTCCTTTTATTATATTTCCAGCCCTTTGCCCGTGAGGCAAATGTAGTTGCTGCGGCGGCGCTTATGGCTCCTTCAACAGCTATTGGCCCTATTTTTATTGAAAAAATGGGCGGCAATGCTGCTTTGGCGGGCGTGGTTAATTCACTTACCATTATGTGCAGTGTAGTAGTTTTTGTCCTGTTTTTTACGATGCTGCATATATAATTTAGCAAATATTGTTAAATTGACGCTGTAAATAACCTCTAGTATAATACGAAACAGGAGAAAAATGGTTATGAATAAATTACTGCGTTTATTTTTAAATATGAACAGAAGTATGGCTGTAGCCATAACTTTTGCGGCACTTATCCTGGCAGGTACGCTGCTTTTGATGCTGCCGATTTCCAATACTTCCGGTGAATGGATGCCGTTTATAGATGCTCTGTTTACGGCTACTTCTGCTACCTGCGTAACAGGTCTTGCGGTTGTAGATACGGGAAATTATTTTACCCGTTTTGGTTCTACGGTACTGATAATGCTTATCCAGGTAGGCGGTCTTGGCATTATGACCATGACGACATTGTTCAGCGTTGGTTTAGGCAAACGTATCAACATAAGGCATCGTTTGCTGATTCAGGAATCACTGAACCAGGAAGGGCCTTCCGGCGTTATCAAAATGACGCTGGCTATCGTAAAATATACCTTAGTTATTGAATTTTTCTTTGGCAGTATTCTTGCTGTTTATTTTTACGACAGCATGGGTCTTGAGGCACTGTATTTTGGTTATTGGCATGCTGTTTCCGCTTTCTGCAACGCCGGCTTTGATTTGTTCGGTAACTTTAAAAGCCTGGTAGATTACAAGACAAATGTATTGCTGAATATCTGTTTTATGCTGCTCATAATTTTGGGCGGTATCGGGTTTACGGTTATCGGCGAGGTTGTGAAGAAACGTCAATGGCGGCTTTTTTCTCTGCATACCAAGATGGTGCTGGTCATCAATACAATGCTGATTTTTGGCGGCGGCTTGATTATCTGGCTGCTGGAGATGCACAATCCTGCAACGCTGGCTGGCTTAAATACCGGTGAACAGCTGCTGGCAGCAATGTTTCAGTCGGTAAGTGCGCGTACTGCCGGTTTTAACACGGTAGATATTGCCATGCTGGGCAATGCAACACTGTTCTTTATGATGTTCTTGATGTTTGTAGGTGCATCACCAACCTCTACTGGCGGCGGTATTAAAACTACTACTTTCGGCATTCTTTTGGCGTCTACCTTGTCGCTGCTGCGTGACAAGAAGGAAACTGTACTGTTCAGACGTCGGATAGATAATGCTTTGATTTTTAAAAGCTACAGTATTTTTATTTTGTCCGTATTATGGTTGGCGCTGGCGTTCTTTCTGCTGCTGGCACTCGATACTGACGGGCATTCCTTTGCGAAGGTACTGTTTGAGCTGTTTTCTGCTTTTGGTACAGTTGGTCTTGGCATCGGCATTACAACCGAGTGGAATGACTGGTGCAAGCTGGTTTTGATTGCAACTATGTATATTGGCAGAATCGGTATTCTTACCTTTGGTATGTCCTTCTTTACGAAAGAAATTGACCGGGTACGTTATCCGACGGAAAATATTATTGTAGGCTGAGTGGAGTAAGATTATGAAAGACAGTAAAAGAAAACAGTTTTTAGTTGCAGGTTTAGGACTGTTCGGCAAAAGTGTGGCTTTAACGCTGCATAATATGGGCTATGATGTATTAGGCGTAGATATCGACGAAAATGTAGTGCAGGATTCCAGCAGCGACCTTTCCTACGTAGTGTGCGCAGATGCTTCCGATGAAAAATCACTGAAATCCTTGCCAATCGACGATATCGACGTGGCGGTAGTATCTATAGGTGTTTTGGAAAGCAACATGATGTGTACGCTGCTGCTCAAGGAAATGGGCGTGCCCATGGTTGTAGCTAAAGCACTTAATGATTTGCATGGTACAATGCTCAATAAGATTGGTGCGGATAAGATTGTCTATGCGGAAAAAGATATGGGCAAGCGTGTAGCCCATAACCTTGTTTCCTCCAGCATCGTCGATTATATTGAGCTGTCCAATGAAATCAGCGTTATGAGTCTGCAGCTGCCGACAGAGTTAATAGGCAAGAATTTAATTGAGGCTGATCTGCGCAGACGCTATAATGTCAATGTAGTAGCTATTAAACGCGGCGGCAGTACCATAGTAAATCCATGTGCTCATGAGGTATTTCAGGCAGATGATGAAATTATTATTATCGGTACTCATGAAGGCGTAAAGATGATGGGAGTTAATTTCTGATGGAGCTGACAGGTTTGCAGAATCCGCTGGTAAAGGCGGCTGCTGAATTAAAACAGAAAAAATATCGCCAGCAGCGGGGAGAATTTCTGGCAGAGGGATTGCGTACAGTAGAAGAAGCAGTAGCTTTCAAGGCTGCGCAGCAGATTTTTTACACTGCTACCGAAGATGAACGTACACTGCAGCTGTTAGAGCAGGCTGCTTCTAGGCAGCTGAAACTGACCTGCGTCAGCGAAGCAGTAATGAAAAAAATTGCTGATACGGAAACGCCGCAGGGAATTATTGCTGTCTGCCGTATGCAGGAACAGCCGTTGGAACAGCTGCTTGCTTCCGGTAAATTGCTGCTGGTACTGGACAGAGTAGGTGATCCCGGCAATATCGGTACTATGCTGCGTACTGCCGATGCGGCAGGTGTGGGCGGCATTATTCTTTTAAAGGGTACTGCCGATATCTATGCGCCTAAGACAGTACGTTCTTCCATGGGGTCGTTGTTTCATGTACCTGTACTCAGCGGCGTAGCTGAGCAGGAATTTATTGATAACGCTAAAAAAGCAGGCTATCAGCTTTTGGTAACGGCACTGGACGGTGCAGATAATCTCTATCAGGCAGATTTAAAGGGACGCCTTGCTTTTGTTATGGGCAATGAAGCAGGCGGAGTCAGTGCGTCGCTGCTGCAGCAGGCTGACAAAAGAGTATTTATTCCCATGCGCGGGAAAGCTGAATCACTGAATGTAGCTATGGCTGCCGGTATTGTGATGTTTGAAGCCATGCGCAGAAATTATTTTGCCTGATAATAAGCAATTGAGATTTTAATCTCTTTGTGCTATAATAAAATTTAAATTGAATATGCCCCTGATTACACGATGAACAGGAGAGTACGTCAGCCGTAATGTTCCAGAGAGCGAAGCCGCAGGCTGCAAGCTTCGTACAGGAAAGCTGAGGGAAGTTCGCCTGTGAGTGTCCGTGCTGAAGGCCGCGAGGCTGAGTAGGTGCGGCGTAGGCCGCGTTAAGGCAGAAATGAAGTATATAAATAAGGGTGGTACCGCGAATTTATTCGCCCCTGTAGGTTTACGGGGGCGATTTTTTATTGCTTGAATGCAGATTTTACAGGAGGGTAACCATGAGAGAAGAATTATTGTCTTTGAAAGAACAGGCTCTGGCAGAATTGGCAGAGGTTAGTTCTCTGGATGCGTTAAAAGACTTGCGCGTCAAATATCTTGGCAAAAAAGGTCCGATGACGGAGATCCTGCGCGGCATGGGCAAGCTGCCGGCAGAAGAACGCCCGAAAATCGGTCAGATTGTAAATGAAATCAAAAGCACTCTGGAAAGTGTTATCAATGAAAAAACAGCAGTACTGGAACAGAAAGCACTGGAAGAAAAACTGGCTAACGAAAAGGTAGATATTACTCTGCCCGGTCGTCAGCCGCGTGAAGGTCACCTGCATCCCATTACTCTTACCATGCGTGAAATTAAGAAAATCTTCATGCGTATGGGCTTTGACGTTATGGAAGGTCCGGAAATTGAAAATGATTATTTCAACTTCGAAGCTTTGAACCTGCCGAAGGATCATCCGGCACGCGATATGCAGGATACCTTCTATATTACTGATGAATACCTGCTGCGTACCCATACTTCTCCGGTACAGGCACGTACCATGCAGGCTCAGAAGCCTAACACTCCGGTACGCGTTATTGTTCCGGGCACCGTATATCGCTGCGACTATGATGCTACCCATTCTCCGATGTTCCATCAGGTAGAAGGTCTTGTAGTTGATAAAAATATCAGTCTGGCAGACTTGAAAGGCACTTTGGAACTGTTCCTGAAAGAAATGTTTGGCAGCAGCGTTAAAGTGCGTCTGCGTCCCAGCTATTTCCCGTTTACCGAGCCTTCTGCAGAGGTTGATATTTCCTGCGTTATCTGCGGCGGTCACGGCTGCCGTGTCTGCAAGAATTCCGGCTGGCTGGAAATCCTCGGCAGCGGCATGGTACATCCTAATGTACTGCGCATGAGCGGCTATGACCCGGATAAGATGAGCGGTTTTGCTTTCGGTATGGGTGTAGAACGTATTGCGATGTTAAAATACGGTATTGATGATCTGCGTCTGTTCTTTGAAAACGACCTGCGTTTCATTCGTCAATTCAAATAAGGGGGAGCATTATGTTAGCGTCTTTGGAATGGCTTAAACAATATGTTGATATAAATATTCCTACCGACGAGCTGGTAGATAAGATTACCCGTGTTGGTCTGGAAGTAGAAACTGTTACAAATTTGGGTGAAGGACTGGAAGGCGTACTGACTGGTAAGGTTACTCATATTGAGCGTCATCCTAATTCTGACCATCTGTGGATTTGCCAGATGGACTACGGCCAGGGCATTGTACAAATTTTGACTGGTGCGCAGAATGTGCATCAGAACGACATGGTGCCTGTTGCCGTTGTCGGCAGCCGTCTGCCCAATGGCATGAAGCTGAAAAAAGCTAAAATGCGCGGTCTTGATTCCTTCGGTATGCTGTGCAGCGCTGAAGAATTAGGCATCGACAGCAAGCTTCTGCTGCCGGAACAAAGAAACGGTATCTTTATCCTGCCTCCGGATACTCCTATCGGTGTGGATATTAAAGAAGTACTGGGTCTGAATGACACCGTTATTGATATTGATTTGACTGCTAACCGTGCTGATTGCTTCAGCATCATTGGTTTAGCACGTGAAATTGCTGCTGTTACCGGCTGCGAGCTGAAAATGCCTGCACTGGAAGTTAAAGAAGCTGCCGGCGGCAATGCTGCTGACATGGCTGCTATTAAAATTGAAGCAGCAGACTTGTGCAAACGTTTTGCTGTACGTGTGCTGAAAAACATCAAGATAGGTCCTTCTCCTGACTGGATGCAGAAACGTCTGCGTGCCTGCGGCGTGCGTCCTATCAGCAATGTTGTAGACGTTACCAACTATGTTATGCTGGAACTGGGTCAGCCCATGCATGCCTATGATTATGACAAGGTTGCTGACCATACTCTGGTTGTGCGCCGTGCTGCTAATGGCGAAAAACTGGTTACCCTGGATGAACAGGAACGTATTTTGGACGATTCCATGATTACTATTGCCGATACCAAACATGCAGTAGGCCTTGGCGGTGTTATGGGCGGTCTGGAAACCGAAGTTACCGATGCTACTGTTAATGTTATGCTGGAAGCAGCAACCTTTAACGGCCCCAGCATTCGCCGCACTTCCCGTTCTCTTGGTCTGCGCAGTGAAGCTTCCGGACGTTTTGAACGCGGCGTAGATACCGTTCTGACTCATAATGCGCTGAACCGCGCTGCTAATTTACTGGAAGCAATGGGTGCCTGCGAAACTGTTGCAGGTATTGTAGAAGCTTATCCGGAACCGGTACAGCCCACCGTTATCAATGTAGCTCCCGAAGCTATCAATAACCGTATCGGCATTACTATCAGTAAAGAAGAAATGATTGCAACTTTGACCAGCCTGCAGTTTGCTGTAGCTGAAGAAGGTGAAAACCTGCTTGTTACTGTGCCCAGCTGGCGCAGTGATGTTACCTGCGATGCTGATATCAGTGAAGAAATTGCCCGTATCCACGGACTGGATCATATCGAATCTCATCTGCCGGTATTGGGTGTAACTCAAGGCCGTCAATTTGTTATTGAAGATGTAAAAGACAGCATTCAGGATTATATGGCTGGTGTAGGCATGAGCGAGGTTATGACCTACAGCTTCATCAATCCGTCTGCATTTGATAAACTGCAGCTGCCTGCTGATGACAGCAGACGTCAGGCCATTGAGCTGCTGAACCCCATTACCGACGAATTCAAGGTAATGCGTACTACCATGGCTTCCAGCCTGCTGAATGCAGCAGCCTATAATCTGGCACGTCAACAGGCTAAAGCAGCAGTATTTGAAGTAGGCCGTATTTATCTGCCTAAACAGCTGCCGCTTAAAGAATTCCCGGAAGAACGCTCCATGCTGTGCGCTGTTATCAGTGGTAAATGCAATGATTTGAGCTGGTGCACCTGCCGTGATAATGTAGATTTCTACGATATTAAAGGTGTGGCAGAAGGCTTGCTGGCTAAACTGCAGTTCAATGATTATAAATTAGTGCATTATGCAGTTCCTTATCTGCATCCCGGCAAGAGCTGTGCTATCGAACATGACGGTAAGATTATCGGCTGGTTCGGTGAAGTGCATCCGCTGGTACAGGAAGCTTTCGGTTTAGCTCAGGAAGCATACCTGCTGGAGCTGGAAGTTGCACCGCTGGTTGAAGCTGCTACCGCAGTACCTCAATATCAGCACCTGCCGAAATATCCCAGCATGAGCCGCGATATTGCTGTAGTAGTTCCTGCTGAAGTTACCAATGCTGAACTGGAACAGGTTATCCGCAAGCATGCTGGCAAGCTGCTGCAGGATGTACGTGTATTTGATATCTATACCGGCAAACAGGTAGCAGAGGGCTGCAAATCTATGGCCTTCAACCTGACCTATCAGGCTGCTGACCGTACTCTGACTGATGCAGAAGTTGATGAAAGCATGAAGAAAGTTATTGCCGAAGTAGGCGAAGCTTATAAAGCAAAACTGAGAGATTAAAATAAAAAAGAACCTGCTGGAATTTCAGCAGGTTCTTTTTTATTCAGTTATCTTTCTGGCAGCAGGGACAGTTATTGCTGCCGCAGAAATGGCGGGAGCCGTCGCAAATCAGACAGCAGCCGCCCTCGATTTGCAGGCGCTTGCCGTGAATGAGCAAATCAGCCAGTTTTTTACGGGCACTTTCATAAATTGCCTGTACGGAGGTGCGGGCAATACCCATACGTCTGGCACATTCCTGCTGGGTGAGGCCTTCACCGTCCAGCAGGCGGATAGTTTCGTATTCGTCAATATTAAGAATGATGATTTCTTCAGCACTGCCGCCGTCGGGGACAAAGCTTTTGGCTGCCGGAAGATTATTGCGGCAGATATGGCGTTCTTTAAGAGGTCTGGGCATATTGTCAGTCCTTTGCTTTTTTCTTAAATTATATCATATCTGAAGCAGCAGTAGACCGTTTTAAGAAAAATTTGCCGAAAAGCTTTTAAAAGGAAACCTCGTAAGGTGGATTGCCGGAAAAATCAGCAATGGTTGCATGAGCTTCTGCAAGGTAGAAAACAGTGAAAATGGGATTATCGGCAGTTTGATATTGCCCTTTAACAATAGGGTTTTGCATACATATTTCTTTTACTGCTTTATTATTATCAAACACTGCTTTGCCATTAAGTCTAAGCCAAGCATAGGAAGGACTTATTACAGAGATTTCTGTATACGGATTTGTCTGCAAATCTTGATAAACTTCTTTTTGGGTATTAGTGCAAAACCACAATTTACCATCATATTCACAGATAAACATGAAAGGGCGGCATTTTGCTTTGCCGTCACGGCCTACAGTAGCAAGATATTGGACAGGATTGTCCTGTAAGAATTTTACGATTTTTTTCATAGCAGATAGCCTCCTGGAATTTAACTACCTTTATCTTACTGTCTTTAGGTTAATCTGTGAAGTACGCACAATATTGTGGCTTGGTTACCTTAAAGTAACTGCTTGCGTTATAATTTTAGAAAAAGTATAATTTTGTTAAAGTATATGACAAAAGGTTATTAGAGTAATTGTTAAACAAGGAGAATGCTTATGCCGGAATTAAAAAATTCCTTACCTGATTGTCCTGTAGAAACAACATTGTTGCTTATCAGCGATAAATGGAAAGTACTTATATTGCGCGATTTATTACAGGGAACAAAACGTTTTAGTGAGCTGAAAAAATCACTTGGACAAGTATCACAAAAGGTACTTACCAGTCAGCTACGGCAGATGGAAGCCAGCGGATTGATAAGCAGGACTGTATATGCTCAGGTACCGCCGCGGGTAGAGTATTCGTTGACAGAGCTTGGCAGGTCATTGAAGCCAGTGCTGGATGCTATGGTATGCTGGGGAGAATATTATCAGCAAAAATATGGTAAATGATTTTAACGGTGTAAAATAAAAAACTGCAGTCCATTTAGGACTGCAGTTTTATTTTTAGTACAGACCCAGTGGTTTTTCACTGAGGTTAATCATGATATTTTTCTGCTGAGTGTAGTGTTCAAGGATAACCTTGTGGGTTTCGCGTCCGATGCCGGATTGTTTATAGCCGCCGAACGGTGCACCTGCCGGAATGGAATTGTAGCAGTTTACCCACATACGTCCGGTGCGGATAGCACGGGAAACGCGGATGGCACGGTTAATATCCTGTGTCCAGACTGCGCCGCCCAGACCGTAGATACTGTCGTTAGCCATGTCGATAACTTCCTGTTCATCTTTAAATTTAATGACTACGGCTACGGGGCCAAAGATTTCTTCCTGGGCTACGCGCATATCATTGGTAACATTAGTAATCAGTGTAGGAGCTACGAAATTGCCTTTATCAAGACCGTTTTCAGTAAGCTTGTAGCCGCCGCAGGCAATAGTTGCTCCTTCTTTTTTGGCAATCTCTACATAATCAAGCACCTTTTGTACCTGGGCTGCGTAAATTTGTGAGCCCATCTGGGTATCTTCATCAAGAGGATTGCCGACTTTAACGCTATTGAAGCGTTTAACGGCTTCAGCAACGAATTTATCATAGATATCTTCATGGACAAAGACGCGGGAACCGGCGCAGCATACCTGGCCTTGGTTGAACAGGATACCAAGCTGCAGGCCTTCCATAGCAAGTTCCCAATTGCAGTCGGGGAAGAAGATATTGGCAGATTTACCGCCCAGTTCCAGTGTAGCCGGGATCAGCTTGTCAGCAGCGGCTTTGGCTACATTCATGCCAACTTCGGTAGAACCGGTGAAGGCCAGTTTGGAAAGACCGGGATGGTCAAGAATGTACTGACCAGAACGAGATCCTTTTCCGGTAATAACGTTAAATACACCGGGCGGCAGAATTCCGTCGATAAGGCGGGCAAATTCCAGTACGCTTAAGGAGGTATAGCTGGAGGGTTTCAAAATGGTGCAGCAGCCTGCTGCCAGTACGGGAGCAAGCTTCCAGGCTGCCATGAGGAAGGGGAAGTTCCAGGGAACAATCTGACCGACAACACCGATAGGCTCTTTTAAGACAAGGCTCATGGTATTGTTGTCCAGCATGGTAGCAGTACCTTCTTCGGCACGGATAACACCTGCAAAGTAGCGGAAATGATCTGCTGCCATGGGGATATCTACGGTCATGGTTTCACGGATAGGCTTGCCGTTATCCATGGTTTCAATTTTTGCCAGCTGTTCTTTATTAGCGTCGATTACATCGGCAATTTTCAGCAGTAAATCAGCGCGTTCTGCGGCAGTGGTATCTTTCCAGGTAGCAAAAGCCTTCCAGGCAGCTTCTACTGCTTTATCAACATCTTCTTTGGTTGCTTCTGCACAGGCTGCCAGGTATTCGCCGGTAGAAGGGCTGCTGGATTTGAACATACCGCCGTCAGATGCAGGTACCCACTGGCCATTAATATAAAGGTCATATTTTTCTTGCAATAATTGAGACATAATAACAACTCCAATCATAATAAAGTTTTATTCTGAAGGGAATGTATTCTGGTTATGAATAAATTTCAGAAGTTACAGTTGCATTATAGGAACAGTTAACGGCATATGTCAATAAATAAGAAGAGAGTTTGCTTTTATTTCACAAGATAAAATTTTTTTGTAAGCATTGATACAACTTAAAGAAAAAAGAAAAACAGCCTGCATTTGCAGACTGTTTTCAGACAGTTTTTATCATGATGATACCAATGAGCATCAGCAGTATGCCGATAATTGCAGGGCGACGCAATCGCAGACGAAAGAGCGCCTTATCTGCCAGTGTAGTGAGGACTATGCCAAGAGCACCGAAGCTGGCGTAGGCGATACTAAGCTCCATACTTTGCAGTGCCAGACTGAGAAAGTAAAAGGCTGCAGCTACTAAAAGCAGGGCAGTAATACCGTAGAGCTTTTTCTGAAAGCCGTTAGATTTTTTCAGACAGATATTAGCCAGTACGTCGGTAATAACAGCGCCGATAATAAACAGGAAGCCTGTCAGAGAATCAGACATATTATTCACCTCCTATGGAGGTACCTTTTTCGATTAAAATGAGACCGGAAATAATAATCATGATGGACAGCAGCTTTTGTAGCGGCATGCTTTCGTTAAATAATAAGCAGGCAATCAAAGCAGTTCCCGTAAGTCCCAGGCCTTCCCAAACAGCATAAGCTAAGCTGATGGGGATGGATTTAATAGCCTGGCTGAGAGCGATATAGGAAAGAGAGATAAATACCAGCATGAACAGATAACCGATAAGACCGTCTTTATCCAGAAAATATTTCATTAAAGCCGTGCCGGAAATTTCCAGGACTATTGCCAGCAGCAGCATAAATTTTGCTTGCATAAAATTCACCTTCTTTGCTTGCATATACCGGTAATTGCTTCTATACTAAGTATAAAGTATGGTGTAAGACCATAGTCAAGAGGTGAAAAATGGCTCAGAAACTGTTTAAAACGGGCGAATTTGCCAAACTGTGCAATACAACGAAAGATACGTTGTTTCATTATGACAGTATTGATTTGCTGAAGCCTGCCGTAACGGCTCCTAATGGTTATCGCTATTATTCGGTTAATCAGATTTATTTCTTCGACCTTATTGCGACGCTGAAAGAGGTTGGCTTGAGTCTGCAGGAAATAAAGTCTTATATCAGCAATCGTGAGGTTGATACTTTTCTGACGATGCTGCGTGATAAGGACAGATTATTAGCGCTGGAGCAGGAACGTTTGCAGCGCCGGCGCAAGCTGCTGGCTAATACTATTAAGATAACGGAAAGCTCGTATGAGGTAGAAGAGGAAAAAATCATCTACAGCGAATGTGCGGAAGAATATATGATTCTCAGTGAGATGGTACGGGAGAAAAATGAAAAAGTGCTGGCTGAAATCCTTGGCAGGCATTTGCAGTATTGCAGCAAATTTAATTATTATGATGATTTTGCCATAGGTGAAATAATAGGCAGAGAAAATATTGCTAACGGCAGTTTCTATACATCCTTCTTTTTTTCGCGTATTCATAAAGCCGTGCGCAGCAGATTTATGCATGTAAAGCCGGCCGGAATGTATGCAGTAAAGTATATTCGCGGCTCTTATGCTGATTTAGGTGCTGCCTATCGGGAGTTTTACAGCGAGCTTACGGAAGCTGGCAGGCAGATTGACAGCGGCATTTACCAGGAGGATATTACCAATTATCTTTCAGAAAGCGATGCGGAGGATTATTTGATGAAGCTGTCTGTGAAAATAAAATAAAAAATCCGGCTTGTTTTCAAGCCGGATTTTTTGTGCTTATATTTATTTAGAGAACAGAGCGTAATAACCGTTGAAGAAGATAACCAGAACGATGAAAGGCAGGATGTAGGTAGCATAGAAACGAATCCATTTCGGGAAAGCTACGCCTTTGCCGGTATCTGCTTCTTTGATGAAGTTATCCCAGCCCCAGCCGTAACGACTGGTACAGAAAGCAAGGTAAACCAGGCTGCCCAGGGGCAATAGGTTGTTGCTGACAAGGAAGTCTTCCAGGTCAAGCACGCAGGTACCTTTTCCAAGAGGCTGGAAGTCGCTCCAGAGGTTGAAGCCCAATACGCAGGGCATGGAAAGCAGGATAATCAGAATAATATTGAGACGGATGGTTTTTTTACGTTCCCAGCCGGTCAGATCAGTAATGCAGGAAGTGATATTTTCAAATACTGCGATAACGGTGGACATAGCTGCAAACAGCATGAACAGGAAGAAGAGAGCGCCCCAGAAACGTCCGCCTACCATTTCGTTAAATACGTTAGGCAGAGTGATGAACAGCAGGTTAGGACCGCTGCCCGGGTTGATGCCGAAGCTGAAGCAAGCCGGGAAAATAATAAGGCCGGAAGTGATTGCTACGAAGGTATCAAGAGCCATGATGTACATAGCTTCACCGGTCAGACGCTGTTCTTTGCCGATGTAGCTGCCGAAGATAGCCAAAGCGCCGATGCCAAGGCTCAGAGTAAAGAATGCCTGGCCCATAGCAGCAAAGATTACTTCAGAAACACCGTGTTCAACAACTTTGCTGAAATCAGGATACAGATAGTATTTCAGACCTTCACCGCTGTTAGGCAGCATGATGGAGTTAGCAGCCAGTACCAGCATCAATACCAAGAGGCAGGCCATCATGGATTTGGTGATACGTTCAACACCTGCTTTAACGCCCAGATAGCAGATACCGAAGCAGGAGAGAACGATAAGGATCATATTGCCTGCCATGGTTACAGGGTCAGAAAGCAGAGAAACGAAAATATTGGTAACACCTTCTGCGTTAAGACCAACAAAGTCGCCGACTGCCATTTTGTAGAAATAGTACAGCATCCAACCGGAAACGGTGGTATAGAACATCATCAGAATAACGTTGCCGGCAATAGCGCCGTATTTGTACAGATGCCATTTTGTTCCTTTAGGCTCCAGTACGTCAAAGGATTTGGCTGCGCTGCGCACACTGGCACGGCCTACAGCAAATTCAGCTACCATGATGGGCAGGCCCAACAGCAGCAGGAAGCACAGATAAATAAGTACGAAAGAAGCGCCGCCGTAAAGACCGGTAATGTAAGGGAAGCGCCATACGTTGCCCAGACCGATGGCACAGCCTGCCGAGATCAGGATAAATCCAAGTCTCGATGAAAATGATTCTCTTTCCAAAACAAACATCCTCTCTTAGTAAACATAAAATGTCATAAGTGCGAAATTTCTGACATTATTTTTAATATTATAAGTTATTTACCCAGTATTTGCAAGACGAATTTCCACTGGATGTCTTAAGTGTTACAAAAATATGGCAAAAAAGAAAACACTGTTAAAAAACTATTTAACAGTGTTTTAAGAATTTACAGAGCTTTTTGCAGGAAAGCTTCCAGTTCAGCTTCTGTCATAGCGCCTACTTTGGATGCGATAACATTACCGTTGGCATCCAGCAGCAGGGAAGTGGGGATGCCCTGAATTTCGTATTTACCTGCTATGTCATTGACATTGCCGTAACCGGCCGGGAAGCTGTAGCCTTTTTGCTGCATAAAAGCGCTGGCTTCCTGCATGCTGTCATCCAGGCTGATGGCAAGGAAGTTTATTTTATCCTTGTAGCGAGGATAAACGCTGTTGAAATGAGGCATTTCGCCAACGCAGGGAGGGCACCAGGTAGCCCAGAAGTTTAAGAAGACTGGTTTGCCGCGCAGCTCGGAAAGATTTGACTTTGTTCCGTCCAGGTAGGTAAAGCTGAAATCAGGGGCAGCCTGTGATGCTTGTGCAGTAGCTGTTGGTGCAGCAGCGGTAGTTTTGGGATTATCAGAAGCACAACCGCCTGCCAAAGCAGCAAGAAGCAGCAGGAAACAGATAAATATTTTTTTCATAAATTTCTCCTTTAATTATTGTATGAAAATTATATTATAATTTTTTACCGATGGAAATAGCGTTAGTAGGACAAACATTGCGGCACTCACCGCAGGCAATACATTCACGGTCGCCTACGTGGCGACAGTCCATCAGACATTTACGCATACAGGCATTACAGTGGATACACTTAGCTGCATCAACCTTGATGCCGAAAAGGGAGATACGCTGAAAGAAGCTGTAAAAGGCTCCCAGCGGACATAAAAAGCGGCAGAAGGGACGATAGATGAAAACAGATGCATCGAGGATAATGAGCATTAAAAGCAGTTTCCAGTTAAATAGTGCGCCTAAAGAGCTGCGCAGGTTTTCGTTGACAATAGTCAGCGGCAGAGCAGCTTCCAAGGTTCCAGCCGGACAGATGAATTTACAGAAAGCAGGTACGCCTGTACCAGTAACCAGATAATAGGCAATGGGCAAAAGCAGAACAAAGACAAATGCTATAAGGTACTTTAGCTTGGCAAGCTGCGCCGTGAAGGCACTGCGATGAATTTTAGGTGTAGGCAACTTATAGAGCAGTTCCTGTATTAAGCCGAAAGGACAGGCCCAGCCGCAGATCAGACGACCTAATAGAAATCCGAACAGAAGCAATGTCCCGATAACATAGAAAGGAAAGCGCAAAAAAACGCCGCTTAATGAGCTTTGCAGTGCACCTACAGGGCAGGCACCGAGAGCTCCGGGGCAGGAATAACAGTTTAAGCCAGGCAGGCAGACGCTTTTTGTGCTTCCCTGCCACAATTTGCCCTGCCAGAAGCCGGGTAGGTTGCCGTTATATAGTAAGGCAGTAAGAAATTGAATGATTTTACGTTTAACCAATACCGATACACTCCAGACAAATTGTTGATGCTTTTCGCAGTACAGCAAGCGGCTGGTTTTGCAGTATGCCGCATACCAGTGAGCTTACAGCGGCAATAAAGATAAAAATGCGCATAATTACCTCGCTTGTAAAACCGTATTTATTGGTATTATAACAAAGCCGCTGTTTGAATACTATAAACTTTATATAGAAAAAATATGTCTTTTTTGTGTTATTCCGTCACAATATTTAGAATGTGCTATACTAGAGCTAAAAGTACAGGAGGCGGTAAAGATGGCTTATCTGAAAAAAATTATTTTGACGGCTTTGCTGGTTATCAGCTGCTGCGGCGTTGTTCCGGCAGCGGAAGCTTATAATGGTGCGCTGGAAGATGCTGCTGTAACAGGTACTGCACAGCTGGAAGTGGAGCCGGATATGGCACTGATTACTTTTTCCGTAAATGGTCAGGGTCAGACTGCTGACGCGGCAGCGGCAGAAGCAGCAGAAAAAGCAGCTGCTGTAAAAAGGTCACTTTTAGGCTGTGGTATTTTATCCGATGATTTGGAAAATGTCAGCTATGTGCTGCGTCCTATGTATAACGATAAGGGTAAGGTTACCAGTTATCAGGCAGATAATACTGTGAAGGTGACTGTCGATAACGCAGCTAAGGTGGGCAGTGTCATTGACAAAATGGCAGCAGCAGGCGCAAGCCGTATCGGTAATCCTGAATTTACCGTAAAAAATAAGGAGCTGCTGCAGCGCCGCCTGCTCAGCGAAGCAGTTGCCGATGCGAGAAGCAAAGCTGAAATGCTGGCAGCGGCAGGAGGCCGCAAATTAGGCAGGATGCTGAGCGTACAGGCGCATACTGTCAGTGATTTCGGTCGTGTTTACAGGAATATGGCAATGGCTAAGGCAGAGGCAGACAGCGTGCCTACTGTTATTGAAGCTGGTACAATTAACGTAAGTGCCAGTGTGGAAGCTGTTTTTGCTATGGAATAACAGAAATAGAAAAAGGACTGTTTCTATGGGAAACAGTCCTTTTTGCTTTTTAAGCTTTAGGCAAAGTGTAATTTTGCAGAGCGGTAAAAAGTTTATCACTGCCGGGTGCATTGTCAGTACAAAGCTGTTTTAAGGCAGCAAAATTTTTTAACTCTTTGCCCCACAGAAAACAATCGCTGCCGTCGTAAGCTGCGGCTACGATAATAGCGCTGCTGTCTGTCGGTGTTTTGCCAAGTTCATCAGTCAAAAGCAGGTAATTATCACCAAAATCCATGCCGTAAACGATAATTTGTTCTTCGGGAGTGGCATCTTCCCAAAAACCGAGAACGGCAAAATCTTCTGCTGTAAGCTGCATAGAGATCCCTCGCTTTATCTTTATTGTTATTTATAGGATAAAACATTTTTGCAGATTTGTCGAATAACTGCTAAAATATTGCTATTGTGTAGTATAGTAGTATAATTAAAAGCGTGATAAAAATATGCGGGTGGTGTAGTAAGTGAAAAAGCACAAGCAGGGCGCGCCGCTACAGGTGGAGTTTATCTGTCCCGGCTGCGGCAAACATCTGGCCTGGGCTCAGCCTGGAGCTATGCTCAGTTGCCCGGAATGCGGCAAATGGGTAAGTGATGCCAACCGTAAAAAAGAATACAATGTTTATCTGCCGTCTGACAGCGAACAGACGGTGCTGTTTAATGAGGAGGAGTAAGAATGCAGGCTATTTGGCAACAGGCAGAAGCCTTAAAAGAAGAAATGCAGGCAAGAAGAAGGGACTTGCACAGATTTCCGGAAACTGGCTGGACGGAGTTCCGTACTGCCAGCATGATTATAAAAGAGCTGCGTCAGTTGGGCTTTGAAGTTCTTTTTGGCGCAGACGTTATTGATGAAGCGTCCATGATGGGTGTTCCGGCAGAAGCAGAGCTGCAGCGCTATATGGACAGAGCTGTCAGCGAAGGCGCTGATACGGAACTGGTTGCTGCTATGGCTGGCGGCAAGACGGGCGTTATGGGTATTATCCATGGAGCGCAGCCGGGCAATACAGTAGCGTTCCGTTTTGATATGGACTGCAATGACGTAGAGGAAGACACATGTGCAGAGCACAGACCGGCGGCAGAAGGCTTTAAATCTCAGCATACCAATGCTATGCATGCCTGCGGTCATGACGGTCACGTTACTATTGGTCTGGCGCTGGCAAAACTTTTGGCAGCTAATAAAGAGCTGCTGCACGGTACAGTAAAGCTGATTTTCCAGCCGGCTGAAGAAGGTGTACGCGGTGCGTACGCTATGGTTAATAAAGGTATTGTTGACGATGTTGATTATCTGTTTGGCGGACACATTGGCTTTAAAGCAGTAGAAAGCGACAGCCTGGTATGTCTGACAGACGGTTTTTTGGCTACTACCAAACTGGATGCTGAATATCGCGGAGTTTCCAGCCATGCCGGACTTGCTCCCGAAATTGGCAAAAATGCACTTCTGGCAGCAGCGCAGGCAAGCATTTCCCTCAATACTATTGCTCGTCACGGCAAGGGTGCTTCCCGCATCAATGTTGGCGTACTGCAGGCAGGTACCGGCCGCAATGTAGTGCCTGATATTGCTTTGCTGAAACTGGAAACTCGCGGTGCGGATACAGAAATCAATGAATTTATGGTTACAGAGGCTCAGCGCATGCTGCAGGCTTGTGCCGATATGTACGATGTCAGCGTGAAAGTTACCAGAGCAGGCAGCGCACCGGCCTGCATGGCTGATAAGGAACTTAGCCAGGAAGTAGCACTGCTGGCGAAGGAATCCGGCCGTTACAGCAAGATTATCGACTACATGGATATGGGCGGCAGCGAAGACTGCGCCTATTTCATGGAACGTGTACAGCAATGCGGCGGACGTGCGCTGTATCTGATGTATGGTACGGAAATTGCTGCCGGACATCATAACAATCATTTTGACTTTAATGAAGATTGTCTGTGGAAGGCTGCCGGTATGCTGGCTAATCTGGCAGTTCATTATACTGCCAAATAAAGTTTTCTGTAATTTATCTTTGTTGCCATTTATTTGACATATTTGTCTGATATAGTTTTAACAAGATAAAGTTATGGAGGGATTTATTATGAAAATAGCTAAAAAATTATTGTTGGGCGCGTCCTGCGCAATGTTGCTTGCCAATACAGCTTTTGCGGCGCTGCCGGAAGCACAGGTACCGGAAGTGCCTGCTGTTAAAGCAGAAGAAGCTGCTGCTGAAACTGCTGTTGCGCAGATTCCTGTACAGAATGTACTTGTTACCAGCGGCAAGATTGTCAGTGTAGAAGGTGAAAAAATCACCGTGAAAGGTGAAGGCAATCAGCAGGTAGTTTCCGTTATTGTTGGCGACAATACTTATCTTTTGGACGGTAAGGACGGCGACAGCAAAAAAATGAAGAACCTGAAAGTAGGCAAAGAGGTAACCGTTTATTATTCTCCGGTGATGACTCGCAGCCTGCCGCCGCAAAGCCAGGCTTTTGCCATTGTCTTAGGCAAAAATACTCCTAAGCTGGGCAAATTCTTCCAGGTTGCAGAAGTGCTGCCTGCTGAAAATGCTGAGGCAGTAAGACTGCTGAACAGCAATCATGATGTTATTGCTACTGTAAGCAAGGATGTCTGCAAAGATTATCGCAGCATTAAAGAGGGCGACAGCCTGATGCTGTGGTATAATGTAATGACTATGAGCTTGCCGGGACAGACTAACGCAGAAAAAGTTGTTATTCTGCCGGAGCTTGAATAGTAAAGAAGTATTTGAAGTGAGGTTGTTTAGATGAAGATTTTTATGGACACAGCTAATGTTGAGGAAATAGCAAGGTTTGTTGATTGGGGCGTGGTTTACGGTGTTACCACTAATCCGAGCCTGATCGCCAAAAGCGGGCGCAGCCAGGCAGAGGTAATTCCTGAGATTGCCGCTATGGTGGAAGGTCCCGTCAGCGCCGAGGTTATCAGCACTGAATGTGCCGGTATGGTAGAAGAAGCACGCAAACTGGTAAAGATTGCTGATAATATCGTAATCAAGATTCCCTGCATTCCCGAAGGTCTGAAAGCCGTAAAAATATTGAGTGCGGAAGGCATTAAGACCAATGTAACGCTGGTGTTCAGCATGAGCCAGGCGCTTTTGGCAGCCAGTGCAGGTGCTACTTATGTAAGCCCGTTTATCGGCCGTCTGGACGATATCGGTGAAGATGGAGTACAGCTGGTAAAAAATATTGTGCAGGCTTTTAAAAACTACGGTATCACTACCGAAGTAATTGCTGCCAGCATCCGTAATCTGGAACATGTAGAACAGGTTATGCTGGCGGGAGCGCATATCGCTACAATTCCTACCAAAGTATTGGAACAGATGATTAAACATCAGCTGACTGATAAAGGTTTGGCTCAGTTTTTGCAGGATTATGAAAACAGCCTGAAATAAAAAAATCTGCCGTCATTTTTGACGGCAGATTTTTTTGCTGTGTGCCTGAGATGACAAACAGCAGCAAAATAAGTATAATATATTACTGCAAAAGTGAGCATAACAGGGGGAATAACAGTGAAACTGAAAAAATATTTTGCTGCTGTGGCTGCTGCACTGCTGTTATCTACAGCCGGTACAGCTGCAGCAGAGCATTTGATAACCGGTGAAGGCTTGCCGGAAAATTGTCAGGAGCTGGAAGCTTCCGTAGCTAAAAGCGGACCGCTGCTGCTTTTTTCCGACAGTCCGGAAATGGTTTACCAGAAAGGTATTTTATATCGCGATGTGGTTGAAGGTGACGTGAGAATTTTCTTCCACCATGTTAATGCCATGGACAGCAATAAAAAGATTGCTGTAATTTTGAAAAATAATCAGGGCATGCGTCCCAGTGAATATACTGTCAAGAAAAAAGGGCTGGGCGTTCCCTCCTGGAACTATATGTATGCAGGCAAGACTTCTCAGCAGGAATATTTCAACGGTGTGCAGCAGGAAGAAAGCGGTACTCTTGGCTTCAGCCGCAGCAAAGAACTGCTGACTGGCTATGGCATGCTGCTGGCGCCTGGCAAGCTGCTGGTGGGAACGATTGATCTGCACCTTTCCAGACCGGTAGAAATCAGTGTAGTGATGTGTGATTTGAAAAACGATTTGGAGCTGTTCAACAGTGATGCGCCAGTACTGCCGATGGACGAGCATCCGCTGCGAGGAAGTTTTCAGAATGCAGACTGGCAGTATAAGGTTAAAGCGCCTATCGCAGTAAGCAAGGATACTCCTGCCATGCTGGAATTGGCTGCCAGCTGTCAGGGCTTTGCCAAAGGCAAGGACGCAACAACCAATTTGGATGCAGAAAACTATGGCAACTACGGCGTTATGTATGATGTAAGCTTTGAAATCGGCGGTACGGAAAAAGTAAAAATGCTGCTTAATCCTTTAGGCGGACTTTTTGCCGGTTATGGAGTGCTGGAGCATAACGGCAGCAGGCAGCTGGTAGCTTTGCCGGGAGAAAGCCTGTCTATTGGCGACAGCTATGACGACATGCTGGAGGTAGCTACTCTGGAACCGGGCAAATATAATTTTATCTGGTCCCCGCCGGGAGCATCCAACTTGCCGGTAAGGTTGTACTGGCAGTCAGCGGCGCTTTAAAAGACGCAGCTGCTGTTTGGTTTCTATGCTTACACGTCGGCTTTCACAGATTTTCTGGATAGCTTTGTTATGAGTAAAAGTGTCAAGTGTATTGCTTTGCAGCAGAGGCAGAGTGGTCTGCGGCTGCTGAATATAAAAAATGGAAACGGCCCAGGATACTGCCATGCGCACATAATAATCCTGCGAGGGAAGTTTTGTCAGCAGATTTAAAGAGCTCTGAACGTGGCTGTCGTCAGTAAAATATGTGAGCAGCATGACGGCGGCAAAACGCTGAGTGTAGGCAGCTTCTGACTGACAGGCATCGAGGATGAGCTGCCAGTATCTATCTGGATATTTTTTAGCTTCTTTAAGGGTGGCGCAGAAAATATCACAAACGGCCCAGTTATTGATTTTAGGCAGAAAACGAGTTATATATTCCAGCCTTTGGGAAAGCGGCATTTTTGCCAGTGCAATAACGAGTCCCTGCATGACAGTTTCTTCATAATAAATGTCTGTAAGCGGCAGCGCTTCGTCAAGATATTCCTGCCAGCTTTCTGCTGCGATAAGCGCAGCTGCCTTGCGCAGCAAAGGAACGCGCACACCGATAATATTTTCTATACCTGGCAGCAGGCTGCCGTGAAATTGCTGGTATTTAATATCCTGCATGGCAAGCAGTTTTTGACGCAGTTCATCAGGCTTCATGTTATCCACCGCCTTTAACAAAAATAAATTCTACTATTATAATATATCAGATTAAAAATACAGGAAAGAGAGAAAACAGAGAATCATGGAACAAAAGCAATTAGTTATCGGCTGCCATCTTTCTTCATCTAAAGGATATCTGGCCATGGGTAAGACGGCTTTATCCATTGGCGCGAATACCTTTCAGTTTTTTACCCGCAATCCCCGCGGCGGCAAAGCTAAAGCTGTAGACCAGCAGGATGCAGCGGCACTGATGAAGCTGGTAGAGGAAAACAATTTTGGCCCACTGCTGGCGCATGCTCCCTACACTATGAATCCCTGTGCTGCTGAGCCGCGTCTGCTGGAATTTGCCGAAATGGTTATGACAGAGGATTTACAGGCTTTGGAATATTTACCGGGCAATTTATATAATTTTCATCCGGGCAGCCATGTTAAGCAGGGAGCGGAAATAGGCATTGAAAAAATTGCAGCTATGCTTAACAGAGTACTTTTTGCCGGGCAGCATACTACCGTACTGCTGGAAACCATGGCTGGCAAGGGCAGTGAGGTTGGCCGCAGCTTTGAAGAGCTGGCAGCAATTTTGGATAAAGTGCAGCTGCAGGATAAAATGGGCGTCTGCCTTGATACCTGCCATATCTTTGATGCCGGCTATGATATTGTCAACAGTCTGGATGAAGTACTGACCAGCTTTGATAAGCTGATTGGTCTTGGCAGGCTGAAAGCTATTCACTTGAATGACAGTCTCAATATATTGGGCAGCAGAAAGGATCGCCATGCCTGCATAGGTGCCGGCAATATTGGTTTGGAAGCACTGACGTCAGTTATCAATCATCCAGTGCTGAAAAATTTGCCGTTTTATTTGGAAACTCCTAATGAACTGCCAGGTTATGCGGCAGAAATAAAACTTTTACGTGAGCGTTACAGAGCGTAGATTCAGAACATAAACAGAAAACCCCTCTCACAGTATTAGTGTGAGAGGGGTTTTGTCTTGTGCGGATATTATTTGTTTTCACCGATAACTTTGTTGATGTCAGCAATCAGAGCGTCTACGTCGATGCCGTGAGCGCCTGCACCCTGACCAATAGTTTCGTAATGAGCAGCCATGCAGCCTACGCAGCCCAGACCATAAGCTGCAAAAACTTCAAGAATTTCAGGGTGACTTTGAACTGCTTCAATAATACCAGTGTCTTTAGTAATCATAAGTTGTGAACTCCTTTATATCTAAATTGATGTGTAAATAAACTTTACGTTCCTTATTATAACATTATTGCCTGTAAAATGACAAACTGGCATTGCAACAAATTTGTTAAATGTATAACAACAGGCAGTAAATTAGCCTGCGGTTAAAAAAATACGCAGCGCATTGGACAAAAGTATTGTTTTTTAGAAAAATTATCTGTATAATGGAGAAAAGTGGAGTAAAGTGGTGAAAGAAGGTGCAGCGATGTTATTGGGTGAATATGAACATGCCCTTGACCCGAAGGGTCGTATTGCTGTGCCTGCCAAACTGCGTGAAGCACTGGGCGGTAAATTCATCATTACCAAAGGCTTGGACGGTTGTCTGTTTGTGTACGATTTGGAGCAATGGCATCTGCTGGAAACAAAGCTTGCTTCTTTGCCCATGAGCCGTAAAACAGCACGTGACTTTACCCGTTTCCTTTTCGGCGGTGCCTGCGAGTGTGAATGCGACAAGCAGGGCAGAGTGCTGATTCCTGCTAATCTGCGTCGACATGCATCACTTGATAAGAACGCTATTATTGTAGGTGTTGGCAGCAGAGCTGAAATATGGGATGCTCAGAAGTGGGCTGAATATAATGAAGAAAATTCAGAAGACGTTAACGAGCTTGCCGAACAGCTTGCCGATTTGGGAATTTAATGATGAAAGGTTGCCGCTATGGAATTTAAACATGTGAGTATTCTTTTACAGGAAAGTGTTGATTTCCTGATTACAGATAAAAATGGTATTTATGTGGACTGTACGATGGGCGGTGCCGGTCACAGCAGAGGCTTTGCTTCCAAGCTGGAAAGCGGCGGCCTGCTTATCGGTATTGACCAGGACAGCGATGCTATCAAGGCAGCAAGTGAAAGACTGCTGGATAAGTTTACCTGCAGGACAGCGGTTGCACAGGCTAATTTTAAGGATTTTGCTTCCGTTCTTGATGGTATGGGGATAGACAGCATCGATGGCATCTTTTTTGATCTGGGAGTTTCCAGTTATCAGCTGGATACGCCGGAACGAGGATTTTCCTATATGCACGACGGTCCGCTCGACATGCGTATGAATAAAGAGGCCAAGCTTGATGCAGCTTATGTGGTGAATAATTACAAGGAAGCAGAGCTGGCAGATATTATTCATAAATATGGCGAAGAGCGCTGGAGCAAGCGTATTGCTCAGTTTATCGTTAAATACCGTCAGGAGCAGCCTATTACTACTACCTATCAACTGGTAGATATCATTAAAAGGGCTGTGCCGAAAGGCGCGCGTCAGGATGGACCGCATCCGGCAAAACGTACCTTCCAGGCAATCCGCATTGAAGTAAACAATGAGCTGGGAATACTGGAAAATACGCTGCGTACAGCAGTAGACAGACTCAAAAGCGGTGGACGCATTGGTGTAATAACCTTCCATTCACTGGAAGACAGAATAGTAAAACAGGTATTTGCTGAGCTGGCGAAAGGATGTACCTGCCCGCCGCAGCTGCCGGTATGTGTGTGCGGCAAGAAGCCGCTGCTGAAGAAGACAGGCAACATAGTGCCGTCAAAAGAGGAAGTTGAAGAAAATCCACGGTCACGCAGTGCGCGGCTGAGATATGCGATAAAAATTTAAGGGTGCGTGAAAGCTGTGTTAGCAAGACAATATGATAATTATGCTTGGGAAGAACGATATCAACAGCCGAAAGTTGATGAAGAGGTAAGGGTAAGACGAGCTCCTGCGCGCGAGAGCAACAAAAATCTGCTGGCGCAGGTTTCTGTGATTGCGTTTGTTATTATTGCCACTTATCTGTGTGCAGTAGTGAGAAGCGGAACTGTTGTGACTGCGGGCAATGAGCTGCTCAGCCTGAAAGAAAAGGAAATGCAGCTTATCAATAAAAATAACGAACTGCGTATTGAAGTAGAGCAGCTGAAAGGGCCTGAACGCATCATAGGTATTGCTGAAACCCAGCTGGGGATGAGTGTGGCGCGCAGCAATATTTATGTGCAGGCAGGAAATGTGAAAAATAATAAAGTTTATGCATTAGCGGGGAATTAAGCGTAGCCTTTTGTTAAACTTTATGATATAATTTCTGTAAGATTTTTAAGAGGCAGCCTTTAGGGCTGCCCTTTCAATTTTGGAGGACAATCTCATGGAAAAGCAATTAGCCGTACTTGTTGATAAATTGCCTGCAGTGCAGGTTTTCGGTACTGTCGATAAGATTATTACCGACGTTACTGCCGATTCCCGTACCGTAGTGCCCGGCAGCCTGTTTATTTGTCTGCGTGGTGCTACAGTGGACGGACATCGTTTTTTGAATATGGCCGCAGAAAAAGGTGCTGTAGCTGCACTGGTAGAAGAAATGCCGGCAGAAATTCCGGCTGGGATGACGCTGCTTCAAGTAGCTGATACCCGCAGCGCTATGGAAGAAGTTGTACCCTTTTTCTTTGACTATCCCGGTAAAAAAATGCGTATGATTGGTGTTACCGGTACTAACGGTAAGACTACTACTACCAATATTATCAGACTTATTCTGCGCCGTGCCGGTTATAAGGTGGGCCTGATTGGTACTATCAATATTATGATTGAAGACCAGGTAACAGAAGCGCATAACACTACTCCTGATGTGGTAGATTTGCAGAAAGCTCTGTATGCTATGCAGTGCGCTGGCTGTGATTATGTGGTTATGGAAGTTTCCTCTCATGCACTGGCGCTTAAACGTGTGGCAGGCTGCGAATATGACTGTGCAGTTCTGACTAATATTACTCAGGATCATCTTGATTTCCATGGTACTCTGGAAAACTATCGCGATGCGAAGAGCCTGCTTTTTGAAGGCTTGAGCGAAGGCAGCAAACCGAATAAGAATGCTGTTTTCAATATGGATGATCCCAGTTCTGCAGTGATTAAAGCCAGAACTAATGTGCCGGTTATGACCTATGGTCATGGCAGTAACAATGATATTTATCCGCTTAGCTGTGTAATTGAAGCTAAACATATGCAGCTCAAACTGCATACTCCGGCAGGAGAAATGGACCTGGAGCTGAAAATTACCGGTGAGTTTAATGCTTATAATGTTATGGCTGCTGTTGCAGCTATGCTGGTAGAAAAAATCGACAGCAAAATCATCTGTGATGTGCTGAATGGTTTTGATGGTGTACCGGGGCGCTTCCAGCTGGTAGAAGCAGGACAGCCTTACACTGTTATTGTGGATTATGCCCATACTCCTGACGGTTTGGAAAACGTACTGAAGACTGCCCGCTGCATTACCCGCGGCAAGCTGTGGACTGTATTTGGCTGCGGCGGTGACCGCGACAACAAGAAACGCCCGATTATGGGACGCATTGCGTTGGAACTGGCAGACAATGTAGTTGTTACCTCTGATAATCCGCGTACAGAAGACCCGGAAAGCATTATTGATGAAATCTTTACGGCGCTGCAGCAGGTACCGGAGGGCAAAGAAGTAGTACGTCTCAGCGACAGACGTGAAGCTATTGAATATGCTTTAAGTCATGCTGCTGATAATGATGTAATCATGATTGCCGGCAAAGGCCATGAAATCTACCAGATTTTAAAAGACCGTACCATCCACTTTGATGACAGAGAAGTGGTTATGCAGTATTGGAGTGAACATAAAAAATGATGAACGCAGAGCAGATTGCGGCAGCTGTCCAGGCGGACGGCTACACAGGTAAAAATATCGTCTTTACCGGCGTAACGACGGATTCCCGCAGTGTACGTTCGGGTGAATTGTTTGTTGCTTTAAGCGGCGGTAACTTTGATGGACACAATTACTGCGGCAAGGCTATTGAAGCCGGTGCTGCCGGTATCGTAATTTCCAAAGCCGTAGCTGATGTGCCGGAAGATGTAGCTGTTTTTAAGGTAGCAGATACCTTGCTGGCTTTTCAGCGGATTGCCCGTGCTTATCGCAGAAGTTTTTCTGACTTGAGGGTATTTGCTGTTACCGGTTCCAACGGCAAGACATCTACAAAAGATTTGCTGGCAGCTTGCTTAGGTGCCAAATATAAAGTTATTAAGACTCAGGGCAACTTTAATAATGAGATAGGTCTGCCTATGACGCTTTTGAGCATTACTCCCGGTACTGATATGGCTGTGGTAGAAATGGGCATGCGCGGACTGGGACAGATTGCCGAACTGTGCGATATTGCTGAGCCTGACAGTGGTCTTATTACCAATGTAGGCGAAACTCACATGGAACTTTTGGGCAGTATGGAAAATATTGCCAAGGCTAAAAGTGAGATCGTGCTGAATCTGCCTCAAACAGGCTTTGCTGTTTTAAATGGTGATAATACTTATGTACGTTCAGCTGCTGCTAAGACTGCGGCTAAAGTAGTATATTTCGGTTTAGGCGAGGACTGTGATTATCGCGGCAGTGACATCCACACTTCTGCTCTGGGAACATCTTTTACCTGTACTGAAAAAAGTACCGGCAAAGCCGTAGCTGTAAAACTGCAGCTGATTGGTGAACATAATGTATATAATGCACTGGCTGCTATTGCCGGTGCTGCCTGCTATGGTGTGCCGTTAGAAGACAGCGCAAAGGCACTGGCAACTGCGCGCTTGACTGGCAGCCGTCAGGAAATTATCTATATTGGCGATATTACCTTTATCAATGATGCCTATAATGCCAGCCCGGCTTCGATGGAAGCAGCTTTGAAAACATTGGCTGAGGCTAAAAAGGCAGCTCATGGCAAAAGCCGTACGGTAGCTGTTCTGGCAGATATGCTGGAACTGGGCAGTATTTCGGAAGAAAGCCATCGCAGAGTAGGCCGCTGGGCTGTGGAAACGGGTGCCGATTTAGTACTGACCTATGGTCAGGAGGCTGCCTATATCAGTGATGAGGTACGCAGACTGGGCGGTAATACCGTACACTGCGCTGACCGCAAAGAGGCTGCCGATGTGCTGCGTGCTACTGCGGCTGCAGGCGATATTATCCTGCTGAAGGGTTCTCACTCCATGCAGGCAGATAAAATGCTGGAATTGTTTAAATAAATATTCGGAGAGGTAAATAATGTTATCTTTATTGGGAATGTTGGCGACATCTTTTATAATCTGTGTGGCAATCGGTCCTTTTTTGATTCCGTTTCTGCACAGACTGAAATTCGGGCAAAGTATCCGTGAGTGCGGACCGGCTAATCATCTGAAAAAAAGCGGTACTCCTACCATGGGCGGTATCATGATGCTGGTTGCCATAGCCCTGTCGCTGGCAATCTGGGGCGATATGACCCCGACCGTTATTATTGCTGTGGTGCTTACCTTGGGCCATGCAGTAATTGGTTTTGTTGACGATTATATTAAAGTAGTAATGAAACGTAATCTGGGTCTTACTGCTGTCCAAAAGCTGGCTATGCAGTTTGTACTGGCAGGTGCGTATGTTTATTATGCTGAGGTACATGGCGGCAATCAGAGTCTGTGGCTGCCGGGTACTGACATCAGCATTGATTTGGGCCTGGGTTATTATGTACTGGCCTTTCTCCTTTTAGTTGGTACTACTAATGCGGTAAACCTTACTGACGGTTTGGACGGACTGGCTTCCTGCGTCAGTGTACCGGTAACGCTGGTATTTGCAGCTATTGCTTATCTTGGCGGCTCTGCTGATTTAAGCGGTTTTGCACTGACTATGACCGGTGCCTGCCTGGGCTTTTTAGTATTCAATCATTATCCGGCTAAGGTATTTATGGGTGATACAGGTTCTCTGGCTTTAGGCGGCGGCGTAGCTGCTTTGGCGCTGCTGACGAAAACTGAACTGCTGCTTATTCTTTTGGGCGGCATCTATGTTATCGAGGCTGCTTCCGTTATCATCCAGGTTACTTATTTCAGATTAAGCGGCGGCAAAAGAATTTTCCGTATGAGTCCAATTCACCATCATTTTGAATTGGGCGGCTGGAAAGAAACGAAGGTAGTGGCAGTATTTACAGCTGTCAGCTGTCTGTTTTCCCTGCTTTCTTTGGGATTATGGCTGTTAAAGTAGGAGGATTGAGCAATGTCTGAGCAGAAAGCGGTAATAGTTTATGGTACCGGTATCAGCGGTGTGGGTGCAGCAGAAGTGCTGGCAGGACACGATAGACAGGTTTTTTTATATAACGATAATGAATGCAGTGTAGAAAAAGATTTGTTGGAGCTTTTGGCTCGCAGCGGCGGCAGATTGGTCTGCGGTGGTTTTGCTGATATTTTGCCGCTGGCAGAAACGGTTGTGCTTTCTCCCGGTATACCGGCAGAAAATGCCAATGTGCAGCTGGCGCAGCAGGCAGGCGTGGAGGTAATCAGTGAAATTGAGCTGGCATACAGATTGTATGACGGCCATATAGCTGCTATTACCGGCACCAATGGTAAGACTACTACTACTACACTGGTAGGCGAGATGCTGAAAAAACTGCCGGTAACGACGGCAGTAGGTGGAAATATCGGTTTGGCTTTATCTAAAGAAACAGAAGGTCTTACAGCAGAAAGCTGGATTGCAGCAGAACTTTCCAGTTTCCAGCTGGAATTTGTACGTGATTTTTGTCCTGATATTGCTGTTGTGCTTAATCTGACACCTGACCACATGGAAAGACACCATACCATGGAAGCCTATGGTGCAGCTAAAAAGAATATCTTCCTGCAGCAAACGGGCGAGCAGGTTGCTGTGCTCAACTATGATGATATGGAAGTGCGCAGCTGGGGGCAAGAGGCACGCGGACGCGTTTGCTATTTCAGCCGTAAAAATGAGCTGGATGAAGGCGTTTATATTAAAGACGGTGTTTTTACTATCAGCTGGCAAGGTGAAAAATATGTTGTCTGCCGCGTAGATGATGTGCATCTGTTCGGCGGACATAATGAAGAAAATATTCTGGCGGCTGTTGCCAGCGGTTTCTTTGCCGGTGTTGCTATTAATGACATGGCAGAGGTGCTGAAAAACTTCAAGAGCATTGAGCATCGTCTGGAGTATGTGGCAACTGTTAACGGCGTGCCTTATTACAACGATTCCAAGGCTACCAATACGGATTCTGCTATTAAGGCGCTGGAAGCGTTCCCTAATGGTCATATTATTCTTCTGGCTGGCGGACATGATAAAATGACCGAGCTGGAAACCATGATGGGTGTAGTTAAAGAAAAAACTGATTTGCTCATCCTGCTGGGTGAGGCTAAGGAGCGTTTTTATCAGGCAGCTAAGGACTGCGGCGTGCAAAATATCCAGCTGGCAGATTCCTTTGAAGACGCAGTACAGAAAGCTTATGAAGCGGCCCATGAACCGCAGACTGTTTTGCTTTCTCCGGCGTGCTCCTCGTATGATATGTTCAAGAATTATCCTGAGCGCGGACGCTGTTTTAAACAGCTGGTACGGGCTTTGATTAAATAGATTTAAGGAGGCTTCCTAAGTGAAGGTTATTCTTTCCGGCGGCGGTACAGGCGGACATATTTATCCTGCACTGACTATCGCGGATCAGATAAAAAAGCTGGCTCCTTCTGCTGAGATTATTTTTATCGGCACTGAGCACGGGCTGGAAAAGGATATTGTGCCACGGTACGGATATCCGCTGAAATTTATAGAGGTAGCTGGTTTCAGACGCAGTCTGAGTCTTGATACGCTGCGTAGTGCAGTGAAGCTGTTTCAAGGACTGCACGATGCTTACAGCATCATCAAGCAGGAGGAGCCGGACCTGGTTATTGGCACAGGCGGCTATGTTTGCGGACCGGTAGTACTGATGGCAGCTCTGAAAGGTATTCCGACCTGTATTCAGGAACAGAACGCCATGCCGGGAGTAACCAACAAGATTCTGGCGCATTATGTGAAGAAGATTTTTCTTGGCTATAAGGAAGCTGAAAAATATTTTTCCTGTAAGACTGCAAAAGTATTTACCGGTAATCCTATCAGGACAGAGATTTTGTCATACACTAAAGAAGCAGCTATAAAAGAACTGGGACTGGATAAAGATAAAAAGACAGTGCTGGTTTCCGGCGGCAGCCGCGGTGCGCGCAGCATCAATAATGCTATGCTGGAAGCAGAGGCTGCTTTGGCAGGCCGTCATGATGTGCAGGTGCTGCATGTTACTGGCGATGTTAATTATGAAGAGTATCTGCAGAAGATGCAGAAGCAGGGAATTGAAGGCGATAACATTATCGTTAAGCCTTATCTGCATAATATGCCGGCAGCATTGGCTGCTGCTGATATGGCAGTATTCAGAGCAGGTGCAATAGGACTGGCAGAGTTAATGGCAAAGGGGATTCCTTCCGTGCTTGTGCCATATCCTTATGCTACAGCTAATCATCAGGAGTTTAATGCCCGCGCGGTTGAAGCTTGTGGTGCAGCCAAGGTGGTACTGGATAAAGAGCTTACAGGTGAAAAACTGCTGGAGATTATTGAACATTTATTAGTACATAACGAAGAATTAAAGAAAATGCAGCAAGCTGCAAAAGAACTGGGCAGGCCGCAGGCGGCGGAAACAATTGCACGGCAGGCACTGACCCTGATAAAAAGATAGGGAGGCGCTTTTGTGATTAAGAACTTTCACAATATTCATTTTATCGGCATTGGCGGCGCCGGCATGAGTGCAATTGCTTATGTTTTGCTGAAACGTGGTTACCATGTAAGCGGTTCTGATTTGGCGCAGGGTCGTATGTCTGCGCATCTGGCGCAGGAAGGTGCCACCATCTATATAGGACATAAAGCTGAGCAGGTAGAACATGCAGATGCGGTAGTTATTTCTACGGCTATTCATCAGGATAATCCTGAACTTGTTGCTGCCAAAGCAAAGGGTATTCCGGTACTGCATCGCAGTGATGTGCTGGCAGCAATCCTTAATGATGCAGCAGGAGTTGCGGTAGCAGGTGCGCACGGCAAGACAACTACCAGCGCTATGATTTCCTGCATTGCAGCTGAAGGCGGTGTTGACCCGACTGTCGTTATCGGCGGCGAGGTAAGCAGCCTGGGCGGTAATGCCCGTAACGGCAATGGCCGTTTCGTTGTTGCGGAAGCGGATGAAAGCGACGGCTCGTTTTTAAAATTCCATCCCTTTTTGGCTGTAGTAACCAATATTGAAAATGACCACATGGATCATTACGGTACGGAAGAAAATATTTATGCTGCGTTTAAACAGTTTTTGGAAAATATCCAGCCGGGCGGCAAAGCAATCCTTTGCATAGATAATGCTAAGGTGAAGCGACTGGCAGGAGAAACTTCCGCGCAGGTTATTACGTACGGTTTGGAGGATTCCGGTGCTGATTATACAGCGCGTGATATTCGCTATAATGCCAATGGAACTGTTTACAGCCTGTATGCAGGCGGCAGCTTTGTTACCGAGGTAATGCTTACAGTTCCGGGCAGACATAATGTTCTCAATTCTTTGGGTGCCTTTGTCGCAGGACGTGAAATGGGAGTTGCCGTTGACAGCATTTTAGCTTCACTGCATAAATTTGGCGGTGCTAAACGTCGTTTTGAAACAAAAGGCAGAGTTGGCGGCGTCTGGGTAGTTGACGATTATGCTCACCATCCAACGGAAATAGGCGTAACTCTTAAAGCTGCGCGTCAGACCCAGCCGCAGCGACTGATTTGTGTTTTCCAGCCGCATCGCTATACACGTACACAGCTGTTATTTAATGAATTCTGCGGCTGCTTTGAGGGCTGTGATAAGCTGATTTTGACAGATATTTATTCTGCCGGTGAAGATCCTATTGAAGGTGTCAGCAGTAAGGCGTTGGCCGAAGGTATCAAGAGCCGCGGTCAGCAGGTTGAATACATTCCTGCACTGGCAGGTGTGGAAACCTGTCTCAAAGAATGTGCTGCAGCCGGTGATTTGATTATGACTATTGGCGCCGGTGATGTTTATAAGGTTGGCGAACATCTGGTAGAAGAAATGAGGGCGAAAGAAAATGAATAAACAGGATACAGTTGCAGTTGTTATGGGTGGTCCTTCTTCTGAAGCGGCTATTTCCCGGGTAACTGGTACAGCGATTGCTGATGCGCTGGAAGAAAAGGGCTATAAAGTAGCAAGAATCGAACTTGATCCCATGAATTTACGCAGCCAGCTGGAAGCATGCGGCGCGAAAGTGGTTTTCAACGCTGTACATGGCATGTACGGCGAAGACGGCAGACTGCAATGCCTGCTGGAAGCTATGCATATGCCTTATACCGGCAGCAGAATGCTTGCCAGTGCTGTTGCTATGGATAAGGTAGCGACTAAGAAATTTTTGGTAGCAGAAAAAATTTCTACTGCAGATTATCTGATTTTCACTAAAAAAAGCAGCCTTAACCTGCAGGAGATGAAAGACGAAATTTGCAAGGTTTTAGGCGCGCAGGCAGTTATTAAAGCTTCTGACCAGGGCTCCAGTATTGGTGTAGTAATTGCTAAGGAAGAAAGTGAAATTATTCCGGCTCTGGAAGAAGCATTTAAGTTTTCTGAAAACGTGCTGGTAGAAAAATGCATTAAAGGCAGAGAGCTGACTGTTTCTTTAATGGAAGAAAACGGTATGCCCAAAGCTTTGCCGGTAATCATGATTGCGCCGCATTCCGGCTCTTATGATTTCCACTCTAAATATACTAAAGGCGCAACCGATTATCTGGTACCGGCTCCGCTTTCCGAAGCTGTTACCAAGCATGTACAGGAGCTGGCTGTTAAGACTTATCAGACTTTGGGCCTGAGCGGCGTAGCCCGTGTTGATGTGATGCTGGATGAAGCAGATCAGGGTTATGTTCTGGAAGCAAATACCGTACCGGGTATGACTCCTACCAGCCTGGTGCCTAAGGCTGCGGCTGCAGTAGGTATTTCTTTCCCAGATTTATGTGAAAAGATTTTAGTAAGTGCAAGATAAATAATAAGAGGCAGGTGGCGAAATGGAACAGACTTTACGTGAAAAACTACGTGCAAATCGCAGAAGAAAACGTTTGCGTCTGTTGCGCCTGCTTGTGTATTTCGGGATAATAATCGGGTTAATCGTAGCAGGCTGGCGCTATGTGCACCAACCGGGCTTTGCTTTCGGTTCTACTGATATCAGAGGCACAAACAGACTGACTGAAAAGGATATTATTGAAATGGCTGGCTCACAGCCGCCGTTTAATCTGTTCACGGTCAGTGCCGATAAGGTGAGAACGGCGCTGGAGCATGATACACGTTTTCAGGCTGCTGACGTACGTTATATGTGGCTTGGTGTTCTGCGGGTAATTGTTAAAGAAAGAGAGGCAGCCATCTATGTTGCCAACTCTTACCAAAGTTATCTGAAAGTAGATTACAGCGGTATGGTACTGGATGTAACGGCAGCAATACCCGATGCCAACGCCCCGATGCTTGTGGGTGAGGACTGCGGCAATGTTTATATCGGCGAAACTATTAGTAATCCCAGAGTACTGAATATCCTGCATTTTTTGGATAAGATTGGTCATGACACTAACGACCAGATTGTAGAAATCGTCGTTGATGCTGCGCATCAGGTAAGAGTGCAGCTGCGCGGCGGTTATCCCGTATTGCTTGGCAGTGCAGATACGATTACAGAAAAAGCTGATGTATTCTGTACTGTATTTAATGAGATAAAAGATAAAAAAATTCAAGCTGAATATATTGATTTAAGTTTTGCCAAACCGTACATCAGGCTTAACGGCAATGAAAATGAGGTAATTTTGAAAAAATGAAGGAACCGGTAAAACTTGATTTAAAAGCCAGAATCGTTGTAGGTCTGGTATTTGTGGTTTTGGGTTTCATGCTTTCTGTACAGTTTAAAACAACAGAAAGACAGAAAACAATTCATTATGAACGCGTAGAAGATTTGTCCGAGCGTTTGAAAAGCGTGGAGGCAGAGAAAGAACAGCTGGAAGATGAGCTGGATAATATGCGTAAGAACGGCAGCAGTGCCCTGATTGACAGTGAGATGGAAAGATTGATGCTGCTTTCAGGCACTACAGATGTTAAAGGCAGAGGCGTAGAAATAGTGCTGGATGACAGCAGTATTCCGTCCCGTCCGGGTGAAAATCCCAATCTGTACATCATTCACGATGAAGATTTGCTGCGTGTTTTAAATGAGCTGCGAGCTGCCGGTGCTGAGGCGATAGCCCTGAATGATCAGCGTATTGTGGCTATGAGTGAAGTACGCTGCGCCGGGCCGACTGTTTCAGTAAACAATGTACGCAGTGCGCCGCCGTATACCATTAAAGCTATTGGCGATCCGAAGAATCTTACCAGTGCTTTGCGACTGCGCGGCGGTGTTGTGGAAACCTTTGAATTTTGGGGTATCCATGTTAAAATTAATACGTCTGACGATGTTCATATTCCGGCCTTTAAAGGTATGCGTGCCTTTGAGTATGCGCAGACTGTAGAGAAGGAGGAAGAGAAAAAATGATTTATTATATCCTGGGCGGATTGATAATCGGTATTGCGCTGGGTTTTTACTGGCCTTTTGCACTTCCTCTGGAATATGCCAAGCTGCTTTCTGTAGCGGTTTTGGCAGGTCTTGACGCTGTACTGGGCGGTATTCGTGCTGCCATGGAAGGCAAATATGATACGGAGGTATTCATCTCCGGCTTCTTTGTCAATGGTATTTTGTCAGCTATTTTGTGCTATGCAGGTACAATGCTGGGCATAGATTTGTACATGGTGGCAGTACTGATTTTTGGTATGCGTATTTTCCAGAATCTTGCCATTATCAGACGCCTGTATATTGGAAAATAAATTTTAGATTCAGCAGGAGATTTCAGACTGCTTGTTGAATTAAAAAAAATTAACAGTTTTATAATAAATTTTGATACCCAGAATTTAAGGGGGATTTGCAAATATGTTTGAAGATGTTGAAACTAAAATTGAAACGCTTGCCAACATCAAGGTTATCGGTGTCGGCGGCGGCGGCAACAACGCTGTAAACCGCATGATTACCGCAGGCGTACGCGGTGTAGAATTTATCGCCGTTAACTGCGATGCGCAGGCACTGCTGCTTTCCAAAGCTGAAAAACGCATCCAGATTGGTGAAAAACTCACTAAAGGTCTGGGTGCAGGCGCTAATCCTGAAATTGGCGAAAAAGCAGCTGAAGAATCTCGCGAACAGATTCTGGAAGTGCTGAAAGGCGCAGATATGGTATTTGTTACCGCAGGTATGGGCGGCGGTACTGGTACCGGTGCGGCACATGTAGTAGCAGAATGCGCTAAAGAAGTAGGCGCATTGACCGTAGGCGTTGTAACCAAACCGTTCTGCTTTGAAGGCAAACGCCGTATGAATCAGGCTGAAAGCGGTATTGTTAACCTGAAAGAAAAGGTTGATACCCTTATTACTATTCCTAATGACCGTTTGCTGCAGGTTATTGACCGCAGAACCTCCATGCTGGATGCATTCCGTATTGCCGATGACGTACTGCGTCAAGGTGTACAGGGCATTTCCGACTTGATTGGTGTTCCCGGCCTTATCAATGCTGACTTTGCCGATGTTAAAACTATTATGTCCAACGCAGGCAGCGCGCTGATGGGTATTGGTACTGCTAAAGGTGAAGGCGGTGCACGTGCAGCTGCAGAAGCTGCTATCAAGAGTCCGCTGCTGGAAGCATCTATCGACGGTGCTCAGGGCGTATTGTTCAACATCACTGGTGGCAGAGAGCTGTCCCTGTTTGATGTAACTGAAGCTTCCAATATTATTACCGAAGCTGTTGATCCTAACGCTAATATCATCTTTGGTGCTGTAATTGATGAAAGCCTGGAAGACGAAATCAGAGTAACCGTTATCGCAACCGGCTTTGAAAAGAAGAATCCTTCTGTTCCCAGCGGCAGCCCGCGTACTATTTACGGCGGACCGCAGTCTACAATCAAAAATCCGGAACATCATAGCAATGAACAGCATAATGGCAGCGGCTTGTTTAAACCCTCTTATAAAGATAATACGGAGATTCCGCCCTGGCTGCGCGGCTAATTTAGTCAATACTAAAGCCTGTGATATTTATCACAGGCTTTTTTATATCATGTAGAACAGTGTATATTTTACAGGCAAGTATAAGGTATGTTATAATAACATAAAATATCCTGCTTATTGCAGGTGGATGTATGGATCGTAACAGTTAAGTGAGGATGTGAAAAAATGAGATGTCCGTTTTGTTCTTATCATGACAGCAGAGTTGTTGACAGCCGTTCTGTAGAAGAAGGAAATTCTATCAGACGCCGCCGAGAATGTCCTAAATGCGGAAAACGCTTCACTACTTATGAAAAGTATGAGGAAGCGCCGCTGGTTGTAAGCAAGAAGGATGGCCGCAGAGAGTTGTTTGACGGTAAAAAGCTGCTGGCTGGCTTGCTTAAGGCTTTTGAAAAGCGCCCGGTTTCGCTGGAAAAGGTTCAGGAGATTGCTGACAGTGTGGAAAGAGAAATTCGTCAGCGCGGCGAAAGCGAGATTGACAGCACTATTATCGGTGAAATCGTGATGAATCATCTGGAACAGACCGATCAGATTGCCTACGTGCGTTTTGCTTCCGTATACAGACAGTTTGCCGATGTGAATAATTTTATGCAGGAATTGCAGCGGATTATGAATAAGAACAATACTATCAATCCTGACGGAAAATAAAAAGGCTGCCCGTAATTAAACGGGCAGCCTTTAGTTTTGCAGTTTTTAGGCAGAAAAAAACAACCTGCTTTGCAACAGGTTGTCGGTGCCAAAATTAAGCCATAGCGTTAACTTTTTTAGCAAGTCTGGATTTTTTGCGAGCTGCAGCATTTTTATGGATAATGCCTTTGCGAGCTGCTTTATCAATCAAACCGGAAGCAGTAGCCAGAGTAGCTTTTGCGTCTTCTTGAGCGCCGGTTTCGGTCAGAGCAACAACTTTGCGGGATGCGTTACGGAGAGCTGCTTTGATCGGTGCGTTTTTAGCACGGCGTTCTGCGTCGGTTTTTACACTGCGGATAGAAGATTTAATGTTCGGCAACGAAATTCACCTCCTGAAATTACTTGTACTGGAATATTTTATCATGGACTGGCACTTTTAGCAAGTTTTTTGTGAAAAAAATACTATTGTCAGTCAATAAACTCGGTAGCAATTTTGCCTGCAGGAATATCTGCCAGAGTTCTGGGGGTTAAAGGTGTTTCAGGATAGCCAAGCGCAAGAGCAGAAATTGCCTGATAGCCTTCCGGCAATTTCAAAGCTTCGATAAGCTCAGGGTACTGAGGAATACGGTTCAGCATGGCCCACAGATATACGCAGCCGAGATCAAGTTCTGTTGCTGCCAGCTGCATATTTTCCATAACACAGCCTACATCGGCAATATAAACCAGCTGCTGATCAGCTTTAGGTTTTGCGGAAACAATAATCAGCGTAGGTGCACCGTAAAAAGGATTGTAGGCAGCATTGCCAAAAGCCTTGCCGCAGTAAGCAGCAGTTTTTTGCAGCAGTTCGGCATTTTGCACTACGGCGATATGCAGGTCTTTATAGGCGCTATGGCCAACGGGAGCGGCATAAGCAGCCTTTAAGATGATATCAATTTTTTCTTTTTCTACCTGCTGCGGCAGATATTTACGGGTGGAACGGCGGGTTGCAAGAGCATCTAACGTATTCATAAGTATACCTCCAGTGAGTGTATTGCTTTATTTTTATATATTGTAACAAATTTTATATAAATAAGACAGCAAACTTTTTGTGAAAGTGTTGCTGAGAGATTTTTATCTGTGGGATGGCAATAAAAAGATTCTTTCTATTATATAGATGTATAGTATTTGTATTTTACAGACAATGATTTGCCCTAAAGCATAGAGCTTGCAAGATTTATCAAGATAATGATATAATAAAAAATACTGAAAAAATATCTTTCTGCAAAGGAGCTTATGATGGAGCAAAAAAAGATTCGTAATTTTTCCATTATTGCCCATATCGACCACGGCAAATCCACCCTGGCCGACAGATTAATTGAATATACCGGAACTTTGTCCAAACGTGAAATGGAGGAGCAGATTCTTGACTCCATGGATTTGGAAAGGGAGCGCGGCATTACCATTAAGGCGCAGGCTGTGCGCAGCATTTATAAAGCGCGTGACGGACAGGAATATATGCTGAACTTTATTGATACTCCGGGTCACGTAGACTTTACCTATGAGGTATCAAGAGCGTTGGCAGCATGCGAAGGTGCGCTGCTGGTTATCGACGCTACTCAGGGCATTGAGGCGCAGACTCTGGCCAATGTTTATTTAGCGCTTGATAATGATTTGGAAATTATTCCCGTTGTCAATAAGATTGATTTGCCCAGTGCCGATCCTGAGCATGTAAAAAAAGAGATAGAAGATGTCATCGGCATTGATGCTTCTGATGCGGTACTGTGCAGTGCCAAAACCGGTCTTGGTATTGAGGACGTCTTGGAAGCTATCGTGGCAAAGGTACCAGCCCCTAACGGCGATGCGGAAAAGCCGCTGAAGGCATTGGTGTTTGATTCTAAATTTGATGCTTATAAAGGTGTAGTGCTGTATATCCGCGTCATCGACGGCAGTATCAAAAAAGGCATGAAGATTCGCATGATGGCTACCGGTGCAGAATTTGAAGTAACCGAAGTAGGTTACTTTAAGCCCGGTATCGTCAATGTAGATTCTTTGAAGCCCGGACAGGTAGGCTTTTTTGCAGCTGCCATTAAGAATGTTAAGGATGCCCGTGTCGGTGATACTGTTACCGATGCGAATAATCTTGCCGAACAGGCTTTGCCCGGTTATCGTAAGGCTACGCCCATGGTATTCTGCGGTCTGTATCCTGTAGAAAATTCCGATTATGATAATCTGCGTGATGCGCTGGAAAAACTGCAGTTAAACGACGCTTCTCTGGTATTTGAGCCGGAAACCTCAATTGCATTGGGATTTGGCTTCCGCTGCGGCTTCCTGGGACTGCTGCATATGGACGTTATTAAGGAAAGACTGGAGCGCGAGTATAATCTGAGCCTGATTACTACGGCGCCTAACGTTATTTACGAAGTTTTCCGTACTAACGGTGACGTGGAAATGGTAGATAATCCTTCCAACTTCCCCGATCCGACGGTTATTGACCATGTAGAAGAGCCTTATGTAAATGCTACCATTATTGTACCCAAAGATTATGTTGGTGCGGTTATGGAGCTGAGCCAGGAAAAACGCGGTGAATATGAGAACATGACTTATCTGGATGAAACCAGGGTTATGATTCACTATGCACTGCCGTTGAGTGAGATTATTTATGATTACTTTGACAGATTGAAATCTGTTACCCGTGGCTATGCTTCTTTGGACTACGAACTGGCAGGCTATCGCGCTTCTAACCTTGTAAAAGTAGATATTTTGCTGAACGGTGATCCGGTGGATGCTTTGTCTGCTATCGTGCATCGTGAGAAAGCAACCTCCCGCGGACGTCAGCTGGTAGAAAAGCTGCGCGGTCTTATTCCCCGTCAGATGTTTGAAATTCCTGTACAGGCTGCTATCGGCAATAAGATTATAGCTCGTGAAAACGTACGTGCTATGCGTAAGGACGTACTGGCTAAATGCTACGGCGGTGATATCAGCCGTAAGCGTAAGCTGCTGGAAAAACAAAAAGAAGGTAAAAAACGCATGAAGCAGGTAGGCAGTGTAGAATTGCCGCAAGAGGCTTTTATGGCGATTTTGAAGATGGATTAAGAATTGAAAAAATTTAATATATTGTAATTGTTGTAAGCTGATTTTTAGAAGTTGGGTTTGATTCTTGCTTCTGAAAATCAGCTTTTTTATGTTTTGCAAAAAGCAAACCAAGCAAAATTTACTCAATGTAAACTTTTGCTTGTCTGGGGGGGAAGTAGTGGTACACTAAAATAGTTAGTTTAAGTGTGGAGGTAAGTTTATGCTTTTTAATTCTTATGAATTTATACTCTTATATTTACCATTTACTTTATTAGTATATTATAAATTGGCAAAATACTGGGGAAGTAATTATGCTAAAAGTTTTTTAATTTTTATGTCTTTGGTATTTTATTCTTATTGGAATATTAATAATTTGCCGATATTATTAACATCAATTATTGTTAACTATATATTTGGACATATGCTTACGCAAAAGAAAAATAAAGTTACCTTGGCGTGTGGTATTGCGTTTAATTTAGCTTTTTTAGGATATTTTAAATATACTGACTTTGTTATACAAAATGTTAATGTTTTATTAAACACTAGTATTCCTTTACAGAATATAATATTGCCTTTAGGTATATCTTTCTTTACTTTTACCCAAACAGCATATTTGGTAGATGTATATAGGGGAGAAACTAAAGAGTATTCTAAAAGTGATTATTTGTTGTTTGTAACAATTTTTCCGCATCTTATTGCAGGTCCAATCTTATACCATAAAGATATGATTCCACAATTTTCAGTAGCTGAAAATTATAAAGTGAATTATAAAAATATTACTTACGGTATTATTTGGTTTGTAATAGGTTTATTTAAAAAAGTTATTATTGCTGATGAATTGGCAATTACAGCTAATCAAGCTTTTAGTAATATTGATAAATTAACAATGTATGATGCCTGGATTGGTTCTTTAGCTTATACTTTGCAGCTTTATTTTGATTTTTCCGCTTATTCTGAAATGGCTATAGGTTTAGGGTTAATGTTTAATTATAATTTGCCATTGAACTTTAATTTACCGTATCGGTCATGTAGTATTATTGAGTTTTGGCGCAGATGGCATATGACTTTGTCTGCTTTTTTGAAAAATTATTTGTACATTCCTTTGGGGGGGAATAGAACAGGACATCACTTAAGAAATATAATGATAACTATGTTTTTAGGAGGATTGTGGCATGGTGCAGGATGGACGTTTATTGTTTGGGGATGCCTTCATGGTATATTTATATGTATTAATCATGTGTGGAGAAAGACTAAGATTATAATACCAAAAGCCTTATGCTGGTTTTTAACATTTAATGCTGTTAATCTTGCTTGGGTATTTTTTAGAGCCGATGATATATTGGGTGCTTTCAGAATTATTAGTACTATGTTTGATATTAGTAATTTTTATTTACCACATAGTAATTCTATGGCTAAATATATAGCTGATTTTGGATTAGAAAAGACTGTTTTGAATTTAAAAGATAGCTATGGGTTGATTTTGCCGTTTTTAATGTTGTCTATTATACGAATAAATAAGAGTATTGTTGAAAGATCTAATGTAGTTATAACAGCTACTATTTGTGCTATAGTGTTTGTGTATTCTATATTGAATTTTAATAAAATTAGTGAGTTCTTATATTTTCAATTTTAAGGATGGAATTATGAATTTTAGAAACTGGATTAAAATTTTTATTTTTGAGGTAATTGTAGCTTTATTAATTTCAATTAGTCTTGTCATTATTATTGATCCTTTTTTTCATTTTCATAAGCCGCTTAAGCATTTTTATTATTCCTTAGAAGGAGGATATGAAAGGTATCAAAATGATGGAATTATAAGACATTTTAAATATAACGCTGTTATAACAGGTACTTCGATGACTGAAAATTTTAAAGCATCTGAAGCTGAAAACATATTTGGCGGAAAAGTTGTTAAGTTACCATTTTATGGAGGAAGTTTTAAGGAAATTAATGATAATTTAATAAGAACTTTTAAGCATAATAAAAATATTAGGTATATCATTAGAAGTCTAGATTACTCGTATCTTGTTCAAGACCCTGAAATTATGAGAAATGATTTAGGAAAATTTCCATATTATTTATATAATGATGAATATAGTGACGATATATTTTATATTTTAAATAAAGATTCTGTTAAATTTAGTGTTTTATGTATTAAAAATATTATAAAGAATGGTTCAGGAATTACTTCTTTTGATGAATATGCTAATTGGAATAATGAGCATAAGTTTGGAGCAAATAGTGTATTGGGGGAAAAAAAGAATTATTTGATAAAAAAATCAAATCAATATCTTAGTGATAAAGACATTAATAACTTGTATAACAATGTATACTATAATGTCGTAAAGTTAGCAGAAGAACACCCTCATACTATATTCTATTATTTTTTCCCACCTTATAGTATGGCGTATTATGGTGATTTAATGGAAGAGGGAAAAATAGAAGTTGCATTAAAATCTGAAGAGATGGCCATTGAACTAATATTACGGCAGCCGAATATCAGATTATTTTCTTTTAATTTAAATAAAGATTTAGTTACAGACTTAAATAACTATAAGGATACGATGCATTATGGTGAATGGGTAAATAGCCAGATTCTAAAATGGATGAAAAATGATGTTGGTAGGATAACAAAAGAGAATTATAAACAATATTTACACGATGAGCGTGAATTTATATTGAATTATGATTACAATCAATTATTTAAACAAAAAAGTAAGTGAGCATTATTTATTCGTGTTACTACCCTAAACTACGTTACAGGTTTAAAGTGTGGGCAAAGAAAAGATGAAAGAGAAAAAATAAATAAAAAAGAGAAAGAGAAAAGAAAGCTCACCCTTTAAATGATGGAGAAGGCGAGAAAAAAGAACCACGTCAGAAAAAATTTTTTTATAAGATTTTGTGGAGCTGCGTTTTTGCGGCTCTTTTTCTTTTTTGCAGAAGCATTTGACGGCGGCAGGCAGCAATGCTATAGTGGTGTAAGTAATTTAGAGATGGAGCGGTTGAAAATGAAATGTGAAGCTGAAAAAAATACAGCGCTGCGTCCATGGCAGCAAGTACAGGCGATTTATGTGCATATCCCTTTTTGCGTGCAGAAATGTCTGTACTGTGATTTTGCTTCCTACGCCTGTCATGACAGAAAACTGCAGCAGCAGTATGCAGAAGCAGTTTGCCGGGAAATTGTGCGCAAGAGCAAAATTAAGCAGGCGATAAATCCGGCAGCAACGATTTATTTTGGCGGCGGTACGCCTTCGGTGCTGGAGGCAGAAGATATTGCTAAAATCGCAGAAGCGCTGAAAAGCTGCGGCTACTGGCAGCAGCCTGCGGAAGCAACTATCGAGGTGAATCCGGGGACGGCTGATATGGCTAAGCTGCAGGCTTTGCGCGAGCTTGGTTTTGACCGCATCAGTTTTGGCGTGCAGTCCCTGCAGGATGGTGAGCTGAAAGCTATCGGGCGTATTCATACGGCACGTGAGGCGTTAGAGGCTATAGAGATGGCAAAGAACGCAGGTTTTAAGCGTATAAATGCGGACGTAATCTACGGCTTGCCACAGCAGAGCCTGCAGAGCCTTGAAGTTACCTTGCAGCAGCTTATAGAAACTGGAATTGAGCATCTTTCCGTGTACGGACTGATTTTGGAGGAAGGAACGCCATTGACCAGACTTGTAGAAGCTGGACGAGTGCAGCTGCCGGACGAGGATACCGCTGCCGATATGTATGAATTTGTGCAGCGCTTTCTGCGCGAGCAGGGCTATGAACGTTATGAGGTATCAAACTATGCGCGCGGTGGTGCTTATTCCAGGCATAATCTTGCTTATTGGCAGTATCTGCCTTACGAAGCCTTTGGTGCTGCTGCCTGCGCTTTTGACGGTGCAAAGCGCGTGACGGCTACGGCAGAGGTGGCAGCCTATATTGCAGGCAGCGAGTCTGGCAAGGATATTTATGAGGTGGAACAGTTAAGTCAGGCTGAGCTGTTGGGCGAATTTATGTTTATGAACCTGCGTAAGACTACCGGAGCTGATTTGGCGCAGGCACGTGAGCGCTACGGTGTGGACGTATGGGCAAAATACAGAGCGGAGCTTGAGCCATTGCAGGCAGCAGGCTTTGTTGATTATGACGAAGAGCGACAGATTTTACGGCTGACAGAGAGCGGTATGGAAGTCGGCAACCAGATTTTTGAAATTTTTGTGACTGTTTAAATTTTAACAAAAAAATTATTGACAAGGCATAAGGGCAGTGCTATTCTAATATCAAGGTGTTAGCACTCCAAAGAAACGAGTGCTAACAACAAACTGGGGTGAAGTTATGTTAAACGATAGAAAGAAAAAAATTCTCCAGCTCATTATAGAAGACTATATTTCAACGGCAGAGCCTGTGGGCTCCAGGACCATTGCCCGTAAATATAATCTGGGCATCAGCCCGGCCACCATCCGCAATGAGATGAGCGACCTGGAAATGCTTGGTTATCTGGAGCAGCCCCATACATCTGCCGGACGCATACCCTCGGCGCAGGCTTACCGCTTTTATGTGGATTCACTGCTGGAACCGGGCGCTCTTACTGATAACGATATGGCGCTCATTAACAGCTGGTTCCGCGAAAGACGCCGCAGCATTGATGAAATATTCCAGTCAACGGCCAAGATATTGTCCCGTATGACGCAGAATGTTTCCATGGTGCTTGCCAATAAAAGCGACAAAGCGGTTTTCCGGTATATGAAATTCCTGCCGCTGGATGACAGGCACGCTATACTGTGTATTGTTACCGATGACGGCAATGTAGATAACTGTGTAGTTGAGATTCCTTTGGGCATGCGCCCTGAAGAATTGGACTACATGGCAGGACGCGTAAGCAGATTGCTGGAAGGCAAGGAACTTGCAGAAATCAGTGATACGCTGCTGGGAACAGTCCATACTGATATCGTCGAGGATAAGCTGCTGTTTACTTCCTTGCTGAACACTATCAACAAGATGAACCGCAAGCATCAGCAGCAAAGAGTTTTCCTGGGCGGTACCAAGCAGCTTTTAAGCCAGCCTGAGTTCCGTGATATGGACAGGGTAAGAGATCTGCTGGGGATTTTAGAAGAAGAGAAAGTAGTGCGCGACCTGCTTTTGGCAGGCGAGGACAGCGGACTGAAAATTACTATCGGTTCTGAAAACAAATTTACCGGTATTCAGGACTGCAGTATGGTACAGGCAACCTACCGTCTTAACGGACAGGTTGTAGGTACGATGGCCGTGCTTGGACCAACGCGCATGGAATACAGCAAGGTTATATCCGTTATGGATTACCTGCACAAATATTTGAAAACTATTTTCCAACAGGAAAAGTAAGACGAAGGAGGAAGAATTTTGCAAGAGGAAGAATTGAAAAAAACTCAAACTGAAGAAACTTCCGCCAACGAGCAGACTGAAAATGTTCAGACCGAGCAGGCAGCAGAGCAGCCGGAAACGGAAGCTCCCAAGGAAGAACAGGCACAGGCTGAGCCTGATGCGAAGGATGTTCAGATTGCGGAGCTGCAAAACAGACTTCTGCGACTGCAGGCTGATTTTGATAATTTCCGCCGCCGTACGGCAGGTGAGAAAGAACAGCTTTCTTCATTTGTTACAGTCGGCGTTGTCGGCAAGTTCCTCAAGGTGCTGGATAATTTTGAACGCGCCGAAACGAGCTTTGCACAAAAGCCTGAGCTGGACAGCATGCTGACCGGGCTCAAACAAATTCGCCGTCAGTTTGATGAAGTATTCAAAGAGCTGGGCGTAACTGAGATTGAAGCGCAGGACAAAAAATTTGATCCTACGCTGCATGAAGCAGTAATGAGGGGCCAAAACCCCGATATGGAGGATGAAACCATTGATATGGTTTTTGAAAAGGGCTATAAGCTCAATGACAAGGTCATCCGCCACAGCAAAGTAAGAGTTATCAGCAACGAATAGTGCTGAAGCTCTGAAGATAAATCCAATAATCGTATGTGTAATTTAGGAGGAAATAACAATGTCTAAAGTAATCGGTATTGACTTAGGTACTACAAACTCTGTTGTCGCTGTTATGGAAGGCGGCGAACCGACAGTTATCACTAATCAGGAAGGCAGCCGTCTGACTCCGTCCGTAGTTGGTTTTTCCAAAAACGGCGAACGTCTGGTAGGCCAGCTGGCAAAACGTCAGGCTGTTTCCAATCCTGACAGAACTATCAGCTCCATTAAACGTCATATGGGCACCACTTACAAAGTTGAAATTGATGGCAAAAAATATTCTCCGGAAGAAATTTCCGCAATGATTCTGCAAAAACTGAAAGGTGATGCAGAAAAATATCTGGGAGAAACTGTAACCCAGGCAGTTATCACTGTTCCGGCTTACTTCTCTGACAGCCAACGTCAGGCTACCAAAGACGCAGGCAAAATCGCAGGTCTGGAAGTTCTGCGTATCATCAACGAACCTACCGCTGCAGCTCTTGCTTACGGCATCGACAAAACTGACGACCATACCGTTCTTGTATATGACCTGGGCGGCGGTACCTTCGACGTTTCCATCCTGGAAATGGGCGACGGCGTATTTGAAGTAAAAGCTACTAATGGTGATACTCATCTGGGCGGCGATGACTTTGACCAAAAAATCATCGACTGGATGGTTTCCGAATTCAAAAAAGCAGAAGGCATCGACCTGTCTGTTGACCGTATGGCTATGCAGCGTCTGCGCGAAGCTGCTGAAAAAGCTAAGATTGAATTGTCCGGCGTACTGACCACCAACATCAACCTGCCGTTCATTACCGCAGGTGCTGACGGCCCGAAACATCTGGACATGGATCTGACCCGCGCTAAATTTGAAGAAATGACTGCTGATCTTGTTGAACGCACCATGGGACCGACCCGTCAGGCAATGGCTGACGCAGGTCTTTCTGCAAGCGATATCAACAAAGTTATCCTGGTAGGCGGTTCTTCCCGTATCCCGGCTGTTCAGGAAGCAATTAAAAAATTCATTGGTAAAGAACCCCACCGCGGTGTAAACCCGGACGAATGCGTTGCAATCGGCGCAGCTATCCAGGCTGGCGTACTGGCAGGCGAAGTTAAAGACGTTCTGCTGCTGGACGTAACTCCGTTGTCCCTGGGTATTGAAACCCTCGGCGGTGTATTCACCAAGATTATCGACCGCAACACTACTATTCCTACTTCCAAAAAACAAGTATTCTCCACTGCAGCTGATAACCAACCTTCCGTTGATATCCATGTACTGCAGGGCGAACGTGAAATGGCTGCGGACAACAAGACTCTGGGCCGTTTCGAACTGAGCGGTATTCCGGCTGCTCCCCGTGGAGTACCTAAAATCGAAGTTGCTTTCGATATCGATGCTAACGGTATCGTAAACGTAAGCGCTAAAGATCTTGGCACCGGCAAAGAACAAAAAATCACCATTACTTCTTCCGGCTCTCTTGATAAAGACGAAGTTGAAAGAATGGTAAAAGAAGCAGAAGCTAATGCTGAAGCAGATAAAAAACGTAAAGAAGGCGTAGAAGTACGCAACCAGGCAGACTCCCTGTGCTATCAGGCTGAAAAGACCATGAAAGACATGGAAGGCAAAGGCAAAGACGATTTGATTGCCAAAGTTAAAGCTGCTATGGATACTCTGAAAGAATCCATGAAAGGCGATGACCTGGAAAAAATCAAAGCTGATACCGAAGCTCTGACCAAACCGCTGTACGAACTGTCTGCTGAACTTTATAAAGAAACTGAAGCAGCTAAGAACGCACAGGGCGCTCAGGCTGGCGACGCAGCTAAAAAAGCTGACGACGATGTAGTTGACGCAGAAGTTGTTGACGACGACAAAAAATAATAGATTTAGGATGGTGTAAACCTTGAGTAAAAGAGATTATTACGAGGTCCTGGGTGTGTCTAAAACAGCTACCCAAGATGAGCTGAAAAAAGCATACCGCAAACTGGCGCGTAAATATCATCCTGATTTGAATAAAGATAATCCGGAAGCTGCGGAAAAATTCAAGGAATGCAACGAAGCTTACAGCGTGCTTTCTGACGAACAGAAACGCGCCCAGTATGACCAGTTCGGCCCGGAAGCATTTGAAAACGGCGGCATGGGCGGCGGTCCTGGTGCTGGAGGCTTTGGAGGCTTCGGCGGATTTGGCGGCAGCGGCATGGAAGATATCTTCGATATGTTTTTCGGCGGTCAGGGCCGCGGCGGCAGAAGCAATAATGCGGGTCCGCAGCGCGGTGCCGACCTCCGCTACGATATGGAGATTACTTTTGAGGAAGCTGCTTTCGGCGTAGAAAAAGAAATTTCTCTGAAACGTGCGGAAAGATGCGAGCATTGCCACGGTGAAGGCGCAGAACCCGGCTCCAAAGTGGAAACCTGTCCTGAATGTCACGGCAGCGGCTATGTACGCTTTACCCAAAACACCATGTTTGGACAGATGGTTAATGAAAGACCCTGCTCCAGATGTCATGGTGAAGGTAAGATTATCAGCAATCCGTGTAAGGAATGCGGCGGCAGCGGCACTGTGAAAAAGACCAAAAAGCTGAAAGTTAAGATTCCTGCAGGCGTGGACAATGGCTCCAGACTGCGTGTAGGCGGCGAAGGCGAAGCAGGTCTTAAGGGCGGTCCCAGCGGTGATTTGTACGTATATCTGTACGTGAAGCCGCATAAGTTCTTTGAACGTGATGGTACTACCGTATTATGCGAAGTACCTATCAATATCGTTCAGGCTACTTTGGGTGCTGAAATTAAAGTACCGACACTGGACGGCCAGGTAACCATGAAAGTTCCGGAAGGTACGCAGCCTGGTAAGGTTATGCGTCTGAAAGGCAAAGGTATACCCAGCCTGCGCGGCGGCGGACGCGGCGATCAGCTGGTTCGCATGAAAGTAGTTGTACCTACTAAGCTGACTGATAAACAAAAGGATGCTTTGCAGAAGTTTGCGGATATCAGTAAAGATAATATCAACCCAGAAGAAAAAAGCTTTTTGAATAAAGTAAAAGACTTTTTTAAATAAGCGCTGATGAAAATAAATCCCGCTGCTAATTTAGCAGCGGGATTTTTATGTTTTAATATTTAAATTTTAGTAAATTCCTCTTCCATCTTCAGCAGCATGGCTTTCAGTTCCAGCCCTCCGGCATAGCCGGTAAGACTACCGCTGCTGCCGATAACACGATGACAGGGAATGACTATAGGCAAGGGGTTGCGGTTGCAGGCACTGCCAACAGCACGGCTGGCTTTAGGTTTACCTATTATCTTTGCCAGCTCCTTATAGGTATGGGTCATACCATAGGGAATATGTGTCAGTGCCTGCCATACCTGCTGCTGGAACTGTGTGCCATTGGCTTTTAGTGGAATGGTAAAATCACGGCGCAGGCCATGAAAATATTCTTCAAGCTGCTGTGCAGCCAAGGCCAATACTGGCGTTGTTTGTTCTATGGCATTGGCTGGTCTTTGTGAACCAAAATCTATACGCAGCAGGTTATTATTATCTGCTATAAGTGTTAAGGTAACTGTGGTGGTTGGATTGATAACTATAAAGTAAAGCATATTTTCACCTGCTTAGAAATATTTTTGACAGGCTTATTTTAACATAAAAAAAGAACCGAATATATGCTGAACTTCATATATTCGGCGAAAAAATTGTGACATTAGGAGAACTAATGTCCCGAGCAAATGTCTCGTTTGCTGTTAATTTAATTATAAATCTTTGTTAATAGTTAGCTGTTGCTAAAGCAACAAAAGCAAGATTACAAACGCTTATTTTATTTAAAATATTGTCTTTCTTAAGTTAATAAAATTTTACCTGTAATATATGAAATAAAAATGTTTTATTTAAAATATCGAAAATGTTGCCTGTGCAACATAATTACTTAATGATTACTTTAATTACAAAATGTTTACTTATATATAGGTTAAAGTATAATTAAGTTAGCAAAATGAATTATGGGTAAATGGGTGAAATTTTATGGATATGAAGCTGTCTTTGCAGAAGATCAACGAGATTCCGTTATTTGACGGACTGTGCAGTGATGAGATCAAAGAGGTACTGACCAAAGCTAATGCACTGGTAAAGCATTTTCAGAAGTCTGATTACATCCTGCTTGCTGGTGACTGTGTAGAAAATTTATGCGTGGTTATTAACGGCACTGTGCAAATGATTAAAGAGGATGTATGGGGAGATAAATCTATCATTGCCAATCTTGGTGCTGGGTCTGTATTTGCAGAAAACTTTCTCGGCCGCCGCGGTGACCGCAGCATTGTAAGTTATTTTGCTGCCAGCGATAGTGAGATCTTGATGCTGCCCTTTGGTAAGATGATGACTGCAGGGGATAACAAATTATTACAGGGGAAGCTGGCCTGCAATATTGTATCAATTTTGGCAGATAATAATACTAAACTTATTGAAAAAACTGAAATTCTGTGCAAGAAAACTTTGAAAGGTAAAATTCTTGCTTATCTGGAACAGGAGGCAATCAATCAAGGCAGCCGTAAAGTAGTTGTTCCTTTTAACCGTACTGATATGGCCAACTATCTTGACGCTGACAGAAGCGCGCTGACACGTGAACTGTCAAGAATGCGTGACGAGGGTCTGATTGACTTTGAAAAGAATGTCTTTGAATTACTGGACAGAAAAACAGAAAGTGCATAAGGCTTAATAAATACCGTGCTTTTAAGGCACGGTATCTTTTTATTTTTATGCAGGTTTTTCAATATAATTAAAAAAATAAAAAAAGCGGTAAAAACGCTGGAAACAGCACTGGGAGCAGGAAAATGTTGCTTTAGCAACAGAAGTTTTCTGAAAAAATTGCTATTATAAGTTTGCAAGTTGATAAGACTTGTAAAAAACTTTATAAGGAGGAACAGAAAATGTCCCCAGCAGTAAAATGTTTAATTCTGTTGGCAGTAGTTGCACTTTTCTTCGTAACTGAACTTATCCCTCTGGCAATTACTGCAATGGCAGGCGCTATCGCATGCGGCCTGTTAGGTTTCATTCCTGCTAAACAAGTATTCTCCGGTCTGTCCAACTCTACCGTAGTACTGTTCGCAGGTATGTTCGTTGTAGGCGCTTCCATGTTCTACACCGGCTTGGCTCAGAAAATCGGTGGCGTCGTAGTTAAAATGTGCGGCACTGGCGAAAACAGCCTGATGTTTGGCCTGATGCTCGTTGGTACTGCTCTTTCTGCAGTATTGTCCAACACTGGTACCGCAGCTTGCTTACTTCCTGTAGCACTCGGTATCTGCGCAGCTGCTAAGATTCCTGCTTCCCGTCAATTGATGCCTTTGGCATTCGCTTGCGGTTGGGGCGGTATCATCACCATGGTTGGTACCCCGCCTAACATCATTGCAACTGGTGCTATGCAGGCTGCTGGCCTGAAAGATACCTTCACTTTCTTCGAATTCGCATGGATCGGTATTCCGGTATCTATCGCTGGTATGCTGTACATGATGTTCGTTGGTAAATATCTGCTTCCTAACAGAATTCTGGATGCTGACCAAGAAGTTGAACAAGAAATCGAAGCAAATGAAGCTTCTGCAACCAAACAAGTTATCTCCGGTGTTATCCTGGCTTGCGTTGTATTGACCATGGCAATCGGTATCCCGGGCGTATCTCTGGAAATGGCAGCTATCATCGGTGCTCTGGTTTGCGTACTGACCGGCTGCTTGACTGAAAAACAAGCTTATGCTTCTATCGACTGGGTAACCATCTTCCTGTTCGCAGGTATGATGCCTGTATCCTCTGCAATGGATAAAACTGGCGCTGGTAAACTGGTTGCTGAATTCTGCGTTGGCCTGATGGGCGGTTCTCCTTCCCCGATGGTTGTTACTGCAGTACTCTTCATCCTGTCCTGCGGCCTGACCCAATTCATGTCCAACACTGCATCTGCAGCTCTGCTGTGCCCAATCGGCATTGCAATCTCCAAACAACTGGGTGCTGACCCGAAAGCAGTATTGATGGCAATTGCGGTTGCAGCTTCCTGCGCATTCGCAACTCCTGTTGGTACTCCTCCGAACACCCTGGTACTTGGCCCTGGCGGATACAAATTCATGGACTACGTAAAAGCTGGTACCGGTCTGGTAATCGTAGCATTTATCGTATCCTTGGTTATCATCCCGATGGTATGGCCTTTCTTCCCCGGCAAATAATTTAAAATAAATTACATACGGGAAACAATCAAACCTGCTGTGAGCGAAAGCTTGCAGCAGGTTTTTTGCTTTTGGTGTGTAATTATTAATTGAGCAAAATAAGTATGTTGAAAGGGGTTATGGTATGGATGAGAAAAATAGAAAAGTTATAGAAGATTTCTTGTATTTGGGTATGTTTAAATTAGATGGAGAAGTATTGGAGTTTAAAAAATATAGTAATAGTAATAATACTGATGGAAGCTATGCTATAGTTTGCAATGAAGAGATATATTATTTAGGTCATAATCAAAATGTAGAAAATGTGTTTCAAAACATTTATACAAAAGGTGGAAGTAAAACTAATTATACTTTTAGAAGGATAACACCACATATAAAAGAAGAGTTGAAAAATGGTAATAAAGTTGATGTTTATTATAAGAACAGCAATGAAGGTGATAATTATTGTGAAAAATACAAAAAATTATTTAATATATTACCAAAATGGAATGAAATAAGTACAGGAGCAAAAAAGAAAGCGATAAAAGGAAACAATAGGGTTATCAATAGGGTTATTAAAAAATTTTTACATGAAAACAAACAAAAAATAAAAGATTTAATAGGCAAAGATGATGAAGAAGAATTTTTAGCGGATAAATGTTTACATAATGGTTATAATAGAATTTTTTTGGTAAGAAAAATGGCATTAGAAAAAGCTGGAAATAGATGTGCTTTAGATGGATATGAAAATAAAAAATGTAATTATTTTGAACGTGAGAATAAAATTTTAAATATAGAGAAAGAATATTATTTAGAGGTACATCATTTAGTGCCAATTTGGAGTACTACGGTTCTAAATAAAGTTTTACACAAAAATTTTACTGTTCAAGATATTGATATATTGGAAAATACAGTTTGCTTATGTAGTTGTTGCCATAGAAAAATGCATTATGGGGAATATGCAGAACGTTTTAAAATACTTAGATATTTATATGACAAAAATAGTAAGAATTTATGTAAAAGTGGAATAAATATATCTTTTGAAGAGTTAAAGGAATTATATAAAGGTTGGTGAACAAAATGCAGAATTTTACTTTTACTGGTCCTTATGGAGAAATAGAATGTATTGTTAACAGCTGTGAAAAAGATAGTGCGCCCGTACTTGTTATGGCGCATGGCTTCCGCGGCAGCAGGGACGGAGGCGGACGCGCTATAGAGCTGGCTGATAAAGTGCAGCAGTATGTTAATGTGGTACGCTTTAATTTTAACGGCAGTCAGATTCTTTCCCGTCAGATTGAAGAATTGCAGGCAGTAGTTGCTGCCGTAAGAAAACAGCTGCCGGATAGAAAAATTATTCTTTTGGGACGCAGCCTAGGCGGTGCGGCAGCAATGCTTACAGCAGCGCAGGATAACGAGATTGCCGGACTTATTTTATGGGCGACACCCAATAATCTGCGTCAGACTTTCCAGCAGGCTTTGGGACAGGAGCAGTATGCACTTTTAGATAGCGGCGAAACTCTTCATCTGGCAGATGAACGCGGCAAGCTGACATTGACGCCGGATTTTTTAACAGATATTGATAAATACGATATTGATGCCGTGTTGAAAAATTGGCAGCAGCGACCGGTACTTATCCTGCATGGTGCGGCAGATGAAACAGTGGACGTAAGCCAGGCAAAGCGTAATTTTTCTCTGTTAAATGTACGTAAAGAGCTGCACATCTTTCCGGAGGGCGATCACAGCTTTACCTGCTGCAGCGGCGAGGCTGGAGAAATTATCTGTAAGTGGTTGCAGCAATTTGCATAATTTATTTTTTCAGCAATTAGTTGTATAATATAAAATGTGGAAATATATATTTCGGAGGCTGAATGTGAAAAAGTTATTTTTAATATGTATGTTGATTTTATGTTCCTTAGCAGCGTCTGCCTGCGGCAAGGAAGCAGAATCGCCTAAAGCGGAGCCTGCTACGGCTGTGTTTGAAACCAGCATGGGCAGCTTTGAGATTAAACTGGCGACAGACCTTGCGCCTAATACCTGCGCTAATTTTATTAAACTGGCAGATAAGGGCTTTTACAATGGACTGATTTTTCACCGTGTTATCGACGGTTTTATGATTCAGGGCGGCGACCCTAACGGCAATGGTACCGGCGGACCCGGCTATACTATTAAAGACGAGTTTACAAGTAAGCTGCTTCATGACAGTGAAGGTGTGCTGTCCATGGCTAATGCAGGTCCTAATACCGGCGGCAGCCAGTTCTTCATTACTTTGGCGCCAACTCCGTGGCTGGATGGACGTCATGCTGTTTTCGGCAAGGTAACCAATGGTATGGAAGTGGTGCGTAAGATAGGCCATGTCGCTACAGATGGCAACGATAAACCGCTGCAGGATGTTGTGATTAAGAAGATTACCATAGAAAAGCGCTAAGCTGAGGAGGAAACAGATTGTTGCAGCAGACGGATTATGTAATAGAGACCGTTGATCAGCAGGAAATGGTGGGTATTTGCGGCAGAAACGAAGAATTTCTGCGCATTATCCGCGATTCTTTCAAAACCAGAATACTTGCCAGAGGCAATCAGATTTCTTTAGATGGCCCGGCAGAAGAGGTTGAGCAGCTCAGACAGCTTTTTACGGAGCTGCTGTTTCTCTATCGGCAGGGATTGCCGCTGACGGTGCATGATGTGCGCTACAGCGTCTTTATGGTAAAAGAAGGACGCACTGATAAACTGCATCGCATGTATGCGGATAATATCATCACCAACAGCCGCGGACGGCAGATAAAAGCTAAGACCTTGGGACAATGGAATTATGTGGAAACTATCCGCCATAATTTTATTACTCTTGGCATTGGACCTGCCGGCACGGGCAAGACATATCTTGCAGTAGCGTTGGCGGTTGCGGCGCTCAAGAGAAAAGAGGTTGAGCGCATTGTTCTGACCCGTCCTGCCGTAGAAGCCGGAGAAAAGCTGGGCTTTTTGCCAGGTGATATGCAGGATAAGGTTGACCCGTACCTGCGTCCGCTGTATGATGGACTGTACGATATGCTGGGCAGTGAAAGCTTTCAGAAGCATTTATCCCGCGGTACTATCGAGGTTGCGCCCTTAGCTTATATGCGCGGACGTACTTTAAATGATTCCTTTATCATTTTGGACGAAGCGCAGAACACTACGCCGGAGCAGATGAAGATGTTTCTGACCCGCTTTGGTTTCGGCAGCAAGATGGTTATTACCGGCGATATAACTCAGATTGACCTGCCTGCCGGCAAGACCAGCGGACTGAAAGATGCTGCCCGTATTTTACGTGATGTGGCAGGCATCGGTATCATAAAATTTGACGAGCATGACGTTGTGCGCCATGAAATCGTCGGCTCCATTATCAGAGCTTATGAAAATTTCGAGAAGCGCAAACATACGGAGGAAACAAAATGATCATCAATTTTGAAAATGATCAGGAGAAAATCGCTTTAAGCGAATATATGGAAAAACGGCTGCATGACGGTTTAAATGCAGTTGCGCATTTGCATGGCTTGGATGATATGACCGAGGTAGATATCACCATCGTGGATGATGAAGAAATCCATACTCTTAATCGCGAATACCGCAATGTGGACAGACCTACGGACGTACTGAGCTTTGCTCTGGACGAGGGTGAGGAAGACGAGCCGGAGCTGATTGACGGACCGGAGGAACATCTTTTAGGCGACATCATTATTTCTGCGGAAACTGCTCAGCGTCAGGGTGAAGAATTCGGTCACGGATTGGAACGCGAGATTGTGTATCTTGCCGTGCACGGACTGCTGCATCTTTTAGGCTACGACCATATGACGGACGAAGACAAGAAAATCATGCGCGCTAAAGAAGAAGAAGCGCTGCGCGAAATTCGTCTTTCTGAAGAATATCTGGAACAGAAATAGGTGACGGGTATGGATAAGGAACTTTTGGCAGCGGCACTGGCAGCACGCAAAAACGCTTATGCGCCTTATTCCAAATTTGCAGTGGGAGCGGCTGTACGCACAGCGGATGGTAAAATTTTTACCGGCTGCAACGTGGAGAATGCTTCCTACGGTTTAAGCTGCTGCGCTGAGCGCTGTGCTATTTTTGCGGCAGTAGGAGCAGGTGAGAGAAAGTTTACTGCTCTCTGTGTTGCTGCTGATACTAAAGAGCCTGTGTCTCCATGCGGCGCCTGCCGTCAGGTGATGACAGAATTCAAGATTCCTGAAATAATTTTAGCTAATACTAACGGCGACGTTAAAATATATACGCCGGAGGAGCTTCTGCCTTACGGCTTTACTTTGTAATTTTGGAGGTTGATTAACATAGAAAGCAAGAAACATTATTCCGGTTTTGCGGCTATTGTCGGACGTCCTAACGTGGGCAAGTCCACGCTGACCAACCATTTGATCGGCGAAAAAATCGCTATTATGTCTGACCGCCCGCAGACCACAAGAAATAAAATTATGTGTATTATGAACACAGACAATGCACAGATTATGTTCCTTGATACGCCCGGTATTCATAAGCCCCATCACAAACTGGGCGAATACATGGTGCGTACCGCAGAAAGTACTTTAAAAGAAGTAGATGTCATCCTGTTTGTAGTTGACGCTTCTGAAAAACGCGGTGCCGGTGAAGAATATATTACTGAGCTGCTGCAGAAGGTTAAAACACCGGTTATTCTGGTAGTCAATAAGATTGACAAGCTGCAGGATAAGGACAAGCTTTTCCGTATTATTGATTCTTACAGCAAAACTTATGATTTTGCTGCTATCGTACCGGTTTCTGCGCTGGAGGATGAAGAGTTCCCCGGCCTTGTAGCAGAAATTACCAAGCATCTGCCGGAGGGATCTGCTTATTTTCCCGATGACATGATTACTGACCAGCCGGAGCGTGTTATCGCTGCCGAGATGATCAGAGAGAAAATTCTGCTCTTGACCCGTGACGAAATTCCCCATTCTATTGCCGTAGAGGTGGAAGAGTTCAAAGAACGCGACAACGACGATGTTTACATCCGTGCTACTATCTTCGTAGAACGTGATTCTCAAAAAGGCATTGTTATCGGTGCCAAAGGCAGCCTATTGAAAAAGATTGGTCAGCAGGCTCGTGCAGATATTGAAGGCTTGTTAGGCTGCAAAGTATTCCTCGACCTGTGGGTTAAGGTAAAAGCTGACTGGCGCAACAAAGACAAGGCACTGAAACAGTTTGGCTATAACGATTAAAGATAAATATTTTTAAGGAGTGATGACTTATCGACGGCGATCCTGCTATCAGACTGATTAGCGAAATTTTATTGGTAATCCTGGTAGTTTTATTAAACGGTTTTTTTGTATTAGCAGAATATTCACTGGTGCGTGTGCGTTCCAGCAGACTGGAAGAAATGGAGCAGCATGGTGAGGGCACGGCTTCCATCGTGCTGCGTATCTCTAAAAAGCGTGAAACCTACCTCAGCGCTATCCAGGTAGGTATTACGGCTTCTTCGGTGCTGCTGGGTATTTTAGGCGGCCCGCTTTTTGCGCGTCTTTTGGCAGCTGATGGTTTTATGGATAAGAGTCTGGCCTGGGCTTGCTCCTTCCTGATGGTTATTTTCCTGCATGTAGTATTTGGTGAACTGGTACCGCGTGCTGTGGCTGTAAGTAAGGTAGAAAAGGTTGTACTGCTGGTTTCTTATCCGCTGGTGCTTGTGCATTATCTGCTGTATCCCTTGGTGCTGCTTTTTAACAAGGTTGCCCGCATTGTTCTTGGTGCTATGGGTATTTCTCAGCTGCCTAAAGAAGATATTTCCCGCAGTGAGGATGAACTGCGCAAGATTGTCAGTGCCAGTGAGCAGCACGGACAGCTGGACCATGCGGAAAGCAGAATGATTGACAATGTATTTGACTTTGCTGACCGTGTAGCCAGAGAAGTTATGGTGCCGCGTCAGGACATGGTGTGTCTTTATACGGATGATTCGCTGGAAGATAATCTGCAGGTGGTGCGCAATGGCAAGCACACCCGTTATCCTTTGTGTGACGAAGATAAAGACCATGTTATCGGTATCGTGCATGTACAGGACCTTATTGATTTGGATTCCCGCAGCGCAGACTTTGATTTCAGGCAGATTATGCGTCCTATCAGCGTAGTGCCCGAAGCAATGTCTACAGTAAAAGTACTGCAGATGCTGCAGCAGAAACATCAGCAGATGGCTCTGGTGGCCGATGAATACGGCGGCACGGCTGGACTTGTAACGGTAGAGGATCTGGTAGAAGAAATTGTCGGCGAGATTCAGGACGAACATGAAGCCGATGAGCCGGACGATATTATCAAGCTGTCGGAAAAAGAATATGAATTTGACGGGCTGGTATTGTTGGACGAGATTACGGATATCCTCGGCGTAAGTTTTGATGACCCCGAGGAAGATACCATCGGCGGCTATATCTTCGGTTTGCTGGGACGTAAGCCGGAGGTTGGCGACAGCGTTGAAATAGGCTGCTATGACTTTACCGTGCTGCAGGCCGAAGGTTTCCGTGTACTGCGTGTGCGTGCGGTACGAGTACGGGATGATGAAGATGCAGGACAAGACGAACAACATCAGTGATCAGGGCGTAGTGCTTATGGTACGCAACTGGCAGACGGCAGATAAGTATGCTGTCTGCTTTACCAGAGAGCACGGCAAGGTGCGGTTTATCGCCTACGGTGCCCGTTATGTGCGCAATACGGCAGGCAGACTGCTGCAGCCCTTTGCCAGCCTGCAGCTGGAAATTACTGCCGGACAGAAAATCGACCGTCTTAAAAGCTGTGAATTGCTGCGCCTGCCGCAGGTTTATGATTTTAAGGAAATGGCCTACGGCGCAGTCATTACCGAGATAACTGCCGTACTGACAGAAGATCATCAGCCGCAGCCGGAAATCTATGAGCTTTTGGAGCAGGTTTTTCTGCTGATTAAGAAGCATAATCCTCGGTTGGTGACAGCTGCTTATATTTTGCAGCTGCTTGCTTTAACAGGTTTTGCGCCGCAGGTTGAAAGCTGCGTTGTCTGCGGCAGGCAGCCGGAACCGGACGAAGATTGTTATTTCAGCCCGCTGCAGGGCGGACTTGTCTGCCATGAGTGTGCTGCAGGCGGTGAAGAACCTTTCAGTGCTGGAACGCGCATGCTTTTTAAGCAGCTGCAGCAGCTTGATTTTCAGTCGCCGCAGAAATTCAGCGTGCGTGGTGCGCATCTTATGGAACTGGAAAGACTGCTGTGCAAGTTTTTGCTGTTCCAGACAGATAAGCCGCTGAAAAGTCTTGACTTTCTGAACCGGATGAATATTTCCTAATTGACAAAACAGATTGATTCTGCTATATTTGAATTTAAGCTATGAAGAAGAGTAGTAGCCTGCAAAGCAAGCGAGCCGGGAGGGTGCAAGCCGGCACAGCGGGTGAAGGCGCTTTGGAGCCGTAAATAAATATTGCTTGAGGCGGATTGCGTTATTATAGCAGTCAAGCAGGGTGGAACCGCGGAGTTTACATCTCCGTCCCTGTAACATATTTGTTACAGGGACGGAGATTTTCGTTTTTGTAACAGAAAATAGGAGGCAGAAAATGAATTTTCAAACGATTATTTTGAAACTGCAGAAATTCTGGGCTGAACAGAATTGCATCATGGCACAGCCCTACGACATTGAAAAAGGTGCGGGTACTATGAACCCGTCCACCTTCCTGCGCGTACTGGGACCGGAACCCTGGCGCGTAGCTTATGTGGAACCGTCCCGTCGTCCTGCTGACGGACGTTACGGTGATAACCCCAACCGTCTGTTCCAGCATCATCAATTCCAGGTTATCGTAAAACCATCTCCGGAAAATATCCAGGAGCTGTATCTGCAAAGCTTGGCTGAACTGGGCATTCGTCAGGAAGAACATGATATCCGTTTTGTAGAGGATAACTGGGAATCTCCGACTCTTGGTGCCTGGGGCCTGGGCTGGGAAGTATGGCTGGATGGTATGGAAATCACCCAGTTTACCTATTTCCAGCAGGTTGGCAGCATCGACGTAAAACCTGTAACTGTAGAAATTACCTATGGTCTGGAACGTCTGGCCATGTATATCCAGGGCGTAGAAAATGTATTTGATGTTGAATGGGTTGACGGCGTTACCTACGGCGACGTATTCCACAGCAACGAAGTAGAACAATCCTACTACAACTTCCAGGTTGCAGATACCAACCTTTTATTCGATTTATTTGATAAATACGAAGCTGAAGCAAAACGCGTTATCGAACTGGGCTACATCCGTCCTGCTTATGACTACGTGCTGAAATGCTCTCATACCTTTAATTTGCTGGATTCCCGCGGCGCTATCAGCGTAAGTGAACGTACCGCTTATATCGGACGTGTACGCGCTATGGCTCGTCTGTGCGCTGCTGCTTATGTAGAACAGCGTGAAAAATTGGGCTTCCCGCTCTTGAAAAAGGGGGAAAATAAATAATGGAAAAATTATTATTTGAAATAGGCACTGAAGAAATCCCGGCGAAATTTATGCCCGGTATCTTAAAACAGTTACAGGAACTGGCAGAAAAGAAAATGAATGAGCTGCGCATTCCTTTTGAAGCTGTTAAAGTATACGGCACTCCCCGCCGCATGACCTTTATCGCTTCCGGTGTGGAAGAAGCACAGGCTGACAGCGTAGTAGAAGCTAAAGGTCCTTCTGTTAAGATTGCTTTCGTAAATAATGAGCCTACCAAGGCTGCAATGGGCTTTGCCCGTGGTCAGGGCGTAGACGTAAGCGCTCTGGAAGTTCGCGGCGAATATGTATATGCTGTAAAACATCTGGCAGGTAAACCGGTTATGGAACTTTTGCCCGGTCTTTTGATGGATATTCTTACTTCTCTGAACTTCCCGAAAAACATGCGCTGGGCTGACCATGATTTCAGATTTGTTCGTCCTATCCGCTGGCTGGTAGCGCTGTTTGGCGATAAAATTGTACCGGTAGAAATTACCGGCGTAAAATCCGGTAAATATTCCCGCGGTCATCGTTTCCTGACTCCGTCCATTACCGACGCAAAAGATGCCCAGGGATTCTTTGAAAAAGTTGCCAGCAAGGTCACCAACACTGTTGCTTCTGCTGTTATCGGTACTCATGGTGCAGTAGAAATTGCCAGCGCCGATGTTTACGAACAGGTTTTATACGATCATTTCGTTATGGTTGACCAGGATGCACGCCGTGAACTGATTCGTCAGCAGGTTGCTGATTTGGCTGTTGCTGAAGGCGGCAGAGCTGAAATCGACGAAGATTTGCTGGAAGAAGTAAACTATCTGGTTGAATGGCCGACTGCGCTGTGCGGCAAATTTGAAGAAAAATTCCTCAGCCTGCCGAAAGAATGCATCATCACTCCGATGCGCGAACATCAGCGTTATTTCCCCGTACTGAACGAAGACGGCAGCCTGATGAACAAATTCATCACTGTACGCAATGGCGGCAAAAAGTATTTGGACGTAGTTGCTCATGGCAACGAACGCGTACTGCGTGCACGTCTCAGTGATGCTGAATTCTTCTTTAACGAAGACCGCAAACAAAAACTGGAAGACCGTCTGGAAAAACTCAAAACTGTTTCCTTCCAGGAAGGTCTGGGCAATATGTATGATAAGAGCAACCGTCTGGTAAAAGCTGCTGACATGATTGCGTTTGGCATGAATATCAAAGTTGATAAAGATTTGCTGGATCGTACTGCACTGCTGTGCAAAACTGACCTTGTTACCGGCATGGTAATTGAATTTACCGAACTGCAGGGCGTAATGGGCCGCGAATATGCTAAACTGGACGGCGAAGCTCCGGCTGTTGCTCAAGGTATTTTTGAACATTATCTGCCGCGTTTTGCCGGTGATGGACTGCCTGCAAGCCATATCGGCCGCATCGTAGGCATTGCTGACAAGCTGGATAACATCGCTGCAACCTTCTCCCGCGGACTTGCTCCTACCGGTTCTCAGGACCCCTATGCACTGCGCCGTCAGGCTCTTGGTGTTATCAACATTATTATCGAAGGCAACTACCATCTGTCCATGGTAAAACTGCTGGGCGGCATGCTGTATCTGCTGAATATTCCGTCTGAACAGGCTGGTCAGCTGGTACCGCAGATTATGGAATTCATCAGACAACGTCTGAAAAATATGATGATTGAACAGGGTATCCGCTACGACGTAGTTGATGCTGTACTGGCAGAAAAACGCAACGATGATATTGCCGACCTGTACATGCGTGCTCGTGCGCTGAATGCCTTTGTTGCTGAACCGGAAGCAGAAGCTTTGATTCAGGCTGCTACCCGTGTAGCTAACCTGTGCAAGAAGATTGAAGAAGAAACTGCTATCAACACCGGTCTGTTCCAGCATGAAGCTGAAAAAGCGCTGCATGACGCAGTTGTTGCTCTGAACAGCGAAATGCTGACTGCTACTGTTAAATTTGATTATGCAGCTGTACTCAAGCTTGCTTGCCGTCTTATCGCTCCGGTTAACCAGTTCTTTGAAGATGTTATGGTTATGGATAACGATGAGAAGATTAAAAACAACCGTCTGGCTCTCCTGTCCGCAGTTAAGGATATTACCCATGCTGTAGGCGATTTGAGCTACATCGTACAATAAGATATTTTTGAAAATAAAAAGTCCTGAAAAAACCGATCTCCCAAAATCTTACGATTAGGGAGGTCGGTTTTCTTTTTGTGAAAATATGGTCTGAAAGATTATTTAGTGCGGCAGGGTTTTTTTGCGTCTGTGAAACAGGTATAATAAATATAATACTTATGTTTGGAGCAAATTATGGAAAATATTACGGAACAGGAAAACAGATTGTTTTCCGAATGGAAGCAGAATAAACACGAAGGGTATTTTATTACAGACGGAGTTGTTAACGAGCATATATGGAGAAATGTTGCGGTAAAAGTACTTTATCTTCTTAAAGAGCCAAATGGAGCGGATGAAGAGTGGGATGAACGTACTTATTTAGCAAAATATAGTAAGGACGTGGTTCCACGTTCGCTAACGGTAAACGCAATTATTAAATGGCAGTATGGTATTATGCACGGCAGCAGTATTCCCTGGGATGTGGTAGTAAAAGAAACAGCTAAAAAAGAAGTGCAGCAGGAAATGTTGTCGCAGGTTTGTTGGGTTAATATGAAGAAAACAGCTGGCGGAGCAAGTGTAGATAAACAGAATTTTGCGTCCTACTTTGCTGAGTCGATTAATGTAAACAATTTACAAAAACAGCTTACATTTTATAAACCTGATATTGTTATCTGTGGAGGTGGCTCAGGTTATTTATGCAGATTGAAAGGCTGGAAAAACAGTATCTGGCAGCAGACCTCCAGAGGAATAAATTATCATCGGGAAGATAATGTCATTTATATAGATTTCTGGCATCCTGCTAATCGGGGTGTGTCAGGAAATGTTTTATATTATACGCTGCTTGATGCTGTGGCAGAACTGTATCATGGAAAATAAAAACAGGTTTAGATAGATAATATGCAGGAGGTAAAAATGGCCGTATTATATTGTGTGCCGATGGGCTGCACGGCCCGCAGGCTTTTTTATGGGCAGATGCGGCAGCATGCATATGAAGACAGTATTCTTGTACTGCCTAACAGACAGCTGCGGCTGCAGGCTCAAAAGGAAGCTGCCGTAAACTGCGGCGGTATTGATGAGCTGGCGTCGAAAATTTTAAATAACAATGGCTATGTCTATTTAGATGAAATCAACAGACGCAGCCAGGAGCTGGTAACTCGCGACCTGCTGGAATATTTGGGCAATAAGTCTAAGTTGGCATATTTTCAGCGGCTGACGGATAAGAAAGGTTTTGTGAAGGCTGTTGCTTCTGTACTGGGTCAGCTGTCACGCAGCGGTGCTACTGAGCAGCAGATTCATACTGCACTGACAGAGCGCGGCGGTGAAAAGGATAAAGAACTGGCGGAGCTGTATGTGCTGTATCGCCAGTATCTGAAAAATAATAAATGGTTTGACTTAGAGGGCAAATATCGTTTGGCGGTAAGTGTACTTGCTGCTGATAAAGTAAAGATACCCTGGAAGCATATCTATATCAGCGATTTCTATAGCTTTGATGTACTGCAGCTGGAATTTTTGCGGGCGCTCAGCAAACATTGTCAGTTAACAGTAGGCTTGATGTACGAAGCTGGCCGTGAGGGTGTTTTTCAGGCAGCAGAAAATACTTATGCAGCGCTGGCAGGTTTTTGTCAGGTAGAGCGCTATATGCCAGATTTACCGCAGCAGGAAGATTTGCAGTATCTGCGCCAAAAGCTTTTTACTGCGGCTGATATGCAACCAGCGGAGAATATTACGCTGTGCCGTTTTAAAAGCCGTGAAGAGGAGATACGCTGGACATTAACGCAGGTAAAACAGCTGCTGCGGCAAGGGGTAGCAGCGGAAAATATACTGGTAACAGTACGCAGTCTGCGCGACTATAACGGTATCAGACAGACTGCCGATGAATACGGAATTCCTGTTTCTCTGGCACATACGGCGCAGCTGGCAGTGCAGCCGCTGACGGAATTTATTATGCTGGCGCTTACGGCAGCTGGCGGAGGGCGCAGCGGTGCGGAAGCTTACAGTGCACTGCTGTGTTCAGAGCTGGGTAAGCTTATTTTCAGCAGTGATACGGAACAGGTACAAAAATTACGGCAGTATAAATATTATTCTTCTGTTGCCGCTCTGCAGGAGGATTATCATGCACTGCTGGCTGATAACGAAGATGCTGCGCTTACAAGAACAGAGCAGCTGTTGCAGGAACTTCCTGCTTCCGGTTGTTTAGCGGATTATCTGACATTACTGACGGATTTTATCAAGGATTTACACTTGCCGCAGCTTTTGGGCAAGCGGTATCAGCTAGGAGAATTGCCGTTAAATGGTATTAAAAGCTGCCTGGCAGCGCAGGAGGCTTTATTAAGCTGTTTCGTTGATTTAGTTAAGGATTATAAAACATGTCATTTAGATGAGAATATGCTGAGTTTAGCGCAGCTGCAGGAAATACTGGCAGAGGCTGCGCGTGAAATAGAAATTACCTTAGCGGAGGGACGTGCTGACGGTGTACTGGTTGCTGAGGTTGTCAATGTGCAGGGCAGACAGTATGAGCAGGTTTTTCTGATGGGTGTGCGTGAAGGCGAATTTCCTGCCGGCAGCAGCGAGAACTGGCTTTATGATGATAAAGAACGTGCTGAGCTGACAGCTCTTGGTATTGATATGCCGACGACAGCACAGGCTTATGCGGAAGATGATTATTTTTTTGCGGTAACAGTAGCGCAGTGTGCGTCTCATTTAACCGTAACCTGGCATGAGGATGATGCTGCCGGTGCTTCTGCTTATGTGGATGAGCTATGCAAGTTGTTCGGCAACACAGTTATTGCAGAGCCTGTTAAGGCGCCTGCTTCTATGGCGGAGCTGCTGCAGGAGGCAGAGCGTTGGGAAGATGGCTGGCTTAGTCAGACGATAGGTGCAGGTACACTTACTGCCGCTGCTGCAGATAAAATGCGGGCGAGCAGCGAGGTATATAACGGCAGATTGCAGGATGCAGAGCTGCAAAAGCAGGTGGCAAAGAAAGCAGGGCGCACGTTCAGCGCTTCACGTCTTGAGGTTTATGCTGCCTGCCCGTTCAGCTTTTTAGGTCAGTATATCTGGGGTGAGAGCGGCAATGAGGAAAAAAGCGAAAATATAGAACCGGCAGATGAAGGTTCGCTGCTGCACGAAGTTCTGGCAAAATTTGTCGGCAGACATCTGCATGACAAGCTGTGTAAGTATGATTTTGCGCTGCTGCAGAAAGAGCTGCTAGCAGATTTTGATGCTGTTTTTACGATTTATGCAGAGCAGCATGGGGCGAAGGATAATGTTTTTTGGCACTCAGAAGTACGGCGTATGAAAAATCTGCTGCTGCAGTGGCTGCAATATGAATATGGCGAGCAGCGGCAGTGGGAAGAGTTTGTTCCCTGTGCTGCAGAGCTTAGCTTCCGCAGGTCAGAGGGCACGGCTTTGCCGCTTAAACTTAGTGATGGCAGCAGCGTACAGCTGGAAGGACGTATTGACCGTATCGACAGCGATGGCAGCAGGCTCTTTATTACTGATTATAAGCGTTCTGCAGCGCCGTCCGGCAGTGATTTGCCTGCTGGGCTCGATTTGCAGTTGCCGGTGTATCTTTTGGCGGCAGCTGCTATGCAGCCTGAGAAGCGCGTAGCCGGAGGCGGTTATCTGGTGCTGAAACAGGCCAAGCGCCAGGTAAGTATAGGCTTTGAAAAGCTGGGTAATACCTCCTTTAAGGTTAATGATAAATTGTTCGCGGATGCAGAAGCTCCCTGGGAGAGCTTTGAAGCTTTCAGCCGCGGCTTATTGGCAAAATATGTGGAAAGCATTTACAGCGGGGATTTTTCCGTACAGCCGCAGAAAAGCTGCAGTGATTTTTGTCCGCTGAAAAATATCTGCCGTATCGGACTTATAGCAGGAGAAAGGAGTGAGGAAGATGGCTGATTTTACGCCGCAGCAGCTGCAGGCTATTACCACTGTTGATACTAATGTTGCCGTATCGGCAGGGGCAGGCAGCGGCAAGACCCGCGTGCTGGTAGAGCGATTTTTGTATATCCTGCGCCGTAGTCTGGAGCAGGGTCAGAAGCTTGCTGCCAGCGAGATTTTGGCTATTACCTTCACTCGCAAGGCAGCGGCGGAAATGAAGGAGAGAGTACGCCGCAGCATGGATGTGCTGGCACATACGGATACGGCAAACAGCTCCTTTTGGCGGCAGCAGCTTAAAGAACTGGAAAGGGCACAGATTACAACTATTCACAGTCTGTGCAATCGCATTTTAAAAGAAAATCCTGTTGAAGCTGAGCTGGACCCTTCTTTTCAGGTAGCGGACGAATTTGAAGGCGAGCGTTTCGTGGAAGACTGTCTGAAAAAATATTTTATGACAGCGCTGCGTAATCAGGATAAGGCTTTACAGCAGCTGACGGAAGCGTATGGTGCTTTTGGCGTTATGCGGCAGCTGCAGAGCTTGCTGCCGCAGCTGGATGAACTGGCAAAATGCAGCGATGCGGCAGCTGGTTACAAAGCAAGTATCAGCAAGGAGCAGAAATGCAAGGAAAATCTTTGCAGCGTTTTAGAAGAACTTGTTGTTCGCAGAGAAGAGGTTAAAGGGACCAAGCAGGCGCAGCAGCTGGAATTGCTGGCAGAAAATCTTACCGAGGTGCTGGATGGCATCAGACAAGACCCAGCTGATTTAATTGCTTATAAGACTTATGCCGGCGGACTTGCTGCCAATACCAAGCTGAAAGCGCTGGTAAAAGAAAGCAAGCTGCTGCGTGAAAAGCTGGAAATGATTTTTGCCGATAAGGCTGCTTTGCCGCTGGCAGAAAGCTGGCAGGCAGTAGCGGCTGGCTTTGCTGCCTTTTTGCAGCAGCAGCGGCAGGAAGCAGATTTTCTGAGTTTTGATGATTTGGAAAATTATGCTTTAAATTTGCTGAAATCGCAGCCGCGCCTTTGTGAGAACTATCGGCAGAAATATCGTTATATCATGGTCGACGAATTTCAGGATACCAACGAAAAGCAAAAACAGCTGGTTTATCTGCTGTGCGGCGGTGATTATGAAAAGCTGCAGGGCAGCAGGCTGTTTGTTGTAGGCGATCCCAAGCAGTCGATTTATCGTTTCCGCGGGGCGGATGTAAGCGTTTTTGCGCAGGTAAGACGCGATATTCAAGATAGCGGCGGCAAGATTATTACTTTAAATGATAATTTCCGTACAGCAGATACTATTTTGGCGGCCTGCAACGAAGTTTTCACTGAGCTTTTAGGTGTGGATGTCAATGAACCCATCTTTTTTGAAGCGTTAGCGCCGCATATTGTCAGCGAAGCTAAACCTGAATTGTTGCAGGTAGTGTATACAAAAGATCAGACTTCTGAGAAAAGGCAGCTGGAAGCAAGAGCTGTAGCTGAACGCATAGCTGCCCTGCATGCAGAGGGTATAGGCTACGGAGAGATGGCTGTTTTGCTGAGTGCAATGACTCGCTGTGATGTGCTGACAGAAGCGCTGGAAGCAAAGAAAATACCTTATCAGGTGATTGACGGCAGAGGCTTTTATGAACGGCAGGAGATACTAGATCTGCTGAATTTACTGCGTGCGCTGCATAATAAGCACTGCAGTCTGGAGCTGGCTGGTGTTTTGCGTTCGCCTTATTTTGGGCTGGATGATGAAACTATCACGACGCTGTTTTTGCAGCAGAGTAATAACTGTCTGTGGGATAATTTGATGACTGTTGATGCAGCTGCAGTGAAAGAAAGCCAGCGGCCGCTTCTTCTGCGGGCGCGGGAGATATTTACGGAACTGCGTCAGGCAGCAGCACTTTTGGGACTGCAGGAGCTGTGGCAGGATGTATGGCAGCGTTTAGAGGTAGATGCTGTTCTTTCGCTGCAGCAGAATGGCAAGGCTAAACTGGCTAATGCTGTCAAACTGCGTCATTTGGCAGCAGAATACAGCAGCGGCAGACAGGGAACATTGGCGTCTTGGCTGGAATATGTTGCTGCGCTTATTGCTTCCGGCGCCAGAGAGACAGCTGCCAATTTAGAAGCTGCTGACGCAGTGACGATTATGACTATCCACAAATCAAAAGGTCTGGAATTTGGTACCGTATTGTTACCTATGCTGGATGCGGGTTCGCAGAGTGATATTACTGAAATAAAATTTCATCCGCAGCTGGGCTTGGGTATCAAAGCAGTGCTGCCGGATGGCAGTATGGCAGAAAGCAGCGTGCTGCAGCAGCTTAAGGAAATGGATAAGCAGCTGCAGAAGGAAGAACGCAAGCGTCAGCTTTATGTGGCAATGACCAGGGCGAAAAACAGGTTGATTATGTCAGGGACTTTCTGCGCAGATAAAGAAAGTAAAGCAGAAAACTGGTTTAAAAGTTTAAAAGAAGTACTGGCAGACAGCGATTTAGTGGAATTTACGGAAATAGCTGCCGGTTCATTGCCGGATACAGTAACTGTTCAGCAGGATGATGTGGCAAAGGCTGTGCCGGACGAAGCAGCACTGCAGGCAGCAGCACCGCTGGATCTATACAAGTCTTTAGGGCGCAAAGTTTTTTCAGCGACAGCGCTGCAAACTTATCTGCATTGTCAGCGCAGGTACTATTATCAGCAAATGGGTCTGCCTGGATGTGAGGAGGCTGGTGCGCAGGGAAATCATCTGCCGGCTTATGTTACCGGTCTGATTGTGCATACGGCGCTGGAAAAATACCGCGGTGATGAAGAAAAAGCTTTTCAGGCGGCAGTAGATAAGCATGCAGGCGGCAGGTATGATTTGGCTGCTTATGCGAAAAAGCTGCTGCATGATTATCTGGCAAGCGCTTTGTATAAGACTATACCGTCTGCCCATCAGCGAGAGGTAAAGTTTAACTGCATGCAGCAGGATATGCTGCTTACCGGCGTTATTGACTGCTTATATACTGCTGAGGATGGTTCTTTAAGTATTATTGACTATAAGACAGGCAGACCGCCCGAAGATGGCGATGTACCAAAAGGTTATGCTTATCAGCTGACGTTATATAAAGCGGCAGCCGAGCAGCTTTTTGAAAGACCTGTACGCAATGCGCAGCTGCATTTTCTGCAGAATCTCAGTGTATGTGAACCTGTATTGGACGAAAAAACTTTACAGGAAGCTTTGGAGCTGTGCAGGCAAATAAGCAGCAAGGCTGATGAGGATGATTTTATTTGCAGCACAGATAAATGCGGCAGCTGTCCTTATGGCTATCTGTGTCCGCGTAAATAGAAAGATGACAGGAGTAAGTAATGGAAAATCTTGATGTTTGGGATTATATTGTAGCGTTTTTATTCTGTTTTTCGTTGTGGATGAATTTTTACGGCATCAAAATGTGCCGCGAAGCCAATAAAGAAGGCTTTAACGAAAAAAAGCTGCGTGGCAAGGTTTATGGTGCTTTAGCAGTTTCCGTAGTTTATGCTCTTTGCCGTTTTGGCGGTATGTAAAAAGATAGAGAAACTAAAAAACTCCCGTCGTTAGGACGGGAGTTTTTTATGTTTTCTATTTTATATTTTTTATTATACCTGCTGCAAAAAGCACTGCTTCTGCTGCCAAATCGGCACACAGATTGTGGCGCGGATCGTTTTCGAAATTATCAGCGCGCAGTTCGTAGCAGTGTATTGTCTGGAAATGTTCTTCAAAAGCTTCTGCCATACTCAGAGTTTTTTCGTTTATCTGGTCTCTGGTCCAGCCAAGTTGAGTACCATAGATGCCGAGAAACATTAACGCGCCTTTATAAAGGCCGCACTGATGTCTTTTGGCACGGTGCTCCATAATACCATTTACAGAAGCGTAAACCTGTTCATGTACCGGCAGCTGGAAAAAGTCGCTCATACAGTGCATCATGGTCAGACCGCAGTTAAGGGCCTGGTCAAGAAAATATTTTTTTACTAATGCTTTAAGCTGAGTGATTTCCTCAGCAGTCAATCTTTCCTGTGGCTGCACTATTATCACTCCAGTTCAATAGTTTCGCCGGGCTTAACAATCAGTACTTTGCTGGAGGTAGTTGCTTCAACATCAGCTTTGTAAGCGTCTACATCCTGAGCAATAGGAGGCCAGGTGTTGTAATGTACGGGGATTACGTATTTAGCCTGCAGGAATTTAGCTGCAATAGCTGCGTCTTTGGGATCCATAGTAAAGTTGCCGCCGATGGGGAGCACAGCATAGTCAAAAGCATCAAGCTGCGGGAGCAGCTGCATGTCGCTGTATAATGCAGTATCACCGGCAAAGTAAACCTTGGTGCCGTAGAAATCTACTACGAAGCCGCAGGCATGACCACCGGGAACGCCGCTGCCGTGGAAAGCCATAGCAACACGAACCTTGCCGAATGGGAACATGAAAGTGCCGCCCAGATGCATAGCATGTGCTTTGCAGCCGGCTGCCTCTGCCAGACCACAGATTTCCGCAGTGGAGATAATAGTAGCATCGCAGTTTTTAGCGATTTCAAAAGCACTGCCTAAATGGTCAAAATGGCCGTGGCTGATAAAGATATAATCAACTTTAATATCGTTAGCCTGCAGTCCTTCCAGATTGCCGTCCAGGAACGGGTCAAAAATAATAGCAGAATTATTTTTTTCAATCATGAAGCAGGCGTGGTTAATATAATGAAATTTAGCGTTCATAAAATCACTCCTTATCAACAAGTTTATATTATCATTATACAGGATTTTTGTGGAATTTGCGTGAAATACTTTGAAAAACTTTACACATTGCCGGTAAATGGGGTAAAATTTATGGGAGAATAAATATCAGTTGAAATAGAAGGAGAAATTTTATGTGGCATAAGAAAGTGGCCGCTGCCGCTGCAGTAGTGTATGTGCTGGGTGTTGGCGGGATGGCGGAAAGTGCTGCGCCGGTAGTTGTTTCGAACAAACCTCTTTCCGTGAGTGTTACCGGCGGCAATAAGACGCCTTATACTGTGAGCAGCAATGTAAAAAGCAGTAAAGCTGCCATGGTAAAAACAACCAAGAGTGAAGATAAAAAAGCTAAGAAGAGCAAGAAAAATAAAAAAGAGCAGCAGGCTGCAGAGAAGAAGTCTGCAGAAAGCAAAAAAATCAGTGTAAATAAGTCCACGGTTTTTGCTAATATCGAGCTGCCGGAAAAGTATAAGGATATCAGTATTTACGGTGATTCTGTGGCTACCAAAGGACAGGCAGTAGCCGTAATTAAACAGTATAATCCTGATGTGCAGCTGGCCTGCAGCGTGGAAGAACTGGTAGATTTATACTGGCAGGAAGCAGAGCGCGAGGGGGTAAGACCTGATCTGGCGTTAGCTCAGGCACTGGTGGAAACTGGCTTTTTCCGTTACGGCGGCGATGTGCACCATAATCAGAATAATTTCTGCGGCTTGGGTACTACCGGCAACGGAGTAAAGGGCGCAAGCTTTAAGACTCCGGAAATTGGTGTGCGTGCGCATATCCAGCATCTTTTAGCTTATACACAGAAGAAACGTCCTTCTACCAAGATTGTTGACCCCCGCTATGAACTGGCACATAACATTCGTCTGGAGCGCGGCGTAGTTGATACCTGGTATGGGTTAAACGGTACCTGGGCAATGGGCTCTAATTACTGCGAAAAGATTATGGTTAATTATCAGCGTATGCTGGCGATGCAGGCAGAAGATACTGTAAAAGAAGAAAAACAAGAGGCCAAGAAAACTGCCGATAAGAAGAATAATCCGCACAGGATGCGCGACCTGGTGGAAAAAATACTGCACGGCGATGAATAAACATAAAGTGCACAGCTTATGGCTGTGCACTTTGATTTAGGAAAGTAAAAATAATTTGAGGTGATGACAATGCATATCGTATTGGTTGAGCCGGAAATTCCCGGCAACACTGGCAATATTGCCCGTTTATGTGCGGCTACCGGCTGCCATCTGCATCTGGTACGCCCGCTGGGCTTCTCTGTTGAAGATAAATATTTAAAACGTGCCGGACTTGATTACTGGCATCTGGTGGACATCCACTATTATGACAGTGTTTATGAAGTGCTGGAAAAATATAAGGGCAATCCTAAGTATCTGCTGACTACTAAAGCGCACAAATCTTATACTGACGTGCATTATGCGCCGGACAGTCTGCTTATTTTCGGCAAAGAAACTGCAGGGCTGCCGGAAAAACTGCGCAACGAATATCCAGAAGGCTGTGTACGTATTCCGATGATTGCGGAAGCGCGTTCTCTGAACCTTTCCAATTCTGTGGCTATTGTAGCGTATGAAGCACTGCGCCAGCAGGATAATTTTGCCGGTCTGACGGTGTAAGGAGTATGAACATGATTATTATAAAAGAATTTGATTTTGACGCTGCCCATTATCTGCCGGCGTATAACGGCAAGTGCGAGCATTTGCACGGTCATACCTATAAACTGGTGGTTAAGGTAGAAGGAACTCCTGACCATGAGGGTATGGTTATTGACTTTATCAAGCTGAAAAACATCGTTAAGCAGGAAGTTCTGCAGGTACTGGACCATGCCTGCATTAATGACATCATTCCCGTGCCTTCTGCGGAGAATATTTCCGTATGGGTATGGAATAAACTGGCTGGGCTTTTAAAAACAGAACGTTATCATTTATATGAAGTAGAAGTTTGGGAAACACGTACCAGCGGGTGCGTTTACAGAGGTGAATAATTTGAAGGATGTACAGGGAGAAAAGGACTTGCGCCGTGTGCCGCTCAAGCATGTAGGCATTAAGGATTTGCGCTGGCCTATCGTATTGCGTGACCGGGAAAAAGGTACGCAGCACACTGTGGCAAAGGTAACATTGGCAGTGGATTTGCCCCATGATATGCGTGGTACCCACATGAGCCGTTTTGTGGAGTGTCTGCAGACCTTGGGACCGGTTGGTTTAAGTGAGATTGAAACAATACTCGATACTTTAAAAAGCAGGCTGCAGGCAGAGAAATCCTTCCTGCAGCTGGAGTTTCCGTATTTTCTGACGAAGAGTGCGCCTGTCAGCGGGCAGACTGCGCCCATGGATATTGACTGTGTCTACAGAGCAGAAAAAGATGATACTTTCAGACTGCGTGTAGGTGCTGTGGTGCCTATCCAGACCTTGTGCCCATGCTCTAAGGAAATCAGCGCATACGGAGCGCATAATCAGCGTGCCTTTGCCAAAATTGAGCTGGAAGCCCATGAAATGATCTGGCTGGAAGAAATTGCCGCTATTGCCGATGCTGGAGCAAGCGCTCCTGTATACGGCTTGCTGAAACGTCCTGATGAAAAATTTGTTACGGAAAAGGCGTATGATAATCCTCGCTTTGTAGAAGACGCTGTAAGAGAAATTGCTTTGCGTCTGGAAGATGACAGCCGTATCGACTGGTACAGAGCTGAAGTTGAGAGTGTGGAAAGTATCCATAATCATAATGCTTTTGCTGTTGTAGAAAAAGGATGGAAATAAACTATGCTGCTGAAACTAAGTAAGGAAGCATTGCCGGAAGCGATTGCTGCACTGGGAGTACATCCGGACAGCCTGCCGATTTTTGCGGCTAAAAGCAGCATTATACCGTTAAAGCTGACGCAGGTTCGCACACCGGCAGCTAATATTATCAAGCAGGAAATGCTGGCTGCAGGCGGCGATGCTGCTGTGCCTTCCGGCTGCATTACCTGTGCGGAAAAATATGTAGACATTGTTCTTTTAGGTACGGTTAAGCATTACCGTCTGCTGCTGGCTAAATTAGCTAGGATGCCTTATTTTGGCATAGATAAGATTAAAGCAGAGCTGCAGGCAGTGCTGCGTCCGGCAGAACTGAAAACAGTGCTGGCGGATGGGCGTGAGCTTACCTATGAGAAAATGTGCATTATGGGCATTTTAAATATCACGCCGGATTCTTTTTACGCCGGTTCCCGTGTTGACGGCTTGCAGGAGGTTGTGCGCCGTGCCGGTAAGATGCTGGAAGATGGTGCAGGCATTCTCGATATCGGCGGCGAGTCCACTCGCCCCGGCAGCGACAGTGTAAGCGAAGCAGAAGAACAGGAACGTGTACTGCCTGTGATTGAGGCGGTTAGAAAAGCTTATCCGCAGGCTGTAATTTCTGTTGATACTTACCGTGCCTCTACGGCTAAAGCTGCTTTGGAAGCCGGTGCCGATATTATCAATGATATCAGTGCTATGGAAGCGGATGAAAAAATGCTGTCGCTGGTTGTTCAAAGCAATGCACCTATTATCCTCATGCACATGCGCGGTACGCCCAAGAATATGCAGCAAAACTGTCATTACGATGATGTAGTGGGTGAGGTTGCGGCTTATCTGGCGCAGCGTACTGAACTATTGCGAGCTGCCGGTGTCGGTGCGGATAAGATTATTCTTGATCCGGGCATCGGTTTTGCTAAAGATGTGCGGCAGAATCTGCTTCTGATGCGTGATTTAGAAGCGCTGACAGGATTAGGCTATCCTGTGCTGCTGGCTGCTTCCCGTAAAAGCACTATCGGTGCCGTATTAGGAAATATCCCTGCAGAAGAACGTTTGTCAGGTACTTTGGCGCTGAGCTGCCAGGCTGTTTATGCCGGAGTACAGATGGTACGTGTCCATGATGTACGGGAAAATCTGCAGGCGGTACGGATGCTGGAGGCGGTTTTATGTCCAGAGCGTATGTAGCATTAGGCAGCAATCTGGGGGACAGACAGCAGAACCTGCAGCAGGCGTTAAAATTACTTGCTGACCAGGAAATTAAAATTGTCAAAGTTTCCTCTTTTATTGAAACAGCTCCTTATGGCGTTACCGACCAGCCAGCCTTTTTAAACGGTGTTTGCTGTGTAGAAACAGAACTGGAACCTTTAAAACTGCTGGAAGTGCTGCTTGGCACTGAGCAGCAGATGGGCCGCGTGCGTCTGCGTCATTGGGGTGAGCGTAATATTGATTTGGATTTGCTGCTGTATGAAGATACTTGCATGACAAGCGACAAACTGAACCTGCCGCATCCTGATATGCAGAACAGAGATTTTGTCCTGCTGCCGCTGGCAGAAATAGCGCCGGATTTGCTGCATCCGGTGCTGAAAAAGACTATTGCTCAGTTAAAAGAGGATTTGTTAAAACAAAGTGGAAGTGATAATAATGTTGGATAATGAAAAACTGCTGCAGCGTTTTCAAAGCTATGTTGCTTTTGATACGGCTTCTGACGATAAGGCAACCTGTTTTCCCAGTACAGCCAAACAGCTTTTGCTGGCTGATTTTCTGGCCAAAGAACTGAAAGAGCTGGGACTTTATTCTGTAGAGGTAACAGAGCATGGTTATGTACTGGCTACTTTGCCTTCCAATACAGGCTGCTGTCCGGTGATAGGGCTTGTGGCTCACATGGATACCAGCTGTGAAGCAAGCGGAGCGAATGTACAGATGCAGGTACATCGCAATTTCGATGGCAAAGATATCAGGCTGAATGCTGAGAATGTTTTGTCTGTAACGGAATTTCCTGAACTGTTAAATTATATAGGACAGGATATTATAACTTCTGACGGCACGACATTGCTGGGGGCTGACGATAAGGCGGGTATCTGCGCTATTGTTTCAGCCTGCGAATATCTGCTGCAGCATCCGGAAGTGCTGCACGGCAAAATTGTTATCTGCTTTACACCGGATGAGGAAGTTGGCAGAGGCACAGAGCATTTTCCGTTTGATAAATTCAAGGTAGATTTTGCCTATACCGTTGACGGCGGTGCACTGGGCGAGCTGAATTACGAAACCTTTAATGCCTGCAATGCTAATGTTGTCTTTCATGGGGTATCAGTACATCCGGGCAGCAGCAAACACAAGATGCGCAATGCCGTAACCATGGCTGCCGAGTGGCAGATGGCTCTGCCGGCAGGCGAAAGACCGGAATATACCGAGGGCTATGAGGGATTTTATCATACGCTGCGTATTAACGGCGGTACCGATAAGGTCGAAATAGATATGATTCTGCGTGACCACGACAGTGCGATTTTAGAGCAGCGCAAAGAATTCTTACTGCAGCTGACGGCGCTGATGAACAAAAAATACGGTGCCGGTACAGTAGAATGCACGCTGACAGACTGCTATCGCAATATGAAGGAATATATCACTCCGGTATATGAAATTGTTGAACGGGCACAAAATGCCATGCTGCAGGCTGGTATAAAGCCTGTTATTGTACCTGTGCGCGGTGGTACTGATGGTTCCAGACTTTCGGAGATGGGCTTGCCCTGTCCTAATCTTTTTACTGGCGGACATAATTTCCACGGACGTTTTGAATATCTGCCGCTGCAGTCATTGGCTAAGATTACAGAAGTATTGGTAAATCTGGTACAGAAATAAGAAGTAAATATAAATAAGAAAACCTGTAAAGAAATTTCTTTACAGGTTTTTTGTTAATCCCAGCGTTTGAGCAAATCTTCTATTATTTCTTTATTGGTTTTGCGGCGTTTTTTTTCATAGTTGCGGAAATTGTTGTCACGATGATCGGTAGAATAGTCTGCATAGTCAAAATCATCGTAGTCTCTTTCGTAGCTGCGGTTGTAGTCGCCATGACCGTCGTCAAAGAAAAATGGCACATAGCAATCTGTTTGTATAGTACGGATATTTAAAGCAGGCATCTTTTTATTCCTCCTTAATTACTACTAATATTTTACCATGTCCTGAGAGAATGGCAAGATGTAGGAGTTTTGCCGTGCAATTAAGAAAGATATTTCGGTCGTAAAATGCAGGCAGCATGCTGTTATGGCAGGAAAAATATAATTTAAGTAGAAATTATATAAAGATAACGGTGGGCGCCTGAAATAAAAAATGTAAAATTTATTGCAGTTTTTCTGCAAAATATCTTGAATGAGCGTCGTAAATATGATATAGTATACACTATATTAAGGGCGCGAGCCGAATATGATATCACAAAGGAGCTAAAATCATGGAAAAAGAAAATCAATTCCTTCTCTGGTTCGAACAATTGGAAAGAGAAGACGTGGCAATTGTTGGCGGTAAGTCCTCCTCTCTGGGCGAAATGACTGCTAAAGTTGATGTGCCGGTGCCTTATGGTTTTGCTACTACTGCTTATGCTTACAGATATTTCTTTAAAGAGAGCGGTCTGGAAGAAGAAGTTCGTGCGCTTGTTGCAGAACTGACCGACGTTGAAAACAGTGCTTTGCTGCGTGACGTATGCGCACGTATCCGTAAAGCAATTATGGATAAAGAAATGCCCGCAGATTTGCAGGAAGCTATTGCTGCTGCTTATGAAGAGCTGGGCGAAAAAATGGGTATTGACCAACCGTATGTTGCTGTTCGCAGCAGCGCTACTGCGGAAGATTTGCCGGATGCAAGCTTTGCTGGTCAGCAAGATACTTATCTGAACGTACAAGGTGCGCAGACTATTATCGCTAAAGTTAAAGAATGCTATGCTTCCTGCTTTACCGACCGCGCTGTATACTATCGTGAAAAACAAGGCTTTGATCATCTGGATGTAGCACTCAGTGCTGCAGTACAAATGATGGTATTCTCCAAAGCTGCAGGTGTTATGTTCACTGTTAACGTTGCTACCGGCGACGACAAGAACATCCTTATCGAAGGCGCTTGGGGTCTTGGCGAATATGTTGTTCAAGGTACTGTAACTCCGGATAACTACACTGTTTCCAAAGCTGAACATAAGATTCTGGAAAAGAACGTTAACGTACAGGACGTAAAACTGGTACGCAAAGCTGGCGGCGACTGCGAAGAACAGATGGTACCGCTTGATGAACAAAATCAGCAAAAACTGACTGATGAACAAATTCTTGAACTGGCAGGCTATGCTAAGAAAATTGAAGAGCATTATGGCTGCTATATGGATATGGAATGGGGCGTTGATGAACGCGACAACAAAATCTGGATTCTCCAGGCTCGTCCTGAAACCGTATGGAGCCGCCGCAACAAAGAAAATGGCGGTGCTCCGAAACAGGAAGCTCCGAAAGCTGCAGCTGCTGACCGCAAAGTAATTGTTAAAGGTCTGCCTGCAAGCCCGGGTAATGTTTCCGGCAGAGTACACGTTATCCTCGATCCTTCCCGCATTGACGAATTTAAGGAAGGCGAAATCCTCGTTACTGAAATGACCGCTCCTGACTGGGTACCGGCTATGAAGAAAGCGAAAGCTATCGTTACCGACAGCGGCGGAATGACTTGCCATGCATCTATCGTTAGCCGTGAACTGGGTATTCCCTGTATCGTAGGTACCAAGAGCCGCGGTGAAGCTGCTACCACTACTATTCCTGACGGCATTGACGTAACTGTAGACGCAACTCATGGCGTTGTATATGAAGGCATTATTGAAGAAGCAAAACCGCAGCAGGCTGCTCAGCAGGTTGTTGCTGCTGCTGAATATTTCCCGCCCACTGGCACTAAGGTTTATATGAACCTGGGTGACCCGGATCTGGCAGAAAAATATTCTACTATGCCCTGCGATGGCATCGGCCTGATGCGTGAAGAGTTCATCTGGACTACTTATATCCATGAACATCCTCTGTATCTCATCAAAACCGGTCATCCGGAAAAAGTTGTTGACCAACTGGCTGAAGGTATGCGTCAGGTTTGCCAGGCTATGGCTCCGAGACCTGTTACCCTTCGTTTCAGCGATTTCAAATCCAGTGAATACCGTGATTTGAAAGGCGGCGACGAATTCGAACCCTATGAACCTTCCGCACTTCTTGGCTGGCGCGGTGCTTCCCGTTACTATGATCCGAAATACATCGAAGCATTTAAACTGGAATGCATGGCTGTACGTAAAGTACGTGAAGAGTTCGGCCTGAAAAATCTGAACGTAATGATTCCGTTCTGCCGCAACGTAGAAGAATGTGAAAAGGTTACCAAGATTATGGCTGACTGCGGCTTAGCTCGCGGTAAAGATTTCAAAGTTTGGCTGATGGCTGAAATTCCTTCCAACATCATCCTGGCTGATCAATTTAATAAATATGTTGATGGTTATTCCATTGGTTCTAACGATTTGACTATGCTCGTATTAGGCTGCGATCGTGATAACGATACCGTATCCCATATTTACGATGAACGCAACCTGGCTGTTAAACGTGCAATCCGTCATCTGATCGAGGTTGCCCACAAAGACGGCAAAACCGTTTCTATCTGCGGTCAGGCTCCCAGCGTATATCCTGAATTCTGTGAATTCCTCATCAAGAGCGGTATCGACAGCATCTCCGTAAATCCGGATACTGTTAAATTCACTAAGAAACTCGTTGCTCAGGTTGAACAGCGTGTTATGCTTGATGCTCTCACCGGCCGTGGTCGTGCAGAAGTTGAAGATTTAGAGTGGAAATAAGCCCTAAGCTTATAAAAAGGCTCCTGTCAAAACAGGAGCCTTTTATTTTTTCTCGGAGGTGCAGGGATGCTGGATTGGCAAACTGCCAAGATATTGTTGCTTTACTTTGCTGCAGGCTGCGCGGCAGGGTATCTGCTGGATTATTATTGTGTGCGCTTGATAGCTTTGGAAGCAGTAAATGATTCTGAGTTGTCAAAAGCTGGTGTACAAGGGCATAGTATTAGCCGCAAGATTTTGACAGCGATTGGTACAGGTATACTGTTTGTTTTAGCTGGGATATTTTGTTCGCCGCAGGCAGAGCTTTATTTTTGCTGGTTTTTTCTTAGTTGCTTGCTGCTGCAGGCATTGATTGATTATGACTGCCAGCTGCTTTTGGATAAAGTATCTTTAGTGCTTGCCGGAGCAGGCTTTTTTTATAATTTATATTTTCAGAAGAATCTGACAGATATGTTTTGGGGATTAACTATTGGCACAGGTATTATGCTGACGTTATATTGGCTCAGTCGCGGCGGTATGGGCTTAGGTGATGTGAAGCTGACAGCGGTTTTAGGCATCTGGCTTGGTTTGGATGGAGTATTGCTTGGTTTACTTATCGCTTTTTTAACAGGCGGAATAACAGGCATGTTGCTGCTGGCAACAGGTATAAGAAAACGTCGCGATGCTATTGCTTTTGGACCGTTTCTTTGTTTAGGAGCAGCGGTAGCCATGTTGTGGGGACAAAGCATATTAAGTTGGTATTGGCAGGTTTTTACACTAAATTAAACAGAAAAGGATACAGATAATGATAACTAAGATATTACAAGGATTGGGCAGGTCGCAGGATGTTCTTTGCATTGCAGTACATGGCAGGAAATTAACTGCAGCTGTGGTAAGTGGTAAGGATTACGCAGTATTTAAAGTATGGCAGCAAGAATTGCCTGCTGCAGAAGATTTACTGGAAGCAGTGGAGCAGGAGTTAACGAATTTATTAGCAGAAAATAAATTGCCAGCAGTTGGGAAAATAGTTTTCGTACTGGATACGGATATGGTATTTCTGCAGCGTTTAGAATTACCATCAATGCCGCAGGCAGAATTGCGGGAAGCGTTAAAGTGGGAAGCACAGGAATATGTGCCTTTTGCTGATGGTACTTACAGCATGGATTTTGTTGTTGTACAGAAAGATGATGATATGCAGTCAGTGCTTTTAGGTGCAATGCCGCTGGAAGTATTGGAGCGGTTACGGGAAATCAGCAGCAGGCTTAAACTGGATTTGCTGGCAGTTACCGCATTGCCGCTAGTTCAGGCAGCTTTTTTGCAGCAAGGGCAGAGCAATTTTTTACTGGCAGAGGAGAATCAAGGCTCGGTAAGCTTGACTGCTTTCATTGATGGGATGCCTGTAATAGTGCAGCAAGCAGCGGCAGACATAACAGGTGTGGAAGAAGAAATTATAGTTCTTACAGAAACAGTACGGCAAAAATATAATGTTCAGTTACGAGATATTTTTTACACGGATAGAGGTAGTACTTTTACTGCATGGCAGGAGGGTATAAATGAGATTTTAAATCAGTCGTACTGTTTTGCAGCTATTGATTTTACCGGTAAATTTTCCTGGCAGGGAAGTTTTTTGACAGAAGCAGAACGCAGACAATGCGCTGCCATGGCAATGTCAGCTGCCGGTGGAGTACTGATGGCAGGCAGCAGTGGAAAAGTAATAAATTTTGCAGGCAGTGGCAAGCAGACAGAAAAAGCAAGAATCTATCAATATCTTGCTGCGGCGATGCTGTTTATTATGTTTGCTGCTTGCGGCAGTGTTTATGGGTATAGTGTTTATCAGGCAAATAAAATTGAACATTTGCAGGAGCAAATTACTGCTATGAGCATGTGGCAGCAGCGTTATGCTTCTGTGCAGAAATTGGAACATGATATTCACGAACGTGATAATAAGCTGAATGTTTTGGCAAAAGAGCAGTTTGACTGGGAAAATTTTTTAGAGCTGTTAGGGCGAACAGCACCAGAAGGATGCTGGATAAATAAAGTACAGCAGAATGAACAGCAGGACGAAATCTTACTTTACGGCAGAGCAGAAAAGTTATCTGACCTGGAAGTGTTTGTTGAGGGTTTACGCAATAGTGACAGTATTACCAGTGTGGAGCTTGTGGAAACCAAAGATGAGCAGAAGAAAAATTTAGTAAGCTATACAGTGCGCTTGATGAAGGGAGGCAGCAAGCATGAATGATTCTATGCAGAATACTACAGACAGAAAAGCGTTTTTACTGCTTTTTATTGCGGCGGCAGTATGTTTTATAATGTATAAACTGCTGCTCATGCCGGTTTTTGACCGACTGGCGTTACAGTCACAGCAGCGTGATTTGTTGCAGCGAGAATTGCAGCAGTATCAGGAGTTTGCGTCTGAACATCAGGATTATGATACGTTTTTAAAGCAGCGGTTAGACAAACTTGAACAGCTGCAGCGCCGACTGCCGGAACAGGTAGTTTTCAGTGAACAGCTGAAACAGTGGCAGCAGCTGGCAAAAAGCAGCGATGTAAAAATCAGTGATATTAAGCTGCTGCCCGCAAAAGAAACTGATAGTAAAAAGATGCAAATACAGCCGGTGCGCATAAATCTGGACGGGAATTATTACGCTGTACTGAAATTTATGCGAGAGCTGAAAAAGAGTGAAAACTTTGTGAATATAGATAAAGTCAACATTATCGGCAATGAAAATAAAGGTGATATTAAGTTTACAGCAGTATTTAATATCTATATGTATCACGCAGCAGGCTGATAAGAAGCGGCTTTATTGCAGATTTTGCTGAAAGATTAGGCAAATGTAGCATTTTTCCTATTTCTTGCACATCTTACACGTAAAGTTGTATAATTATATTATCTGTAAATAAAAGCAGGATAGTTATGTTTTGAGGTGTGAGGGAATGGATTTAAAAAATCGTAAGATAAGAATTTTAATTGGCATTCTTATTGCTATTGTCCTGATAGTAGCGTTCAGAATTTATAATAATATCCAAAATGATAAAGAGCGTGCTGCAAGGCTGTCGCGTTCACAGGCTATTACTGTAAGCCTGGGCAGGCCGGAGCGGACGTCGATTACACCGAAGCTGGAATTTTCCGGCAGTCTTGATCCTGAATGGCAGGCGGAAGTTGCTGCCAAGGTGGATGGCCGTGTAGAAAAGGTTTATGTTAAAGAGGGTGACCGTGTAACCAAAGGTCAGGTGCTGGCGCTTTTGGAGCAGACGGATACTAATGCCGACCTTTTGGCTGCACAGGGTACCTATATGGATGCTCAGACTGATTTACGCAAAGCAGAAACTGATTTGATGCGCTATGAAAAACTGTATACTCAGGGAGCTGTATCCGAGCAGACTGTGGATGACTATCGTTTTGCCCGTGATAATGCCAGAGCCAAACTGGAAAATGCCCGCGGTAATTTGCAGGGCATGGAATCCAAAGTGGCAGGCACATCAATAGTTGCACCTGCTGACGGTATCGTTTATAAACGGTATTATCAGGAGGGCTACTATGCTAAGGCCGGTACGCCGCTTTTTGCCATTGCAGATATCAGTACGCTTAAATCTGTCATCAATATTCCGGAAGGACAGATTGATGGTGTGGCAGTAGGCAATGAAGCAGAAATTCTGCTGACTTCTTTTGGTAACCGCAGCCTGACAGGCAGAGTAACACGCATCTCTCCGGTGGCAGATTTACCAGCGCATACCTTTGAAACTGAGGTCAGTGTGGATAATCCGGAAGGATTGCTGGCCGGTGTTTTTGCAACTGTACATTTGACTGCACAGCCGCGTAAGGATGTGCTGACGATACCTGTCTATGCAATCGTAATGCGTGATGACCAAAAGACAGTTTTTGTTGTAGATGATGAAGGCATTGTAACCCGTAAGGTATTAAGCATTGGTTATACAGATGATAAGGTTGCCGAGGTGCTGAGCGGACTGCAGGGAGATGAACTTATTGTTACCGGCGGTCAGAATAAACTGCGTGAAGGCAGCAAGGTAGATACCAGTAAGGCAGGTAAATAAAGATGATTGCAACATTTATCCGCCGACCGGTATTTACTACGATGTTAGTACTGCTGCTGGTTGTCTTTGGTATCCGCAGTTATCCGGAAATCGGCGTAGATTTGAACCCTGACGTAGATATGCCTATTGTCAGTGTGCGTATTACCTATGATGGTGCTTCGCCGGAAGAAATGGAAACGCTTATTACCAAGCCTATTGAAGACCGCGTCAGCCAGGTTGCAGGCATTAAGACTATTTCTTCGACGGTACTGGAGGGCTACAGCGAGACGGTCCTGGAATTCAATATGGGCGTAGACCCGCAGGCAATGGCCAGTGAAGTACGTGAAAAGGTTGCCAGTGTACGCAAACGTCTGCCTGATGACATTGATGAGCCTACTGTGCAGACTGTAGATTTAAGTTCACGTCCTATTGTTGCCTATACTTTTTCCTCTGAAGTGCGCAGCCGCGGCGAGATTCGTCGTTTGATTGAAGACTCTATCAAAGATGAGCTGCAGATGGTTGAAGGTGTTTCCGAGGTAACTGTACTGGGTGCCAGCACGCGTGCCATCCGTTTGGTTGTGAAGCCGGAAAAGCTGGCTGAATATAATATTTCCTTTCAGAATATCTTAGATAAGGTTAATGATGAAAACTATAATACTCCTGGCGGCAAAGCGAAGAATAAGGACATGGAGATTACTGTCCGCACCGTCGGCAAGTATAAAAATATCGACGACATTAAGAATGTAGTTATAACTAATGTCAATAATCGGCCTGTTTATATAGGTGATGTAGTAGATGTAGTGGACGATTGGGAAGATGAGGATACCTTTGCCAGCGCCAACGGTGTGCCTTGTGTTATGGCCAGCGTGCGCAAGCAGTCCAAGACTAATACTGTCGATGTTACTGATGGCCTTAATGCCAAGATGGAGATTATCAAGCAGCGTATGCTGCCGCCTGATATCAAGGTAGAGGTTGTACGTGACCAGTCCCAGTACATCAGAGAAAATATTGCTGATGTGTGGAACACGATTCTTTTTGGCGGCTTTTTGGCGTTGCTGATTACCTATCTTTTTCTGCGTAATTTCAGGGCAACTATTATTGGCGGCCTTTGTATACCGACATCCGTTATTGCTACCTTCTTTTTGATGCGCATAATGGATTTTACCCTGAATAATATGTCGCTGATGGCTTTGAGTCTGGCAGTAGGTATTTTGATAGACGATGCTATCGTAGTTATTGAAAATATTTTCAGACATATAGAAATGGGCAAGACTCCTTTTCAGGCTGCTAAAGAAGCAACTGAAGAGCTGACACTGGCAATTTTGGCTGTTTCCCTGACGCTGATGGCGGTATTTGTGCCTATCGGAAGCATGGGTGAAATTATCGGTCAGTATTTTAAACAGTTTGGCTTGACAGTAGCGTTTGCTGTAGGCTTTTCTACTTTAGTTGCTTTTTCCTTAACACCTATGGTTTCTGCTTACTGGATTAAGGATGAAACTAAAGAAAAGAGTAAGCCGAGAAATAAGTATGTCCAGCTCTGTCTGGATAAATTTGAAAATGGCTTTCAGTTTATCAGACAGGTTTATAATGAAATCATGGAAACAGCTCTGCTGCATCCCAAGAAAGTTGTGGCTATCGGTGTTGTTTCCCTGCTTTTGAATATTATGCTTCTGCCCTTTGTGGGTACGGAATATCAGCCTACCTACGATTCCGGTGAATTCAGCGTTAATTTCAAAGCGCCTATCGGAACAAGTATGGAGAAAACAGTAGCGTTGGCGACACCGCTGCAGGAAAAAATTTCCTCTTTGCCGGAAGTTCGCATTGCTGCTCTTAATATCGGTAATGGACGCAATCCTGTTAACCAGGGGTCCATTGATGTAAGGCTGAAGCCTTCTAATGAGCGTGAACGCAGCATGCAGCAGATTATGGATGAGCTGCGCGGTGATTTCAGAAATGTTGAAGGCCTTAATGTTACCGTTGTATCTAACCAGGGCGGCGGTCGCGGCGATAGTCGACCAGTGCAGGTAGGCCTGCGCGGCAGTGATATGGCACAGCTGAAACAGTATGCCCTGCAGTTGGCGGATTTGGTCAGCCAGGTGCCCGGTGCAACAGACGTAGATATTTCTGATTCTGATGAAGAACCGGAAATTATCATTAAATTGGATCAGGCACGTGCAAGTTCACTGGGCCTTGATTCTACCGCTGTCGGCGAAGTTGTGGAGATGGCCTTTATGGGTAAGAGCACAGGCAACAGCTATACTATCGGCGATAACGATTATGACATCATTATCCAGATGCCGCAGAAAAAACGTATTGATATCAATGATGTTAAAAATCTGCGTGTCTCTGCGGAAAACGGGCAGTTCGTGCGTTTGGGTGATGTTGCTGATGTAAGTCTTGGTTCCGGTCCTACCCGTATTGAAAGAGAGGACAAGCAGCGCCAGATTGTTGTTTATGCCAATACTGTCGGTATTTCTCCCGGCGATTTGATTGCAAAAATTCAAAAAGAGCTTATTCCGTCCATGAACATGCAGGATGGCTATAACTACAAGATGATTGGCCAGGCAGATACCATGGCTCGTTCCTTTAATGAAATTGCCAAAGCAGTTATTTTGGCTATCGTAGTTGTTTACATGGTTCTGGCCGCTCAGTTTGAAAGCTTTACGCAGCCATTCATCATTATGTTCTCTCTGCCGTTTGCTGTTATCGGTGCAGTTTTAGGACTTTTGGTAGCAGGGCAGACAGCTAATATGATGAGCCTTATCGGTTTTACCATGCTGTTGGGCTTGGTAACGAAAAATGCTATTTTGCTGATTGACTATGCTAATCAGCAGCGCGCTAAAGGCTATGATTTGCGTACTGCTGTTTTAGAGGCTTGTTCCTTGCGTCTGCGTCCTATCTTTATGACAACTTTTTCCACAATTCTTGGCATGCTGCCAATCGCTCTTGGCATTGGTGCTGGTGCTGAGCTGCGTCAGTCCATGGGCGTAGTATTGGTTGGCGGTCTGATAACTTCTACTGTACTTACCCTGTTGGTAGTGCCGATTATTTACCTGATGTTTGAGGAGTGGAAAGAAAAACGAGCAGCTGCAAGACGGTAAAGGAGAGGCGAGTATGACGGTGATGGATGAACAAATTTTAGCGACAGTCGGGAAATATAAAGACGGTCAAATAGATGAAACTCAATTACTGCAGCAGCTGAAACAGCTGCAGTATGTAGATTTAGGCTTTGCGCGTATTGATACAGCACGCAATGACAGACAGGGTTTTCCAGAAGTGATTTACTGTGCCGGCAAAACACCGGAGCAATGTGCTGAAATTATGTACAGGCTCAGTCGATGCAGTGATAATGTGCTGGCAACGCGAGCTGATGAAAAAGTTTATGCAGCTATCAGAGAAAAAGTTTCTGACGTGCAGTATTATCCGCAGGCACGGATTGTGACTTTGGAACGCAGTCCGCTGCCCAGGGATGAAAAACGTACTGTTGCAGTTGTAACTGCTGGTACCAGCGATATTCCGGTGGCAGAAGAAGCGGCGATTACAGCTGAAATTATGGGTAATAATGTTACTCGCATTTATGATGTAGGTGTGGCAGGTATTCACCGCCTTTTTGCACAGCTGGATGCTATTCGTGCTGCCAACGTGCTTATTGTGGTGGCAGGAATGGAGGGAGCACTAGCCAGTGTGGTAGGCGGTTTAGTTGATAAACCTGTTATTGCCGTACCTACCAGTGTCGGCTATGGAGCAAATTTTGGCGGACTCTCAGCCTTGCTGGGTATGCTTAACAGCTGCAGTGCCGGTGTAGCTGTAGTAAATATTGATAACGGTTTTGGTGCAGGCAGATTAGCCAGCATTATTAATCATATGAGGTGAAACAATGAAAGCTATCTATCTTGATACATTTGCCGGTATCAGCGGCAATATGCTTTTAGGTGCGTTGCTGGATGCAGGCTATCCGCTGGAAGCGCTGCGTAGTGAGCTGCAAAAGCTGCATCTCGGTGCCTATGAGCTGATTTATAAGAAGGTAAATAAGCTTGGTATAGAAGCAACATATTTTAATGTACTGCTTCCTGAAGAACATGAACATTCGCATGACCATGAACATGAGCACGAACATCATCATGAGGAACATGAACATAGTCATCAGCACGAGCATGAGCACCATCATGAAGAAAATACTCATATTCATGCTCATACTCATACACATGTACACCGCAATCTGCAGGATATTATGGAGATTATCAATGCTTCTGAACTATCTGAGTCTATTAAAGGTGCGGCAGAGAAGGTGTTCAGAGCTATTGCCGAGGCTGAAGCTAAAGTACACGGCAAGACAGTAGAAGAAGTGCATTTTCATGAGGTAGGTGCTATCGATACCATTATTGATGTTGTCGGCTGCCTGTTAGGTTTGGAATATCTGCAGGTAGAGAAAATTTATGTTGGCACTGTGACCACCGGCTTCGGTTTTGTACAATGTGCTCATGGTCTGATGCCGGTTCCGGCTCCTGCTACTGCTGAGCTTTTGCAGAAGCTGCCGCAGCGTCAGGGTCAGGTAGCCAAGGAAATGACTACACCTACCGGTGCAGCATTGCTGAAGGTTTTGGCTGAATACAGCGAAGGCCTGCCGCAGGGCTGGACAGGCGATTATATTGCTTATGGCGCAGGCACAAGGGATGTAGAGATACCTAATGTATTGCGCATGTATGTAGGCAAGACTGAGCAGCAGAAAGAAACTGTAGTGGAAGCTGCCTGCAATTTGGATGATGTAAGCGGTGAAATCGTTGGATATACAGCAGAGCGTCTGCTGGCGGCAGGTGCGCTGGACGTATGGACTGAGCAGATTATTATGAAAAAAGGACGTCCTGCCTGCAAGCTGATGTTTTTATGTGAGAAAAGCAAGTTAAATGAGCTCATGGCAATTGTTTTTGCAGAAACAGGAACTTTGGGCGTGCGTTATCATGAAGTGCAGCGCAGTGTTTTAGAGCGTGGTTTTGTGCAGGTTGATACTGCTTATGGTACAGTAAGAATAAAATACGGTAAAAATAATGATGTTATAAGTTCTTTAGCACCGGAGTACGAAGATTGCAAACAGACTGCAGCTGAGCACCAGGTGTCTTTAAAGGTTGTGTATGAGGCAGCGCGCAAAGCAGCGGAGGAAAAGCTGCATGGATGATTTTGTGCAATATTTGGCAGAATTACGCAATAAGCTGTCCGAAGTGGCTGAAGTAAGTGCTGAAAAGGATATTGCCTATGGTCACCAGTTTACTGTGCTGAAAGATGACGAGAAGGTTACTTTGACTGCATATAATGGCAAAAAAGGCAGAAAACTGGTGTGGGGCGGCAGCTCCGGTAGTTTATCAGCAGCTTTGCAGGCAGCAGTAAACGGCGGGTGGGTAGAGGCTCAAGATTCTTTGCAGCAGAAGCAGTTTAGCGGTATTTGGGCAGGCAGTGATGAATCTGGCAAAGGAGATTTCTTTGGATCCTTAGTAGTAGCTGCTGTAGTGGTAGATAATGCAGCTGCTATTAAGCTTGGTGCTGCAGGTGTTAAGGACTGCAAGCTGCTGACGGATAAGAAAATCTTGGAGTTAGAAACTGCTATTAAGGAAATCGCACTAAGCTATAGTGTGCTGGAATTGAAGCCGGAGATATATAATCTGCGTTATGAGCAGGTACGTAAAGAAGGCGGCAATCTCAACAGGTTATTGGGGTATGGTCATATTGCAGCGCTGTCAAAGGTATTGCAGGAGCAGCCTGCATGCAGCGGAGCATTAATTGATCAGTTTACGACTTCTGATGCTGTAATAAAGGCGCTGACCGCAAAATTTTCCGCTGTTGAGTTCAGACAGCAGCCGCGGGCAGAAAGCAATATTGCTGTTGCCGCTGCGTCTATTTTGGCACGGGCGCAGTTTTTGCACAGGATGGATGTATTATCTGAGCAGGCTGGTTTTACTCTGCCTAAGGGCGGCGGTACGGCAGCAACGGAGGCAGCGCAGCAGATTGCTGATCAATATGGAAAAGATGCGCTGCGTGGTTACGTAAAACTGCATTTTGCTAATTATGCTAAGCTAAAATAAATGGTTTGGTGGTGAAGCAAGTGAAACAGCTTATCGTCAATGCAGACGATTTTGGTTTACATACACAGATAAATAAAGGTATTATCAAAGGTTTTCAGGAAGGCTTTATTACCAGCACTTCGCTGATGTGCAGCGCACCGGCTTTTGCAGAAGCGTCAGAACTGGCACTGGCTAATCCTGCTCTTGGCGTAGGCATTCATCTGACCTTGGTTGGAGGGGTAGCACCTGCAGCCGCGCCTGAAAAAGTACGTAGCTTACTGGATGAACACGGACTTTTTCTGCCCGATTACGTAGCTTTTGCGTCAAGATTTTATCGCGGCGGCGTAAAAATGAGTGAGCTGAAAACAGAATTATGCGCGCAAATAGAGCGAGGCTTGGCTACGGGCATAAAAATAACTCATATTGACAGTCATCAACATACACATGTACTACCCATAATCAGTGATTTAGTGGTAAAATTATGTTGTAAATATAATATAAAGAAGATTAGAAATCCTCATGAAGCATATTTTTTTGACGGAGGATTTTCTGCAGGTATGGGCAGGAAGATAGGACGTGCCGGACTTTCTTTCTGTGCTTCTATGGCAATGCGGAAAGCTAAAGCTGCAGGTTTAAGCTGTCCTGAACATTTTTTCGGCATGCTGGCCGGAGGTAATCTTAATACAGCTTTAGTAGGTAATATTATTCAAAGCTTGCCCGAAGGCGTAAGTGAGATTATGACACATCCCGGTTTAGATGCTGATATATTGGGAAGGCAGTTTCCCTGGCATTATCACTGGGAAGATGAACTGCAGGCTTTCCTTGCAGAAGAAAATAAACGTTTGTTAGAGCAAAATAATGTTGCTCTGATAAATTTTGGTGGTTTGAAATAAATGACTAAAAAACTCTTAGTCCGCTTAGCAGCATTATTTGTGTTTGTTTTGCTTATTTCTGCTGCGGTAATTTATTTTACATTTGATATACGGGCACTGGAATATATGACTATGTTTGATCTGCAGTGCGTCCTGCTGGCTCTGGGCTGTCTGGCTTTAGGGCTTGCTTTTGATGGGCTGAGATTGATGACGCTGGCTGCTGTTACTGACGAAAAGCTGCCGGTACGTCAGGTAGTGAATGTCGTACTGAGTAACTATTTTCTGGCTTTGGTAACTCCGGGAGCAAGCGGTGGTGCTATTGCTCAGATTATGTTTATGAAAAAGGCCGGGGTGCCGGTTGCTAAGGCGACAGTGGTAGTATTGGTGCGTACTATTATGTCAATCTTCTTTTTGATTTTACTGGTGCCAGTGGTGCTGCACAGTGACAGTGATATCAGCAGATGGATGCCGCCTTCTGTGATAACAACAGTATCGGTATTGTTTGTTTCTTTGCCTGTAATTGCTTTCTTTTTAATGCGGACCAAATATCCTGAGCAGTGGCTGTATTTGTGTACAGCGAAGTTTTCATATGATACCAGGCGTAACTGTTTTATCTGGTACAAGGAATTTAAGCATGCTTTTGTGGTTATGGGGCAGCATCCTTTCCGGATTTTAAAAGCATTTTTAGAGTCAGGTATCAGCCTGTTGTGTATTTATGCTACTGTGCCTGCCTTCTTTACCGGCTTGAATATTGATTTTGATTTATTCCAGGTTATGGGCAGAATGGTGTTGCTCAATCTGGTACTATATTTTTCGCCCACGCCCGGTGGCAGCGGCATTGCCGAAGCCGGGTTTGTCGTACTGTTTTCTAACATCCTTCCTAATGGACTGGACGGTATTATGGCTGTCCTGTGGCGTTTTACGGCAGAGTATCTGCCGTTTTTGATGGGTGCGTTTGTGTCGGTACGAGCTTTTGGTGCTAATGTGCTGGCGATGACTAATTTAGGAAGGAGTAAGGAATGAAACTTTTGATAACAGGCGGTGCCGGTTTTATTGGTTCACACCTGCTGGAGCTTGTTGCTGCTAAAAAAGATGAATATGAAGTTGTGGTACTGGATAATCTTTCTTCCGGCAGTAAAGCTAATGTGCCTGAAGGTATAAGACTGGTGCAAGATGATATTCGTTCAGCAGAGTTAGAGAAATTATTTGCTGCAGAGCATTTTGATGCAGTTATTCATTTGGCAGGGCAGACGATGGTGCCCTATTCGCTTGAACATCCGCAAGAGGACTGTGATATTAATTTAATGGGTTTGTTAAATGTCCTGGAATGCTGCCGAAAGTACAAAGTAGGCAATATAGTCTTTTCTTCCAGCGCGGCTGTTTATGGGGATAATCTTAATATTCCTCTTAAAGAAACCGAAGCTTTGCAGCCTACGTCTTTCTATGGCCTGACTAAGATGACAAGTGAGCATTATCTGCGTTTATATCACGAGCTTTATCATATAAATACTGCTGTGCTGCGTTTTGCCAATGTTTACGGTGAGCGCCAGGGAGCCGGCGGTGAAGGCGGTGTAGTAAGTATATTCTGCAAGCTGCTGGCACAGAATAAACCGGTAACAGTATTTGGTGACGGCAGTCAGACCCGTGATTTTGTTTATGCTGGAGATGTGGCTGCAGCACTGTTGGCAGCAGTTAAACTGCCGGGATATAATACTATCAATATTTCTACACAAAAGGAAACTTCTTTAAAAGAGCTCTTGAACGCTTTTGAAGCAGCTGTAGGTCATACAATAGAAGTACATTATGCGCCTGCAAGAGAAGGAGATATCTTCCGTTCAGTACTGGCTAATGCAGCCTGCGGTAAATTGCTGAATTTTGTGCCGCAGATGACTTTAGCAGAAGGTATTAAACGTACTTATCATGATTATGCACAACAATATAAGCGAGGTATACAAGAACAATGAAACAGATTGAAAAAAACAGTCTGCTGATTTTGACCTGTGTTATTATTTTTACTTTATTCTTTGGTATCGGCGGTGTGCCGCTGCTTGACCCGGATGAACCGGTTTATGCAGAAACAGCCAGAGAAATGATTCAAACCGGTGATTTTTTATCGCCGCGTATTTTTGGCGACTACTGGTATGACAAGCCACCCATGTATTACTGGCTGGTAGCTGCTGCCTTCAAAGTATTTGGCTACAGTGAATTTGCAGCGCGTTTTCCGGCTGCAGTGATGGGCGCTTTAACTGCATTTATGCTGTATTTTTCTGTGACCAAGCTCTTTAATGAGAGAGCAGGTTTCTGGTCTTCTATGATTTTGACCAGCTGTATTCAGTTTTTCTATCTCAGTAAAGCTGCAGTTACAGATACATCGCTGTTATTTTTTATGACTGGCGCGCTTTTGAGCTTTCTGCATAAAAAGTACTGGCTTATGTATGTTTGCATGGGTTTAGCGACACTGGTAAAAGGGCCCATTGGCATTGTTTTCCCCGGTATAATCATCTTTTTATATCTGCTTTTCATGGGACAGCTGCGGGAAATTCTCCGTATGCATGTGTTGCGCGGCCTTTTGGTATATCTGTTAGTTGCAGGGCCCTGGTATTATCTTATGTACACAGTGCATGGCATGGAGTTTATCAATACTTTCCTGGGCTTTCATAATGTTACCCGTTTTACTACGCCGGAACATGCCAGCAGGGTTACTTTCTGGTATTACTTCCCGGTAGTTATCCTGGGTTTATTCCCGTGGACGGGACTGTTGATTCAATCAGTTAAGGCATCTATCAGTGACAGCCGTATTGACGATATGCGCCTTTTAATATTCATGCATGTATGGTGGGTATTTGTCTTTATCTTCTTTACTATTTGCAAGACAAAGCTGGTTTCTTATATTCTGCCGATGTTCCCGGCGCTGGCGATTATTATTGGCTGGAATATTTCTCGCATGATGCAGAAAATGCGTCATAATACTACTTTTTATCATTGGATTGCCGGCAGCGGCATTATGTTCCTGCTGTTAGGTGCAGGCTGGATAGTTGGGGGACAGCAGCTGCCTGAGCTGGCCTTTGGCGGTATGGTGCTTGGCGTATTGACGCTGCTGCTGGGTGCGGCTACTGTGTTTACACTTTGGTATTATCGTGATATTCAGCTGGCTGCTTGGCTGCATGTAATGATTGGTGTGGTAACTATGTGCGTGGCATTTGCTTTCCTGCTGCCGGTAGTTGCCGACCGTTTCAGTGTCAAGACTATCAGCGCAGAATATCAGCAGCAATGTGATCAGAATACTACTATTTATGTAGATAAGTTTCTGCGTCCGGGCTTTATGTATTACGCTGGCAAACCTGGGATTGAGATGCTGCCCAAGACAGATGCTTTTGCTAATGCCCTGCAAAATGGCGAGCATAAATATTTCCTCGTCAGAGGACTGGAATATCGCAGATTGCTTAAAACTCAGCAGCAGCCTGCTAATCTGCATCAGGTAACAGAGATTGCCGACATTTATCTGCTGGAGCAGAAATAAAGTAAAAAATAAAAGAGGCTTACATTTGTAAGCCTCTTTTTTGTCGTATAGATTATAATCTGTTGGAGCTGTTGAGTACGTCGCGCATTTTGTGAGCAACCATGTCATGGATTGCCTGACGTGCCGGTTTCAGATATTGACGGGGATCGAAGTCTGCCGGATTTTCTGCCAGGTATTTACGTACGGAAGCGGTCATTGCCAGACGCAGGTCAGTGTCGATGTTGATTTTGCAAACGCCGTATTTACCAGCTTTGAGCAGCATGTCTTCAGGAACGCCTTGAGCACCGTCAAGTTTACCGCCGTATTTGTTGCATTCTTCTACGAAAGAAGGAATAACAGTGGATGCACCATGCAGTACCAGAGGGAAGTTAGGCAGCATGTTGGAAATCTTTTCAAGACGGGCAAAATCCAGTTCAGGTTTACCTTTGAATTTATAAGCGCCGTGGCTGGTGCCGATAGCGATAGCCAGAGAGTCTACACCAGTGCGTTCTACAAATTCTACAGCCTGGTCGGGGTCAGTGTAGGTAGCATCTTTAGTATTTACTTTAACTGCGTCTTCTACGCCTGCCAGACGGCCAAGTTCAGCTTCTACTACTACACCTTTGCTGTGAGCATATTCTACTACACGGCGGGTAATTTCAATGTTTTCTTCAAAAGGATGTTTGCTGCCGTCAATCATAACGGAGGTGAAACCGCCGTCAACGCAGGCTTTGCAGATTTCAAAATCTTCGCCATGGTCAAGATGCAGGCAGATAGGCAGACCGCTTTCTTCAACAGCAGCTTCTACCAGTTTCATCAGATAGATGTGGTTGGCATATTTGCGTGCACCTGCGGAAACTTGCAGGATCAGCGGGGATTGTTCCTGTTTGGCAGCGGAAACAATACCTTGGATGATTTCCATATTGTTAACGTTGAAGGCGCCTACAGCGTATTTGCCTTCATAGGCTTTTTTAAACATTTCAGTAGATGTTACTAAAGGCATGAAATATTCCTCCTTAAAATTGTTGTTCTGCTGAATTAATTATAGCACACTGTTTCTGTTTCAGTATATAATTTTTCTTAAATCTTTCGGCAGCTCGCGGGTAATCTCCAGCGGCAGATCGCTGACAGGATGGATAAACTGCAGCCGATAGGCATGCAGCGCATGCCTGCTTTGCGGACCCGGCGTGCCGTAAAGATTATCGTTATAGAGCGGATGACCTATATGCGCCAGATGGACACGTATCTGATGTGTGCGACCGGTAAAAAGACGCAGACGCAGTAAGGTTTTATTCTCGCTTCTATGCAGCACCTGGTAGGCTGTTTTAGCGTATTTGCCGTTTTCACTTACGCAGCGTTCAATGATGCTGCCTTCCTTGCGGGCGATAGGCGCTTCGATAATACCTGCATCTAGCTCTATACGGCCTGTAGCAATGGCAAGATATTCCTTGATGATTTCTCTTTGCGACAGCCAAAATTGTACTACCGGCTCTTTGGCAAAGATGACAAGACCAGAAGTATTGCGGTCAAGACGGGAAACCGGATGAATGCCGCAGGACAGATTTTTCTGCTGATAATAAGCTGCTACGTAGTCATACAGAGTACAGCCGCTTTCATTTACCGTCGGATGAATGAGCATACCGGGCGGTTTGTCGATAATAAGCAGGTAATCATCCTCATAGGCAATAGCGCCGGGGGACAGAGCAAAACTATCCATTAGTGCTGGATTTCTTCTTTGTCGACAATTTCAATATTATCCAGCTGAGCCTTTAACTGACTGCGGATATTGCCGAGATATTCCTGATACAGCTCTTTTTGTTCGATTTGTTCTTCCAAAGTTAAGCCGGTGCTGCGTTTTTTGGCAGCCAGCTCGTTAATGCGTTTAATAAGTGCGTTTATTTCCATTTTAATCACTCCCTGCTTGCCATTATAGCAGAGGTAGAGAAAGCTAACAAGGTGCTTTTGCGTTGACTGGGTCAGGCAATTGTGTTATTATGAATAAAGTGCTAATAAGATTAATTCGCACTCACTTTCTGCTGCAGTACAGCTGTGCTGGAGCTTATTTTATTTGAGGTGATTATATATGCGGCTGAAAAAATTTACCGTTGTTTTTTTATGCTTGCTGACTTTACTGGCTGCGGGCTGTGGCGGTGGACAGGAGGCCAAGCAGGAGGTTAAGGGCAAATATGCTACCATAACCGATGCTGCAGGTCGTACTGTGGCTTTGGATGCGGAGCCTAAGCGTGTCGTGGCGCTTAATCCATCCTATCTTGGCATGATTGATTCCGTAGGCGGATCTATTGTAGGACGTGCTACTTCCAAGCTTGTTACAGTGCCGGAATCAATGCGTGAAGCGCCGGAAATAGGCTTTGTCTATAATATCAATATGGAAAGTCTGGTAGGCTTGAAACCTGATCTGGTGTTGGCAGGAAAAAATCAGCACGAAAAATTTGTGCCTTTATTGGAATCAAACAATATTAAGGTTATTGAATTGGATGCTAAGACCTATACTGAGGTACAGGATACTGTAAGACTTTTAGGCAAGATTTATGGTACTTCTGATAAAGCAGAGCAGGAATGCGCTTTGTTAAACAGTGAAATTAAGGCGGTAACAGATAAGCTGCCGAAAGAGAAGAAGAAAATCGTTATTATGCATGCTACTGCCAGCAGTGTTACTACGGAAGGAAGCCGCAGTATTGCAGGCTGTGTAAGTGATATTCTGGGCTTTGAAAACGTAGCGGCAAAAGCGCTGCAGGGTAAATCAGAAAAAACTCCGTACAGCATGGAAGCACTGGTGGAGCAGAATCCGGAAATCATCTTTATTACTTCTATGGGTAAGGCAGATGAAATTGAAAATCGTCTGCGTTCTGATTTCAAGAATAATCCTGCCTGGGCTTCTTTGCAGGCTGTGCAGAACGGTAAAGTTTATGTGCTACCGGAAAACTTGTTCTTACTGAATCCTGGCTTGGAATATCCTAAAGCGGTAGAATATATGGCTCGCCAGGTATATCCAGAGGTTTTTGCAGATGGAAAATAAACATTACGATGGAACAGAAGCCGCTGCCCGCATGGGCATTCCCAGAGGCTTGTGGCGTGCAGGGGTTATAGGCTTTTTCCTGCTTTTGGCCTGCTGCGGCGTGTTTTTCAGTCTGACCAAAGGTGCCAGCACTATAACCTTAAATGAAATTATTGCTATTTTGCTGCAGCCAGGCAGTGACCCGCAAAGTCAGATTATCTGGAATATCCGTATGCCTCGGACTATTGTAGCGGCTCTTGTAGGTATTAATCTTTCCCTTTCCGGGGCTATTTTGCAGGCTGTTATGCGCAATCCGCTGGCTGACCCGCATATTATCGGTATTTCTTCCGGTGCAGGTTTAGCCGGTGTTATTATTATGATTCTTTTTCCGGCTTTGGAATATTTAATTACTCCGGTAGCATTTGCTGGTGCTATGCTTGCCGCTGTGTGCATTTATATTCTGGCCTGGAAGAACGGCATCAAACCGGTGCGTATTATTTTGGCCGGTGTAGCAGTATCAGCCTTTTTAAGTGCCGGTATCAGCGGTTTAATGATTTTTTACAGCGACAGGGTACATGGTGCGCTGATGTGGATGGTTGGTGGTCTGGCTGCCAGAAGCTGGCCGCATGTACATATCATACTGCCTTATGCAGTGCTGGGACTTTTGCTGGCTTTGGCAGGTGCGGCTTATCTCAATATCCTGCAGCTGGGTGATGAGATGGCGCGAGGTCTTGGTGTTAATGTAGAAGTTACCCGTATTGTTATGACTGCAGTTGCAGCATTGCTTGCTGCCAGCGCGGTAAGTGTAGTTGGTCTTCTGGGCTTTGTCGGACTTATTGTGCCGCATGCAGCGCGGCTTTTGATAGGCAGTGATTATCGTTTTCTGCTGCCGGCGGCTGGTCTTTTAGGAATTGCTACAGTTACCTTGAGTGATACTTTTGCCAGGGTTATCTTTGCGCCGGTAGAATTGCCTGTAGGTATCATTATGGCCTTTTTAGGAGCGCCCTTCTTTTTATTCTTGTTAAGGAGGGAAATCTGATGAGTGCTATTATTTCTGCAGAACATGTAAATATCGGAATTAACAATAAAACGATAGTCAAAGATTTATCTTTGGACATTCCTGAAGGCAAGGTAACTGCTATAATCGGCCCTAATGGCTGCGGTAAGAGTACTACTTTGAAGGCAATTTCCCGTATCATGCCTTACAGCGGTAAGATAACCTTTAAAGGCAGAGATATTAAAAGCTTTTCACACCGTGAGTTTGCTCGCTGTCTGGCCATTTTAACTCAGTCGCCGCAGGCTCCGGCAGACCTTACTGTCAGCGACTTGGTAGAGATGGGGCGTTTTCCTCATCGTGGTTTTTTAGGCCGCGGCAGCAGCAGTGAGGACAGCAAACATGTGGAATGGGCCTTGGAGCAGACAAATATGAGTGGTATGCGTCATCGCCTTTTAAGTACTTTGTCCGGCGGCGAACGTCAGCGTGCGTGGATTGCTATGGCTTTAGCGCAGCGTCCGGAAGTACTTTTCCTGGACGAGCCTACTACTTATCTTGATATTTGTCACCAGCTGGAAATTATGCAGCTGTTGGCACGTTTAAATAAGGAGCTGGGACTGACGGTAGTCATGGTAGTACATGAATTAAATCATGCTATCCAGTATGCTGATTTTGTGGCGGTTATCAAAGCTGGCTCCATGGTGACCAGCGGTGTACCTAAAGAGGTTATTACCGGTAAGCTGCTGGCTGATGTTTTTGGTGTGCAGGCAGATGAATTTATCTGCAGCAACGGTCAGCGGGCATTGGTGCCTGTTGATTTAATCTGAATATTAAAGAAGCATTGTGCTTGTGTTCACGATGCTTCTTTTTTATTGCCATATACAGAAAAAATATTTAGTGTATGTGGTAGCCAATTTGTCATAAATAGTATATACTATTTATATAAGCAGTTTAGAAAGGGTGTGAAGATCATATCTTTAAGTAACAGACAAAAACGTATTGCTGAAATTGTGCGTCTGGAAGGGCCTATTACCGGTGAGCATATTGCAGAGCGTTTGAGTGTTACCAGAGCAGCCCTGCGCAGTGATTTGGCCATCCTGGTAATGGGAGGCATCTTGGATGCGCGTCCCAAGGTTGGCTATTTTTATACAGGCAAAAATACACTTGGAATGCTGATGGAGGAAATTTCCGGCATCTGCGTCAAAGACCTGCAGTCTGTACCGGTGGCTATCAGCCAGGAAAAGAGTGCCTATGAAGCGGTTGTAACTATGTTCCTGGAGGATGTAGGCACAATATTTGTAGTTGATGAAGCAGGACTTCTGGCAGGTGTTGTTTCCCGTAAGGACCTTTTAAAGGCCGCTATCAATAATGCTGACCTGCATGATATTCCGGTAGTAATGGTTATGACGCCGCTTTCCAAGATTATTGTGGCGCATCCCGAGGAATCGGTAGCTGCAGCGGCACGCAAGGTTATCGATAATGAAATCGACAGCCTGCCCGTAGTAAGAACCGTAGACGACGGCAAACGCAGCTATGAAGTAGTAGGACGCATCACGAAGACTAATTTTACCAGACTGCTGGTTGATTTGGCAGAAGGTAAAGGGGGTAATTATCATAAATAAAATCAATCCTATAATTTACGCTGTTTCTGACTCTATCGGCGAAACAGCAGAGTCGGTAGTAAAGGCTACTACCAGCCAGTTTGTAGAAGAAAAATTTGACGTTATCCGTGTTCCTTATGTTAAAGATAAAGAGCAGATTGATAAAATTTTAGATGAAGCTGTTGCAGCTAATGCTATTATCTGCTATACCATCGTATCTCCTGAGCTGCGTGAACATATTGCAGACAGAGCTATGGAGCTTGATTTGCAGGTAGTGGATGTACTTGGCCCCATGCTGAAAGCTGTGGAAAAAACTACCGGCCTCTTCCCGAAAAATCAGGCTGGACTTATCCATTCCTTGGACCATGAATATTTTAAACGTGTAGAAGCAGTTGAATTTGCTGTAAAATATGATGATGGTAAAAATCCTTTGGGCCTTTTGAAAGCAGATATCGTTATTATCGGTGTATCTCGTACTTCCAAGACACCGCTTAGTATGTATCTTGCTCATAAAAAGGTTAAGGTTGCCAACGTACCGCTGGTACCGGAGTTGCAGCCGCCCGATGAATTATTCCAGGTTCCGCCGTATAAGATTGTCGGTCTGTTAATTGATCCGTTCAAGCTTAATGAAATTCGCAGTGAACGACTGAAAACCATGGGCTTGTCTGATACTGCTGTGTATGCGGATATGAAACGTATCAATGACGAACTGGAATATGCCAAAGGCATTATGCGCCGTGTGCATTGCCCGATTATCAATGTTTCCAACCGTGCAATCGAAGAAACTGCGGGTATTATTCTGGAATATGTACGTAAGAACAAAGAACGTCACGGTATTAAAGACTAATAGAATATGTTGCAATAAAAAAACGCTGACATTTTGTCAGCGTTTTTTGTTTTAAGTTTTTAAATAAATTTTTTCTCTTCCACATTATAGACAACATCGCCGGGCTGCGGTGCGCCGTTGACTTTTACATTGCCGTGGAAAGATGCCAGCTTGGTTTTCCAGCAGAAAGAACCACTGTCGGCAGTGATATTAGTCTTATCGTGGGTAAAATGCAAATTGCCGTTTACATAGGCGGTACGGTCTGAATGGTAAACATCAACCTTATCGCACAGAAAGCTGAGCTGATCATAGGAAAGGGCGATATTGCCAACGCCATGTACTTCCATATCATACAGCATAACCTGGGTTTTGTCGCCTGTAATAGTCAGCATTTTATCATGCGCAGGAAACTGAACATAAACATTGCCAACCAGGTCATATACGCCAGTCAGAGGATTAAAGGTACGAGTATCACTGCGGATAACAGGCTCTGCCGCTAAACAGCTTACCGGTATCATAATCAGCATTAAGACAAGAATCAAAAGTTTTTTCATGTAGGTCACCTCACGTAACTATATTATTATAGACTGTTTTATAGGGCAAGGCAATTAAAATTTAGTTAATTTATAGAAAAAATAAAGAAGTTTACATAAAAAAAGAGGATTTTAAAGGATTGCATTGAATTATTATTTTGTAACGATTAAAAAGTCAGGAGTAGTTTTATGAGCGCAGATTTTACCGATTTTAAAGAGCAGGTCCGCAATAGCGCTGATATTGTGGAAGTTGTTTCCGGTTATGTTGCACTCAAAAAACGCGGGAGAAACTATTGGGGCTGCTGCCCTTTTCATGGTGAAAAAACACCGTCTTTTTCAGTGAATGCCGAAAAAAATATGTTTTACTGTTTCGGCTGTCACGAAGGCGGCGATGTTTTCAGGTTTATCATGAAAAGCGAGAACTGCAGCTTTATCGAAGCGGTAAAGATGCTTGCTGCGCGATATGGAATCCCTATTCCTGAAAAAGAAAAAACTGCTGAAGAAATCAAACGTGACAGGCAGCGCAAAGAACTGGGCGAGGCTAATGAGCTGGCAGTAAGATTCTATCAATCCTGCTTGCTGCGCACACATTATGGTAAGCCTGCATTGGCGTATCTGGCGGGGCGCGGTATTACGCAGCAGATTATTGAGCAGTTTTCTATCGGTTATGCGATAGATAATTTTTCTGCTTTGACAACTTCGCTGGGAAAGCGTGGTTGCAGTACCAATGTGCTGATAAAAGCAGGACTTGCTTTGCCGGGTAAAAACGGAGGAGCTTATGATAAGTTTCGTGGGCGCGTGATGATTCCTATTAAGGATGCCCGCGGCAGAGTCGTCGGCTTTGGCGGCAGAGTTCTCAGCAGTAATATGCAGCCTAAGTATATGAATACCGGTGAAACGGAGCTGTTTAACAAGCGCTATCTGCTCTTTGGCATGGATATCGCGGTAAAGAACATTAAAGCACTGCATCAGGCTATTGTCGTGGAAGGCTATATGGATGCCATAAGTTTGCACGCTGCAGGCATCACTAATGCAGTAGCCTCAATGGGAACGGCATTTTCTGCAGAGCAGGCACGTATTTTAAAAAGAATTACGGATAACGTAGTCTTTTGCTATGACAGTGACGATGCCGGTCGCAGAGCTTCTGTAAGAGCAGTAAGCATAGCCAGAGAGGCAGGACTGCAGGTACAGGTTGCAGGTGTTCCTAACGGTAAGGATCCGGATGAGTTTGTCCGGCAATATGGTAAAGATGCTTTTCTGGAGGTTGTCAAACAGGCTCCGGATGGTATAGATTTTCAGATTGAAGAAACAATCAGACAAAATAATGTTACAAATTTAGCAGGAAAAGTCGAGGCAGTGTCGAATATACTACCATTCCTGTTAGAGTGTAAAAGTGAAATCGAAGCTGCCGGGCATATCAGAAAACTGGCGCAGAGGCTGACTATCGACGAAGGCCTGATAGCGGATGAATACCGCAAGGCTGCTCGCAGAAAAAATCCTTCTGCTGCAATGAATATAGCTCGTGCAGCAGCACCAGAAATGGTGCCTGCGGATAATCAGGCTGAAACAGTGCTTTTAGCAGTACTTTTGGAACACCCAGACATGGCAGCAGATTGTCAGGATACGATTGAAGAAGTGGGTTTTGTCCATAAGGGCTATGGCGAAATTTTCAAAGCTCTGTTATCTGTACAGGATGAAGAAAATCCGGTAGAGAAACTGACTTCCCTGCTGGATGACGAGCAGGTATCAATGGTAGCAGGGTTGCTGTCACGGCATATTGTCGACAGTGACTGTGAGAAAATCATTGAGGACTGTCTGCGGCAGATGAAAGAAACATTTTTGAAACAGCAATATGAAAAACACCGTCTTTTAGCTGACGAATTTGAACGCTCAGGCGACAAACGGTTTATTGATGAATTAATGGAAAGTCAAAGGATACAGCATGAAATCAAAAAACTCTATGGAAGCTAAAAAAAAGATGGAAGGAGGGGACACCATGGACAATAACTGCAAATTTACCAAGGAACAGCTGGATGAGCTTATTCAAAAAGGCAAGAGTAAAAATGGTGTTCTCACTTATAAAGATATCATGGCCTTTATGCAGGGTGTGGAAACCATCAGCCCTGAAGATGTAGAAAATCTCTATGAGATTATTACCAGAAAAGGTCTGGAAATAGTTGACGACACCAATGCTGACGACGATGATGCCATCCTGCCTGTAGTAGACAGTGATGACGATAACGAAGAAATCAACGAAGCTGAACTGGCTAATCTGTCTGTGCCTGAAGGCATCAGCATTGATGATCCGGTACGCATGTACCTGAAAGAAATCGGCCGCGTACCTCTGCTGGTTGGCGAAGATGAGATAAAGCTTGCTAAACGTATGGATAAGGGCAGACAGGCAGAACGCCTGATGCGCGGCAAGAATATCGAATTGGATGTGCCTGTGTTCAGCAGTGAAGATACGACTCAACAGCTGCTCGACAGAATCAGTACAGAACTGGAGAACGAAGAAAAAATTACTAACCTGCGTTCCGTATTCAGAGTTTTGGATATGATTTCTGCACGTCATAAAGAAGGCAATCCCTATACTGTTGATGATTACCAGGATCTTATTTTTGAATTTACCAAAGACGAGCGTCTGCACCTGCAGCGTTTGATGGTTGAGCAGCGTTGCTTTATTCCCGAATGCGACAAGCTGGTGATTGACAAGCCTACCAGTGATACTGAAGCGCACGCTCTTTATCAGATTAATGCCTTGCTGACGGAAGTAAAAGAAAGATTTACTGACGGACGTGAAAAAGACATGATGCTGTCCGAAGAATATGTAAATCTGGATGAGCGTTATAAAAAGCTGCTTAAGGCTGTACAGCGTCAAGGCGATAATGCTAAAAAATGCTTGTCAGAAGCCAACCTGCGTTTGGTAGTAAGTATTGCCAAACGTTATGTTGGACGTGGTATGCTGTTCCTTGACCTTATTCAGGAAGGCAACCTGGGCCTGATTAAAGCAGTAGAAAAATTTGACTATAATAAAGGCTTTAAATTCAGTACTTATGCTACCTGGTGGATTCGTCAGGCAATCACACGTGCTATTGCTGACCAGGCAAGAACTATCAGAATTCCTGTACACATGGTAGAAACTATTAATAAGCTGATCAGAGTTTCCCGTCAGCTGCTGCAGGAATTGGGCAGAGAGCCGCAGCCGGAAGAAATTGCTAAGGAAATGGATACTACGGTAGAACGTGTACGTGAAATCATGAAGATTGCACAGGAGCCTGTTTCTTTGGAAACTCCTATCGGTGAAGAAGAAGATTCTCATTTAGGAGACTTTATTGAAGACCATGACGCACCGGCACCGGCAGATGCAGCTTCCTTTACCTTACTGCGTGAGCAGTTGGAAGAGGTACTGGAAACTCTTACTCTGCGTGAGAAGAAGGTACTGGAATTACGCTTCGGTCTGGAAGACGGACGTTCTCGTACTTTGGAAGAAGTAGGACAGCATTTTGGTGTCACTCGTGAACGTATTCGTCAGATTGAGGCGAAAGCATTGCGTAAACTGCGTCATCCAAGCCGCAGCAAACGACTCAAGGATTTCCTGGAATAGTTGTTGACAGTAAAATAAAAGTAATATATAATATAATACGTTAGTTATCTGTGTGTATGGGCCTATAGCTCAGTGGTAGAGCCACCGGCTCATAACCGGTTGGTCGTAGGTTCGAACCCTACTGGGCCCACCAATACATATAACTTATCTGGGGGCGTAGCTCAGCTGGGAGAGCACCTGCCTTGCAAGCAGGGGGTCAGGAGTTCGATTCTCCTCGTCTCCACCAAATAAAAAAGCAAAGCGCAGACATTGTGTCTGCGCTTTTTTATTTTTTAATGAAAAAATTTAATTACTTTATTGTACTTGTTTTTAAACTAAATGTATACTGATAAACTAAAAAAATATAGCAAATAATAATTTATTACCATTAAGATTAAATTTGTGAATAAAATATGTACTAAAATTAAGCTTGCAAAAAGATTAAAAACATGATAAATTGCAAATATAATCTTGCTAATACACATAAAATTTAAAGTTATTGAGAGGAAACAAGGCTACTCTGAATAAAATATAAAGAACATGTGGAGCAGTGAGATTTGAACATCTTATTTCCTAAGGAGGAATTTATCATGCAAAAATCTTTAGTACTGGCCATGGCTATGGCTTTAGGCGTAACTGCTTCCGCGTATGCGGCAAATCCTTTCTCCGATGTACCGGCTGGTCATTGGGCATATGACAGTGTAAACAAACTGGCTGAAGCTGGTGTAGTTGAGGGTTATCCTGATGGTACTTACGGCGGCAGCAAACTGATGACTCGTTATGAAATGGCACAAATTGTAGCTAAAGCGATGGCAAAAGGCGCTGACGTAGATAAACTGGCTGCAGAATTTGCTGAAGAACTGGATTCTTTAGGTGTACGTGTAGCAAATTTGGAAGAAAAATCTGACAATGTAAAAATTACTGGTGAAATACGTTATCGCTATGCGGATTCTCACGCAGAAGGCTATACCAATGATTTGCGTTCCAGACTCTGGGTAAGCGGTCAGGTGAATGATGACTGGAATTATGTGGGAATGATTGAAAATACCCAGGATTTCGGCAACGATAATGGTGATGAAAAGACCAGCTTCAAACGTGCTTATGTACAGGGTAAACTGGGCGGTCTTGATGTAACTGCCGGACGTTATAATCTGTTTGTTGCTAATGGCAATATTTATGATACTGATGCAGACGGCGCGCAGGTAACTTATGGTGATAAAGTACAAATTACCGGTTTTGCAGGTAAAGGAACTGATTTCGAATTTGAGGATGAAAAAGGTTCCTACGGTAATTATGCAGGTGCGGAAGTAAATGCTGCACTGGGTAAAAATATGAATTTACTTGGCGGCTATGTGAATTTCAAGGATATGTATACAACTGACCAAAAAACTGGCATTGACAATAATATCTGGTATGCTGGAGCTGCCTATAATGTTGGTGACGTAACATTGGATGGTATGTATCTGAAAGGTGACATGAAAAACCTTAAAGGTGAAAAAGCTACCACAGATAATGATGGCTATGTACTTGGTATTTCCTATAAAGGCGCACAGGCTGATGAAGCCGGCAGCTGGGGTTTATGGGCAAAATACTATAATCAAGGCGGACAAACCTATGTAGCAGGTGCTCATACTACGGACGCTAATACTTTTGGTATTGATGGTTTTAAAGGTTACGGTGTAGCAGCAAATTACGCTTTTGCTAAAAATATTGTTGGTACGGTAGCTTACTACGATACTGAAAGCAAAATGGACAGCAAGAAAGATGACCAGATTATCTGGAGTGATCTGACTTTCTTGTTCTAAAAAGTACAAGTATAAAAACAGAACGGTTTTAACCGTTCTGTTTTTTTGTCTGTAATTATAGTTTGTTTATACTTAGCTATATTCTGTACAGATTATAAGGTATCTTTAGGTTTGATTTTTAAAGATGATATATAGCATACTCTAAATATAATTGTATATTTATATAAGATATACTTATTTTTACAAAGTTACGGTATGTATATGAAAGGAAGAAAAGAAAAAATACGTGTATACAATTTGATGTTGTATTGAGATATATTTTGAGTTATGTTACAATAAAATCCGTAAGTTATTAAATATACAGTACATGTAAATTTTATTAGTTGTGGGGGCGTTAATTATGTTGGAATTTTTGAACATGGTGGATAGCTTTGTCTGGGGTCCGCCGCTGATGATTTTGCTTATTGGTACAGGTGTACTGCTGACTGTTCGTCTTGGACTTTTGCAGGTTATGAAGTTGCCGAAAGCGTTAGCTTTGATTTTTACGGCGCGTAATTCCGGTAATGGTGATATCAACAGTTTCCAAGCTTTATGTACAGCACTGGCAGCAACAGTTGGTACAGGTAATATCGTAGGCGTAGCGACTGCTATTAAAGCCGGTGGTCCTGGTGCACTGTTCTGGATGTGGCTGGCTGCATTCTTTGGTATGGCTACCAAGTATGCAGAAGGCGTACTGGCAGTTAAATATCGTACTGTGGATGAAAACGGCAATGCTTCCGGCGGTCCGATGTACTATATTGAACAAGGTCTCGGCAAGTCCTTTAAACCTCTGGCAGTACTGTTCTCCGTATTTGGTGTTATGACTGCCTGCCTGGGTTCCGGTACTTTTACTCAGGTTAACGCAATCACTTCTATTACTGAAGTTTCTTTGGGCATTCCTGTTATCTATACTGCCGCTGTACTCACTGTACTGGTTGCAGTTGTTACTATCGGCGGCCTGCAGTCTATTGCAAAGGTTGCCAGCAAGATAGTTCCTTTTATGGCAGTGCTTTATGTTATTACTACAGTTTCCGTACTTGTTTATTATTCCGACAAGGTTGCAGACGCTTTTATGCTGGTTATCAATAGTGCTTTCAATCCTACTGCTGCTATGGGCGGTTTCCTGGGTGCTACGGTAATGGTTGCAATGCGTAACGGTGTTGCCCGCGGTATTTTCTCCAACGAAGCAGGTCTCGGCAGTGCTCCTATCGTAGCTGCGGCTGCTAAAACTAAATGGCCTGCAGAACAAGGCTTGGTATCTATGACCGGTACTTTCATTGATACTATCATTATCTGCTCTTTGACTGGTCTGACTCTTATTGTCAGCGGTGTATGGTGCGGTGACGTTAACGGTGCTGCTATGACTGAGGCTGCATTCTCTTCTGCATTCCCGTATGCAGCTAAATATCTCTTAACTGCCGGTCTTGTACTCTTTGCTTTTACTACTATCATCGGCTGGAACTATTATGGTGAACGCTGCGTTGAATATTTATTCGGCGTTAAAGGCATCAAACCGTATCGTTATATCTTTATCGGATTGGTTGCTATCGGCGCTTTCCTGAAACTGGAAATGATCTGGGTATTGGCAGATATCGTAAACGGCTTAATGGCAATTCCTAACCTGATTGCTCTTATCGGCCTCAGCGGCGTGGTTGTTGCTGAAACTAAAGCATATTTCGCATATTGGGAAAAAGTGCATAGCCGTAAAAGACAAATTAAAGAATTCACTGCTGCTGTGCAGAAACAATAAGAAAAAATAAAAAATTAGAAAAAGTGCTTGCATATCAGTAAAAATGTGCTATAATTACACACATAAGTAAATATTGAGTGGATGATGTATATGGGAGAAGGTTTTTACCTACCGAAGGAGCAAAACTCTCAGGTGCTTGAAAAAGCGGAACCGTATATGGACACAACTCTGGAGAGTCCCTTAAATGGGCGCCGAAGGTGCACGGATGGCAACATCCTTATCTCTCAGGCCAGTGGACAGAGAACAGTTGTATATATGGCTTATTTGTCATATCTTCATTGACCTCAACCAGAGTATTATCAGATACTCTGGTTTTTTATTTACTTAAAAATAAGATGGAGAGGGAGTTTAACAATGCTGGAATTATTGAATCAAATTGATACTTTTGTATGGGGGCCGCCTCTGTTGGCTTTGCTGGTAGGTACCGGTATCTGGCTGACTATAAGATTACGTTTGCTGCAGGTTTTCAAATTAGGCAGTGCTCTTAAACTTATCTTCAGTGCTAAGAATGACGGCAGCGGCGACGTAAACAGTTTCCGTGCTTTGTGTACTGCACTTGCTGCAACTGTCGGCACCGGCAACATCGTTGGTGTTGCAACCGCTATTAAAGCCGGTGGTCCGGGTGCTATCTTCTGGATGTGGATTGCTGCTTTCTTCGGTATGGCTACCAAATATGCAGAATGTCTTTTGGCTGTAAAATATCGTACCGTGGATGCTAACGGTGCTATTTCCGGCGGCCCGATGTACTACATTGAAAATGGCTTAGGCAAAAAATATAAACCTCTGGCTGTCATCTTTGCAGTGTTCGGTATCCTTTGTGCTTACTTTGGTATCGGTACTTTTGCTCAGGTAAACTCTATTGTTGAAATTACCAGAATTTCTGCCGGTATCCCCGTTGTTTATACCGGTATTGCTCTGACCGTACTGGTTGCCGTAGTAACTATCGGTGGTTTAAAATCCATTGCTCGTGTTGCCGGCAAAATTGTTCCGCTGATGGCTCTGCTGTACTTTGTTACTACTGTTGGTATTCTTATTACCTTTGCCGATCAGGTACCTGCAGCTGCAGCTCTGATTATTGAATCTGCTTTTAATCCTACTGCTGCCAGCGGCGGTTTCCTGGGTGCAACCGTAATGATGGCAATGCGCAACGGTGTTGCCCGCGGCGTATTCTCCAATGAATCCGGTCTTGGTAGTGCTCCTATCGTAGCTGCTGCTGCTAAAACAAAATGGCCTGCAGAACAAGGTTTGATTTCTATGACCGGTACCTTTATTGATACTATTATTATCTGCACCTTGACCGGTCTGACTCTGGTTGTTACCGGTGTATGGCAGGGCGATCTGAATGGTGCTGCTATGACCGAGCAGGCATTTGTTATGGGCTTCCCGACTTTCGGCAGCATGCTTTTGATGGTAGGCCTGGTACTGTTTGCTTTCACTACTATTCTTGGCTGGAACTACTATGGTGAACGCTGCGTTGAATATCTCATGGGCGTTAAAGCAATCCTGCCGTATCGCCTTATTTTCATCGGCTTGATTGCCTGCGGTCCTTTCCTGAAACTGGAAGAAATCTGGGTACTGGCAGATATTGTTAACGGCCTAATGGCTATTCCGAACTTGGTTGCACTGCTGGCGTTGACTGGTGTGATTGTTGCTGAAACTAAAAAATATCAGGAACATCTTAAAGAACAGAAAAAATAATCTAAAAATTTTCAGGGCTGTCTTCGCAAGAAGGCGGTCCTGTTATTTTTATATGTGCAGAAATCGCAAAAATTTGATATGATATATAAAGTCAATATTTTCAGAAAAAGGGGATAGGATATGTTTCAGCATTTATTAGAGTATGAAGCTGATAAAAGCTTCGCGGCTCTGTTGCCTATAGGGGTATTTATTGTTTTATTCGTGGGAAGCGGCTTGGTTACCGGTGATTTTTATTTAATGCCGACAACGCTGGCTTTTCTGATTGCTCTTTTAGTAGCGCTGCTGCAAAATAAACGTTTTACTTTTGAGCAGAAATTATATGTTGCGTCCAGCGGGGCCGGCGACAGCAATATTATTACCATGTGTCTGATTTATCTGCTGGCAGGTATTTTTTCTGCTGTTGTAACAGCTGCCGGAGGCGTAACCAGCACTGTTAATCTGGCGCTGTCCTTTATTCCTGCTTACCTTGCAGTAATGGGCCTTTTTATTATGGGCTGCTTTATCTCTATTTCTATGGGTACCTCCATGGGAACTATTGCTGCCTTGGCGCCCATTGCCATTGATATCAGCGGCAAAACTGGCTATGAAATGCCCTTGTGTATTGGTGCAGTAGTATGCGGCGCTATGTTTGGCGATAATCTTTCCATGATTTCTGATACTACTATTGCTGCAGTGCGTACCCAAGGTTGCGCCATGAAGGATAAATTTTTGGCAAATATCAGAATCGTTATGCCGGCGGCGATTATTACAGCTATAATTTTTCTTGTAATTGCCAGCGGCAGTGACTATAAACAAAGTGCTGATACCAGCTATAATATTATTCAGGTAGTGCCGTATCTGTTAATTTTGCTGGGTGCATTGGCAGGGGTTAATGTGTTTACGCTGCTTATCGGCGGTTCTGTTCTTTCTGTATTGGCTGGGCTGTATACAGGCTCACTGGCAGCAAATAAAATTCTGGCTACAGTTGGTACCGGACTTTCTTCCATGTATGAGATTACTATTATTGCTATCCTGGCTTCCTGCATCAGTGCTCTGGTAAGAATGAACGGCGGTTTTGCCTGGATTCTGCACTATGTGCAGAACAGTGTTTCCGGCTTTAGGGGCGCACAGCTGGGTATAGGCATCTTAGTGCTGCTTATGGATATTGCAACTGCTAATAATACGATTGCTATTGTTTTAGCTGGTCCACTGGCACAGCGTATTGCATCTGCCTATAATATTTCACCTAAACGCAGTGCCTCGCTTTTAGACATCTTTGCTTCGGTTGGACAAGGTTTATTGCCTTACGGCGCACAGCTGCTTTCCGCTGCAGCGCTGACAGGATTAACGCCGCTGGCAATTATGCCGTATTTGTTCTATCCAGTTTTAATGTGCGTAAGCGTTCTTATTTTTATCTTTTTCAGTAAACAAGAACAAATAGCTTAAAAAAAGAAGCTGCAAAGCTAATACTTTGCAGCTTTTTACTATTATATAAGGTTTTTATACATCAGCGGAGCAATTTTATCATAGAGGAAGAAATACTCTACAAAACCTGCGGCATAAGGTGCTACTTCATATAACTGGAAGTAAACAGTTAAGCCCTTATCAGTTAAGTAAAAATCTTCCTTGCCGGTAAGCTGGACCTTATCAAAAAGGTATTTATCCTTATTTTGGTCTTTGGCAAGCTCGTTTAAAACGTTCAGATAAGTTTTATCAGCAAAGAGATCCGCCAGCTTTACTATTTCTCCTGTAGCTCTGTCTGCCGTCATACTGTAACGAATCGTCATGCCATGAGCGCCGCCGCTGTAGGTATAAATTGACTGCAGGAGGGATATGTAGGCACTGTTGTTGAGCTTAACTTCGTAATCAGCGTACATATGATAACGATTAGAATATTCCTGGCGTTCTTCGGCTTTAATATTTTGGCGCTTATGCACAAAATCTGCTACCTTGGCAATATCAGTAATTTCCTCGAATGTGTAGCCGTTTTGCAAATAAAGCGGATTAGGCTGTCCATATTCATTGCTGTAATACGGCAGATAAGCGTATAAGCTTTGGGCAATATTGCTGCTGAAGTAGTCCTGCATAGTTTGGAAACGGTTATTTTCAATGATTGGCATCCTGATATCAACAGCACTTCTCTTGAAGCTGCCATCTTTGACTGATATAGGCTGCATATTTTCCATAGCTGCGTTGCCGCTGCCTTCATAGGCTGCCAGTCCGTTTTTATGCTCGGCATCGGTAAATACTGCCGCTATGTAAGTTTTGCCGTTATATTCTTCCAGCCAGATACGTTTATCAGCGGTGGCATAGTGTAAACCATCAAAAAACATATCAGCAGAAGACTGCTTATGCAGACTTTGCGCAAAATCTTTATTGAAAAGATTACTGCAATAGGAAGCAAATTCCTGCTCGTTATTGATAATACGGGTTTGCTGATCGGCAAGAAGCAGACCTTTTGGATAGATAAACATTTTTGCTATAGCTGCAGTATCACCATTTTGGACTGCATCAATAAAACCGTTGACGGTATTTGCCGCTGTTTCAGCTGTTAGCTGGGCAGCAGGTGCAGTATTTTGCACGCTTTTAGGCGTAGTTTCCGGAGTACTTGCTGTAGTATAACTTGGCTGATATAAGAATAGTGCCAGACTGAGTGCTGCAAGACCTGCTGTTATTTTTCGCATGATTTCCACCTGCTTTCTGATTTAAGTAAAGTATCAAATTTATCTCTTAATTCCACATCTGCCAGAAAAAACCTGCCGTATTTAGCTAATTTACAGAAATTTCAATATTTGTTACGTCAGCAGTATTTTAACTGTCTTTAGTGTTATAATTAAGAAAAACGAGAGGGGATATTATGCCGTTAAAATTTCTTGCATCAGATATTACTAAAGTAAAAGTTGACGCTATCGTTAATGCAGCAGCACCGCATTTATTAGGAGGGGGTGGTGTTGACGGCTGTATTCACAGAGCTGCCGGACCGCAGCTTTTAGAGGAATGCCGTACTTTGGGCGGCTGTGCTGTAGGGCAAGCCAAGCTTACCAGGGGTTATTGCTTGCCGTGCAAATATGTTATTCATACGGTTGGCCCGGTATGGAAAGGTGGAGATAAGCAGGAAAAAGAACTTTTAACCTCCTGTTATCAGAATTCTTTGCAGCTGGCAGCAGAACATAATTGTCAAAGCATAGCCTTTCCGGTTATTTCTTCCGGTGTATATGGCTATCCGAAAAAGCAGGCGCTGAATGTGGCCATAAATACTATTGAAAGCTTTTTGCTGCAGCATGATATGCAGGTGTATATAGTGCTGTTTGATAAGAAGAGCTTTGGTATCTCTAATGAAGTTTATTTTGCTGCACATGAGTATATTGCTGAAAAGCTGCCGGAATATGCAGAAGCTTTTACTCTGCCGGAGACTGAGTGGCTGCCGCAACAAAAGCTTTATTGCACAAAATTATGGGAAAAATCTAAAACAGTTTTTAATTTAGCACTTGATGAGTGGTATAAGCGTTGGAATGTTTATAGCGAAGTTTTAAAAACAGGTGAGCCTGGTAGATTTTGTTTTTTGCAGGCTTGGCTGATTGCAGAATATTGCCTGCAGCAAGATGTTTGTAATTGGCAGTATATCAATGAAGTATTAGCTGCCAGTGAGCTGCCTGTTCTGGCTTAAAAGATAAAAGAAAAAAAGGAACCTGATTTTCAGGTTCCTTTTTATTTTACAGAATAGTGTGGGCTATAAAGTAGCCTGCCACGCAAGCCATGAATACGCCGACAAGGCCGGGCATCATAAAGCTGTGATTTAAAACAAATTTACCGATGTGGGTAGTACCGGAACGGTCAAAGCCGATGCAGGCCAAATCAGAAGGATAGGTGGGCAGGAAGAAGTAAGCATAGCAAGCGGGAATGAAGGAGAGAATCAGCAGCGGATCCATACCTACGTTCAGAGCGATAGGCATTACAATTGCGATTGCTGCAGCCTGAGAGTTAACCAGCTTGGAAGTCAGGAAAAGTACGATTGCATATGCCAGTGGGTAAGACGTTACTACGCTGCCGAGAAATTCTTTTAAGATACCCATGTGATTTGCAAAGTAGGTATCAGCCATCCAGGCAACACCGTAAACGGAAACCAGTGCAACTACACCGGAACGGAATACCTGACTGCTGCCAACTTCTTTGGCTTTGGTATTGCAGAAGAGCAGGATAAGTGCGCTGACAAACAGCATAACCATTTGGATAACGATAGTCATGGAAATAGGTTTGGGAGCAGTGCCTGCTTTAGCGGCAAAATGCGGCAGCAATGCAGGGAAGTTGCCGAGAACAGCGATTACAAGGATACCTGCGAAGAAAATAAACATAGCGTGATAGAAGGAAGACGGCAGCTTTTTGTCCAGCAGACTTTCAGTATTGCCGTAAACATATTCTCTTTGTTCAGGGTCTTTAATAAGCTCCTGGAAAGCCGGATCGTCTGCCAGTTCCTTACCGCGGCGATAGCTCCATAAAGCTGCAAAAAGTACGCCGATGAAGGTTGCCGGAATAGAGATAGCAAGAATCTGCATAATACTGAACTGATGACCTGCGGCCGCCATAAAGCCTACTACGGAAACAACGGCAACAGATACCGGAGAAGCGCAGATACCCATTTGAGAAGCAATGGAAGATACTGCCATAGGGCGTTCAGGACGTATACCCTGTTTAATTGCGATATCGTAGATGATGGGGAACATGGTGTAGACAACGTGGCCGGTGCCGCATAATACGGTTAAGAACCAGGTCGTCAGCGGTGCAAAGACGGTGATATGCTTGGGGTTATTGCGTAGAAATTTTTCTGCGTATTTCAGCATAACAGTAAGACCGCCGGAAGCCTGCAGAAAGCCTGCGCAGGTTACTACTGCCATAATGGTGAGCATAACATCGATAGGCGGCTTGCCAGGTTTGTAACCAAAAATGAAAGTATAGATAACAAGGCCGATGCCGCTGATAGCCGCTAAGCCGATACCGCCATGACGGATACCCAGCACAAGACAGAACATTAATATAAGAAAGCCTAAAACGATTTCCATGAAAACCTCCTGAAATAAAATGAGTTTTAATATTTTACGCAATTGTGAGAAAATTTTGACTGCGATAATGTATATTATACAGTATTCAAAAGAAAAAGCAAGAGATAAGCTATATTTTTTATAAATAGCATACACTAATTAAAATAAATTGATTTAAGATTTGCAAGATAAAGGAAGATTTTTTAGCGGCTTATGCTTGATTAAACGTATATAAAAGAGATTTTTGCTCAGTAAGCAATATTGAGCTAAGTTAATTTTATGTAAAGTATACGCTGCTTTGCTTGTAAAATATTATTCGGGCAGATATGCTGTAAGATAAGAAAACAGGAGCATTGCTCCAAAAGGGTGAGAAGATGAACTGGGTACAGGCTTTGAAAGTAAATTATAAAAGTTTATCAACTGCAGAAAAGCAGGCTGCAGATTATCTGCTGGCGCAGACAGAAGCTAAAGAGCTGGCAAAATATACTTTGCGGCAGTGCGCTGCAGCAGCAGGCGCAGGACAGCAGACAATAGTACGCTGCCTGCATAAATGTGGCTTTGAAAGCTGGAAAGAATTTTTACGCTGTGTCTGTGCTGAGGGCAGCGTGCAGGTACAGCCGTCAGAGCAGGCAGGTAAAGTAAGTATAGACAACATACCGGCAGCAGTAGCGGCCCATGCTGTCAATATTTTGGCAGACTTGGCGTATGGAATTAACAAAGATGATTTTCGTGCCGTTATCAAATGCCTGCGCAGCGCGCGCATGATTGATATTTATGGCGTGGAATGCTCCGTGGGCAGTGCTGTGGATTTAGCGGGTAAGCTGTTATATCTTGGTATGAACTGCCGTACTTATACCGATATGTTTTTTCAGAAGGTCAGTGCAGAGCATTTATCCAGCAGGGACGTAGCTATAGGCATATCTCAGTCCGGCAAATCACGGGTGACAGTGGAAGCGCTGCGCAGTGCCAAAGCAGGAGGAGCTGTAACGATAGCCATTACAGGCAATGGCAACTCTACGCTGACAGAATATGCTGATTACATTTTTGTTCTGCCGGACTTGCATCCGGGCGCCGGCTGGGTCAATTCCCGCGTTGCCCAGGTAGTGTTTAATGATATGCTTTATCAGGCGTTGCTGCTGAAAGATGAAGGCTGCAGGGAAAATATTCGCAATGCAGGCAAAATTTTTCAGCATGATATAATTTAATATTTTTCTAAGCGAGAATCTTTACGGAGCAATGCTCCGTAAAGATTTTTTTACATTTGAGATTGTTAAATTTCTGCAAAGAACATTTTACAAGGATTTGATGCTTTGCCGCAGTGTACATGCTATGCTTGGCTTGCGTTAAGGCGCATGAACTTTTGAAATGACGGAGGTTATAGCCGTGAAACAATTATTAAGCAGAAGTCAGTACACTAAAATACTGGCAGCTGCCGCAGGCAGTGAAGTTGGTCAGCTGAGCCAGCCGCTGCAGGAAAAATATCAGGTAAGTGTTGTACGTCCCGCGCAGAAAACGCTGACGATGATGCAATTTAGAGAGCCGGTAAAAGCTTCTCTGTTTTATTTGGGAGAAGTGCTGTGCAGTGAATGTATTGTTGAAGTTGCAGGTTTTAAAGGAGCTGCTGTTATGATTGGCGACGATTTTGCCAAGGTTACTGACGCAGCTATAATCGACGCAGCCTACAATGGCAAACTGCCGGAATGTGAGGCTCTGGATCAAGCTATCAGAGAACTGGAAAAAGAACAGCTGGCAGCACGAGGCAAGCTGAATGCCGGGCTGCGCCGTTCTAAGGTTGACTTTAATACGATGGGAGAACAGTGAGATGAAACAGGTTTATTCTTTTGATGTAGTACATGATGCACAGTCACTGTTCCGCAAACTGCTGCAGTCCATGGCTAATCCTTTTCAGAAAAGTAATATAGATAAAGAAGCAGGCGGTTTTCAGTCCAACCTGGGTGCGGTGCTGGCAGTGGGCGCTACACTGATGGACAATGAAATCACCTACTATGTTGAAAAAAATGTAGAGCTGGCACAGCAGCTGCATGCATATACTTTGGCTGCTCCGGCTGATTATAAGAAAGCTGATTTTATTTATCTGACAGGGATGTTGAATTATGAAAATATCCGTCAGCTTTTAAGTGAAGCTAAGCAGGGAACATTGGCGGATCCTCAGCAGTCCTGTACTTTTGTTATCTGGTGTCCGCAGCTGGACGGAGAAACGGCAGCTGAAGTAAGCGGTCCCGGTGTAGACGGCACACTAGAGGTACAGACTACTGAATATATCAAGACTATCTGCCGTTTGCGGCAGGAAGTACAGCAGGAATATCCCTGCGGAGTTGATTTAATTTTTATCAGCGCAGAAAACGAGCTCATGGCAGTTCCGCGTCTGTGCAAAGTGAAATAGGAGGCAGTTATGGCATACGTAGCAGTAAAGGGCGGCGAAGCCGCTATTGAGCAGTCTCTCAAGCTGCTGGATGAAGTTTATCAAAGCAGCGGCAGACTGGAAGTACAGACGATTTTAACAGATATGCCCCTTTTAATAGATAAGGTAATGAGTGAAGCAGGTATGTATGCGCCGGAATATGCAGCGCTGGCTTTAAAACAGAGCAAGGGCAGTGTGGAAGAAGCAGTGTTCCTGCTGCGTGCTTATCGCAGTACTTTGAAACGCGATTACTATTCTTTGCCTGCTGATTGCAAAGATATGAGGATTATGCGCAGAATTTCTGCTGCTTTTAAAGATATTCCCGGCGGACAGATTTTGGGCGCAAGCTTTGACTACGCCCACAGATTGCTGGATTTTTCTCTGCTGGAGGAAAACGGCAGACCGATTGCTGAAAACACGGAAGAAGATACTGTAGAAGATATTTACTGCGGCCGTGTAGACGAACTGCTGCAGGCAGACGGCATACTTGAACAACCGGAAAAAGACGATACCAAGCCGTATGATATTACGACTCATGTGCTTACCTTCCCGGCTCCGCGCAGTGCCCGTCTGCAAACGATGGCACGCAGTGAATCAGGCTTTTTGGAAGGTGTTGCCTACAGTGCGATGCGTGGTTATGGCGCTGTACATCCTACAGTAAGCGAGCTGCGCAGCGGATATGTAGATATTATGATTCCCTATCCGTTGGAAGAAGGCGAAGCTATCTGCATCGGCGCCGTAAATGTTACTGAGGTAGAAGCTCTCTGGCCTGTACATGAAGAAACCAAGGAAGAGTTTGATAAGATACGCCTGTCCGGCGGCTATGGCTGCGTTATCGGCAATAATGAAACCAAAGCAATAGCCATGTCTATTGCTGACGCCAGCCTGAATACTACGGGAAATACTCCCTCGCAGGATGAAGAATTCGTACTGACCCATGGTGACTGTCTGGAAATGCAGGGCTTTATTTCACATCTGAAGCTGCCGCATTATGTAACCTTCCAGTCCAAGCTGGACCGAGTGCGTGAATAAAGGAGCAGCAAGATGATAGACCAAAAACATTATAATTTTGCTTTTTTAGATGAAAATTCCAAACGGGAAATCAGACGCAGCCTGCTGAAAGCTGTTGCTATTCCCGGTTATCAGGTTCCCTTTGGCAGCAGGGAGCTGCCTATCGGCAGAGGCTGGGGTACAGGCGGCATCCAGATTACTTTGTCCATTATCGGTAAAGAAGATGTGCTCAAGGTTATTGACCAGGGCAGTGATGACAGCGTCAACGCAGTAAACATTAAAAAATTTGTTTCTGCCTGCACTGGTGTGGAAATAACTACTGATTCGGAAGCTGCTTCCATCATCCAAACCCGCCATCGTATTCCGGAAATTCCCCTTAAAAAAGAGCAGATTCTGGTGCTGCAGGTCCCGACTCCTGAACCGCTGCGTATTGTGGAGCCTCGTGAAGCAGTAACCAAGAAAATGCACGCAGAGGGAGAATACAGCCCTATGTGGCTGACTTTGTACGAAGATTTGCTGCGCTGCGGTAAAATTGGTATCAGCTCAGAGTATCCTGTTCTGGTAGAAGACCGTTATATTATGAATCCCAGTCCGATACCTCGTTATGATACTCCGAAGCTTAACGACAGCGACTGCCTGTATCTTTTTGGTGCAGGCCGTGAAAAGAAAATTTATGCTATTCCGCCTCATACTAAGGTTATGCCGCTGGAATTTGACGATATTCCTTTCGAAACAGAAAACTTTACCGGCAAACACTGCCATTTGTGCGGTGCAGAAGGTGTTTATCTTGACGAACTGACAGATGAAAAGACAGGCGAGAAGTATTATGAATGCAGTGATACTGGTTATTGCGCTAAAAGGAGAGAACAGGGATGCAGACCTTAAAAAATGATAATAAAGAAAAACCTATTCTTGAGGTACGCGGACTGACTGTACGCTACGGGCAGGGCTGTGATTACTGCCTGAGCGGACAGCCGCTGCTGAAAAATACCTGCCCTCACTGCAAGACTGTCTGGGCCTGCAATGATGTTAATCTGGAACTTTATCCGGGCGAGATTTTAGGTGTGGTAGGCGAATCCGGCTCTGGTAAGTCCACCATGATGAAGAGTATTTATTTCGATTTTCCGGTAACGGAAGGCAGCGCTTATCTGCAGGCATACAGCGAAGGCAAAGCCAATATGTTTACTGCTACAGCGCAGCAGAAAAAATATATCCGCAATCACATGATGGGCATGGTTTATCAAAATCCGGTGCTTGGTTTGCGTATGGATTATTCTGCAGCAGGCAATATTGCAGAAAAACTTATTGCCGCCGGCGGACGCAATTTCGGCAGCATGACAGAAAGAGCAAGTCAATTGTTAGAAGCGGTAGAAATACTGCCGAGCAGGATGAAAGAGCCACCGAAAAATTTCAGCGGCGGTATGCAGCAGAGGGTACAGATTTCTAAGGCACTGGCTAATAATCCGCAGGTACTTTTGCTGGACGAGGTTACTACCGGCCTTGACCTTTCCGTACAGGCTAAGGTTTTGGACTTGATTCGCCGCATCAGACAGGAATTCGGCGTTTCCATCCTGCTGGTATCCCATGATTTGGCTGTTATCCGCATGCTGGCAGACAGAACTGTAGTTATGCTGGAAGGTAAGATTATTGAACGCGGTCTGACTGACCAGATTCTTGATGACCCGCAGCATCCTTATACTCAGCAGCTGGTACATTCTTTATTGTAGAGGTTGAAAATAGATATGCAGAAAAACAAAATTGTAATCAACGCTTGTCTGGTTTTACCGGATAAACTTTTAAGTAATGCTTACCTTCATATTGAAGGAGAAAAAATTGCAGGCTATGGCCTGATGAGTAATCTGCCGCAGGAACTGCGTCAGAACGCTGAAAGCTATGATGCTGCCAGTGCGTATGTTATGCCAGGCTTTATCGATATTCACTCTGATATGATTGAAAATCTGATTCAGCCCCGCTCAACGGCATTTTTGGATATGGATATGGCGCTGGATGAAGCTGAAAAGCAATTGGCTCAGTGCGGTATAACTACTATTTTCCATTCTGTAGCTATGTACAGAGAAGGCAGCTGGGATGCAAAAGCTATCCGTACAGCTCCTCATGTAGAACGCTTAATCGGCCTTGTAAATGCTAAACGCAGCCGCAGACGTCTGATTCATAATCGTTTCCATCTGCGCTATGAATTGGATAATCTGGAATGCTATGATTTGGTACGTCAGCTGCTGGCAGAGAAAAAAGTCGGCCTGGTTTCTTTAATGGATCATCGTCCTGGACAGGGACAGTATCGTGATTTGAAGATTTATCGCCGTCATCTTCCCGGTGAAGGCAAAGACCTTACCGATAAGGAGTTTGCTGACCTGGTAAAAAGGGAGCAGAATAAACCCATGGTTGCCGGTGAAAAGCTGCAGGTATTGCTGGATACTGCAAAACAGAACAATATCCCCATTGCCAGTCACGATGACGATACAGAAGAGAAAATATTGACTAATGCTAAAGCTGGCGTTGCTATCAGCGAGTTTCCTATCAGTCTGGAAGTTGCCAAAAAAGCGAAGGAATGCGGTTTACATCCTCTCTTAGGTGCACCTAATATTCTCTTAGGCGGCAGTCATTCCGGTAATCTGTCTGCTGAGGTAGCAATTAAAGCAGGCTGCGGTGATATTTTATGCAGTGATTATTATCCGCAGGCGCTTTTACGGGCAGTATTTTATCTTTATGACAAAAATATTCTGACGCTGCCGGAAGCATGTGCCCTTGTAAGCAGTAATCCTGCTGCTGCAGCTGGCATCAGCGGCGAAACAGGTACACTGGCTGCCGGTAAATTTGCAGACTTTTTAGTAGTTGCCAGAGATGCGGATAATGTACCGCTCTTGCTCTCTACCTGGGCAAACGGCTGCTGCGTGGTTAAGAATACCTATCGTGATGAGGAGGAAGCATAGTGGAGCCTATTTTAAAAATCGAGCATCTGTCTAAAAACTTTTATCTGCACGAACAGCAGAAACTTATCAGCAGCTGCCGCAATATTTCTTTTGAGCTGAATAAAGGTTCTTTTATCGGTATTGTCGGTACTTCCGGTGCCGGTAAATCCACTGTGCTGCGCTGCATCTACCGTACCTATCTGGCAACAGAAGGCCATGTATGGTACAATTCGCTGGCTTATGGACCGGTTGATTTGGTCAATGCTGACGAAAGGCAGATTATCAATCTGCGCAGAGCAGAAATCGGCTATGTTTCCCAATTTCTTTCTATTCTGCCACGTACTACTGCCTTCCAGCATGTAACTGATGCTGCTTTGGAAGCTGGTTTTTCACAGGAGGAAGCAGAAAAACGTGCTGCCCAGATGCTGGATTACTTCCGTCTGCGCCGTGATTTATGGGGACTGTATCCCGCTACTTTTTCCGGCGGTGAAAAACTGCGTCTGAATCTGGCGCATGCAATGGTCAAAGCTCCGCGCCTGCTGCTCTTAGACGAGCCTACTGCAAGCCTTGACCCGGATACCAAGCTTTTGGTACGTGATTTGCTGCTGAAACTGAAAAATGAAGGTACCTCCATGCTGGGCATCTTCCATGACCTTGAATTTATGGAAGGGCTTTGCGACAGAGTTTACAATCTTTCTCAGGGCAGTTTTACAGAATAGGAGCGAAAAGCTATGATTGCTGATTTACATATTCATTCAACTTTTTCAGACGGCAGTGATACCAGAGAGCAGATTCTGCAAAAAGCTTCTGCGTTGGGCATTAAAGTGATGTCTTTTACCGAACACGATTCTGTAGCGGGCTATGAAGATGGTATTGCTTTAGCGGCAAGCTATGGTATTAAGGCGCTGCCGGGCGTAGAAATTTCCGCTTATGATTTTGCCAGCGGCAAAAAGGCACATATCCTCGGTTTTAATTACAGCGGCGGCGAGCATATTACTGCGCTGTGCGAACCTTTACTTATGCGCAGACATGGCAATTCTCTGCGTAAGATAGAGATTTTGCGTGAACTGGGCTATAAGATAACAGAAGAGGATGTACGCCGTTACGCCGGCAAATACATCTATAAGCAGCATATTTTAAAGTATCTCGTTGATTCCGGTCAGGAGGACGAGCTGTTTGGCAAGGTTTATTACACCTTGTTTAAACAGAACGGCCCCTGTGATTTTGATATTACTTATGTGGACGCTGTAGAAGCGGTACAGGCTATAAATGCTGATGGCGGCAAAGCTGTTCTGGCGCATCCGGGCCAGCAGGATAATTTTTCCATGATCCCGCAGCTGAAAGAAGCTGGTTTGTGGGGAATAGAACTGCTGCATCCTATGCATAACCAGGCTGACAGAGAAAAAGTACTGGCAGAGGCTGAAAAATTTGGCTTATACTGCACTGGCGGCAGCGATTACCACGGCACCTATACCAAGACAATACATGAGCTGGGACATTACAGCCCTGCTGAAGCAACTGTGCGACTGCTGACAGAATAATTTTGTCGGCAGTCGTATCATGCTCTAAGGGCAATATGTAAAATGTATGTTCAATAAATCTGCAGATTATTAAGAACAGGTAAAGTGTTAGTTAAATGAACGTAAATACACTTGAAATGGACAAATACTGTTATTAGAATAAAGATTAGAAATTATTTAATGTAAAAATATTTACAGATGCAGATGGAGGCTCATAATGCTGGAGTTAAAAAATATTAAAAAAAGTTATGACAACAAGACAATTCTTAACGATATCTCTCTGAAAATAGAAACTGGTGAGATTGTATCTATTCTTGGCCCGTCAGGAAGCGGCAAGACCACTCTTTTGAATGTTATTCTGGGTTTGACGGAAATTAATGCCGGTCAGATTATTTTTGACGGACAGGACTTGAGCAAGGTACCGATGAAAGACCGCGGTTTCAATATCGTATTTCAGGATTATGCGCTGTTTCCCAATCTCAATGCTTACGACAATATTATTTACGGATTACGTAATAAACCGGGTATTTCTACTCCGGAAGAAGTTGAAGAACTGGTAAATCTTTTAGGACTAAAAGAACATCTGAAAAAACGTATCGACCAGCTTTCCGGCGGTCAGAAGCAGAGAGTAGCGCTGGCGCGTACTTTAGTCATGAAACCTAAAATCCTGCTTTTGGACGAACCGCTGAGCGCACTGGACGGCGTTATTAAGGAATCTATCAAAGAACGTATTCAGCTGATTGCTAAGCAATATAACCTGACTACGATTATTGTTACCCATGACCCGGAAGAAGCGCTGACCTTGTCTGATAAGGTGCTGATTATCAATGAAGGAAAAATCTCCCAATTTGATCGTCCGCAGGTTATTGTCAATCAGCCGAAAACTCAGTTTGTGGAAAAATTTATTTTATCGCAGCTGCGTATTAAACGCGATAATATTTTCCGTTTGTTTGGCGATCTGCCTGCAGCTGTAGCAGGGGTTGCAAGATGAACAGGAAAAGTTTTGAATTAAAGCTGTGCTTTATACTGGTATGTATTATTTTTGCCATCTTCTTAGGCTTACCGCTGGGTAATCTGGCTTTAAAATCCTTACAGACCGGCAGCGGTCTGGGACTGGCAAATTACCAGCAGATGCTTGGCAATGATAAATTTCTGCAGGCTTTTGGCAACAGCTTTGTAATTGCTTCTTTGGAAGCACTGATTACCACAATACTGGCTTTTTTCTTAGCCTATGGCCTGCATATGACGCGACTGCCGCATAAGATTAAGGAAATGCTGCAGCTGGTAATTATGATGCCGATGTTTCTGCCGTCAATAACCTATGGCTTTGCTGTTATTTATTCTTTCGGCAAGCAGGGTTTGATTACAAGGCTTTTAGATACACAGCTGTTTCCTATCTACGGTTTTTGGGGACTGTTGATTTCCTACATTATATATACGCTGCCGCCTGCTTTTCTGGTACTGTACAACGCGTTTTTCTATATTGATAAAAACTTTATCACTGTTTCCAAAATCATGGGTGACAGCACGCTCCGTACTTTCCTTATGACCAGTGTCAGACCGCTGACAGGCAGTTTGCTGGCTGCATTTATCCTTTCGTTCTTCCTGAGCTTTACTGACTTCGGTATACCGGTATCTATCGGCGGTGAATACGAAGTAATCGCAGTAGAGCTGTATATGCAGATGATGGGCGCTCTGCCTAATTTCAGCAACGGCAGCGTTATCGCAGTAATGATGCTGATACCTTCTGTAATCAGTGTGGCGCTGCTGCGCTATATGGAAAAATTCAATTTCCGTTATAACAAGCTCAGTCGTTATGAAATTCAGCGTTCCTTTGTACGCGACAGTATCTTTACTGTATTCTTTGCCGCAGTAACGCTGGCATTTATCTCCGTATTTGCCATCATGTTTATCGTACCCTTTGTAAAAAGCTGGCCTTATCAGCCGATATTTACGCTGGATACTGTCAAGCGAGTGCTTAGTGACAGCGCGCTGCTTGATATTTACATAAATTCTCTGATGGTGGCCGGTATTACCGCCGTTGCCGGAACAATTTTATGTTACGGTGCGGCCATGGTTAACGCCCGTTCTGATTTGCACAGATACTGCAAAGTAATTATGGACGTTATCGCCATGGTTACCAATACCGTGCCGGGCATGGTACTGGGTGTTGCATTTATCTTCGTATTCTCCGGCAGTTCGCTGCAGAATACATTTGCCATCCTCATTATTGCTAATATCCTGCACTTTTTCACTACGCCGTATCTGATGATTAAATCCTCGTTGGCCAAGATGAATGAATCCTGGGAAACCACGGGACTTTTGATGGGCGATACATGGCTGAAAACAGTAATAAAAGTAGTTATTCCCAATTCCAAGGCTACTATTTATCAGATGCTGAGTTATTTCTTTGTCAACGCTATGGTGACAATCAGCGCAATTGTTTTTCTGGCAGGCGCAAGAACAATGGTTATTACTACAAAAATCAAGGAGCTGCAGTATTTTGAAAAGTTCGATGAAGTATTCGTTCTTTCCTTACTGATCTTCCTGACTAATATTGTGGTAAAGACTGTTTTCGATGTACTTGCTGAAAAAGAGGAATTTCCTCTGTATAAAAAAGTAAAAAATTTATTGAAAGCAAAGGAGTATTCAGATGAAAAGTTTTGCTAAGTTGTTATGCACAGCAATGATGATGATGTGTTTGGCTGCAGGTATTGCAGGCTGCGGCGGTGAGGAGAAAAAAGAGGCTGCAGCAGATGTAAAGCCTACCGTAATTTATACCAATGCCGATGAAGAAGCTCAGGTTGCTATTAAAGCAGCTCTGGATAAAAATGGCTTCAATGGCAAATATATCATGCAGTCCTTCGGTACTTCCGAACTGGGCGGCAAACTTTCTGCAGAAGGCAAAAATATTGAAGCCGGTGTAGTACAAATGACTTCCTACTATCTGGACAGCGCTCAAAAAGAACATCCTATGTTCATTGATCTGACCGATGTTAACAAACCGCTGACGAAACATGCTTCCTTCTATCTTCCTACTATCGGCAACTGCGGTTCCCTGTTTGTTAATACCGAAGAACTGAAAAAAGCAGGTCTGCCTGCTCCGAAAGCAATTAAAGATTTGGCAGATGCTAAATACAAAGGTCATATTTCCGTACCTGATATCATGGGTTCTTCTACTGCTTGGCTGATGACTCAGGCTGTACTGAATGAATATGGCGAAACCGACGGTGCTGCTATCATGAAACAAATTGAAGCAAACGCTGTTCCTCATCTGGAAAAATCCGGCTCCGGTCCGCTGAAAAAAATCCGTGCCGGCGAAGTAGCTGTTGGTTTTGGTCTGCGTCACCAGGCTGTTGCTGATAAACAAAAAGGCTTGCCTGTAGACTTTGTTGACCCTGCTGAAGGCAACTTTATGTTGACTGAAGCTGTTGCTGTAGTAGATAAAGGCGCTAAAGAAAACGAACAGGCTAAAAAGATTGCAGAATGCATTGCGAAAAATGCACGTCCTGAACTGCTGAAAATCTATCCGGTTGCTCTCTATGAAGGTGAAACCGTAGCAGCAGAAAATAAACCGGCAAATCCGAAAAACTTTAAAGAAGCGCTGACTGTTGAACTGCTGAAAAAACATCAGGAACTTATTAAAAAATAATTGTTAAAAGGATGAATTTGATGGATAAGAATACCTATAAGCTGCTGACTCCAGGACCTTTGACTACCAGTGTTGGCGTAAAAGAAGCTATGCTGATTGACCGCTGTACCTGGGATGCTGATTATAAAGACATGACTCAGTCTGTACGCAGACAGCTACTGGAGCTGGCGCATGCTGACAAATCAGGCTATACTGCAGTACTGATGCAGGGCAGCGGTACCTTTGGTGTTGAGTCCGTTCTTTCCAGCGTTATCGCTCCCAACGACAAGCTGTTGATTTTACAAAACGGTGCTTACAGCAAACGTATGGCTGAAATGGCAGAATACCATAACCTGTCTTATGTAGTATATGAAGAAGATTACGCTAAAATACCAGATGCGCAGATTGTAGAAGAGCTGCTGCAGTCTGACAGTGAAATAACCCATATTGCCATGGTACACAGTGAAACTACCAGCGGTATCCTCAATGATATTGAGACCATTGGACAGCTTGCGAAGAAATACGGCAAGAAGTTTATTGTAGATGCTATGAGCAGCTTTGGCGGTGTGGATATTGATGTACCGGCAACAGGCATTACTTACCTGGTAAGCAGCGCTAATAAATGCATTCAGGGTGTACCGGGCTTCTCCTTCATTATTGCCAAGACAGCTGATTTGAAAAAATGCCGCGGACTGGCCCATAGTCTTTCTCTTGACTTGTATGCACAATGGGAGACTATGGAAAAAGACGGTGGTAAATGGCGTTTTACTTCTCCTACTCATGTAGTTGCTGCTTTTGCCCAGGCTTTGGAAGAGCTGAAAGCAGAAGGCGGTATTGCAGCACGCAATCAACGTTATGCAGTTACCAATAAGGCACTGCGCGAAGGTATGGAAGCTATGGGCTTTAAAGCCTTTATCGCAAGCAGCTTACAGGGTCCCATCATTACTACCTTTTTCTATCCGGAAAATGCGGCTTTTACTTTTGCAGAAATGTATGCTTATCTGAAAGACCGCGGCTATGTAATCTATCCTGGCAAACTGACCGATGCGGAAACCTTCCGACTGGGCAATATCGGTGAAATTTATATGGAAGATGTGGAGAAAATCCTGGCAATCTTTAAAGCATTTACAGAGGAGCATAAAAAATGAGCAAAATAAAGGCTGTAATATTTGACTGGGCAGGTACCACAGTTGATTTTGGCTGCTTTGCGCCTGTTGCTGCTTTCATGGAAGGCTTTAAAAAACACGGCATCGAGGTTACGGAAGAAGAAACCCGTAAACCTATGGGGATGCTGAAAATCGACCATATCCGCACCATGCTGAAAATGCCGCAAATTGCTGCTTTATGGCAGGAAAAATACGGCAGAGAAGCCAATGATGAAGATGCTTTGGCAATTTATGCTGATTTTGAGCCTTTACTGCTTGCTTCTTTAAATGATTATTCCATTGTAAAGCCCTATGTGCTGGATACAGTGCAGCAGCTGCGTGCCAAAGATATTAAGATTGGTTCGACCACAGGTTTTAATGACAAGATGATGCAGATTGTAACTGCAGCTGCAGCGCAGCAGGGATATCAGCCGGATTTCTGGATTTCTCCGGATTTTACAGGCAATGTAGGACGTCCTTATCCTTACATGATTTTCCGCAATATGTATAAACTTGGTATTCAGAGTGTCAGCGAAGTAGTCAAAGTTGGTGATACTGTTGCTGATATTATTGAAGGAAAAAATGCAGGCGTATGGTCTGTCGGCGTTATCGACGGCAGTTCTGTTATGGGCATCAGTAAGGATAAATACGATGCTTTAAGTGATGGCGAGCTTCTCTCGCTGCGTGCGCAGGTACGTAAAACACTGATGGAGGCTGGCGCAGATTTTGTTATTAACGATTTAAGACAGCTGCCGGAAGTCATCAGGATAATTGAAAAAGCTTGATAGATAAGTAATAAAACTCTCTTGCACAGGGTAAGCTGGCAAGAGAGTTTTTTGTTGCTTTTAATAATAAGGAAAATTTCCATTGATAAATAAAAACTAATATTATTTAAAATATTGACTTAATGAGAAGATGTACTATAATAAAGACAATATATGCTGTTTTAAGAAATCTGTTTACAGATCACTCTCACATTCTTAAAGACGGCCAAAAATTTAGGAGTGTGATATGACTATGAAAAAAACAGTAATCTTTTCCATGCTTTTAGCTTTAGGCGTAACTGCTTCTGCATACGCAGCAAATCCGTTTTCTGATGTTCCGGCTGGCCACTGGGCATATGACAGCGTAAACAAGCTGGTTGCTGCTGGCGTAGTTGACGGTTATCCTGACGGAACGTATGGCGGAGATAAGCTGATGACTCGCTATGAAATGGCGCAAATTGTAGCGAGAGCTATGGCAAAAGGTACCAATGTTGATAAGCTTTCAGCAGAATTTGCCGAGGAGCTTGATACTTTAGGCGTTCGTGTAGCTGCTTTGGAAGAGAAAACGGATAATGTAAAAATTACCGGCCAGATTCGCTATGAATATGGTGATCGCAACGGAAATCTTGGTAGGAAAAAAGGTAAAGATGCCGTAAATCGCCTGCGCAGCCGTATTTATATTAAAGGGCAGGTAAATGATGATTGGAGCTTTACCGGACGTATTCAAAACGATCAGAAGTTTAACAATGATAGCGGTGATGAGAAAACACAGTTTAATCAGGCTTATGTAAATGGTAAAATTGGCGGTTTAAAGGTATTGGCCGGTAAAACTGATCAATATCTGGCTAATGGATACCTTTACGACGATACAGCAGAAATGCTGCAGCTTTCTTATGGTAAAGATATTAAAGTGAATGCTTACTATGGTCAGCCTACTGACTATGGCTATGATGCGTTTTATGGAGTTTCCGCTAATGGTAAAATAGGTAAGCTGTCTTTATCCGCAGGATATGATGCTTTTAAAGATGGCTTGGAAACAGCTGCTTTTGTCGGTGATGGCAATAAAAATAATGTTGGTATAGGTAAGGACAATAACATCTGGAATGTAAGTGCTTCTTATAACTTTGGGGATGTAAAATTAGGCGCCACCTATCTTAATTCTGATTTAGGAGATGAAAAACTTTTAAATAAAGATGTCGATACTGATGGTTATGTAATCAGTGCTTCTTATAAAGGTGCTAAAGCTGCTGCTCCCGGCAGCTGGGGATTGTGGGGGAATTACTATAACCAGGGTGCCGGAACTTTTGTAGCTCATACTATGAAAACAGGTGACTGGGGATATTTCTATAATGAAGGTTTCAAAGGCTACGGTATTGGCGCCAATGTAACAATTGCTAAGAATATGGTTTATAATTTAGATTATTATGATTTGGAAGGTAAAGAAAGCGGTAAAGATACTCAAGTACTTTGGAGTCGACTGCAGATTACGTTCTGATAAATAAAAACCGGCTTATGCCGGTTTTTTTATTTATTCGTTATTTTCGTTTTTAATAGTTCCATAGGCTACAAGTACAGTACCTTTGGGTGCTGAAAAAGCAGGGCAGATGTAAAGAACAACACCTGTCTGCTCGGCATAATAGGTGGTAATTATGTTGCCGAAAAGGTCGGTAATATGACCAAGAATTTGACCTTCTTCGACAAAGTCGCCACTATGGACATAGTGCATCCAGCATCCTGCTTCCATTGTTTCTAAATAAATCAGATTTTCTACATCATTTGGTATATGACGACGTGGCTTTACAGGGATGGGGGTCATTTTTAGCTTGTTCATAATATTATAGATGTCGTTTTTGTAGGCATCTATGTCTTCACGCAAGCATAATCCTGACCCTCCGCGCTCTATTAAAATTGAGGGCAGCCCTTGGCTGGCAGCGTAATTATAAGCACCGCCTGTCGCCATTGAACGTACCATATATTCCATATCCAAGACCTTGGCAATGCTGCGTGATTTTTGTTCTATTTCTGGTGTTGGCTGACCTGGATAATATACATATGGGTGTAAGCTTTCGTGAATATCACCACTGTGCATATCAACATAAAAATCAGCAATTGGGAAAAAGTTATTACTGATAAGATAAGCCGTTTTATCAGACAGCGTACCTAATGGATTACCAGGAAAAACGCGGTTCAGATTTTTGCCGTCTTCAGGAACAATAAACTCACGCCGAGCCCAGAACCCCTGGATATTAACAGGATGCATCATGATAAGGCAGCCGCTTAAATGTTCTGGCTCAATATCACGTCCCAGCTCCATAGCAGCAGCAATGCCAGGATATTCGCCGCCGTGTATACCGGCAGTGATAAACAGCGTAGGTCCATCTTCATGACCATTTATAATTGTTATTGGAATTTTTACTGCTGTATCGGGAACAGGCAGCATTGTACGAAGCTTTTCGCCTCTGTTAATGGTTAAACCACAAATATTTACAGTATCAGACATTATGATTGCTCCTCTATTGATTGTGATAACTTATTGTGCTATATTATAACATAAAATAAATTTTTAATTCAACGAATGTTGTTATTAAAATTATTTATTGTTAAAAAATAGATGCGATTAAGAGAAGGCGTAATATGCTGAATGACAAAGAATTTTTAAAGCTTACAGTTCCTTTTATGTTATCTACAATGACGCAACCATTGATGGGGGCTGTCAATACTGCGGTAATGGGGCAATTACCGCAGCCGGAATATATTGCCGCGGTAGCATTAGGAGCTATCCTGTTTAATAATCTGTACTGGTTATTTGGGTTTCTTCGTGTAAGTACTACAGGTTACTCTGCACAGGCCATGGGAGCGAACGATAAAACTCTTTCTATGCTTGCTTTTTTTAAACCTTTGGTACTGGCTATTGTTATAGGCTTTTTGTGCATTATCTTGCAGAAATATATAGTTGAAGCATATTTAAGTTTTATTTCTCCAACAGAACAGGTTGCTGCTTTGTGCCGTAGTTATTTTGATATTCTGATCTGGGGTGCTCCTTTAGTCCTGTTTAATTATGTTTCTCTAGGATGGCTGATGGGTCAGGCGCAGGTTCGTGCTTCTGTAATAATGCAAGTTTCTTCTAATCTGCTGAATATTATTTTAAGCATTTTGTTTGTGCTGGTATGGGAGCTTGGTATTGAAGGAGTTGCTGTGGCAACCTTGCTGTGTCAGATTTATGGTGTTGCCGTAGGAGTGTTTTTAATAGCGAAATTAGGTAATTTTGACTACAGAATTTTACCGGTAAAGGAATTATTAGATTGGCGTACCTTTACAGAAATGCTTAAGGTCAACTTTAATCTTATGCTTAGAACGGCATGCTTACTGACTGTAAATAATGTTATGGCGGCTGTAGGTGCAGGGTTTGGTACAGCAGTGCTTGCTGCTAATGCTGTATTGCTGCAGATTAAGGACCTAATGAGCTTTTTAATGGATGGAATTGCTAACGGCACGGCAATTTTTACGGGCAAGTCAATAGGTAAACAAAGCAGAATTATGCTTGATAAAACTATTGCTTTAACCTATAAATGGGCAGCGATACTGGCGTTGTTTTTGTCTTGTGTGTATTTTGCAGGCAGCAGCTGGATGATTAGTTTATTTACTGACCAAGAGTCTGTAATTAAGCTGGCAGAGGAATATAAATTTTATATTTTGCTGTATCCAGCCGTTTCCTTTATAGGACTGTCCTTGTATGGTGTATTTAGCGGTGCGACACGTACAGCACCTGTACGTAATATGATGCTTATAGCATCTGTATCATTTTATTTGGTACAGATGGTGCTTGTGCCTGATTTGGCTAATGATGGGCTCTGGATTGCTTATATGACATATATGGGGATGCAGTCAGTAGTATTGTATATATATTTAAAAAAGTTAAGGTTTTGATTGATTTAAATATAGTTTAAAAATAAATAATCAAAATTATCTGTGTATCATAAATGTAAAAACAGGAATTATTCATTGCTGTATGAATATAGAAAAGCCACCGGATTGTTGGTTGTTGTAGAACAATCCAGTGTTTTTTTTTATTATTTAATAAATAAAATAACAGTATTATTGTGCTTATTATTCTTGACTGTTAATAGTAATATGTGCTAAAATGCTTAATGAGATATTTTGACAAAAATATCATCTGAGGTGCTCTCTTAGAAGAGGTAAATTAGGGAATGCGGTGTAAATCCGCAACGGTCACGCCACTGTGAAGCCTTTGGGCAAAGTCAGATCGCAGCCTCAGAATATATGTATTTTCTGCGAGGGACAGAAAGCGTATGAATAGTTCTGTAAAGTAGCATTATGGCAGTATATGTGAAGAAGTATTCAAATCTCTTTCTGTATTTCGCAGAAAGAGATTTTTTTATTGAGGAGATGGTGCTTTTGAGTAATAAACAGCTTGTGTACCGTATAGGAGAAATTTTACTGGTACTTTTAGGCATCAGCTTTATTACTTTCTGTCTGGTCATGCTTGCTCCGGGTGATCCAGTGCGGCAGATGATTGCCGGTAACGAGGATATTATGGTAAGTCAGGTAGAAATTGAGGCTTTACGACATGAGCTTGGTCTTGATAAACCTTTTTTCTTCCAGTATTTAGACTGGTTAGGACGGGCATTGCAGGGTAATCTGGGATTTTCTTATATGGTAAAGAAACCTGTTGTGGATGAACTCATGCATTCTTTACCGGCAACAATACTACTGGCTGGTGCTTCTGCCGCATTTATGCTTGTGGTTTCTGTTCCTTTAGGAATTTATTCTGCTGTGAAACGCAATAGTTTTCTTGATTATTTTGTAAGAGGACTTACCTTTGTTGGTGTATCAATACCTAACTTCTGGATGGGTCTGATGTTGTTGTGGATTTTTGGGCTGAAACTGCGCTTATTGCCTATTGTTGGTGGCAGGGTATCATTGGAGAATTTGATTTTACCGACATTGACATTGGGAATTGTCATGGCAGCTAAATATACACGGCAGGTTCGTACTGCAGTACTGGAAGAGTTGAATCAGGATTATGTGGCAGGTGCAAGAGCACGCGGGATGAGTGAAAGTCATATCCTTTGGAAAGAAGTTTTACCAAATGCCATGTTGCCGCTTATTACATTATTAGGTTTATCTTTTGGTAATCTGCTTGGTGGTGCAGCTGTTGTTGAAATAGTTTTTTCTTGGCCTGGTCTGGGCTATCTTGCTGTACAATCCATTATCTACCGTGATTTTCAGCTGGTACAGGGCATTGTGCTGTGGATAGCTTTAATGTATATGGTAATCAATCTGGTAGTAGATTTTTCCTATACTCGCCTTGACCCGAGGCTTAGAAAGGCAGGCAGGTAATATGGATAAAATACTTTATGGCTTAAAAAATAATCGTTCTTTTGCGATAGCAAGCTTTTTTGTGGCATTGTTGATTTTAATAGCAGCAGCAGCTCCGTTGATTGCACCTTATGATCCATATGAAGCAATTATGGCTAATGCTTATTTGCCACCGTCATCAGAACATTTATTTGGTACTGATAAACTTGGCAGGGATAATTTCAGCCGCGTGCTTTTTGGTGCGGCTTACTCTTTGAGCAGTGTGCTTCTCTTGGTAGTGTTGATTTTTATTGTGGGAACCTCTTTAGGTGTTATCGCTGGCTATTTTGGCGGAAAAACCGATATTGTTATTATGCGTATAGCTGATATGATGATTTCTTTTCCGGGAATGATTCTGGCTATCGCTATTGCAGGTATTTTGGGTGGCAGCCTTATTAACGCTATGATAGCGCTGATAATTGTAACATGGACTAAATACGCAAGATTAGCACGGAGTATGGTCCTGAAAGTAAAAAAACGTGATTTTGTTACAGCGGCTATAGTCAACGGCGGTAAACCTATGCATATTCTCTGGCAGCATATATTGCCTAATATTTTGCCGCTAATGGTTATTACGGCAGCTGCAGATATAGGCGCTATGATGATGGAACTTGCGGGTTTGTCTTTCTTAGGCTTTGGCAGTCAGCCTCCTGCCCCGGAGTGGGGATTAATGCTCAATGAAGGTCGCCAGCAGCTGCAAACAGCACCATGGTTAATGGTATTTCCGGGGTTAGCAATTTTTTTGACTGTTGTTGTCTTTAATCTTTGGGGAGATGCACTGCGAGATGTACTTGATCCAAGGCAGGAAGATAATGAATGATAAACTTAAATTGATAAAAGGGGTGTAATCAAATGAAAAAAATTTACAAAAGTGCTGCTGTAGCGACAATGATGGGATTATTGACTTTGGCTGTAGCTGGCTGCGGTGATGATAAAGCTGCACCGGTTTCCAGTGAAAAACTTAAATTTGGTGTAACTAATTTTGCAGACAGCCTTGAACCAACGGATAACTTTTTCGGTTGGGTAGTTATGCGTTATGGCCTTGGTGAATGTCTGTCTAAATTTGATGATAAAATGAATGTCGTACCTTGGTTGGCAGAGAGCTGGCAGATTAGCGATGATAAATTGACATGGACATTTAAAATTAATGATAAGGTAGTATTTTCCAATGGCGATAAATTAACAGCTGAAATTGCTAAGGAATCTATTGAACGCGCATTTAAAAATAATGCACGTGCACAGTCTTTCTTTACCTATGCGGAAATCAAAGCTGATGGACAGAACCTTATAATCAGAACAGATAAGCCTGTCCCCACATTGCCGGGAATGCTTGCTGATCCTCTTTTCATCATTATTGATACGAAGGTTACAGATCGTGATTATGCTAAAGAAGGACCGATTTGTACCGGTCCGTATATGGTGAAATCCTACAGCAAATCTAAAGCTGAAATGGTTGCAAATCCTAATTACTGGGATGGCAAAGTACCGTTTAAGGCAGTAGATATTCCTACTATTGATGACCCTAATACCCGTGCCATGGCTTTACAGTCCGGAGAAATAGACTTTGCGATAAATATTGCTGCAGGTGATTTGGACCTGTTTAAAAATGATAATTATAAAATTTCTGAGATTGCTTCTCTGCGTACAGTACTTGCTCAGATGAATATGAATGAAGGCAAGCCTTTGGCTGATCCGAAGGTACGTGCGGCCCTTATTAGCTGCTTGGATCGTGAAACTTATAATAAAGTGCTGTTAAAAGATACCTTTATTCCCGGCAAGGCTCCTGTACCGCCTTCTTTGGACTATGGTTTTGACCAGTTGAATGATCCCAATAGCTATAATGTAGAACGTGCGAAAAAACTGTTGGCTGAAGCAGGATGGAAAGATACTAACGGTGATGGTTATGTAGATAAAAACGGCAAAAATATGGAACTTGATTTTGTTTACTACAGTGGACGTGCTGAACTTCCGTTATATGCTGAGGCTACTCAAGCAGATGCAAAAAAAATCGGTATTAAAGTAAACATGAAAAATGTAGATTATAACGTACTTGATCCGATGCGCAGAAATGGTGAGTTTGATTTGATTATTTCTAATATCCTTACTGCTAACAGCGGCGATCCTGAGGTTTATCTCAACTGGTACTGGAAAACCAATGTTAATGGCAGTCAGCCCCAGAATTCTACTGGCTACAGCAATCCTGAATTTGATGCTTTGAGCGATCAGCTGGCAGTAGAGTTTGATCCGGCAAAGCGTCGTGATTTAATGATTAAGATGCAGCAGATACTGCTGAATGATGGTGTGGCTCTGTTCTTTGGCTATCCTAAAACTAATATGGTAAGTAAAGCTTCTGTGCAGGATGCCGATATTAAACCGGCTGACTATTACTGGCTGACCAAGGATATCAAACCTGCACAATAATAAAGAAGGTGTTGTTAATTAATGCTTTTGGAAGTAAAAGATTTACAGATAAGCTACGGAAATAAAATAACAGTAGATAAAGCCAGCTTTTCCCTTGAAAAGGGAGAAATACTTTCTATTGTAGGTGAGAGCGGAAGCGGAAAAACTACTGTAATTCGTGCTCTGATGGGATGTTTGCCGGGAAACGGGCATGTAAGTGGCGGGGACATTCTGTTTGAAGGTCGTAGTGTATTAGGTAATACTGCTGACGACTGGCGTAAAATGTGCGGAGAAGAGATGTCCATGATTTTTCAGGATAGTGGGAATATGATTAATCCTATCCGAAAAATCGGCAAGCAGTTTATAGATTATATTATTGCTCATAGGCCGAATATTTCTAAAGCAGATGCCTATAAAATGGCTGTTGCCATGCTGGAGGATGTGCGGCTTCCCAATCCTGATAATATTATGAACAGTTATCCGTTTGAGTTATCTGGTGGTATGCGGCAGCGTGTAGGTATAGCAATAGCAATGGTTTTTCAGCCTAAAATTCTGCTGGCTGATGAGCCTACGAGCGCGCTTGATGTAACTACGCAAGCACAGATTATTCGTCAGATTGTGGATGTACGTAACGAGTTCAATGCGGCAGTTATTATTGTTACGCATAATCTTGGTGTAGCGTCCTATATGTCTAATAAAATAATCGTTATGAAAGACGGACATATTGTTGAAAGCGGCCTTCGTGAGGATATTATTAGTAATCCGCAGCATGAATATACCAAGGAGCTGCTTGCTTCGGTACCTGTAATGGGAGGTAAAAAGTATTATGAATGAGAAACATACTGCTTATACTGAACCGAAGGTGATTTTGGAGGTTAAAAATCTTACCAAAAAATTTGCAGTTGAGGGTGGAAAAACTTTAACTGCCTGCAATAATGTCAGTCTGCGCGTATATAAAGGGCAGACACTTGGCATTATCGGTGAAAGCGGCTGCGGAAAGAGCACACTGGTACGTACGCTAATGCAGATTCATCCTGCTGATGGAGGGCAAGTATTATTTTACGGACAGGATTTATTGCAGGCGAAAGGTGAACAAGCCCGTCAAAACAGGCGAAAAATACAGATGGTTTTCCAAGATCCTACAGCAGCATTTAATCCGAAAATGAAGGTAAAGGATATTTTATGTGAGCCGCTGAAAAATTTTGGAATGATTAAGGACAGCGAGGTTGATGCCAAGGCAGAAGAATTACTTCGTTTGGTAGAACTGCCGACAGATTTTAAGGATCGGTATCCGCACAGTATGAGTGGCGGTCAACGACAGCGTATAGGCATTGCGAGAGCTATATCTTTGAATCCTGAAATTATTATCTGTGATGAGGCTACCAGTGCTCTTGATGTTTCCGTACAGAGAAAAGTATGTGAACTGCTTGTAAAGCTCCAGAAAGAGCAAGGAATAACTTTTATATTTATATGTCATGATATAGGACTTGTTGATCTAATGTGTCATCAGGTTGCTGTAATGTATCTGGGCAACGTAGTAGAAATTATTGAAAAAGGTAAAATTGAGGGCCATACTGTACATCCTTACTCACAGGCGCTTTTAAAGGCTGTATTTAAAGTACATTTTAACCCTGGAGAAAAAATACAGACTTTGGAAGGTGAAGTTCCAAGCCCTTTAGATTTGCCGAATGGTTGTCCTTTTCAAAGCCGCTGTGAAAAGTGCTCAGATATCTGCCGTAGAGAAAAGCCTCAACTTAGAAAAATAGATGAAGGCCATTATGTAGCTTGCCATTTTGTGAAATAATATAAAGTGTATTAAATGAAGAATAAATAAGAAAAAAGAGTATCTTTCTGAAAAGAAAGATACTCTTTTTTGATAGAAAACTTGTTATCTTATTTATACCTTTAGAATTCGATGAATCAGATCAAGAAAGAACTCATTTGCCAGCAGAATCCAAAGGCGTAGAAATGAAATTTGTTTTATAAAATATTGTCTATAATATTATGTAAAAAAGCAGTCAGTTAATTGCTGACTGCTTTTTTGTTTGCAGAATATAAGCATAGGTAAAAAATACTTATAGTTATACAAAGGAAGTAAGTACAGTACTTACTTGGAAATTTTACATTTCATATTTATATGTTTTTTAATCGGCTCTAATAAAAATAGATAGAAAGAGTAAAGGAGTATGATAATGTAACAATGATTACTTATACTGAAATGATAAAAATATTTCGACAAATTTAATAATCTGTAAAATAAATTACAGAAAAAAGAATAATTTTTGCATTGAAAAAATTTATTTACAGATTCCTTTACTTTAAATAAATAAAGTGATAAAGTACTAAACAATTAAAGTGCTATTGGGGGGATTATTGTGGAGAGGAAAATATACGAAATACCTTATGGAACTAAAGATATTTTGCCTGGAGAGATGAAAATAAGACGGGCTATAGAAAATAAGATTATCAATGTTTTCTGCAAATGGGGTTACGATGAGGTTAAAACTCCCAGCTTTGAATATGCAGACATTTTTAAGATTACTGATAAGGAAAGTGATTTTCGTTTTTTTGACCGTAATAATAATTTGCTTGCATTAAGAAATGATATGACTGCGCCAATTGCCAGAGTGGCTGCTAACAGGCTGCAGGATGAGAATAAAATTAAACGATTATGTTATCTGGCAAGCTTATACAGATATGAAAATATCCAGGCTGGCAAACAATGTGAGTTTGAACAGGCTGGTGTAGAGCTTTTTGGTGCAAGCGGAGCCGCTGCTGATGCAGAGGTAATTGTATTGGCTGCTGAAAGTCTGCAAGCAGCCGGAATTAAAAATTTTACTATCAGTTTGGGACATATTGGCTTTATTGATGGATTGTGTCGTGATGCAGGACTCGATCCAGAGCAGATAAGGAGTGTAAAGGAAAATCTTCGCAGACATGATGCTGTTGCTATGGAAGAGATAGCTGCTTCATTAACTGAAGCAGGCAGTCAGCTGCAAAATATATTCAGCAGATTACTTTTTCTGCAAGGAAAGCAGGAACTTTTAGATGAGCTGGTTACTGCACTGCAAGGTAAAAAGGTAAGCAAAGCTTTGGACGACTTGAGGCAGATATATAATTTAGTAAAAGCATATGGTTATGGTGATTATGTAAGCTTTGACTTGGGATTGAACAGATCTCTTGATTATTATACGGGAATGTTGTTTGAGATTTATTTGCCAGAATTAGGCTTTTCAGTAGCTGGTGGCGGCCGTTATGACCGAATGATGGATAAATTTGGTATGGATTGTCCTGCTACTGGTTTTGCTTTGGGAATTGAGCGCATCATCCTTGCTTTGGAAAGGCAGGGTGCAATTGATTATAGCAGACGTTGGGATGTTTTTGTGGCGTGGGGAGAAGGAAATATTGTACAGGCTATAGTAAAAGCTGATGCCCTGCGAAAAGAAGGACGCAGTGTAAAACTAGCTGTAGAGCCAATGACGTTACAGCAGGCTGCGGAACAGGTAAGCGGTAATTGCTGCTGCAGTTTGGTCTATGTTTGAGGGGGAGAGTTTATGGACGAATATATTACTATTGCCTTGCCGAAAGGCAAGCTGTTTGATAAAGCAGTGAAGCTCTTGGAAAAGGTTGGCTATAGTGCGGATAATCTTTCAGAGGATTCCCGTAAACTGGTTATTGTTAATGAAAAATCTAAGGTAAAATTTATTATTGCCAAGACCGTAGATATACCGACTTATGTAGAATATGGTGCTGCTGATCTGGGAATTATAGGTAAAGATGTTTTGGCAGAAGAAAATAAGGATATTGTGGAATTATTAGACCTTAAGTTCGGTAAATGCAGATTAATGCTGGCAGTACCCGAAGCAAAGCAATTGACGAAGCTGGAGGATTATGCGCATTTAAGAGTGGCTACCAAATATCCTAATTGTGCTAAACGATATTTTGATGAGCTGGGTATTCAGACTGAAATTATCAAGCTGAACGGCTCTATCGAATTGGGGCCGATTGTAGGATTGAGTGAGCTTATAGTTGATATTGTAGAAACAGGCACTACTTTGCGGGAAAATAATCTTACAGAGGTTGCTTCCATTTTTACGGCAACATCAAGATTGATTGCCAATAAAGCAAGTTTCCGATTAAAGTTTGACAGGATATCACGTTTAACAAAAGATTTAAGGGAAGTTTTGAAAGAAGGTTAAGCAGATGAATTTTATAGATGCAAGAAAAATGACTGCAGCTGAAATTGCTGCATTGATGAAGAAGAAGGCTTTTGATGAGTGTATTCTTTCTCCAGGTGTACAAGCTGGAGTCACGGAAATGTTTGGCGAGCCATTGACGGCAGCTCAGGTTGTAGAACGTATCGTAAATGATGTAAGAATCGGTGGAGATGACAAACTGTTCTACTACACCAAACTTATTGATAAAGTAGAACTTAATGCAGATAACATCAGGGTTTCAGAAGAGGAATTTAGAGAAGCGGAAGCAGTGGTAAAGCCGGAAGTAATTGCAGCTATAAAAAAGGCTATTGCTAATGTTACACGTTTTCATGAAGAGCAGGTACCAAAAACATGGCTGACTAACAGAGAATATGGTTCAATGCTGGGGCAGAAAGTAACGCCTCTTGATTCGGTAGGCATCTATGTACCTGGCGGTACAGCTGCTTATCCTTCATCGGTCATTATGAATGCCTGTCCTGCTAAAGTTGCCGGTGTACCTAAGATTGTAATGGCTGTACCGCCGGGAAAAGATGGTAAAGTAAATCCTTATGTGCTGGTAACAGCTAAGGAAATAGGAATTACAGATGTTTACAAGATGGGTGGTGCACAGGCAGTTGCTGCTATGGCTTTTGGTACAGAAACAATACCCAAGGTAGAAAAAATTACCGGGCCAGGAAATATATTTGTTACCTTAGCCAAAAAAGCAGTGTATGGTCATTGTGATATAGATATGCTGGCGGGACCGAGCGAAATTTTGATAGTTGCGGATGAGAGCGCCAGCCCGCGTTATCTTGCAGCTGACTTTTTAAGTCAGGCAGAGCATGATCCGCTGGCAAGTGCCATCCTAGTTACGGACAGCGAGCAGGTCGCGCGTGATACTATGCGGGAACTGGAGTTACAATTGGAAGCTTTACCCCGTAAGGGGATAGCTGCTGTTTCTCTTGAAGGGCAGGGAAAAGTAATTTTGGCAGATAGTATGGAAACAGTTGTTGCCATGGCTAATATGTCAGCACCGGAGCATTTGGAAATTATGACTAAAGCTCCCTTTGAATTACTGCCTTTTATCCGCAATGCTGGTGCTATCTTTTTAGGTGCATATTCGCCGGAACCTTTGGGAGACTATTACGCAGGACCTAATCATATTTTACCTACAGGTGGTACAGCTAAGTTTTATTCTGTACTGAATGTTGAAACCTTTATGAAGAAAACGAGCATTATAGCATATACTGATAAAGCTCTTACTGCTGTGGCAGATGATATTATTGTTATGGCGGAGGCAGAAGGGCTGCAGGCACATGCAAATGCTATTCGTAAACGTGTGGAGAAAGAATAAATGATGAAGAATATCAGAGTTAGAGAAAGTATTGCTAAACTGGAAACATATCATGTTGAAAATACAGATGCTGAAATAGTAGTTAATGCTAATGAAAGTAATATGCCTTTGCCGCAGCAGGTTTTGCAGAAATTGGAAAAACAAATGCAGACTTTTGCATTTAACAGATACCCTCAGATTCAGGCAGAGAATTTATGCGCGCAGCTGGCAAAGAGTTTTAATCTGCAGGCAGAAAATGTAATTATTGGCAATGGTTCCAGTGAACTTCTGCGAATAGTTTGCCAGGTTTTTGGTGGCAGCGGCAGAAAAATTGTGGTACCTGTACCATCCTTTTCTATGTATGAAGTGTATGTGCAATTGTCGGAAAGCGAAGTATATCCATACTATCTTGATGACAGGGGATATATTGATAAGGACGCCTTGTTAAAAACAGTAGCTGAAGTTAAACCTGATTTGCTTATTTTATGTAATCCCAATAATCCCACCGGCAACTACAATGATTTAGCGGATATTGCCGCTATTGTTGCAGCAGTAGATTGTCCGGTAGTTATTGATGAAGCCTATATTGAATTTGCAGGAAAGGATTCTGCAGTAAGTCTTTTACAAGAATATGATAATATTATTTGTTTGCGGACTTTTTCCAAAGCTTATGGATTGGCAGGCATGCGTTGTGGATATGGTTTAGGGGCAGAAGAGCTGATTAAGGCGCTGAAGAAAGCTATGTTGCCGTATGGAGTCAATGCTTATACTCTGATGACAGCAGGGGCAGTATATTCTTACAGAGAGCTTTATGCAGCAAGAATCAGCGAAACTGTAACAATGAGAGAAGAACTGGCTGAATGTTTGCGTCAGTTAGGATTTAATGTATATCCGTCTGCAACTAATTTTGTGACCTTTTATGCGGACGGAAGCATGGCAGCGAAAATGTCTGAAAAATATAAGAAAATATATGGTAAAGATTTACAGGATGACAGGATGAACAGCGGGAAGTTTATTTTTGAAAAATTGAAAGAAGCCGGTATTCTAGTGCGTGATTACAGTACTAATAAGAATTTACGCGGCTGCTTACGCATCAGTATAGGCTTGCCGCAGGAAAATAAACGGATTATGGATGTAATGAGAAAATTATGCGAGGATGTGTGAGTATGCGCAGCAGCAAGATTGTGAGAGAAACAGCAGAAACAAAGATAACAGCAGAGCTGGTATTAGATGGCGAGGGAGAAAGCAGGATTGATACCGGTGTTGGCTTTCTGAATCATATGCTGACACTTTTTGCTAAGCATAGTTTTTGCAACCTTAATATGCAGGCTAAAGGTGATCTTGAGGTAGATTGTCATCATACTGTTGAAGATTGTGGTATTGTTTTAGGACGACTGCTTAATGAGGCTATAGGTGACAAGGTTGGCATGCATCGTTATGGCGAGTGCTTTATACCTATGGATGAAGCTTTGGTGCAGGTTGTATTGGACTTTTCCGGCAGACCTTATCTTGTGCTGCAGGGAGAAATACCATCAGGTAAACTGGGAAACTATGATACAGAAATGACTGAAGAGTTTTTCAGAGCTGTTGCTAATGAAGCAAAAATGACGCTGCATATAAGGATTTTATACGGAAAAAATACTCATCATATTATTGAAGCTGTTTTTAAGGCTTTTGCATGTGCTGTAGTGCAGGCGGCAGCTTTAGACAGCAGAGTTAAAGGTGTGATGAGCAGCAAGGGTGTATTATGAAAAATGAAATCGTGATAATTGATTATGGAATGGGTAATCTGCACAGCGTCAGCAAAGCGGTAGAAGCTGTAGGAGCAGTGCCGATAGTGACAGCAGAGAAAAGAGTTATAGCTGCTGCTGAAAAAATTATCCTGCCCGGAGTAGGTGCGTTTGGCGACTGTATGAAGAACTTGCAGGCGACTGGTTTAGTGCCTGAACTGATTAAGCATATAAAAAGCGGTAAGGGATTTTTAGGTATTTGTCTGGGTATGCAGCTGCTTTTTGAAAGCAGCGAGGAAAGTCTTGGAGTAGCTGGACTAGGGATTTTTAAAGGTTCAGTAAAAAGATTAACTACTGAGTATAAGGTGCCGCACATGGGCTGGAACAGACTGAAACTGAAAGCAGCCTCACCTTTGACTGCTGCAGCGGATGGAAGTTATGTTTACTTTGTGCACAGCTTTCATGCTGTACCGAAAGACAGTAATATTATTACAGCCGTATGCGATTATGGTACTGAAATAACAGCGGCTGTAGGTCGTGATAATATTCAGGCAGTGCAGTTTCATCCGGAAAAATCAGGCGAAGTAGGACTAAAAATGCTGCAGGCATTTAAGGAGTGGAAATTATGAGGGTTTATCCGGCAATTGATCTTAGAGGTGGTAAATGTGTACGCTTGACTGAAGGCGATTTTGCTAAAGAAACGATATTTTCTGACAGTCCGGCAGCAATGGCAGTAAGATGGAAAAATGAGGGAGCGGAGTTTTTGCATGTGGTAGACCTTGATGGAGCTGTTGCCGGTGTGAGCCAGAACATGGCGGCTATTAAAAGCATAATTGAGGTAGTGAATATTCCTGTACAGCTAGGCGGTGGTATTCGCAGTATGGAAAATATAGAAAACTGGCTTAATTTAGGAGTAAACAGGGTTATACTTGGCAGTGCAGCAGTACGCAATCCACAGTTGGTTGCCGAGGCCTGTAAAAAGTTTCCAGAGAGAATAGTGGTAGGCATTGATGCCAGAGATGGTTATGTTGCTGTCGATGGTTGGGGAAAAAACAGCCAGGTGAAGGCAACAGATCTGGCCTCTTCTTTAGCTGACTATGGCGTTGCTGCTATTATTTTTACAGATATCAGCAGGGATGGAACCTTGAGCGGCGTTAATGCAGAAGCAACAGCAGAAATAGCTGCATGTTCAGGTATTCCTGTTATTGCTTCGGGTGGTGTAGCTTCGCTGGACGATATTAGACGCCTGCTGCCGTATGAAAAGCAAGGTATCAGCGGTTGCATCATAGGGAAGGCTATTTATACAGGAGCAGTAAAACTGGAAGAAGCGATAAAGCTGGCGGGTGAAAAAAGATGCTGACAAAGAGAATAATTCCCTGTCTTGATGTGGCAGGAAACAGAGTTGTAAAAGGAACAAATTTTATTGAACTGCGCGATGCCGGAGATCCTGTAGAATTAGCTGAGTTTTATGATAATGCCGGTGCTGATGAACTGGTTTTTCTTGACATTGGTGCTTCGGTAGAAAAGCGAAAAGCATTACTTGAAATTATCCGAAAGGTTGCGGGCAAAGTCTTTATTCCTCTTACTGTCGGCGGCGGCATCAGAAGCGTTGATGATATTAAAGAAACATTGCGAGCAGGTGCAGATAAGATTTCTGTTAACTCAGCTGCTGTAAAAAATCCTCAGCTGATAGCTGAGGGAGCGAGGCAATTTGGTAATCAATGCATTGTTTTAGCAATAGATGCTAAAAAGACTGAACCGCAAAAATGGGAAGTTTATGTTAACGGTGGTCGTGTGCCTACAGGACTTGATGCAGTAGAATGGGCTAAAAGAGGAGTGGAATTAGGAGCCGGAGAAATTTTGCTGACCAGTATGGATGCTGACGGTACAAAAAATGGTTATGATATAGAGCTTACAGAAGCAATTAGTAAGGTAGTAAATGTACCTGTGATTGCTTCTGGTGGTGCTGGTAGGCTGCAGGATTTTTATGACGTACTGCAGAATGGTATTGCTGATGCAGTACTGGCAGCCTCTGTGTTTCATTACAGAAAATTTACTGTCAGACAGGTAAAAGAATATTTGCATAAGCATGGTGTAGAGGTGAGATTATAATGCAGGTAGATTTTACGAAGATTAAATTTGATGAAAAAGGTCTGGTGCCCGCAGTAATACAGGATGCTACTACAGGTAAGGTATTGATGTTAGCTTATATGAATGCCGTGTCATTGCAGCGTACAGTAGAAACCGGATATACTTGGTTTTGGAGTCGCAGTCGTCAGGAACTGTGGAATAAAGGAGCTACCAGTGGCAACGTACAGAAGGTAGTAGATATAAAATATGACTGTGATGGTGACAGCTTGCTTTTACAAGTAAAGCAAACTGGCTCTGCCTGCCACACAGGTGAATATAGCTGCTTCCATAATATTTTATGGAGAGAAAATAATTTGCCGGCAGTCAATGGTCAGATAACATCTGCTATTTTAAACGAACTGTATGATGTTATTCAGCAGAAGCGTATTCATGGCGGAGAAAAATCCTATACAAAATATTTATTTACTTCCGGACAGGATAAGATACTTAAAAAAGTTGGCGAAGAAGCAGCAGAAACAATAATTGCTTCTAAAAATAATAATAATGGTGAAGTTGTATATGAAATGTCTGATTTATGGTATCATTGCCTTGTGTTGTTGGCATATCATAATATTTCACCTTCCGAATTGCTGGCTGAACTGGGTTCACGCAGAAAAAAAGAAAATAATAGTAAGTATTAATAAAAATGCGTCAGGTTTATCTGACGCATTTTTATTATTTTTGCCTTGAAAAGAGAGAATACGATAGCCAATTATTGCAGTAATAATACTATTTTTTACAGTAAGGACAGAGCAGACTTATTCATCAAATTTAACGACGTCTTAGAATAACACTAATATCCTTAGTGTTTATCAACTGATACTCGAATACGGCTATAATAAAGAAGTTTCCAAAAAGATTACTAACTGCCGAGATTACTGTGCCGTTGCTGAGAACTGCCCCTATGGCAGGATGATTAAGCACAGTACAGATATTTAGATTGCAGCATAATAACAGATAATATATTAGCCGTTAATTGCAAAATAATATAAATAAGCTAAAATAATAGCTATGAATAACTTAAATTTTTTGTTTAATGAAACCACACCGGGAGATATTAATAAAAAATAGCTGAGCGTATCCGTGCTATTCGCAAAAGACGCAAGATTTCACAGAAAGAATTAGGCGAGAAGTCAGGAGTAAGCCTTGGGTCTGTGAAGCGTTTTGAGCAAAGCGGAGAAATATCACTGCTTTCTTTGACCCAAATTGCCATTGCTTTGGAGATAGACGATGAAATGAAAAATCTTTTTACTGATGTACCGTTTCAGTCTATTGAGGAGATAACAAATGCAAAAGATTAATGAATTAAAAGTCTTTTATAAAAGCAGGCAGGTAGGTACTATGGTGGCATATAAAAACTATCTTGCTGCTTTTGAATATACAACTGAATGGTTAGCTGAAGGTTTTAGCATTAGTCCATATTCATTGCCATTGCATAGATAGAATCTTACTTAAAAACAAGATTAATCCAGCAACATTATCAGCAATAGACAGACTGGCTATTGTTGGTGCATCCGGTATGGGGGCTTTGACTTATGAACCGGATTATCATTTTGAAACACCGGCAAGCAAGCTCGACTTAGATAAACTTTCCAATGAGTGTGCAGCTATTTTAGCCAGTGACTATTCAGAGAATCTTGATGAGATTTTCAGATTAGGCGGTTCTTCCGGTGGTGCCAGGCCGAAGATTTTAACTGAGATTGACGGTGAATATTGGATTATAAAATTTCCTGCAAGAGAAGATAGGACTGACATAGGTGTGCAAGAGTACGAATATTCTCTTTGTGCAAGACGATGTGGCATTGAAATGCCGGAAACTAAATTGTTTGCTTCTAAAACTTGCGGCGGATATTTTGGAGTAAAAAGATTTGACCGTAAAAAGGATATGCAAGGCTGTGTTCAGCGTATACATATGATATCGGCAGCAGGGATTTTGGAAACATCTCATCTGATACCGAATCTTGATTATGACATATTGATGAAATTGACACTTAATCTAAGCAAAGATTTTTCTCAAGTTGAAAAATTATATAGATTGATGTGCTTCAATGTTTTTGCGCATAACAGGGACGATCATTCTAAAAACTTTAGTTTCCTTTATGATGAAGAACAAAAAAATTGGCAGTTGTCACCAGCTTATGATTTGACATATAGCAATTCGATTGGTGGAGAGCATGCTACTACTGTGCATGGTAACGGTAAGAATCCAGGGATGACAGAAATTTTAGAAGTTGCCGCACTGGTAGGTTTAAGTTCTAATAAAGCAAAAGGTATTGCTGATGAGGTAAGAGAGTACGTTTTTGAAGATTTAAAAAAATATTTATTATAAGAGTAAAATACACCGGATTTTTCATCCGGTGTATTTTCTTTTTCTTTATCAATAAAAATTAGGCTAGACAGTTATTAAGCTGTCTAGCTTTTGTCATTTAAGGAGCATGATATGAATATTTTTACTAAAGCCACAATCTACTACACCAGAGCCGTAGCAAAAGAAATCAAGCGGAATAAAGCTTTCAGTACCCAGGTTCTTTTTGCTATACGCAGATTTTATTGTCAGGACTGGGGAGATACATCAGCAGAAGATAAAGTTGTTAATGAAGATGCTTTGAAGTATAAGGATTTTATCCTTGCTGCCTATACTACCTGTAAAGGCAGGCTATGG